>Ga0247736_10000003_pt1 | contig 397676 bp, 282 predicted proteins | sample UWRJL193509B2_FD_180935 | JGI IMG/M metagenome (GOLD analysis project Ga0247736, IMG submission 180935) | Plant litter microbial communities from Arlington Agricultural Research Station in Wisconsin, United States - UWRJ-L193-509B-2 | ecosystem: Environmental > Terrestrial > Plant litter >...
AATTGCAAAAAAATGAAATTGCCCGTTTTGAAACCTTATTCAATAAAGGAATTATTTCGGCTCAGGAAATGGAAGCCAAAAAATTGGGATATCTTCAGGCACAAAAAAGTTATAAAAGCCTTTTGACCTCAATTTCTCAATTAAGATCTTCTTTGATTGATAATACAAAATCAAGCCAGAGTTCTCATATAAACAGCACTAAAGAAGAAGTGAATCTCGAGCGTGGCATGGCACAGTCTTTTTATCAGCTTAAAAAAGTGATAAAAGACTGGGAACTTAGTTACACATTAAAATCGTCTGTTAGCGGGGTTGTAACTTTTTTACAGGTGTGGACAGAAAATCAAACTATTAATGCCGGAGATAATGTTTTTTCTATAATTCCAGATACAAAAAATGGTTTTGTTGGAAAAGTAAAAGCACCTGCATTGAACTCAGGAAAAATAAAAGTAGGGCAAAAAGTAAATATCCGACTGGCTAATTTTCCGGATCGGGAATTTGGGGTTTTATATGGTAAAATTCAGAATATCTCTTTAGTTCCAGATAAGGACGGAAATTTATTATTGGATGTGGAACTTCCAAACGGATTGCAAACGTCGTATAAAAAACAAATCCTGTTCCAACAGGAAATGAAAGGAAGCGCAGAAATTGTAACCGAAGATTTACGCTTGCTCGAAAGAATCTTATATCAGTTCAAGAGTATTTTTGAACAGGTTTAAAAATTAAAGTAAAAACTATTTATGCAACTGCAGAAACTCGAGTGGAATCTGATAAATCCTTAAAAATCCAAACAGAACCCACAAATATGGGCAATACAGCAACCAAGATCAAGTAGCAGAGTTTGCAAAGAAAAGAATATTTTTACTGTACAAAAAAAAATTAGCTGCAAGAGATTTAGTTGATAAATATTTGCTAAGTATTCACTCAAGAATATCATATAATGTGCTGACTCAAACTTATCAAAAGTAAAAAGTGAGCTCCTATTCAATTAACGTCAACAACGGGCCACTGGTCAACATTTTCAAAATTGTTAATTACGTAATTTGCGATACTCAGGTCTGTATCTTTGTTTCCGTTTGTAAATGCAATCACTCTCATGCCAGCCCTTTTTGCGGCAAGCATCCCTGAATAGGAATCTTCAATGGCAAAACAGTGCTCGGGTTCTACTTGCAGCTTACCTGAAGTAGTTAAGTACACACTGGGATCGGGTTTACCGTTTAGTTCAGAATCAGAGGATGATATTGCATCAAAATACTGTGTTAATTTTAATTTTTTAAGTACTACAGGTATAATTCTGGAAGGAGAATTTGTAGCCAGTCCAATTTTATAACCCTGAGCTTTGATGATTTTTACAAAACTCTCTATACCGTCAATTTGGCAATTTTCATTCTCAATGAGCTCAATTACACGCGAAATTACCAGCTCCTCGGCCTGATGGAAACTTATATCTTCCCCTGTAGACCGACTCTGCCAGAATTCAGTGACTTCTTTTGTAGTCATTGTTTTAGTTTTCGATGTGAGTTCTTCAGTTACCTGAACTCCCAGTGAAGAGAAAATTTCAAATTCTGCTTTCTGCCACAAAGGTTCCGAGTCAACTAGCACGCCGTCCATATCAAAAATAACTGCCTCTTGCTTTAAATTTGTCACATCCATATTCTGTTCTAGGATTTCGGTTTTAGGGAGCAGAAACTCCAGGTTATTTTTCAAAAATACAATTTTCCAAATAAATCCAATGTAAACAAAGCAAGGGATATGTATTATAAGTTTTCATTTTTTAATAGCCCCTGCACTGCAAGGCAATTAAAAAACTTTTTTAGAAAATCAAATATAGAACTTCTTTTAGTGTATAAATTCTTTCCGGGTGTTATTTTCTCAGCGCTGTTGAGAGTTATGTGCTTTACTGTATAGCACTCTCAGAAAGACCTGACTAAATGTATCTCTTGAGTTCCCTGAAACCATAGTTTTCTTGTTTGGTGATCGTAGGGTAAAACTCTTTTTTCCAATTAGATCCTCAGTTAGTGAAGAAATCTTATTGGTAGATCATTGGCAGCGTCAAGAAAATAATAGAGATCACAGAGATGCAAATATTTATACCGTTGTCTTTGTATTCTACCTGCCTTCTGTATTCAGAACAATCCTTTAAGCATTTTTATCTCTCCTATGCAGTTGAGCTGGTGAACAGCCAAACTGTTTTTTGAATGCAAAGGAAAAATGAGATAAATTCTCAAATCCGGTTTCATAATAAATGTCAACAGGGTTTTTATTTTTTTCGGTAAGCTGATAATACGCTAGTTCAAGTCTTTTTTTGGTGAGCCAGCGTTGTGGTGTAATGTGAAAAGCCTTGTGGAAATCCCGCTTAAAAGTGGTCAGACTTCGGCCAGTTAAATATCCGAATTTTTCCAATGGCATATTAAACATAAAGTTCTTCTCCATAAAAGCAATCAAATCAATCTTGTCCGGTTCATCAAAGTTGGTCAATATCGAGTCGATATCCTGATCAATATTGGTAAGAATTGAAATTGCTTCAGTAATTTTCAAAGAGGCTATATTTTCAGGAAAGTGCTCCTGCATTTCAAAATATGGAATCAACGAAGCCAGACAGCTATCCAGCAAAGGATGTTTATGGAAACTGAAAATTTTTGATTTGGGAGTTTTTGTAAGGGGTGGATTTTCGGGATTATAAAATTCCCTTAGTCTTTTAGCCGATAGATGCATGGCAACTGCTTTGTGCGGCAAACCCTCTTTTGGAATATTGATAATGGTGGCCAATTGATTTCTTGGAATCAAAAAAGTACTGCCTGGGCCAAAGACAAAACTTTCATCAGCCTGGATAATTTTTGTTTCCCCCGAAATTAACCACACAAGCAAATGATCATTAAAGGCGGCTTCTGTTTTAAAGAGCCTGCCGGTGTAACTAGAGAGTTTAATCTCGGGGTTGATGTAATTTACCTGATAATCCATAATTGCTTGTGTGGTATAAAGATACAAATATTAAAGATCAAATTTTATTCCGGTCATCTCCTGGCTTAATTTCCATAAACGTTTTGCATTTTTCTCATCTAATGAATAAGCTTTAATGCCGCCAATAATTTTTTCATTTGAACTCAATGTGGCTATATCTGCATTTTCACAATAAACACCGCCAATATCATTGAGCAGTTCGCTTGTGGCCGCCCATACTGTTGTGGCTGCCCCTTGCTCGATGGTTTTTAAGGAAGCGGCAACTTCGGGAAGTATATTTCCTTCAGCATCACTGTAACCCAGTTTTTCAAACAAATCCATCGGCGCTTCTCTTGCCAATTCTGTTTGCCCAACAGCACCCGGGCATAAGGAATAACTACGCACATTATACTTTTTTGCACGCGTGTCCAATTCCACGGAAAAAAGATTAACAGCTGTTTTTGATTGTCCGTATCCCTGCAAAGTTTCATATTCCCGATTTACAAAATTAGGGTCTTCAAAATTAAAATCAGAAAATTGATGCCCGCCCGAAGAAACATTTACCACTCTGGCGCCATCTGCTTTTTTAAGAGCTGGCCATAATCTTGCCGTGAGCTGAAACAAAGCCAGATAATTGGTTGCCAATTGCGACTCATAGCCTCGATTATCCCTGCGCAGCGGCACCCACATGATCCCTGCATTGTTAATGAGTAAATGAAGCGTTCTCCCTGATAGTAAAAACCTTTCAGCAAAAGTATCTATAGAATTAGGGTTCATTAAATCCATTTTTTCTATTACTACATTGGCAATTCCATCCAGATTTCTTTTGGCTTTTTCTACATCTCTGGCAGGTACGATCACTGTTGCGCCGGCTCCGGCAAGTGTTTTCACCGTTTCCAGACCAATACCTGTATTTCCGCCCGTAACAATGGCAATTTTACCTCTAAGATCAATTCCGTCTATAACCTCCCTTGAGGTGGATTTAGCATCAAAACCGGAGCCTGTAGCTTTTTGCAGTTTTCCCTGATAATTATTCTTTTCCATTTTTTTAATTTAAGTTATTCTAACAGGACAAAATTAGAGGATGCATAAGGGAGCCACTTTGTTCAAACGTCTAAATATACTTTGTTTAAACGTCCACATTAAAAATATGCTCGACAATGAATTTAATATTACTACATTTATAGCATTAACTATTTCAAACTGATTCCGTATTAGTTTTATGATGTTTATAGGCAATGAAAAAAGTAAAATCAATCGAAGATACAAGTGCGGGTGCAGAGACTTCTCAAAAGCTTTTGCATAATGAAGGAGCTATCTTGTTAGAACTAGGCAAAGACATTACAAGAGTCAGAGAAAAAAAAGATTTGATTTTGTTATTGTCTAAAAGAATAAAAAGTCTCTATTATTTTACGCACACCGTAGTGACATTAATTGATCATAAAGACAAAACCTATAAAGGTTTTTTATTGGATACTGCTACTGATGCTATATTAGAAAAAGAGGCCTATGCTAAGTTACAGAAAACGCATTTTACACTCAATGAACCTTTTATAAAAGCTGTCCTTGATTCAGAAAGTCCGATATCCTTTTTATTAGAAGATTTTAAAGACAGACCCCAAAGCCCATCCTATTTGCAAGTGAGTTACGAAAGTGGTATTCGAGAGATCATGATGGCAACATTATGGATTGAAGATAAACCTTTGGGTTTCATTCATGTATATTCAGATAGAACAGACAGTTTTACCGAAGAATTTCGAAATATTATAAAAGGAATTGCACCACAGCTTTCTATTGCAGTTTCTAATATCATCAAAAATGAAGAACTTCAGAAAAAAGAGCAGGAAAAATCATTTTTGCTTGATTTTAGTAATGATATTTCAGAAGTTAGGAGCAAGCAAGATTTAGCCGATGCTGTCCGCACAGCATTAAAACAGTTAAATCCGCTGCAGGGTTATGTAATACGTAAATTAGATGAAGATGGAGCTTCGCTGAGTACTTATATTTATGATGAAAGTGTTACTACAAAAGATAATTTAAATTTTTACAAAATATTAGATTCAAAATTTCCAATAAATGACGGCTTACAAAATAGAGTACTGGAAAGTTATATTCCCTTGCTTTTTAATGTTGATATTGAGATTGACCGTGGTATAACAGCTCCATATCTTTTCTTTTGGAAGCAGATAGGATTTAAAAGAGTTGTTGGTATTGCGCTTCGTAATGGCGATATTGTTTTAGGAATGTTGTGGCTTGCTATAGAAGAAATCAATATTTCCTTGCTTCAGGGAATCTGTTCCCAAATTTCGACTGCCATGTCAAATATTATTGCCAATGAATTATTAGAAAGCAAAAATAATGAACAATCGGTTTTACTACAGTTTAGCAACGAAATAGCAGGAGTTAGAACCAAAGAAGATTTACAGCTGGCTATAATAAATGTACTTCGGGATCTTCTGAGTACCAAATTGGCGATGCTGAATGTCTTTGATGATGACGGAATAGGTTTGAGTCCGTATATGTTTGACAGGACATTATTTGAAAAGGCAGAAATTGATTTTGATCAAATGGCGGCCGTCAAACTCGATATACATGAGCCTTATACTGCTCAGGTTATTAAAAGCGGAAGCGCTATTGTTTTTAATGTAGAAGAAGAGCTTCGGCTCACCAATTCTGGTTTTGCACAATTGTGGAAAAAAGTTGGTTTTCAAAACGCTTACGGAGCATTACTAAAAGTAGGAAACTCAAATGTTGCTACCATGTGGCTTTTGGCAGACAAACTGGATCCTTCGATATTAAAGGGAATATGTTCGCAAATTTCGGTTGCAATTGCCAATATACAGGCAAATGAAAAACTTTTGTTATACAAACAGCAACTCGAACATGAAAATGTGTATCTGAAAGAACAAATCAAAAACATTTACAATTTTACGGAGATCATCGGAAGCGGCAAACAAATGCAGAAAGTATATCACTTAATGTCTTTGGTGGCCGAATCTAATTCGACTGTTTTAATTCTTGGAGAAACAGGAACCGGTAAAGAATTAATTGCCCGTGCCATTCACAATGCATCCCACAGAAAAGATAAATTGATGATTAAGGTGAACTGCGCCGCAATGCCGGCAAATTTAATTGAAAGTGAATTATTCGGACATGAAAAAGGAGCGTTTACCGGAGCAACAGAAAGACGAATAGGAAAATTTGAACTGGCCAATAACAGCACTTTATTTCTCGATGAAATAGGAGAAATGCCTCTGGAAGCACAAGTGAAATTACTGCGTGTTATTCAGGAAAGAGAATTGGAACGGGTAGGAGGAAAAGATACCATAAAAGTAGATGTGAGAATTATTGCGGCAACCAACCGTAACCTTGAAGAAGAAGTACAAGCCGGGGGTTTTCGTTCGGATCTGTTTTACAGGTTAAATGTTTTTCCCATTTATCTGCCTTCACTTCGCGAAAGAATGGAAGATGTAGAAGCGCTCGCCAATTTTTTTGTAGCCAAATACAATAAAAACAATGGCAAAAATATAAACCGTATCGCGCCAAAAGCAATGCAGCAATTGCATAGTTATTTATGGCCGGGCAATGTGAGAGAGCTGGAGCACCTCATAGAGAGAAGCGTTCTTATGACCACAGATTCTATCTTGCGTGAAGTATATCTTCCTAAAAAAACAGATAAAAGCGATGCAGAAGAAAATATCTTCAATAAATCATTAGAAGAAATGGAGCGTTTGTTTATTATCCATGCTTTAAAAAGATGTAAGGGTAAAATTTCAGGGGCGGGAGGTGCAGCTGAAATTTTGAATATTCCGGGAAATACACTGCATTCTAAAATGAAAAAACTCCTCATTACTAAATCAGATTACTTTTAATACTCCACTCTTAGATAAAAATGCCCATTACAACTTAAAGTGATGGGCATTTTATTTTCAGTCCCAAATTAATTCAGCAAAATTTAGGTTTTCACTATATAAAGGGAAAATCAAAATGATTTCCCTTTTGGAGAGGAAATTCTAAATCTATATTATTAATTAACTTGCTGATTGTAAGTGTTTTAGATCAATGGCATGCAAATTGGCTATTACTAAATGAAAATGAAAATCATTTATAACAATTTAAAACACACATCATGAAAATTTTAGTAATTGGCGGAACAGGATTAATTGGATTAAAAGTAGTAAACAAACTTCGTGATCAGGGGCACAATGTGATATCGGCGGCACCTTCTACAGGTATAAATACAATCACAGGAGAAGGTCTTGCAGAAGCTGTGACAAATACAGATATTGTAATTGATTTGGCAAATTCCCCATCATTTGCAGATAAGGAAGTTTTGGAATTTTTTGAAACTTCGGGCAGAAATCTTTTGGCAGCCGAAATTAATGCAGGTGTAAGACATCATATTGCACTTTCTGTAGTAGGTACAGACCGTTTGCAGCAAAGCGGTTATTTTAGAGCAAAACAAGCTCAGGAGAATTTAATAAAAAAAGCAGGAGTTCCTTTTACCATTATTCACTCTACACAATTTATGGAATTTCTTGGCGGTATTGTAGCTTCTGCACATGAAGGCGGAAGTGTTACGATTTCTCCTGCAAAAATTCAGCCAATTGCTTCAGAAGATGTTGCTTCCATGGTCGTTGATCTTGCTCTTGGAAATCCATCAAACGGAATTGTTGAAATCGGAGGTCCGGAGCGTTTTAAACTTTCAGAACTTTTACAGACTTATTTAACCAAAACAAACGATCCTCTTCAGGTTATTTCAGATGAGAAAGCCTTGTATTTTGGAGCTCCTCTTGAAGAACTGACACTGGTTCCGGCATCTACAGCGCAATTAGGCAGCATCACTTTTGAAGAATGGTTTCCTAATCGTCCGCAAAGATCATAATCAAACTAAATTATAAATGGCTTCGATGCCCGTTGGAACGAAGATGACGGGTAGGCAGTTTGTCGAGGCGGTTGTAATGGGGTTGCACTTTCCACCCGTTCGTGCATATCAAAATCTCTACGTCAGCGCAATTACTTGCGAAATCTGATCAACAACACGACAACTCAATGGGCAACGGCGCAATTTTAACTTCTTAAAACAAATATTATGAACAAGTTAATACTATCAACAGTAATCACACCCGAAGTACAGGGAGATGAGCAATTTTTTGCAAGGAAAGCAAGATCAAAAGACTTTGACGGACTAATGGATCCAGTCATAGGTTTTGATCATTTTGAATTAAAACATGATATTTTCGGACCACATCCACACGCCGGAATGTCGGCGATAAGTTATGTTTTTGAAGACTCTGCGCCTTATCACAGTATTGATTCTCTGGGCAATGATGTTGTCATAACTCCGGGAAGTTTACTTTGGACATATGCAGGAAAAGGTGTTGTGCATTCTGAATTTCCTGTTCCTGACGGCGCTACTGTTGAAGGCTTACAATTGTTTGTAAATATTCCGTCAGCAAAAAAACAGCAAGCTCCTAGAAGCATTTTTATAGACCAATCTGAAATGCCTGAAATAAAAGAAGAAGGAGTTCGTGTAAGAGTCATTTGTGGTAAAAGTAGCGATGTATCCAATAAAATTGAAACACCGGATGAACTTACCATGCTGCATGTTTTTTTAGAAGCAGGAAAAGAGTTCTCTCATATTCTTCCTGCACAATGGTCAGGAACTATAATTGTCATTGAAGGTTATTTTGATTTTATAACTAGTCAGGCTACAACCGAACTTGAAGAAGGCATGGTCATCTCCGGATCACATTCACATCAGGATGAACCTTTGAAGTTTATCGCCATAACCAATTGCCAATTTATACTGATATCCGGACAGCCGTTAAACGAAGCATTATTTTCAAAAGGAGCAATGGTTATGGATACAGAACAAGCATTATCGGATGCTCTTGAAAATTATAAAAATGGCAAAATGGGATTTATTGAAATGGAAGGCAAATCCAGAAAAGTTATTCAGCCAATTGACTAAGCAGACTTCTGAAAATAAAAAAAAACATCAATATTAAAATAAGTGAATTATGAGACTGATTAATATTTTACAATTACTTGGTTTGTCAAAACAAGCCGGTTATAGCAGTAAATCAGAAAATGAATTTGATTTACATCACCACGATTTAGACGATGGAGGCGAATTGCTCGACGAAACTTTGCACATTCATGAGCAACCTTTTGAAGATCATGAAGACGAAGATTATGCTTCGATATTTTAAACAATAATACATTTTTACAAATATTTAAATACAATTATTATGCAAGAATTTTTAGTAGTGATCCACAGAGATCTAACAAGCGAAAAACCGGTACCAACTCCGGAACAAATGAAAGAAGCTATCAAACCTTATCAGGATTGGATTGCAGGAATTGCCGCTCAGGATAAATTGGTTGCGCCGCCAAAACGTTGGGATTTAGACGGAAGAGTGATTAAACATACCAAAATGGGAAATCATATTACGGAAGGGCCTTATGGTCACGGAAAAGAATCAATTGGAGGCTTATTCCTGATTAGATCTAACGATTATGACGAAGCGGTAAAAATCGCAGAAGCCTGTCCAATTATCCAATACGGAGCTATAGTGGAGGTTCGCATGTCAATTCCAGTGGCATAAATGACTAAATAGGCATGTCTGGAATCTTTAGGCATGCTTATTTCATTAAATAAATTCCTGCCAACTTCAAATTTCCTTATTCAAATTTAAAATTAAAAAAAAATGTACACAGGAAAATCATACAAACTGTCAGAATTTATTGTCTGGACAAGAAAAAGCCTTTATCTATTATTTATTATGAGCATAATACCAACGGTTTTATATGAATTTTTTGAATTAAAATGGCTTGGTATTTCCTGGACAGTGTTAGCCCTTTTAGGAACTGCAACGGCATTTATTGTTGGATTTAAAAACACGCAAACCTATAACAGAACACTTGATGCACAGCAGACCTGGACTTCAATTTTAAATACAAGCCGATCTTGGGGAATTATGAGCAGGGACTTTTTGAATGATTCTGAGAAGACCAGATTGCTTGTTTACCGCCATATCGCCTGGCTCACCGCTTTGCGTTATGAAATGCGTTCTTTTCGCGTTTGGGAAACAACCCGAAGAAGACACAATACAGAATACCAACAATATTATGTAATTCCCGAAAATGATATTAGCATTGAAGAAGAACTATCCAAATTTCTTACTGAAGATGAATTAAAATACATTTTGAAAACAAAAAATAAAGCAACCCAAATTATGGCATTACAGAGTAAAACCTTGAAAGAGTTATATGATAACCAGCAAATTGTAGTGCTTCAGTTTGTTGATTTTCAAAGAACAATAAAAGATTTTTACACGCAGCAGGGGAGAAGCGAACAGCTCAAAGATTCTCCTTATCCCAGACAATATGCCATTATAAATTCGATGCTGGTTCATTTATTTTGTTTCCTTCTCCCATTTGGGCTATTAAAGGAATTTGATAAATTAAATGAAAGTATCGATGGAATAATGCACGGAAATATGGTTTGGTTTGTAATTCCGTTCAGTGTTATTATTTCATGGATGTATACTTCTTTAGGACAAGTAGGGGAGAGTACAGAAAATCCTTTTGAAGGAAATGCCAATGACGTGCCTATTTCTAAAATATGCAAAACAATAGAGATTGATCTAAGAGAAATTCTCGGCGAAATTAATTTGCCCGAAGTTCCTCAGCCGCGGCATAATATTATTTTGTAAAGAATTTCAATTGCCAATTTCAGCATATAGTTAATGCTCTAATTATTGCTTTTCAAACAGCAATAATGTTATAAATATCTAAATCATGGAAATATACAACCATTCTTTGCAGGAGAATCCATTTCCTGCCAGCAATTTTTTTGGCCAATTTTCAACACAGCAAGAGCTTGATGCCCAATACGATGTTGAAAAATCCGTCTCCAATTTCCCGGAGTATATCACGAAATATGTTACCGACAGCAAGAAGGCAAGAGAGATTTTAAGAGATAGATCTGTGGTAGCTTATGGTCCGACATTGATGGAGAGACTTACAGTTTATCCAGCCAAAGATGCCCGAGCGCCTGTTTTAGTTTTTATTCATGGAGGCTACTGGAAAATTGGGCTTGGAGATGATTACGATTTTGTGGCAATGGGAGCATTTCAGGCTGGTTTTACAGTTGTAATTGTCAATTATGATCTGGCACCAAAGGTAACAATTCCCGAAATGGTAAGACAGATAAGATCTGCTATTGCCTGGACCAGTGAGTATATTATGCAGTTTAATGGAGATCCAAAACAAATTATTGTGGCAGGGCATTCTGCCGGAGGGCATCTTGCTGCAATGTCGGGCTTTACCAAGTGGTCGGATTATGGCCTGCCGAAAAATACAATTAAGGGTATCCTGGTGGTAAGCGGACTTTTTGATTTAGAACCTGTTTCTCATACTTTTGTTCAGCCTGCCATTCGCATTACGGCAGATCAAATTCTTTCTTCAAGTCCAATCAGGCTAATTGTTCACAGTAAAATCCCGTTGATTGTGGCTTGGGGAGATCAGGAAACCAGCGCTTTTAAAGCGCAATCATCCCTTTATCTTGAAGCCTGGAAGAATGTGGGAAATAATGGAACGGCGCTTGTTTTACCTGATAACCATTTTAGCATTCTAAAAGAGTTTATTACAGTGGAAGGTTTACTCACAAAAGCAATAATTACGCTTGCTAGCAGTCAAATAACGGCATAGAATAAATCGATAAAATTCAAATCTTAAAAAAATATATTATGAAAAAATCATGGCCAGTACTTTCTTATGAAAAAGGCAGACCCACGTATGAAACGCTGCAGTTATGGATGCAGATTTTAGGAAAAATTAAATTAGCTGCGTTGCCTTGGGCCAATCATTCATGGAATTGTACATTGCATATCAGCCCAACAGGATTAAGCACTCAAAATATTTCGTACCTTGATAAAGTTTTTCAAATTGACCTTGATTTGATAACACACCAATTGCGTATTGTAAGCAATTTAGGGGAAACTCGGGATTTTGCTTTACAGCATCTCAATGTGGCTGGTTTTTATAAACTTATTTTTGAAAAGCTGCGCGAGCTAGATATAATAATAGAGATCATGACAACACCTTCTGAAATTGAGAATCCGATTCCCTTTGAGCTGGATAATGTGCATGGCACTTACGAAGTTCTGCAAGCGGTTAATTTTCATAAGGCTTTATGCAATATCCAGGATGTATTTATGATTTTTAGGGGAGATTTTATTGGTAAGAGCAGTCCAATACATTTTTTTTGGGGAGGCTTTGATCTCTCTCTTGCTTTTTTCTCCGGAGAAAAAGCTCCAAGTCATCCCGGTAAAATGCCCGGAATGCCCAACTGGGTATTGCAGGACGCCTTTAGTCATGAAGTAAGTGATTTTGGTTTTATAACCGGTAACCAGACATATCCTCATGCCGCTTTTTATTGTTATATATATCCCGAGCCAGTAGGATATAAAGAAGGAAAAGTGCAGCCGCCAGGAGCATTTTATCATGAAGCTTCCGGACAGTTTATACTACCATATGCAGCAGTTCAAAATGCTGATAATCCTGAGCAAAAATTGCTGGAGTTTTTAAAAAGCACCTATATCATTGGTGCTGGGCTGAGTCATTGGAAATCTGAACTATGGGAAGAAAACAGAAATTTTAAGGACATAATTCCAATCACCATATAATTCTAAAGAGACCCTTGACAGGTTTTTTTATGTTATTTTAACAGTGTAAAATATTGCTGATGATCCTAAAGATTATTTCTTTGCCGGAATTTTATAAATTTGGATACAAAATAATGACAATTAAATTCTATGCATATTTCCTTTTTTAATTTGCTCAATAAAATAAGCAGTTGAAATTCCTGTCTTAGCCTTAAAAGCTTTGGCAAACCTTTCGGTACTGCTAAATCCTGCTTCATCCGCGAGTGCCTTATTGGTGTAATTTCGAGCTAATTTATTGGAGTAGAGCAACGAGATTATGTAATCGACTTTCAGATCGTTTATATATTCATTGAAGCTCTTTTCTTTATAATGGCGAATTATGGATGAAATATATGTGGGGTTATGATTGAAAAAGGCAGCTAGATTCGAGAGCTGCCAGTCGCGCTCCAGGTATTTTCTCTCCTTTTCAAATTTCTCGAGTTGCCTCAGGATGTTATTTACCGTCTGTGGATTAATATCCGGCATGACAGGTTTGTGATTTTTCTGCCGGGTCTTGTTTTCGCCCTTTACATTATTGATTTCCAGCATCAGGTGCTCAAATCGCTTTTGATATATCTTTTTATTTCTGAAATTGCGGTAGGTCATCGCAACAAAACCTGAAAACAGCAGTGAGGAGAGGCCAATTAAAACAGAATACCGGTGATTTTTTATAAAAAGCTCTTTTTTTAAATTTTCTTTTTCAGTGAGCAGCTCCTGTGTATTGTATTCCTTGTTTATTTTTCCAACCAAATAGTTAAATGTCTCATTAAGCATCCTGTCGGCCCGCAGCAACTGGTCTACATAATACAACTGAAGCTTTGGATTATCCTTTGTTTTATAGTAATTGATAAGCAGCTCATAGACCTCTCTGAGGTCGGGACGAAGATACCCCTTGCTGTTAAACAGCGCGTCCACCTTTTCAAAATAAGGGAGGGCCTTTTCGTATTTTCTGACCTGCCAGTAACTTCTGCCGATATAAAAATAGCCAACCGACTCATTTCCAAAATCTTTCTTCTCTTGTAAGTCCTCAATGGTGGATTCAATATTTTGAATGGCCAGAGCATAGTTCTCTTTGAAGTATTCGTTGATGCCCTGTGAATGGGTAAAATAAACTTCCATCTCGGCAATGCCGAGTTTTTTGCACTGGGCAAGTCCCAGGATATTGGTCTCACTGCAAAGGCCATAGTTTCCTTTTCTGTTGTAACAAAGCCCCAGGGAATGCAGTGAATTTAAATAAGGCCTTGGATTATCATCACGAAAGTAGCTGGCACAATCCCTTAGCAAGGAAATAGCCTCATCGTAATAGCCCAGATAGTATTTGACAAGCGCTATGTGATACTTTAGTTTATGCTTTAAATAATCATCACTGGTTTTTGACAGGTACGTATTTGCCATCAGATAGTTATCCAGTGCCATATCTTGTTTTTTCAAAGTATAGAAGGCAATTCCCCTGGAGAGATAAGCTGATCCGATAAGGGCCTCATCGTTTGTTTTTTTTGCTACATACACCATGCTATCGGCATAAACCAGCCGTATCTTATCTGGAGACCTGTGAAGCAGGCTCTGGTAGCCATTGATAATTTCCTTATAGTTTTTCTCATCCTTGGCCTTTTGCAAAAAGGCATAAAGGTAGACTGCAGCCTTTGCACTGTCTTTTATTTCATAGGCCTTCTCATCAAGGTAATCAAAGCTTTTGTTTTTCAGAGAGTCTGGTATTTGATACTCCTTTCTTTGGGCTGAGAGGAGTTGGAAAAGCAGCAGCAATATGGCAAGGGTGTGGTTTTGATTCATGGTATTGATAGTTTGGGAACTCATTTTCTCTATAAGGCTCCCTAGTATTACTTTAAAATAGCCATCACACCAGGCTTGCCTTACCTTTCCCCAAATTTAATACAATCTATTTAATTGTAGTGTTTTAGTTACAAAAAAAAGCTATGGATTTATCATAAATCCGTAGCTGATATTCGGTAAATCCCCACCACTGCTGTTGTGGGAGATATTTTTGCATGATAGCTTTGTCCTGAATTCAAAAGCGAAAATATGGGGCAAAGTGCCCGATAAAAGTTCTGCTTATCGCGATGAAATGAACTGAGAGGCAATTCTCATTCACATTCAAACCACAAAATCATGAAAAATTCAATATTATGCAGCATTCTGATAGGCCTGCTTATATCGTGCTCCACTGATTCGGATCTGCCTGCATCTGAAAATAAAAATATTGTACCAAAATCAAGTGATATGCTTCGCGGTGCTGGTAATGACGCAAATCCATTTGACTACAAGGGAGAGCAGTATTATCAGGCACTCATGCATTATCGGGGAGAAAACCCCTTTCCCAGTTCGGTCAAGGAAATGACCTGCGAGCTAAATTTTATTTCCCAAAAGCTTTATAAAACTAAGGCCACAGGCAAAAGTATTATTGCTTTTAACGATTCCATTGTCGAGTCCATTATGGCAGACCCGGATGCCAGTCTCATTGCCATTGTGCAGGGCAGCTTACTGGGCTCAGGATCTAAAACCAGCCTGATTAATTTTTTGCAGGGCCTCATTAGCCAAAGACAGCACTCGTTTTCTAGTAGCTACGCCTATATTGTTTCCTATGAAGATTCCGTTTTACAAAGTAGCTCCTTTAGTGAGGATGACGCTGATACCATTTTAACGGTTACCTCCATATCGCGCTATTCGCTTTATTCGGAATCAGAGCGTAAGGACAAGGACTGGGATACCTCGGCGGGAAATAAAACGGTAAGGCCATTTTTTGCGGAAAATAAAACAGCTTTAATTTCCATTATAGCGCTTATCGGGTTGCTAAATTAAAGCTGCTTTACATTGAGACAATCCTCTTTTAAAATAAAACCAAAAATGCTACTTTATCTGCTTTTAGCCCATTTTTAATCTTGCAAGCCTTTATTTCATCATAGCTATATTCAGCTATGATGAAATAGTGGGCTATCTTATTTCAGGTGGCACAAAAAGCACCGATCCCAGAGCACTGGCTTACCTGTTATTTTGTAACCTGTCTTTTGAATCTCTACTTCCTGTCTTTTATACTGATGGCAAATTCTTTTAAAAATAAGACAGAAAGGCGGCTATAGGCTCTACTATTTTAAATTCTTTTCAAACCCTCCCAACATGATCAAGGACCTTATCAATATTGAACTCAAAGACCTTCCCATGGAAGGCCTGGATGTGCAGATCATCAAAAAGTATGTAGTAAAAACAGCAAGTGATGACTCATTTATAACCCGCAACTACTCGGTTATCCTGATCCGGTCTGGACGCTTTAAAATAAGGCTCAAAGACATCACCCAGGAGCTCGGCACCCATGATATGGTAGTGATTCCTAAAAACGCCTACTGCACGCTTTTAGAGGTAAAGGGAAAACTGCAGCTTTTTTTAATCTCATTTAGCTCGGATTTTGCCTTGGGGAGTTACCTGAAAAAAGAACTTATCAACTCTTTCATTTTTTTGCTGGGAGAACCATCAAGGAAAATCACCCTGGAGCAAAAGGATTATCTGGTGCTCTGCTTAATCTATAAGCTGATATATTTTATTTGTCAGGATTCCCGGCAAAATAGCGGTGATTTAGAATTGCAGCGCATGGGATTCAACCTTTTTTTATTTGAACTTAAATCCATCTTCAATAAATATACCTCCGAAGAGGCGCCGAGCATTGGGCGCAAAGAGAGCCTGAGCATACAGTTTTTAACTATCCTTACCATCCACTGCAAAAAACAGCACAGTGCAGGGTTTTACGCGGGAGCTCTTTTTGTCACACCAGGCTACCTCAATAAAACAGTAAAGCAGGTAACGGGAAAGACTGTTAAGCATCTGATCAGCCAGGCGATGATCAGCGAGATTAAGGCTCTTCTGGAGAATTCGCAAGTATCTATCACCTGCATTGCAGAGGATTTTGAATTCAGCAGTCTCTCGAAATTCAGTGAATTTTTTAAAAGGCATACCGCCGTTTCTCCTTCGCGGTACCGATCTAGTAAAAACAAAGGATTTAAAAGCCGCCAGGCCTATGACCAATAATTAAAAAACACAATCATGATTACACTATATCCCTTAGAATGGCTTGATAATTTGATTCTTCAAACCCTAAACCCAAAGAAAAACAGCCTTAAGGATTTATCCGACAAGGAGCTCTCGCTAATTTCAGAGCAGCTACAAGAAGAATCCCAAAGGGTTCAGCTGCAGCTCACCCAGGAGGTGTTTTCCTTTCAAAGCAAAACCCAGGTACGCCTTCTGATCAGAAATTACCACTCCACTTTGGTTTTTCTCCTGGACACCCTGCTTGAGAATCAAAAAGAGCCTTCATTGCAGACTGCGCGGCTCACCCGCACAGTAGATACCATGGTGGGCACTATAAATGAATTACTGTTTTTTTTAGAGAAACGTTTTTCCCCTTACCTGAGCCTTGACCAAAGGGTTCCGGTAGCGTATCTTCTTGTGGCCAGAAAGGAGCTAATCCTAAAGCTGGAAAAACTAGAGAAAAAGAAATGGGCTGGTGAGAGACAAAAAGAAACTCTGCAGCTTGTAATTGATGTTGTTTTTAATTTCATACATGCCTGTAGTGAATGCAAGATAACCTACCGGCAGATCCTTTACCAAAAAGAGCTCATCGCAAACTTGGAATTGCTGGATATTACGCAGGAGGCAAATGACCGCTATACAGAGCTCGACGAGCTGCTGGTGCGCTTGAATTTCAATAGCGTGCTCTATATGGATTATCTGCTTGAACAAATCAGTATTTCTCTTGCCATCCAGCCCTCTTTACAGCTAAGGATGGGGGAGTTGCTGCTGTATTATAAAGAATTTGGCCAGCTTAGCTCCAATGAGAAAATAAGCTTTGATCCATTGCAGCAGAACATAAAGCTTACACTTGAGAATTGGTTTACCCATGAGATTTATTACCTGGAGAAAACATTGGCCTTAGCTCAAGGCGGCCAGAACGATTCCAAAACCCAGTTACCCCCCAAAGCAGTAGCTGAGCAAAATAAAGTGGAATGCAACTTGTCCATTGACCAGATGGGACTGATCCTGCGCGCTGCCGATGAGGCAAGGATTCTAAAAGCCCGCTCACTGAATCATGTTTTCAAGACGATCGTTCCTTATCTCTCCAGTGCGCACAAAAAGGATTTATCCTACAATTCAATGCGAAGCAAATCCTATACGGCAGAAGAAAAAGATAAGGAAATAGCCATTCAGGCCCTTGAGCGTATCATACGGCACATAAGGGAATTTTAGAGCTACGCGGTTTGTAAAATCCAGATCTATATACTTTCAATACAATTGGGTAAGCGCATCTACATAATGCACATAAAGCAGCTACTATTCAATTAACAACACAACAGGAGAAGTTGCTGGATTAGTTTACGGCTGTTTGTTTAGGTTGTGCCCATGAACTACTATCAAGCATTAGAAAATCAATTTTATAATATACCATAAAAAACTCCTTAATTTCTTAAGGAGTTTGCTAAATGTGGGTAAGGACTAAAATTGTCATGCCAGTTGTCACTTGATAACTAAAGTGTCCCATAAGGGCCCGGGTCCTTATTAGATTTTTACCAATTCGACTCTTCGATTCTCCGCTTTATTCTCTTCACTATTATTTTCTTTCAGCGGCTTATCAGACCCAAAACCGGCCGCTTTAAGTCGCTTGATATCGATTCCCTTTGCAGTTAGTGCACCCACCACGGTATTGGCCCTCTCAATGGACAGTTGCCTGTTTCTGGTGGCCGTACCCGAGTTGTCCGTATGGCCTTCTATGGATAATCTAAGGCTTGGATTTGCATTGAGTAAGGCGAAAATTTCCTGGATAAGTTTTTGTGCATCGGGCTGCAGAGTTGCTTTGTCTGTATCAAAATTGATATGCAAAACAGCTTTGCCTGTTTTCTCAATATCAATTTCCATCTGTTTGGCGGTATATTTTTTTATGGTCTGTTCAAAATCCTTAAGTTCCATTATAAAAACATTTCCCTGTGCCGAGTTGGACTGAATACTCAATATATATTTTTTACCATTATTCTTAAAGGCGTACACGGCAAATGGCGCATCGCTTTCTCTGAAAAGACCAATGGTACCATGCTTGCCACTCCACATGTTTTTCTCCAGTAATTCCCTTTGACTTTGATCTTCTGGAAAATCGCCCTTGTATAGTTTTTTTGCCCCGATTTTATCCAGGTAATCATAAATACTTTTATTGAAAAGCTGCTGATTAAAACCCGAACCATCCGCTGCTTCAAAAGCTAAAATGCCCAATTTACCCTCTGTTGTGTAAATGCTATTTCCGGTATAATTCTGCATGGTTTGATACTCAAAGAATTCGGTAAGACCGTCTTTCTCATTACGGATTTTTAGTCCCTGTGGGGCGGTAATGAAAGGAAAATTTCCAATATCTTTTAAATCGGGGATTTTGTCCCATTCAAGCTCCGAGGATACTGTTTCTTTTGGAGGGTTCGCTGTGGTTATAGTGTCTGTTTTATCTTGGGTGACTTCAGTTTTTTTTTCTTTATTACAAGATAATAAGGCCATTGCCAGTAAAGCTAGTAGTGCAGTTTTTTTCATTTTTGCCTGTGTCTGTTACAATTTGGATTTCAAACTATTTTTACAACCTGTTTGTTCCACAATAAAATTATGGGCGAAAGATTAGGTTAGAATGGTGTTTGCTGACACTAAGATAAATTATTTTTTTATATCATATATGGTTTTCAGCTTAAGTATTTAAGTGGAAAATTCTTTAAATTTAGTCCATGAAATAAAATGAATATAAAAAACAGCACACGATTCTATCTGGAAAATGATATTAGAGCCCTATATATAATTTGGAGTACTGCAGTTACAATAGGCATGCCAGAGAAGCGTCGGGCTTTGTTTGCTCCTTAAAAATCGACAAATAAATATCATCTAATTTTAAAATTCCTGATTGGGTAATTGCTAATGGCTATAATACTTTTTTCATTTTAATGCGATAATTATTTATTTTGGCCTGGTGGTGTTGATTGAAATTTTATCCACAATGTACCACTGTTCATTTAGTTTCATCATATTGAAGTAATCGGTAAAAATGCGCTCTGGAATTTCTATTTCACATTTGGCACTGGCAATATTCCCTGTAATGTCAATGCTTATAATTCGTCCAAATGAATTGGCTGGCCTGGGATGAAGTTTAAATCTGCTCAGATAGTTTTTTCTGTCAATTAGGACAACTTTGTTTTCTTTAATATTCTTTAAGTTGCAAGAGCTGTGCATTACCTTTCCGATTTTCAATGTATCGCCTGTCATCCAGCCATCGAAATAGGTCTCAATGCTGGCGCTGATCAATTCCTTGTCTGTCCTTTGGGCATTTATTTGCAAAGGAATGCCTATTAGAAATAGAAAGATGGAAATTTTCTGTAATAGTCTTGTGGGTGTTTTTCTCATTTTAAAAAGCTTAAGGTGTTAGTAATGAGCACAAATATCCCCATTGCCTATCATTTGCAGGTCCTAATTTATAAGATAGGAGTACGATTCTATAATTTAACACTCATCTTTAGCAGGACTTTTGATACTCACCGGGAGCCTATAAGGCCATATCGAATTCATAATCCTTCCCTGAGTATCTAAGGTTTAAAAATCTTAGGTACAGTTCTTTGAAGTGTCAAGTTGTACTTGTAGAGGAAGATTTTGATTTGTTACTTTGACATGTGAATTAAATCATATACCAAGGGTAATGATTTAGAGGTGAAATGAATAGATGTTGAACGATTAATGAAAAGGCTATGTTTATCAATATTTCATGGGGCGATTACCTGACTGCCATCAGCGCCCTGCTAGCGATCTGGTATCTGGTTTTAGGGCTTTGGTTTTATTATCCGGAGTTGAAACAGATACTTCACGGTGAGAAAAATATAAAGGCTTTGGGTTTTAAAAATAATTCCCAACCGTATTTTACCCACCACCTCCCAAAAGATACTAACACAGAGATCCAGGTGTCATCTTCAGGTACAGAAACTCAAGATACCCTGCAAGAAACAGAGGAATTATCAGAGCGTATCATCAGCGCAATTGAAGAGAGCGCGCAGAGAAATCTATCTTTGGAGGAAATTAAAAACTACCTCAAAATACTATTATCGGAATACCCTTTTGTCCGACTCTCCACGCTACGTGCAAAGGTATCTGGTCTAATGGTTGAACAGTGCGCAAAACATCCACAACTTTTTTTAACCCTATCCCAGGCAGACGCCTTATGGGAAGAGTAAATCTAATACTTAAAGCGGAGCAATATTCCCTGTTCTCTCTGGCGCGGTATGGCTTAATGTGACAGGATATAGAGCTGTAACGGCGGTATTGCTCCACTTTTAAATAAGCAATTTTGTTAAACTTAAATGATCTGTGATGAAAAAGTATAATTGCAAGAAAAAGCCTTTTGGTAAAACAACAATTCTCTTTACCTCATTAGTACTTCTATTATTCAACCTGCTAGCGCATGCCCAGGACGGACTTGCCGGTATTAATGAGGCCAACCAGAAAGTGAGAAGTTATTTTGACGCAGGTACAGAGCTAATGTATGCCGTGGGCGCACTACTGGGACTCATAGGGGCAGTAAAGGTGTACCAAAAATGGAATGCAGGTGACCCTGATACTGGAAAAGTTGCCGCGGCCTGGTTTGGAAGCTGCGTGTTTCTGGTAGTGGTGGCCACCGTTATTAAATCCTTTTTTGGGGTTTAAAGAGAAAACCTTATGAGTAATAGTGTTTATAAGATCAACAAGGCAATCAACCAGGCCATTGAATTCAAAGGCCTCAAAGCGCAGTACATCTGGTACCTGGCAGCAGGTATGGTGCTGCTTATGATTCTTTTTGCCTTGATGTACATTATGGGGTTGCCCTCCCTTTTCTGTGTTGGGTTTATAACAGCTATTGGTGGTTTGCTTGTTTTTAAAACCTACAAAATGAGCCATAAGTATGGCCAGTACGGCATGATGAAGGCGCTGGCCAAAAGGCATATTCCAAAATATATCAGGACTTACAGCAGGGCAGTATTTATAAAGATATAGTCATAGAGCGTTAAATTTTAAAATAGGACAAATGGAGAAGAGGATGGACGATTGGCTGCCCATAATGAGCGTGGAGCATGACTGTATTGTATCGAAGAAGGGAGATATAACGGTAGTATTTAAGGCGGAACTCCCCGAGATTTTCACACTCTCGGACCAGGATTACGAGGCTTTCCACCAGTCATGGATCAAGGCCGTTAAAGTACTGCCCAAGTTCTGTGTTCTGCACAAGCAGGACTGGTTTTTGGAGAGAAGCTACAAGGCGGATTTCTCAAGTGATGACAGCAGTTTTCTCAGCCGAAGCAGTGAGCGTTTTTTCAATGAAAGGCCTTTTTTGGACCATTCCTGCTATATTATGCTCACCAAGAAACCGGCGGGCAGAAAAAATTCTAGCTCTCTTTTCTCAGCTCTTTTGCGCGGATCAATAGTGCCGGTGGAAACCTTAAGAACGCAGCTGCTGCAGGATTTTATTGACTCCACGGGCCAGTTTAAAAGAATTCTGGAAGACAGCGGTTTTATAACACTCACGCGCCTGAGAAATGACTCCCTTAAAAGCGAAAGACGTCATGCAGGGCTCATTGAAAGGTATTGCTTTTTATCACAGGGCAAGGACTCGGTTGTCTTTAAGGATATCGGATTTGATAAGGGACTTGAAGTTGGGGATAAACACTGCCAGCTCTTTACACTGGGAGATGCGGCTGACCTTCCGGCATTGTGTGGTTCCAGGATTAATTTTGAGCGTTATTGCACCGATAAAACCAAATTCAGTATTGGCTTTGCCTCAACTCTGGGACAACTCTTATCCTGCAATCATATCTATAATCAATATCTCTTTATTGAAGATGCTCAGAGAACGATCCGAAAACTGGAAAGCAAAAGGTTACGCCTGCAGTCCTTATCGGCCTACAGCCGAGAGAATATGATTGCCAGGGATGCAACCAATGATTTTCTCAATGAAGCGATATCCCAGCAAAGGCTGCCCATTAAAGCGCATTATAATGTTCTGGCATGGAGTACAGATAAGGATGAGCTCAAGGATATTAAAAACAAGGTCTCATCAGCGCTTGCCCAGATGGATGCTGCCGCCAAGCAGGAAACAGTAGGAGCCCCTCAGATTTTCTGGGCTGGGGTTCCGGGAAATGCGGCAGATTTTCCAATGAATGATACCTTTGATACCTTCACCGAGCAGGCAGTATGTTTTTTGAATATGGAAACAGCTTACCGATCCTCACTGAGTCCGATCGGTATTAGGCTGGGGGACCGGCTCAGCGGAAGGCCCGTTCACGTGGATATCAGCGATGAGCCTATGAGGGCGGGAATCTGCACCAACAGAAACAAGTTCATACTGGGACCATCAGGCAGCGGCAAGTCGTTTTTTACCAACCATATGGTCAGAAGCTATTACGAGCAGGGAACCCATATTGTACTTGTGGATGTGGGCCACAGCTATAAAGGGCTCTGTGATATGGTAAAAGGATATTATTTTACCTATGATGAGAAGAACCCGATCCGTTTTAATCCGTTTTATATAGCACAAGGCGATAATCTGGATACCGAGAAAAAAGAAAGTATTAAAACCCTGCTATTGGCACTTTGGAAAAAAGACGATGAATCCTTCAATCGAAGTGAGTATGTGGCCCTCTCCAATGCTCTTCAGCTCTATTATGAGAAACTAGAGAGAAGCCCTGCTATTTTTCCCTGCTTTGACAGCTTTTATGAGTTTTTGAAAACCGATTTTATCAAAATACTCCAGGATGATAAAGTACAGCAAAAAGACTTTGATGTCAATAATTTTCTCTACGTGCTTCGGCCCTATTACAAGGGCGGGGAATTTGATTACCTGCTTAATGCCCGGGAAAACCTGGAACTTTTAAAGGAAAGGTTTATTGTTTTTGAGCTCGATAATATAAAAGACCATCCAATTCTTTTCCCTGTGGTTACCATCATTATCATGGAGGTCTTTATCAGCAAGATGAGAAAACTCAAAGGCATCCGAAAAATGATTTTAATCGAGGAAGCCTGGAAGGCAATTGCCAGGGAAGGTATGGCCCAGTATATCAAATACCTTTTTAAAACCGTAAGGAAGTTTTTCGGTGAGGCCATAGTGGTGACCCAGGAAGTGGAAGATATTATTTCCTCCCCGATAGTCAAGCAGGCCATTATCAATAACAGCGACTGCAAGATTCTTTTGGACCAGAGCAAGTACCAGAATAAGTTTGAACAGATAGAGCAGCTCCTTGGGCTTACCCAAAAGGAAAAAACACTCGTGCTTTCCCTCAATAAGGCCAATGATGCCGATAAAAAATACAAGGAGGTTTTTATATCACTGGGTGGCGTGCTCTCAAAAGTATACCGCACGGAGGTTTCCCTGGAAGAGTATCTGGCTTATACCACTGAGGAAAGTGAAAAAATGAAAATGAATGCCTATGCCCAAAAGTTCCAGGGTGATATCAAAAAAGGAATTGCAGCGATGGCCCAAGAGATAAGAAACGCAAATAAATAAAACGCAAATGAGAGCAAGAATAATTACCGGCGCAATCCTCCTGCTGCTTGTCTGTAGCCCGGCGCGCCCGGCCCCGAGCACCGTTGCTCTGCCGATACTGGAAATTGTTAAGGCAGTAACCAAAAAAGTGATCAAGGCAATTGACCTGAGGATCCAGAAACTCCAGAATAAAACCATCTGGCTACAGAATGCCCAGCAGAAGCTTGAAAACGCTCTTTCAAAAGCAAAGCTGGATGAAATCTCGGAATGGACAAAAAAACAAAGGGATCTCTACAGGGATTATTATGAGGAACTAACAAAGGTGAAATCCATTATCACCTACTACCAGAGGATCAGAGAGGTGACCAAAAAACAGACAGCGCTGGTCGCGCAATACGAAAAGGCTTGGAGGTTACTAAGGCAGGACAATCATTTTAAGGACACCGAAATCCGGTATATGGAGCATGTATATTCGGGTATTCTGGGGGAGAGCCTAAAGAATATGGACCAGATCTTTTTGATACTGGATTCTTTCACTACCCAGATGAGCGATATCAAAAGACTTGAGATCATCAATGAGGCCGCCGATCAGGTGGATGCTGCTTATGATGACCTTTTAGCTTTCAACGAGCAGAATATAATGCTAAGCCTGCAACGGGCCAAAACAGAACAGGAGGCAAGGCAGGTTAGGGAATTCTATGGAATTGGCAACTAAAGAAAAAGATCATGAAAAAAATTATTTTAATATGCTCTCTGGTACTGCTTTTCGGGCATGAACTACAGGGACAGGTCAAACAGCGAAAAGAGCTGCTGCTGCAGATCGCGGCGCTTCACCTCTACCTTGATTATGCCCGAAAGGGCTATGAGGTGGCGTCAAAAGGCCTGATATTTATAGGCGATCTCAAGGAAGGGGAAGTGGTTCTGCACGGTGATTATTTCAGGTCGCTTTCAAGAGTAAATCCAAAGCTGGCCAACTATTATAAAACAGCTGAAATTCTCTCCATGCAGTTTGAGATTATGAAAATCAATAAAAGCATTTATAGGGACCTGAGTAAAGGTGATTTATTTCATGGAAGTGAACTGGAGCATATAAAACGCACTTTTGAAAAGCTGCTTGCCAGCTGTGGTGAAACCCTGGACGAGCTTTTGGCTATAACCACCGATTCCAAGCTGGAACTCCGCGATGATCAGCGGATAAAGCGCATCGATGAGCTGCATAAAACAATGCTGGAACATTATTGGTTCTGTTTGTCCTTTAGCCAGGATGCAACGCTTTTGTCCTTATTAAAATCTGGTGAAAAAACACATACCAGGGAGCTCGCAGCCATTTACGGACTATAAAATAAAAACTATGAAAAAGATATGTGTTCTAGGGATAATAATGGGAATGTTTATCATTCCGGGCAGCGCAGCGGCGCAGTCAGCGGAAATCCAGCAACTGGTCTTGAACATTGAGAAACTCTCTCAGTTCAAAAAGATTTTAAGTGATATGAAAAAGGGATATGAACTGCTCTCGGCCGGTTATAAATCCGTGAAGGATATGTCCCAGGGAAATTACAGCCTTCACAAAACCTTTCTGGATGCCCTTATGCGGGTGAGCCCTGTTGTGAAAAATTATAAAAAGGTAGGGGACATTGTCCATTTCCAGACCCAGTTGCTAAGGGAGAGCAGAAGCGCCATGGAGGGATTTACGCGATCGGGCAGCTTCAGCTCGCAGGAGCTTGAATATTTTCAAAAGGTTAATGAGAATCTACTCCAGCAAAGCGCAAGGAACCTCGATGAGCTTACCATGGTCATGACTGATGGTAAACTCAGGATGTCAGATGATGAAAGACTCCAGTCTATTGATGCTATTTATGCTCAGATAAAGTCCAAGCTTCTGTTTTTGAGAAGCTTCAATGCATCATCTGGTGTGCTTGCGCTTCAAAGAGCAAAAGAATTGAAAGAGCTTTACACCGCCAGTGAAATTCAGGGAATCAAAAACTAAAAAGATGGACATTCTTAAAGCTGCAAAACCCGTTTTTTTTATAGCAGCGCTAGTTGATCCCTTTCTAATGAGGGGGCAGTCACCTGGTGATAACATGCAGAGCCTTCACGGTGTTTTGGACCGGCTCTATGATGAGATGATGCCCCTGTGCAGCAATCTTTTGGCAGTCGGGCAGGCAATAGCTGGATTTGGGACGATCTGGTATATTGCATCGCGCGTCTGGCGCCATATCGCAAAGGCCGAACCCATTGATTTTTATCCGCTTTTCCGGCCCTTTGTAATTGGATTCTGCATTATGGTTTTCCCTTCAGTGCTGGCCCTGATCAACGGGATTATGAAACCCACAGTCACCGCTACATCGGCCATGGTTCAGGGTTCCAATAATGCTGTTGCGGTTCTTTTAAAAGAAAAAGAAAAAGCCATAAAGCAAACAGATTCATGGAAAATGTACATAGGGGAGAGTGGTCAAGGGGACCGTGAGAGATGGTATAGGTATACCCATGATGAGGATCCCTCGGGTGAGGGAATGCTGACAGGGATTGGAAATGATGTCAAATTTGCCATGGAGAAGGCTTCCTATAACTTTCGAAACTCGGTAAAGCAATGGATGAGCGAGGTGCTAAGGGTACTCTTTGAAGCGGCTGCCCTGTGCATCGATACCCTCAGGACATTTCAGCTGGTGGTGCTCTCCATCCTGGGTCCCCTTGTATTTGGAATAGCAGTCTTTGACGGCTTTCAGCATACCCTTACCGTGTGGCTGGCCAGGTATATCAATATTTACCTATGGCTGCCTGTGGCCAACATCTTTGGAAGCATTATCGGTAAAATTCAGGAATTGATGCTCAATCTCGACCTCTCCCAGGTACAGGCCACCGGGGATACTTTTTTTAGCAGGACCGATATGGCCTACCTGATATTTATGATCATCGGTATTATTGGATACTTCACGGTGCCTTCGGTAGCCAATTATATCGTTCATGCCGGAGCAGACAGTGCCTTGGGCCAGCGTGTAACTGTTTTTTTTGGCAGTACAACAAGCTCAGTGGTTTCCAGAACATCACAAGGAGCCGGAATGGTTGCCGATGCGATGGGCGACGCTGATTCCAGAATGACTAGCAGTATGGCTGCTACGGCGGGAAGTTCCCCTTATTTTACAGAAAAGGAAACTTATATGAGCGATAAGCTTAAGGGCAACTAAGATAAAATAAACCATAAGATTCAGCGCATGTTCACCAAAATGAAAAATATAGATACGGCATTTCGGCATGTCAGGGGATTTACCATGTTGGTTGTCACAGCATGTAGTATTATTTGCTGCTATACATTGTATAAAAGTTTTCAGTCCCTAGAGCGGATGCAGGATAAAGTATATATACTGGCCAACGGAAAAGTACTGGAAGCTTACGCATCGGAGAGAAAAGATAATGTTGGGGTGGAGGCAAGGGATCATATACGAACATTTCACCAGTTTTTCTTTAGCCTGGACCCCGATGATAAGTCAATCAAATCCAATGTGACCAAAGCCCTTTATCTGGCCGATCAGAGTGCCAAACGGATTTACGATGACCTTAGAGAAAATGGTTTTTATTCGGGTATTATATCGGGGAACATAAGCCAGAGCATTCATATTGACAGCATCTCTCTCGATACGGGCCAATACCCTTACCGCTTTTGCTGTTTTGCAAAACAAAGCATCATACGTAGCACCAGCACCCTTAAAAGAAGCCTTATAACTAAGGGCATGCTTCGCAATGTATCGAGAAGTGACAATAACCCGCACGGTTTTTTAATCGAACGATTCACCACTATTGAAAATAGGGACTTAAGCATTGAGAATAGAAAATAGATCATCATGAAATCTATAAAACCAAATAGTGCCATCGATAAGTATTACCGTTATGCGCAGGCTAGATGGGCACGGAAAATGAATGCCCTGACAGAGGGTTTGTCCAGAAAAACACTCCAATGGCTTCTGGTTTTATTTATAGTGCTGTCCTCAAGCTATCTTCTCTACAATATTTACGCAGTATGTTACAAGGATGGGGCGGGGTCATTCCGATCAGCGGCCAGTGTTTCAACAATTACCACAATCACTATTAAAAAAACAAAGCCATGAAGCAAAATACAATATCCACCAGAGAGGCTAAAAAGCGAAAAATACTGCTGCTTTTGCCTTTAATTTCGCTTCCTCTTATCACCATTTTCTTTTACATCTTGGGGGGAGGAAGGCTGCAGGGAATAAGCACGGAGAATAAGACAGGAAAAGGATTCAATTTTAGTCTGCCCGCTCCGCAATTCAAGGAAGATTCGGCCCTGGATAAAATGAGTTATTATGATAGGGCTGCAACAGACTCTTTGAGATTTTTGGAGCAGATCAAAAAAGACCCTAATTATAACACTGAAAATATGCCAGCTGCCCCCCTTGCTGGATTTGCGCATACCGATCCAGCTGCGCCGGGCCTTCCAAAAGGCAGAGCGGCTTTTAACTTATCGTCGTTTCAAAATAAAAACGAGCAGAAGGTGTATGAAAAACTCCGGGCGCTTCAACGGGCCATTAGCGAGCCTTTGCCTTCTGGCAATTACCCTCAGGATATGAGAGAGTTTGAGAACTACGGTTCATCAAAGGGCCAATCAGATCAGGTAAATGACCTGGAGAGCATCATGTCCAGAATGGGCGAATCCCCCCAGGCTGACCCGGAGCTCAAGGAGCTTGGCGGGATGCTGGAGAATATACTGGACATTCAGCATCCCTCGCGTGTAGAGGAAAGGTTAAAGCAGTCCACAGACCGTAAAAAAGGAAAAACATTTACAGTTATCCCCAGTACAGAGAAGGACAATACAACTTCCCTTGGTGAAAATAATGTGCTTTCCCCTGAAAAGATAAACGCATTTTATACAGAGCATCAGGGGGTAGAGGCCCAAGAGCAGCCTAACTCTATCCAGGCGGTAATCCACCAGACACAGTCCCTTGTCAATGGTTCTGTAGTAAAATTAAGACTGCAAAGTGAAGTAGTGTTGAAGGGTACCGTAATTCCTAAAAATACTTTTCTCTACGGGACGGCTTCCTTAAAAGGGGAAAGGCTGGAGATAAAGATCAATAATATCCAGTTCCGCAATTCAATTTTTCCCGTCGAGCTCACAATTTATGATCTGGACGGCATTGAAGGCATTTATATTCCCGGAGCCATAAACAGGGATGTGGCCAAAGCTTCAGCGGACCGGTCTATACAGAGCATGGGGCTGAGTGGATTTGCGGATTCCTTTGGGGCGCAGGCCGCGGGAATGGGAATAGAAGCGGCAAAAAGCCTGATGAGCAAAAAAGTAACACTCATTAAAGTGGTTGTTCTGGCTGGCTATCAGGTACTGCTTTATGATGAGAAACAAAAAATACCAAATAATTAAAAACAGCAGAGATGAAATATTATACATTACTATATCTCACAGCGATGCTCCTGGCAGTCTCCCATGGATATGGGCAGCAGCAAGATATGGGAAGTACCTATTATAAGGTAGGGTTCAAGGAGCTGCAGATCGGTTATTCCAAAACAACAAGCCTTATCTTTCCATATCCCATTAAAACCATTGATAAGGGAAGCGATGGGATTTTAACACAAAAGGCCAGGGGAGTTGAGAATATACTACTGGTAAAGGCCGCGGTTCATGATTTTCCCCAGACCAACCTCACTGTGGTGACCACAGATGGCAAATTGTACGGTTTTGTTGTAAGTTACGATGAGCAGTGCCCGGATCTGAACCTTATAGCCGATAATTCAATTGCCGTTCATGGCGATATCCAGTTCTCGGTGGAGAATGAAAATAAAAAGCAAATTGAGCAGTATGCCACACTGGCGCTTTTTAAAAAGCAGAAAAAAGTGCATTTGAAAAAGACCAGCGATGATATCACACTGGAGCTCAGTGGTATGTTTGTGCATCAGGAGGTATTGTATTTCAGGTTACTGTTGGGCAATGACTCCAAAGTTGCCTTTGATATGGACCAATTGCGCTTTTTTATCATCGACCAGAGAAAAGCCACCCGCACCGCTTCTCAGGAAATGGAAATCTCACCGCTGTTTATCACCTCAGATAAAGTACGGATCCCTGATAACTCCACGGTGGCCCTGGTTGTGGCCCTTCCCAAGTTTAGCCTTGGAAAGAAAAAAAAATTAACCATTCAACTCGTTGAAGGCAATGCTCAGAGACAAGTGGAGCTCAAAATGGACAGCGGTGATTTTACTGCTCTGGAGATACTCAATACTTTATAAATAAATTACTAATTTTTAAATCTGTTATTATGAACGAGAATAATTTTCAATACTTGTGCGATCAGCTCAAGTATACCGGATTTGGCGAAGCGCTTGAGATAGAATTAAAAGAGAAACTAAAACAGCAGCAGGCCAGTTTTGAACTATACCATGAGAACTATTATGATGATGACCGGGTGGCCAGGGCCACGCTGAATTTTAGCAAGGCAAAGGATGCAGATATGTACTTCTTTAATTCCTACAGGGTGGAACTGCAGAAGGAAAATATCTCAGATGCTCTGGAGCACACTTTCTACATACATAAAGGGTCCAATATTACAATGAAGGAAGCCTATAATCTTATGATGGGAAGGGCAGTTAACAAGGATCTGGTAAACAAGGAAGGACAATCTTATAATGCCTGGTTGCAGATGGATTTTAAAAACTGCGATGAGAATGGGAATTTTAAACTCCAGCACTACCACCAAAATTATGGTTTTGATCTCACCGAAACACTGGCTAAATATCCTATAAAGGAACTTGAAAAGGAAAGTTTCAAAGAGGATTTGATCCGCTCGCTAAAAAAAGGAAATCTGCAGGTGGTAACATTTCTCAAAGACGGAGAGTTGGTGAAAGCCTATATTGAGGCAAGTCCACAATTCAAGACCATTGGGATTTATGACGATAACATGAAAAAAAGAGACAACAGGCATTATAAGGATATAACGCAATTAGAGGTGTACTATGAGCATGTCGGGGAAAATAAAAAAAAAAGCCAAATACCCGATAGCCCGCTCGCAGATTCAGAGCCGCAAAAAAAGCAAAACAGACAAAATCGCGGTACATCGATCCACTAAGAGTGACCAGATCAAAACACTCATGTTTTTTTTCTCGGCCATAGAAAAAGACTACCGTATCACTACGGCGCACCTTGGTCTTTTTGCCGCACTTTTGCAGTGCCGCGCGGCTCAGGGATCCGTAAATCCCATCAGGGCATATAGCCATCAGATTATGAATCTCGCCAAAATATCCGGCCAGGTTACCTATCTTAAGCATATAAGAGATCTTAGCGAATATGGTTATCTGCGTTATGAGCCTTCACTGAAGAAAAATAAACCCAGCTTGATTTATTTCTTATCTGGCTAGAAAAAAAGCAGCAGTAGCAAAGCGAACCTGTCTTAAAACGTGCCGGCAGAAAAATAGTTAGCATTCATAGAAAAAGGCATACAATTGTATGCCTTTTTATTGATAGGATCACAAGTCTAGTGCTGATCTTCCTTGTGGATATTGCTTTTTTGCTCGTCATCGGTCAGGATATCTTCTTTCTCTATGATGTTGTCTGTATTGAGATTTTTTTCAGAATCCTTGTTTTTATTGATTTCAAAATCATTTTCAGGATGTTTTAAATCCTCAACAAATTCTTCCTGATATTGATACGGATCCTCGTCCCTTGCGTAATTATCATTGTCAACAAGAGTATTTTGTTCTATAAAATCAGGATCGCTTTCTCCAAATTCTGTTTTTTGTTCTTTTGAAGCTTCCGTTTTATATTGCTCTTCGTGAATGTTATGACCATCTACAAGAGTATTTTGATCAATATAATCCGGGTCTGTGTTACCGTATTCGTGGTTTACATTTTCCATAACGCTGTTTTTTAAATTTTTAGATTAATGACACTTACAAATCAATCTGCCTGACCTGTAAATTTTGTCGTGTAACTTTTAAATTGCTTGTCATTGTTAAAGAGTATCTCTTTGGGTATTACTTTTTAAAAGTCTTTTTACAAATTTAGGACAGATCACAATTAATGTTTTACAGAAAAATAATTCATAGTTGCATAATTCATAGCTAGTTATGCCAAAAGATATAGAAGTATAAAAAAAAGTGATAAGGGGCTTTGTGCTCCCTTACTTGCTTTACGTAATTTTAAGGGTATAAGAATGTTGGATGAATTCTGAGCTTCGATTTTGCTTTTTGGCAATGAAATAGTTTTAAATATCGTGAATTTTTTCGGTCAAATTGACGAAATAAAGTAAAAGGCAAATACACTTATTTTGTAAAGTATTGGTTTTGCTTTCTTTATATTTCTGGTATACTCATTGCCAATTAAATGGATTGTTGTAATTTGTTAATCCGTTACTGGCGGATAAAACTCAAATATAGTTTGCATTCGATTTTAAAATTAAATAGATACATATGGAAAATTTACAAGCATCCTTAACAGCCATTGATGGTCTGTTTGTGGAGGAAAATGGAATTCCTCAAGAATACAAAATTGAAGAAATTCATCAGCGAGAATATCTTTTAAACGGTAAGCTGGTTCCCTGGAATGGGGATGTCACCGAGGTTTTTTCCCCGGTTTTTGTTCAAGGCGAAAATGGTCCTGTCCGCAAACTGGTGGGAACTATTCCCCATACCACATCCAAAGAAGCATTAGAGTCCCTGGATGCGGCCGTCGCAGCTTATGACGACGGGCAGGGTATATGGCCCACTATGAGCGTGGAGGACAGAATCAAATGCATGCAAAAATTTGTTTATTTGATGATCCAGCAACGCGAGCTGGTAATCAAGCTTCTGATGTGGGAAATTGGAAAAAGCCTTCCGGATTCCACCAAAGAGTTTGACCGTACAGTAGAATATATTAATGCCACCATTGATGCTTTGAAGGATTTGGACAGACAATCTTCAAGATTTGAAGAAGCCGAAGGAGTTTTAGCCCAGATAAGAAGATCTTCCCTTGGAGTAGTTTTGAGCATGGGACCTTTTAATTATCCCTTAAATGAGATTTTCACCACCCTGATTCCGGCACTTATAATGGGAAATACCATTTTATTTAAGTTGCCTAAACATGGTGTTTTAGCACATTATCCTTTGCTTAATGCCTTTAAAGAAGCCTTTCCTCCTGGAACGGTAAACACGCTTTACGGACGAGGGGCAGAAATTATTTCTCCGCTTATGGAAAGTGGAAAAGTAAATGTACTGGCTTTTATTGGTTCAAGTAAAGTAGCCAACGGGTTAAAGAAACTGCATCCAAAAGCAAACAGACTAAGATCTATTTTAAGTCTTGATGCAAAAAATGCGGCCATTGTAACCAAACATGCAGATCTTGATGTGGCTGTTAGCGAATGTTTATTAGGTTCATTATCTTTTAATGGACAGCGTTGTACAGCATTAAAATTAATTTTTGTACAAAAAGAAGTAGCAGATGAATTTGTGAAAAAATTAAGCGATGCCGTTGCTGCTTTAAAACCGGGACTTCCGTGGGATAAAGATGTGAAAATCACACCGCTTCCTGAATTTGACAAGCCGGCTTATCTTAAAACCTGTCTTGATGATGCCATTGCAAATGGTGGAAAAATAATAAATGAAAACGGAGGTTATACTAATAATTCTTTTGTGTTTCCGGCGGTTGTATATCCTGTAAATGACAAAATGAAATTGTATCACGAAGAGCAGTTTGGACCGATTATTCCGGTTGTTCCTTTTGATTCTATAGACGAACCAATAGAATATCAGATCAATGCTTCGCACGGAATGCAGGTGAGTATATTTAGTGAAGATCCAAAAGAAGTAGCAGCACTGATTGATCCTTTTGTGAATCTGGTAAGCAGGGTTAATATCAATTGCCAGTCGCAGCGCGGACCGGATGTTTTTCCGTTTACAGGAAGAAAGGACAGCGCCGAGGGGACTTTGTCAATATCGGATGCACTGCGCTCTTTTTCAATTCGATCGCTGGTGGCAACTAAAGCCACAGATGCAAATAAAGAATTGTTTAATTCGATTGTAAGGGATCATGATTCTAATTTTTTGAGCACAGATTATATCTTCTAAAGGCGAAATGAAATTAATATTCAATAAATAAAACCTGCCCGTAAACCGGCAGGTTTTTGTTTAATCTGATTTTCACACACTCATAAATAAGTTTGCTTAATCGGTCGAGGTATCAAATTCGAAAGCATACGGAGTATAAAATAGAATTCATTAAATAATTAACGTAATAATTACGAAAGCAATAATAAAATACATTTAATTTGACCGAGTCTTTTTAGGAGGAATTACATATTAAAAAGGATTAATTTATTATATTTGTTTACGAAAATTTAAATTTACCACAAATGCAAAATAACCTTCTTGGTGGCTTAAAAGAGCACGAAAATAAATTACTTACAATCTGGTCTGAACTTCTTATAGAAAACGGATCGACAGACGGGGCTACTGAAGAAGAGGAGTCCAAAGAATTCTCATCACTTTTATTGGACGCTTTATCCCGTACAAACAATTCGGATTCACAAGAATTTGAAAAAGTGTACGATTTATTAATGGGAATTTCAAGCTCAAGAGCAAAACGCGGATTTTCACCAAGAGAAAATGCTCAGTATCTAATTTCATTTAAAGAGGCTGCTTCAAGAATTCTTTCTGAAACAGAAACGGATAAAGAAAAATTGTATACTGCTAATTCACAATTAAATGCCGTATTGGATAACATGACCATTATGACTTTCGAATCTTATATGAAAGGTCGTGAGGATGTTATTTCAAGACAAGTAGACGAAATAAGCGAAATTTCAACTCCGGTTATCAGAGTTTGGGATGGCGTTGTGGCATTGCCAATTATTGGAACTTTAGACAGTTCAAGAACACAAGTTGTAATGGAGAATCTTTTGCAGCAAATTGTAGATACAGGAAGTTCTATCGCTATACTTGATATATCAGGGGTACCGGCAGTAGATTCTCTTGTAGCGCAACATCTTATCAAAACAGTAAGCGCTACCCGATTAATGGGTGCAGAATGTATTATTAGCGGTATTCGACCAGAAATTGCCCAAACAGTGGTACATTTAGGAATAGATCTTACCGGTATTATTACAAAAGCATCACTTGCAAGTGCTTTGCAAACCGCTTTTGAAATGCTGCAGCTAACTGTTGTTAAGAGAAAATAATCGAATAAGATTTAATGATATGGAAAGAATTCCTATACTTAAGATGGGAGATTTTCTGCTGGTTACCATACAAGTTGACTTGTACGACCAATTGGCAGAAAATCTTGAATCTGACCTAATAAATACCATCAATAAACACAGCTCAAAAGGCGTGTTGATTGATATATCGGCCGTTTCTATTATTGATTCCTTTATGGGAAGAATCCTGGGCAATATTGCGGTGATGTCTAAAATCATGGACGCACAAACTGTGGTAGTGGGTATGCAGCCCGCTGTAGCGATTACCCTTGTTGAACTTGGATTATCCTTAAACGGTGTTATAAGCGCCCTTAACGTTGAGAAAGGGATGGATCTGCTTCGCGCAAAAATGTATAATGGCGATAATGAAGAGCAGGTTTATGATAACGACGACGAATAAAGAAGAAATCCCTATTGTAAAAGAGCAGGACGTGGTTCCTTTGCGTAACCGTGTGAAGGAATATGGTGTAAAAATTGGAATGAGTATACTTAATCAGACCAAGTTAATTACAGCCACCAGCGAGCTTGTGCGTAATCTTTTAAAATATGGAGGTGGCGGAAAAGTCATAATAGAGGCAGTTAATAATGGACGTGATAATGGGGTAAGAGTTACTTTTATAGATAATGGCCCTGGTATAAAAGATGTTGAATTAGCGATGAAAGACGGATATAGCACAGGAAAAAGTCTGGGACTTGGTTTACCAGGTACAAAAAGACTAGTCAATGAATTTGACATTAAAACAGAATTTGGAAGCGGAACAACCGTAACTATAATAAAATGGAAAAATGGATAATACTTTTTCCAGTTACAAAATAGATGATCGAAGCTTAATACCTTTTATTAAGAGAGAAATACATAATCTTGCACTTCAAATAGGATTTACACCACACAGAGCAGCTGAAACCGATATTATTATCGCTGAACTGACTTCAAATCTTATTAAATACGCAAACGGGGGAGAACTTCTGTACAGAGCCCATTTAAGTGAAGGACAAAATCAAATTGAACTTTATAGTATTGACCAGGGTAAAGGAATTGACAATGTCGTGAAAATAATGAGCGATGGTTATTCTTCTTCCAATACACTTGGACAGGGATTGGGCGCCATTAAAAGATTAAGCAACGACTTTCAGATTTACTCCATGAGAAACTGGGGTACAATTCAGTATATAAAAATTTGCGATAAGTCAGAAACTCCGGCTTCTCCTTTGGATAGTGGTTTAAACTATGCGACAATCAGAGTGAATTATCCGGGAGAAAAAGTATGTGGTGACGGATATCACTTAAAACAATTAAAAAATGGTTTTCAAATTTTTGTAGGTGATGGCTTAGGACATGGAGCAAATGCAAATGAGGCTGTGCAGCAGGCCATAAAAGCTTTTAGACAAACCCGTGAGACGGAACCTGAGGCGATACTCAGGGATATCCATGATGAAGTGAAAAAGACCAGAGGCCTGGTTGCTACTGTGGCGACAGTAGATTATAAAAAAGAAAGCTGGAATATTTGTGGGATTGGAAATATAAATACCAGAATATTCCGCGGAATGGAGAATAAAACCTATACGCCCTACAACGGAATTATTGGTCATAATATACCGCGTACCTTAAATAGTGCCGTTGTTCCCTATGAAAAACATCAGGTAATTGTGATGCACAGCGACGGATTACGCACCAGATGGAACCTTAATGATTTGGCGTCCATTATCAAGCAAAATCCCGGAGTCATTGCAGCTGCCTTGTTTAAAGATAATATTAGAGGAACCGATGATGCTACAGTTTTTGTAGGGAAAATAATTTAGGGCTATGAAGGAAATTGTAAAAATTAATCTTGATAATGAAATGGACCTTATACTGGCCCATAAGCGCTCTATGAAAATAGCCGAGATGTGCGGTATGCCATCTTCAGCGCAAACAAGATTTTCTACAGCGGTATCCGAGGTGGCGAGATGTTCTATTGCAAATGGTAAAAACTCGGTACTGGTTATTGGAATTAATATTATCAGAGCAACCCAAAAAGAAATATTAGCCATACTGACAGATAGCGTTGATTTGCAAAAATGCAGCCCTGAAGCCTTTAAATACGCAGCAAAAATTTCCGGAAATATTCAGTATAGCTTTACTGACAATCAATTTATTACAACATTAAGCCAGCCGGTATTGGCGCCGGGACTTTTATCAGATACAAAGATTAAAAGCCTGGTGGATTACTTTAAGTATGAACCGCCCTTATCTCCGTATGATGAGATCAGAAAGAAAAATATTGAACTAATAGCATTGTCTGAAAAGCTTGGCGAAAGCGAAAACAGATACAGGCAATTGGCCAATACGATTCCGGTTTTAATTTGTGTTGTAAATGAGCGTAACAATGTTCTTCTTTCAAATGAGTCATTAAATAATTATCTGCAGACCACACTTACTGTATTTGATAAAAAAAACATGAGCGCCTTTGTGCATCCTGATGATTTGGATATTATATCAGAAGGCTGGAACAAAGCCAAGAAAAGCCGCTCTCACTATATAGGAGAAACCCGAATAAAGAGAGGATCAGAATACATCTGGCACCTGATTTCGATTATCCCAAATAAAGCAGAAGACAATACCTTTAACAGCTGGCTTGTTTATTTTGTGGATATCAATGCACAGAAAATGGTTGCAGAAGCCTTAAAAGATAATTCTGAATTAAAAGAAATACAGCGTGAACTTGAAACAGCCAATTCAAAACTGGTATTCAAAAACAAGGAACTGCAGCAATTTGCCTTTGTGGCCAGTCATGATTTGCAGGAGCCGCTTCGTAAAATCATGATCATGCTCTCGCGCGCCGGAAATAATTTATCCGAGGAGCAAAAAAAGGAATATTACTTTGATAAGATAACCCTGGCGGCTGGCAGATTGTCGAATTTAATATCCGATGTTTTAAACTATTCCAGAATAGATAATAAAATTTTGCAATTTGCAGAAGTGAATCTAAATGATATTATCGAAGAGGCATTGGGGGATTTAAGCATGGTCATTGAAGAGAAAAATGCTGCTGTAAAAGTAAATGCATTACCAACGGTTTTTGGACTGGATACCCAGCTTCGACAATTGTTTTACAACCTGATTAGTAATGCCTTAAAGTTTACTACATCAGAACCTTCTGTTGCCATTTCCCTCACCGATAAATTTCCGGATGATATTGATTTTGCTGATAACACACTTGCCTCAGATGATTACCATATCATTTCTGTTACTGACAATGGTATTGGTATGGACAGTAAATACTCGGGCCGCATATTTGATATGTTCCAAAGACTTCATGAGCGCGATCAATTTGGAGGAAACGGTATTGGACTTGCCTTGTGCAGACGAATTGTTGAGAACCATAACGGGTTCATTAATTTTACAAGTCAGACAAACAAAGGCACTACATTTTGGATATTTCTTCCTAAACATTAATTGTATCGGCTGTTTGAATACTGTAAATAATAACAAATATTCTGTAAGTTATTAAGTATTAGTGTTTGTAGATTTGGATTATACTTAAAAAATATAATCATGAAGACAACGACAAAAAATACTACTGCAACAAAAAGCAAAAGTACAACTGCTGCAAAAACGAAAACCAGCACACCAAAAACCAGCACATCTAAAAGTAGTGCTAACGGAATTGTAAAAGCAAAATCATCTGCCGCAGAAGGTTTGAGAGATTTATTCGTAGATTCTCTTAAAGATATCTATTGGGCAGAAAAAGCTTTGACTAAAGCATTGCCTAAAATGGCAAAAAATGCAACTTCAGAAAATTTAATTTCAGCGATCAACGACCACTTGACAGTAACACAGGAACAAGTTGCAAGACTTGAAAAAGTGTTTTCACTTGTGGGTGAAAAAGCGGTAGCTAAAAAATGCGATGCTATGGAAGGTTTGATTAAAGAAGGAGAAGGCATTATGGAAGAAACTGAAGTTGGTGCCGTACGTGATGCAGGAATCATTGCTGCTTCTCAAAAAATTGAGCATTATGAAATTGCTACCTATGGTACATTGGTGGCATTTGCAACTACTTTAGGCGAAGATGACGCAGTATTATTATTAGAGAAAACTTTAGCAGAAGAAAAAGAAGCAGATACATTACTTACAGAAGCTGCTTATAATACTATTAATTTTGATGCTAACGAAGAAGATCAGGATCAGGAATAATACGAAAAACTGATATTGAATTTTTTTTAATATTGAAAAAAACCTGTATTATTTATGATACAGGTTTTTTCATTCCTATGAGGTATTCTATAAAACCACAACAATCAGAAAATCGTATATATAATAAATATAACAAGTAATTATTTCACAAAAACCAATTATGCTCTACCATAACATTTTATTAATTGATGATGATATAGACGATATTGAAATACTAATAGAGGCCATTAATTCTATACATGAAAAAACAGTATGCCGCTCTGCCAATAATAGGGCTCAAATACTGGAGGCTTTACATAATAGTAAAGAAGTACCGGATCTTATTTTCATGGATCTTAATATTCCCGGGATAAACCATCGCGAGCTATTGCAGGAAATCAAAAGTTCAGAATTTACCGCCGAGGTTCCAATTATTTTATATTCTTCGCATACCAAAGAAATTATGCAGCAATTGGCAAAGCCCTTTAAAATAGCCCAGTATATTACCAAACCTAATAGTTATCAGGATTTGGTAGAATTGCTTGAGGATATTTTCTCTCGTTAGTTAATCAAATTTGAATCAGCTCTAAACATTTAGCGCTGATATAAATTAGGAATGTATTTTTGGATATAATTTAATAATTAAACCTTTAAGGCGATTTTGATAATCTTCCATTAGCCATTCTTTATAATTTTTACTGGCATTCTCCAGGCATTTTACGTATTGTTTCACGCGCCATTCGATCTCAGGAGTTAAGCATTCAGCCAGAGAAACAGCTTCTGTAAGTGTTTCGGCGTTATCCAGGCACATTTTTGCATGCTGGCGAATAGATTCGCGAATCACTATTTTTGGTTTCTCCTCCGTTGCAATAGCTTCCTGATAGTGTTCTTCTACATCAAATGTCATTTCAAGGGTATTGGGAAATTTTGCCCGAAGTTCGGCAGAAATAGCATGTGATTGTACAGAAGAGGAGCTTCCGTTAGCATGATGATTTAATTGTTTGGCAAATGCTTCCGGTCTTTCAAAAGCAAATGTCCAGTCAACAGGTTCCTGCCATTCTCCAAAACGCTGAATGTTATTCCCTAAATCTATAATGGTAAAGGTTTTTTTAGAAGGAAGTTTTCGCGAACCACGACCCACCATTTGGTGATAAAGTGTAATGGAAGTTGTGGCTCTGTTCAGGATAACATGCTGCACGGAAGGTTCGTCAAAGCCGGTAGTAAGAATAGAAACCGAGGTTAAAACAGCATTTTTTGTTTTTTTGAACCATTGCAAAATCTCTTTACGTTCTGCATCAGGAGTTTTATTATCTAAATGTCTGATGGCAATTCCCGCTGTCTTAAAAGTTTCATTTACTTTTAAGGAAGTATCAATCCCGTTATTGAATATCAAAGTCTTTTTTCCTGCCGCATTTTCCCGGTAAGCTTTAAGCAAAAGATCAAGCATGGCAGCAGAACTGTATAATTCATTGGAAGAGCTCACTGTATAATCGCCATGAATTCCTGTTTTGAGTGTATTGAGCTCTACTTCGTAAACAAAAGACTGCGGCCTGGCAAGAAATCCTTCTTCGATTAAGTTTGAAATATTCTCCCCGGTAATTAGTGAATCGTATTGACGTTTCAAGGGTTTTGAAATATCGGCACTAAATGGAGTAGCGGTAACCCCGATAATAACTGCATTTTTAAAATTGCCCAGTAATTTTCTAAATGAGTTATGGTGGGCCTCATCAATGATGACAAGACCTACTTCTTTAGTGGGAATTTTTTTTGCTTTTATTCGGTTTCGAAGTGTTTCCACCATCGCAACATAGCAATTTAAATCCGATTTAAAATTACCGCTTGTACTGTTGATGATACGGTTTTGTACGCCCAGATTTTTAAGGGCTGTAGAGGTTTGCTTTGATAATTCCTTTCTATGGGTCATGATCATTACAGTTTGTCCGGATTGTTCAATGAACCTTCTGGCAATTTCAGAAAACACAACTGTTTTACCTCCACCGGTTGGCAATTGATATAAAAGTTTCAGTTTTGGAGTGCTTTCTATTTTTTCAAAAATACAGTTTATGTCTCTTTCCTGATACCCATAAAATGAATTAACCGGTTTGGTTTTGGTTTCCATGTTTTAAATTTGTTCTGAATGGCTGAATAATTCTTTAAAATATAGTACTAATTAATTTGAGTTTATTCTGCCGGTACAAGAACAGATTCCATAAACTTTCCGGTAATGATAGTTCCCTGCTCGTCCTCCCATTGGGTAATAATATTTTCTATCAATTCAGGGTCAAATCCAATTACTTTCATAACCGGTCCGCCAAATTCCTGTTTTACATCTTGTCCTTTTTTAAATGAAGTGCTCATAATTTCTTTTATTTTTAATGTTATATTAGTCTGTAAATTTTCAAAATTACAGCCAGATTTTGTTATAACATTTGTTGTAGAAATTATAAAATTCAGGTCTTATTTATTAAAGCCACTTTTTTCTTTTAAACCAAAAAAAGATAATAATACAAACCAAAGCCATCACAATCAAAGTAATGGGATAACCCAAAGGAGATTGTAACTCGGGCATGTATTTGAAATTCATTCCGTAGATGCCAACGATAAAAGTAAGCGGCATAAAAAAGACCGAGAACACCGTGAGGATCTTCATAACGTCATTTGTTTTTCGTGCCGAAAGCGACAAATAAATATTCAGAAGATTATTGGCATCATCCTGAACCTGATCGTAAAGCAGAACCAATTTTGTATGAAGGTCGCGAACATCGTGAAGCGCCGGACGTTGATCGCCTTCAACGCGTATGGAATTGACTACTTCATTGCTTAACAAAAGTAGTTTTTTATAGAGTCCGGAGCGATTTTTCAGGTAATAAATCCCTTCCAGCATATCGGCAGGTATGTTTTTCTTCAGAAAAAGTTTCGATTCGTAAAAATCAATTTCATTGGATAAGTCAATAGCCGGAACTTCAAAGGAGCGTAAAGCATTGCCCACAATATGAATGGCAATACCGGTGGTGGATTTTATTTTTCCGTTTTTGACATAATTGTCCATAACATCTGCTATGATAGGCTGCGAAGAGCGATGAACCGTTATAATAAAAGTATCATTAAAAAAGATCGCAATTTTACTGCTCAGACTTTGTACAGATGGCAGTTTTTGTTTTTCATCATGCAATAGCCTGATAATAAGAAAATGGGTGTCGTTATGTTCTTCGTATTTAGGCAAATGGTCAGGATCCAGAGAATCCAGCAGCGTATACGAATTTAAGTTGTATTGTGTGCTTACAGTTTGTACTTCTTCCTGCGTAGGATCAAGTAAATCGATCCAGGTAATATCCGTGTTTTCGATCTGGCAGGTAGTTAAAGCCATGTAAAGGTAATTTTTTTATTAAGTTTATGATGTGGATTATCAAGCAATGCTTATTGGTCAATTTTGATCCATACCGGTGCATGGTCACTTGATTTTTGCCATCCCCGAACGTGACGGTCCACATCGCCTGATTTGAGTTTCTTGGCCATTTCTGGACTCAGTAAAAAATGGTCAATCCGAAGTCCGGCGTTGCGGCCGTAGGCATTTCTAAAATAATCCCAAAAAGTATAAATCACCTGATCAGGATATAAAGTACGAATAGCATCGGTCCATCCCTGCGAAACAATATTGAAGAAGGCTTTTCGGACCTCTGGCCTGAAAAGGGCGTCATCTACCCATCTTTCGGGTTTGTAAACATCGAGTTCCGTAGGCATTACATTAAAATCGCCCACAAGAATTACCGGTGTTTTCAGATTAAGGAGTGTTTGGGAACGGTCTGCTAATCTTTGAAACCATTTGAGTTTGTACTCCAGTTTTGGACCCGGAGCGGGATTTCCGTTGGGAAGATAAAGGCATGCAATAACAATCCCGTTAATCAAAGCTTCGATATAACGGCTGTGCGTATCCGATTCGTCTCCTGGCAGAATATGGGTGATTTCCTCAATTTCCATATTGCGCGCCAAAATAGCCACACCGTTCCATTGTTTCTGGCCGTGCCAAATAGCATTATAGCCTGCATCATTAATAGCTTTTTCAGGAAACTTATCCTGAGGTGCTTTTAATTCCTGCAGGCAAACGATGTCAGGAGCGGCTTCTTCAAGCCACCGTAACAAAACAGGCAAACGTCCGTTAACTCCGTTTACATTATAAGTAGCTATTTTCATTGGAAGTAGATAAAAGTATTTTTTTCTCTCACCAATTAGCTGTTTGTAGCGGCACTTCCAGAACTTCCTGCGCCTCCTGTATTGTCGTTTTTGTCTGTGTTATAACTCTCTTTCTCTGTGCTTGCATTATCACGCTCGTCGTCCCAATCTCCTGTGTTGGCGTCTTCACGATCACTTTTGTATTGGTTGGCATATCTATGCTGACTGTGATAAGGGCATTTTTGTAATTCGTTATAAGTAATTATATTTTCCATGGTAATAGTTTTTTAAATTATTATAAGTCTAAAATTACGTTCAGTAGAAGTAAAATCTTTTATAAAAAAAAAGAGATTTGTTATGTAATTTACACCAATTAAATCTTATAATATGTTTTTTTAATCACTACGTTGTAACCTCCAATCCTTCAATTGGGTCTGCAGAATTATTTATTTCCATAGTATTTGGTAAAATAACCTTAGTAGTCAGTGATTTGGAGTTTGTAAAACTATGTAAGAAGGCAACCAGTGTTTTAGTGTGCCTATTGAGGAAAACTTATACAAAGGTTTGACCTTTTTTGAAGATTTTATTGATTTGGTTTTATTAGATGGTCCTAATATGAGAAAAGAAATTATGTTTGATTTAAAATCTAGTTTTAAAAATACTTTGGATTTTAGACAGCAATTCTCAGAAAGTATTTCTTCTGCTTTTTATGCACAAAAAAACAATCTTATACGTCATTAAAAAGGTTAATAGGAGCTTCTGTTTGATGCTGTTGTAACTTACTTATTCAAGTAAAAACCGGGATATTTTCATAAAATATCCCGGTTTTTATTTACTTCATTTTATAGATTTCAGAACCGGCAAGCAAGAAACAACCCAGTCCGTAATCCTCAAAATCCGGAATCTTATCATTGGTAACAGGCTGTCCGTCCTTCGGCTCTTTTCCCGTGGATTGCAAATAAGCTAGAAATCCGTTTGGCTGTAAACCTTCCGTAGAGATGGCGTTCCATGCTTTTTGAATAACCGGTAAATACGTTTCTTTTTTCAAAATTCCGCTGTTGATACCATACGTTATTCCGTAAACAAACAATGCCGTTCCGGATAATTCTTTTCCGCCATAATTGGTTGGATCATGCAGACTTACATTCCAGAAACCATCCGTTCTTTGAACGGGAACTAAAGCCGCCGCCATCAATTTTAAATCCTTTACATATTGCTCTCTGTGCGGTGCATTTTCCGGAATTATCGTTAATACTTTTGCGAGAGCGCCAATTACCCAGCCGTTCCCGCGGCTCCAATAACAATCCTGGCCGTTTGGTTCTTTGTACGGCGGATCAAAATCGGCATCACGCCACCATAAACCATCTTTTGCATTAAACAAACCGTGATCGCCATGTTTGTTTCGGGTGTACATATACATCTCGTACATTTTCTCAAAATAGCGATTGTCTTTTTTCAAAACGCCCATTTTGGCAAAAACAGGCATTCCCATTTGTATCGCGTCAATCCACGACCAATCCTCTAATTGTGGGGAATTGAGCAGCATATTGGTATTGGCAATGGTATTTTTTAATTTTTTGGCATCGGGTTCTAAATTGTATAGGTCAATATACGTTTGCGCAGCGCAGTAATTGTCGGCATTTCGGGTCGTATTCCCGCCATTAAATCCCCATTTATGAAATTCTGCCCACAAATACGCATAATCATAATACGCCTCTTTTGGGAAAATTTCATGCAAAGCCATTAATCCTTCATAATAAACCCCGCGTGTCCAGATGTTGCTTGGACGCTCTTTATTGGTAATAATGGTTTTACCTGTTTCAGGCCATTTTTGCATAAAATAATCATTGGCCAGAATCATTTGTTTAAGCACTAATTTTTTATCAAAAGGCTGTTGAGCGCTTGTTTTGCCTGCGCAGAGAAAGCAAATTGCCAAACATAAAAGTATTTTTTTCATTGTATATGCGGTTAAATTAGTTCTGTTGTTTTAATGGTGTAATGCTTACCGGTCCCAATAATCCCGAAGGCATCGGATTCCATTTTGTGGCGTCAAATTTTTTATAATCCTTATCGACCATATTTATTTCGTAGAAAATCTTCCATTCTTCGCCTTTTAATTCCTTATCCCGAATTCTGTTAGCAGAAAGATTAGTAACCTGAATTTTTAAAGTGTTTCTGCCTTTCTTTAAATTTTTGATATTGAGTTTATAAGGAACAGACCAGGCAGTTCCAATAAATTCATCGTTAAGCCAGACTTTTGCGCTTTCGCGAACATCGCCCAAATTCAAACTCCAATTAGCGATTTTATTATTCGGATTTTCAAATTGTAGAGTATAAGTGGCAGATCCTGAAAAAGCTTCGGCTTCCGGACTTAGTTTTGTCCAGGATTCTAAAGTAGAAATGGCGGCATTTGGCGGTAATTTTGGTCCGCCTTTATCAAAAGTAAGCTGCCATTTTCCTTTTAATTCAATAGCTTCAGAAGCTGGTTCAAAGTAATCCCATTTTTTTTGAGATGGCGTATTTTCTGTTTTTAAGAAATAAGATTCTCCCGGTGCTATTTTAATTTTCACCAACGTATTTGAAGCTGATTTTTTTACACTCGCATTTCCGTATTCTTTTGTCAGCGGATCAAGAATAATAACTTCTTTATTGCCAATTTCAATCGGAATAAATTCGTCAATTGTTTTGGGAGTATGATTGACCAAATAATAGATTTTTTCGCCGTCAATATCTCTTCTGATATATTTTAAACCAGTATTGACAAGCGTTTCGGGTTGTATTTGTGCTTTTTCCAAAGCGGTAAAAATATCCGAAACCGGTTTTACCAATTCACTATTCGCTTTTAGAAGATTTCGAAGTTCTTCTTCCTGTTTTTTATAATCATTAAAACCCGGAACAGATTCCGGCAAACCTTCAAAGATAATTGCCGCGCCTTGTTTTTGTAATGCGATGAGTTTTTGCAATGTAGAAAGTGGCATTTTTTTACATGAAGGAATAATCAGTGATTTAAAACTTCCGCCAGGTAAAATAATTTTTCCATCTACCACTTTGGCTTCTGCAATGAAATTATCAGAAACAAAATCAACACTATATCCCTTTTTGATCAGGTTTTTGGTTGTATCATAAAAAGAAGTTCCATAAAGCCATTCTGATAAAGAATGTATTTTAAACTGAAAAAACAGATTTCCTTTTTGGAACTTGTCCCAAACATCAAAAATTGGCCAGTAAAGCAAAATTTCATTGTCCGGTTTTCCCTGTTGCAACAACGATTGGCAATTGGCAATATAGGAGAAAAGGGCAGGAGCATCTTCCCAGATACTATTATTGGCATTAAAATTCACAGACGCGTAAAATTGCCAGCCCGGCCAAGCAGCCCTTGTTGGCGAATAAGTGGAACCGTGCAAAAAAACATGATTAACGCCATTGAGCATCAAATCTTCTACCTCAGGTTTACATTGGGATAAAGACGTTTTAAAATGTTCCCTAAGCCAGGTAAAAGTCTCAGACGAAACCAGGTTTTTTCCTGAAATATGCGCCGCCGAAGAGGAAAATTTAAGCATTACAGGATCAGCATCGCCTTCGCGGATGTCTTGCTTCTCGCGTCTGAAACCCGGAATATCAAAAGGCATCGAACCAAAAGTCTCACATTCGGGAATATCCGCCGAAGCGTACAAATCAATCAGATTCCCCGGAGAACCATGCGCCTGAAGTTTTGTTTTAAAATTTTTAGAATTCGCCCACGCAGTCCACGGTTTATCAAATCGATTGAGTAATAATTCCCCAATAGTTTGTTTGTAATCGCTTCTTATTCGATTGCCAATTTCATTATCGGTTTGGTTAAGTAAAACAGGTAATTGTTTTTTCAGATCATACCCCCTTAAATTTTTAAATTCCTCAAAGAATTTCGGCGTAAAATCAGTTCCGTATACTTCATAACTGTCATTAAAAATAGCCCTGATTTTTCCTTCGCGTCCTTTAAAAGCTGCATTAAACGGAACGACATAAGCATTAAGCGCGTCTTCAGAATAATGGTCTAAAGTATATCCGCTTCCGCCCGGAGCTGCTCTTTTGACCTGTTGTCCGGTTTTACCGCTAAAAACAGCATAAATCGTATAATCAGTTTTAACAGCTTTCCATTTTAATTTATTTGGTTGTAAAGGATTTGGCAATGAAACCGGAGTTCCTTCGAGACCTTTATCATTGGTTTTTGAATTTTTATCTTTTAATTGATCGTTCAAGTTTACATAGCTTCCGTCATTTGCGTAAGCCACCACATATAAAAGTTCAGCGGGTATTTTTTCTTTTGTATTTTCGAGTGTGATGCTTTTATCAATAGTTTCATTTTTTTTAAGGAAATATTTCTCGATAATAAGCTTAGTCGCGGCATTTGGCAACGTCACATGAGATCCGCCGTAAGGCCAGCCGGTTCCCAAAACCATATCGACCTGCATGTGCACACTGTCTGAAATGTGAATAGTATAATCAAGCATTTCCAGCCATTTTGGAGACAAATAATCGATAAAATTATTTTCTTCTCCTTTTACGCCATAAATGGGAGTAATTTCTACACCGCCAATTCCTGCTTTATGAAAATCCAACAAACTTTTCTTTAAGTTGGGTTTGTCCACAGCGCTTCCCATCCACCACCAACGCGCCCACGGCTGATTGATATTGGCAGAATTCGGCCATGGAGAAACAGTTCCGCTTTGTGCAAAAGTATTTCCCAGTGGTAAAAAGAGCAATATAAAAAAACAGGTTTTGATTAGTCTCATTTATCTAAATTCAAAAGATTTTCCAATAAAGTAAAAGTAAAAGACCTCGTTGAAATTGCTATCCTGTAGCGTCCTGTTCTAAAATATCAAATTACAGTTAAATTGGTTAATATTTTTATCATAATTTATATTTATGCGAATATAAATACGGATTTAAAAAAAATAAATGCATAAAATTTTTAATATGATATTTATATTTTTCGCATTGTAAATCAGTTACTTAAACTTGTTTTTTGTTAAATAAAACACAATAAAAAATATAAGATATTGATAGTTAACAGGATACTACAGGATGCTATGAGATTCCCTTCTAAATAAATTTGGTTTAACTAATTAATTAACCAAACCAAACTTTTTATGAAAAATAACATTAACCTTTTGCTGCTTATAACTCTGTTTGGATTATTCCATTCTGCAGGTTATGCGCAAGAAAAAGTGGTTTCAGGAACAGTTACTGATCCGGCGAAACTTTCAATACCGGGAGTAAATGTATTTGTGAAGGGAACCAAAAGAGCTTCCAGTACAGATTTTGATGGAAAGTACAGTGTCAAGGTTTCTGAAGGAGAAACGCTTGTTTTTTCCTTTATCGGATTTGTGACAAAAGAACTGAAAGTAGGCGCTTCAAACACATACAACGTTGCTTTGGATACAGAAAGCGCCAACTTAAATGAAGTTGTAGTAATTGGGTACGGAACCCAAAAGAAAAAATTAACCACTGGAGCAATTTCGGGTATTAAAACAGAAAATTTTACCGAAAGGCCTATTTCAAGAATCGATCAGGGATTAATAGGGCAGGTTGCCGGAGTTCGCGTAAAGCAAACAACGGGTTTACCGGGACAGCCTTTTAGCATCGAAATTCGTGGAGCAGGTTCTATTACGGCCGGAAATGAACCACTTTATGTAGTAGACGGATTTCCAATTTATACTGAAGGATCAAATAGCAACGGAGGATTTTCAAACGGAAGTCCGTTGGATAATATGAACCCAAATGATGTGGCCTCCATCGAAGTTTTAAAAGATGCGGCAGCAGCAGCAATTTACGGTTCCAGAGCATCAAACGGGGTTGTTATTATTACAACAAAAAAAGGAAAATTAGGAAAACCGACATTCACGTTTAATACTTACGGAGGGGTTAACAAAGAAGCCAATAGAGTCGATATGTTATCTGCAGAGCAGTGGATTGGCAGAGCCAAAACCATGATTGATGCGCAATGGGTTGGATCCGGAATTGCCGGGGCTTCTGCCAGCCAAAACACAGCGCAGCGTATTGCAGCTTATAATGCAGCAAATCCTACGGCGCCTTTAACGACAGCAAATTCAAGATATTTTACCTATTTGTATGATGACAGATGGGATATGCCGGGACATCCGGGACTGGATTATATCGATTGGCAGGATAAAGTTTTCCGCACGGGAGAATTCAGCAATTACCAATTATCAGCTTCCGGAGCTACAGAAACAGTTAATTATTATGTGTCTGCCAACTATCAAAAAAATACCGGATACATTGTGGGAACAGATTATACCTTGTTTTCTGCTAGAGCAAATGTTGATGTTAAGCTATCAGATAAATTTAAAATGGGTATCAATTTAGCGCCTTCTTATTCGGTAAAAAACGATCCGGGTGTTGAAGGAAAAGACAATACATTGTTTAAAGCTTTAACCGCAACTCCGGTTTTTGAAAGCACATCAAATGCTGCAGGAGAAAAATACACGACACGATATGCCTGGGGAAGCAGTACTACAAATATGCTGAACGCCCTGGCCAGAAAAGGAAGAAACTCTATGTACAGAACTTTAATTTCGTCGTATGCGAATTATGAATTTGTTAAAGGTTTGACCTTTAAAAGCACCATTAACTTTGATAACTCAGATAACGTGAACGAAAGTTATACGCCAAATGATGTTATTGCCAGTATCAGAGGAGCTTACAATACGTACAGAAGACAAAACTTAGTAAATGAAAATACTTTAAACTATGATTTTGCATTAGGAAATCATCATTTTAATGTGCTTTTGGGAGAATCATTTAATAAATACGAAATTACAAAATCAACGCTGTCCTCTGGTGGACTTTATCAGGATACGGGTATCGAAACCCTTCCAACAGGATCATTGGGTTCAACCACTGCTGAGAAAAATACACTGCTTTCTTATTTCGCCAGATTGCAATACAATTATAAAGAAAAATACATTTTATCAGCGAGCGTGAGACGTGACGGTTCTTCAAAATTTGGAAGTGACAGACGCTGGGGAACATTCTCTTCACTTTCACTGGGATGGAGAGTAAAACAGGAAGAATTTCTAAAAGAAGTAAACTGGCTGAGTGATTTAAAATTAAGAGCCAGCGCAGGTACAAACGGAAGTAATAACATTTCTTCTTATGGTCCGTATGCACTTTTGGGACAATTTAATTATTCTATTGGAGGCGCTGCCGCCGGCGGACTTGGAGCATCAACAATACCAAATCCTGACCTGCATTGGGAAGAATCAAAAAGTATAGATTATGGTATTGATTTCGGATTTCTGCAAAACAGAATTTCGGGAACCTTTGAAATGTACAGAAAAAATAACAGTGAATTATTATTGCGTGTTCCTGTTCTCGCCGCAAGTGGATTTCAAAATTATTTAACCAACATTGGAGAAGTTGAAAATCAGGGATGGGAATTTGAGCTGAACTCTCTAAATGTGAGAACCAATAGTTTCGAATGGAGAACATCGGCCAACATCAGTCATAACGAAAATAAAGTTTTGGCATTAGGAACAGATCAGTCTAAAATTGAAATCAGCAATTCTTTTGATGGCGGGGTTCCATTCATAAAATTAGAAGTCGGAAAACCAATGTATACCATCTTCGGCTTACAGCAAAACGGTGTTGTTACTCAGGCTGATATTGACAAAGGCGGAACAACCATTGGAGGAAACAAACTGGTTTTAGGAGATCCAAGATACATTGACCAGAACGATGATAAAAAAATCAATTCTGAAGATCGTGTAGATTTAGGAAATCCAACACCAAAATACACTTGGGGAATCACCAATACCTTCAAATACAAAGATGTAGATTTAAATATTTTAGTGCAGGGACAAAATGGGGGAACTGTTTACGGACTAACCGGAAGAGCGATCGACCGCACCGGAATGGGATCTGTAGAGAATTCACTTGATGTAGATCCTGCAGTAAGAGGAAACTGGAGAACTTCTTTTGGATATCAGGCAAACTCTGACTGGCTCTACAAATCAGATTATGTAAGTGTGAGAAGCATTTCAATTGGATATAATTTGAGACAGGCATTAAAAGGCGTAAAAAGAATTGATAATGCAAGACTTTACATCACGGGAGAAAACTGGTTTTACTGGAACAAATACAAAGTGGGTTTCAACCCAGAAGCTGTAAATACGTCGGCAAGTTCGAATAGTGATTTCTCTGTGCCGGTTGATTATGGAGGAGCGCCTCTTGCAAAGTCGCTTGTTATAGGTCTTAACGTTAATTTTAATTAAAATAAAATGAAAAAATATATTTATTTAGCTGCAGTCGTTCTGGCATTTGCCCTTACATCCTGCGAAGATGAATTGACTCAGTTGCCGCTTTCACAACGTACCATCGAGAATTTTTATCTTACTCAATCTGACTTTGTTCAGGCAAGAAATGCTACTTATTCTGTTGCTTTTCATGGCGCCGGAACGTATGGTTATGCTAACAGACTGATGAATTTAAGCGAAACAAGATCAGATAATTTGTATGCCACCACCACAGCATCAAGAGAGTGGGAAGGAATCAACAGCTTTTATACCAACATTAGTACGAATACTTATGTAAAAGAAGCCTATACAAGTAATTACAACGCCATTTATAAGGCAAATCAATTGCTTGAAAAATTAGCTGAAAAAGGAGATCTTGTATTTACCAATCCGGCAGATAAAACTGCAATGGTGGCCGAAGCGCGTTTTCTTAGAGCGTTCTGTTATTTTGATTTAATCAGATGGTTTGGAAAAGTGCCGTTGATAGACAAAACAATGTCGGCTTCTGAAGTGTCTAAGATTCCAAGAACAGCTGTTACGGACATTTATAATTTAATTATTTCAGATTTAGAACAGGCAATTCCGGATCTTAGTCCGTCTTATGATGCGGCCAATTACGGAAGAGTTTCAAAATATGGAGCAAAAGCATTATTAGGACTTGTGTACATGACCCGCTCAAGCCCAACCTACGGAATTGACGGGGCAACACTTGGATTAAACGAGTGGGATAAAGCCTATCAGCAATTAAACGATATCAAACTAAGCGGATTGTATGCCCTTGGAACTGACTACGCCAATATTTTTAAAGTTGAAGGACTTACTAACAAAGAAAATGTACTGACAATTCCCTACACGCAAAGTCTTCCAAGCGCTGTAGGAGGGAATTTCATGGTGGAAGTTGGTTATGAACCTTATTTTGCTTCTGTCAATTTATCAGCTCAGGGATCTTTGGAAGCCAAACCCGTATCAACAGAATTCGTAAATAAATTTGCTGCAAATGATGCCAGAAAAACGTTTGGAATCGCAACGAGTTATACAGTAGCGTCAGGAACGTATAAAGGAAGCTACACACTTCCGGTTTTCAAAAAATATATCGATCCGGCAAGATACGGGAACGGTCGTGAAGACTGGGGTGTCGATTTTATGGTAATTCGTTATACAGATGTACTTATGCTAATGGCCGAATGTACACTTCACGGTGGCGGAGGCAGTCAGTCTGAAGTTGACATAATTGTAAATCAGGTAAGACAGAGAGCCGGAGTACTGGAACTAGCTGTAAACATTACTTTAGATCAGTTATTTGCAGAAAGAAGAAAAGAATTTTTCTCAGAAGGATCAAGATGGTTCGATCTTATCAGATCCGGTAAAGCCGTAGAAACCATGAACGCCTGGAAAGCTGTTGAAGATAAAGACGGAAAAATCAGAACCATAGATAACAACGCATTAATTTATCCAATTCCGTTACAGGAAATACTCGCCGTTCCCGGACTTTATAATCAAAATCTGGGTTACGACTAAAAAAACTTTGCCCCCAATCTTTTTTTATATTTTGTTTTTTTTGAAAAAGCTGTCTTTTTTTTGACAGCTTTTTTGCATTTTCTGATTCCAAATAAAACAGGAAAGAACAGGATGCATTTCGTGATTAACTATTTTAAATTTAAAGTTCAGTACTTAATAATTCAATACCAATGATTTACTTGAAAAAAATCCTTTTATTTTTATTCGTTTTTGTCGCAAAGATCACACTTACAGCTCAGGTCAAATTACCGGCTCTGGTAAGTGATAATATGGTTTTGCAGCAAAATGCAAAAATCAATTTATGGGGATGGGCGTCTCCAAACGAAAAAATAAACATTCAGGCAAGTTGGACAAATACTCCAATAGAAACCGTTGCAACTGCCGATGGAAACTGGAAAGTTACCGTTGATACACCGCAAGGAAGCGAAAAAGCCTACACCATAACCATAAACGCCAACAATAAAATTGTACTGAATAATATCCTGATTGGCGAAGTCTGGATTTGCTCTGGACAATCCAACATGTATTTTCCTGTAGGAAAAGAGGAAGGAACCTGGAAAACCGGAGTGACCAACTATCAGGAAGAAGTAAAAAATGCATCCTATCCAAATATCAGACTTTTTACCGTTTTAACAAATGCTTCGCCAAAACCTTTAGACGATGTTATTGGCGCATGGAAACAATGTTCTCCCGAAAACATCAATACATTTTCAGCCGTGGCGTATTTCTTCGGAAGGGAATTACATCAAAAACTAAATGTGCCAATCGGCTTAATTTCAACTTCCTTGGGCGGTACAAAAGCAGAAGCCTGGACGTCTCAAAATGTTCTGGAAGCCGATGTTTCTTTTTTGCCGATATTACAGCAAGACGCGAAAAACGAAAAAATATATCAGGAAAAACTCGAAGCCTATTATTTAGCTTCCACAAATGAAAAAATAGCAAGCGCAGAAAACGCTCCAAAATCGCAGTTAAAAAAGCCAAAAAAAGAAGCTAATAAAACCTCTTATGTATTGTATAATGCCATGTTATATCCGCTGATCAATTACACGATCAAAGGCGTAATCTGGTATCAGGGCGAGAGCAATTCAGGACAAGCTTATCTGTATAGAACCTTATTTCCGGCGATGGTTAAAAACTGGCGTGACGATTGGAAACAAGGCGATTTCCCTTTTTATTACGTACAAATCGCACCTCACAAAGGACAAAATCCGGACATTCGCGAAGCACAATTATTATCCTTAAAATCCATAACCAACAGCGGAATGGCAGTTACAACAGACGTTGGCGACGCAAATAACATTCATCCCATAGACAAACAAACTGTTGGACATCGATTGGCTTTATGGGCCAGAGCCAAAACCTATCAAGAAGACAAATTGGTGTTTTCAGGTCCGATTTACAATCACATGAAAATCAGGAATCAAAAAGCGCAATTGTTTTTTGATTACGCCGAATCTGGTTTAAAGAAAAACGGAGAAGTCCTGAGAGAATTTGAAATTGCCGGCGACGATCAAATATTTTATCCCGCCGATGCCAAAATTGACGGAAAAACAATTGTGGTTTCTTCTTCAAAAGTAAAAAATCCAGCTGCAGTTCGTTTTGCATGGAAAGCCGTTCCTGAGCCAAATTTGTTTAATAACGACAATTTACCCGCATCGCCTTTCAGAACAGATGACTGGGTCAATAATGCAGAGAAGAAATAAAAGTTTGCTTTGAGCTTTGTCAAAGTTTAAAACTTTGACAAAGCTTGTCATTGCGAGGAACGAAGCAACCTCACAACAAGCAGACAAAGCAACCACAAAGATGGTTAGCGCATTTTTGTCATCCCGAGGAACGAGGGATCTCCGTAAGTAGCGCTACAAAGTTTAACCGATATTCTATGCGGAGTTACTTGCGGAGATTTCTCCTCCGTCGAAATGACAAGATTGTGGTTACTTGAAGTTAAATAGGAATCAATTTATGCTATGTGTGAAAACTAGTTTTTTCAATTAACTCATTTCAATAAAGAAAAATCTATGTTTCTATGTGTTTAAAAATAGTTACAGATTTAAAATAAAATCTGCGTGAAAAAAGACACCCCAATAAATTCTAATTAAAAAATGAACAGAAGAAAATTTATAGTTGGAAATTCACTTGCTTTAATGGCTTTATGTCTTCCGTTTTCGGCGAAAGCCATGGACTTTTTCGACGATCCAAAATTATCGGATTTCGAAAAAAGACTTCGTCCTGTTGGTCGAGCGCTTGAATTTGAAGACTATTACGTTTGGTGCAACAGTCCAATTGAAGGGCCGGATGGTAAAATACATGTGTTTTTTTCGAGATGGAAAAAGTCAAAAGGAATGAGCGGGTGGATCAACAGTTCTGAAATTGCACATGCCGTTGCCGATAAACCCGAAGGACCGTACGAATACATAAGCACTATTTTGGCTCCGCGTGGAGAAGGATTCTGGGATGCTACAACCTGTCATAATCCAAGTATTCATTTTGTAGACGGAAAATATGCCTTGTTTTTCATGGGAAATTCTAATGGAAAAATGGATACCAAGCGAATTGGTGTAGCCACTTCAGACTCGCTTTACGGACCATGGAAAAGACCTGAAGAACCCTTATTATTGCCGGGAGAAAAAGGAGAATGGGACGATCTTTTAACCACAAATCCGTCTTTTTTAAAACATCCCAATGGTGAATATTGGCTGTATTATAAATCATTGGATACCGAGAATTATGTGCATCCAAAATTCCCCATAAAGGGAAATAGAAAATACGGTTTGACAATCTCAAAATCGCTCGAAGGACCTTACATTAAATATAAAAATAATCCGCTGATTGATTTTTCTAAAATGGGAAATAACCAGCAATGCGAAGATGCTTTTGTATGGTATGAAAACAAGAAATTCAAAATGCTGGCAAGAGATATGGGCGTTTTCGGAATCGATCAAGGACTTTATATGGATTCTGACGACGGTATTCATTGGAGCGATCCTTCAATTGCGTATCAGCCATTGGATCAATACATAAAACAGCCCGAAGCGCCAAAACATTTAAACCGTTATGGGCGCGCCGAGCGTCCGCAATTATTGTTTCAAAACGGAAAAGCGACTTATTTATTCACCGCTTCACAAGGTGGGAAATATGAAACCGCTTCGGCTTTTATCTTTAAAATAGTATAAAATGATTAAATTGATGCCAAAAAAATAACAGCATAAAAACAAAAAAATGAAAACTAAATTATATCTATCCATTGCAGTAACGACGATGCTTTTTGCAAATGCTCAGGCACAAAAGAAGGCAGGCGGAAATCAGATTATTTTAAAAAATTCTTCTAATATAGAATTGACGCAAAAAGCAATTTCAATTAAAAGAAATCAGCTTTCCCTTAAAAATGTAAAGGGACAATATCCAATTTTAATTTACAAAACAGATACAATTCCGGTGCAGGTAAATGATCTTGACGGAGACGGAAAATGGGATGAATTGTTTTTAGTTACTGATTTTTCTCCAAACGAAAGCAAAACCGTAGCTTTAAAATGGTCCAATAAAGACCCGAAATTTCCAATAAAAACAAGTGTCCGTTTCGGAAAAAGAGAAGGAAAAAATCTTCCCGTGCATCCGGATACGCAGGAAGTTTTAATGGCAAATCAGGTGCATAAAAAATTAGGGTATCAAAAATACCAGACAGACGGACCAAGCTGGGAAAACGACAAAGTGGGTTTCAGACATTATTTGGACGGAAGAAATTCTAAAGATGTTTTCGGAAAAAAATTACCCGGAATTACGCCCGAAGATGTTGGTATAAACAGCAAAGGCGCTGTTGAAGATAATTATCACGTGATGTACGATTGGGGAAGGGATATTTTTCCTGTTGGAAATTCTGCGGGATTAGGCGGTTTTGCATTACTAAAAGACAATAAGATCAACAGACTCGGAATTATTGCCGCCGATACCGTAAATAATATCGAAAAAACAACATTCAAAATTGTGAGTGAAGGTCCGGTAAATTCTGTTTTAAGCTATAATTACCACAACTGGAAAATAGACGGAAATGATTATCAGGCGCAGGAAACAGCTTCGATCTGGCCCGGAATGTACGGCTACAAAAACACCGTTGCCCTAAACGGATTAAAAGGAAACGAAACGCTTTTGATCGCACTTTCTAACCTTAATAATCAGAACCCGTTACAAGTAATTGATTCAGGAGATTTTGTATGTTTTATTCAGCATGATAAATTAACCTACGAACGCCAGTGGATTTTAGGAACAGCGATAATTATTCCAAAAGATGTTTACAAAGGTTATATCGAAGCGCCAAAAACCGGACAATTAACTGATTCTTATTTGATAAAATTAAATGTAAAAAACAATCAGCAAGTAAGTTATTATCCAATCGCCGGCTGGGAATTAAGCGTCGATAAAAACTTTAAAGATTCTGCTTATTTCACCAGTTATGTAACGAATCTTGCCAAACAGCTTTCGGCAAAAATTAAAGTTCAGGTGAAGTAATATTCACAAAGTGGATCGAAATGACAAGATTGCGCAAACCTTTGTCAAAGTTTTAAACTTTGACAAAGGTAAATAACCACAAAGAATTTCATTGCGAGGAACGAAACAACCTCACTAACAATAGACACAAAGTGATTAAGCAACTGCGATTACTTCGTTCCTCGCAAGGACAAACAACAACTTTACTAACACCAACCAAAAAATGAAAAAAATCCTAACCCTGATCATATGCATTCTCGCTTTCCCGCAAATCATATTATCGCAAAACTACAAAAACGATACTTTTCCGGATGGATCAGCAATTTCAAATTGGTTCAAAGATCATACTAAAATCCAGTTAAAAGATTTAGGAAAACAATACACCATAACAGATTTTGGCGTAAGCAAAGACAGTACAAAAATCCAGACCGCTGCCATTCAGAAAGTAATAGATAAAGCTTCGGCAAATGGAGGAGGCGTAATTGTAATTCCAAAAGGAGTTTATTTAAGCGGCGCCTTATTTTTTAAACCAAAAACAGCTTTGTATGTTTCAGAAGGCGGCGTTTTAAAAGGCTCGGATAATATTGCCGATTTCCCGATAATGCCTTCGAGAATGGAAGGACAAAACCTGGATTATTTTCCGGCATTGGTAAACGCATACGGAGTAGATCATTTTTCGATTTCAGGAAAAGGAACCATAAACGGAAACGGTAAAAAATATTGGGAAGCATTCTGGCAAAGACGAAAAGAAAATCCAAAATGCACCAATCTTGAAGTCTCAAGACCAAGACTGGTTTTTGTGTGGAATTCAAACGACGTGCAATTACAAGATGTCAAATTGATAAACTCGGGTTTCTGGACGAATCATTTTTATAAATGCAATAATGTAAAAATGCTCGATTTGTATATTTTTTCACCGCATGTTGGCGTAAAAGCGCCAAGTACAGATGCGATTGATATCGATATCTGCACTAATTTTTTAGTGAAAGGCTGTTATATGTCTGTAAACGATGATGCGATTGCCTTAAAAGGAGGAAAGGGACCTTATGCAGATCAGGATAAAAACAACGGACCAAACGCGAATATTATCGTTGAAGACTGCAACTTTGGGTTCTGTCATTCGTCTTTGACAAACGGAAGCGAATCTATTCATAACAGAAATGTAATTATGCGCAACTGCAAAATCGACGGCGCATCGCGATTGTTATGGCTTAAAATGCGTCCCGATACGCCACAGCGATATGAATATATAAGAGTGGAAGATATTAAAGGAGAAGCCAAAACAGGACTGGCGGTTTTTGCCTGGAAACAGTTTTTTGATTTAAAAGGACGTCCGGATATTCCGCTTTCTTATGGAGACAATATCACGCTGAAAAACATAGAATTAAAGTGTGATACTTTTTACGGAGTTGAAAATGACCCGAATGTTCGCTTGTCCAATTTTACTTTTGAAAACCTCAATATCGAGACAGTCAAAACAAATATCGACAAAAGTTTAATTAACGGAGTTACGTTTAAAAATGTATACATAAACAAACAGCTCATTGATTAAGTTGCAGAGCCACAAGTTGTAAGAGTTTACGGTTGTAATGGCATTCACGGCTGATTTTGTAATACTAAAAATGTCTGAAAATTGCTATTATGCGGTGATTACTAAGTGATAAGGTAATTTTTTTTTCAAAAAAAGTTATTTTATAATCGTTTGATAATGAATCATGAAGGACATCGGTTAATGAATTATTAACTTTCGGGCCAAAAATGGTGATAATTTTAACACTAAACATGCGTTATCTATCAAGCAAACTTTTATTTTTGCGCCTTAATTTAACAAGTATAAGCATGAAAGATCTATTAGTAAAAATCAACGCCGAAATTGACACATTCAAAGCAGAGGCTGAATCATTAACTGAAAAAGGAGTTAAAGCTGCTGGACCTAGAGCTCGTAAAGCGACTTTAGAAATTGAAAAACTTTTAAAAGAATTCAGAAAAGTTTCTATCGAAGAATCAAAAAAATAATCTTTTTTGAACTAAAAAGATAAAACCTCGTTTAAGCAATTAAACGAGGTTTTTTTATTTGTTAAAAGTTATATGTTAAAAGTTAGACGTTAGACGTTTAGGAAAGGGTTGCAAAATCCATAATTCTTAACCCATAACCCTTAACCCATAACCCTTAACTCATAACTCATAACTCTTAACTTATAACTCAAAACCCAGTTTTTTAATGTTTTCTGCTGCGGTTTGTGCGTTGAGTTTTGCGCCTTCAAAACCTGTGTGGGTGTGGTCTTTTGGAAAAAACGCTTTTACTTTTTCTTTTCCCAGCGCTTCATATTTTAAAGCTACGATTTCATTTAAATCAATATAAAAAGCGCCTTCTTTTTCAGCTGCTTCTTTAGACCATTTTCCGTAAGTTTCGGTTCTTCTTTCTACCTTATCATTTGGCCATTCGTTTCTTGGTGTCTGGCTCATGACAATTAAAATAGCGCCTTTTTGTTTGGCTTCGCGAATAAATTTCTCCATATACCAGCCAAAAGTGTGAACCGTTTCTTTTGATCCGTCTGGTAAAATAACGTCCTGAGTTTCATTTCCGTTTCCTTTCAAAGAACCCCTGAATTTTTCTTTATCGACAGCACCGGCATCATTATGTCCAAACTGAATCATAACAAAATTTCCGGGCTGTAATTGGTTTTTTACTTCATCCCAAAGCCCTTCATGATCAAAAGTTCTCGTGCTTCTTCCGCCTCGTGCTTTGTTAATTACCTCAATTCGTGTGGTGTCGCAATACATAGGAAAAGTAACGCCCCATCCCACGGCATTTTCATCTTTGTTATTGGCCATGGTAGAATCGCCTACTAAAAAGATTTTTTTCTTTGTTGGAAATATGACCTTAGGATCTTTTAAAATATAATTTTTTAAAGAATTTTTACTGTTCTTCAATTCATTAATAATAACCGAAGCAGAAAGTATAGCGCCTTTTGCTGAGGTATGCGTGTGGTCTTTTTTATAGAAATAAGTTCCGGTTACTTTTGTTTCACCGAGTTTTTCCATTTCCAAAGCCATTTTGTTATTCAAATCTACAAAAGTGACTTTCTCTTTTTCCGCAATTTTTTTTGCCCATAATCCGTAAGAAGTATCGTTGCGGGGCACTTTTCCCTCTTTCCAGTCGTTTCTCGGAATCGGCGAGCAAATTATCGGAATAGCGCCTTTTGATTTGGCTTCACGAACTATTTTCTGAATGTACCAGCCGTAACTGTGTACGGTTTCATGTTTTTTGGTCAGGATATTATCGATTTCCTCCGTTTCATTTCCAATCCCTTTTATTGTACCGCGTGCGCGAAGACTATCATTTATCGGCCCGTCGTCGTTATGTCCAAACTGAATTAAAACATAATCCCCATTTTTGAGTTTGTTCAAAACCGGAGTCCACAAACCTTTGTCCTGAAACGTTCTGCTGCTCGTTCCGCCCAAGGCATGATTTTCGACAGTAATTTTTGTAGTATCCAAAAACTGCTCGATAAAATCTCCCCAGCCCCAAAGTCCGCCAGCGCCGTCGCCTTTACCATTTTTTACGGTAGAATCTCCCACCATAAAAACAGTTGGTTTGGCGTTTTGAGTTGTTGAAAAATTGGAAAATAATAAGGCTAGAAGAAAGACGGAAAGTATTTTAAGTGATTTCATATGATTGAGATGTGAAAATATGACATTTAGAAATTCTAATATAGCCCATGGTTTCAACCGTGGGAAACGTATTATTAGGCAAATATCATGAATACGTATAACCATTGCCTCCAACGGTTGAACCGTTGGCTATGTTTAGGTTAGTAAAGCTTTGTCAAAGTTTAAAACTTTGACAAAGCTAAGGAAACCTGAAACCTGATTGCATTTCAAAACTAATCATCTCTTTTTAATATACTATCCTGTTCTATCGTGTTAAAATATTATCAAATTATAAATTATTAAATTATAAAAATCAGGTAGGTACAGGATGCTAAACCATAAAAAAACAAAGAAATTGCAGTTAAATTATCAAATATTTCAGAAATGCTTGATGATTAATTCTAAAAGGTAATCCCAGTTGTGCATGAAATTTATAGAAGCAAAAATAAATTATTTTCTAATTCAGATTGGTGCATTTTTATTATGTTCAGTGTTTGTATTTGGTCAGGAAAAGCAAACCCGCAAAATACATTATGCGCCGGATGATAATAGTTTTGTACTTAAAAACGGCACTCGAAAATTCAACAGAGCACTTTATGGTTCCAATACCGGATTTAGGGTTGAAACCGGAGATTTGCCTGAATTTGCCATGTACATGCCGGGAATGGGCGGAAATTTAAAACTGGGTTTGATTAACGGAAATGAAAATAAATGGATAACCGAGGCTTCTAAAATTGAAACCAGATACGTTTTAGGAATAATGAAATATGAAATCCAGGATTCTGTTTTAGGAACCGGAAAATTGTTCCTTGATGTTGTGGCTTTAAAAGAAAAGGAAGGTTTTATCGTAAAAGTATATGGTAAAAACACATCAAAAAATACCAGTTTGATCTGGGCTTTTGGCGGCGCAACAGGCAAGAAGTTCAGTCGTGACGGAGACATTGGCGCAGATCCTGAATCGGTATTTTATTTACAGCCGCAATATTGTACCAACAATACATATACTTTAAAAAATCAATCTTTCCTTTTGCAATACGGTTCAGAAAGCAACAAAGAAAAAACGGGAAATAATAAAAAGCTTACGGGATTTTTTCCTGAATCTAAAATAAATGTAGCCAACGCCAATAATCAAAAATCTCCTTTGGAATTGTTTAATTCAACTGGGGAATTATTACCCGTTATTTCAGGAAAAATAAATTCGATTGAAGAAAGAGCAAAGTACTTTTTGTTTTTAGCCGAAGATTCCAGGGAAAATTTTACCCAAAAATCAATAGCAGCACTTTACGAAAAATCTGTTCAGCAAACCCAGATTTTGGCAAATAGGGTGAAGGTTTTGACTCCTGATCCTTATATTAATACACTCGGTGCTGCTCTTGCCATTGCCGCTGATGGCATTTGGGAAAGTCCCGCCTATCTTCATGGTGCGATTGCCTGGCGAATGTACCTGAATGCCTGGCGAGGCGCTTATACGGCAGATCCGTTGGGGTGGCACGACAGGGCAAAAACGCATTTTACAAGTTATAGTAATTCTCAGGTGACAACACCGGAAAGTGGTCCGGTGGTTTTTGATGAAGAAAAAAATCTTGCCCGGCAAAAGGAAGAAATGGGAACTTCGATGTTTAGCAGCGGTTATATCAGCCGAAGTCCGAATAAAAACACCGTTGCGCATCATTATGATATGAATCTGGTTTTTATCGATCAGATGCTGCGTCATTTTAAATGGACGGGCGATGTTGCGTTTATGAAAGAAATGTGGCCTGTGATCCAAAGACATTTAAACTGGGAAAAACGAAATTTTGATGCAGATAATGACGGACTTTACGATGCGTACGCGTCAATTTGGGCGAGCGACGCTTTGCAATACAGCGGTGGTGGCGTGATTCATTCTTCGGCATATAATTATTATGCGAATAAAACTTTTGCAGAAGTGGCTAAAATCATAAATAATGAAGCGGAGCCATTTTCTAAAGAAGCCAGCAAAATTTTAAAAGCATCAAACGATCAGCTTTGGGTTCCGAAAAAAGGAATTTTTGCCGAATATAAAGATGCTCTCGGAAACAGATTGTTGCACGATACGCCCGGAATCTGGAGTATATATCACACGATCGATTCAGAATTATCGAATCCTTTTGAAAGTTACCAAATGCTCCATTATGTCGATAAACAGATTCCGCATATTCCAATTTCGGCAGAGGGTTTAGATAAAAAAGACCTTTATGTAATTAGTACAACAAACTGGCAGCCTTATACCTGGTCGATAAATAATGTGGCTTTAGCCGAACAATTGCACACGGCTTTGGCTTTCTGGCAAGGCGGAGATTCGGAGAAAGCCTATAAAATGTGGGAAAGTGTTTTGATCGAAAGCATGTATTTAGGTGCTTCACCCGGAGGTTTTGAGCAGCTTTTATATCAGGATGCGATGCGTGGTGAATTGTATCGTGATTTTGCTGACCCGATTGGTATGGCATCGCGGACTTTGGTCGAAGGACTTTTCGGAATTCAGGCCGATGCACTGGCAAAAGTTTTGACGATTAAACCCGGTTTTCCTGAAAAATGGAATACTGCTTCCTTAGAAATTCCAGATGTTTCTATTGATTTTAAAAGAGAAAAAAAAGAAGATAAATATTGGATCAAAAATAAGTTTCCTTCAAAAATGAATTTGAAATTGGTCTTAAATGCCAATTTTGAATCTGTAGAAAATATACTGGTAAACGGAAAATCGGTTTCATGGAAAATTGTTCCCGAAAGTATCGGAAAACCAAAAATTAGTATTGAAGTTCCATACAATGCCGGTTATGAAATTTCAATTAAATGGAAAGGAAATCTTTTAGAAGAAATTAAAGGAAAAGAAGATTATACGGTGAATGAAATGCTGGATTTGAAAACTTCCAAAGCTAAAATAATTTCGGTTTACGATCCGCAGCAAATTTTAAATGACGTTTTTAAAAATGATAATTCGCTCAGGGCGAAAGTGAATTCGGCAGGAAATAAAATGTTTTTTATAGAAGTAAAACAAGGCGAATTGTCCTGGTGGCAACCAATCAATGTAAACGTAAAAGCAGAAAATCTATCAGAAGAAAAAAGTACCAATTGGGATATTCCGCTGGATAAATCAAAACGCGCAGAAACGATTTCGCTTTTCTCATTTTTTAATTCGAAAGTGACCGATATTTTCAATTACGAATACCTTTCACCAAGACCGAAAATGACCACTTTACAGCTTCCAAAACAAGGAATTGGAAATTGGTGTTATCCCAACATTTCAGTAAAAATTGATGATACGGGCTTGCGCCAAAAAGCAAAAGCAAACGGACAGCTTACAACGCCAAACGGAATTCCGTTTCAAACGCCTTCTGATGAAAATCAGAAAAATATAGTCTTTACATCGATGTGGGATAATTTCCCCGAAAGCATTATTATTCCGCTTGACGGAAAAGCATCACACGCTTATTTTATGATGGCCGGAACCACAAATCCAATGCAAAGCCGAATCGTAAACGGAGAAATTAAAGTGAATTATACAGACGGAACTACGGAAGTTTTATCTCTAAAAAATCCTGAGAATTGGTGGCCGATCGAACAGGATTATTTTATCGATGGACTTGCTTTTACCACCGATGCGCCAAAACCACCGCGGGTTTATTTTAAGTCGGGAGAAATCTCGAGAGATTTCAAAGATTTCAAAACCATAAAAGGTTTTTCAAATTACGGGGTTGATGGCGGTGCAGGAACAATTTTAGATTTGCCTTTGGATAAAAATAAAACACTTAAAAGTCTGACTTTGAAAACTATTGCAAATGATGTTGTGATAGGGTTGATGAGTGTGACTTTAATTAGAGAATGAGTTAATTAGAGAATTAGTCAATTAGAAAATTAGACAATTTGAAGTTTAAGCTTTGTCAAAGTTTTAAACTTTGACAAAGCTACCCAAAACTGGATACTGTGACTGGACACTGTATACTGAATACTGAATACTGTAACTGAATCTGAAACTATCAAAACCAACTTTTATACTATGAAAAACCAACTATTAATCATTACAATTCTATTCTCGATTTGCATATCGGCGCAAAAAATAGACAGGAAAGCATTGGTAACCAGGCACAATGTGCAAATTTCGTCTATCGATACTTTGGCTTCGCTGACGGTTGGTAATGGCGCTTTTGCTTTTACGGTCGATGCCACGGGTTTGCAGACTTTTCCGAAAAAGTATCAAAACGGAATCCCGCTTGGAACGCAGTCAGAGTGGGGTTGGGACAGTTATAAAAACACAAAAGACTATAAGTTTTCAGAAACCTTACGTGATTATAAACAGTATGGCAGGGATATTTCCTATACGGTTCAAATCAAAGAACCGGCTAGAAAAGTCGAAGCGGTAAACTGGTTTCGCCAGAATCCACATTTATTGCAATTGGGAAATTTAGGTTTTGAAATTACTAAAAAAGACGGAAGCGCAGCAAAGCCCGAAGACATCCAATCGATTTCGCAAAAATTGAATTTATGGACAGGAGAAATCGAAAGTTATTTTGAAGTGGAAGGAATTCCTGTAACGGTTTTAACGGCTTCTCATCAGGAAAAAGATGCGATTGGTGTAAAAGTAAAATCAGATTTAGTACAGCAAAAACGTTTGAAAATTAGTTTGAGAATTCCGTTTCCAACCGGTGATTGGGCCGATATGGGAACAAAATGGGAAGGAAAAGAAGATTATAAAAGTACGCTTTTAGAAAAATCAAAAACAGAAGCCGTTATCACGCATGTTATGGACAGTATTTCCTATAACGTGAATTTGATGTGGAAGGGAAATGCGCAGATTAAAAAAACAGCAGATCATTATTTTGTTGTTGAAGCTTCAAACACCAATACCTTAGAACTGAGCTGTCTTTTTGCTTTAGCAAATAATAAAATAGTAAATGCTTCTTTTGCAGATATTGAAAACAGCAGTATTAGAGGCTGGGAACAATTTTGGAAAAGCGGTGCAGCAGTAGATTTTTCGGGAAGTACAGACAAGCGTGCGCCTGAACTGGAAAGACGTGTTATTTTGTCGCAGTATTTGACTAAGGTACAATGTACGGGAAAAGTTCCGCCACAGGAAACGGGATTGACTTACAACAGCTGGTACGGAAAACCGCATCTGGAAATGCATTGGTGGCATGGCGTTCATTTTGCACTTTGGAACAGACCGGAATTATTAGAAAAAAGTCTTCCGTGGTATCAAAAGGTTTTTGAGAAAGCTAAAAATATTGCCAAAAGACAAGGTTTTGAAGGCGCAAGATGGCAAAAAATGACCGATCCTGATGGTAATGAAAGTCCGTCTTCTGTAGGATCCTTTTTGATTTGGCAGCAGCCGCATTTTATTACCTATGCCGAGTTGATGTACCGTGCCAATCAAAACAATAAAACGTTGAATTTATATAGCGAACGTGTTTTTGCAACCGCAGATTTTATGGCTTCATTTGCCAATTATGACGCGAAAAACGATCGCTATGTTTTAGGCCCGGGCGTGATTCCGGCGCAAGAACGCTTTAAGGCGATGGAAACTTTTAATCCAACGTATGAATTGGCGTATTGGAACTGGGCTTTGAAAACTGCCATTGCCTGGAAGAAAAAACTAAACCAGAAAGTACCTGAAAAATGGGAATCGGTTTTGGCAAAATTATCACCGTTACCAATCGCAAATGATGTCTATCTGGCGACAGAAAGCGCGACAGATTCCTATACAAATCCTGAATTTAAAACAGATCATCCTTCCGTATTAGGAACGTTCGGGATGCTTCCGGAAACGTCTCTTTTGGATAAAAAAATCATGAAAAATACCTTTAATCTGGTTTGGGATACCTGGTCGTGGGATAAAACCTGGGGTTGGGATTTCCCGATGACAGCAATGTCTGCCGCGCGCCTGCAAATGCCCGAAAAAGCAATTGATGCCTTATTTATGAATGTAACGACAAACACCTATTTAAAAAACGGGCATAATTACCAGGCAGAAAGACTCACATTATACCTTCCCGGAAACGGTGGTTTATTAACTGCTGTCGCGATGATGTGCGCCGGTTGGGACGGAACTACGGAAGAAAATCCCGGTTTCCCGAAAGACGGAACCTGGAAGGTGAAAAGTGAAGGATTTAAGAAGATGTTTTGATTTCTAAGTTGCTAAGGTTCTGAGTTGCTAAGATGCTGAGACTTTTAATTGCTAAGATTTTAAGCCTGATTTGTCATTTCGAGGAACGAGAAATCACATCCAGAGAGCGACGTACTGTATGATTCCACTTTATGTGATTTCTCCTCCGTCGAAATGACAAACAAAACTTAAAAAAACTTTGCGACTCTGCGTCTTTGCGCGATTAATCCATAAAAAAATAAATATGAAAAATACAATTCTATTCCTGTTATTGTTTTCAGCGACTAGCACTTTCGCTCAAAGGCAAATGGAAAACCTTGACCGTGGCATTATCGCCGTAAAAACAAACAATCAGTTTTTTATAGGCTGGCGTGTTTTAGGAACAGATGCTGATGATCTGGCTTTTAATTTATATCGAAAAAGCGGTTCCCAAAAACCAGTCAGACTAAATGATAAACCAATTTCAGGAGCAACAAATTTTCTGGATACCAAAGCCAATAGTCACGAAGAAAATACGTGGTTTGTAAAGACGGTTATTAAGGGAGAAGAAACCGACGCAAAAGGAAGTTTTACCATTCCGGCAGAAAGTCCGGATAAAGACTATATGTCGCTTGTGCTAAAACCTGTTGAAGGATATATTCCCAATGATCTTTCGGTGGGAGATTTGGATGGCGATGGAAAATATGATCTGATTGTGCACATGACCGGAAAAAGTCATGATAATTCACATACCGGAATTACAGATCCGCCGATATTTCAGGCGTATACATTGGAAGGGAAATTTTTATGGCAAATAAATTTAGGAAAGAACATCCGCGAAGGCGCACATTATACGCAGTTTATGGTGTATGATTTAGACGGTGACGGAATTTCTGAATTTGTCTGTAAAACAGCTGACGGAACCACAGATAGTGAAAATAATGTTGTGGGAGATGCCTCAAAAGACTGGGTGGATCGGGAGGAGAAATCGCCAACATTTGGAAAAATTTTAAAAGGTCCTGAATATCTTTCGGTTTTTAACGGAAACGGAAAACTCATTACAACGGTAGATTATATCGCAGAGCGCGGAGATCTTGCTGCCTGGGGCGGAAGAGGCGGAAGCGGAGGAAATGATACAAAAGGAAACAGAATAGATCGTTTTATAGCTTGTGTTGCGTATCTGGATGGCGTTCATCCAAGTGTGGTCATGTGCCGTGGATATTACGGAAGAACGGTTTTGGCTGCCTGGGATTTCAAAAATAACAAACTGACTTCAAGATGGGTTTTTGACAGCAAAGATGCCGAGAATCCGTATTCGGGAATGGGAAATCATAATCTTACGGTTGCCGATGTGGATAATGACGGAAAAGACGAAATTATCTACGGATCGATGTGCGTGGATGATAACGGAAAAGGTTTGTACACAACGGGTTTCAGGCATGGCGATGCGATTCATGTTTCTGATCTTGATCCTGATCTTCCGGGTCTGGAAGTTTTTGGAATCCATGAAATCGAAAACGGAACCACGGGACCTGGCGTAACTTTGTTTGCCGCAGTTGATGGCAAAGTTTTATTTACCGATTCGCCTAACGAAGATGTAGGGCGAGGTGTGGCCGATAATATTGACCCAACCCGAAAAGGTGCGCAGTGCTGGTGGTCAGGTTCACCGGATTTGCATGATATAAAAGGAAATGCAATTGGCAAAGCCCCAACGTCAAATAATTTTTTAATTTATTGGGACGGAGATACTTCCAGAGAACTTCTGAATTCTAATTATATCGATAAATATAATGTAGGGAGATTATTTACGGCAACCGGTGCGGCATCTAATAATGGTACAAAATCTACTCCGGCACTTTCTGCGGATATTCTGGGCGATTGGCGCGAAGAGCTGATTCTTCGATCTGAAGACAATAAGGAACTGCGAATTTATTCGACCACAATTCCAACAGAAATAAGGCAATATACTTTAATGCACGATCCGCAATACAGACTGAGTATTGCCTGGCAAAATGTAGGGTATAATCAGCCTCCGCATACGAGTTTTTATATGGGAAAAGATATGAAACCCGCGCCAAAGCCTAATATTGTTCTGGTACCTGCTAAGAAATAAGAATTAAGCAATTTTATTTCTTGGTAAAGCCTTTTCTTGTCATTTCACCCCAGCCTTTGGTTCCCATAATTTTTTCTTTGTAGCCAATTAAGGCGGCATACATGGCCAATGGATGAAAATAAAAAGGTTCTATAAAAGCAGCCAAAAGCAGTTTAAAAAAATCGATTTGTTTTGGATATTTGTGATACGTACGCTCTTCGCTGTAAAGTGCAATAACGGAAAACATAATAGCAAAACAGTAAACAAACAGTAAAAGCAATAAGAAAAAGTGCCAGTGAATTAAACCGAAAATAAAAAATACAACGGTTATTGCAATACCGGTAAATTCTATCGCTGGAGCCAGGAATTCAAACAGCGTCCAGTAAGGGATGCTCAGCATTCCCAATAGTTTGTATTTTGGGTTTAAGAACATTTTTTTGTGAAGACTAAGGGTTTCAATGGTTCCTCTCATCCAGCGGCTGCGCTGTTTTTTAAATATTTTAAAATCTTCCGGAGCTTCGGTCCAGCAAAGCGGATCGGGTATGTAGCTAATGGCGTAAGGCACTTTGTTTTCGAGCATATAGCGACGCATTCTTACCACCAGTTCCATGTCTTCGCCTACTGTCTTGGTATCATAACCACCTGCGAGTAAAGCGATTTCTTTATCAAAAGCACCAAAAGCACCGCTGATTAAAAGTAATCCGTCAAGTCTGCCCCAAGCCATTCTTCCTAGAAGAAAAGCTCTTAGATATTCTAAAACCTGAATCCTTGGCAGCATAAGATCAGGAATATTCACCTCGACCAATCGTCCGTTTTTGATGATACATTGGTTTGCTATTCTCACCACACCACCGGTAGCGATAATACGCTTTCCGTGAGATTCCAGAAAAGGTTTTGCCAGCTTAAGCAAGGAGTCTTTATCTAAAATGCAATCCACATCAATGCATACCACATAAGGATGTTGTGCAATATTAAGTCCGACATTTAGAGCATCGGCTTTACCGCCATTTTCTTTGTCAACAACGATCAGTTTTTTAAAAGCGGCGTTTCTGGAGGTATAAACTCCTTTAATTTTTTTGGTTTTAATTTTTGGCTGAATGTCAAGTTCTGTTAAAACAAGGTCATAGGTTTTGATGAGGATTTCCATCGAATTGTCCTTACTTCCGTCATTGACCACAATTACGTCATAATTATTGTAATTTAAGGAAAGTAAGGATTTTACATTTTCTTCAATCGTAAAAGCTTCATTATAAGCAGGCGCAATTAAGGAAAGCTTTGGTGCAAACTGACTTGTAAGCAATACGTTATAATCTACAAAACTGTTTTTTTTGAGATATTCCTTTAACGCTCTTGTAGATAGATGCGCCAATATAAGATAGGAAGACATAATCAATATCGCATAACCCAGTATAAGCAGGAGATAGATATGAATAAAGAATGTTATTTCACTATTAAAAAAAGTCATTACTTATATTGTTTAAATGGATAATACCTGCAAGAGGTTTTGCGCCTCATATTTTACTAACGTATTTGGAGCTTTATTAACTAATTGTGTGACATAAGGAATTTTCTGCGTAAGCTTGAGTTCTTCTATAAGTTTGAGTCCAAGTACAATAACGGTAGTGTTTTGAGATTCAAGCAACAGTTCAACGCCTTCAGTATCTCCTATATCGTGCTTTTTAAAAGCATTTATAATATTAATCTGTGTCCAGTCATCAATAGGATTGGTGTGTTTGGTAAGATGTATGATCGCTTTTGTTCCCGCAAGCTTAATACCGGCATTCAAGGCGGTAATTTTCAAGGTTTTATTTCGCCCTTTAGAGACTTTTATGATACTCTTGAAGGCAGAAGTAATATTGAGTTCGGAAAGTTCTGTAATAGCTTTACATTTTAGTTCCCATTTCATGCTTTTGAGTTTTTTAAGAGAATCATTTATTAATCCTGATTCTTTATAAAATTCTTCAAGCTTCTCGGCGTGAACACCCTGATAGTTTTTATGAAGATCAATAATGTATTCCATAAGAACTTCTCTAAAAAAAGAGTTTTTGGAAAGTCTCCTGTATTCAGGATCTTCACTAATACCCGAAAAAGGGATATCCTGAAAAACGATCGAAAATAGTAGTTTTTCAATAAGGATACCATATTCTACGCGAAGTCTTTCTTTGCGTATATTGCTGCTTCGGCTTTTGATAATTAACAGATACAGAATAAAGGAAGTTGTTACAAACAAGAATATGGATAGCAATAGAAAAGGCTCTACCCATACACCGCTTTTATAAAGTTCCCAGAACTTTGTCATAATTAGAAACGTTTAGTAATAATGATTTGAGCATTAAATCGGTTTCGGTATTGCTCAGGTAAATACTCTTCATACTCGTACAGGAAAACAGGTCTTACAAAAAATGAATTCCCAATACGATGCTGGTATTGTAGGCCTACGCGGTAAGCTTTTAAAGGCTGCGTAAAATTATTGTAAAGATACAAATACGGAACATTACCATATTGCAGTTCTAATCTTAATAAACGTTCCTTTTCTTCATTTGTAGTCTGCAAACTTAAAACATGAGAGAATAATTCGTTTCCGGTATCGTAAAAAGGTCTGTAGGCGAGGGTATAAGAAGTTCCAATACGATACGATAATTGCCCTGTAAGCAATGTTACATCTTCTGTTTCAAAATGCATATATTTCAGGCCCAGAGAGTAATCAAATCTCTTATAGGGAGTAAAATAATATTCGACACCCGCCTTTGCAACAGGAAATATGGTCTCTCCCGTGGAAACCCCGGCATTTACATATAAATAATTTCGTTTGGAAAAAGTTTGATAATAATCGGCTTCAAATAACATCTGTGTGTCGTTGTTTGCGTATCCCACATTGGCACGTCCTACAAGTGCTGATTTGCTAAACTTATGCGAATATTCAACATAACCGTAATGCAAAGGCGACTGTCCCGGATTGGAGGTAGAAACATTTAAGTATGAAACCGCTACTGCATCTTTTGCCTTTCGGCCAATAAGAGTTCGAAGTCCTGTAATTGCCTGCGTATTGTTTTCGGTTAAAGATATTTTTTCGATTGTCTCTAATGCTTCTTTATCACGACCCAGTTTTTCAAGGGAGTTTGCTTTAATTAGCATTACATCGGTATTATTAGGATCAATAGCCAGATACCTGTCACAGTAAAAAATGCATTTATCAAACTGCTCTGACCAAAAGTAGACATTAATAATAGCCAGTAAAGCATCCGCATTAGGATTGGTCCTGTCTGCCATAGGAGAAAGAATCTTTATAGCGGTATTATAATCTTTTTTCCAGCTACAAATACGGCCGGTGTAAATTTTTACATCTTCATTCTCAGGGAATTTAGCACTTAAAGGCTCCAGTATGGATAATGCTTTATCGTAATTGCCTTTTTCAACTTCGCGTTTTGCCTCAGACATTGCCGCATCAAAATTAATTTCCTGCCCCAATATTGTTTGAGAAATAAACAGCAAAAAAAAGGTATAATAGAGAAACTTCATTAAGCGCGTGTATTTAGTAATTTATTAATTCGTACCAATAACACCGCCGGACTGACAGGTTTGGCTATAAATTCGTTTGCACCAATGTCAAAAGAATCCAGTTCGGTTTGTTCTACTCCCGACGAAGTAAGTATAATGATGGGGATATCAGAGCCAATGGTTTGTCTGATATACTGGGTGATTTCCATTCCGCTTATTCCGGGCATATTGATATCTGTTAGTATAAGGTCATAGCTATTCGCTTCAATGGCTTGCAATGCTTCTTTACCATCAGAAAATTGGTCAACAGTAAATCCTTTAGATTCTAAGAAAAAAGATAATGATTTGCGTAGGATATCATTATCTTCAGCTAAAATTATTCTCATTGGTTTTAAATTTTATCTGGAGCAAATTAATTACAACATTAGTAGATAACGTAAAGCTATACTTAATTTTTCTTTTATCATAGTTCCGTTAAAATTTTAACTACTTCAGCGATTCCACAATGTATGATATTTATTTTATCCGCACTTTCAGTAGTGAATACTCCGGTATAAGCTTCTTCTTCAATAACAGATAAAGCGTTTGAAAGATCGTTTAGCAGGAAGATATCCAAACTGGATTTCATATGATGAGACAGTTTTTTTACCGTATCGATATTATTGTCATTAAAGGCTTTTTCGAGCTCGGCTGCCTGACCTGGAATTGTTTTTATAAAAAGACTGATCATTTCCTGTTTGAATTTTACATCTCCACATGACATTTCCTCTAAATAGGACAAATCCAGCTCACGCTTTTGAGCAGGCTTAATCTCTTTACTCAATACCTTTTTTATAGCTTCCAAAAGTGCTGCCTGTTTAAAGGGCTTTGGCACATAAGCATCCATACCTACCTTATAACAGCGTTCCTGTTCGCCTGCCAAAGAGTGTGCGGTCATGGCTATAATAGGAATGGCTAAATTCATTTCATTCCTGATATATTCTGTTGTTTGGTAGCCATCTTTCACCGGCATTTGAAGATCCATGAGCACCAGATCATATTTATTTTTTGATAAAAGTGCTATTCCTGCTTCACCATTCTCGGCAACGTCTACTTCAAATCCAAAATTGGCAATAACGCTCTTTACCAGTTTTTGGTTTAAAAGATTGTCTTCGCAAAGCAGTATTTTAAGCTTGCCTAAATTTTCCCCGGAGATTGTTTTGGTTTCTTTTTCGATATAATGTGCTTTTTTATAAGTAAGAACAAAGAAAAATTCAGAACCGTGTCCCTGCTTACTTTTTATATGAATTTCAGAATTTTGCAATTCAACTAACTGCTTTACAATATTAAGACCAAGACCCGTGCCGCCAAATCTTCTCGTAGTACTTTCTTCTGCTTGTGTAAATCGGTCAAAGATAGCTTCAAGCTTGTTATTTGGAATTCCGATACCGGTATCTTTAACAGAAAACCGAATTGAATACTGATTTTCAGTCTCGTCAACCTTTTTTACAGCTACAGTAACTTCCCCTTCTTCCGTAAATTTAAGAGCATTACCGGTAAGGTTAACCAATATCTGGTTTAGTCTTCCCTGATCGCCAATTACAATTTCAGGCAAATCGGCATCCAAAAAGAGATTGAATTCAACTCCCGGAGACACTTTTACCTTTAGTAAATTATAAAGATGCCTAAGGGTTTTTTGTAAGTTGAATGGCTGTGCATCAATATTTAAATTGCCTGATTCTATTTTAGAAAGATCCAGAATATCATTGATGATAATAAGCAGATTTTCTCCGGCGATTTGAACACTATCGATATGATCACGCTGAATAGGATCTAATGTTGTTTGGGCCAAAAGATCTGTAAAACCAATAATAGCATTTAAAGGAGTTCTAATCTCGTGGCTCATATTGGCAAGAAAACTGTCTTTTGCCAGCACTGCACGTTCGGCAATTTTTTTCTGAACATTTAGTTCAGTATTTTTTGTACTTAATTCCAATTGATTTATGACATGCTTTGCAATAATGGAAAGGGCATTTTTCTGATTTTCATTAAGTTCTTTTGATACATGATCTACAGCACAAATAGTTCCTATATTATAACCATCAGGCGTTGTAAGGGGAACACCGGCATAGAATCGTACTTGATAACCACCTTTAACATTATCATCGTTTTTAAAACGGTCATCTAAATGCGTATCCGGTACCTGAAGCATTTTAGAGTCCATAATAGTGTACCTGCAGAAAGTAATTTCTCTTGGCACCTCAGATACGCCCACACCAATTTCAGATTTAAACCACTGTCTGTTCTCGTCTATAAAAGAAATGTGCGCGATAGGTACGCCACAAATATATGAAACGAGTTTTGTGGCATCATCAAAAGCAGTATCAGGAAGTGTATCAAGAATATTATAGCGTTTTAGTGCTGCCAGACGCTCTAATTCGTTGTCAGGTATTGGGTTTTCTTTCGTATTCATTCTGTAAAAGTGAACTGCAAAAATAAATATAATTTCAGACATAACTCACATAAGTTGTGAGTGTTATAAGATAAGGTGATAAAACCGAAATTTTTGGCAGTTTATTACATGAAAATTTTTTAGTTTACCTGAATAGTATATAATTGGTCAAAATGGGGATTGATTTTATATTTGATAAAATTAATCATAATTAATTGCTGTATAATTAAAATAATCCCTGTTGATTTTTGATATCATAATTTGGTTTTTTCATGGTAAGTTTTTCAGTAAACACTAATGGTTTGAAGGTTTTTATGGTTAAAATAATCTTAAATAAAATATGTAAATAGTTGTTATTTAGAGTTGTAACTACTTTTTTTGCAGGATACTACAGGATAGAACGAAATTAACTTCTGGATAAATTTGAGTTAACTATCAATTAACCAAATTTAACTTTTATGAAAAACAAATTTAGCGTTCTGCTTGTTGTAGCAATGCTTGCATTTTGGCAGGCATCAGTCTATGCACAGAGCAAAGTAGTTAAAGGGACAATTACAGATGGAACCGGACTGCCTGTTCCTGGCGTTAATGTCCTCATTAAAGGAACCCCGAACGGCGTAAGTACAGACATGGATGGAAGTTATTCCATTAGTGTAGCATCGGGTGCTGTTCTTGTTTACAGTTTTATTGGTTTTAAAAAACAGGAAATCACTGTTGGAAATGCAAATCTTTACAATGTTGTACTACAAGAAGAAGACAATTCTCTCGAAGAAGTAGTGGTTGTAGGTTATGGAGTAAAAAAGAAAAAAGATCTTACCGGTTCGATTGTGAGTGTCGGGGCAGATGAAATTGCTTCAAGGCCGGTTGTAAATGCCGTGCAGGCCATGCAGGGAAAAGCTGCCGGAGTAGATGTTACCACAAATGAACGCCCCGGAACGGTTGGAACAGTGACCATTCGTGGAGCGCGCTCGATTTCAGCATCCAATGCGCCGCTTTATGTGGTCGATGGTATTCCGTTAAATTCAAGATTGATTACCGATGCCACTACAGGAAAAATAAGTGTTGACCCTAATTCTGGCGGAATCGATTTTTTGAATCCTACAGATATTGAAAGTATTGATGTTTTAAAAGATGCTTCGGCAACCGCAATTTATGGTTCCCGAGGTGCAAACGGAGTTATTATCGTCACGACAAAAAAAGGTAAAAACGGAAGATTCACCTTAAATTATGATACGTCGATCATGTTTGAAACCATTCATGAAAATGCACCCATGATGAATTCCGCAGAATATATCGAGTTTCGCCGTTGGGGAAGATATTATTCCAATCCAACCGCTTTCCCGAAAGGAGATGCGCCAACAATTGAGAATGACCGCTTAATTTTTCTGGCTTCCGCCGATCCTGCTGCGTGGGCAAATATCGAAAAAGGATGGAGAGATGCCAGTGGAAACTTAACCACAACCTGGGATGGTTCGAAAGTAGCCACCACAGACTGGACAAAATTTGTAACCAGAACCGGAATTACGCAACAGCATACCATTGGCGTAAGCGGAGGTACTGAAAAAATGAAAGCTTACGGTTCTTTTGGATATCTCAACAATACCGGAACGCTAAAAGGACAAGGTTACGTGCGTTACAGCGGAACTGCCAATGTTGATATTACGCCAACAGATTGGTTTTCGATGGGAGTTAGCCTTAATACAAGTTATGGCGTAAACGAATACGGACAATCAAATGTGGGTAGAACAGCCGTTACAACTACTACCGGAATTTACGCTACTGCGCGTACCAATCTTCCATATGCGGTTCCGTATGATGCCAATGGAGTGCGAATTGATAGTCCCGGAGGGGATTCTACTATTAGAACTCCTGTTGATGAAGATAAATTATCTCAGGATCAGCGTGTTTCTTTGCGTGCTTTTGGTAGTTTATACGCCCAGTTTGATTTAGGTGGTTTTTCATCTAAATTGAATGGTTTAAAATACCGAATCAATTTTGGTCCCGATATTACTTCGTATCGTGATGGTGTATTTTTAGATGGAAAATCTGCCATTCGTTCCGGAACCAGTTTTGCTTCTTTATACAATGAAAAAGCAATTTCGTATACGTTGGATAATTTGATTTTTTACAATAAAACTGTTGGCAATCATAATTTTGGCGCCACTTTATTAATGAGCCAGACAGAATATCACAACGAGCAAAGTTCAATGTCTGCCAATGATATAAAAAATCCTGCCAATAAATGGAATGCCTTAAATCCTGCCAATGTTACACTTGCGGGTTATTCTTCGGGTTTAACAGATACGGGTTTGTTATCTTATATGGGAAGGGTGAATTACAGTTATGCCGATAAATATTTACTAACAGCATCGGGTCGTTTTGACGGAGCTTCACAATTGGCAGCAGATAACAGATGGGCATTTTTCCCGAGTGCTTCTGTGGCGTGGGTAATCAACAAAGAAAAATTTCTGGAAAATGTAGCCTGGATCAATCAGTTAAAAATGAGAGTAGGGTACGGTGTTACCGGAAATGCTGCCGTTCCCGCTTATGCCACGCAGCCGCCGTTAATTGGAATCGTCTATCCAAACGGATCGGGCGTGACAAATAATACATCATTAGGAAATGTACAATTGGGTTGGGAGCAAACCTCACAGTTTAATTACGGAATTGATTTTTCTTTCTTTAATAACAGAATTTCAGGAGCGCTGGATTATTATACCAGTAAAACCACCGATTTGTTATTAAAAAGCAGTGTTCCAACGGTTCTTGGTGTAAGAGATACTTATCAAAACGTTGGGGAAACAGAAGGAAACGGTGTGGAACTTACTTTGAATACGGTAAATATTACTTTAAAAGATTTTGAGTGGACATCGAATTTTAGCGGATCGTACCAACAAAGTAAAATTGTCGCATTGCAAAATGGAGCATTTGATGATATCAACAACAATTTATTTATTGGAGAATCACAAAATGTAATTTATGGTTTTGCTTCAAACGGAATCTGGAAACCGGAAGATGCTGCAGAAATGGCGAAATTCAATGCTGCTGCGGGTTCGACTATTTTTTCGTTTGGTAATGCCAGACCGGTCGATCAAAACGGTGATTATAAAATTGATGCCAATAACGACCGCGTTATTATCGGTTCAAAAGATCCAAAATATATAGTGGGTTTAACCAATACTTTTGTTTATAAAAACGTCGAATTGTCCTTCTTTATTTATGGTCGAATGGGCTATTTGTATGATACTTTGGGAGAAAACGAAGGTGCAAAAGGAAGTCAGAGATCCATAAATTATTACACCGATAATAATACAAATGCCGAATATCAAAAACCAATTTATTCTGCCGGAACCGGAGATCCTTATTTTCCTGTTTTAGGATACAGAAACGGGAATTTTCTAAAAATGCGAAACATTTCTTTAGGATATCATTTTGATAAAGATCTAATACATAAACTGGGGCTTTCTAAAATGAAATTATACTGTCAGGCAACCAATCCGGGAATGATTTTCACGAAAGTAAAATGGACAGATTTAGATACACAGACAACGGCTTCAAACAGAGGTGTGACTTTAGGTTTAAATGTAGAATTCTAAATTAAACTAAAAAAAATCATTATGAAAAATTATAAAAAACAATATATCAATTTGATGCTTTTTACTGCATTAATTTTGACCACTTCCTGCAACAAAGATTTTCTGGACGAAGAATTGACCACGGCTTACAGTCAGGATTATTATAAAACCGAAGCCGGAATTCAGGCTTTGGCAGTGGGAACTTATTATCAGGTACTGGCAGCAGAATTTCAAACCGAAGTTCCACTTACGGCAACAGAATCCGGTACAGATGAATTTCATGCGGGAGGCGATCCTTCCAACTGGATCTGGAATTCATATTCTTCAGGTTTTAAGGCTTTTGTAACGGTTTCGAATGCGAATACCGTTGCGGCAAATACAAACTGGGACAATTTGTATATCGGAATCGGGAATGCCAATCAGTTAATTGAATCGGCAACAGTCATTGCATCAACAAACGATGCAATTAAAAAGACAGCTTTAGGCGAAGGTTATTTTTTGAGAGCTTTTAATTATTTAAAATTGCTAAACCAATATGGAGGTGTTCCTTTAAAATTAACCACTAGTTCTACGGTTGAATTAGAATTTACCAGAGCAACGCCACAACAGGTTTTGCAGCAGGTGATTGACGATTTTACGCAAGCCTACACTTTATTGAGCAATGCAGGCGCTCCGGCAAAAATTACCAAAGATGCCGCCGCTCATTATTTGGCGAAAGCCTATTTAACACGTGCCAGTGAAATAAACGACACCTGGAACTCCGCCACAAAACAAACCGATTTGCAACAAGTCGTAACTTTATCTGATGAGGTTATTGCGCATCATCCGTTAGCAGGAAATTATGTGGAACTGTGGAATTATACCACAGCCGATGGCGCAAATGAAAAACTTCCGGAACTGATTTTATCAGCCCAGTTTAACGCAAGTCCTTTAACAACAGGAGGAAACCAACAGCATTTGTATTTTCTTTCTACTTATGATCAATTACCACAAATGCGACGTAATCTTGCCGGAGGACGACCTTTTAGCCGTTTGGCACCAACTTATTTTGTGTATGATGTTTATGATCATGTGAATGATTCCCGTTTCTGGAAAAGTTTTCAGACTAAAAGTATCATCAACAACAAATCAGGGAATTATTATAACAATGGCGATTTGGGAATCATGTACATTGTAAATAGTGCTTCTGATACACGTTTTGCCAAAACTAAAAATGCTGATGCGATCATCGATTCCAAAACCGGAAAAACAATTCCGAGTGTTTTTGTAGCTCATGCGGCTGATAATGTTGGTTTAATGGCTGATGTACGATTTCCGTCTTTAAGCAAATATATGGATGGAAACAGAATCGATTTGAGTAATATAAAAGGATCACGTGACATTATTTTAGCGCGTTCGGCAGAAACTTATTTGCAGGCTGCAGAGGCTAAAGTACGTTTGGCACAAATTGGCGGTGCTACATTTTCTGATGCATTGCCGTATATCAACGCGGTTCGTACGCGCGCGGCATACAAAGCAGGAGAAAATCGTGCGGCCTATACAGATGGTTCTGCCGCGTACACCGCAACAGGTCAGGCAGGAATTCCGATTTCCTTTGTTCCGGAAAACTCCTATTATGAATCCAACAATATTCCGGTTTCCACAGCTGCTACAAGTCTGGCCATTACCAGTATTGGAGCTTTGCCTGCAGAAGATCTGGCTGTTATTTCAAAACTGGGATATGCAAGTGATTATGACCGAATGCTGTGTTTAATTTTAAACGAAAGAACCAGAGAACTTTGCGGAGAATTTCACCGTTGGGAAGATTTAAGCCGAACCAAAACTTTGGTAGCCAGAGCAAAAGCGTATAATATAGAAGCCAATCCAAACATTCAGGATTATCATAACGTACGCCCAATTCCGCAGACTTTCCTTGATGGCGTTTATGCAAACGGAAGACCATTGACAGCGGCGGAAAAAGATGCCATGCAGAATCCAAATTATTAAGGTTTATAAAACACGCATTTCAAACACGAATTTCACGAATTATCACGAATTATTAGTTTGTGAAATTAATTTCTCCAATTAAATTAACCATTCTATTTTGTGCTAATTAGTGAAATTTGTGTTGCTTTTTAATTATCTAAATAACTTCTAAAAACATTTAAAAAATGAAAAGCAATACAACAATTCGGAATGCTTTTAAAATGAAATTAAAATCCGGTTTTGAGACAGAATATAAAAAGCGTCATGATGAGATTTGGCCGGAATTAGCTTCCTTACTTTCAGAAACGGGAATTCAGGATTACAGCATTTTTTTAGATGAAGAAACCCTGACGCTTTTTGCAGTTCAAAAAATCAGCGCCGACTTTGATCACAACTATTTGCCAAATCATCCCATCGTAAAAAAGTGGTGGGCGTATATGGCTGATATTATGGAAACCAATGCTGATAATTCGCCGGTTGCGATTTCATTACGAGAAGTTTTTCATTTAGATTAAAGAAAAAAATGAATTTTACCTGTTAATCTGAGTTTTTAGGTATTTGAAAATATAAACTGCTAAAAATAAGTTGTTTTATGTGTCTCGTTATCATTCCTGCAAGGTTTTTTTCAACCTTGTAGGTTTTAAATATAGTCATACCTACAAGGTTGAAAAAAACCTTGCAGGATAATAGGTAAAAAAAATAAAACATTACAATTATGAATTATACATCAGCCAAAATAATAACATTGTTTGCATTTGCAATGAGTACTTCGATAAACGCCCAAACCACCGATGCAACCTCACCATTACATTTAATGCAGCCCGATTATGTAACGCCATACGTGATTCCTGAGAAAGATAAGATCGAAAATGTGATGAACAGAGTTTATGCTTTTCTGGAAGAAAATACGGCATCGAAAGTTATAAATGTTAGTGATAACTTAGAAATAAAAGATTTCAAAAAAGCAAAAGGGAAAATCAAATTTTCTCCCGGCGCTTTCCGATTAACAAGTTATGAATGGGGCGTGACATATGCGGGAATGCTTTTGGCTACCGAGGCAACAGGAAATAAAGAATACGCAGATTACACCAATAAACGCTTGAAACTCATTGCAGATATTGCGGAGAATTATAAGCCGGAAAACCTGAAAGATTCTCCCGTTCATACCGTTCTTAATCCAAGAGCTTTGGATGATGCAGGTGCTTTGTGTGCGGCATTTATAAAAGCCAAAAAAGCGGGAATTAATGCCAATGTAGATCCGGTGATAAATAATTTTATCAAATATATCAGCGAAAAAGAATTCCGCCTAAAAGACGGTACACTCGCCAGAAACCGACCTCAGAACAATACGCTTTGGCTCGACGATATGTTTATGAGCGTTCCTGCGCTTGCCCAAATGGGAAGTTATACCGGAGAAGTAAAATATTTTGACGATGCCGTAAAACAAGTCAATCAGTTTTCTCAAAGAATGTTCAACACCCAAAAAGGAGTTTATATGCACGGCTGGGTAGAATCCATGCAGGTGCATCCCGAATTTCATTGGGCCAGAGCCAATGGATGGGCAGTGATGACAATGGTCGAATTATTAGAAGTTCTTCCCAAAAATCATCCTGGATATCCGCAGGTTTTGGCAAAGTTGCAAAAACATATCGCCGGATTATTGCAGTATCAGGACGGAACGGGTTTTTGGCATCAGTTATTAGACAGAAACGATACGTATCTTGAAACTTCGGCGACAGCCATTTATACCTATGCCATTGCCAGAGCCATAAATCGCGGTTATGTTGATAAACTGGCGTATACACCCGCCGTTGTTTTGGCTTGGAATGCAGTTGCCTCAAAAGTAAACGCAAAAGGTCAGGTAGAAGGAACCTGCGTAGGAACCGGAATGGGGTTCGATCCCGCTTTTTACTACTATCGCCCCGTAAATTTATACGCCGCTCACGGTTACGGTCCTGTTTTACTAGCCGGCGCGGAGATGATTTTACTGTTGAAAAATACGCAGTTTGAGATTAATGATAGTTCGATTCAGGTTGTGCCACAAAGGCACTAAGGCGCAAAGTTTTTTTAAAATTTTAATATTGAATTGCCTCCTGCTTTGGCTGGAATATAAAAAATGGTCATAGGTCTTTAGCCAAATTAAATCCTTTGCGTATGATGGATTAAAATCCATCCCTACAATATAGTTTGTTCCTACGGAACGCTTTGAAAAAATTCCGTTGGGATGATTTATTTTCAAGCACCGGATTTTAATCCGTTGAAGGTAAAGAATTGTAACAAAGTATTAGGAAAAAAACTTTGTGCCTTAGTGCCTTCGTGGCAATTATCTAAAATCAAACCATAAATTCATCTTAATCCCGTCATCGCCGCTTTTAATGCGAATGTTTGTGGGCTGACTTTGTGGTCCTTGCTGTTCTAAAGGTTTAAAATCGCGCATGGCCGGAATTTCATACATAAACGAAATATCGCCTTCAGGAAATGCCGGTTGCGGATAACTTCCGGGAAAACCATTTTTAGGCAAATCAGGCGTAAATAATCTCAAAAATAAATTATCCGATTCGCTGAAGAATTTAAAAGATGAGTTTCCGGCTTTTAAATTGGCGGCCAATACATTAGCATGATATCCTTTGAATTCAGGATAAATTAAATTCTCAAAACTTTCGCCTGTAATTGTATTGTTATAATCTTTCTCCCAAATGCCGTAAGTTGTTCCCTTAATTCGGTTTTTCCAAACGTGATACGGACCTCTGCCAAACCATTTAATTCCGGTAACTTCTTTTTCAGGAAAGCTGAACGTGACTCCGAATGCGCTGATTTTATCTTCAAAAAAAGCACCATCAAAACCTTCACCGCCGGTTGCATTTTTCAGGGCAATTAATTCCATTTTAAACCTTCCGTCAGGTTCCATAATCCATTTTATCGAAGATAATCCTCCAATATAATTTACGATACAAACCGCTTTTTCTCCTTCCTGAGAAATTTGTACATCTTTTAATTTGGCTTTCATTCCAATTGTTCGCGGGCCATTTGTCAACGGAATTGTGGAAGTTGCATTTTTTACAGAAGAGATTTCCCCGCTCAATGCATTTAAAGTTACCGTGACATTATTTCCTTTTAAAATAATGTCATTGCCTGATTTGACAGCAGAAGATTTTGTTTTTGTGTTTTCAACCGCTAAAAATTTAGCAGCATAATATTTTGCTTTATGAATAGGCCACGTCCAGGTATAAATTTCTTTATTGAACTGATCATAAGCGGAAACAGACAAAACGTCGCCATCAGCAAAATTCTTGGGAACAGCAAACTGAATTTTTCTTGTTTCACCCGGATCAATACTCGGAATATCGATTTTTCCGGAACTAATTGCTGACGAAGTTCCGTTTGTATAAAGAATATTATTATCTGATTTTAGCACTTTAAATTCCATTCTGCAGGAATTCAAATTACTAAATAGATAATCATTCGAAATTAAAAACGAACCGTCAAAAGCTGATGTAACCTGTTTTGGCAGAAACTGAATGGGCGCCCAGACCTCTTTTACCGTATAATAGCTGCCTTCTCTTTCGCGATGAGGTCCCAGAATTCCATCCGCGGCAAGCGAACCTTTCGAATCAAATTTTACATCACCCGTCCAGTCAGAGCGTTTCACGGCTTCGTCTAACATCGCCCACATAAATCCTCCTGCAAAAAGCGGACTTTCCTTATACCGATTCCAAAAGTCTTCCAACGCTGCTCCGTGACCATTATCATAAGTTCCGTGCATAAATTCCGTTGGGAAAAACACATTTTCACCCGCATTAAAACGATGCATTCCCGTTAAATAAGTCGGATAATGATGCGTGTCCCAGCCATTAAAATCAGCCCAGGGATGAATCACAATTCTTTTCTGCGGATCATTTTCGGCAAAAACTTTATCAACGTCATAATTCCAGCCGCCTTCATTTCCGTTATCCCAAATAATTATCGACGGATGATTGACATCGCGCTTCATCATTTCTGTCACTAATTTCGTTCCCGTTTCCGTATCGTACGAATTTTGCCAGCCAGCCAATTCATCCAGAACAAAAAGCCCGAGAGAATCACAAACGTCTAAAAAATGATCGTCAGGCGGATAATGCCCGCGAACCGCATTCATGTTCATATCTTTCAATAATTTTACGTCTAATTCGCTGATTCGCTTGCTGGTACTTCTTCCGCCTTCGGGCCAAAACGAATGACGGTTGATTCCCTTCATGATAATTTTAGTGCCATTTACATAAATTCCGTCCTGTTTTTTGAATTCTAAAGTTCTAAAGCCAATGCGTTTATTGTATTGATGAAGCACCGTTTCGTTTTGTTTTAAAACAAGCTGTAAATCATATAAATTAGGCGTTTCAGGATTCCACGGTTTAATGTTTTTCCATTGTACAGATATGGATTCTTTTACAGTTTTAGCTTTAAGCGGAAAAGTAAAAGTTTCGAAATTTTCACCGTTCAAACCTTTAAGCGAAGCTTCTAAAATTGTGTTTTTAGGAATGTTTTTCAAATTAACATCGACCGTTACAGAACCATCCATTTTCGGATTCACGGCAATATGTTCAATATGGGTTTTAGGAGAAACTTCAAGCCAAACCGGACGATAAATGCCGCCAAAAAGCCACCAATCTGCCCGACGTTCTGCCGCATTAACTGATTTATTGGCAGAATGTTTCCAGACATGAACTTCCAAAAGATTCTTAGAACTGAATTTTAGTAAGTGTGAAATATCATATTTAAATTCATAAAATCCTCCCTGATGAATCGCTCCGACGAGTTTTCCGTTGACTTTTACTTCTGTGTCTGTCATTGCGCCTCCAAAGGCAATTAAAATATTTTTGTCCTTATAATTCGCCGGAATTTCAAATTCATATTTGTATAAACCTTCTTCCTTGCTTGGTTCTTTTTGATTCAGTTCCTTGTACCAGCGACCGTATGTATATTCACCAAAACCCTCTAATTCCCATTGAGACGGAACATTGATTTTAGACCATTTTTGACTGTTATTTCCTCCCGTACAATAAAAATCCCATTGCACCGGATGTTCAAAATCTGTTCCCGAAAGATATATTTTCTCTGTTTGCTGTGCGCTTGTATTTTGATTAAAAAAAAACAAAAAAACAAGAGTTCGAAGTGTAGTTTTTAACAGCATAATAATTGATTCTATGATGATTAATTACCATCTGGTTTAGCAATTTCAAAACGGTTACTCATCGGAAGTGTCCAGTTTGAAATGTGATTTGGTTTCTTTGGATTGTAATTTGGAGTTTCTTTTGTAATGTATTTTTTCAACGGAATATCGAGTTCCCGAATTCCCTGAAGCACGCAAAGCGCAATTTCATTGGCACCAAAACTATTAAAATGTGTATTATCGTCCAGCGCTTTTTCCTGTCCCGGAAAAGTATTCGCCGGATATTGTACAAAAGCTTTTCGGGAATCATCATCTCCCCAGGCTTCGTAAAGCTGCTTTGTTATTTTCGTTAGATCAATAAGTGCAATATCGTTTTTTTGAGCAACAGCTCGCATTGCAGCGGGAAAATCGCCATGCGTTTCTTTTAAAGTTCCATTTTCATTAAAAAACCGTCGCTGAGTTGGCGTTACCAAAACCGGAATTGCGCCTTTGTCTTTTGCAGACTGAACAAATTTAGTCAATAAATCAGAATAAGATTCCCAAGCACCATTTCCTGCACCTTTTATTTTTTCATCATTATGACCAAATTCCACAAACAGATAATCGCCTTTTTTAATTTCTGAAAGTATCTTTTTCAATCGGTTTGAATTTTTGAAAGAACTCAAAGAAGATCCGGAATAAGCGTAATTTGCTACAACAATATTCGAATCAAAATAATTCGTAATAAACTGTCCCCAAGAAGCCCACGGCTCGACATCCTGATCTGTAACCGTAGAATCTCCGGCTAAATAAACCACCGTTAAGTTCTCTTTTTTGGTAATTTTTATGCTTTGGATGGAAACTTCGCCCAAAAATTCCAGCGTGAGTTTTTCGTCCCAATCAAAAATATCTTTTTCGCGATCTTTTAAAGTAATATTGAGATTGTCGTTTATTTTGGGAGTTCGTACATTGACGTTGAAAATCTTTGTGAATTGCTTTCCTTTTTTGACAGAAAATTGATTGAGCATTAATCTTCTCGATTCTGCTTTTATAGTAACATTCGATTCTTTTTGGGAATTTCTCATTACCACTTCAACCTGATAATTTCCTTCGGGAAGTGCGACTGAAAAGTAAGTTGGTTGTTCTGCAGAAAATGAATTAGAATTAATCTTTACGTTTGAGTCAGTATTAAAATCAAAACCATATCCCAAATTGGAATCATAAACCAAAGCAGAATTAATGATAATTGCTTTTGAGTTATTTGCAGAATTTCCAAAATCAAACCATAAAAATTTTGCGTTTTTAATGCTGTCATGTAAAGGCGCAGCAAAGGCAAAAGCCGTAATAAAAAAACAAGGAAAAAAGGTTTTTATTTTGGTCACTTTTGTAAGATTTTGATTGGTTTGCTATTCAAATCTAATTGTTCATTTTTGATAAAGTATCCTGTACTATGATGTTAAAATCAGAATCTGATAATTATTAAATCATCTAAGAAATAATATTTTATTTAGAAGAATATCAGCTATTTTATTAATTATAAAAGGATAGTGCAGGATAGTTTTTCTTTTGGTATTTTCTTACTTTACTAATAGAATGTTATTTTGATTCTGCTAAATAATCTTCAAGAATCTGCTCAAAAAATATCATAGTCCTTAATTGTAATTAAAAATAGTTTCATCATGAAAAGAATAATCTTTGGTTCTGCGCTATTGTTTTCGCTTCTTTTATTATCGTTTCAGAAAGATTCGTCTTGTGTAACAGTAAAAGAAATTGCCGTAAAAACGCCTTTTGAAATGCCTGCAATTAAAATTCCGGATTTTAGCAATTGCAAAGAATATTCTATTGTAGATTTTGGTGCTATAAAAGGAAATAAGGACAAAATATCCGATGCCATAAATAAAGCGATTGCAAAAGCCAATAAAGCGGGAGGTGGAATTGTTGTGATTCCTGAAGGCGAGTGGATTACGAAAAAAATCCATTTTAAGAGCAATATTAACCTCCATTTGCAAAAAGGAGCAGTTTTACTTTTCTCAGAAGATCCAAAAGACTATTTACCGGCTGTTCGTTCGACTTGGGAAGGTTACGAATGCTATAATTATTCGCCTCTGATTTATGCCTACCAATGTAAAAATATAGCCATTACCGGAGAAGGAGAATTAAAGGCAAAAATGGATGTCTGGAAAGAATGGTTTGCCCGGTCAAAAGCGCACATGGAAAGTCTGAAAAAATTGTATTTTCTGGCTTCGTACAACAAACCAATGAAAGAGCGCCAAATGGCAAATGATTCGGCGCATTTTCGACCTCAGTTTATTCAGTTCAATCGCTGTGAGAATATTGTAATGGATGGCGTTACAATTACAAATAGTCCGTTTTGGACGATTCATCCTTTCTTGTCTAAAAATGTGGTACTTAGAAACCTAAATGTTTATGCACACGGACATAATAATGATGGTGTTGATCCGGAAATGAGTCAGAATGTATTAATCGAAAATTGTGTTTTTGATCAGGGAGATGATGCAATTGCCATAAAATCAGGAAGTAACCAGGATGCATGGCGATTGAATACACCTTCAAAAAATGTTGTAATGCGCAACTGCACGGTTAAAAACGGACATCAATTGGTCGCCATTGGAAGTGAACTTTCAGGCGGAATAGAGAATGTTTTTATAGATAGTTGCACTGTCGTGGATGGCGCAAAACTCAATCATCTTCTATTTATCAAAACCAACGAACGCCGCGGTGGATACGTTAACAACATTTATATGAGCAACATAACATGCGGTAAAATCGACGAGGGAATTCTGGGAATCGAAACCGATGTTATGTACCAATGGAGAAACCTGGTTCCCACAATTGAAAAAAAGCTCACGCCAATAAAAAATGTGTATCTGGAAAATATAAAAGCAACAAACGTAAAGTTTATTTCAAGAATCCTGGCTCAAAAAGAACTACCTGTTGAGAATGTTTTTCTTAAAAATATCAAGGCAGAAAATATTTCCGTGAAAAATGATATTAACGAAAATGTGGTGAATTTTGAGAGGAAGGATTGATTCATTCGTATTTTAATATAGCCCGAGGTTTCAACCTTGGGGACACGGATTTGGATATCAATGGTTAAAATGCATTGCGTTCCAATGGTTGAAACGATTGGCTATAGTTAATGTTGTGAAATTTTGGTTTCAATTCAGATTGTTACAACCATTTTTCATAAAGTTGTTTTGCTTTTGAATGTGGATTTAATTTTCCTGTTTCTGCATCTTGCAAACCTTTTTCTATAGATTGCTTTTCAATTTCAGAAATTGAATTCCACAAATCTTTATTTTCTTGTAGAATTAATTCGAAATTTTTGCTTTGTAAATTTAAGTCATCTTTCATATTAAATCGAATTCCTGTCAATAAAATTAAACGGCACTTTTACAGAACCTTTTTCTTTATTCAGGATCATTCGCGCTGCGGTTTCTCCCATAACATTAAAATCAGTCGACATTACAGTGATGCCCAAAAGCTCTTTTAGCGGAGTATCATTATACGAGATTACACCAATATCTTTTCCTAAAACATATTCTTCGTCGCGAATTTGTTTCATTAAATTCACAAGATCAGATTCTTCGATGGTAATGAATAAATCGCCTTTTTTAAGCACCATATCATCATAAACTTCGCTAAGGATTTCAAAATTGATTTCGTGTTCGACACAAAACTTTTTAAAACCGTGCAAAATTCTTCGTGGATAAGGGTAAACTGCTTTTTCAGGATAAATGAGAATTAACCTTTTGTATTTGGTTATTTTGGCAAGTCCTTCTTTTAAAGCATTGTAAATGTCATTTTCAAAATCCTGGTAAATTTTGATGATTTCGCCTTCCATGTTCAGTTTTATGTTATCCATAATAACCAGTTTTTCCTGCGGAATTCGTTGAATCGCTTTTACAACATCATCTGTAAAACTCAAATGTTTCAATTCATCGGTTTTAAAATGCGTGGTGATGACATAATAATCATAGACGCCTTCAAATTTATCTAACAGGTTCAAAAATAAGGTTTCATCACAATGATAAATATGCAAATCAACGTGAGCATTGGCGCCAACGGTATTGATAAAAGAGTTGTACGTTTTCATTTTGTACGCACTCAGTTTATTAAAAAGAAATAAAATATTGACTTTCGATTCCAGTTTGGTTCGGGTAATATAATAGCCTTTTCCTCTGATGGAAGATATGATTTTTCGCTCTTTTAAAATATTATAAGCCTTTTCAACCGTATCTCTCGACATATAAAACTCCTCGCTAAAGCTGTTTATGGAAGGGATTTTTTGATTTATTTTCAAATTTCCGTTAGCAATATTCTGCAGGATCGAGTCTACAATTTGTTTGTATTTCGGAACTCTTGAATCTTCATCTATTTTGATAAGTTTGATCATGGGCTTGTAATTGCAAATTACGTTCGTTTTATAAAGCGTAATTTTAAATTATATTTTTTTTGTAAAAAGCTTTAAATTAGTTTATTACCTATTTTGTTGTTATTTTCAATTGTAGGCGACACTAAATTTAGGTTACTTAATTCTTAATCTGATTTTTTATTTATTAAATATATGTGATATTAATAATTCCGAAATCGATTGCTAAAATAGAAATTTTAAATTTATTTTTTCAATATAATGAGACTCTTCTTTGCAATACCTCTCGGTTTTAACATATAATATAAAGGATAGTACAGGATAGTTTTGTTTTTTACATTTTCTTATTTTACCAAACGAGATTAACTATCACATAACCACAAACAAATTTATAAATGGAATCATTATTAGGAATCATTTTTCACTCCATTGGAGGATTTTCTTCAGGGAGTTTTTATATGCCATTCAAAAAAGTTAAAAATTGGGCTTGGGAAAGCTACTGGCTCGTAGGAGGTTTTTTCTCCTGGCTTATCGTTCCGCCAATTGCAGCCTATTTAACGATTCCGAATTTTGTTGAAATAATCTCAGCAGCGTCACCAGCGATAAAAGCGTTTACTTTCTCCATGGGTTTAATTTGGGGAATTGGAGGATTGACCTACGGATTGGGCGTTCGCTATCTCGGAATGTCACTTGGAAATTCTATCGTATTGGGTTTCTGTTCTGCTTTTGGGGCTTTAGTACCTTCTATTTATTATAATTTTCATCCAACAGAAGGAAAAATTTCCTTTACAGATATGCTTCACAGCACTGGCGGACAATTAGTTTTGCTGGGGGTTGCCGTTTGCCTTATCGGAATTGCTATTTCCGGAAAAGCAGGAATTCTTAAAGAAAAAGATTTTGCCGTTGGACACGAAGATAAAGACAAAGATTTTAATTTGACTAAAGGACTTATAATCGCTGTAATATCCGGTATTCTGAGTTCGTTTTTCAACTACGGAATCGAAGCCGGAAAACCAATGGCAGAAGCCGCAGTTGTATCAGGCTGTAATCCGTTATTTCAAAATAACGTAACCTATATTGTTTTGCTTTGGGGCGGACTTACCACGAATTTTATCTGGTGTATGTACCTTAATTTCAAGAATAAAACCTTTGGCGATTACACCAATAAACAATCACCAATTACTAAAAACATCCTTTTCTCTGCACTTGCCGGAACCATGTGGTTTTTGCAATTTTTCTTCTACGGAATGGGCGAAAGCAAACTAGGAAACGGAGCCAGTTCATGGATTCTGCACATGGCAACGATTATCCTGACAGCCAATTTCTGGGGATTCTATCTGAAAGAATGGAAAGGAGTTTCCAAAAAAACATTCAATACTTTTTTATGGGGAATTGGATTGATCATGCTTTCAATAGTATTGGTCGGAATTGGAAACTCATTATAAAATACAACAACCAATACCATTTATATAATGTCGAATACAAATACCATCAATATGAATTTTAAGCACGTGAGCTACCTTTGGGATGAATCCAAAGCGGCGGCCTTGGCAGGGGATGAAGTAGGGCTTTTTATTTACCGTTCCAATTTACTGGGCGCTGATTTACGATTGACCAATTACGGAGGGGGAAATACTTCTGTAAAAATCACCGACAAGGATCCTTTAACAGGAGCAAGCTCAGAGGTAATGTGGATCAAAGGATCAGGCGGTGATATCGGAACTTTGACAAAATCCGGCTGTGCGGCACTTTATCTGGACAGGCTTCGTAATCTGGAGAATGTTTACAGAGGCATAGAATTCGAAGATGAAATGGTAGAATTATTTAATCACTGTATTTTTGATCTGGCATCAAAAGCGCCATCAATCGATACGCCATTACACGGTTTTTTACCATTCAAACATATTGATCATTTGCATCCCGATGCGGCAATTGCTATCGCTGCTGCCAAAGACGGCGCAAAAATCACAGAAGAATTATTCGATGGCGAGATCGGCTGGGTAGGATGGCAGCGTCCGGGATTTGATCTTGGATTACAATTGAGATCATGCCTTGAAGAAGCAGAGAAAAAAGGAAAAAAATTACGCGGCATCATGCTGGGCTCCCATGGACTTTTTACCTGGGGAGATACTTCGTATGAAAGCTACATGAACACCCTTGAAGTGATCGAGAAATGCGCCACTTATTTAGAAAATAACTACGGAAAAAAACGTCCTGTTTTTGGAGGACAAAAGATACAGAGTTTACCGGAAAACGAGCGTAAACTAAAAGCAGCAAAAGTAGCTCCGATTTTAAGAGGATTCTGCTCATCCGAACGCCAGATGATTGGGCATTATACTGATGACGCAAGGGTTCTGGAATTCATCAACTCCAATGATCTTGAAAAACTCGCACCGCTTGGAACTTCGTGTCCGGACCATTTTTTAAGAACCAAAATCAGTCCGCTTGTTTTGGAACTGGATCCAAACGAGGACTTATCAGATGTGAACGCCATCAAAGCAAAACTAACACCTGCTTTTGAGGCGTACAGAGCAATGTACAAAGATTATTACAATGCCTGCAAAAAACATAATTCACCTGCCATGCGCGACCCAAATCCGGTTGTAATTTTATATCCCGGAGTTGGAATGTTCACTTTTGCCAAAGATAAAACAATGGCACGTTTGGCATCAGAATATTATGTGAATGCCGTAAACGTGATGAAAGGCGCTGAAGCGGTTTCGGAATATACTTCACTTCCGCATCAGGAAGCTTTTGATATCGAATATTGGTTATTGGAAGAAGCAAAATTGCAAAGAATGCCAAAACCAAAAGCATTATCGGGAAGAGTTGCCCTAATTACCGGATCAGCCGGAGGAATAGGAAAAGCAATTGCCAAAAAGTTTGCTCAGGAAGGCGCTTGCGTAATCATCAACGATATCAATGAAGAAAGACTTGACGAAGCGACAAAAGACTTCATCAAAACCTTCGGAAAAGATGCCGTTTCAAGTACGTTATTAAATGTAACAGATGAAAAAAGCACCGAAAAAGCATTGGACGAAGCAAGCCTTGCTTTTGGAGGCGTGGATATTGTGGTGAACAATGCCGGGATCAGCATCTCAAAATCAATCGCAGAACATACCCTTGAGGAATGGGACAGATTATACGATATTCTGGTAAAAGGACAATTTATTGTTTCAAAAGCCGGAATCGAAGTAATGAGAAAACAGGGATTTGGTGGCGATATTGTAAACATCGTATCGAAGAATGCTGTTGTGGCAGGGCCAAACAACCCAGGTTACGGATCGGCAAAAGCGGCCCAGGCACATTTAACGCGTCTTATGGCTGCGGAATTGGGGGCAGATAAAATCCGTGTCAATACGGTAAATCCGGATGCGGTGATCTCAGACTCCAATATTTGGTCTGGAGGCTGGGCAGAAGGAAGAGCCAAAGCCTATGGTATTACGGTAGAAGAATTACCGGCGTATTATGCCAAACGCACTTTACTAAACGAAATCATATTGCCTGATGATATTGCCAATGCATGTTTTGCATTTACAGGAGGATTGTTGAGTAAATCGACAGGAAATGCCTTAAACGTAGACGGCGGAGTATCGATGGGTTTCTATAGATAAAAATAGTTTTTTTTTAAGTTTGTTTAAGCAAAAGTGGTTTTTTGTGATCTAACGTTCGATGATTTCGAACGTTAGTATTTAAAATGCAAGAGGTAATTTTAAACAAACGAAATAGCATAAAAAATGTAGTAAAACAGGAATTCAAATTATATATTTAGCAATTGAAATTCCATTAAAAGAAAATAATATGTTAATTGGATCAAACAAAATAGAATCTCACAACGATGAGATCCTTAAAAAACATCAAAATAAATTTGCTTTTACATTATCAGAAATTGGTGATGCAGAAGCTATTATTAAAAAATTAATCGATTTTCAGATTGCGATTCCATCCTGGGCATTAGGAACCGGAGGAACAAGATTTGGACGTTTTGCCGGAGGTGGAGAACCACGTTCGATAGAAGAAAAAATCGAAGATGTAGGTTTGCTTCATGCTTTAAACAAAGCTTCGGGAGCGATTTCATTGCATATTCCGTGGGATATTCCAACGGATTATCAGGCGATTAAAAACTTAGCCGGACAACACGGTTTAAAGTTTGACGCCATGAACTCGAACACTTTTCAGGATCAGGCAAATCAGGAACATACGTATAAATTCGGTTCTTTACAAAACGTAAATAAAGCAGTTCGTAAACAAGCGATCGCGCATAACATCGAAGTTATCAAGCACGGAATCGAATTAGGATCTGAATCGTTAACAGTTTGGCTTGCAGACGGATCTTCTTTTCCGGGACAATTAAACTTTCGTAAAGCATACCAGAATACCTTAGAAAGTTTAGAAGAAATCTACGACGCTTTGCCATCCAACTGGAAATTATTTTTAGAATACAAATGTGCAGAACCTAACTTTTATTCCACAACAGTGGCAGATTGGGGACAATCTTATTCTTACGTGAAAAAATTAGGAGACAAAGCACAAACATTAGTTGATTTAGGACATCATTTGCCAAATGCAAATATTGAGCAAATCGTTTCTTTATTATTAATGGAAAATAAATTAGGCGGATTTCACTTTAATGATTCAAAATACGGAGATGACGATTTAACAGCCGGAGCTTTAAAACCATATCAGTTGTTCTTGATTTTCAATGAATTGGTAGAAGGGATGGACGCCAGAGGAATGAATCACGACAAAGATTTAGGCTGGATGATTGATGCTTCTCACAACATAAAAGATCCTTTAGAAGATTTATTACAATCTGTAGAAGCGATTATGATTGCGTATGCACAGGCACTTTTGGTAGACAGAAAAGCATTAGAAATCGCTCAGGATGAAAACGATGTGGTAAAAGCACAGGAAATTCTGCAAAACGCTTTCCGTACAGATGTTCGCGCATTGGTTGCTGAGGCACGTTTGCGTTCAGGAGCGGCTTTAAATCCGGTTGAATTGTACCGCAGTCTTACTGTTAGAAAAAATCTGATTGGCGAAAGAGGATTAAAAACGATGGCAACAGGATTGTAATTATGAGGTATGAGTTATAGGCTAACTCTTCTGTAATTCATAATTTATAATTCATAATTTATAACGAACTAAAATGAATGTAGTTGCAATTTTTGATATTGGAAAAACCAACAAAAAGGTATTTTTATTTGATGAAAACTATAGAATTGTTTGGGAAAAATCAGTAAATCTGAACGAAACAGTCGATGAAGATGGTTTTCCATGTGAAGATATTGAAGTGCTCAAAAACTGGATTCTGGACCGATTATCAGAAATAAAAGAACTGAACAATTATGTTCTAAAAGCAATAAATTTTAGTACTTACGGAGCCAGTTTTGTGTATGTTGACGATAAGGGCGAAGTTTTAACGCCTTTGTACAATTATCTAAAAGAGTATCCAAAAGAACTAAAAGACAACTTTTACAAAAAATACAGAGGAGAAGAAGTTTTTGCAGTAAAAACAGCTTCTCCTGTTTTAGGAAGTCTGAATTCCGGAATGCAGGTTTACAGGCTGAAAGAAGAAAATCCGGAGTTGTTTGAAAAGGTAAAATATTGCCTGCATTTGCCGCAATATTTGAGTTTTCTGCTTACAGGCGAAGCGTACACCGATATTACGAGCATTGGATGTCATACCAATCTTTGGAATTTTAAAAAGATGAAGTATCACAAATGGCTTAAAAATGAAGGTGTAAAAGAGAAACTTCCGCCAATTCATCCTGGAAGAGATGTTATTAAAAAAGAAAATGACATCGCTGTGGGAATCGGTCTGCACGACAGTTCATCGGCGATTATTCCGTATACGATCAATTTTACAGAACCGTTTGTTTTGTTATCAACAGGAACCTGGAGTATTTCGCTGAATCCGTTTAATAATAAGCCTTTAACGTTTGAGGAGCTTAAAAACGATTGTTTGTGTTACATGCAATACACCGAAAAACCGGTAAAAGCAGCCCGTTTATTTTCGGGTAACGAGCATGAAATTCAGGCAAAAAGATTAGCAGAACATTTTAACGTGCCTTTTGATACTTTTAAAGATATTTATTTCGATAAAAAAATCGTTTCGAATTTGAGGGCTTTAAACTTTCAAATCGTTTATCCAAAGAAATATGGTTTTGATATTCTTAAAGAATGTCCGTTTCAAAAAAGGGATTTAAGCACGTTCAAAAATTACGATATTGCCTATCATCAATTAATGCTGGATTTGGTTGAACAACAGGTTTTTTCAACTAATTTAGTCATTCACAATAGTCCTGTAAAAAAGATTTTTGTGGATGGAGGTTTCAGTAAAAATTCAATTTTTATGAATTTACTGGCAGAGGCTTTTCCGGATATTGAAGTTTATGCAGCTTCGATGGCGCAGGCAAGTGCATTGGGTGCCGCATTGGCGATTCATCAAAACTGGAATCCGAAACCAATACAGAATGATTTGATTGATTTGAAGTTTTATAAGCACTAGAGTTTGGAATTAAAAATTTAGAATTAAAAATCGTTTAGTGTGGCGCGAAAAAATAGCCACTGATTAAAGGATTAAAATGATTTTTATTTCACGCAGATCTTGCAGATTATAGCAGATTTAATTTAGATAATCTGCGGAATCTGCTCAAATCTTTTAAATCTGCGTGAAAAAAATTAACGCATATTATGTGTGTTGAAAAAATAGTAGAATATGAAAATCGGATTATTTATACCGTGTTATGTCGATCAGTTTTACCCAAAAGTAGCAATTGCAACCTATGAACTTTTACAGAAATTAGGCTGTGAAGTTCATTTTCCGATGGGGCAAACCTGTTGCGGACAGCCTATGGCAAACAGCGGATATCAATATTTAACCAAAGGATGCGACGCCAATTTTATAGCTAATTTTACTGGCTTTGATTATATTGTTTGTCCTTCGGGAAGTTGTGTTTTGCATGTAAAAGAGCATTTACACGATGAAAAACAAGAAGATGTTGCAGCAGCAATGCGCAAAAAAGTTTTTGAATTAACCGAGTTCATTACCGACATTCTGAAAATAGATCATATTGACGGAAACTTTCCCTACAGAGTGGGAATGCACGTAAGCTGTCACGGTCAAAGAGGTTTAAAGCTTTCGCAGATGACCGAATTAAACGCGCCATTTTTCTCAAAACCGGAACAATTATTACACAGTATAAAAGGACTTGATTTGGTTTCATTATCCAGAAAAGACGAATGCTGTGGTTTTGGAGGAACATTTTGCGTTACCGAGGAAGCCGTTTCGGTAAAAATGGGACAAGACCGAATCAAAGATCATGAAAATCATCAGGTTGATTATATTACAGGTGGCGATATGTCGTGTTTAATGCATTTAGAAGGAATTCTGAAAAGGCAAAAAAGCAGGGTAAAAACGATTCATATTGCCGAAATATTAAATTCACTCGGAAATTAAGTAAGTGTTTTTTAAAATTAAACTTAATTTTCTTTTTACCATTAAGAGATTAAGTTCATAAAGCCTGGCTTAAATTACTTAATGTCTTAATGGTAAAACAAACAAGAGAAAAAGATGTCTTCAAAAAATACAATCGAACATAGCGAAGCTGCAGCACGTTTTAATAAGGATGTAGAACGCGTAAACTGGCATGATGAAACACTTTGGTTTGTTCGTGAAAAACGTGACAGAGCCGCGCATAATATTCCGGATTGGGAATTACTTCGCGAAACGGCTTCACAAATAAAAAATAATGTACTTTCCAATATTCATGATTATTTAGTTGAATTTGAGGCGAATGCTCAAAAAAACGGAATCATTGTGCATTGGGCAGCCGATGCAAAAGAACACAACGAAATCGTGCATTCGATCATGGCAAAACACAATGTAAAGCAAATGGTGAAGTCAAAATCCATGCTTACAGAAGAATGTCATTTGAATGATTATCTGGCTGAAAAAGGCATCGAAGTAATCGATTCTGATTTGGGTGAATATATTGTTCAGCTTCGAAAAGAACCGCCAAGTCATATTGTTCTGCCGGCGATTCACCTGAAAAAAGAAGATGTAAGTGAAACTTTTCATGAACATTTGGGAACCGAAAAAGGAAATTTTGATCCTCAATATTTAACAGAATCAGCACGTTTAACTTTAAGAGATACCTTCCTAACGCGCAAAGTCGCTTTAACCGGAGTTAATTTTGCTATTGCAGAAACCGGCGAATTTGTGGTTTGTACCAATGAAGGAAATGCAGATATGGGCGCGCATTTAGCCGATGTTCATATTGCGTGCATGGGATTTGAAAAGTTGATTCCGCAGCGAAAACATTTAGGTGTTTTTCTGAGATTATTGGCAAGAAGCGCTACGGGACAACCGATTACTACTTTTTCAAGTCATTTTAAAAAGCCAAGAGAAGGAAAAGAAATTCATATTGTAATTGTCGATAACGGCAGAAGTACGCAATTGGGAAGGGAAGATTTTAAAAATTCTCTAAAATGCATTCGTTGCGGTGCCTGCATGAATACGTGCCCGGTTTACAGAAGAAGTGGCGGACACAGTTATCACAATGCTGTTGCGGGACCAATTGGCGCTATTTTGGCACCCAATCTCGACATGAGCAAAAATGCCGATTTACCTTTTGCAAGTACACTTTGTGGTTCTTGTACCAATGTTTGTCCCGTAAAAATTGACATTCACGATCAATTGTACAAATGGCGTCAGGTTTTGGTAAAAGAAGGACATACGCCTGCAGCAAAAACCGTGGCGATGAAAACAATGGCAACCGTTCTGGCAAACCCAACTATTTTTAATATCGCAGGAAAATCAGGAAGATTTGTGATGAAAAATATTCCGGCTTTGGTTAACAATAAAATGAATAAATGGTACGATCAGCGCGAAATGCCGGATGTTCCAGAGGAATCCTTTAGAGAATGGTACAAGAAAAATTCAAGAGAAGCTAAAGCGAAAAAAGATGAGCAGTAAAGAAGAAATTCTAAAGAAAATAAAAAACAGCCAGCCGAAAACAACTGCAGATTTACCTAATTTGAATGTTTTAGGTTCAGATCAATTTGCCGTTTTGGACACTTATAAAACTGTTTTGAAAAACATTGGTGGTGATTTTGTTGAAGTTGCCAATTACAATGAAATAATAGACTATTTAAAGACTAATTACGCACTTGAAAGACGCATAATCACCACGATTCCGGAACTTTCAGAAGTGGCGGTTTTGGACTGGAAAAATGATGATCCGCATGAATTGCAAAATGTAGAGCTAACGATTATTAAAGCACATTTTGGCGTTGCCGAAAACAGCGCACTTTGGGTAACAGATGATATTTTAGGTCAGCGTGTAGCACCTTTTATCGCGCAATATCTGGCAATTATTGTCAACAAAAAAGATATTGTACCCACCATGCATCAGGCGTATGAACGAATTGGAAATCAGGAATATGGTTTCGGAACTTTTATCGCCGGACCTTCAAAAACGGCTGATATTGAACAATCTTTAGTTTTAGGAGCGCACGGAGCGAGAGGATTAATTGTTTTTTTATTGAAATAATATCTCGAAATAAGAATTTAAATCAACTTATAGAAATGGCTAAAAAGCTAATATTAAGATTTAGCCCGGTTGCTTTGCTGCTTTTGATACTTCTTTTTCAAACAAAATTAGAATACTATGATGTATTGATACTCCTTGTTATTATTTTCAATATAATTTTGTCTTATCCTTTTAAATCATTTGATTCTTTAAAAAAACATTATAGCCTAATTAATTATTTTACTTGGCTAATGTTTATAATAGCGATTATTTTTATTCGATCACTAATCTTTGATTATGCAGTATTTGCAATATTACTTTTGAGAATTTTTATCCTGATGATAAATTATTTTAAGTTTCGCAATTTTTATATTCCGGCTACTTTTATAAATCGTTTATGGGCTTTGTCGTTTGTTATTTATTTAGCAGAATTAGTTTTAAATTCAACGCACGCAACTAAAAACATGTTTATATTTTTAGGGACAATTTCCGGAATAGAAATAATATTAATTATTGTTTTAATCAAAAAATGGGAAGAGAAAAGTAGTTTGTATTCTCTTTTAAAATGGAATAATAAGATTTCAGATTTTCATAAAAATCAATAAAGAGTGTAATGCTATTTTAGTGATTAATCGTTTTTTTATTGGAATAAAAATTATAAAAAGTTATCTTTATATAGATTGAAATAGAGAAAGGGAGACATTGATCGCCCTTTTTTTGGCTAAAGATTTAAAGAAAGATAAGATGAATAACGAAAAAAAACTTAAAGCAGTTGCTTACGGAGAAGTTCTTTGGGATGTTTTTGATGATAAGAAAAAGATAGGAGGAGCTCCATTAAATGTGGCTTTAAGAATGAAAACTTTGGGTTGCGAAGTGACCATGATAAGCTGTGTAGGAAATGACGAAGACGGAAAAGCAATTCTAAATCATATCAAACAATTAGGACTTCAAACGGATACAATTATGGTTTCTGAAACCTTTCCGACAGGATTGGTAAATGTAACTTTAAACGAAAGCGGTTCTGCAACTTACGAAATCAATTATCCGTCGGCATGGGATAAAATTGTACTGAATAATGCAGCCGAAACGATGGTCATTAATGCTGATGTTTTAATTTACGGAAGTTTGGTTTGCCGCGATCAGGTTTCCAGAGAATCACTTGAAGATTTATTGCAAACCAATGTTTATAAAGTGTTTGACGTTAATTTAAGAAAACCGCATTATACATACGAAATACTGGAAAGGTTAATGCTTTCGGCAGATTTTATAAAGTTTAACGACGATGAAATTCTCGAAATTGCCGAAGCTTTACAATCGCCATTTAAAACCCTGGAAGAAAATATTAACTTCATATCCGAAAAAACAAACGTAACATCAATTTGTGTAACAAGAGGCAAACACGGTGCCTTATTATTATGGAAAGGGCAACTTTATGAAAATGAAGGTTATCCCGTAAAAGTTGCCGATACAGTAGGCGCGGGCGATTCCTTTTTAGCTTCATTAATTACTAATTTACTCACAGATAAAGATCCTCAAACTGCAATTGACTTTGCTTGTGCTGTTGGCGCCTTGGTAGCCGAATCAGCCGGAGCAAATCCAGAAATTTCATATTCGAGAATTGAAGAAATGATCAGAAAATCATAAATTGAAATATAACTACATTTAAAATGCCCGCACGAACTTCTTGCGGGTATTTTTTTTAACGAAAACCAAATAAAAAGTTACAACTATAACAAGGACAAAATTGTCCTACAAACCTAATGTTTTGAGGGAAAAGAATATATAGGGAAAATCTTTATTTAGTGTTATCAAATGATAGGTAAAAATTGATATTTAGATTGAATTACAACATATAGTTATATTCTATAAGGTGGTTTGTAAGAATACAAAAGCAGATTATGCGTAATATTGCGTAGGATATTATTTAGCATTTTAGCAATTTTCCTCGTGATTTTGAGTTAAAAAATGTTTTTTTCTTTATCATATCACCATTTTGCATGATAATTCTTATGTTTTTATTTTAAATAACGCAATTATATGTTCATTACACTTACGCATGATCAAGTCCAGTTTTACTACAGATCAGAACACTGGCAATACGCTTTTAATGAAATTGTAGAACTCGGATTACTTAAAAAAAAGAAATCCTATCTTTTTGAAAATATCTCCTTTATAATAGTGACGGTTTTCGCCTACTATTTTATGATTTTTTCAGATTTTGCCGAGCTCTACTATATTATTCCAACTTTGCTTTGCTACACTATTTTAGTCATTTTAAGATTTCCCAAAAATATCGAATTTGAATATTATGTTGTTGTAAAAGACATTTATAAAAAAGAAACAAAAATAAAAATCAATGCATTAGACAAAATAAAAATCGGAAAACAAATTGACCAGTACTTAAACCTTAGGTTTGATCAGATTTTGCAGACAACATAAAAGCATTATACTAAAATGAATCAATTATTCAGAATTTCAAATTGTGATTTACTCTTTATAGGTGTTGCAATTGTTTACGGTTTTATTATCACAGTCAGAAAAAAATAGCAAACCTGTTTCATTAGCCTACGGTTGAAGCAATTTCAGATTAAGCATTGTAGTTATAGCTATACCACATCCCCCAAATCAAGTTTATGGCCACTTCAATAAAAAACAAAATAAAAAGCATTAGAGAGTTAAAAAATTATACTCAGGAATATATGGCAGATCAACTAGGTGTCACCCAGGCGGGTTATAGTAAAATTGAAAAAGGAAAAACGATTCTATCTTATATAAAATTGGTTGAAATTGCCCGTATATTAGAAGTTAGTGTAGAAGATATCATTAGTTTTGACAGCCAGCGATACTTCAATAACTTTAATAATGTAAAAGGAAACAATAACGGAAGTATTCTAATAAATCAGGATAATAACGAAACTTTAAAAACGCTTTATGAAGATAAAATAAAGCTTTTGGAAAAACTTCTTAAAAAAACAGAAGAGGAATTATGCCGCTATAAAAAGAAATTTGGGCCATTATAAAACAAAAAACGAGGTTTTAAAGCCTCGTTTTTTTATAATTATTTTAGAAAAATTATACTGTTTGATCGTCTGTAACTGCATCAGCTGCATTTGTTTTTACCGATGCAATTCCCGCATCTCTTCCGCTTGTACTTTCATACATTTCGCTGGAACCAATAATCTGACCGTTTGAAGCTTTTAAATTGAAGTACGGTTTTCCGCTTTTAGATTCCAGTTTTTCAAATCTGCCGTCATCCTGCGAATTTTTTTTAACTGATTCAATTCCGCTTGTGCACGCAGCTTTTGTTGAATAACCTTCACTGGAAAGAATAGTTTGACCGTTTCCTGCTTTTAAATTAAATTGAAATTCGCCGTTGCCTCTTTTAGTAATTACAAATTTTCCCATGTATTTTTTTTATTAAAGTTAGGTATTCTATTTTGCCAGATAAAAATACAAAACTTAGTCTTACAAATTCATATTTGCAAAATAAAATAGCATCATTTTTAAACACTAAAAGTTAATTTTTTAAGTTTTAAAATAATATTAATTTTCGATTATTGAATTGTAAAACGGCATCCTTATTGTAGTAAAAATTGGCATTTAGATTAATTCTTTAGTTTTTAAAATAAGAATATTCTTTATATTTAGCTTTGAAAAATAAACCAGATGAAAAATTTATCCATTCTACTTGTAATTGCTTGTCTTTCAATGTCCTGCAATTCCAGAAAAAATGAAAAATTACTTGAAACGCCTCTAAAAGAAATGGAGACAAGTATTATCGAAGATACAAACAGTTTGAATGAAGTGAATGTGTATGAAGGTATTTTGCCTTGTGCTGATTGCAGCGGAGTTAAAACGGTATTGAAAATTTATCAGGGAGACGGAACCATGGAAAGCCATAAATTTGAATTAATAAGCGTTTATAAGGGTAAAGGAAACGGAAAAGAGTTTAAGGAAACAGGCACTTTTAATTATGAGCGTGGATTAGAAAAAGATCCTGATGGAACAATTTATGTTCTAAATTGGGATCAGCCGGAATCAAAACAAATATATTATGGACTTTTCAGCAATGATCCAAACAAGATCTATTTATTGAATAATAAACGTGAAATCATAAAATCAGACTTAAATTATTCCTTAACCTTAAAGCAATAAACAAAAGCGGATAGTATATAGAGAGTTAAAGTATTTCGGTTGGATACTTTAACTCTTTTTTATTGGTGCCCGATTACTTTTTTGAGTTAATACTTTTGTTGAATTCGCTCGTTTTGCAAAAAAGAATTCTCTATTTTTGTTAACAGGAGTTAATTTATGAAGGAAATCACCGAAATTCTTAAAGCTTATTCAGAAGCAAAACTTACAGGAAAAAAAGCAGCTTTGGCAACAGTCGTCAAAGTTGAAGGATCTTCTTATCGCCAGCCCGGAGCAAGAATGCTGGTTACAGAAGACGGTTCGTTGACAGGTGCTATAAGCGGCGGCTGCCTGGAAGGTGATGCATTGCGAAAAGCTCTTCTTTCGATCAACCAGCAGCAAAACAAACTGATTACCTACAATACCAGTAATGAAGATGATATGGAATTAGGGTTGCAGTTGGGCTGTAATGGAATCGTCCATATTCTTTTTGAATATATTGACGAGAATGTCAAAAACAATCCAATTCAGCTTTTACAGCAATTGCAGACAGAACGAAAACCTGCAGTTATTGGCACATTATTTTCATTAAAAAAACAAGCCAGACAAGACGGAACTATTTTGTTTTACAGAGAAAATACAGAACCGATCTATAAGGTAGATAGCGCCGTAGAACTTCTTTCTGAGGCAAAAAATGTTATTGAAAGCAAAAACACAACTATAAACAGAATAGATGAATACAATGAAATTGAAGCGCTATTAGAATATATCGCTCCACCGGTTTCACTTGTTATTGTGGGAGCAGGAAATGATGTACAGCCACTTGCAAAAATGGTCGAAATACAAGGCTGGGAAATTACAATTGCCGAAGGCCGCGCCACTCATGCGACTAAAAAAAGATTTCCGGAAGCGAATCAAATTATAATAGGAAAGCCGGAACAGGTATTTGAAAATATAGCAATTGATGATCAAACGTATTTTATATTGATTACCCACAATTACAAATACGATTTGGCAATGCTAAAATTACTTTTGCAAACCAATTGCCATTATATTGGAATTTTGGGTCCAAAAACAAAGCTAAACCGCATGCTCGATGATTTGTTCAACGAAGGAATAAAAGTAACCGAAGAACAATTAAGCCGAATTTATGGTCCAATTGGGCTGGACATTGGTGCAGAAACGGCAGAAGAAATTGCTTTGTCAATTGTAGCCGAAATAAAAGCGATGATGAGCGGCAAAAGGGGAACTTCGCTAAAATATAAAACCGGAAAAATTCATAACACAGCCTTATATGTCAAATGATTTAAAACAGAAAACCGGAATTGTTATCCTGGCAGCCGGAAATTCTTCAAGATTAGGTCAGCCCAAGCAATTGCTTGAGTATAAAGATTCAACGCTCTTAAACAACACGATCAAAGAAGCTATTTTGGTGCCTGATTCGACTATTATTGTTGTTACGGGTTCGAATACGGAAATCATAGAAAACGACCTCAATTTTGCCCAGATAAAAACCTGTTTTAATTCAGAATGGGAATCGGGGATAGCAACCTCAATTGCCAAAGGACTTAAAGAATTATTGACTTTATGTCCGGATTGCGAAAGCTGCATTTTTGCCGTTTGCGATCAGCCTTACCTTACAAGCACCGTTTTTACGGATTTAATTCAGCATTATCAAAATAACGAAAAAGGAATTATAGCTTCAACTTATTCTGAAACGCTTGGAACGCCCGTTCTTTTTAGTGAAAAATACTTCGACGAGCTTTTAGAACTGGAAGGCCACGAAGGTGCAAAAAAAATAATCAACCGTTTTATTGATGATGTAATTGCTGTTACTTTCGAAAAAGGCAATGTAGATATTGATACGATCGAAGATTATGATAAGCTTATTTCGTGAAGATTTGCCGTTATTGAGACAACCAAGCGAATTAGTGTGTCATTTCGAGGAACGAGAAATCACATCCAGAGAGCAACGTACTGTGTGGCTATATTATGTGATTCCTCGTTCCTCGGAATGACAAAAAAACAACAAAATCAGTGTAAAAACTTTGCGCCTCTGCGTCTTTGCGAGATTAAAAAATTTAAGCTTTTAATTTCCTCGTCAAAACCAAAATCCGCTCAATTGCCTCATCGATTTCCTCTTCAGTAGTAAATCTTCCCAAGCTAAATCGTATCGAACTCAAAGCATCTTCATCAGATAAACCCATCGCTTTTAAAACATGAGAAGGCTCAGAAGTTACGGCAGAACAGGAGGAACCATTCGAAACTGAAATATCCTGCAAAGCCAGAATCAAGGTTTCGGAATTTACCCCAGGAAAACAAATATTGGTTGTGTTGTAAATCCTGTTTTTGGTATTTCCATTTACGAATGAACCTTCAAAATTCAGTAAGCCGTTTTCCAGTTTATCTCTTAGCTTTGAAATTCTTTCCCGATCATTTTGTAATTCATTTGCAGTAACTTCAGCGGCTTTACCTAAACCAATAATTCCGGGCACATTTAAGGTGCCGCTTCGTAATTTGCGTTGGTTTCCGCCATGCAATTGGGGTATTAATTTTAGTTTGGCTTTCGCCGAAATGTATAATGCACCAATACCTTTTGGGCCATAAAATTTATGTGCAGAAAGTGGCAAAAGATCGATTCCGAGTTGTTGAACATCAACCGGAATTTTTCCAACGGCTTGCGTGGCGTCACACATAAACAGTGCATTTTTAGCATGAGCAAGTTCAGAAATTGCTTTAATATTTTGTGTTGCACCAGTTTCATTATTGGTTAACATTGTAATGACAATCAGTGTTTTATCTGTAATTGATTCGTGTAAAACATTAAGATCTAAAAGTCCGTCAGAAGCTACAGGAAGGTACGTGATTTCAAAACCAATGCTTTCCATATACTGGCATGTATTGAGTACGGCTTTGTGTTCTGTTACAATTGTAACAATATGCTTTCTATCCTGATTGGCAAGACCTTTGATCGCCAGATTGATAGCTTCGGTTGCACCCGATGTAAAAATGATTTCTTCTTCGTTGGCACCAATTAAACTGGCCGTTTGCCAGGCAGCATTTGCGACAGCTTCATTTACAGATAATCCTGCAATATGCGCACTTCCGGCATTGGCATAATTTTCTGTAAAGTACGGAAGCATAGCATCTAATACGCGATCATCTACACGAGTACTTGCATTGTTGTCTAAGTAAATCATTTCAGGTTTTTTAACTAATCTTGTAAAAATACAATTTTGAAATTTAACGGGAATTATTCCTTATCTAGAAAATTTCTGAATTAGGAAATTATGCGAATTTTATAACTTTTTCTCACAAAGGATACTTAAATTTGTTAGAACTACTACAAGCAATTTGTTAATTTAAAAACAGTATGCATGGCTCCCAAGAAAACAAATATTAAGAAAGTAAGCGAAGAAGAGACCAATTCCCGTCGCGATTTTATAAAAAAGTCAGGATTATTTACGGCACTTGCTTTGGCGCCGCCTTCATTGGTAATGGCATCTGAAAACAAATGGGACGAGAAAATCGCCGAGTATCTGGAGACAGTTCCGCTTTCGATTGAAGTAAATGGCACAAAATATAATCTTAATGTCGAGCCACGAACAACTTTACTTGATTTGTTAAGGGAGAATTTACAATTAACAGGAACAAAAAAAGGCTGTGATCACGGACAATGTGGTGCTTGTACGGTTCACGTAAACGGGACCAGAATTTTGTCTTGTCTTTCATTGGCATCCATGCAGCAAAATGCTCAGGTTACTACGATTGAAGGACTTTCAAAAGGAAAAAAACTACACCCAATGCAGGAAGCTTTCATTAAAAATGATGGTTTTCAATGCGGATACTGCACACCGGGACAAATCATGTCCGGAATTGCCTGTATTAAAGAAGGTCACGCCAACAGCAGAGAAGAAATAAGAGAATATATGAGCGGAAACATCTGTAGATGTGGTGCTTATCACAATATCGTAGATGCAATAACCGAAGTTAAGGAAGGAGGGAAGCCATTATGAAAAACTTTCAAATAATTAGAGCACTTTCATCCGGATCTGCTGTAACCAATATCAGCAAAGAACCTTCGGCCATGTTTATCGCGGGGGGAACAAATCTTGTCGATTTAATGAAAAAGAATGTTGTGGCGCCGGAAAAACTGGTCGATATCACGGCTTTAGAATTAAAAAAGATAGACTTTGGTACAGGAAAAGTAACAATAGGCGCATTGGCAAAAAACAGTCAGGTTGCCGAAGATACAACAATCAAAGAAAAATATCCTTTGCTGGCTTTGGCTTTAGCCGCCGGAGCCTCTCAGCAAATCAGACATATGGCAACCGTGGGAGGAAATATGCTACAGCGTACGCGTTGTTCTTATTTTTATAATACAGATATGCCCTGCAACAAAAGAACGCCAAAAAGCGGTTGCGGAGCCATTGGCGGTTCTAACCGAATGCACGCGATTTTTGGCGCTTCGGAGAGTTGCATTGCCGTGCATCCAAGTGATATGTGCATAGCACTTGCGGCTTTGGATGCTACAGTTTTTGTTGAAGGTCCAAAAGGAAAAAGACAAATAAAATTCACTGATTTTCATCGTCTTCCGGGAAATACGCCTGAAAAAGACAATACATTAGAACCTAAAGAATTGATCACTTCGGTAGAAATTCCGGAGAATAATTTCACTAAAAATGTGCATTATTTAAAAGTGCGTGACCGAAGCAGTTATGCCTTTGCTTTGATTTCTGTCGCTGTTGGATTAGATATCAAAAATAATGTCATAAATGATGCAAGGCTTGCTATGGGAGGCGTTGCACATAAACCGTGGCGATTAACAGAAACTGAAGAATTTTTGAAAGGAAAAACAGTTTCTGAAGATCTATTTAAACAAGCAGCAAATTTAAGTATGAAAGGCGCCAAAAGTTATGGTGACAACGAATTTAAATTAACGCTAGGCCCAAATGCAATCACTGAAGCACTTACTATAGCAGCATCTAAATAATTTGATTATGAGCAAGACAAGTAATATAAACAGAGTTGACGGATTTGCTAAAGTAACAGGTACAGCGACTTATTCGGCAGAATATAAAACCGCCGGAGTTACCTACGCCTGTTTGGTGGGAAGTACAATTGCCAAAGGCCGAATCAAAAGTATTGATACCAAAAAAGCAGAATGGGCGCCAGGAGTTTTGGCGGTAATCACCCATTTAAATGTTGATAAACCGGCAGGATATGAACAGCCAAAACAACGTGCCAATTTAGGCCAGCCGCTTCAGATTTTTAAAGATGATTCGGTTCGTTATTACGATCAGCCTATTGCTTTGGTGATTGCTGATACGTTTGAGCGCATGCAATATGCGGCGAGTTTAATTAAAGCCGAATACCTGAAAGAAGAACATGCAACAGAACTTGAAAAAGTTAAAAATAAAGGCAGAATTCCCGCAGGAGAGCGCGCCAAAGATTACAATCGTGGCGTCGAAGATGGGTATAAAAATGCAGAAGTTGTTTTAGAAGAAGAATATACTATTCCAACAGAAGTTCACAATCCGATGGAATTGGCCAATATTATAGCAAAATGGGAGGGAAATAAACCTGTCTTGTATACAAAAAGTCAAGGTGTAGAAGGAACCCGAAAAAGTGTTGGAAATGTGTTTGGAATTCCGCCTGAAGATGTAGAAGTTCATTCTGAATATCTTGGAGGCGCTTTTGGGATGGGATTACATACGTGGCCGTATGAAATTGCAGCGCTTATCGGATCAAAAAAAATAGGCAAACCGGTAAAATTGGTTTTGCACCGCGAACAAATGTTTACCAATGTTGGGTTTCGACCTTATACGATTCAGAAAATGGGATTGGGCGCAACCAAAGACGGAAAACTTACCGGATTAACGCATGAAGCGATCGCAATGACTTCAAACTATGAAGATTTTACCGAAGCAACGGTAAACATGTCGCGCTTTATGTATGATTGTGCCAATGTTTCTACCAAATATCGAATCGCAGATCTGGACACTTGTACGCCAATCTGGATGCGTGGTCCGGGTGAAGCAACAGGTTCTTTTGCGCTTGAAAGTGCTATCGACGAACTGGCTCACAAATTAAATATGGATCCGATCGAATTTCGTAAACGCAATCACGCCGAAAAAGATTTGGAACAAAATAAACCATGGAGCAGTAAATATCTTTTGGATTGCTACGAAGGCGGAATGGAGCGCATTGGCTGGAAAAACCGCAAAAATAAACCGGGAAGTGTTCGTGAAGGCGAATGGCTTGTAGGTTACGGAATGGGAACGGGAACTTTTGGTTCGTTCAGAAATCCCACGACAGTAAAAGCAAAATTTCTGGCAAATGGAAACCTGGTTCTTCAATGCAGTGTAAACGATATGGGACCTGGAACGGCAACGATGATGACGGCAATTGGTGCAGAAATCACCGGAATTCCGACTGAAAATGTGATCATCGAAATGGGAAGAAGCGGACTCCCAAAAGGTCCAACACAAGGAGGTTCGGCAACAACTTCATCTGTAGGTTCTGCGGTTCATGATGCTTGTAATTTATTAGTGAGCAAAGCTTTAGGCCTTGCAACAGAAATCCAGACTTTTAAAGGAACACCAATTACAGATTTAGCTTTCGCCAATGGAGCAGTTTCTTCTAAAAAAGAAAGTTCGAAATCCGTTTCTTTAGCGGCTTTGCTTAGTGGCAATAAATTAGAAGAATTAGCCGTGGAAAACGAATCAAAAGGTTCTGAAGAAGCTAAAAAATATTCTATTTATTCGTTTTCTGTACATTTTGTAAAAGTTTTGGTCAACCCTAATTTAGGTAAAATCAGAATTGCACATGTGGTTTCCTGCGCTGATATTGGGACGGTAATCAACCATAAAACTTCTGCCGGACAAATGTACGGAGGAGCAGTTGGCGGAATCGGAATGGGATTAATGGAAGCATTGGAAATTGATCATCGTTTTGGACGTCCGATTAATAATAATTTTGCAGATTATCACGTACCTGTAAATGCTGATATTGAAAAACAGGAAGTATTTTTTGTCAATAAAAAAGATCCGGTAAGCAATCCAATGGGAACCAAAGGACTTGGTGAAACGGCTTTAGTTGGAATGGCTCCTGCAATTGCAAATGCTGTTTTTAATGCAACCGGAAAACGTGTTAGAGATTTACCCATTACACTCGATAAAATTCTGGAACCGATTGTGGCAACTTCATAATTTATTTGTTTTTGAAAATCAAATTATTACAACCTTTAAATGCAATCCGTTAAGATTTAAATGTTGGCAGAATAATCGATTTCATGAGATAAATATCCCGTAGGATTAAATAATAAAACAAAATCAAAAATCCCTTTAAGAGATAATTCTTAAGGGGATTTTTTATTTAATAAATTGAGATGTATTTTTAAATAATTCATGATTCACAAATAACAAAAAATGATGCATAAGGTCATAAGCAATGTCTTTATTTTTTTAGGCACAAATTAAAAAAATGCTACGTGATTATTAATGGGAATATAAAAATGTAGTTTTCTTAATTACTGTCTGTTAAATCTTTACATTAATTTCGTTTATGACAATGCACCATTTTTCTTAATTTGGTTTTGGTTAGTATAGATTTTTTATGATTGAATAATGATTAAGTTTTTTAACAAGTTGTGGAACATTTTCTTAATAATTACTTGTCTATACTATACCAAAAATAGATGGAGAACGCATGTGGTATTTATATAATTTTAAATAAATGTTACATAATTTCCATGTTTAAATATAAACATTTTTTTGATTTTTATAAAAAATATTTTCCCCTAAAAAAACAAAAGGCCGTCAAAAAAATGACAGCCTTTTGTAAGCAATTAAGTTTAAAATAACCAAGTAATTATTTTATTGTTATTGGCACTTCAACTGTTGTTTTATCCCATCCAATTACAAGATTTGTTACTTTATCTTTTGATGTAAAAGCGATTGATAAAGCTTCTATTACTTCTGAAACAGGTTTTACCGGAACAGTAATTTTTACAAGATCTTTGCTTTCATCATACGCATATCCGCCCCATAAATCAAGTTCTTTATTGATGATGATTGTCCATTTGTCTTTCTCCGGAATTGCAAACAAACTGTAAGTTCCTGCAGGAACCGCAACACCATTAATAGTTGCCGGTTTGTAGAATTTGATCTCTGTATTTTCGTTGGCACCAACTCTCCAAACTTCACCAAACTTAATTAAGTCTCCAAAAATCACACGTCCTTTTACAGATGGTCTTGAATAAATAACCTTGATAGAAGGCGATGGATTATCTGTTTTTTTGAATTTAACCGCTTTATTTGGGAAATAGGCAATGTCAACCGGACTTGCATCAAGCGGCGCAAATTTTACTACGTCTTGTGCTTTAACAGAAATGGCAATCAAAAGTGTAATTGCCAATAAACTAAATTTTTTCATAACAGTATTAATTAATTTATGGTTCATACAAAGTAAGAGAATAACAAAGAGAAATCATACAATTATTATTCTTTTTTCTTCTTGGCGTACCAATTCTGCATAATATAAAAAGCTTTCTTTTTTTGGCCGTCGTTAGAAATCAATCCTTTTCGGTTGTATTCGTCCTGAATTCCAGGTAAAAGGCGTCTTGGAGATCTGAAATCAACCAAAATCCACGGACTTGTACCACTTAAATGCGGAATATTTTCTATCATTTTCAAATTCTGAATGTATAAATATTCCTGATATTCTTCTGTCCAGCGTTCGTTTTTTTCGCCGTGAAATCCTGATTTTGCATCGCCTCCAAATTCTGATACGATAACCGGTTTATTGTACTTTGTTTTCCAGAATATTTTCTCGGCATCTTCCAGTTTTCCACCATACCAGCCCAAATATTGATTGAAAGAAATAATATCCAGATATTCACCAATGGCATCGTTAATGGTTCCAAAACCGTCACTTCCGCTTTGCGTTAATAAAGCCGCGCTGATTAATCTTGTATTATCCAATGATTTGGTATGATCGACTAATTTTTTGATAAAAGTATTTCTCGCATCCGATATTGGCGTCTCATTTGCCATTGACCAGATAATAATACAAGCTCTGTTTTTATCTCTTGTAATGGCCGCCGTTAATTGATCTTCAGCGTTTTGATAAGTAGCTTCTCTTGTAAATTCAACTGTCCAGTACACCGGAATTTCCTCCCAAACCATCAATCCCATTTTATCTGCCGTTCTGATAATGTTCTCATTATGCGGATAATGTGCCAGACGAACATAATTACAGCCCAGTTCTTTTGCCCAGTTTAGCAAACGCAACGCATCTTCTTCAGAATTGGCACGTCCGCCCTTTGCATTTTCTTCGTGAATCGAAATTCCGCGCAAAAAGATTGGTTTTCCGTTCAGTAAAATTTTATCTTCTTTTGTTTCAATCGTTCTGAAACCAATATTGTCTTTTAATTTTTGTCCGTTATAATTAATGGTAACATCATATAATTTCGGATTTTCAGGCGACCAAAACGAGATTTTTTTAGCCGGAATTTCAAAGTTTAAAACTCCGTCAGTTCCCACTTTTCCTTTATAATTAATTTTTAATTCAGGAATCGAAATTGAAACCGCATTTTTTGCCGCATCAGGCGTATTGATTTTAATAAAACCGGCAATTAAATCGGTGCTATTTTTTTTAAGCTGAATGTTGTAATCTTCTATAAATGAAGCCTCTTCTTCAATTAAAGTCACATCACGCGTGATTCCGCCATAATTCCACCAATCCGTGTTAATTGTTGGTACATCTTCTTTATGTCGCGTGTTATCAACCTTAATAACAAGATAGTTATCTTTTGGTTTTACAATTGAAGTCACTTCGTAATTAAATGGCGTGAAACCGCCAATATGAGTTCCGAGTTTTTTACCGTTCAGATAAACATCAGCCTTATAATTGATGGCGCCTAAATACACAAAAAGACGTTTTCCGGTTTTTAAATCATAATCAAATGATTTTTTGAACCAGACATTTCCCTCATAATATTTCAGTTCCGGAACCTGAGAAGTCCAGTCTCCCGGAATATTTATTTTTGGCGATTTATCAAAATCATATTCCACCAATTCCTGCTTGTTTACCGCATGATAATTATTAAAATATGCCGCATTTGATGGTTTTGACTGTTTGTCGTATTCATCGTGATGAAAGCTGTAATATCCTGTTTCGTAAGGATCAACAATATAATTCCAAACCCCGTTTAATGAAGTTGTATTGCGGTTTGGAACGTTTGAGATCAGGCTGATATCCTGTGCCTGTCCGAAAATGGAAAAGGTTAGGAGTAATGTGGTTATTAGTTTTTTCATAGGTAAAAAAGTATTTGTTTTTATGTTTTTTTTTGCCACGAAGGCGCTAAGACGCAAAGTTTTTTTTGCCACAGATTAAGAGATTGAAATGATTTTTTTCACGCAGATTTGTTTCATTTTTGTCATTTCGACGGAGGGAGGAGAAATCACACTAGAAATTCCGTATGCAAAATCGCCAATCTGTGCCGAGTTTCGAGTGCGATTTCTCGTTCCTCGAAATGACAAACTATTCGAATATTCTAATAAAAATCTGCTCAATCTGCAAAATCTGCGAGAAACAATAACTTAGCGTCTTAGTGACTTTGTGGCATTATTTTCAAATATTCCCCTTTAAAACTCTGATTCAAAGCGGTCATTTCAATTGGCAGACCAGAACCATCCGGAACAACTTCAATCGAAGCTTTTCCATTTGCCATTCTAATCGATTCACTTCCTGTTGGTGTTCCCTGATTTTTCATAGTTTTTCCTCCTTTCAAACATTGAAAATAAACACTTTCTTCATAATCCAGACATCGCAAATTGTTATTGTCAATCGCAATTGCCGTTACCAGAAAATTGCCATTTTTTAATTTTTCAGAAGACAATTGCAAGGAAGTTGCCGTATCATTTTTGTTGAAACGGTAATTCACTTTTAAAGTATCCGAAACCGTTTTTCCCTCTTTTGTTTTTCCAACGGCAACCAGAATATTTTCGCCTTTTGTAAAATTCACATCCCAAGTTAAACCATTTGCAGGATATAGCGAAAGATTTCTGGTTTTTTCTCCGAGTGATTTTCCCCCGTGATACAACGTAACTTTTTCACAATTACTAAAAACACTAAGCGTTCTTGGCGTATTTTCAGGACCTTGTCGCTCCGTCCAGGTATGCGATTCGATGTACGTAAACGGTTCTTTGCTCCAATAACTTTTAAAAACGTAATACGCATCTTTCGGATTTCCGTTTCTGTCCACAAGTCCTTTTTGGTTCATGTACGGAATATCATCTTCGGGGCGCAATGGCGTTGCAAAATCCTTAAATGCCCATTGTACATTTCCCACAAATGCCGGGTCGTTCTCGGATATATGCAAATGCCAATCGAATAAATCAACGATATAATTCTCACTCCAATCGCCAATTTGTGCAATATTGGCCACTTTGGTTTGTACAATTGCTTCTTCCCATCCTTCTGCTTTTATGACGTTTTCGCCCGTTACGGGATTTTCGCTGTGACGCCCAACATGACTATCACCGCCATATTCTGCATGGATAAAATGTTTGTATTCTTTTTTATAAACATCAATTGCTTTTTGATAGCTTTTATAACTTCCTGAATACCAGCCAGACCAAATAGAAGGCGAGAAGACATCGACAATTTGAGAACCTTCATAATATTTTCTGATCGCCGTTTTTCGGGTTGGATCCATTTTGTGCGCAATGTCATTCAATTGGGTTAAAAACACATTTGTTTTCTCTGTATTATCGCCATCGGGAAAATCTGGAAGCCAGTTCATTTCGTTTCCTAAAGACCAGATAATAATACTGGGATGATTGTAATTTTGATTGATGATTTCTGCCAGCATGTTTTTGGTATTCGTTTGCCAAAGTACATCACCAATTCCGCCGCGGCACCATGGCAATTCATCCCAAACCAGTAAACCCAATTCATCGCAGGCTTTGTAAATTTCAGGATCTTGCGGATAATGCGCCAGACGAACAAAATTAGCCCCCATTTTTTTAATTGATTCCATATCAGCGCGATGCTGTTCGTTTGTCATTGCCGCGCCAACTCCGGCTTGTTCTTCATGACGGTGTGTACCGCGAAGAAGCAGTCTTTTTCCGTTAAGGAAAAACGGACCGTGATCTTTAAACTCAAACCACCTAAAACCAACTTTTTCGTTTACGCTGTCTTTTATTTGATTTTTCTCGGATAAAATAGCCGTAACCGAATATAAATTGGGATGATCCGTATCCCACAATTCTGGATTTTTAATATTTTCGAAAGTAATATTCGAAGTTTTATCCGAAACCGTAATTGTTTTGCTGGCGATTTTTTTTCCTTTCGGATTTTTAAGAATCACCGTTAACGATAAATCTTTTGCATTTTCAGGATTTACAGTCGAAGCCAGAATTTGTACCGAAGCTTTTTTTGCAGAAACTTCAGGCGTTGTAATTTTCAGATTGTCAATACGGTTTTTGTATCTCGATAATAACCAGACATCTCTTGTAATTCCGCCATAAATAAAGAAATCACTTTTTTGCGACGGAATTATTTCGATGTCATAACTGTTATCAACACGCACAAAAATGTCGTTGTTTCCTTCGTTGATAAAATTCGTAATATCAATTGTAAACCCAATATAACCGCCAATATGTCCGCCGGCTTCCTTGCCGTTTACATAAACTTTGGTCGTTACATTCGAGCCTTCGAAATATAAAAAATAACGTTTGTTTGTGTCAATTTGGGCAATATTCAATTTCTTTTGATACCAGCTTGCATCGCGCCTGTAACCCGGATTTAAATCTGTTGCATCTTCGGCATTCCAGGTGTGCGGTAAATTTAAAGGCGTCCAGTTTAAGGCACTTTTTGCCTCATCAAGATTTGAAGTATGATTTTCCAGATACAGCCAATCGTTATTAATATTCATTTTTGTCTGAGCAAAAATGCTGCTCAGACAAATTTGAAAAAAAAACAAAAGTGCAAAAGTGTAAAATGTATAGTGGTATTGTTGATTCTTCATAGATTTTTTTTAGAGTCGTTCAGAGGTTCAAAGGTTCAGAGGCGCAAAGGTTCAAAGGCTGAAAACCTTTGAACCTTTGTCACTTTGCAACTTTGCCACTTTTTCTCAATAATGCTTCCAGAAAATAATAGTCGGCATAGATGATAGGTTCGTCGATTTCATCGTGTTTTGGCCAGTTTCCGGTACTGTGATCCAGAATAAAAGGCGCTTTTACAGTATCGGGCAAAATGTATTTTTCTGATTGTAAAGACGTCATTATCTTATCGGCGAAAGCCAGATAACTTTGATTATTCGAATATCTATAAAGTTCATACAAAGCAGAAGCCATAACGGTTGCCGCAGAAACATCACGCGGTGAATTTGGAATCGCAGGATCTTTAAAATCCCAATACGGAATTCCGTCTTCCGGCAGGTTTTTATTGGTCATGAAAAATTTTGCTGTCGCTTCGGCTTGTTTTAAATACGCCGGATCTTTGGTATATCGATACGACATCGTAAATCCGTAGACGGCCCATCCTTGTCCGCGTGCCCAAACCGAATCGTCATTGTAACCCTGCAAGGTTGTTTTTTTTCTAACTTCGCCTGTATTTGGGTTATAATCAATTACATGATAACAGCTGTTGTCTTCTCTAAATTGATTTTTTAATGTGGTATTGGCATGTTTTACGGCAACATCATGATACTTTTGATTTCCTGATAATTTTGAGGCTTCAAACAATAATTCGAGGTTCATCATATTATCGATGATCACTGGATAATCCCAAATTTCCTTGTTGAAATCCCACGAACGAATCGCCCCAACTTTTGCGTTAAAACGCGAGCATAAAGTTTCGGCGCCTTTGATAATCACATCTTTGTATTCTTGTTTGTTTTCCACTTTCAGCGCTTCTCCAAAACTGCAAAACACTTTGAAACCAACATCATGCGAATTACTGTTAACGCTTTCTTTTTTGCTGAAAGGTGTCCATTTTTGAGCTTGTTCTTTATATCTGGAATCGTTTGTAAGGCGGTACAATTGCCACAAGTTTCCGGCAAAGAAACCACTTGTCCAGTCTCGCGACGGAACTTTTTTTATTGTATTGGTTTTTATGGTCATACTTCTTGGCATCGACATCGAATCAACCGGATAATCCAATACCATTTTATATCGGTTTTCGAGAAGATTTTTGGCGTTTGCCGAAGTATTTTTTGGCTGAGAATTAATTCCGGATTTGCACGCTGTCCCAAGCAGTGCAAACCCTAGAATTAAACAAATGAAACTAACTTTCTTCATGCTTTACATAGTATTTTTTTATTTAAAATTAAAAATTGAGAATTAAAAATTGTTCATTGTTGATTTCCTCCCAGTTTGTCATTTCGACGCAGGAGAAATCACACACGTAACCCGACAAAGATTGACGATTTTGCATACGCTGAATGGATTAAAATCCATCCCTACAAAATAAGCCGAGCCTAAGGCTCTTTCCTAAAGTTCCGCAGGAACGATTTATATTGTAGCCAGGGATTTTAATCCCTGGAACACAAGTAGCTCGACGATGATAAAACAATAGGAAATTTTTAATTTTTAATTCCAAATTTTTAATTTATTCCATTGAATATTAATACCCCGGATTATTCGGTTTTAAATTAGGATTGATCGCTAATTCTGTTCCCGGCAAAGGCCATAAATAATCTTTGTTTGGGTCGAAATTAGGATGCGGTTCCAATCCATTGGCACCAAAAACTTCAGGACCATTTTTCAATCTTTTGATATCATACCATCTGATGTATTCAAAAGCCAGTTCAAGCCTTCTTTCATCAATAACCATTTTTCTAAAATCAGCCTGAGAAAGTCCCGGCGTTACGTTTGCTGGGAATGAAACCTGTTTTCCGGCTTTATTTCTGGCTCTGGCGCGAACACGGTTTACATAACCATCAGCTTCTGTGGTTCCCGGCGTGATTTCGTTTAAAGCTTCGGCAGCAGTCAACAAAACCTCTGCGTAACGCATTGTGATATAATTGTGTTGCGAAGTTCTTCCGTTTGCGCCCGCTTTCCCTGGAAAACGATAGTATTTTGCAATATGCGGACGCGGTGCTTTTTCGTTATCGCTTGATGGATAAATTTGCAATGCCCCGCCCGGACCGGTTTTCTTTCTGATAATCGTATCAAAACTTACCGCACGTCTGTAATCTCTTTGATCCCAAGTATTAAAGACTTTCAAAGATGGAACCGCAACAGAAAATCCCTGTCCGTAACTGTAACTGTCATCTTTTAACGAACCTGTAAAAAACGCCGTATAATCCTGACCGTAATTTCCAGAAACGAGATTGTTAAAGTCAATTGTAAACAAAGGCTCTTTTAAGGCAGCCGTTTTTGTAGCATTAAATAAATCCTGAAAATCAGCATCTAAACCTAAACCAAACTTCGCTTCGTTTGTAATCACATATTTTGCTTCGTCATAGGCTTTTTGGTAATTTCCTAAAGTCAGGTAAACAGAAGCCAAATATCCTGCAGCAGTACCTTTTCCCGGAACCGCTTTTACTTTTGGTTTGTCTTCCAGCCATTGTTTTGCAAATTCTAAATCAGCGATAATTTTTGGATACACATCGGCTTCTTTCATTCGGCTTAAAGAATTTACCTGCGATACGTCATTCACCACAAAATCAACGTACGGAATATCTCCAAAAATTCGAACCAAATGATAATAAGTAAACGCCCTTGCAAAATAAGCCTGAGCGACAATGGCATTTACTTTTGCAGGGTCTCCGGGCGTTTTTTTAGCACCTTCAATCGCCTGATTGGCAGCGGTGATAATGATATACGATTGTGGCCAAAAGTTAGCAACAAGCGCGTTGGTATCATTCATATTCATGTCATTTACATCAATACGGGCAGCCTGTGTGGTTCTGTCGCCAATATCGGCCATGTCGTCACGAAGCATTAAGGCAATTGTAAATTCACGTCCCCAGTAATTATTGTGTGCAATGTTGGCAAAAGCTCCGTTTACAGCGGCTTGCAAGTCATCTGTATTGTTAAAAAAGTTGTCAGGGCGAATAACTCCCACCGGATGTTCCTCAAGATCAGAACAGCCAAAAGCGAATATTCCCAGGAAAAGAAAGGCTATATATTTTTTCATAATAGTATTATTTTTTAGGTATTGTGTGTAATAATTTAACACATAGGAACATAGTTTTTGTAACCATCAATAAGGCGTTTCACTTGCATTAATAATAATAGCATTTTGCGTGTAGCTATGTGTGAAAACCAGTTTTTTAAATTTCTCTTTTGACAAAGAAAAACGATGTTTCTATGTGTTTAAAATCATATTTCCAGACTAGAATTTTAAATTAAAACCGAAAGTAAACGTTCTCACATTTGGATAACTTCCGTATTCTAATCCTAAGTTGGTGTTACTTCTCGCATTGGTATCATTCAGGTAATTTCCTTCAGGATCAGAACCCGCATAATCAGTAATTGTCCAAAGGTTTTGTGCGCTGATGTAGAAACGAACTCTGGTCAAACCAATTTTCGAAACCACTTTTTCATCTAAACTATATCCGATAGAAACATTTTTCAAACGGATATAACTTCCATCATACACAAATCTCGAAGTAACCCTTTTCGTTCTTGCCGCATTTATTGGCACATTGGTATCGGTGTTTGTTGGTGTCCAGGCATCCAGAACTTCTGTCGTGGCATTGTTGTTTCCGGAAGCCAGTTCCATCAACGTATAATTTAAAATTTCGTTTCCTTGTGAACCCTGGAAGAAGATATTCAGATCCAGATTTTTATACGTGAAATCATTGTTTAAACCAAAGATGAAATCAGGATTTGGATTTCCGATAATCGTTTTATCGCTTGAATCCAGTTTTCCGTCGCCGGTTACATCTTTGAATTTTTCGCCACCCGGAGTAGTTTCAAAATTTCCCGGAAGAACCGTTTCTCCCTGCTGAATTACACCATCATAAACAAACCCGAAAAAAGCACCAACCGGCTGGCCAATTCTTAAAATCTGAGAATCTGTTGCAAGGAAATGCCCCGGAGTCGAGTTGATTAAAAGGTCTTTGTTATCGGCCAATTTCAACATTTTATTCTTGTTCGAAGAAATATTAAAATTTGTTGACCAGGTAAAATCAGGACCCACAAAGTTTTTAGAATTAATACCCAATTCCCATCCTTTGTTTTCTAATTCACCAACATTTTGAAGCTGAGAAGCAATTCCTGAAACGCCCGGCAAAGGTCTGTTAAATAATAAATCTTTCGTAATTGTTTTGTAATAATCTGCTGTTAAACTGATTCTGTTATCAAATAAACCCAAATCAATTCCGTAATCCTGTTGGTACGATGTTTCCCATTTCAAATTCGGATTATCCAAAGAAGTCAGCTGAACCGCGTTTACAATAACGTCACCGCTCACATCATAAATTTCTGAAAATCTGGATAAAGTAGAATAGGCGCCAATTGACGGATTTCCGGTTGCACCATAACTGGCTCTTAATTTAAGGTTTGAAATGGTTTTGTTGTCTTTCAGGAAATTCTCTTTTGCGATATTCCATCCCACAGCTCCCGAAGGGAAAGTTCCGTATTTGTAGTTTTTACTAAAGCTGGAAGAACCATCACGACGTGCTGTAAACGTAAATAAATATTTGTCGTCGTAATCAAAATTTAACCTTCCGAAAGCAGAGATTAATTCCGTTTCAGACAAATCAGAACCCGGTTTTAAAAATACCGTTCCCGCTCCCAAATTATGGTAAGAATTTGTATTGGTCAAAAATCCTCTTGAAGCCGCATACGAACTTTCATTTTTATTTTTTTGATACGAATAACCGCCAAGAACCGTTAAGATTCCTTTTTCGATAATTTCTTTTTTATACGTTAAATAATTCTCTGTCAGAAACGAAGAAAATCTCGTATTGTTTACAGAAGCTTCTCCTTTGATATTTTTTCCTGCAATTAAAGTGGACGGAATAAATCTTCCGGTTTGCGAATTATTATCGGTTAATCCTAAAGTAGTTTTAAAGTCAAGATCTTTCGTGATTTTATATTGAGCAAAGAAATTCGATCTGTTTACAATAGAAACGGTTTCCAGAACATTTTCCATGGCAGTCGCGTATGGATTGTCAATATCATCACCAATTGGAGCCGTTGTTGTATAAGATCCGTCGGCATTATAAATTCCTTTATCCGGCATAAAACGGTATGCAGCCGCAATTACACCCGCAGCACCAGTTCCTCCGGCGCCCGTCTGGCTAATAATTCCTTCCTTGTTTTGTTTGCTGGTAAATAAATTCAAACCCACTTTAAAACGGTCTGATAAATCAGCTTCAAGATTACTTACAATCGTGTATTTGTCGATTCCGGAATTGATTACAACACCATCCTGATTAAAGTAGTTTCCTGAAACATAATATTTCACGTTATCAGAACCGCCAGAAAAAGAAAGCGAAGTATTCGAAACCATTCCTTCACGGTAAATAACATCCTGCCAGTCTGTATTTGCGCCGGCATCTGTATGTGTTGTAAAACTTTTTCTGTACTCCACAAATTGCTGTGCATCTAATAAATCCAGTTTATTGTTTACCGATTGTACCGAAGTTGAATTGCTGAATTCGATAACAGGTTTTCCCGGTTTTCCTTTTTTGGTCGTAACCATAATAACCCCGTTTGAACCTCTTGATCCGTAAATTGCCGTTGCCGAAGCATCTTTTAAAACCTCAATAGACGCGATATCCTGAGGCGCAGGCATCGAAACTCCCGCAAAACCATCGACAACAACAAGTGCATCTCCGCTCGCATTGATCGATGTACCGCCACGAACCCTTATTTTTACAGGAGAGCCCGGTTCACCACCATTATTCGATTGTACCGAAACACCCGCTGCACGGCCTTGCAAAGCCTGTTCTGCATTTAATAAAGGATAAGCCGTAAGTTCTTTTGCCGTAACCGAAGATACAGAACCTGTAATGTCACTTTTTTTACGAGTACCGTAACCCACTACGATTACTTCATCAAGGTTCTTTGTATCCGGTTTTAAACTTACGTTGATGACAGTTTTGCTTCCTACCGGAATTTCAACAGACTGATATCCCACAAAGTTGAAGACTAAAACAGCATTTTTTTCTGCAACGAAAACACTATAATTTCCGTCCATATCTGCAGATCCGCCTACAGAAGATCCTTTGACATAAACATTGGCACCAGGAAGCCCGAGTAAATCTTCGCTGGAAGTAATTTTTCCGGTGATCTTTTTCTCCTGTGCATTCATCGTGATATTTACCAGTAAAAAAAGTACCGGAAAACACCACGTAAGCGATTTAATTTTGAGGTTTGTAAACATTCATTTTGGTTTTAGGTTAATGTTAGATAAAATAAAAAAGCAATAAACTCATTCCGATTATGAGCAGCATAAAGAGAATTTGCAGCAGCAGGAATTTTGTTTTTTTGATTTTCATATCACAAATGTATCAGGGTGAAAGGATATAGAAATACAAAAAAGGGTATCTAAAAATACAGATACCCTTTTTTAAGCCTTTAAAAATGAGGATTGTTTAAAATGTACTCGCAGATTTAGAAAATTTGTCAGCAAATTGTGACGGCGTTTCTCCGTACCTTTTTTGGAAACATTTGCTAAAGTATTTCGGATTGTTGAAACCCACTTTATAACTCACTTCTGAAACATTCAGTTTGTTTTGTTCCAATAATTGAGCGGCGCGTTTTAACCTGATTTCATGAATAAATTCGTTTGGCGTGTAATTTGTCCACGCTTTTATTTTTAAGAATAACATCGTACGGCTAACGCCTAATTCTGCGCAGAAAAACGGAATATCAAATTGCTCGTTCGAAATATTTTCCTCAACAATCTTAAATGCTTTTTTTAATAATTCTTCATCCAAAGATGAAACCGTGATTTCTGAAGGAACAAAATTGTCTTCGCTGGCAAATTTGTTTTTAAGCCTTTCGGTTGAATTCAACAGGTTTTTAACGCGAAGTTTGAATTCCATTAAATTAAAAGGTTTACTGATATAATCATCGGCGCCGCTTTCCAAACCTTCAAATTTATAGACTAATGAAGATCTAGAAGTAAGCAGAATTACCGGAATATGACTGGTTTTGAGGTTTTCTTTTATTTTCGAACACAATTCAGTTCCCACCATTTCAGGCATAATCACATCGCTGATAATTAAATTCGGAACATGCTGCAATGCTTTTTCAAACGCTATTTTTCCGTTTTCAGCTTCAATAATATTATAGTCCTTCTTTAATAAATTTTTCATGAAAGTCCGCAGAACCTTGTGATCTTCAACTAACAAAATAGTTTCTTTTTCTCCATCCACCACAAAATCATCAATATCTTCATGTTCTGTAATTTCCGGAGTTTCAAGCTGCGCGGTATATTGCGCAATATCATCACTGATTTTAAAATTCTCAATAATTTCACTGTCCAGTAAATGCGCGCGGCCTAAGGGAAGCGTAACTGTAAAAACAACACCGCCAGTTGGTTTATTGGTAACATCAATATTTCCTTTATGGAGTTTTACGATGTTTTTTACGATAGACAAACCAATTCCGGTTCCTTTATTGTAATTTTTCTGAACGTTATTGTGCAAGGGAACTTCAAAAAACAAATCAAAAATTTTATCAATATGTTCGTCCGCAATTCCAACACCCGAATCTTCAACGGCAATAAATAAATTCTCGTGATCGTGATTGATTTTAATGTTGATGTTACCGCCTTTTGGTGTGTAACGAAAGGCATTCGAAATCAAATTATAAAAAACACGTTCGAGTTTATAACGGTCAAAATACACCAGAATTTCTTCTTCCGAAGCTTCAAAAGTGTAGCTGTAACCGCCGTCTTTAGCATATTCGATAAATGACAAAAAGATTTCTTTGGTGAATTTGACAATATTTCCGTTTGCCGATTCAAGTTTAACCTGATCGTTTTCGAGTTTTCTAAAATCCATCAAACGGTTAATCAGACTTAAAAGATGATTCGCGCTTCCTTCAATCACCAACAGCTTTTTGTACATTTCGTTCGTTCCATTATAATCGGCTAAAATTTGTTGTAGCGGACCAAGAATCAAAGTCAGCGGAGTTCTGAATTCATGCGAAATATTAGTAAAGAAATCCAGTTTTGCACGATTGTTTTCTTCAATTCGTTTTGTTTCGAGATATTCTAATTCCAGTTTTTGTTTCAGTCTGGCTTTCGATTTCATAATCCAGATCAAACCGTATAATCCTAAACCAATGACAATTCCGTATAATAAAAATGCCCAGATACTGCGCCACGGAGCCGGTTTTACCACAACCGTTAAAGTAGTTGGAACTTTATTCCAAACCCCATCATTATTCGCACCGCGCACTTCAAAAACGTACGTTCCCGGATTTTGAATGGCATAAATGGCTTCGGAATTTTTAGTCGTTGTCCAGTTGTTTTCCAATCCCGTTAAGCGATAACTGTATTGATTGTTTTTGGATCGAATGTAATTTGGAATCGCAAAATTAATCGAGAAATTCGCCTTGTCATAATCCAGCGTTATCGTTTTGGTATAACCAATGCTTTTCTCTAAAATTTCGGTGGAATCATTCGGGTAAACGGTTTCATTTTTGATTTTCAAATCTGTAATTAAAACCTGAGGCGCATATTGATTTAAGGAAATTTTTCGGGCATCAAAATAAGTCGCCCCGGATGGACTTCCAAAATAAAACTGATTCGAATCTAATTTTAAGGCTGCGTTATCATTAAATTCATTGCTCGCCAAACCGTCTTTTTGATCGTAAATGACAACTGTTTTTCTTGTAGTGCTGTATTTTATAATTCCCTGATTGGTACTTATCCAAAGGTTTTTATCATCATCTTCCAAAATAGAATGTATCGATGTGATCACCGTATTTCCAATTTTCAGGTTTATTCTGTTGAATTTTTTTCCGTCAAAATAATGCAGTCCTTTTGCTTTTGTTCCCACCCAGATTTTATTTTGAGAATCCTGAAACAACGTCAAAATATCATCTCCCGAAACAGAAGTATTATCAAAAAAGAAATGTTTTATAACATATTTATTTGGGCTAAAGTTTTGCAGCGAAATCAGGTTCAAACCATTTTGAGAACCAACCCAAAGGCGTTTTTGTTTGTCGACCAAAATCGTACGCACAATATTATTGGTCAGGAAATTGGGTTTTGTATTATCGTTTCCAATAACCTGAAACGTTTTAGAAATGGTATTGTACCGAACCAATCCTTTGCTAAAAGTACCAATCCATAAAATCCCGTTTCCTTCTGTTTTAATCGAATAAACGCCGGTTTCTTTCAAAAAATCATCGAGTTCCACTGAAATTCGATTGTCTTCGATTCGTTTGGAAATCGTGTTGTAAGCCGAAATTCCTTTAGAAAAAGTTCCCAGCCACAAAATATGATCTTTGTCGAGACACATCGATTTAATATCATTTTTGGTAGTCTGACCGCTGTTACTGTTGATGTAACTCGTCGCTTCGGTTTTTTTATTGTAAACCGTAATGCCGCCACCTTCAGTTCCAAAATAAACATTCTCGTTTTTATCGGCAATAATCGAACTTACGACATCAAAACTCATCGGAATCTTCTTCGAATTCTGATTGTAATTTGAGAAATTCACATTCGAAACATCCCAAATATTCACGCCTTTGTAATAACACCCAATCCAAACTGATCCCTTTTTATCAATATATACCGATTTTACCTTATCGATTCCGTTATTGTTATTGCTGTTGTTTATTTTTTGAATGCTTTTATCTTTTCCTAAAATGTAAATTCCGTCATAAGCGCCAATCCAAAGCGAACCCTGACCATCAAAAGCCAGAGACCGAATATCAGTATTGATTTCCCTGTATTTTTCGGGAGATAAAAACGGCACAAATTGGTTCAGCGAAGTATCAAATTTTAAAAGTCCTTTGTTTTTTGTTCCAATCCATAAATTACCCAGATTATCCTCTTTTATAGATTGTACATTTAGGAGATCAGTATTGTTTAAACGATAATTTCTAAAAGCTATTTTGCCAAATTTTCTGCTTTTTACCAGACACAAACCTTTTGTGGTTCCAATCCAGATTTTTCCTTTTTTGGTTTTTATAATATTCAGGATATTATTGCTTGGCAAACTGGAATTATCAGTATCAGAATGAAAAAAAGATTTAAATTGTCCCGTTCCTTTATTATAAATAGTCAGTCCTTTTGAAGTACCAAACCACATTTCGTTGTTGATTTTCCTGATCGACCAAACCGCGTTGCTGCTTATCGTATGATTGGTTTTGGTATGTAAATATCTCGTAAAAGTATTCGTAACAGGATCATAACGGTTTAATCCGTTATAAGTTCCCACCCATATTTGGCCTGAATTATCTTCTTCAATCGCCAGAATATCATTGTTGCTGATAGAGGATTTATTTGCGGCGTCATTTCTAAAAATAGTAAACCGGCTTCCGTCGTATTTATTAAGACCGTCGCGCGTACCAAACCACATTTGCCCAAATTTATCCTGATGAATAGCAATAACAGAACTCTGCGAAAGTCCGTCAGTTGTCGAGATATTTTTAAGGCGGTATTTATTTTGGGAAAATATATTTCCGAAAATAAAGAGTAAAACCAAAAGAGTTATTTTATACTTCATGACGGTTTTTTTTAAGGTGCAAAGGTTTTTTTTGCCACGAATTCACGAATTTTTTATAATCATTACGCGCAATCATTCGTGAATTCGTGGCTGTTTCAACGCAAAAGTTTTTTCGCCACGAATTCACGAATTTTTTATAATCGTTACGCGCAATCATTCGTGAATTCGTGGCTATTTCAACGCACAGTAATTAAACTTTAATCTGTGAAATCTGTGGCGAGAAGCATTTATTTCAACCGCTTTTTTAATTGATAATCATACAACGAAGGAATTTTTACCAATGATGTATTCAGAAATTCAATATAAGCGTCAGGGTCATATTTTACTTCGAATTTAGCGTTTCCGTTTACACCAATAATTCTGGCGAAAGGACCATCTTTCATTCCATATAATAAAACAGGTTTCGTAATTTCAGAAGGCTTTTCAACCAGCACATTCAGGTTCCAGAAAGTACTGAAAGGTCCGTGAGAAGGTTTCCAATAATCAGCACCGCCGCCGCCAAACAAATAATAACTATTGTTTTTATCCGGCGTAATGTGCACGGTAATATGATCAAATAAATTTTGGTGATTTGCTCCCGAATGCTGATCTAAAAGCGCATCGGCAAAAATCTCGCAATCCTGATACACATTTTTAGTCGCAAAAGTGTTGAAACTTAACGGATGAACCGCTTTATTATAAATCTTCAGATTCTTAACCAAAACATTATGAACGCCGCCCAAAGTCACCGTATAATGTGAGATATGAGGACCATCAGTCACAATATCCTGAATCGTAACATTTGAAATTTCTTCGCCTAAAATCCCGCTGTCGGCATTTGTAATGGTGACATCTTTGACCCAGCTATTAAAAACACGCGTTAAAAATATCGCATTATTTCCCGGTTCAACGTGATGCGCGACTCTTGGAATATCAGGAAAAGTAAACTTAATGTGTTCAATTCCAACTTCGTTCAAATGTTTCCATTCTACCAATTGCGCTTGATAACGGGGTTTGATCGAAATAGTTAAAGGCGTTTTGATTGTAATTTTGGAATTCGAAATTTTAGTAATTTCTACTTGTTGTCTCACAATCGGAAGTTTTGGGAAATTCCAATGATGAGAACCCGGTTTTACTTTGGCGCCTTTATACAAATCGGCAATAATTTCGCCATTTTCACCGTCTTTATTAAAGAGTTGAAGCTCGACAATATCGCCAACTTTTAACCCTTTTACATCAGAAACAGAAATAATATGTTCGCCCATATTTCCGGAACTCACTTTCGCTAACGGATTTGGAGTTGGTTCGTATTTATCAAGATAGGATTTTACGCGTTCACCCGGAATCTGTGTCCAGATAAATCCGCCGGACCAGGCATATTGCGAAAAAGGCAAATCGATATTGTTCTCCGATTCTCGCTGTCTTTTATCCAAAGTGGTTAAGTATTCGCGTAGTTCTGCCAAAGATTCAGGATCTTTGAGGTACATCATTGGCCGCGGACAATAAATCTCCGTTCCGTTTTCTCCGGAACCTGCACCGCGAAGCACAAAATTGCTTCTTTCGATATATAAAACGGCGCTCAGAATAATTCTTCCCGGAGGCAATTGCAAGATTACATTTCCTTCCGTTTCCGTGGCTGCTTTTATGGCTTTCAACAACGCTTTTGAATCGTCTAAACCATCATTTGCTTTTACACCAAAATCTACAGCATTAACGATTTTTCCCTGAACGTCAGGAATCTGGCTTTCACCGAAATGATAACCCGCGTAACTAAAATCAGGTAAATAATCTGTTTTTGACTGGAGAATCTTAGGCAATTCCTGAGCCATTGTAATACTATGTACAAAAAGGCTGCAACAGACAATAATGGCGTGACGTTTCATGGTTTTGTAGTTATTTGGTTAGTTAGTTTTTTTGTCACGAAGGCATTTTAAAAACAGCCACGAATTCACAAATTTTTTTAATTATTTCATTCGTGAATTCGTGGCGAAAAACTTTTAAACAGTTCTTTTAATCCCCATTTCAAGCCCTCTTAATTCCGCCAATCCTCTCAAACGGCCAATAGCTGAATATCCCGGATTTGTCTTTTTATTCAAATCATCCAGCATCTGATGCCCGTGATCCGGACGCATTGGCAGTGAACTATTATTTCTTTTTTCCACTTCCAAAATTGCTTTTACAACTTCGTACATATCAACATCACCTTCAAGATGATTCGCTTCGTAGAAACTTCCTTCTTCATCTCTTTGTGTACTTCTTAGGTGAATAAAGTTCATTTTATCGCCGTTACGTCTTACGATTCCAGGCAAATCATTATCGGCACGAACGCCGTAAGAACCTGTACACATCGTAAATCCGTTTGATTTAGAAGGCGCAGCATTCATCAGTTCGACCAAATCTTCCTCCGTACTTACAACCCTTGGCAAACCCAAAATCGGGTAGGGCGGATCGTCAGGATGAATCGCCATCAAAACACCTTTGCTTTCTGCAACCGGAATAATTTCCTTTAAAAAGAAGAAAAGATTTTCCTTCAAGGCCTTTCTGTCAATGTGATTGTAAGCGCTTAAAGTCACCAGAAAATCTTCTACAGAATACGCTTCTTCGGCACCCGGAAGTCCCGCCAGAATATTTTGCTGTAACTTGATTTTATCAGCATCCGTCATCGCTTCAAAATATTTTGTCGCTTTTTCGATTTGTGCTGCAGAATATTCTTTTTCCGCGCCCGGTCTTTTCAAAATAAACAATTCAAAAGCCGCAAATGCGTTAATATCAAATCGCAGTGCCTTTGAACCGTCTTCTACTTCAAAAGACAAATCAGTTCTTGACCAATCCAGAACCGGCATGAAATTATAACAAATGCATTTTATCCCGCACAAAGCCAGATTTCTGATGCTTTCCTTATAATTTTCAATGTATTGAAGATAATTTCCCGTTTGTTTTTTGATATCTTCGTGAACCGGAATACTTTCCACAACCGACCAGGTTAAACCCGAAGCGCCTTTTTTAGGATCACCGTCCTGATGTTCAATTTCAACCTTTCTCTTAATAATTTCTTCAATTTCCCAAACTTGCCCGTTCGGAATATGATGTAAAGCAGTAACAATTCCCGTTGCGCCGGTTTGTTTGATATCCTGTAAAGAAACCGGATCGTTTGGTCCGAACCATCTTAATGTTTGTTCCATTCTTAGTTATTTATTCGTTTTCCTGCAAGGTTTTCAAAACCTTGTAGGTATAATTATTTATAAAGATTTTCGAGTTTCATATTAATTTTCAGAAGCTATTCCCGCTATCCGTTACAATCTTTTATTTTTTTAAAGAAAAAAAATAAAAGGATTTCCACTTCTATCGGGCTAGGGCACTCGTTTTCATAAGAACTATTTTTATTTTATGTCATCGCAGAGCCTAAGTCTTGTTGTGTGTCACCCTGAGCGGAGTCGAAGGGCGCTCCAATAGGACGTGGGCTTCTCCCGAAGCCTCGGGACGCTCAGCCTGACAATACTATATATCTAAATGTCTCCGTATAAGAAAAAAATTAAATACTCGTCGCGGCAAAACCACCATCAACTTTTATAATCGTTCCCGTTACAAATTTTGACATGTCGCTGCATAAAAATAAAAGCGCACCGTCAATATCTTCCGGAGTTCCAAATCTTCCCATTGGCGTATGTTCGATGATTTTTTCGCCACGCGGCGTTAGTTTTCCTTCCGGAGTCAGCAATAAAGCCCTGTTTTGTTCTCCGATAAAGAATCCCGGTGAAATAGCGTTGACACGAATTCCTTCGCCATATTTAGAAGCCAGTTCAACCGACATCCATTGTGTGAAATTATCAATCGCCGCTTTTGAAGCCGAATATCCAACCACTCTGGTCAAAGGTCTTTGTGCCGATGCTGATGAAATATTAATGATAATTCCCTGTTTTTGCTTGGCAAAAAGTTCCGCAAAAACCTGAGACGGAAGCATGGTTCCAATGATATTTAAATCAACCACTTTTTGTAAATCTTCAACCTGCAAGTCATAAATCGCCTGATCAGGACGAATTGTTGCACCGGGCATATTTCCGCCCGCAGCATTAATCAAAATATCAAGACGCCCGTATTTTTCGACAATAAAATCCCTGGCTTTTTCCAGTTCTTCCTTGTTTAAAACATTGGCTTGTATCGCAAAAGATTTTCCGCCATTATTTTCAATAGAAGCTACGGTGTTATTGGCTTTTTCAATCGATTGAGATACGATCCCAACGATAACGCCCTGTTTTGCCAGAACATTTGCGAAGTTGCTTCCCAATACGCCGGCACCGCCTGTTATAAGAGCAATTTTTCCTTCAAGATTAAATATTGAATTCATGTATTTATTATTTAAAATTCCAATATTCTAAATTCCAAATTCCAATTTTTATATGTGTTTGGAATTTGAAATTTTAAAATTTGGAATTTGATTTATAAGTTTAAAATTTGATTATAAGTTTGGAATTTGGAATTTTAAAATTTTGGTATTTATTTTAAAGCTTTACCTTAATAACTATTTTTTTGATTGTTCCTTCACCAATCATCGCAGCGTGAACATCTGTTGGAAATAAAATGCAGAATTGTCCTTCCTGTAATTCAAAAAAAGTATCCGGTTTATCGTGAAAAAAACGAACATCTCTTTCGTCGCTGTATTCTCCGTTTGGATTCACGCATTTTTCTCTTGGTTTCCAGGCAAAAGTTTCAGGACCTTTTATAGAATATTGAATGTCAATATTTTGATCGTGACATTCAAATCCTTTTATGCTTTCTTCTCTGGTTGCACCTTCTCCGGAAATCACAATTACTTTCAAACCTTCGGCAATTTCAAACGAACCCGCTTCAAGATTATTCAAATCATTTTGACTCAAATAATCGAATGCTTTTTGAAAATTCGGATGCAATCCTGAATATTTCGAAGCATTACTTAAAATGTCTATAATCATTGTTTTAATTTTTTATTTGATTTTTTTAAAGCTAAAATATTTGAGATGGCTAAAAAAAATATTGTTTTGTATGTAAATTATGTATTTTTGCGTGTACGCACACGGACTTTACAAATGTATATAAAAAGTTAAGGAATACAACTTATCTTTACTAAAAAAAATAAATTTTTGCGTGCTTAAATATTTGTTTAAACTTAAAAGGAAATCGTATTATAACAATTAAGAAAATAGCAGAATTAGCCAATGTTTCGCCCGGAACCGTTGACAGAATTATCCACAATCGCGGGCAGGTAACGCAGGATAATGTGGATAAAGTAAATGCCATAATCGAGCAATATGGCTATAAACGAAATATTCTGGCGAGTAATCTGGCATTGAATAAAAAGTTTAGGTTTGCTGTTTTCCTTCCCAAATATGAAAATATTGAATACTGGAAAAGCCAGATTAGCGGAGTAGAGAAAGCAGCAGTCGAATTTGGAAAATTTGGCGTTGTACTGGATTATTTCTTCTATGATTTTAACGAAGCTTCTTTCAAAAAAGAAATAGATAAAGTCCTGAATTTTGAATGCGACGGTTTATTATTTGCACCTATTTTTTATGAAGAATCTGTTCGTTTTTTAAAGGAATATCAAAAGAAAAATATTCCGGTTGTCATGATCGATTCGAATATTTCCAATAACGATGAACACGCTTACGTGGGTCAGGATGCTTTTCAAAGCGGTTATCTCGCAGGAAGACTGATTAGTTTTGCGGTAAAAAATGAACGCCAGATATTGATTTTTAAAATCACAAGAGAAATAGAAAGTACTTCGGTTTATTTGCAGCGCATTGATGGTTTTTATTCTTTCTTTAAAGATCATGACGAATTAACCAATTTCAAATTTTCTGAAATCACCATCAAAGACTCCGGAATTGACCAGTTATCTCTCGAAATGTTTTCAGGCATAAACAGCGTTTTTGTGCCTAACTCAAGAGCTTATATTGTGGCCCGGTTTTTAGATCAAAACAATATAAAAGGAGTTCGTATTATAGGTTACGATTTATTAGAAGAAAATATAGAATACCTAAACAAAGGAATAATCGATTTTTTAATCAACCAAAGACCTGAAGAACAAGGTTATATGGCGGTAAATCATTTGTATAAAAAACTGGTTTTACAGGAAACTGTAGAACACACGCATTATATTCCGCTGGAGATTATTTTAAAAGAGAATTATTTTCCTGCGAGGAAGTAGAATAATTTTCACGCAGATTTGAAAGATTTAAGCAGATTGTTGCTGTTTTTTGTCATTTCGAGGAACGAGAAATCACATAACGTAACCATACAGTTCGTTGCTCTCTGGATGTGATTTCTCGTTCCTCGAAATGACAAACCCGACAGGTTTTAAAAACCTGTCGGGTTTAACATCGCTAAACAATAGTCGATTTAGCAAGTGAGATTGCTTCTAAGTCGCAAAGTTTTTTTCTTAGAACCTTAAGCATCTTAGAACCTTAGCGCCTTTGAGTGAAACTACTTTTTCACCTTCACAACCAAAGGATTATTTACTTTCTCAGCAAACGAACTCAAATACGTTTCCCACGCTGCTTTAGTTTGAAACGGACTTCCTTTTTTCCATCCAAAACCGGCAAAATAAACCGCTTTGTTGTGCTTTACTTTTAAGTTTCCATACAAATTACTCAGGTCTTTATCTGTGGTAACGTAATTATCAAAACTGATTAAAGTATTTTTTGGAGCGACCAATCCCATTCCAATTTCAGAATCGTCGATTGGTTCCCAATGACATAACCAGCCTTCTTTTAGGTTTGTGCCAATCGTTCCTTTTTTATCATGAAGCGTTAAACCCGCGGCAATTGTTTTTGTTCCTTTTATCGAAATTTCAAAACGGGACAAATAACTTCCGTAATCCAGACTAATCAATTTCGATTCGGTTATTTTGTTTCCCATTGCATCCCAATCGCCATACGTCAGGATAAAACTCGTTCTGATTGGACCGTTTGTGATGGTTTTCCAGCTAATGAAATTCTTAGAAAAATAATATTTTCCGTCTGCATTTACGGCAATTCCTCCAATACCACGGCTGTCACCAACCTGAAAATTATCTAAACCTTCGCCAGTATCTTTATGGTAAGATCCGGTTCCGTTGGTCGTTTTTTCATACCATTTATTAATAATAGGATATTCAACTCTTTTTAGCCAGGCATCGATTCCGCTGGTCAATGTGCCGCCTGCTATTTTATCTTCAACCATTTTTTGTGCGACCGGGCCATAAGTCCTAAAAGCGACTTTGTTGTTTTCCCAGGCATAATCGTCAGTTCGTTCCGGAACAAAACGCGAATAGCAATTGATATTTTTAGTTCCTAAAGTATTATTGGAAACTTTAATTTCAAATTCTTTAGAAGATAGTGCACTTATTTTTGGCTGAAATAATAATACATCCGTAACACCATCACCATCATTATCTACGGCTTGTGTTTCTAAAACCAAATTAGAAATAATGTCTTTTACCGTATAATCTTCCAGCTTTACCGAAGAAGGTAATTTGAGCGATTTTTTTGTTAATTCTACCGTTTCAAATTCTCTGTCAACAGCAAGAGAGTTGGTAACCGTTATGATTTTATTTTGCGAATGGACGGCTAAAGTACTTGTCAGAATTGCAGTGAATAAGAGATATTTTTTCAATTTTTTGTTGTTTAATTTCGTTAGAGAGAATAGTAAAAATACGAATCAAATGTTAGTTATCGATACAGATTTGGAGTAAATATGTACAAAAACAAAATTCTGTAAGGATATGTCTTTGTTTAATGTGTTGAAAGATAATTGTTTGTGATTTTTTATTATTTTTAAACTATCAATTTAAATACTTAAACACATGAAAAAGAGATATTTATTGATTACAATGCTGCTTTTGCTTTTTGCTAAATCCTTTTCACAGGAAAAAACAATTAAAAACGCAGATTACTATAAAGAAAAGCTAAAATTCATAAATAAAGAGTTGGCAGAGGCTTTCCTGAATAAAAATACCAGCGCTATTATGAAATTTTATGATAAGGAACCGGTTTGTATGCCGGAATATCATAAAACATTATATTCAAAAGAAGCTATAAAATCTTTTTATGAAGAATGGTTTAAAAATATTAAAGTAAAAGGGTATAAACGTGATATTTATGAAGTTCAGCTAATCGAAAATTATGCAATTGAGATTGGAACTTTTACAAACAATTTTATTAAACCGGATGGTTCTTTAGTGGCATATGAAGGTAAATATATGAATGTCTGGAGAATCGAAAAAAACGAAAATCTAACGTTAATTTCAGAAATCTGGGGCAGTAATTCAGCTATCGACGTATCAAATTTTTCATTTATAAAAACTCAGAATACCGAAATACCAAAACCTAAAATAGATAAATCTGTTGAAAATGAAGTCAATAAACGCAATGCACGTATTGCAGAACTTGTTAAAAACAGGGAAGGAGAAAAACATGCCACGGAACTTTTTGCAAAAGATGCGATCTATATGACGTATGATACGCCCATGCTGACAGGAATGGAAAATATCAAGCCGTATTTTGTTGAGCATGAGAAACCAAACGGAGTTTCAATTGATTCTTTGTCCATAAAAGCCAGTAAAATGATTCCGCTGCAAAATTTTGTTATTGAATACGGGTACTATTATGTTGATGTTTCGTGGGATAATAAAAAAGGAAAGGCAACCGTGACCGGAAAAAGTACAAATTTGTGGAAAAGAGACGAAAATGGAACTTTAATGCTGTATCGCCAAATGGTAAATCATGATTAAATAGCTGATAATCCAAAAAGTATAACGATATTTATATAATAAGATTAAAAAAACAATCAAAATTTCATGAAACAAAGTGCCGGAATATTAGCCTACAAATTTATAGATAAAACGATCTTTTTCCTTTTGGTTCATCCAGGCGGACCTTTTTGGAAGAACAAAGACTTAGAAAGCTGGTCGGTTCCCAAAGGGGAATTTGTCGATGGCGAAGATGCGCTTGAAGCCGCAAGACGTGAGTTTAAAGAAGAAACCGGTTTTGGATTGGAAAGTGAATCCGAAGATGATTTTATTGCTTTGGAATCTGTAAAATTGAAATCCGGTAAGACTATTTTTGCCTGGGCGATCGAGTTTGATATTGATGTGACTCAGCTAAAAAGCAATGATTTTGAAATGGAATGGCCGCCAAAATCCGGAAATTTAGCCAGTTTTCCTGAAATTGACAGAGCCGAATGGTTTCAAACCGCTGAAGCTTTGCAAAAAATAAATCCTGCTCAGGCCGATTTCATCGTTCAGATGATTTCTAAAATCTCGGCTTCGCTTTAATTTTCCGTTTTAAAAATTATTTCGTAATTTACATTTTAGTCAACTTGTGAAAACAGGTTTAATTTAATGTATAAAACAGATTATGGAAGTTAAGTGTATAATTTTTGATTGCGACGGAGTTTTAGTAGATACAGAAAAAATAGGAAACGGTATTTTGCTCGAAATGGCGGCAGAACACGGTTTTGAAATGAAACTCGAAGATGCTTATCGCGATTTTAACGGCCGTAATTTAAAAGAATGTTTCCAGCATATCGAAACCGCAATTGATAAAAAACTTCCCGATAGTTTTGAAAATGAATATCGTACCAAAAGTTTTGAAGCCTTTAAAACGCAGGTAAAACCAATGGAAGGCGTAGTTGAATTTATAGAAAAACTCGAAATTCCTTATTGTGTAGCTTCAAGCGGTCCGGTTGATAAAATCAGGCTCAATCTTGAAGTAGCCGGATTACTGGATAAATTCGAAAATAAAATCTTTAGCTCGTACCAAATAAACAGCTGGAAACCGGAGCCCGGAATTTTTCTGCACGCCGCAAAAGAAATGGGTTTTGATGTCAAAGACTGCGTTGTAATCGAAGACAGCAAAGCCGGCGTAATGGCCGGAAAACGAGGCGGTTTTAAAGTGTATGGTTTTGCAAATGGTTTCAATAACGAAGATTTGGAAAATGAAGGAGCGATTCTTTTTACTAGTTATGAAGAACTGAGCGGGGTTATTTAGTTTTCAAGTCACAGTCACAGTCGCAATCGCAGTTTTCAGTTTTCAGTTTTTCCTTTGACGGATTTTATATTTGTTGGGCTTCGACTTCGCTCAGCCTGACAGAGACAAAAGATATTGAGAACATAATTGTCATCCTGAGCGAAGTCGAAGGCTCGTTTTACGTTTATTTCTGGTTGTATTATTTCATACGATGAATTCCGTCGTACAAGTAAACCCGACAGGTTTCTAAAACCTGTCGGGTTTAAAATATGCCTAAAAATTACCTAATTGTCAAATTGACACATTCTCAAATTTAAATGTAATTTGTTACAATAAAATAAATTTTTATATATTTGATTATAGATATTCGTTTTTTAATGCCTTGTAAATTATCAAATTATAAATTTCAAAGGCTTCATAAAACGATTTTTTTATAAAAAAACGGCACTCCCAAATTGTTGTTTTTTAGATTGCGGGGAATCTCACTAAACCGCTCCAGTAACCTACAGACAAAGACAAAATGACGAAATGTATCATTAGAATTTTAGTTGTATCGATTCTCTTTTTTCCCGCGATTATTAATGCCCAAATTAAAAAAATTGGGGTTCCGTTTATTACTAATTATAATCCGAAAACGTATAAGGCCGCTTCAGAAAACTGGGATGTTTTGCAGGATTCCAAGGGAATGATGTTTTTTGCGAATCATTTCGGCATCATGCAGTTTGATGGCGTGCGGTGGAGCATTGTTACCCAGCCCGAAAATAAAAGTATGGTTCGCTCGCTTGCGATTGATAAAAAGGACAAAATTTATGTTGGAGCGCAGGGCGATTTTGGATTTGTTGTTCAGTTGGCAAACGGGCAATATAAATACACGTCCTTGGTGAAATTACTCCCCGAATCGGCTAGGAATTTTGGTGATGTTTTGCATACCGTTATTTTCAATAATGAAGTGATTTTTTTCTCCAGTGAGAAGTTATTTATTTATAAAAACAATAAAATCAAGGTAATACAATCTCATTCTAACTTTGATGAGTTTTTTAATGTCAATTCTAATATTTATGTTTTAGACAATGCAAAGGGTTTACTCGAACTAAAAGACGATGTTTTGACTCCGATTAAGAACGGACAAAAGTTTGCCGGAATGAAAATTAGAAAAGCTTTTGAAACCAAAAATGGGCTGATGCTTTTGACGCAAAAAAACGGACTTTTTATTTATGAAAATGATCAGATAAAACCTTTTGTAACTGAAGTGGATAATTTGCTGAAACAAAACCAGATTTCGACCGCGATTTTACTTTCTGATGGCTATTACGGAATTGGAACACGTCAATCCGGATTGGTAGTTATCGACAGCTCAGGACATTTGATTCAGCACATTAACAAACAAATGGGTTTGCAAAATGAATATGTTACGAATTTAAAAACCGATAAAGAAGGCAATTTGTGGGTAACTTTAAAAGAAGGCATTTCGCTGATTCAGATTGCTTCGCCTTTGTCCAGAATATTGGATACTTCAAATTCTGAAACCAAAATTTATTGCAGTCAGATTTATCAGAATAAATTGTATATCGCGACAGATAATGGTTTGTTTTGGATGGACTGGGAAGCGTATAAAAACGGAAACAGAGAAAACGCACACTTTCAGCACATTTCAGGAATGTCTGAAAACGTTTGGAATGTGGGAGTTTTTGGGAATTCGCTTCTGGCTTTCGAAAAAAATGGAATATTTGAAGTTACCGGAAATTCGGCAAAATTATTAGCCAAAACCGATGGCGCCTGGCAAGGAGTCTTGATTCCGAATCGTCCTGATTTACTATTAGTTGGGGGTTATAACGGATTGTATATTCTGAAGAAAATAAATAATTCCTGGGTTTATCAAAATAAAATTAAAGGTTTTCGCGAAAGCAGTCGTGTAATTGTAACCGATGCAGCAGGTTATATCTGGATTGCACACGGTTATAAGGGCATTTATAAACTAAAGTTTAATGACAAATTTGATGATGTTGCAAGCGTTCAGTTTTTTAATCAGGCAGATGGTTTTCCCTCGAGTTTGTTTCTAAATACCTTTAAAATCAACAATCAGATTCTTTTTGGAACAACAAAAGGCGTTTACAAGCAAGATTCTCATTCAAAGAAAATGATTCCCGATTCTGATTTTAAGAAATATCTGGGAACAGAAAATCATATTCGTTTGCTCAAGGCAGATAATCAAAACAATATCTGGTACGTTTCCGGAGAAAATACCGGAAAAATGACTCAAAAATCCAAAGGAAAATTTGATGTCGAAGAATTGCCTTTTAGAAAGTTAAGATATTTATATGTTCCGGGTTTTGAAAATATTCAGACTACGTCAAATGGCGATGTTTTCTTTGGCACACAAGACGGATTGATTCATTATAATGCCATTAAAAATAAAACGTATCAATCTAAATATAAAGCCGTTATTTCGGAGGTAAAATGCATTTTCCCAAAAGACAGTTTATTGTTTTCAAGCCGATATGATGTACTTTCCAATAATGTAAAAGGGGATGATGAAGGATTTTGCCCGGATTTATCGTATTCGAATAACGCATTACATTTTTCATTTGCCTCACTTTTTTATGACGAAGCCGATGCCACAAAATACGAATATTGGCTGGAAGGTTTTGAACCAAAATGGTCAGAATATACCTTGCAGACGGAGAAAGAATATACCAATTTACCCGAAAACGAATATGTTTTTCACGTAAGGGCAAAAAATATTTACGATGTTGTTAGCGAAGAAGCGGTTTTTAAATTTGAAATTTCACCGCCTTGGTACAGAACAAGTTGGGCTTATATTTTGTACTTGTTTATTTTTGGTGTTTTAATTTATGCGATTATCAAATACCAAAAAAATCTGGCAGAACGGGACCGCGAACAATTAATCCTGAGTCAGGAAAAAGAATTACTGCAAAACCGTGCCGAATTAAACGAGCAAAAACTGGCATTGGAACAGGAAAATATGGCCATTATGCGCGAAAATCTCGAAGCTACGATCAATCTGAAAAATGCAAAAGTGGCTTCAAATACCGTGAATTTAATTCATTTAAATGAAATTCTGCTTTCGATAAAAGAGCTTATCGGGCAGATTGATAAGAAGAACGAACCGAATGTCAACTTTAGTTTATTGACAAAGATAAACCGAATTATTGATCATGAACTTCAGGGAGATCAGCATTGGCACGAGTTTGAGGAAATTTTCAATCAGCTTCATGATAATTTTATGCAGCGTTTAAAAACGAGTTTCCCGGAACTGACGCCGCGTGATATGCGATTGTGTGCTTATTTGCGAATGAATTTCAATACTAAGGAAATCGCGCCGCTTTTGGGAATTTCAGTACGAGGCGTTGAAGATACCAGATATCGTATCCGCAAGAAATTGCAGCTTCCGTCTGATGCGAATATTACGGAGTTTATTTTGAATTTTTAGATATGTGATAAAATATTTGCCACAGATTAAAAGATTAAAAAGATTTTATTGCACACATGTTCATCGCATTTTTGTCATCCCGAGGAACGAGGGATCTCCGCAAGTAACTCTACAAAGATTGGAAACTATTGTGGACGGAACTACTCGCGAAGATTTCTCCTCCGTCGAAATTGTAAAAGTCACTTATTTCGGTAACGGATTTATCATTTCAATTGGCTTTTTTCCATCTATTCCCTGATGTGGTCTTTCATGATTATAATAATACAGATACTGTAATAATTCCTCTTTTAATTCTTCTAGAGAATCAAAATCAGTTTCTCTTAATAAATCATCTTCCAGGGTTCTCCAAAAACGTTCTACTTTTCCGTTTGTTTGAGGCCTGTAGGGCTTTGTATACCTATGGACAATTCCTAATTCGATCAACATTCTCTCAAAAGGATGCTGGTGTTTTTTTTGACTGGTTTTTATTCCAAACTCAGCGCCGTTATCAGACAATACCTCTTCAAATTTTATTTTATAATGATCACTTAAGATGTTTAAACATTTTAGCGTTGCGAACATAACGGTTAAACTGGTAATATCCGCAACCAATTCTGCCCAGGCAACTCTGCTGTAATCATCAATTACACATACTAAATAGAGTTTTTGACTCTCGCCCCTTATAATACTCTTACTTAAGTGATGGCAGTCAACATGACCAAGCTGTCCCATTCTTTCCTTGATTATTTTTTGATAATTCTTCTTAATCTTCGGAGTTAGCCTATTTATTTTATTACGCTTTAGAATATTATAAACTCCTGAATAGGAAGGTGTATACTTTCCTAATTTGGGCTTTAAGATACTAACAATTTCATATTTGTTGTTTCCTTTTTCGCGTAATTCAATTACTTTTTGTTCAATAAAAGCCAGTGGTCTTCTGGTTTTATATTTCGGACCTCGCTTCTGTGGCAGTAAATCAATTGATTTACCTCCTTGTTTATATCTGTTATAATACTTTAGAAAACTCTTGGCACAAGTGTCATTTGCTTTATAAAAATCCATTGCCTTTTTATGCAAAGGATGAGTTTTGTTCTTAACCTGCTCATATTCTCTTATTAAGAAACGATATTTTTCTAAATAGTTTCTTTCTAATGTCGAATCTTGACTATTATTTCTCATCGCAACAAAATTTATTAAAGGTAAATTTTGTTACCGAAATATCTAACCTTTACAGAAATGACAAACCAGACTTCAAAAAATAATGATCGAAAGCCTCTAAAAATGAAATCTTTTTAATCTTTTAATCTGTGGCTATTTTTTTTTCTCGCAGATTTTAAAAGATTTAAGCAGATATGCGCAGATGATTATTTTCAAATTTAAATCTGCTCACCCGAGCGATAGCGAACAGGCGAAGCAATCTGCCAAATCTGCGAGAATAATTTTTTTAATCTATGTGTTAGAAACAAGTTTCTTTCAATATTCTTTTTTTCAGTAGCAATAAACATATGTTTCTATGTGTTTAAATTTCTCTCGCAGATTTCGCAGATCACGCAGATTTTCTTTAATCCCTGATTTTTTGGCTACTGTTTTAGTACGCATTCTTACAAAAAAGCGATGTGTTATCTCTTTAAAACCACCGCAAACACTGAATTTTTACTATCAGTAAAATCCTAAGTAGTTTTACGCTTTTTGACGCCTAATTATTACATTTTTTTATAAACACCGTAGTCAAACCGTACCTGAAAATTGACATCTTCGGTAGTTTATTTGTTAATATTGTCATCTTATTAATACAATATGAATCTGTTTTTTGAAAAATAGCAGATTTATTTTGTTAATAAGCTTTACTAACTAAAAAACAAAAAAATGAAACAAAAAGACTTTTTTTCCGGCCGACCACCGGGAAGCAATTATTATTTTTTAAAGAGGTGCATTATTCTAATCCTATTTTTTCTTACACCTTTTTTGAAACTTCAGGCGCAATGCAACACGTTAATTTGGGCTGATGAGTTTAACGGAACAACCGTAGATTTAACCAAATGGCAAAGCATTTCCGGAAACGGCTGTCCTTCGCTTTGTGGATTTGGAAATGCAGAGGCACAGCGTTACGATCCCAATCAGGCGACAATTGTAAAGGAAGGAACAAACAGTTATTTGAACATTCAGGCGAAATACGAGCCGAGTTCGCAATTTCCGCAACAGCCTTATGCATCTGCAAAACTAACTACAGAAGGCAAATACGCCATTAAGTACGGAAGAATTGAAGCCCGCATGAAATTATCAAGCGGAATGGGAGCGTGGCCGGCATTTTGGATGTTGCCTGCAGGAACTTCAAACTGGCCATTTACGGGTGAGATTGATATCATGGAAGCCAAACACCGAAATCCAAAATCGATCGACGGAACCATTCATTACGATGGTGGCGGGTATCATTATACGGGCAGAAGTTATTCCTCTCCAACAGATTTATCGACAGAATTTCACGTGTATGCGGTAGAATGGGGACCAAATATTATTAAATGGTTTATCGACGGAAATTTATTTCATACTGCGACGCCACAAACAACTGTAAATGGAGGATGGCCGTTTAACGATCAGCAGTTTTATATTATTCTGAATCTTGCTGTTGGTAGTTTGGGAACGCCTTATACAAGTGTAAACGGCGCTGGTGTTGAACCAATTCCGGCAGATTTTCCGGCAAAATTCCAAGTCGATTATGTGCGCGTTTACAGCGGAAGTTTTACCTACGGGGTTTTGGGCGATGCAACGGTTTATAATAACGAAACGGGCAAAACCTATTCGATCAATGCAATTCCGGGTGCGACATACAACTGGACGGTTCCGGCGGGCGCGACAATTGCTTCGGGACAAGGAACCAATACGATTACGGTAAACTGGGGAACTTCGGGAGGAGATGTTGCTGTGGCGACAACTGTTTCAGGATGTACTTCTAATACCTATAAACTGGCGGTAAAAACCGAAGCGCCTTTGCCTGTTGATAGAATTTACGAAGATTTTCAATCGAATCGAAATATAGTTTACGGAAACAAAACGGGAGTTTTAACAGAGGCCGTTGCCAATCCATCGGCTACGGGAATTAATACTTCGGCATCGGTGGGGAGATATGTTCGTAACGCTTCTGAATTGTATGATGTTTTAAATATTAAAAATGTAACCATCAGCAATGCAAATGATTATGTATACGGAAGAAAAAAACTTTCTTTTGATATTTATACTTCTGCGCCTGTTGGAACTAAAATCTCTATGCAATTAGAAAATAGTTTGGTAACAACCGCAACCAATTTTCCGTCAGGAAGACACAGCGGTTACAAAGCCACTACAACGGTTCAGAATAAATGGGAAACGATTGAATTTGAATTCGAAAAAGTAATTGATCCCAACACCAGTGCTTTGACGATTAACAATGTAGTTTTTCTTTTTGAATCCAATTCTAATTCCGGAGCGACCTATTATTTTGATAATCTGCTGACAAAAGCAGCGCCCGAAAAACCAATTATTGCAACGGATGTCTTGCAAAACTATGACGGAATCAATAAAATCATCAAAGGAACTACAACCGGAGTTTATTCTGTAGTGGCAAATCCGGGAGCCAATTCGGTGAACTCGTCTGCAAATGTGGCGAAGTATGTTCGAAATGTAACTGAACAATATGATGTCTTGTTTTTCAACACACAAAGTACGATTGAAGATGCAGGTTTACTAAAAAATCAGACCAATAAAATCATGATTGATGTGTATACTTCGGCGCCAATTGGTACGGTTGTCAGTCTGAATTTAGAGAATAGTGCGACATCGCTTCCGGCTAATTTTCCAACGGGAAGAAACAGTAATTATGTTGCAATTACCACCAAGCAAAATCAATGGGAAACACTGACTTTTTATTATAATTCAAGTCCGGATTTAGGAACTTCAAATTTAGCAGTTAACCAAATGGTGATTCTGGCAAATTCAGGTTCTTTCACAAATGACACTTATTATTTTGATAATATCAGAATTGGTGCAACAAAATTACCGGATACTTTTACGCCGGGCGTTGTATACGAAGATTATCAAAATACACACAATATTACCTTTAGAGACGCCATCGGAACCTATACTCCAAATACTGCAAATCCAAACGCAAGCGGCATTAATACCTCTTCAAATGTTGGGCGGTATGTTCGAAAATCAACGGAATTGTATGATAACTTTTCGTTCAATACGACTTTAACGAACATAGCAGATTTCAAAAGCGGAACTAAAAAATTCGCCATGGATGTGTATACTTCTGCACCTGTAGGATCTATCATTTCCTGGCAGGCAGAAAGCAGCGCTTCGATTCCGTCCAATTATCCTGCGGGGCGACACAGTATTTATCAGGGTGTTGTAAAACAAAGCAATGCATGGCATACCGTGACTTTTACATACGCCAGTTCGCCTGATGCTTCAACATTAGACAGCGAAGTCAATCGTTTTGTTTTCTTGTTAGAGCCGGGAACAAATTCCGGAAATGCCTATTATTTTGATAATATCAGAGCGGTAAATTTAGTAGGTACAGAAAATCCTCCGGCTACTTTACCATCTCCTTGGATTAGTCAGGATTTGGGTGCTGTTACTCCGGCTGGAGAAGCAACGCACGCCAACGGAACTTTTACCATAAAAGGTTCAGGAACGGATATTTGGGAATCTAGCGATCAGTTTCAATTTGTAAATCAATCTATTACAGGCGATGCTGAAATTATTGCCAAAGTAAATTCATTGACCAATACCAATACTTACGCAAAAGCAGGAGTAATGTTTAGAGAAACACTTACACCAACTTCTAAACATGCTATGACCACAATTACGGCTGCGGCAGGAGTGGAGTTTTTATCAAGAGATGCAGTTTCGGTAGCAACCATTCAGCAGGGAGCGGCGGGTACAACTCCAAAATGGCTTCGTATTGTTCGTGCAGGAAATGTATTTACATCTTATACATCAGATAACGGTACAACCTGGACGCAACTGGGAACGCCAAGAACAATCGCGATGGCCAACACCATTTATGTTGGAATGGCGGTTACTTCCCATGCAAATGGAACTTTGACAACAGGAGTTTTCAGCGATGTTATTGTTCGAAATATTACGCCTCCAAACAACAATGTCAATTTGGCTTTAGCCAAAACAGCAACAGCTTCTACAGAAGAAAACGCCACTTATACTTCGGCGAAAGCCACAGACGGCGACGCTACAACCACAAGATGGGCGAGTAGTTTTGCCAATGCAAGCGAATGGATTTATGTGGATTTAGGAAGTAATTACAACATTAACCGCGTGGTTTTAAAATGGGAAGCGGCCTTTGCAACACAATACAAAATACAGATTTCTACGGATAATGTTTTCACAGAAAATGAAACGGTAAACACCCAAACGGCAAGCGATGGCGGAACTGATGATTTAGCGGTAAGCGGAACAGGAAGATACATTCGGATTTTATGTACCGCAAAAGCTTTGGCGCCTTACGGATATTCTTTGTTTGAAATTGAAGCTTACGGAACTGCATCAACAGCCAAAAAAGCAAATGTTGTCGAAGAAGCTGAACTTAGCAATACAGATTTTGTCATGTATCCAAATCCTGCCAGTAACTCCATTCAGCTTTCGGTACCGGAGAAATTAGACCACAAAGTCATTACGATTTATGATAATTCAGGAACGGTGATTATTCAAAGTAAAATTGATGCTGATGTTCGTGAAAGCGTGATTGACATTAGCCGACTCACAAGAGGAATTTACATTCTGAATTTTAAATCAGATCAAAAAAGCTGGACTAAAAAACTGATTAAGCAATAATTATAAGCCGTTGGGTGTAATGTGTTTTTAAAAATTTTTCGCGAATGATCAAACCGGAATTTAAATTTAAAAGGATAGCACCAAACCATTACGCCTGACGGACATAATTTATTTTGATTTGGAAAACCTATTTAAGCAACCCCAAAATAATTTAGATATGAATAAAATTAAACTTAAAGTAATTTGTTTTTTGACAACACTGTTTCTGGTGTTCTCCAATTTGATGTATGGACAGGGCGCCATACCTTTTACAATCACAAATAGTTCTACATTTAATGATAACGAATTGTACGTTGCCATTGTAGGAATCGATTATACAACCGGAAATCACGTTTGGGTCAATGCGAAAACGAGTCAGGTTTTACCCATGAGTCCGTCATATAATACCGTTACAGGACCCACAATTGGCGGGAATACCGGACCGGGACAAAACTCAAAATATGCGGCTTGTTTTACCAAGCTGAGTGAAATTCCAAACAAAACCTTCACATTGCCATTAATCGCGGGCTGCAGGGTTTTTATTGCCAAAGGACAACAATTGTATTTTTATTTTTTTGGTGCCAATGGCGCGCCTTCAGGATATACTTCGCCAAACCCTTTGAATGTTACAGACCCAAATCAGGGAATTTTATATGAAATCATTGAATTGACGAATAATCAATACGGTTTCTTTGGAAATCCTTCGCGAGTGGATTCGTATAAATACCCAATGGGACTTGAATTATTTGGTGCAAACGGATATCAGAAAAAAGTAGGCGAACTTAAAAAACACGCTGATATTGTGGCGGCTTTTAAAGCCAATGTTCCATCAGAATTTCAAGGTTGTGTGAATGATGCAACGGGCGAAATTACGGCTCCGTCAAAAACGCCTGCTTTTGCAGATGGTTCAGGCGGAACTTCTGTAGGACCTCAGGCGAATTACCTGAAGTCTTATATTGATGCCATTTGGAACAAATATAAAAATGAAGATTTAATATTCTATGCCGGAGATGCCGGAGTTTTTAAAGGAAGAGTTATTGGCGAACAATTGGAAATGGTAGGACAATCGGGTGGTTTTGTTGGCCGTACGGGACGTGTTCAAAATCGCCCGACGACTCAGGAAGCGCTTGAAGGAAAAGGTGTTCTGGACAGAAGACTGGTTGACGGAGATCTCGATCTTGTGATTCAGGCGCAATTAACGGCGGCAATTAACAGACATGTTGTGAATACGACAACGCCAAATCCGGGTCAGCAAAACTGGTACGATGCTTCAAAATTTTATCAGGTAAACCCAACGAACCATTATTCTAAATTTTGGCATTTGCCGGGCATCAGCATTGATAATTTAGCGTACGGATTTGCTTATGATGATGTGGCCGATCAGTCGCCATCACTTCATTCGCCACAGCCAACAAAAGTAATTGCTGTTTTTGGAGGATATGCCGGAACAGTGCCTTCGGTTCCTGCGACTACAGATGTAATCACGGTTTATAAAGATTGCAACTACACAGGATTTTCCGGAGGATTAACAATTGGAGATTATAATTTGGCTCGTTTGAATACGTTGGGCGTTTTAAACGATGATATTTCTTCACTTAGAGTAGCAAAAGGTTTTCAGGCGATTTTGTATCAGGATGATAATTTTACCGGAGCTTCAACCGTAATTAATTCTGATAATACTTGTCTGAACACAACGTGGAATGACAAAGTAACTTCTATTCGAATTTTGGCAAACGGTGTTACGACTTTAGGAAATCAGACTTTCTTTTTGCAAAACAGAAACAGTAATCTGAATCTGGATGTCTGGAATGCAAGTACGGCAAATGCTGCAAATGTAGCGCAGGGAACTCCAAACGGCGCCAATAACCAAAAATTCACCTTCACGCATTTAGGCGACGGATTGTATAAAATCATTGCCAACCACAGCGGACAATCATTAGACATACATAATTTTAGTAAAGATAATGGTGCCAATGTAGAGCAATATCCATACAATGCTACACCAAATCAGCAATTTATATTGGTTGCTACAGGCGACGGATTTTATAAACTTGTAGTGAGAAACAGCGGTAAGCTTGTAGAAGTTGCGGGTGCAAGTACTACAAATGGTGCCAATGTGCAGCTATGGCAGGATAACGGGCAAACTTGCGCGCAATGGAAACTGGTTCCGGCGACAAGTTCTCAAACATCAGTTTTAATTCAGGCAGAAGATTATTCGGCAATGAGCGGCATTCAGGTAGAAGCTACAACAGATACCGGCGGAGGCTCGAATGTTGGTTATACCGAAACAGGAGACTGGTTGGCTTATAACAGTATTAATTTTCCAACTACAGGTTCTTATTTAATTGAATACCGAGTAGCAAGTGCTGTTGCGGGAGGTAAATTATCTTCTGATTTAAATGGCGGAACAATCGTTTTAGGAACTGTCGATATTCCGAATACCGGAGGATGGCAAAACTGGCAAACGGTTTCTCAAACGGTAAACGTAAATGCAGGAACGTACAATTTCGGAATCTATATTCAGAATACGGGAATGAACATCAACTGGATTAAAATTACAAAGGTGGGTGCAGGTTTAGCGGCAAAAACGCTTTCTACAGAAACCATTCAGGAAGAATCAAATACGGTTTTGAATGTCTACCCAAGTCCGGCAGAAAACACGCTTTACCTTACAACTTCGGTAAGCAATGAAAACGCCAGTATTGTAGATTCTCAAACAGGAGCTACAGTTTCAACGCAAAAAATCAACAACAATAGTGTAGATGTTTCGCAATTGAGAAAAGGAATTTACCTGATTGTTTTAGAGAAAGACGGTCAAAAAACGGTGAAGCGTTTTATAAAGAAATAAGAGATTTTAGCTTGTAGACTTTACATTCTAATCCAATCTAAAGCTGCAATCAGAAAGATTAGATTTAAAAGACTTTAGGTTTTAGATTCCGACCAATCTAAAATCTAAAGTCATAAATCTACAATTTCAATTATCCCCATTATTTATTAATCTATTAAACAAATTACTATGAAAAACAATTACAAAACGATCCAGTTATCATGGATCTTAATTTTGGTTCTGGGTGTTTGCAATTTAGCTGTCGCTCAAAAAAAAGTAATCGCTTATATTCCCAACTGGATTGACCTGAATTCATTTTCGAGCACTATTCAGTACAGCAAATTAACGCACATTAATATTGCGTTTGAAAATCCGGATGCCAACGGATATTTGACTTTCAATTCAGGATCGAATACCATTATTAATGCAGCACACGCACAAAATATCAAAGTTTTTGTTTCTCTTGGTGGAGGATCAGTTTCTGAAGGCGGCGCAATTAGAGATAATTATTTTAATCTGATTACGCCTGCCAACAGAACAGCTTTCATTCAAAAATTATATGACTACGTTGTAGCGCATAATTTTGACGGAATCGATGTTGATCTTGAAGGTCCGGCAATTAATGGCGATTATGGCGGATTTGTTATTGCTTTGGCAAACAAATTACACGCAAATGGCAAATTAATTTCGGCTGCACTTTCAGAAGGATACGGCGGAGCCAATGTACCATCGTCTACTTTTGCGGCTTATGACTGGATTAATATTATGGCGTATGATGCGACGGGTCCTTGGGCACCGGGAAATCCTGGACAGCATTCTCCGTACAGTATGGCGGTAAATCAGTTTAATTACTGGACAGGAAGAGGTTTACCGGCAAGTAAGGCCATTATCGGACTTCCTTTTTATGGGTACGGTTTTGGAGCTTCTGCAAATCAGGGAATTTCTTATGCGAATATCGTAGCGCAATATCCGGGAGCTGAAAATCAGGATCAGGTAGGAAATACGATTTATTATAACGGAATTCCAACGATCAAAGCAAAAACAACTTTCGCGATTCAGAATGCGGGCGGTGTTATGATTTGGGAATTATCTCAGGATGCAACCGGATCTAAATCATTATTAACAGCCGTAAATCAGGTTATCACAGGAAGTAATCCGCCAGTGGGTACAGGAACTCTAATTCAGGCAGAAAATTACTCTTCCATGAGTGGTATTCAAACTGAAGGTACGACAGACACGGGTGGAGGTTTAAATGTAGGTTACGCAGATACTGGCGATTGGTTAGCGTATTACAATGTTAATTTCCCAACTTCAGGTAATTATATTATTGAATACAGAGTGGCAAGTGCTGTTTCAGGCGGAAGATTATCTTCTGATTTAAGCGCCGGAACCATTCAGCTTGGAGCTGTTAATGTTCCCAATACCGGAGGATGGCAAAACTGGCAAACGATTACTCAAACCGTAAATGTAAATGCCGGAACATACAATTTTGGGATATATGTTCAAAATACAGGTTTTAATCTAAATTGGTTCAGAATCACGAAATCAGCTTCAGCTTTGGCAGCAAAATCAGCTGCAACAGATAAAATTGAAAGTCTGACCGTTTATCCAAGTCCAACAGAAAACGAACTTTTCTTTTCTGCAGAAATTTCAGGAGCAAACATAAGTGTTATCAATTCTCAGGATGGCGCTACGGTTTCTTCACAAAAAGCCAACAGTAATAGTATTGATGTTGCTGGTTTAAAAAGTGGAATTTATTTGATTTTGGTAGAAAAAGACGGAATTAAAACGGTGAGACGTTTTATTAAAAAATAAACATGAAGAAATACATACAAGTCTTAAGTAATTCAAAGTTACTGGTACTAACATTTATTTTCTTTGGTTTAAGCGGTCAGGCTCAGGTGATCATGTTTGATGATTTTAATTATTCAGGCAATACAGATCCACAATTGGCATCGTTTAACAAATGGCAAATTATTAATGGCGTAAGTGGACCTCCGGAAGGAGCCACTTATAGCCGTAATAACGTCAATTTTATTACAGACCCGAATGACGCATCGAATAAGTTAATGACTTTGAAAACAACCGTAAATGGTCAGTCAAAAGCGATAACACATTCCAGAATAGAAAGTTCGTATGAATATTTTGAGGGAACTTATGCGTCAAGAGTGTATTTATCAGATGAAGCTTTTGCGAGTAAAGATGCCAATATACAGACCTTTTTTACGATTGTAAGTTCAAGTCTTGCTCAGGATGGTTCAAAATATAGTGAACTGGATATAATAGAATATATGGCAGCTGATAAATGGGGTGTTTCTCCAGATAACAGAGTGGGCTATACAACTTCCTATCACAAATATATTGCAAATCCGTGGACACCCTGGAAAACCTATTCTACCCAGCAAAAATCATTAGCCGGGTGGCATACTTTTATTGCTACTTGTACAGATGGCGTTAACATTAGATATTATATGGATAACACGCTTATCGCAAGTCATTCTGTTACTGATAATGAAACTCAGGCAGGTCTTTCGGTTTATCCCCGAAGCAATATGCAGGTGGCATTCGCCAATTGGATCTGGAATAATGTATTAGGAACCAGCAATGCTAACAGAGAGAATACTTTCATGACAGATTGGGTTTTGTATTATAAGAATTCGGCATTAGATCTGACTCAGATTAATACTTTGGTTGCCAATTATAAAGCACAGGGATTGAAAAGAAGAAATCTGGCCGGACAAACATTTTATGAAACACCGCAAAATGGTGTTGCGACAGTTTATAAGGATTGTAATTATGGCGGACAAGCAGTTAGTTTACCAATCGGGAATTATACTTTAAGTCAACTGCAGGCAAAAGGAATTTTAGATAATGATATTTCTTCGCTTAAAGTTCAAAATGGTTATGAAGTAGTGCTTTACGCAAATGATAACTTTTCCGGTTCTTCTGTAACCAGTACTTCAGATGATACTTGTCTGGTAGATAATAATTTTAATGATACCGCGACTTCGTTAAGAGTTAGAGCAGTAACCAATTCTTCTTCAGTATTGATAGAAGCTGAAAGTTATGCCAACATGAGCGGAATTCAAACCGAAGCAACTACAGATACCGGCGGAGGATTAAATGTAGGTTATGCAGATACAGGTGACTGGCTGTCTTATAATAACATTAATTTTCCAACATCCGGTTCTTATTTGATTGAGTACAGAGTAGCAAGTGGTGTCAACGGAGCAATTATTTCTTCAGATTTAAGTGCCGGAACAATTCAGTTAGGTGCTGTAAATATTCCGAATACCGGAGGATGGCAAAACTGGCAAACGGTATCCCAAACTGTAAATGTAAACGCGGGAACGTATAATTTCGGAATTTATATTCAGAATACCGGTGTCAATATCAACTGGATCAGAATCACGAAATCCGCTTCAGCTTTGGCAGCAAAATCTACTTTAACAGATAAAATTGAAAATCTGACGGTTTATCCAAATCCCACAGAAGACGAACTTTTCTTTTCTGCAGAAATTTCTGGAGCAAACATCAGCATTATCAATTCTCAGGACGGCGCTACAGTTTCATCACAAAAAGCTGGCAGTAACAGTATTAATGTTGCAGGTTTAAAAAGTGGAATTTATTTGATTTTGATCGAAAAAGACGGAGTCAAAACTGTGAGACGTTTTATTAAAAAATAAGTTTTTAAGTTTTAACCGCAAAGTTCGCAAAGATGTTTTAAATCTCGCAAAGACGCGAAGGCGCAAAGTTTTTTCTTAACGCTTTTTTACTTTGCGACTCTGCGACTTTGCGAGAAATAAGTTAGCGTGCCTTGCGTAAAACTTAGCGCTCTTTGCGGTTAATACTTTGGCAAATATCGTAACCCCAAACCTCAAATATAATATGAAAAACAATTACAGATTTCGTTTTAGTTTACTCTTATTTATTGCGTTTAGCAGTTTTGCTGTCGCACAAACCTCTTTAGGTTCGAGTAAAACGTTTATGAACAATTTAAAAAACGGGCTGGCAAGTGCGACTTCAAAAAGTACTGGCGAGAAAACCGTTTTGCTTCAGGCGGAGCATAAAAATTTCAATGGAAAAATCAATTACAAACAATCAAATGCTTCGCTTGAGTTTTTGATTGGAGAAATTGCGAATGTCCCGGAATCTTCTTTTTACATCAAAGTGATGGACAAATCGCTGGAAGGGCACATTATTTTAAAGAAAACAAAAGAGGCCTATAAATATTATTCTGATGCAAAAGGAAATGCTTTTGTATCGAAAGTAGATATCAATACGCTGATTTGCGTGAATTATGAAAATGTCCCTGAAAAAGACAAAACTACAAGTAAAGCTGCCGCTGCACAAATTGCTCCGGCATTGCTGAATCTGCAAAGTTTACCGGGCGCGGCAGGTTGTGTCTTTTTAGATTTTGACGGTTATAACATGCCGGCAGGAAATCTTTGGAACAACGGAAACGCCATTAATGCAGCACCATCCGGAATGAGCGATGCAGATGTGCAGCAGCATTGGGAAGTAGTTGCAGAAGACTACAGACCTTTTAATTTGAATGTTACAACAAGTGAAGCTGTTTTTAACTCTTATCCAAGAAACAGAAGAATGCGTGTGGTGGTAACTCCAACCAATACAGCAGCCCCGGGGGCGGGAGGTGTTGCATATATTGGTTCCTTCAATTGGGACAATGATGTGCCTTGCTGGGTATTTATTACTTCAGGTAAATCGGGTGGAGATGCCTCTGCGCATGAAGTAGGGCATACTTTCGACTTAGGTCATGACGGTCGTACCAATCCAGCCGAAGATTATTTCGTAGGAATCAACAATACTTCTTGGGCGCCAATTATGGGTGCCGGCTATTACAGACCTGTAGTACAATGGAGTAAAGGCGAGTACGATTATGCCAATAACAAACAAGATGATGTTGCCACCATTGCAGGCACTAAATTTGGAGTAGGCTACAGAGGCGACGATTACGGAAACACTACGGCTTCTGCAGCAAATTTAGACTATAACGGAAGCGGCGCCATCAACCAGAAAAACGGAATTATTTCCAGTGAAGCTGATTATGATTTCTTTACGTTTACAACTGGCGGAGGAAATGTTTCGATCAATGCCAATACGGTTGGAAGAGATGGAAATTTACACCTTTTATTAAGATTGTACAATTCGGCAGGAGCAGAAATGGGAACGTACTGGAACTCTGATCCATTTGCTTTGAATGCTTCAATGAATGTGAATTTGCCTGCCGGAAAATACTTTATTGGTGTTGATGGCAATGGCGCCGGAAGTGCCGGTTATGGCGGATATTCGGCGTATGGTTCTATCGGAAGTTATTCGATTACAGGAACAATTCCGCCGGGAGGAAATATCGCGGCTTCAACAGATGTAATTACCGTTTATAAAGATTGTAATTACACCGGATTTTCAGGCGGTTTAACGATTGGTGATTATAACCTGGCGCGTTTGAATTCGCTGGGCGTTTTAAATGATGATATTTCTTCACTTAGAATCACGCAGGGTTTTCAGGCGATTTTGTATCAGGATGATAATTTTACAGGAGCTTCAACCGTAATTAATTCTGATAATTCCTGTTTAAACACAACGTGGAATGATAAAGTAAGTTCGATTCGTATTTTGGCCAACGGCGTTACGACTTTAGGAAATCAAACCTTCTTTTTGCAAAACAGAAACAGCGGTTTAAATATGGATGTCTGGAATGCAAGTTTGTCTAATGGTGCCAATGTTGCACAGGGAAATGTAAATAGCGGTAATAATCAAAAGTTTACATTTACACATTTGGGCGACGGATTGTATAAAATTATCGCCAATCACAGCGGACAATCATTAGACGTAAATAATTTTAATAAAGCCAATGGTGCCAATGTAGAGCAATATCCGTATAACGGAACTACAAACCAACAATTTATTTTATTTGCTGCAGGCGACGGATTTTACAAGATTATTGCCAGACACAGTGGTAAAATTGTTGAGGTTGCAGGAGCAGGAACGGCAAATGGCGACAATGTTCAGCAATGGCAGGATAATGGCCAGACTTGCGGACAATGGAAATTAATCTCAACAACAGGCGCACAAGCTTCTACTTTAATTCAGGCGGAAGATTATGCTGCAATGAACGGAATTCAAACAGAAGCCACTACAGATGCCGGAGGAGGCTTAAATGTTGCTTATACAGATACAGGCGACTGGCTGGCGTATAACAATATCAATTTTCCAACAACCGGTTCGTATTTAATCGAATACAGAATTGCAAGTGCTGTAGCCGGAGCCAGAATATCATCTGACTTAAATGGCGGAACTATTATTTTAGGCAATGTTGATATTCCGAATACCGGAGGATGGCAAAACTGGCAAACCGTAACGCAAACCGTAAATGTAAATGCGGGAACGTACAGTTTTGGAATTTATATTCAAACCAGCGCTGTAAATGTCAACTGGATCAGAATTACCAAAATTGGTGCTGCAGCAGCAAATCCTGTCGCTTCCTCTATTGTAAATGAAGAAAAAGAAGTGGAAACGGCATTTAATATTTATCCAAATCCGGTTACCGAAACACTGTTCTTTACCAGAGATGTTACAGGCGGAAACGTTAGTGTAGTAGATTCTCAAACAGGAAATTTGGTTTTATCAAAAGAAATCAATGACAATAATCTAAATGTTTCTGACTTGAGAAAAGGGATTTATCTGATTGTTTTTGATAAAGACGGAACGAAAACTATAAAGCGTTTTATTAAGAAGTAAAAGTAGTTATGAATTTTGAGTTATAGTTTAAAATTAAAAGGCTGTCGTAATTGACAGCCTTTTTTGTATAAAAAAGAATTCGAAAAAGTTATCTATTTTTTTGTTTTGTCCAGTTCGCCAATAAACGGAATATCATCCTGAACTGCAGCTCTTATTGTGGTTTGAAAATATTGTTCTAACTGAATGAATTTTGCCGCGTTGATAGGGCCAATTGCTTTTTTGGCTTTGCCATAGGTTTTAGATAAAAGCTTTTCCAGATCGACATTGTTTTTTAAATTATTTTTTGCCAGTTCATCTGCTTTTTCATCTGTTATTTTATCATAATTGATAGCGTAATCGTTTATGATTTGAATTTTTTTCTGTCCCAACGTTTTACGTTCTGTTTCATAACTATCATAAACAGCCTGAAATGCTGTGGCTTGCGGTTCGGACAAATTCAGATAATCTTTTATAATATCTCCTTTAGATTTTCCGTAAAGGCTTTGAAGAATTGCCACATCGTCTGCCGATTGCGCAGATAGGAAAGTAGAAACAAGAAGGGCTGACAATAGAAATAATTTTTTCATAGTTTGTAGTTTATTTTAGTTGAAAAACATTTGATGGTTATTTTTTATTTACTGAAATCATAACTTAGAGTTGCACCCAAACCAAATTGAAATGTTGAAACATAATCAGTTACACCAACAAGTCCGTAATAGGTCCAGTAATAGCTATTACCCACTGCAGCAGACATCGATTGTAAATAAGCATTTAGGTTTATAGAAATTGGTGAGCTTGTTGTAATTTTTACCCCTAATTTTGCTTCCCAGGCAAAATAGGTTCCGGAGCCGCTTTGTGGGGTTTCTAAAATTGCAACACCAGCTCCCGCTCCAAGGTAAGGAAGCAATTTATCAGAACCGGCATTAAAATAATGTGTATAATCAACTAAAATATAGTTTATTGCACCTTTGTCATCTCCAGCATTTATTTGGTTTCCAAGCGGACCATATAGAGGCAATTTAGTATCCAATCTGTTGTATTTTAATTCTACAGAGCTATTGTCTATAAAAAAATACTCGAAACCTATACCATATTCAAAACCGTCTTCTACATAACCGTAGGTATCATCATATTCTACTTTATCCTGAAAGGCATAACCGCCATATAAATTAAGCAGAAATGAATTTGAAGTTTGTGCTTTTGCAAAAAATGAAAATAAAAAAACAACGAGAAATAAATTATACTTTTTCATAATTTTAGCTTTTTAATTTGATTTGTAATTACTTGGGGTCAAAAGGCTTAACCGGGTATTTAAAATGATAAACCAAAATTAATTTTACTTTATTAAAAAAAATATTTAAACGCTGTAAGTTGGTTTCACTTTAGAAAATGAAACAAGATTGTAGTGGAATTCGTTCAATAGAAAGAACGAAAAAAGCCCGTTTCAAATGAATGAAACGGGCTTTTTTATAGTTAAGTTTAATAACATCAAACGTTTCAGTCAGTGACTGAAAACGTACTGCAGTATTCTTTTATGGTTTCTCTAACTGCCCGAAATTCCAGTAAAATGGCTTCTTCTGTTCCTGTTGCTTTTGCAGGATCATTAAAATTTTGATGCAGCTTTTTTGCTTTTGTTGGAAAGAACGGACATCTTTCTTTGGCGTTATCACAAACCGTATGTACAAAGTCAAAGTCAATACCTGAATATTCATCAATATGATTTGAGGTGTGGCTGGAAATATCTATTCCATCTTCTTTCATTATTTCGATCGCTCTTGGATTTACTCCGTGAGTCTCAACGCCGGCGCTGTAAACTTCGGCTTTATCGCCTAAAAAATGTCTCAAATAACCTTCTGCAATCTGGCTTCTACAGCTGTTTCCCGTACAAAGCACTAAAATTTTCTTCGTCATAATTTAAACAAATAACCAAATGATATTGATAATGCAAAACTTCGGCTCAAAGCCAAAAATAAGCTGCAATACAATAACAGATGTCGTAATGATAATTGGTTTTTTATATTTGATAATTATCTGCTGCATAATTAACAACAACCCGAATTTGGCGAACAGGAATTTGAAGAATCTCCTTGTAGGTTCGTTAATTTTATTTTGTGTTTTGGCTCGATTCCGCAAGCTTCCTGCGCCAGACAAGCAGTTGTTTTATTTTTCAGAATAAAATTTTCGCCATTAAATTCTAAATCATAACGACCGATAGTTTCGTTTTGATATTCTACTTCAATTTCAAAATCTTCAATTCCAAGTTTTTCTTCAGAAAGATTTATGATGTGTAAAAGTTTGCCCGGCTTTAAACGATGTTCATAATCATTGGCATTCCATAATTGAAAATTCACTGATTTTTCATTGCGTATGACGCCTCCGCAGTCGATAAAATTTTTAGTTGTAATACCCACTTCTGTAACGTGAAAATGCTCAGGAACAAAAGTTCCGTTTTCCAGTTGAAAAGCTACGTTTTCTAAATTTGGAAGTAATGTTTTAATTTCTGATAATTTCATGACTTAACTTTTTATAGTTATAATGCAATATTGCGATATAGTTGGGTAAAAAAATGCTTTTAGCAGCATTTTTGGTCTTTTACAACTGAAATAATATTCGAGAAATAATCCTTTAGAATAGCAAAAGTATTTTCGTCAATGCAATAACAAATGGCGTTTCCCTCGATATTTCCTTTTATAAGACCTGCGTTTTTTAGTTCTTTTAAATGCTGAGAAACAGTGGGCTGCGCTAATGGTAATTCATTGACAATATCACCGCAAATGCATTCATTTACTTTCAAAAGATATTCAATGATTGCTATTCTGGCCGGATGTCCCAATGCTTTTGCAATGATAGCAATTTGGTTTTGCCTGTCTGTAAAATGATCTGTTTTAGTGGCTCCCATATTCTTATATTTTAATATCGCAATATTACGATAATCACTTTAAAAACAAAAGACATTTTAAAATTAATTTTAATATGAAATAAAAAAACCTGTTTCAAATAAATGAAACAGGCTTTGAAATTGTGGAACTTTGGGGCGTATTCACAATTATTTTGGTAATGTTGGCGTCATAATCCGTCTTGTTGGCGTACTCAACGTTTCTATAAAGGCGAGTAAATCGCTGATTTCTTCTTTGTTTAAATCCAGTTTTTTCAGCATCGGATCTACTTTTGGAATCAGGGAATCGCGTGCTGTTCCCAAATATTTTTTCTGAACAGGAGAGGGATTTCCACCATTATACAATTCGACAACATCTAAAAGAGAGGGAAAATGTCCGTGATGCATCCACGGTTTTGTGTTGGCAACTTCACGAAGCGTTGGCGTTCGGAATTTGCCAATATCTTTTACATTTTTGGTAACATTATAGCGCCCAAAATCTTCATTTTTTGTTCCGAATAAAGTCTGACCGTCGTTATGAAACTGATTATCGCTAAAATAAGGCGTGTTATGACAATTGATGCATTGCGCTTTGGTTCTGAACAAATGCAATCCTTTGACTTGCTGATCTGTATAAGCTTCAGATTTTCCGCTTACAAACTGATCAAATTTACTTTTAGGAGAATTGATTGATCTTTCAAAAGTCGCAATCGCATATTGAATTCGTTGCAGATTCACTTTTTTATCGCCAAAAGCAGCTTCAAAAAGTGGTTTATAACCTTTTACTTTCGCAATTTTATCAACGGCAATGGTTAGCTTTTCATTCATTTCAAGTGCGTCACCAATCGGAAATTGCGCCTGATCTTCAAGACTGGAAGCTCGTCCGTCCCAAAATAAAGTTTTCGCGTAAGCAGAATTTAAAATCGTCATCGAATTTCGTTTTCCCGTCTGGCGATCGTGACCAAAAGAGCGCGTTAAATTATCTGTCCAGCCCAATTCCGGATTATGACACGAAGCGCAGGCAATTTGTCCGCTCAGGGATAACCTCGGATCAAAAAACAGTATTTTCCCCAACGCTTCCTTTTCTTTCGAATACGGATTGTAATCGGGATAGGGAACTGCAGGCAAAACGCCAATATCCTGGAATTTAGACTTATCTACATTTTCATGCAATTCCGCAGCCGGCCATTTTGAAGAATCTCCGCCGGAATACAGTTTTCTTAATTCTGTAATATCGATATAATCCGGTTCTTCAACGCTTTTGTAAGCCGTTAAAATCAGGAGTAAGAATAGAGGGATTAGTATGGTCTTCAATTTTCGTTTTGTTTATTTTGAGTTTTCAGTCTCGGTTTTCAGTCTCAGTCTCAGTCGCAGTTTTCAGTCTCAGTCTCAGTCTCGGTTTCCTGAACTTTGTCAAAGTTTAAAACTTTGACAAAGTTGACTTGGGTTTACAAGCTGCGACTGAAAACTGCGACTGAAAACTGAAAACTGAAAACTTAAAGCGTAACCTCTTTAGGACATTCAATGCTCAAAGCCGTTGGTTTTGGATAAACTCTGTTGTTGTACATTCTGTATTGTGTCGAAACGGTTCCTCCGAAAAGTTTGTCGTTTGTTAGTTTTAATTCGAAAGAAATTTCAAATAAACCGGCGCTGATTTCTTTGTATGTTCCTTCGCCGGAAATGGCAATAATATGTGTATTTGTGGCACTGGATCCAATCGTCAAATCTTGTGGAATTACCAATACGGTTCCCTGTGTTTTGCTGTTTCCGTTTTCAGGGAAAAACTCTAAAGCAGAAGTAATATTAAAGCCCGGAGAAACGGCGGCAGAATTACTTTCGTTAGAAAACCATCTTTTTAAACCAAATGAATTGACTGTATTTGCTCCGGTTGCTACGTTAAAACCAATTTTGAAAGCATCGTAATAAACATCGTCATTTGGGTTTGCTGTTCCTTTATCACTATATAAAATCGCATTTTCGTTGTCTTTGGTTACCACGACCGGAAAAGTTAAAGCATTGAAAGTTTGCCATGTACAAGTTCCGTTGTTGTTAAACCAATGTTCGCCATAAGTCAAATAAAAGGCATTGGTTGGATCAGAGAATTTTGATGCCGGATAAGCGTTAATATCCCTTGGAGATTTTATTGGTTTTACAATAGTTAAGCCTGTATTTCCGGTCGCAACGTAATTTGGAATATTAATTAGGGTAATTTTTGATTCATAACGCGCATCATCATTTTGAATATCTTCTAATAAAGTCAAATGATACGTTATGGAGCTTCTGTTATCTCCAAAATCATCATGCGTTAAAGAATATTCAAAACCGTTTGTGAATTTAAATATGGAAGCATTTTCAATTTCTGAAGGAATAAATCCGTTAGGGAAATTGACTTTAAAATCGATTTTTTCACCCACTTCTCCTTTTACAATGAAATCTTTTACGGGAAATGTATAGTAAGTAGTTGCTTCGCCTAAAGTGATGGTAAAAATATCATTTAAGCCAGCTGTATTTAAATTACCTATGTGGATATTTGAATCTGATGTATTTTCTAATTTTAAGGAAATAGTTTGTTTCTCTTTCCATCTTTTATCAAAAGATACATAAATCGTATCTGTTAACTTATTGCCTTGAAATAATAATTCACTCACAGGTTCTACCGTAAAAGTATCAGGATCTCCTGAAGTAGCGGTACTAAAATTAGCCGTTACAGGATTTTTTAAAGTCGATGAAGTTAGCGTAACCGGAACCTTCAATATTTTCACTGATTTATTTTCATACGCTGCAGATGGTATTATGGTTGTACTTACTGCAGGATATTCTAACGGTGCTCCGGCAGAATTTACCATAAAATTAAAACGTATAAAGGGATCAATGTTTTTCGATTCCAGTTTATAATCATCTTTAGAACAAGACGAAAATAAGATTACAATGAGGCTTAATGCGGATATAATTTTAGTAAGATTCATTTTGTTTTAAGTTTGAGTTAAGACTTATATTTCTGCGGGGTATAGGTAATACGTATTTTAGAGATGGATAGTTTATACTGCAAACTAGAGAAATACAGCCATCATTACGGGAAACATCTCTCCTGGTTCTGGCAATATCAAAGAACAAATGCCCTTCAAAACAAAATTCTTTTCTGCGTTCCAGAAATAATGCTTCTGAAATATTGCTGTTATCAGTAAGTAAGGTAGCTTTTGCTCTGGCTCTGATGGTATTAATATCCTCTCTTGCCTGATCCGCATTATCCAACCCGATTGCAGCTTCGGCACGAATTAAATATTGCTCACTTAGCCTAAAAGCTACATAACCGGGATTATTCTGAAATTTCTTAGTAAAATTATAGTTTCGCGGAACCGTTTGTAAATTGACAATTGTTGGGATTGATTTTGTTAAGAACAGCTGTTTTCTAATATCGGTACTTTCATATAAATTCACTAAATCTTCTGATGCAGCATAACTACCGTAGCTTGTAAGAGAGGTATATCCGTATGTTGCAGACAATGATGCACTTGTAGTTCCATCTTCGTTTCTTGGAATAGAAAATTCTAACAAAATTTCTGAGACAGGAAGATCAGGCTGTTCCCATTGTGCTACATAATTGTCTGAATTAACCAAAGTTACACCGGAATTTACAATAATATCATTTGCGGTATCGTAGGCGTTTTTCCAGTCTTTTTTAAATAAATAAACTCTTGCCAACAAAGCTTTTGCGCTGGTTTTATTAAAATAGGAATAAGAAGGTCCGCTAAGTAATGCAGTATCAGAATACAAATTTAAAGCGGCTGTAATATCATCGATGATAAAAGCATAGGTATTGGCGACTGTTTCTCGTGTAGGATATGTAAGTTTTTCATTTAAGGAAGCCTTACTGTAAACAATTCCTAAATGAGATGCATCTGCAGAATAATCATAATTTTGAGTATATATCTGGCTTAGTAAAAAGTGAATATAAGCTCTAATGGTTAAAGCTTCTGCTTTAATTTGGTTTTTCTCTGCTGCGGTTGCATCGGGAAGGGCATCAGTAAATTCTAAAAGTAAATTGGTTTGGTTGATGATAGCATAACAACTGCCATAAAAACCGGCTAAATTTGAATTGTCTGCCTGATCATCAAAAGAATAAAATCCCGCAACATTAGAATTTATGGTAATTTGGCCATTAGAAGTAATTGAAGTGCTTATTGTAGGTGTAAATTTTAAATTTCCGCCCTGTAAATCAGCATAAACAGAATAGGGCGCAGGTCGCAAAGCACCTTCAACCGTAACATAAAGACCTCTCATAGCCTGCAATACGCCTTCTTTGTTTTTTAACTGTTCTGTTATAGAGGTTTGCGAACCAGGTTCCTGTTCCAGAAAATCACTACAGCCTTGCATCAAAAAAGAAGCAGCCAGCAGTAAAGTGAATTTAAGTTTTATAATATGTTTAAAATTGCTCATTTTCTAAAATTTTGTATTAATTCCTAATGAAATTGTTCTGGCTTGCGGGTAAGTAAAGCTTAATTCCCGTATTCCGTTTAATCCTGACGGACTCTTTTCTTTGTACCAGTAAAATGCATTTGAGACATCGCCAAAAACAACTAAATTATCAAGGAAAGTATTTTTTACCGGAACATTATAACTCAAGGTAATGTTGCTGATTTTTAGATAGGTAGCATCATATACATATTTACTTAAATTAGGTGTAAGTGTGTTTCTGCTGGGAGCAGGCTGTGCCACAATATCGCCTTGATTTCGCCAGTAGTCATAAGCATTTACAGACATGTTTCGGTTTGAAATAATGGTGTATTTTGATATGATTTCATCAGAAATTAATTTATCGCCTCCCAATTGAAATGCACCATTTACAGATAAAGTAATGCTGTTGTTAAACGAAAAACTATTGCTAAAACCTCCAAATGCTTTTGGCTGTAAATCACCTATTGGCTCCCAGTCGGTTTCATTAAATAAGCTTTTATAAGTAACGGCATCATAAATTTGACCGTCTTTTTTAATTAAATCGCGACCTGTAGCGGGATCAATACCTGCCCATTTTACGCCCCAAATAGTAGTAGTGCTGTAACCAATTTTTTGTGCCAGAGCAATATTAGACAAAGAATACTCACTTCCTAAGCCTGTTAAATCTGTTACTTTATTATCAACGGTTGAGATATTAAAAGAGGATGTCCATTTGAATTTTCCTTTTTGAAACCATTTAATTCTTGTGGTCAATTCAAAACCTTTGTTGTACATACTTGCCGCATTAAGCTGCATAATACTAAAACCGGTTTCAGTAGGAATATCGCGGCTTGTAATCAAATCATCCAAGTCATCATAATAATATTCCAGCGTTAATTCTATTGTATTAAAAATATTAAAATCGACTCCGGCATTAAACTTTTTATTTTTCTCCCACTTTAAATTTCCATTAGGAGAAGAACTTGGTGTGGCATACGATCCGCCATTGTATCCGTTTTGAAGTACATTGTATAAGCCTTTAGAACGGTAAGAACCAATTCTTGAATTTCCGGTAGAACCGTAACTCACTTTTAATTTTAAGAAATCAATCCACGAAGCGTTATTCAGGAATTTTTCATTAGAAATAATCCAGGCCAAACCGGCTCCGCTGTTTAATGCTACATTGGTATCGTCTCCAAAAACAGAGCTTTCATCACGTCGGATATTCCCTAAAAAATAGTATCTTTTTTTATAATTATAATTGATTTGTCCGAAGAAAGAAACACGCGAATTATAATTGATATCATCTTTAAAAACCTGTCTTGCGTAAGTTTCGTCAATAGCAGTTGCTACATTATCATCCTGAATGGCATCTCCAACATTATTAATGATATTTGGATTGGTAAAACCCGTTGCAGAGGCAGAATCAAAATCGGTTTTTTCTTCAGAAAGCTCAAAGCCTACAGTACCGTCAATAATATTATTTTTATTGATTTCTTTGTTAAACAGCATATTTCCCTGCCAGTTCCATTTGGTCGAATTTCTGTTGATTATGGAGCGTCGTCCCCAGCTTGGATACGTAATTCCGTCAAGAAGAAAACTACCATTAATTTGTCCGCTTTCGTTTTCGCCGGAGAAATAGCGGTCTTGTACTTTATCCAAATAATCTAAACCAAATAAAGTACTAAATCTGATGTTTTTATTGAGTTCATAACCCAAATTCAAACTTCCGAATATCGCTTTAGATTCCGTCTCATTTTTATTTTGTTCAATTGCTGCTAATGGATTTCCTCCGGTTGAACCTACTAAACCTATTTTAGAATACGTTCCGTCTGCATTATAAGGAGAAATGGTTGGCAGATATGCGAAATCATAATAAATGTTTGGTGCATCTTTTTTGACATAACTTGGATTAAATGACAAATTAATATCCCATTTAGATTGTTTGTAACCAATATTGATTCCACCATTTAATTGTTTCGTTTTATTGCCCAATTGCGGTTCATCAATTCCCAGATACGTAATATTGGTACGAAAGGTTATTTTTGAAGTTCCTCCTGAAACACTAAAATTGTACTTATTGTAAATACCCGAATTGTTTAAAAGATCAAACCAGTCAGTATTAACTCCATTGTAAGGAACTGGTGTATAATTCGTTGATACGGCAGAATTGTAAGCATTATTTAGTTCATTATACTGTTCTCCATTTAAATATTTAATCTGGTTAATCGCAGTAGAAACACCAAGCTGATTCGAAAATTGAAACTGAGGTTTTCCTTTTTTTCCTTTTTTTGTTGTGATCAAAACGACTCCGTTTGCTCCGTCGGCACCATAAATACCAACCGCTGCAGCATCTTTAAGAACCGTAAAAGTTTCAATATTGTCTGGCGAAATAAAAGCAAGAGGATTGGATAAACTTTCTCCAAGACCGCCGGCTGCATCAAAAACGGCACTGTCGATACCTTTTTGCTCGTTCATGATGACACCATCAACGATAAATAAAGGTTGTGTTGAAGTACCAAGAAGACTTGCGTTTAAAGATTTTAAAGTTCCCTGACCACGAATGTTTATTTTAACCGGAGTTCCAACGCCAGAAGTATTTTCTACTAAAACGCCTGCAATTTGACCTTCGACAATTTTATCAATACTTTCAGAAGCCTGTTGTACGGCAATATCCTTCGCATTCAAAGTCGAAATACTCCCCACAATTTCTTCCTTTAATTTTGTAGTTCCGTACGATGACGTAATCACCACCGGATTTAATTCATCTGTAGATTCTTCAAGATTAAAAATGAATTCTTTTTTATTATCTGCTTTTTGAGATTGCGTCTGCATTCCTAAAAAGGCAGCTTCAAGAACAAGATTATTGATGTTATTTCCTTTTAGCTGGTAGGCAAATTTTCCGTTAAAATCTGTTATAGCACCCATTCCGGTTCCTTTGATGCGAATGGTGGCGCCTGGAAGCGGTTGTTTATCTTTGGCATTATAAACAGTTCCGGTAATAAATCTTTCTTTTTCTTCAGATGAAATAGCTGTCGAAGAAGGAGCAGAGCTGGTTAATAAAACCTGCTTATTCTGAATGTAAAATGAAATGTTTTTCCCTTTAAATAATTGCGTTAAAACAGTTTCTAAAGAAGCATTATCAACATCAATTGAAGCTTTTTGGTCAGCGTCAATTTTTCGGGCGTTGTAAATAATTCTGAAAGTACTTTGTTCTTCAATAGCTTTTATAATTACAGTCAAAGGCTGATCTTTTACATGTAATGTGATCGATTTATTCTGCGAAAAACCTTTAAAACCAAATATGAAGAGGGCCAGGAAAAATAGCATTTTCCTTAAATTGGGTATCGTAAATGTCATGTTTTTAGTAAATTATGGAATATTGGTAATGGTAATAGTATTTTCTTTTACAGCATAATTAAATGGCGTGTCGCGTTTTAATAATTCTAAAATATTCTCGACGCTCGACTCACTAATTTTTATAGAACCGGTAAAACTCTGTCTGGCCAAATCAGAATTTTCGTTGATGATTTTCACATCATAAGTACGCTCTATAATTTTTGCAATAGTTGAAAATGGGGTATCTTTAAAAGCAATATCGCCTTTTGTCCAGGCCGAATATATACTTGTATCTACGAATTTTGTGGTGATTTTTTTCGAATTGTTTTGCCAGGTCGCCATTTGGTTCGGCACAATCAAAACAGCATTTGATTTGTTTTCGGCTTCAGTCATTTGAATACTTCCTTCGATCAAAGTAGTATTTACGGTAGGATTTTCAGGATAAGCACTTACGTTGAATTTCGTTCCCAAAACTTCAACTTCGACTTTGTTGGCGTGCACGATAAAAGGGTGGGTTTTGTCTTTGGCAACTTCAAAAAAAGCTTCACCGCTCAGGTAAACATTTCTTTTTCCGTTAAGGCCAAATTGCTCCGGATATTTTAAAGTTGTTCCGGAATTTAAACTCACAACAGTTCCATCCGAAAGTTGAAGTTTGAATCTTTTTCCGTACGGAACTTTAAGCGTATTGTAGACAACTTCCTGATCCTGAACTTTTCCGAAATAAATAAGTTGGTTAGGAAATTTTCTGGCAATCAAATCGCCTTTATCGTTTACAACTTTTGATTGATTATTTTTAGAAATAAACTCTGAACGGCCATCAGCTAATTCTAAAACAATTTCTTTAGCTGAATTTGCTTTTTTACTATAATTAAAAGCCAGTTTTCCCAATCCGAAAAGCACTAAAAATACAGCAGCAAATTTTAAATATCGGTAAACTTTATTTTTCGCTTTAAGCTGAATTACAGGAGTTTCCTCTAATGTAACATCAGAAAGTGAAGTCATCGCCCAGATTTTTTTTGCGGCAATAAACTGTTTTTTATTTTCTTCAGAAGCATTAATCCATTCAAAAAGAGTTTGAATTTCCTGTTCTGTCGCTTCGTTCGACAAATATTTAGTAAGTATTTCTGAAATCATATTTTGATTTTTATGCTTCTGGTTTTAGTAAGTACACTTCAGAAATAAAAAACCCTACCTTTTATTTTTAATTATTACAAATAAGGATAAAAATCAGAAACAAATAATCCGATAATTTCGTTTTTAAAATCTTCAAAGCCTTTGTCATGTGGGCTTCAACAGCTTTTAAGGTAACTTGCATTTCTTCGGCGATTTCTGCATTTTTTTTATTCTCGATTCGCTTTTTTATAAAAACTTCGCGGGTTTTGGGAGGTAAATCGTTGATAGATTCGCTAATAATGCGCTCTAATTCGGTCAATTCTAAAGTGTCGAAACTTATCGAATTCAAGATTTCGATGTTAAGTTCTCTTTCTTTTACATTTAATAAATCATTCTTAAAACGATCTTTGACTTTATTATGTCGTATCGTATTTAAACATTTTGATTTGGCATAGGTATACAAAAAAGATTGTATTCCGTTGATAGAATCTACGTTTTCTTTGTTTTGCCACAAATGCAAAAGCGCTTCCTGTGCGAGATTTTCGGCTTCGTCTTTGTCATAAACAAACTGAATGCAAAAAGCCTGAATTCGGTTAAAGTATTTTTCGTAGAAATAAGTAAACGCAGCCTGATCTCCTTTTTTAAAAGATTCAAAAAGATTAAGTTCAAAACTACTAGTATTATTCATCGAAACGGAATTCTGTTTTTGCAGAAGCAATATAAGTAATTTCAAAAAAGTACTCGATTTTGCTCAGATTTCGGCAAATATAAAATATTATTTATACCAATTCTAAATAAAATTCAAATAAAGAATGTTTCCGGAAAAATTATTCAGAATATGCGTAAATTTTTTGACCCATATAAGTTCATAGAAGTAATTTAAGTTTTGGGATGTTTTTTTGAACCATATAAGTTGTTTGAGATTTTACCGCAAAGAGCGCAAAGTTTTTTTGATAGGCGGTTTCAATAAAAACACAAAGTTCGCAAAGCTCTGTGTAAACTTTGCGAACCTTGCGTAAATCATTGCGAACTTTGCGGTATAAAAAACACAAAGTTTAATATGAACTTACATAACTTATATGGTGAAAAGAAAAAAAATATTAGTTCACAATCAAATCGATATCGCTGGATAATCTGGTATCAATTTCGCCTTTCGCTCTATTTACCATGGTATACGGAGAAAGTCTGCCATTTTTGAGGATTTCTTCTTTCGAATATACTAAATCATAATACATAATGAGTTCACCGGAATCTGTTGGTACAGCGGTATTTTTTTTATTTTCCGGAATATCCTGATAATAATAACGTGACTTTTTCAGATTCGGATATTTGCTTATCAGATAATCGTTTATGGTATAAGTTGCGCCATCGACTTTGTATAAATCTTCTGTAAGTATTCCGGTAATTGTTTGGTCTTTAATGTTTTGTTTCAATTTTTTATACGCTTCTTTCGTAGTCGAAAAATCAGATTGCAAAAGATTATCCCTATCCGATAATTTTCTGATAACCGAAAGTCGTACCAAGTCGCCGTTGATTTCTATTACTTTAAAAACGAAATAATAATTTTGCATGCTTTGGCTTCCGTTTGAACCTCTTTCACTGCTAAAAATATAACTTCCTAATTGCAAACGATGTTCAGGACTGTTAATCGCTTTTTTCCAGGCATAAGGTTTGTAAACGAATTGTTTTAAAATGTAGAATGCTACAAGAACCAGTAAACTTATTAAGAGTATTTTTTTCATTTATAGTTGGAATGTTTTTTACGGCAAATATTTTTACCGCAAAGTACGCAAAGTTTTTACGCAAAGAGCGCAAAGTTTTTTTGATAGGCGTAAAAACAAAATTCGCAAAGCTTTGTATAAAAACTTTGCGAATCTCTGGGTAAATCTTTGCGAATGGCTGTGGTAAAACTGACCACAAAGTTAAAGGAACTTTTTCGTTAAGAATCATTACGCTTAAAATTCCTCCATCCAAACACAATCAATAATAAATTGAAAAGCAATAGAGGAAGAAACGCTTTTCCGAAACTTATTTCTGATGCATCACTAAAAGTTTCCACTTTAAATTTTCCCCAATTTTCCTTATCGACAGCATCATTATCAAATATCTTTGGATAGAAATACAAACGCATTTTTTCATGAAATTCTTTTGTTTTCTGCAGAAATAAAAGTTGATTTCCTAAATCGGATTTTGCAATTTCGTTAAGCTGAATCTGGGTATGCAAAGTCGGAATAAACTGTGCTATAAACTGACTGGCGTGATTTCGTTGTTTCAGTTTTGTTTCCAATTCTTTTGACTCAACTGCTGATTCGTCGTCACCCATTTGCTGCATGGCATAATACCAAAGCCAGCTAAATTCCTTATCCGGCAAAACATAATTTTTAAACTGCGGATAATGGCGGTAGAATTTGTCCAGAGTTGTTTGTTTGTCCATGTCCCATTTTTCGTGATAGGCATTTCGCTGTTTTAATGTTAATTCTAAAGCTTCCGGAACGGGATATTTATTTACGATATAAGTATTAATGGCTGCCGGCAAAATGATGATCAAAAATAACCAGACCGTCAATAAAATTACAGCATTAAAGTTTGAATTTTTCTGCAGTGAAACAATGTAAAAACATACTCCAAACCAGAAAAGAATGTACAAAACACTAATAATGTAAAACGTAAAAAAGGATTTGTCTAACGGAATATTCAACAGGAAAATGGAAATTAACAGCACAATTGTTAACAGCGTAATCATACTTAAAATTCTAATATAGAATAGTTTAATAATGTATGAAAACGTATTATTGGTTTGTGTTGCGACAATTTTCCAGGTTCCGCTTTCTTTTTCTTCAGAAACAATATTGTACGTAAAAGCGATAATTAAAAGAGGAAAAAGATATACGAGAACAAAACTAAAATCAATATTCCCCAGCAGAAGATTGGTCGGATTATTTAATTCCGAATCATATTTCTGAGCTTCCAAGCCACGAATTGTGACGCTTTGAATCGACGGATTTACGTCGCGCTGGCCAATTGCCAAACTGTTTATCGGAAATGTTTTATTGACGAGTGAAAACTTGATATAATAAAGTAAGAGTCCGATTTCGTCTTTGTGAAAAGCAGCATTTCTCGCAATATGTTCTTTTTGATATACAGCGGCTTCACTTATGTTTTGAGATTGTTTTTCCTGGAATTGTTTTCCAATTAAAAGGCTTATAAATCCGATCAAGAATAAGAACAATAATCCGATTTTTGTTCCTTTTGACCGAATAAAATTTTTAAATAATAATGCTAACATATTAAATGGCTTTAAGGTTTTTTGAGGCTATTTTGATGAAAATATATAACAGACTAATCCACAGAAAAAGCGCGATAATAGAGGTGAACTCATTTTTTATCACAACCCAAAAACCTTTTGGTTCATAATGAAATTCCTGTACATCTGACCAGTGTTCTTTTCCAATTACAGCCGGTTTATCTTTATTATTACTGATGTATTTAATTTGTAATGCATTCATTTTTTGCGCCATAGTATAACGATATGTTTCTGCTTGTTTTTGAAAATCGATATACGAATCATAATCAGTATTGGATAAAGCCATAGAAAGGTTTTTCATCGCGATATACGGATTAAAAAATGACATGGCTCTCGAAAAACTGTTTTGTTTTTGGTAAACATGCAGCAAAGTATCGAGGTGTTTGTTGTAAATACCGGCACTTATTTTTTCTCCTTCGGTCATAATAAAACCAGAATAATTAAACGGTAATTTTTGCACCGAATCGACTTTGTAAACAGCCAGTAAAGAATCTTTTATGGCTTTATAATGCAAATCATTCGGGTTGTGGCTGTCGCCTTGTTTTAAAATGTCTTTTTCGATAGCACTGTTGAATTCTATTTTTGATGGTGCTTCAAATATATAAGCACCAACAGCCTGTGTAACTCTTGGCAAAATAATCGTAAATAAAAGCCAGATTCCGATAAGGGAAACCAAAGCTTTTTTTGAGGTTTCGCTTAAAGCAGAAACCAGAACCGCGATTACACAAAAGAAGATCAGATAGAGAAAATGGAATCCAATAAAAAAGACCATTTTTAATGTTTCATCTGAAGAAATTGTAAAATCCTGAAGCAGTAACCAAATGAAAACCAATACAATAATTGTAGGAACAAACAATATCATAATTACCGAAGCGATGCCTAATATTTTGCCTGCCAAAAGTTGTTTCCAGTTTATTCCCTGACTTAAAAGAAGTTTCAGAGTTCCATTTTCCCGCTCGGCTGCGATGGCATTAAATCCGAAGAAAAAAATCAGCAGCGGCAATAAAATCTGTAAAATCATGGCAATACTAATTTCGCCAAAACGTAACATGCTATTGGAGAATCCTGCCTGGGAAAAATTAGCTGTATTTTGTTTATGAGCTTCGAGGAAAACAGCATTTCCAAAAAAAGGTTCCATTCCAAATTCAAAAGCGCTTAAAGGGGTACTTTTGCGAAAAGCAAAGTTGCCGTAATGCGCCATTCGGTGTGGGTTTTTATCCGGATTTTTCAACCAGTCTTCACGTGATTCGTGCTGGTATTTTTCGCTGGTTTCGTTTTGAAGGGTATAATTTTTCCAGCCTGAAAAAACGGCATAAGCCAGCAAAACACCAATAAAAAGTGTGATTATAAAAACAGCCGGATTCTTAAAAGCTGAATTTTTTAAATGTTTTGCAATTAAAATTTCTACGTGTAAAGACATGGCTTTTATTAAAATTTATAAGTTAAAGTAAGCGTAGCATTTCTGGGCGCACCGGGAAATAAACGAAGGTAATTTTGCGCACCAAGCCAATAGGTTTTATTAAAAATATTTCCTGCATTGATCGCGATTTGCATGTTGCCCTTATTGGGTTTGTAATATAAAGCCGCATCAAAAATGGTAAAGTCAGGAAGTGTAAAATCTCGGGTAAACCACGGAATTTTACTGCTTTGGTACTGCATTCCCAAACCAACTCCGAAATCATCTAAAACAGAATCAGAATTGAAGTTGTAGCGTGTCCATAAATTGGCACTGTTTTTTGGCGTATTTTGTTTTCTTGCTCCAATTAAGGAAAGGTCGCGATCATTAACAATTTCAGCATCAATATAACTGTATGAGGCATTAATTTGCCAGTCACGCGTGATGTATCCTGCCAGGTCACATTCGAAACCACGGCTTCTTTCTGCACCTCTTGTCACTAATAAATCAGGGTTTGCAGGATCATTGGCATTCATCAGAATATTGCGCTGATTGATTTCGTAAACGGCTGCATTAAAACTCATTGTATTATCAAAGAAGCTTGCTTTTAAACCCACTTCTTTCAAATTGCTTTCCAGCGGATCAAATAAACTTCCGGCAGGTAAAGTACCTGTCTGAGGCATTAAAGTAACCGTATTTGATTGTGGCTGATAACCTTCAAGATAAGTTGTGTAAACGTTAATCGACTTGTTTACAGTATAAGTAACACCAACACGCGGCAGCAAAGCTTGTTTTTTTACCTTCAATTCATTGCTGGTTTCATAGTTGGTAATATCTTCGAACCATTCGTTTCTTAAGCCTAATAAAAATGTAAATCTTTCCCACTGAATCTGGTCCTGAATATAAATTGCATTCGTTGTCGTTAATGCAGACGGAAGCGACGTTCTCACATTCAAAGTGTAGTCGTCCGGACTTCGAACGGTGTATGCAGGATTGTTTAGGTTGAAGAAATTTACATTTGGTTTTGGCAATACAACACCGTCAATAGTTATCGTTTGATAATTTGCAGCGTTTGCAGGTACAAAAGTATTGGCAACAGTTCCGTCATTCAATAAATAACCTCTTGCAGCATTTTGACCACCGCCTTTTGTTTTATTCCAGCTGCTTAAATCGTAACCGGTCAGTAATTTATGTTTTAGTTTTCCGGTTTTAATTTCAAAATTAAAATAAGTACTTAAGTTATCAACGTTCCAATATTGCTGGCGCTGTACAAACTGCATCATCGCTAAACTCGCAACAGGCTGATTGTTCAAATCGACCGCAAAAGCATTTGTAGTTCTGTGTTCCTGAAGGTCTTCTGTCCAGGATTGCTTCATATATTGTGCATTAAAGCTAATTTTTGAAGTGAATTGGTGTGCCAAATTGGTCATCAGAATTACTTCTTTCGACTTGAAAAAATCACTTGGCGCACCCAGATTCAGGCTAATAGGAGTCTGGTTTAGATTGGTTTTTCCGGCAACGGCACCAAAAATTGGCTGTCCACGATCCAGAATTCCGGTCATATCACTTAAAATTAATTCGGCATTAATTGCGGTTTTTTCATTGGGAATATAACTGAACGACGGAGAAAGCAAAAACGATTTATTGCCCACCAGATCACGAAACGATTTTGCTTCCTGATAAGCGCCGTTTATTCTGTAAAGCAGCGTTTTTGACTCGTTTAAGGGTCCTGTAAAATCCAAAGTTCCTCGAAAAGTGCTAAAACTTCCGGCACTTAAACTGACTTCTTTTCGGTCTGTCGCCAAAGGTTTTTTGGTCACCAGATTGATGCTTCCGCCCGGATCTACAGACGAAAAAGTAGCACTCGACGGCCCTTTTATAACTTCAACGCGCTCAATATTATTCGTTAATGGCTGTAGAAAATAATATTGCCGTGTTCGCATTCCGTTGATAATCTGACCTTCTTCATTCTGGCTGATTCCACGGATTGTATACTGATTGTAATAACTCGCGGGAATAACGCCGCTGGTCATTTTTACTGCATCGGCGAGATAAAAAGCGGCCTTGTCTGCAATTAATTCTTTGGTTACAGTCGAAATAGATTGCGGAATATCCTTATTTAGTGCGGCCGTTTTTGTCGCTGCAAAAGAATAATCGCTGTTGTATTTTTTTGTTGACCGACCAACGATTTCAACGCTTTGCAGCTCATTTATTTTAACCTGTTTTTTGATGGAATCTTTTGCGATACTATCATTTGCTTTGCTGTTAATAGTTTGAGATTGTATAAAATGCGTTCCGATTATTAAAAATATAAAGGAGAATAGCTGTTTCATTTTTTTGTGGATGGATACTTTCCTTTAAACGGTTTGTAAATACAAATCTTCCAGTTCATTGGCCGAAATTTTGTCTGCTTCAATAATCGTAACAAGATTTCCCTGTTTCATGATTCCAATGTGCGTAGCGACTTCACGAGCCCTGAAAATATCATGTGTTGCCATTAAAATAGCAGTTCCGTCGGCAGAAAGTTCTTTCAGGATTTGAGAGAATTCATTCGACGCCTTTGGATCCAAACCACTTGTAGGCTCATCCAGCAATAAAACTTTTGCTCTTTTGGCGATCGCAATTGCAATTCCCACTTTTTGTCGCATTCCCTTTGAGTAGCCTTCAAGGTTTTGATCATGAGCTTTACTCTGCAAACCGGCTTTGTTTAAAAAATAAGTCAGTTCTCCGGTTGAATATTTAAATCCGGCAAGAGAAGAAAAGAATTTAAGGTTTTCTAAACCTGTAAGATTTGGATATAACATCACTGTTTCCGGAATGTAAGCCACATCTTTTTTGGTTTTATCTGCATCGCTTACAACCGAAATATCATTTATTTTAATTTCACCCGAAGAAGGTTTTATAAATCCCAGAAAAAGGTTTATCGTAGTGGTTTTTCCGGCGCCATTTTGTCCCAGAAGAGCAAAAATTTCTCCTTTTCTGATGGTTAAATTCAAGGCGTTTAAAGCGATATGATCGCCGTATTTTTTAGTCAGGTTTTCTGCTGTAAGCATCGTTTTTATATTTGTTTGGGATTAATATTCTGAAAAAAATAAATGGAAATTGATACCAAAAAGCCTTGATACTGCTCTGGTTTCCATCATTTTTTGATATAAAAAGTAATTTGTTTACTTCAAAAAGAGCATTAAAAAAGAAATATATAATGCATTCTTTTGACTATTTAAGACAAAAGATAATTATAGCTTTTTAATGATAATGAAATAAATTAAAGTAGGCAAGGAGGCGCCCTTAAAGCAAAGAGACTGCCTTTGAAAAATCTTGGGGCAACTGTTTTGTAAAAGAATACGATTGAAGTTACCTGATGGGCTTTATAAAAAGATAAAGCATAAAATTCATTTGGAATAAAGCTGCTAAATGCAAAGTGACAAATAGGGCAATTATTTTCTACCGAATGACTGTGTGTAATTTGATTTTTGTGAGCTACGTATTTATGATCGCAGTGTTTCTCTGTTAGTTGCTTGTAAACGTGCTCGTAAGAATGTATCGTTTGAAACAGCATTGCAAACAATACTGTCAACGACATTAAAAGATTAATTATTAAAATTTTCTTTTTCTTCATTCTTGATTTTGGAAGTCTTTCAGTTACTAATAACGCAACTTGGTTGCAAATATAAAAATCTTATTTTCAAATGCCATCGTATTATGATTTTTATTTGGTTAGAAATAAAAATAGCTATTTTTATTTAGAATGGTTAAAAATAATTAGGATAAAAAGATTTTAGCAATTACTTTTGTCAGAAATTTTAACATCATACCAAAATGAATACGATAACCATAAAAAAGATTCTGTTTAGTTTGTTGTTTCTAAGCTCATTAATCATGACAGGGCAGGAAACAGGAAAAGTAACCGGAAAAATTGTTTTGAGCGGAAATGCTCCAGGAGAAAATATCACTGTTCGCCTGAAGGGAACAAAATACAATGCCGTTACCAATGAAAACGGACAGTATGAAATCAAAAATGTAAAACCGGCGAGTTATACCATTACTATTAAGTCGGTTGGAATAAAAGCCTTAGAAGAAAATATTGTTGTAACCGCTAATCAAACGACAACAAAAAACTTCTCCATTTCTCAAAGTCAGGAAGATCTTGATGAAGTGGTAATTACAAAAAACAAGTACAAACAAGATAAGCCTTCTTTATCTTTAAGATTGCAGACTCCGGTACTTGAAATTCCGCAAAATATTCAAATTGTAAGTGGTCAAACCTTAAAAGACCAGCAGATTACAAGTATGAGTGACGGTGTTATTCGTAACGTGAGTGGCGCGGTTCGTTTAGAACACTGGGGAGATTTGTACACCAATATTACCATGCGTGGTTCTCAAATTCAGGCTTTCCGTAACGGATTTAACGTGGTTTCTTCTTTCTGGGGACCGCTTACAGAAGATATGAGCTTTGTAGATCACATCGAATTTGTAAAGGGACCGGCAGGATTTATGCTTTCAAGCGGTGATCCAAGCGGACTTTATAATGTGGTTACTAAAAAACCAACAGGAATTACAAAAGGCGAAGTTTCAGCATTAGTTGGAAGTTATGACTTTTACAGAGTAAGCCTTGATCTTGACGGAAAACTGGATAAAAAAGGAAAATTATTATACAGATTCAACGGAGCGGCGCAAAAGAAAGGTTCTCACAGACCCTTTGAACACAATGACCGTTATGTAATTGCGCCGGTAATTTCATACCAAATTGATGATAAAACAAAATTAACAGCTGAATATAATTTTCAATATGCTAATATGACTGAAATTGGTTCGTATTATGTATTTGGCGCCAATGGCGGAGGTTACGGATCATTGCCGGTTGATTTTACGATGACACAACCTGGAATTCCGGATACTAATATTCAGGATCACAGCGGTTATTTAATGTTCGAACATAATTTTGACAGCAAATGGAAACTGACTGCTCAGACTTCTTATTTTAAATATATTCAAAAAGGATACAGTTCATGGCCAAGTGCCGTAGGTCCCGGAGATATTGATTTAGATTATGATGGAGTAATCGATGGTAGTCTTGGAGTAAACGAAGTAATTCGAAATGTAGCGATTTGGGATGCCGAAAGCAATATGTTTTTAGGGCAGATATTTGTCAACGGAAAATTCGATACCGGACCAATATCACATAAAATTTTAACTGGTCTTGATTTAGGAAGCAAAGATTATCTTGCAGACTGGCTTCAGTCTCATGATTTGGATACATTTGATTCGCCATTCAATGTTAAGAATCCAAACTATGGTCCTCCGGTAAACGGAATGCCGGTTTTTGATCACGATACACCACTAAAAGACAGGGCTGCAATTGCCGGCGGAATTGTAAATTCTGAATATGCTGCAGTATATGTTCAGGACGAAATTGGTTTTATCGAAAACAGACTTAGACTTACATTGGCCGGTCGTTTTACCTGGATCAGCCAGGCAAGCTGGGGAGATCCTGCGGTATCAGCAAACCATGTTTCGCCTCGTGCCGGACTTAGTTTTTCGATCGACGAAAGTACAGCTGTTTATGGATTATATGATCAGGCTTTTATACCACAAGGTGGAGTTATTGATGGAGGTGGAACAATACGTCCGCTAACGGGAAATAATATTGAAGCAGGTATCAAGAAAGACTGGTTTGACGGATCATGGAGTACATCATTGTCAGCTTATAGAATTATAAAGAAAAATGAAACAACATCAGATCCTAGAAATATACCAAATGCACAACAATATGTTGTGGTATTAGGAGAAAAAAGAGCGCAGGGTATCGAATTGGATCTTAGAGGAAAAATAGTAGACGGATTAAATTTAATTGCCAACTATGCCTTTACAGAATCTGTGGTGACAGAAGTAAATCCTTTACTAGCCGGATTAGGAATAGAAAAAGGAGATATTGTTCCGGGTTATGCGAAACACGTTGCAAATGCATGGTTGAACTATACGGTTGTAAACGGAAAAATTAAAGGATTTGGTGCTTCAATCGGAGGTACTTTTATGGACGGGCGCCAAACAGATACCTGGAGCGAAGGATTAGAAAGATTACCGAGCTACTTTAAATTAGATGGCGGATTATCATATGAAACCGGAAAAATAAAATTTACGGCAAACGTATTTAATATCCTTGATAAATACTTGTACAGCGGTTCTTATTATGCTTCTACAAATGTAAATGCTTACTACTGGCAAACAGAAGCACCAAGAAACTTCAGAGTTGGAGTAACTTACAAATTCTAATAATTCTTTTTTAAGAATTTCAATCTATAAAAGCATGCGGTTTCGCATGCTTTTTTTGTTTAGTAAAAAATCAAATTAGTAGTAATTTTGCAAGAGAACATTTTGTTGTAAAATAGATTATATTTACATCTCATATTTTTATTTCATGGAAGAGAATAAACACGTAACGATCTATGATATTGCTGAGAGGTTAAATCTGGCTACATCAACAATTTCAAGAGCTTTAAAGGATCATCATACGATAAGTGATAAAACGATCAAGAAAGTGAAGAAAGCTGCCGAAGAAATGGGATTTGTGCCCAATACTCTGGCCGCGGGTTTACGTGGAAATAAAACAAGAACCATTGGCGTTTTAATTCCAACCGTTACGCAGCCGTTTCTGTCTTCCTTAATCAGCGGAATCGAAATAACAGCTCAAAAATCTGATTACACGGTCATCATTATGCAGTCGCATGACTCGTATGATGAAGAGGTTAATATGGCTAAGTCTTTGTACAGCAACCGTGTGAGCGGAGTAATTTGTTCTTTGGCAATGGAAACCAGAGATACGGCACATTTTCATCAGTTTTCAAACAATAATATTCCTTTGGTATTTGTCGACAGGGTTCCAAAAAATTATAACACTTTTAGAGTCGTTATCGACAATTATTCAGCAGGTTATAAAGCCACAAAACATCTTATTGAGCAGGGCTGTATACGAATTGCGCATTTAACTGCGGGATCTGAATTAGGAAATCTGTACAGCGAAAGAAAAAGAGGTTATATTGAAGCCTTAAAAGATCATAATATTCAGGTAGAAGAAGAATTGATTATCAACTTAAATTCTGTCACCTATGAAGACGGAGTAAAGGCAAGCAACGCTTTATTTGATTTAAAACCAATGCCCGACGGATTATTTGCTCCGGGAGATATTTTGGCTGTAAGTGCGGTGCAGACAGCTAAAAAAAGAGGCATAAAAGTTCCGGAAGAATTTAAAGTAATTGGCTTTAATAACGACCCGATTTCGCAGATTATAGATCCTAATTTATCTACCATTACACATCCCGCCGAAAAAATGGGAAAAGCCGCAGCCGAAATTATCATAAAAAACCTCAAGTCATCTAAAAATGATGATGCCAAAGAAATCACCTTCTTAAATACCGAAGTGCTTGCCAGAGAATCATCTGAGAAAAAGCAATAATTTTCCCCCGCATTAATCGTAGAGACGCACAGCAGTGCGTCTACGTTCCAATAATCCATATCGTTTATTTTCTAATAATAGACAATTCTAATTATTCGTATATTTTGCAAATGTCAAATCTTTGCGGAGACGCACTGCTGTGCGCCTCTACGATATGCGTGGTGTAGATATGCATTTTGTAGGTATGCGTTGTGTAGATATGCGATGTGTAAATGTTTTCAGGGATTTAAATTGAATTATCCATTAGAATTTACAGAGGTTTTATTTTCAATTTATCCTCAATTCAACAATAATTTTCCCGCCCTATAATCGTAGAGGCGCACAGCAGTGCGTCTACGCTCCAATATTCCATCTTGTTTATTTTCTAATAATAATAGACAATTCTAATTATACGTATATTTTGCGAATGTCAAATCTTTGCGGGAGACGCACTGCTGTGCGTCTCTACGATATGCGTTGTGTAGATATGCGTTGTGTTGATATGGAATGTGTAAATGTTATGTGTAAATCTTTTTGCATTGAATTATCCATTATTATTTACCGAGGTTTTATTTCAATTTATCCCAAATTCAACAATAATTTTCCCGCCCAATAATCGTAGAGGCGCACAGCAGTGCGTCTACGTTCCTATATTCCGTCTCGCTATTTTTACAATTATAAAAAATACGTTCCAATATTTATGCGGTATATTTTGCGAATTTCAAATCTTTGCGGGAGACGCACTGCTGTGCGCCTCTACGATATGCGTTGTGTAGATATCCGTTTTGTAGATATGTGATGTGCAAATGTTATGTATAAATCTTTTAAACTGTAGCAAAAAAAATCTCCTAAATCTGCCAAATCTGCGAGCCAATAATTTTCTCGCAGATTGAGCAGATCACGCAGATTAAAAACAAAATATTGATTCGAATTTCTTACTCTAATTCTATAATGCATATTTTATTTCGAAAAAAATCACTCCAAAATTTTTTTCTTAAACAACAATGCTATATTTTTACGCAACCGATTGCAATTGTTGTAATATTTTTAATTATGTATTTTTTAGGAACTAATTTTATCAAATACTTTTATTATTATATAATTACATAATGAATGCATAAATCAAAAACATGAAATTATCAACCTCTAAATTGAATCAAAAAAGAACTTCCTTTTTAAGGTTGGCATTCTTGTTTTTTATTATTTCCTTTTCTGCTTCGGCACAAAAAGATTATAAATTATGGCTGCAATATGATAAGAAAACAAACGCTGAATTGGTTTCAGATTATCTTTCGAATATTCAGGGAATGGTTGTTTTTGGAAATTCAGAAACTTTAAAAATTGTATCAGATGAATTGCAAACAGGCATAAAAAATATGTTAGGAAAGAAAATCCCAAGTCAATCAAAATTAGAAGGAGATAAAAACATCATTATTGGATCTAAAGAATCCTTACACGCAGAAATTCAAAAGGAAATTGGCGATTTTGATCAGATCAATGACGAAGGTTTTATTATTAAATCCATTTCAATAAAAAATAAAAAACAGATTGTCATTACAGGAAAAAAAGACATTGGAGTTTTATATGGCATTTATAATTTTCTGAGATTGATTCAGACCAATAAATCCATTAAAAATCTGAATATAATTGATGCGCCAAAAACAAATATCAGAATCTTAAATCACTGGGACAATTTAGACCGGACTGTCGAACGCGGTTACGCCGGATTTTCACTTTGGAACTGGCAAAAACTGCCTGATTTTATCGATCAGTGTTATATCGATTATGCCCGTGCCAATGCTTCGATCGGAATTAACGGAACGGTTTTAACCAATGTAAATGCAAACGCTTTAATCCTGACACCACAATATTTAGAGAAAGTTGAAGCGCTGGCGAATGTTTTCCGCCCATACGGAATAAAAGTCTATTTAACGGCAAGATTTTCTGCTCCAATCGAAATTGGAAATCTAAAAACAGCCGACCCTAAAGAACCTCAAGTTATGAATTGGTGGAAAAATAAAGCCGCTGAAATTTACAAACGAATTCCGGATTTTGGTGGATTTTTGGTAAAAGCCAATTCAGAAGGGCAGCCCGGACCTCAGAATTACGGTCGTGATCATGTGGACGGAGCAAATATGCTGGCAGATGCCGTTGCGCCATTTGGAGGCATCATTATGTGGCGAGCTTTTGTATATTCTGAACATGATGCAAACGACAGGGCAAAACAGGCTTACACCGAATTTGTTCCGTACGACGGAAAATTTAAGGAAAATGTAATCATTCAGGTTAAAAACGGGCCAATTGATTTTCAGCCTCGTGAACCGTTTCATCCCATGTTTGGTGCAATGCCAAAAACACCGTTGATGATCGAATTTCAGATCACGCAGGAATATTTGGGTTTTAGTACGCATTTGGTTTTTCTGCCTAAATTATTTCAGGAAGTTTTAGAATCTGATACCTATCAAAAAGGAAAAGGAACTACTGTTGCCAAAGTAATTGACGGTTCTCTCAGCAAAACAAAACTAACCGGAATTGCCGGTGTTTCGAATATAGGAAATGATTTAAACTGGACCGGACATCCTTTTGCGCAGGCAAATTGGTATGGCTTTGGAAGACTGGCGTGGAATCCCTATTTAGATTCAGAAACTATTGCGGAGGAATGGCTTCGATGTACTTTTTCGAACGATGAAAATTTCATCAAACCGGTGAAGGAAATGATGATTCAGTCGCGCGAAGCTGTTGTAAATTATATGACACCGCTTGGTTTACATCATATTATGGATACGGGACATCATTACGGACCGGGTCCGTGGGTTTCGAATTTATCACGTCCGGAATGGAACCCGACCTATTATCATAAAGCTGATAAAAACGGAATAGGTTTCGACCGTTCAAAAACAGGAACGAATGCCACATTGCAATATGCCGCCGAAGTAGAGAAAATTTTTGATAATCCTGAAACCTGTCCCGAAAAGGATTTGTTGTGGTTTCACCATGTTTCGTGGGATTATAAATTGAAAAACGGACAAACACTTTGGAACGGATTAGCATTAAAATATCAGGAAGGCGTAAATCAGGTTGCAGCAATGCAAAATGTTTGGAATAAAACGCAGAAATATATTGATGATGAGCGTTTTAAAGAAGTGCAAATGTTGTTGGAAATTCAATATAAAGAATCAAAATGGTGGCGGGATGCTTGTTTACTATATTTTCAACAATATTCAGGAAAGGAATTACCTTTAGGCGTTGAAAAAGCAACACAGTCTTTAGACTATTTTAAATCATTAAAATTTCCTTTTGCACCAGGAAATTAATATTCAAATTAAAAATATATGAGTACAAAAACAGCAATTGTAACCGGAGGAAATTCGGGTTTGGGTTTTGCAACAGCAAAAAAACTATGCGATAACGGCATCAAAACCTATATAATTGGAAGATCAAAAGAAAAAACAGAAGACGCCTGCATGGAAATTGGACCAAATGCAATTCCGGTAATTTTTGATTTGAATGACTTGGACGGAATTCCTCAAATGATTGAGAGTCTGACAAAAGAAGGTTCAATTGATATTTTAGTGAACAATGCCGGAATCAATTTAAAAAAAGAAATTCCGGATGTAACTGATGCTGATTTTTTGTCGGTAATTCACACCAATCTTTTGAGTGTTTTTACCGTGAGCCGTGAAGTGATCAAAAACATGAAAGAAAATGGCGGAGGAAGCATTATCAACATTAGTTCGATGGCTTCACAATACGGAATCCCAAAAGTAATTGCATATTCGGCTAGCAAAGGCGCCATTGAATCGATGACGCGTGCAATGGCTACAGAACTTGCTCCGTCGGGAATTCGTGTCAATTGTATTGCACCGGGATTCATCAAAACCAAAATGTCATCTGCAGCTTTGGACAACGATCCCGAAAGAAAAAATAAAGTGTTGGGAAGAACACCAATGGGCTTTTTGGGTGAGCCATCAGACATTGCAGACGCCGTTTATTATTTCGCCTTGAGCGAATCCAAATACACAACCGGAACCGTTTTGCCTGTTGATGGCGGAAACAGTATTGGGTTTTAATTGTACAAAACTGTTAGGTCTGGGTTACGATTAGCTTTGTCAAAGTTTTAAACTTTGACAAAGCTTTCACAGTCCATTTTCAGTACAAAAAAGAATAATGTTATGATAAAAATGCAGCAAACCATGCGATGGTTCGGACCAAGCGACAATGTAAGTCTGATCGACATTAAGCAAGCCGGCGCAACCGGAATTGTAACGGCTTTGCATCAAATTCCCGTTGGAGAAATCTGGACAATTGAAGACATAAAAGAGAGACAGGAAATTATCAAAAGCGCAGGTTTAGAATGGACAGTCGTAGAAAGTTTGCCGGTTCATGAAGAAATAAAACGAGCTTCGGGAAATTATTTACAATACATTGAAAACTATAAAATCAGCTTAAAAAATCTGGCAGAATGCGGTATAAAAATCATCACGTATAATTTTATGCCCATTTTGGATTGGGTGCGAACGAATCATAATTTTATTAATGAAGACGGAAGTAAAGCGCTGTTATACAATCAGAACGCTTTTACGTATTTTGATGTTTTTTTACTGAAAAGACCAAACGCTGAAAACGATTATTCTGATGAAGAAAAAGAAAATGCGTTGCAATTTGGTAATACACTTTCAGAAGAAGAGAAGGCTTTACTTTTCAAGAACGTTTTATTGGGATTACCGGGAAGCAAAATCAATTTTACAGCGGAACAAATTCTTTCTTTATTAGATAATTACGCCAATATTGATAATGAAAAACTGCGGGAAAATTTAATTTTCTTTTTATCAGAAGTAGCGCCAATTGCAGAAGAAGCAGGCGCAAAATTAGCCATTCATCCGGATGATCCGCCGTTTTCGGTATTGGGATTGCCGAGAATTGTTTCGACGGAAGAAGACATCAAAGCAATTTTTGAAGCTGTTCCTTTAAATGCAAACGGTTTGTGTTATTGCACAGGTTCTTTAGGCGCCAATCCGAACAATAATCTGGAAAAAATAATTGATGATTTTGGAGACAGGATTCATTTTTTACATCTTCGAAATACCATCCGCGAAAGCGAAATTATTTTCAGGGAATCGGAACATTTAAATGGCGACGCAAAAATGGAAGTTCTCATCGAAAAATTATTGCTGTTAATGTATAAAACAAAAATAAGTCTGCCCATGCGCCCCGATCACGGATTTCTGCATGCAGTTGATGAAAAAACAGAAACTTATCCGGGATATTCTTTGGTAGGAAGATTAAAAGGTCTTGCAGAATTACGGGGATTGGAAATGGGAATTGCTTATAAATTGAATTTGTAATTCTTCTTTCGTGTTAGATATGAAAGGTTTTACAAACCTGTCAGGTCTCGGTAAGGATTAGCTTTGTCAAAGTTTCGAAACTTTGACAAAGCTTTCACAATCGTTGAACATAATTATTTAAACACATAGAAACATAGGTTTAAAATTGCGATTAAAGACGTTTTCAGAAATATGATTTTTCACATAGCTATGCGTTTTATTTAGAATTAAATACCTTTTTTTCAACACAAAGAAAAGCTATGTTTCTATGTGTTTAAAAATCACACACAATTAATAAAAATTAAAATGAACATAAAATCTCAATTTATACTCAGCATATTTCTGCTTTTCCTCTTCGGATTAAGCACAAAATCCTATGCCATAAATGGAGAAAAATATGTCGTAAATAAAGCTTCCGCTGAAAACTTCCCTTTGTCATCAAAAGGAAAAATTGCTTCTGTTCTAATAAGTGAAAATGATTTTGCCGGAGTTTTACGCGTTGCCGGACATCTGGAAAATGATCTTTTTAAAGTTACAGATTTACATTCGAAAAGAATAAACAAAATACCGGAAACAGCTGATTATGTTGTTATTATTGGAACACTCGGAAAAAGCGAAATCATAGATCAATTAGCCCGGGAAGGCAAAATCGATGCAAATGATCTGAAAGGAAAATGGGAAAAATTTACTACTCAAATTGTGAAAAATCCGTTTAAAGGAATCAAAAAAGCCTTAGTAATTGCAGGTTCAGATAAAAGAGGAACAATTTATGGAATGTATGATTTGTCGAATCAAATTGGCGTTTCACCCTGGTATTTTTGGGCAGATGTTCAGGTTCAAAAGCAAGCTGAACTGCATGTTTTACCCGGAATTCATTCTAATGGCGAACCAAAAGTAAAATACCGAGGGATTTTTATCAATGACGAAGCGCCGGCATTATCTGGCTGGGTGTTTGAGAATTATGGCGGATTTAATGCAAAATTCTACGACAAGGTTTTTGAACTGATTTTAAGAATGAAAGGCAATTATTTATGGCCATCGATGTGGGGAAGAATGTTTTATGTGGATGATCTTCAAAATGCTGTTTTGGCCGATGAATACGGAATCGTAATGGGAACTTCGCACCACGAACCTTTAACGCGTGCACATGCAGAATGGGGTAAATCAAATGGGAAATGGGATTTTGCGAGCAATTCTGAAAACCTGATTTCGTTTTGGAGAGAAGGAATCAAGCGAATGGGAAATACCGAAACCATTGTAACAGTTGGAATGCGTGGCGATGGAGATGAACCGATGACGCAGGGAACCGCGATTGATTTACTGGAAAATATTGTAAAAACACAAAGAAATATTATTACAGAAGTTACTAAAAAGCCAATTGAAGAAACGCCACAAATGTGGGCACTTTACAAAGAAGTTCAGGATTATTATGATAAAGGAATGCGGGTTCCTGATGATATTACACTTTTATTATGCGATGATAATTGGGGAAATATCAGGAAGTTACCGGAACTCGGCGCTAAGCCCAGAAAAGGCGGTTACGGAATTTATTACCATTTTGATTATGTTGGCGGACCCCGAAATTACAAATGGATCAACACAAACCAGATCGAAAGAACCTGGGAACAAATGAATTTGGCCTATCAATATGGCGTTGACAAAATTTGGATTGTAAACGTGGGCGACATAAAACCAATGGAATTTCCAACTGAATTTTTCTTAGATATGGCATGGAATCCGGAGAAATTCAATGCAGGGAATTTAGGCGAATATTATGTGAATTGGACAAAAGAAAATCTCGGGAATCAGAATGTGGAAGAAATTGCCGAAATTTTAAAATTATATACGAAATACAATTCCCGCAGAAAGCCTGAATTATTAGATGCCAATACGTACAGCATCACAAATTATAATGAAGCGGATAATGTTGTAAAGGATTATAAAAAACTAGCAGAAAAAGCGAATGCAATTAATGAAAAAGTAAAACCGGAATACAAAGATGCTTATTATCAATTGGTTTTATACCCGGTTTTGGCAAGTGCAAACTTAAATGAATTGTATTTTGCAACGGCAAAAAATCATTTGTACGCAAGTCAGCAAAGGGATTCTACAAATTTTTATGCCAATCAGGTAAAAGAATTATTTGCCAAAGACAGTTTGCTCACAAATTATTATCACACGAAATTATCAAACGGAAAGTGGAATCATATGATGTCGCAAACACACATTGGATACACGAATTGGCAGGAGCCAAAGACAAATGTGATTCCGGAAACAAAAACTATCACATCAGCAAATAAATCAGAAGCAGGAATTGCAATTGATGGTTCTGAAAAGTATAAAGCAACATCAAAAATCAACAATAGTAACGAGCATAAAATTCACGGATTTGTTGAAAATAACGGCTACATTTCAATCGAAGCTCATCATTACTCAAAAGTAATAAATTCTGATTTAGTAAAATGGACAGTGATTCCGAATTTGGGAAGAACAGGTTCGGGAGTCACATTAAAACCTTCGAACATTCAGCCGATTGCGATTTCTGAAAGTTCGCCAAGAATCGAATATAACGTTCATTTTTTCAGCAAAGGAAATGTAAAAGTGCACGCTTATTTTTCGCCAACAATAAATTTTACCATTCGCGACGGACTTAAATACGGAATTGGTTTTGATGAAGAAACGCCTCAAATAATGAATCTTAACGCAGATAGTTCAGAGAAAAACTGGAATATTTCGGTTGCTAATAATATTAAAGTAATTACAAGTTCACATACAATTCAAAATGCGGGAAATCATATATTGAAGTTCTACGGAATTGATGCGGCTTTGGTGCTTCAGAAGATTGTAATTGAAACAGAAGACGGCAAATTGTTAGAATCTTATTTAGGTCCGCCGGAGAGTTTTAGAGCTAAATAATTATAATAAATACGTTCAGTTTGTCATTTCGAGGAACGAGAAATCACACGCGGGATTCGACAAAGATTGGCAATTCGATACGGAGTTTCTAGTGTGATTTCTCTCCCGAAGCCTCGGGATCGAAATGACAAAACAAACAAGAACGATAAAAAAACTATTAACTATAAACCAAAAAAAACATGAAATTTATTAACTCTTATTTGCTGGCAATTACGACAATCTTGTTCGTAAGCTGCACTTCAAAAAAAGAAGTTTCTTCGTTGAAGGATTCTTATAAAAATGATTTTTATATAGGAACAGCTTTGAGTGCTGACCAAATTGAAGAAAAAAACACCAAAGTAGATTCTTTGATCCGTCAGGAATTTAATGCGATTACGGCAGAAAACATCATGAAATCGATGTTCATACATCCTCAAAAAGACAAATTTGATTTTACTGAGGCAGATAAATTTGTGGCTTATGGCGAAAAAAATAAAATGTTTGTTCACGGACATACTTTGATTTGGCACAGTCAGCTCGCACCTTGGATTGAAAAAATCAAGGATAGTACAGAAATGAAAGCTTTTATGAAAGAGCATATCACGACAATTGTTGCTAAATACAAAGGCAGAATTAACTCGTGGGATGTTGTAAATGAAGCTTTAAATGAAGATGGAACGTTAAGAAAATCGGTTTTTTCGAATACGCTTGGCGAGAATTTTTTAGTTGATGCTTTTAAATTAGCGGCTGCCGCAGATCCAAAAGCAGATTTATATTACAACGATTATAACCTTGAAGATCCTGCGAAAAGGGAAGGTGCCATTAATTTGGTTAAAAAAATAAAAGCAGCTGGAGGAAAAGTAGACGGAATTGGAAGTCAGGCACATTGGAAATTAAATAGTCCATCGTTAGAAGAAATTGAAAAGAGTATTCTGGCGTATTCTGCGCTAGGTGTTAAAGTCGCTTTTACAGAATTGGATATTACCGTTTTACCAAATCCGTGGGATTTAAAAGGCGCCGATGTCAACCAGAATTTTGAAGGAAATCCTAAAATGAATCCCTATCCTCAAAAACTTCCGGATTCTATTCAGGATAAACTGGCGAAGCGTTATGCCGATATTTTCAAATTATTCCTAAAACACAAAGACAAAATAAGCCGTGTCACTTTTTGGGGCGTTTATGACGGTCAATCGTGGCTAAACGACTGGCCTATAAAAGGAAGAACCAATTATCCGCTTCCTTTTGATGCTGATTTAAAACATAAAAAGGCGTATGAGAGTATTTTGAATTTAAAAAAGACTGAAGAATAGAGAGTAAAGAATAGAGAGTAAAGAATTAAGAATTAAGAATTAAGAATTGAGAATTGAGAATTGAGAATTGAGAATTGAGTTGATTAAAAACAAATTAACAATCGGTTGTTTTTGAAAGTATTTTTGAAATTAAGTGAAGTAAATTTGTCTAATATGTTTTTTTATCTAAATTTACACAACCGATTGTTTAAGTTATTTTGTCATTTCGAGGAACTAGATATCGCATGTGCTGAATCCTCATAGTGCGTGCTCTCTGGATGTGATTTCTCGTTCCTCGAAATGACAAATACTTAAAAACCTTGCTAGGAACTAACAAGCTAACTAATCAAAATAACCACAAAAAGAATGAATTACATTTCACAAAAACTATCTATTAAGGAAAAAATCGGGTATAGCCTGGGAGATCTTGCGGCAAATTTGGTTTTCCAGACTTTAATGACGTATCTGGCTTATTTTTATACTGATATTTATGGATTATCTCCCGCGCATTCTTCTATAATTATGCTTGTAGTGGGCTTAATTGCCGCCTTTGTATTTAACCCGATTATTGGTGTTTTGGCAGACAGAACAAGTACAAAATGGGGGAAATTCAGACCGTGGATTTTAATTACTGCAATTCCGCTTGGTGCGATTGCGTTGCTGGCATTTACAACGCCGAATTTTTCTTATCAGGGAAAAGTAATTTACGCGGTGGTAACCTATACTTTATTATTGCTTTTTTACGCCAGTAATAATTTACCGTATTCAGCTTTAAGCGGTGTTATTACAGGAGATATGGGCGAAAGAAACAGTATGTCGGCTTATCGTTTTGTGGCGGTAATGTTTGCGCAATTTTTTGTTCAGGTTTTTATGCTGGGCATTATTAAAAGTGCCGGAAACGGAGATAAAGCGATTGGTATCGAAAAGGTTATGACAGTTCTGGCTATCATCGGAACCGTTATGTTACTGATTACTTTTTTAACGACAAAAGAGCGTATTATTCCCAAACCGGAACAAAAATCCAGCATCAGGGAAGATTTAAGTGATTTAATGAAAAATAAACCGTGGGTTATTATGCTGACTCTTACGACTTTGGTATTTATAACCCTGGCGATGAAAGGCGGTTCGTATGTTTATTATTTTGAAAATTATGTAGATAAGGAACAACTAGCCATTTTTATGCAGCCCATTTTGGACGTTTTGACAACATTAAAATTAAATTATTTTGGAAATGATCCTGTTTCTGCCGGTTTTGGATTGTTTAATGCGGGTGGAATTATCTTTATGATTGTTGGAATTACTTTGTCTAAAAGCCTGGCAGATAAATACGGAAAACGCAATATTTTCGGTTTGTTTTTATTCATTTCGACATTATTTATTATCGCGTTTTACTTCTTTCCCGCAAAGGCGATCAGCTTTATGTTTTTCTCCCAGATTTTACATGGTTTTTTCTACGGAATAACAATTCCGATTTTATGGGCCATGATTGCAGATGTTGCCGATTATTCAGAATGGCTGAATAACCGTCGCGCCACTGCGATTATATTTTCGGCAATGATGGTGGGTTTGAAAGCCGGTTTGAGTATTGGCGGCGCTTTAACGACTTCATTTTTAGGCTATTTTCATTATGTGCCAAATGCCTTAGATCAAACAGCTACAGCCATAAACGGAATCAAATTACTGGTGAGCATTTTTCCCGCAATACCTTTTTTAATTGGCGCTGCTTTATTGTTTTTCTACAAAATCGATAAGAAAATGGAAGTGCAGATCGAGTCTGATTTAAAAGAAAGAAGAGTTTAATTATTTATTATAAAACAAAAATACCACTATGCCTGAAGATAGTACTGAACAAATTAATTTCGAGCAAATTAATAAAAAAGCCATTTCTCAGCCTTTGGTTTCTCATATGTATACGGCAGATCCATCGGCACATGTTTTTAATGGTAAAATTTATATTTATCCGTCGCATGATATTGATGCGGGGATTCCGTTTAATGATAATGGCGACCATTTTGGTATGGAAGATTATCATGTTTTTTCGATGGAAAACATTAATGCTGAAACGGTTGATAACGGAGTTGCCTTGCATGTTGATGATGTGGCCTGGGCCGAAAAGCAAATGTGGGCGCCGGATGCCGCATGTAAAAACGGTAAATTTTACCTGTATTTTCCGGCGAAACGTGCCAACGGAATTTTCCAGATTGGCGTTGCTGTAAGCGATTCTCCAATTGGTCCTTTTTTGCCTGAACCGGAAGCTATTAAAGGAAGTTATAGTATTGATCCTGCGGTTTTTGAAGACTCAGATGGAAAGCATTATATTTATTTTGGCGGAATCTGGGGCGGACAGCTTCAGAAATACAGAAACAATAAATACGATTCGGATTTTGAGGAACCATTGCAAAATGAACCGGCTTTGGGACCAATCGTGGCGTTGCTTAGCGATGACATGCTCGAATTTGCAGAAGAACCAAAAGAGATTAAAATCCTGGATGAAAACGGAGAAATTTTACTGGCCGGAGATAACGATCGTCGCTTTTTTGAAGCTTCCTGGATGCATAAATACAATGGCAAATATTATTTTTCGTACTCCACTGGCGACACCCATTTTATTTGTTATGCCATTGGCGACAATCCGTATGGGCCATTTACGTATCAGGGACGTATTTTGAATCCGGTTGTGGGCTGGACATCGCATCATTCTATTTGCATGGTCAATGACAAATGGTATTTGTTTTACCACGATTCGAGTTTGTCAAAAGGGGTTACGCATTTGCGAAGTATGAAGGTCACCAAAATCGATTATCTCGAAGATGGTTCTATCATTACCATTGATCCGTATGGTATCAGAAGATCAGGAGATTAAGTGGAAGAAAAGTAATATGTTTAAATTTTATTTTCTATGAAAAAGGGAGATGAAAAAGTTAGAAAAATCGCCAGACAATATATTACAAACAAAATAGAAATTGATTGTGTAATATTCAATTTTGAAAACAATAGTCTCAAAGTTTTACTGGTGAAACAGCAAGACAATGAGGGAAATACAACCTGGGGACTGGCGAATGATTATATCAAAAAAGGTGAAACGATATTGAGTACGGCGCACAATATTCTGAAGAATTATATAGGCGGTGATCAGTTTTTCTTAGAGCAGTTAAAAGCGTTTAGTTATCAGTCTTCGGCTTCTTTGCAGGAAGATATTTCGATTGCTTATTATGCTTTGGTAAAACGTGATAATTCTAAAAATGATTTGTTTAACGCTGATGTTAAGTGGATTGGTATTAACGAAATTGTTGATCTTAATGATAAACACAAAATAATACTGGATTTTAGCTTAAAGGAATTGCGCCGGAATATCTGCAAAAGCGCCATTGGATTTAATTTATTGCCGGAAAAATTTACGTTGCTGCAGGTGATTAATTTGTATGAAGAAATTCTTGGAATCGAAATTAATAAATCGAATTTTAGAAGAAAGCTGCTGCAAACGGGAATCGTACATGATTCGAACGAAAAAGAAGAAGATGTTTCGCACAGAGCGGCAAGGTTTTACAGTCTGAAAATTAAAAATCAGGAATTGCTGGCGAATGGTGAAATCAATTTTAATTTTTGATGTATTTTATGAAAAAATAGTGTTTTGTCATGTCCTGTGGTTTGCGTGAGGGATAGCAGCGAAAAGCCCACAGCCTGACGAAGGAAGAGCGAGGACTTGCAGCGAATAGCCCGGCCCGCCTTTTTCGGCGGGGCACGCCCAAATTTTCAGCATCAAGAAAGATAACAATATTTGATGAAAATGTATTTTTTTATAAAAGCCAAATAACTATTTTAGCATACCAGAACAGAACGGAACAGTATGCTAAACGAAGAACAGGAAAATTTTGAATTTGTTATTAATCACGACAGTGATATTCCGAAATACCAGCAGTTGGTAAATGGGATAAATAACGCCATTGCGGAGAATATTTTGCAAAAGGGAGATTTGCTTCCGTCTGTGAATAGTATCTGCAAAACGAATCAGCTTTCGAGAGATACGGTTTTTAAGGCGTATTCGATTTTAAAAGAGCAGAAAACAATTGATTCGGTGCCGAACAAAGGATATTATGTGTCGGGAGAAACCAGAAAAGTGCTTTTGGTTTTAGACACTTTTAAGGCTTATAAAGAGGTTTTATACCATTCGTTTGTGAATAATTTGCCGGATAATGTGATTACCGATGTGCAGTTTCACCATTATAATATTGATGTTTTTAAAACGATCATCAATAACAGCGTTGGGAAATATTATAAGTATGTGGTGATGAATTTTGATGATAAAGAAGTAGCGCCAACATTATCAGCAATTTCGAATGATAAATTGCTGTTGATCGATTGGAATATTCATTCGGAAAAAGAGAATAATTATGTTTTTCAGGATTTTGGAAAAGCATTTTACAGTTCGTTGAAAGAAGCCGCTGATTTGTTTAAAAAGTACAAAAGCATTCATTTTATTTATCCGGATTATACGAATCATCCCAAGGAAACACTGGAATATTTTAAGAAATTTTGTGCTGATTTTAAGTTTAAAAATGAAATTATTACCGATGCTAAAAAGTTTAATATTGAAAAAGGAATTGCCTATATCAGTATAAGCGACAGGATTTTAGGTCATTTTTTGGAGCAATGCAAAGAGAAGGATTTAGAGCCCGGAGAAGATGTTGGTTTTTTGTCGTATAACGAAACGCCAATGAAGAAATTTATTTACAAAGGAATATCTGTTGTTTCGACAGATTTTAAGGAACTGGGAACAAAAGCGGCGGCATTTATCACGCACGATGAAGTGATGCAAAGTTATGTGCCAACAAATTTAATTTTAAGAGAATCATTATAAGTTATGTATTATATAGGATATGATATTGGAAGTTCTTCGGTCAAAGTTGCTTTGGTTGAAGCCGAAACCGGAAAGAAAATTATCGTTTTGAATGAACCTCAAAACGAAATGGAAATTGTGGCATTGAACCCGGATTGGGCAGAACAGGATCCGGAAATGTGGTGGGAATATATTTGTACCGCAACAAAAAGAGCGATTCGCGAAGCCAATATCGAAGCTTCTAAAATTCAGGGAATTGGTATTTCGTACCAAATGCACGGATTGGTAATTGTGGATAAAAATGGTGATTCGCTTCGCAATTCTATTATTTGGTGCGACAGCCGTGCGGTTGAAATTGGGAATACCGCTTTCGCTGAAATTGGAGAACAAAAATGTATGGAGCATTTGCTGAATTCTCCAGGAAATTTTACGGCTTCGAAGCTAAAATGGGTGAAAGAAAACGAACCTGAAATTTATAATAAGATCTACAAATACATGCTTCCGGGCGATTTTATAGCGCTTAAACTAACGGGAGAAATTACAACCACAAAAAACGGTTTGTCTGAAGGAATGCTTTGGGACTATAAAGAAAACAAAGTGGCGGATTGGCTGTTGGATTATTACGGAATCGATCAATCGCTGACGCCAAGAATTGTGGAGAATTTCACTAATCAGGGTGTTTTAAACGAGAAAGGCGCTAAAGAATCCGGACTTCCGGTTGGGATTCCCGTAGTTTACAGAGCGGGCGATCAGCCGAATAATGCTTTGGCTTTGAATGTTTTGAATCCGGGTGAAGTGGCGGCTACGGGCGGAACTTCGGGTGTGTTTTATGCCGTTAGTGAAATGTCATCGGGAAAAAGTACGCGCGTAAACAATTTTGTTCATGTGAATTATGAATTGGAAACGCCGAGAATTGGGAAACTTTTAAATATTAACGGCGCGGGAATTCAGTACCGTTGGCTTCGTAATAATATGGGCAATGAATCGTATGAAGCGATGAATGAAAAGGCTTCAGAAATTGAAGTGGGTTCTGAAGGTGTTGTCGTGATTCCGTTTGGAAATGGGGCAGAGCGTATGTTTAACAATGCAACCATTGGTACACATTTTTTAAATCTGAATTTGAATATTCATAACAGCGCGCATTTGTTCAGGGCGTCTCTTGAAGGAATTGCTTTTTCGTTTGTGTACGGAATGGAATGTTTAAAAGACGATAACGCCACGATTAACGTAATCAGAGCCGGAAATGACAATTTGTTCCGTTCTGAAATTTTCTCGAATACCGTTGCGACTTTAATTGGTCATGAAATTGAAATTTACAATACTACCGGAGCAGTAGGAGCGGCGAGAGCGGTTGGTTTAAAAGATGGCGATTACAATAAATTTGGAGCGAATGTTAGCGACAATGATCATGTAATGACGTTTTTACCGCTTCACAACAAAGCGCCATACGAAAAGGCATATCAAAAATGGAAACAAGAATTAGAATTAATATTAACAACTAAATAAAAGAATCAAATGATAGTTTTAGGAGATAAAGAATACTACAAAGGTATTGGCCAGATTAAATTTGAAGGCAGAGAATCTGATAATCCATTGGCATTTAAATACTATAATCCGGATCAGGTTGTGGCTGGGAAAACCATGCGTGAGCACTTTAAATTTGCAATCGCTTACTGGCACACCTTCTGCGGGCAAGGAAGTGATCCGTTTGGACCGGGAACTCAAAATTTTCCATGGGATCAATCTTCAGATGCAGTTCAGGCGGCGAAAGATAAAGCGGATGCTGCTTTTGAATTCATCAGCAAAATGGGATTTGATTATTTCTGTTTTCACGATTATGATTTGATTGCTGAAGGACAAACTTTTGCAGAATCAGAAAAACGCCTGGCAACCATTACCGAATATCTAAAACAGAAAAAAGCAGAGTCAGGAATTAAATTGCTCTGGGGAACTTCTAATTGTTTCTCGAATCCAAGATTTATGAACGGAGCAGCGACAAACCCGGATTTTAATGTGGTGGCAAGAGCCGGAGGACAAGTAAAATTAGCGCTTGATGCAACGATTGCTTTAGACGGAGAAAATTACGTTTTCTGGGGTGGTCGTGAAGGTTATATGTCCTTGCTAAACACCGATATGGGAAGAGAATTAGACCACATGGCGCAATTTCTTGCAATGTCAAGAGATTATGCAAGAGCGCAAGGTTTTAAAGGAACTTTCTTTATTGAGCCAAAACCAATGGAACCTTCAAAACACCAATACGATTTTGACTCGGCTACGGCAATTGGGTTCTTAAAAGAATACGGTTTAGACAAGGATTTCAAAATTAATATCGAAGTGAATCATGCTACATTGGCGCAGCATACTTTTCAACATGAACTGGAAGTGGCGGCAAAAGCCGGAATGTTAGGAAGCATCGATGCCAACAGAGGTGATTACCAAAACGGTTGGGATACAGATCAGTTTCCGAACAACATTCAGGAAACTACAGAAGCAATGTTGGTTTTCTTAAAAGCTGGTGGATTGCAGGGCGGTGGAGTAAATTTTGATGCAAAAATCAGAAGAAATTCTACTGATCTGGAAGATGTTTTCTTAGCGCATATTGGCGGAGCGGATACTTTTGCAAGAGCTTTACTGACAGCGGATAAAATCATTACTTCGTCTCCATACGAGAAATTGAGAAAAGAAAGATACAGTTCTTTTGATGCCGGAAAAGGAAAAGATTTTGCTGACGGAAAATTAAACCTTAAAGATTTGTATGATATTGCCAATCAAAATGGTGAGTTGACGCTTCAAAGCGGTAAACAGGAATTGTTTGAAAATATCATCAATCAATATATTTAATATTTATTTTTTGTGGAATTTCCGGAGGTGGTTTCTTCAGTTGAAATGACATAAAGTGAGATTATCATAACTATTAAAAAACTCTCTTCAATTGATTTTGAAGGGAGTTTTTTGCATTAATACGGCAACCGATTGTTTGTTTTGCCATTTTTTGATTAGTTCCATAATTTGGTGCTAAAATATTGCCTATGAGTGCTATAAAGTGTTTTATTATATTGTTTATTGGTTATTTATTCAGTTTTTCTCTTATTTTTTTGTAATTCATTTTGGATTAAAATCTGAAAAAAGTAAAAAAAATATAGTTTTTTAATTTTTGGATTTTTTTTATGATTTTGGTGCAAATGATTTGTTATCTCTAACGTTTTCGTGAGTTAGATTCTTTGTTTTGATATATTATCAATATTTTTAGTTTATAAATACATATCCTATTTTTTTATTCCTTTATTTTTTATTTATTCTTAAAAATAATTAACGCAACCGATTGTGTATTGTTGTTTTTTATATATATTTGTTTACATAAAGCATTAGAATGATCCAATTCTTAAAGCAGGAATGATTCTTACAATCCATCGAATAGGAAAACTAACTCAACCATACTATTAACTATTAAACCAATTTTTTTATGACTAACTTTTTTATGACTAAAAGCAAATTAAAACTCTTGAGATTTTTAGGTTTTTTAACCTTACTGTTTTTGTTTTCTATAAATGCAAATGCACAAACCACGGTTACAGGAATTGTATCAGATGCAAACGGACCAATTCCGGGGGCAAATGTTAATGTTAAGGGTACAAAAACCGGAGTTGTAACTGGTTTTGACGGGAATTATTCTATTTCGAATGTTCCTTCAAACGGCATTTTGGTTTTTAGTTTTCTGGGTTTAACGACCAAAGAAATTCCGGTAAACGGCAGCACTAAAATTAATGCCATATTACAGGAAAATTCGAATGCGCTGCAGGAAGTTGTGGTTATTGGTTACGGTGCGCAACGCAAAGAATCTGTAACCGGATCTGTTGCTTCTATAAAAGGCGATGTTATTCGCGAAGTTCCTTCGGCAAACGTTACACAGGCTTTGCAAGGACGTTTGGCGGGTGTACAAATGACCCAGACTTCAACAAAACCGGGTGCTACGATGCAGGTTCGTATTCGTGGTACAAGATCTTTAACCGCCGGAAATGACCCGCTTATAGTTTTAGACGGGATTCCGTTTTCAGGAACTTTGGCCGATATTAGTCCGGACGATATTAAAAGTATTGATATTTTAAAAGATGCTTCGGCAACTGCTATTTACGGTTCCAGAGGTGCCAATGGTGTGATTCTGGTTTCGAGTAATAAAGGAACAAAAGGTCAAAAAGCACAAATTGCCTACAGTACGTATACCGGTTTTAAAAAAGCGGTGAAATATCCCATGATGAACGGACCACAATATGTTGAGTTTCGCAAACTGGCGGGAAAAAATCTGGTTAATGGCATCGATGAATCGGATGATGTAGATACGGACTGGCAGGATTTATTTTACAGAGGCGCCATAGTTACAAGTCATGATGTCGCTGTTACCGGCGGAAGTGAAAGAGGAAACTATAACTTTGGTGTCAACTACTATAAAGATCAGGCGGTTATTCCGGGTTCAGAGTACAATCGTTATTCGATGCGTGCGGGTCTTGATCAGGAATTAGGATTGTTGCGCATTGGCTTTGCCTCAAATAATAATTACAGTATTACAGATGGTGCCAGTTTAGGAATGTACGGCGTTTTGAGTATGTCTCCAATTGCAAATCCTTATAATGCAGATGGTTCGCTTAAAAGAACCGTGAGAATGCCGCAAGACGAAAACTGGGTATATACGCGCGAAAGCATGAAAAACCTGGGTGATAAATGGGTGGACAGAAACAAAGCTTTCGGTTCTTATAATTCTGCTTACGCCGAGTTAAAAATTCCGGCTATAGACGGATTAAAAGCCAGGGTTAATATTGGTGGAAATATCCGCGTTACCAATTCAGGAAATTATACCGGAGTTGGTGTTTTCAATTCAAATGTAAATAATCCGAATGTTGCTTCGGTAGGAAATTCACTTAATACCAGCTGGACTATCGAAAGTTTATTAACCTACGATCATACTTTTGCCCAAAAACATAAAGTAAGCGCGCTTGCCATGTATTCTTCGGAACAAACAACTTACAACAGTTCGCTGGTTTCAAGAAGAAATATTGCGGGAGATAGTTTTCAGTATTTTAATTTAGGACAGACTTCAACGGGCGACAATGATGATATTACAATTGATAATAACAATCAAAATTACACACAAAGCGGTTTAATGTCTTATATGGTTCGTGGAATGTATTCGTACGCAGATCGTTATATGTTGAGTGCTACTTTCCGTTCTGATGCTTCGTCAAGACTGGCGCCTTCTAATCAATGGCACAGTTATCCGGCAATTTCTGTGGGATGGAATGTTCAGAAAGAGTCGTTTATGAGCAATGTTTCCTGGCTGAGTGCCTTAAAATTACGTGCCGGTTACGGACAAACTTCTAATCAGTCTGTTGCGCCATATGCAACATTGGGGATTTTAAGTACAAGACCTTACAACTTTGGTGATGCAAATGCAACAGGATATTATGTCTCCACTTTACCGAATCCTAATTTAGGCTGGGAATATTCTGAAACAACAAATCTTGGTTTGGATTTTTCTGTTTTCAGAGACCGTTTATCAGGTACAGTAGAATATTATACCACAGATACTAAAGATCTTTTATTGAGCGTGAATTTGCCGGTAACTTCAGGAGTAAACAGTTATGTGGGCAATGTGGGTTCTACGCAAAACAAAGGTTGGGAGCTTTCGCTAAACGGCGTAATCTTAGATAATTATAATGGCTGGACCTGGGAAGCCGGAGCCAACATCTACAGCAATAAAAACAAACTGGTTTCTTTGGCTTCGGGAACAACAGAGGATAAAACAAACTGGTGGTTTGTGGGGAAACCGCTTAATGTAATTTACGATTATAAAAAGGTTGGCATTTATCAAACGGATGCCGAAGCCAAATTATATGAAGGTGCAGCCGGAGCAGCCGGAATGATTAAAGTAGAATATACCGGAGAGCGCAATGCTGACGGAACTCCAACCCGATTAATTGGTGCCGATGACAGACAGGTTTTAAATGCTGATCCTGATTTTCAGGGTGGTTTTAACACCAGAGTCGCCTACAAAGGTTTTGATCTTTCGATAGTGGGAATTTTTCAAAGCGGCGGTATTTTAAACAGTACGCTTTATGGTTCAAACGGTTACCTGAATATTAACGACGGACGCCGTGGACAAATTGATGTAGATTACTGGACACCAACCAATACGGATGCACAATATCCGTTACCGGGAGGACCAACAGAAAGTAATAATCCTAAATATGGTTCGACTTTGGGTTATTTTGATGCTTCTTATGTGAAATTAAAAACCATTACGCTGGGGTATAATCTTCAGAAAGACTGGATAAAAACTGCCGGAATGGAAAGGCTTCGTTTGTATTGTACAATCCAGAATCCGTGGGTAATTTATTCTCCTTATCACAAACAATCCGGTATGGATCCTGAAACCAATTCGTATGCCAATGACAGTGCGAATATGGCTGTGGCTTATGCTGCAAACCTGAGCCGTTTGCTTACTGTTGGTTACAACACGCCACAATCGCGTAACTTGATTTTAGGTCTTAACATAACATTCTAATACAGATAAAAATGAAAAAATATAGTAAACTTAATAAATACATTGGTACAACTTTACTTTCATTAGTTTTGTTGAGTTGTTCCAATGATATCCTGGACGAAAAACCACGCAGCATTTTCACACCCGATTATTTTTCGACTCCCGAAGGTGTAATGGGCGGTGTAACCTCCATGTACGGGCACTTGCGTTATATGTACGGTAACGGTTATTTTTTGAATGTTGGACAAATTGCCACTGATGAATCAACCTGGGGACAAAATTCGGATGGAAACGTTAAAAATTTAGATTTCTCCGGAGTTGGTGTTATTAATCCGGCAACGAGTAATACTGGTGCAGTATGGAATAATGCGTTTCCGAATATTAATACGGCAAGTGGTGTTATCGAAAATGCATCGGCTATAGGAAGTATTGCTCCGGCACTCATTGCTGAGGCAAGATTTTTTCGTGCCTTTGATTATTTTTTGCTTGTGCAGACTTATGGCGGTGTTCCTTTGGATTTGGGTGCGGGAGAATTGAAATTTAATTCCTCAACTGTAAGATCTTCTGTTCGAAATACAGTTCCGGAGGTTTACAGCAAAGCCATTTTCCCAGATTTAATAAAAGCGATCGAAGATTTACCCGTTACCGGAAGAGTAACCGGCGGACTCACTAAAACAACGGCCCGACTTTATTTGGCGAAAGCCTATTTAACTTACGGATGGTGGCTTCAAAATCCAAAAAACATCCCGACGTATCCTGTCTCTGACAGAAAAGATCCTGACGGACATGATCCTGCCTGGTATTTTCAACAAGCGTATGATGTTGCTGTAACGGCTATAAACGAACCGGGACCATTTGGTTTACAGCCAACCTTTTATGAGGTAAATGTGGCGACAAAAGACCGTAACAAAGAAATGTTGCTATACGCAGATCACACCCAATCGAGTTCGACTTATAATGGTGGAGATTTGAGTTACAGCGGCGGAGGTTTTAGTACCGATTATTTTGCGGGCTGGTTTGGCCAGTTTAATTATACAGGTGTGAGAAGTTCATCGAGCAATACAAGCTGGGCAGCGGTAAGTTCTGTTCAGCGTGAAGCATCTCAGCCTTTGGGACGTCCATGGACCATGTTGGCGCCGCCTATAGAAGTCTTTAAAAACACTTTTGCAGATAAAACAAACGATTCCCGTTACGACGGAACTTTTACAACAGCATATCGTGGCAATTGGGCAAAAGCCGGAATTACAAATCAAACCTTATACAACGCCAATTATTTACCGATTGCAAACGGAGATCCTGTTGTTACATTTTTGGATAATGATGTTTCCGGTGTAGATTATTCTAATTCGGTATTTAATAGTTCGATTGGAGCAGGAGTATTGCCTGGCAGAGCCGATTTTGTGATCGAGCCAAGCGTATTTTCAAGAATTTGTTATCCGGGCAACTGGAAATTAGGACCATATCGTACCGATAACGGAACGGGTTTAGGATCTCCAAACGGAAGCAGTACAAGACCTTTTCCTATTGCTAAATTTTCTGAATTGTATTTTATTGCCGCAGAAGCTGCCGTAAAAGGCGCCAATGTTCAGGGTGGAAAAAGTGCCAGAGATTTAATTAATGTAATTCGTGCCAGAGCCGGAAAGTGGAGTTTTTCTAATAAAGGTCAGGTTGCTAAAATACAGGATAACAGTGTCGCCATGACGACTGCTACTCCGGCAATTATCGATATTGATTATATTCTGGCAGAACGTTCCCGCGAGTATTTTGGAGAAGGATATCGCTGGTATGATTTAACCCGCACACAAAACTGGATTGAATATGGTGCTTCCTTTACAATTGCGGGCGCAACAAACCCAAATGACTGGAAAGACCATTCGGTAAAAACAGTTACACGAACGATTTCCGTTGCTAATTATCTTCGCCCGATTCCAACTTCACAACTGGATGGAATGGAGATGTCGGCATCGGAGAAATTGGCTTACCAAAATCCGGGCTATTAAATTAGGAGTTAGTTTTTTTTAAGAGGGAAGTTTTACCGTTCGAAATGTGGTGAACGGTAAAATCCCTTTTTTAATAATGTTGCGTATAATTGTTTTAAACACATAGAAACATAGCCAATAGAAATGTGAAAAGGCATTTCATTTGTTTAAATTCACATAGCTGATAATTGTTATGAGCTTTGTCAAAGTTTAAAACTTTGACAAAGCTTAATAATGTTGCGTATAATTGTTTTAAACACATAGAAACATAGCCTATAGAAATGTGAAAAGGCATTTCATTTGTTTAAATTCACATAGCTGATAATTGTTATGAGCTTTGTCAAAGTTTTAAACTTTGACAAAGCTTAATAATGTTGCGTATAATTGTTTTAAACATATAGAAACATAGCCAATAGAAATGTGAAAAGGCGTTTCACTTGTTTAAATTCACATAGCTATCTATGTATGAAGAAACTAGTTTCTTTTTTGCATTCTTTTAAAAATAGGCAAAGGTCTATGTTTCTATGTGTTAAAAATAAAACTTTAAAATAAGATGATTAATTCTTCAAAAAATATCGTTTTTATAATTCTGTTTCTGGTGATTCAATTCGGCTACAGCCAAAATAAAACGCCTTATCTTCAAAAAAAAGGAGATAAAACCCAATTGATCGTCAACGGAAAACCATTTTTGATATTGGGCGGAGAATTAGGAAATTCTTCTGCGACCAGTATGGAAAGCATGGAAACCATCTGGACGAAATTGAAAGACATGAACCTCAACACGGTTTTAACGCCTGTTTATTGGGAATTGATCGAAAAGGAGGAAGGCAAGTTTGATTTTTCGCTGGTTGATGATTTAATTCTCAGAGCCCGAAAAGAAAACATGAAATTGGTGTTGCTGTGGTTTGGATCCTGGAAAAACAGTATGTCCAGTCACGCTCCGGAATGGGTAAAACTGAATCAGAAAAAATATCCAAGAATAAAAGACGATACCAATAAAAGCCATGAAATCCTGACGCCTTTCAGCGAAAATAATCTACAGGCAGATTTAAATGCTTTTCAAAAACTGATGTCGCATATTAAGGATTTTGATAAAAATGACCAGACTGTAATCATGATTCAGGTAGAAAATGAAATCGGAATGCTGCCGACTGCGAGAGATTATCATCCATGGGCAAATGAAGAATTCAAGAAAAATGTGCCTGAAGAATTGCTGAAATACCTGCAGAAAAACAAAGACAGTCTGGTTCCGGAATTTTTAGAAATCTGGAAGAAAAATGGTTTTAAAACGGCCGGAAACTGGGAACAGGTTTTTGGAACAAGCCTTGCTACTGATGAAATTTTCATGGCTTGGTTCTTCGCAAAATTCACCAACAAAGTTGCCAAAGCCGGAAAAGAAATTTACAATATTCCGATGTTTGTAAATGCCGCTTTGAACGCGCCCGAAAAGAAACCTGGACAATATCCAAGCGCAGGACCTTTACCTCATCTTATGGATATTTGGCAGGCAGCGGGAACTTCGATCGATTTTCTTTCGCCTGATTTTTATAATCCAAATTTTAAACAATGGAATGATTTGTTTGTCCGTCAGGGAAATCCGTTGTTTATTCCCGAGCATAAATTTAATGTTACGGCGCCATTCAAAGGTTTGTACGCAATTGGACATTATGAAGCGATTGGTTTTTCGCCTTTTTCGATTGAATCTGTTGCAGATGGAAAAAAAGAACCTTTGGGAAAAATCTATAATTTGATTGAGCAATTAACGCCTGTTATTGAAGCAAATAAGGGACAGCATAAAATTGATGGGGTTTTATTGGACAAAGAAAATCAATCGCAAATTATCAAATTAGGGAATTATGAGTTTACGTTTAAACATGATTATACGCTAAATTGGTCGGCTGGGGCAAAAGAGGAAGTCTGGCCAATGACGAGCGGGATCATTATCGAAATTACTCCGGATGAATTTTATATCGCTGGTTCGGGAATTGTGGTTACTTTTAAGTCTTTGAATGATAAAAATTTAAATGCCGGAATTTTAAAAGTCGATCAGGGTGGTTTTGAGAATAAGGTCTGGAAAACGTTTAGACATTTTAACGGAGATCAAACGCATCAGGGAAGACATGTTCGCATTGCGGTTGATGATTTTGAAATTCAGAAGGTGAAGTTGTATAGTTATGAGTAATTTTTTTTTGCCACGAATTCACGAATTATTTTTTTTAAGCTAACCGCAAATTTCACAAATTTTCGCAAATTTTAAAAAAGGTGTTTGCCACTGATTGCCAAGATTTAAATGGATTTTTTATTTATTTTCTTTTAGATGGCAAACCTAACAGGTTTACCGTTGAAGATGTTAATCATATTAATATTTGGCAAAAAAAATTAGAGAAAATTTGTGCAATTCGTGGCAAAAAAATAAAAAAACTTCGCAGCAAAAAAATATATAAAAAAACATGAAAAAAATAATAGTACTATTTGTTTTGCTTTTCAATATAAATGGAAACGCTCAGATAAAATTACCTCGTTTAATAAGCGACGGCATGATTTTACAGCGGGATGTTAAATTGAAAATTTGGGGTTGGGCTTCAGCCAAAGAAAAAATTCAGCTTTACTTTAATCATAAAACTTATAAAGTCATTGCGGGTGAAGATGGAAAATGGATGATTTTGTTACCATCTCAAAAAGCGGGCGGACCTTATGAAATGACTTTTAGAGCAAGTAATACGATTACAGTAAAAAATATTCTATTTGGTGATGTCTGGGTTTGTTCGGGACAATCGAATATGGAATTGCCAATGGAACGTTTGAAGGATAAATACAAAGAGGTTATCGCTAAAGCGGAAAATTCGAATATTCGACAATTTTTGGTGCCAGATCAATATGATTTTGAAAAGGAGAATGTTGATTTGCCTTCCGGCGAATGGGTTTCGGTGACGCCAAAGAATATTTTGCAATTCTCAGGCGTTGGTTATTTTTTTGCCAGTGAAATTTATGAAAAATATAAAATTCCGATTGGGTTAATTAATACGGCTTTAGGAGGTTCTCCTGCAGAATCGTGGATAAGTGCCGAAGCAATTAAAAAGTTTCCGGAATACGATTCGGAATATCAGAAGTTTAGAAACCCAAACGTGATTACAGAAATTGAAACCCATGATAAAAAGGCAAATAACGATTGGTACCAACTTGTAAATAAAACAGATGAAGGTTTAAAAAACAACTGGAAAAATGAAGAACTCAATGATTCGGACTGGAAAGAAATGAGTATTCCGGGTTATTGGGCAGATCAGGAATTGGGGAATGTAAACGGCGTAGTTTGGTTTCGCAAAGAATTTACTTTAGGTAAAATAAAAGAGAATAACGCAAAATTGATTTTAGGCAGAATCGTCGATGCTGATTCGGTTTATGTAAACGGTCAGTTTGTGGGAACGACGTCGTATATGTATCCGCCCAGAAAGTATTCTTTTAATACCAATATTTTAAAAGAAGGTAAAAATGAAATTGCGATTCGGGTTATTAATAATTCAGGAAGGGGAGGTTTTGTTACCGATAAACCGTATGAACTGGTGAACGGAAATGATACGCTGGATTTAAAAGGAAACTGGAAATATAAATTGGGTGCAAAAATGCTTCCGCTGCCTTCTCAGACTTTTATCAGATGGAAACCTGTAGGCTTGTATAATGCGATGATTGCACCTTTGAAAAATTATTCGGTAAAAGGAATACTTTGGTATCAGGGAGAATCGAGCACCAAGAAACCTTCGGAATATCTTGCTTTAATGGAAACGTTGATAGCGAATTGGCGATCGCAGTGGCAACAGGAAAATTTGCCGTTTTTATTTGTTCAGCTTACCAATTATATGGATCCAAAACCGGAGCCTGCAGAAAGTAACTGGGCGGCTTTACGACAACAGCAAAAAAATACGTTGATAGTTCCCAATACCGGAATGGCCGTTACAATAGATTTGGGAGAATGGAACGATATTCATCCTTTAAATAAATATGATGTTGGCAAGCGGCTTTCGCTATTGGCCAGAAAAATGGTTTATGGAGAAAAGGATTTAGTGGCTTCGGGACCGCTTTTTAAATCTTTGGAACAAAAGGAAAACAAACTAATTATAAGTTTTACAGATATTGGATCTGGTTTGATAAGTAAAAATAATACACCGCTAAAAGAATTTTCGATAGCGGGAACTGACGGAAAATTTGTCCGGGCAAATGCTGTTATCGAAGGGGACAAAGTTATTGTCTGGAACGAAAGTGTTTTAAATCCGGTTAAAGTAAGATATGCGTGGGCTGATAATCCGGATCAGGCCAATTTATATAATAAAGAAGAATTGCCTGCTTCACCTTTTGAAGCGGATTTAAGTTCAGAGAATAAACTTTAAAAGATAGAAAAAACAAAGCCGGTTTCCCCCCAGAAACCGGCTTTATTAATTAACTAAACTACTATTAATGCAAGGCAAATCGTAATTTAAGTCCATACGAAACTAATCGTACGTCATTTGCGTATGGAGTTTCCAATACGCTGTTGTATTGCAATTGCACAGGCAATTCAGGATGATATTCGACCAGATTTTTAGTATTGTCTTTATCGTAGATGTTGTTTAAACCGTAATCCAGGTAAACTCCAATATAAATCCAGCCTTTTTCGCTGATTTTTTGTTTCAATCCTGTTTCGATAGTGGCAGAATATGAGACATCTGTATCAATATCCTGTTTGGCTACTTTAATATTATCTGTGCTGGCAAAACCGGCAAATGCAGGACTAAATAATTCGACATTATATTGTGGATAATAGCCGCTTGTTGTCAGGTTTTGTATTTTAGTTTCATAGCTTCCGCTAATGGCAAAACCAACTTTAAATCCTCCGGCAAGATATAATTTTGATGTCCCGGGAGTTTCAAACTGAAGCACAAGAGGAACATTAATGTAACCCAGTTTTTGCTCTTCTCTTAAATTGGTTGCTTTATATCTAAATTGAAAGTTCTCCTCTTCGGCATCTGTGGTCATGTATTGTCCGGCCAGATAGCCAAATTTACCATCAGTATTGTAGGTTTGATATTCAGCTCCAATTCCGATACTTAAACCTTCGTTTAGGTAATACGAATAACGAATTCCGGCATTAATACCATTTCCCGTCTGTACTTCTCCGGCTGAGTGATATTTCAGAAATGAAAACGGACCACCAACAGCTATCGATATTTCATGCTTGCTTTCCTGAGGGTAACTATCCTGACCATAACTATTCAGGCAAATTATTAAAAGTGCCGCAATTGTAGATAATGATTTTATATGTGTATATTTTTTCATCTTAAAGTTATATTAGCCAGTACCATTTTGATCTGATACTGGCGGGTTTTATTTATTTTACAATTACTTTGAAAGATTTTTTAATGCTTCCTGATTCAAGAACAACAAGATACATATTGCTTTCTGTTGTTGCAGGTAATTGTATTTCAGTTAATACTGAAGATGACTGAACTGTTTTAACCAGTTTTCCTGATACAGAATACAGGCTAATTTGCATGTTTTGTAAATCTTCTGCAGGGAAATCAGCTTCTACGGTAAGTACTTTTCCAACTTCAACCGGGTTAGGATAAAGTTTTGCTGTTAGTGAATTTTGAATTGTAATCGTTGATTCACATGTTTGCAATACTTTTCCGTCCTTAGTAGTCATTTTTACACTATAAGATGCAGTAGGATCCAAAACGTTATTGGTTTCATTTCCAGCTGTGTAATATTGACCGGTTCCGATTAATTGACCGTTTTTAAACCATTGGTAAGCTGTAAATTCATAACCGCCATTTGTTTGCGGATTGTTGTTTACAAGAAGGACATTGTTGAATTTTTGTTTAACAATATCATAGAAACCAAATGGCTTTTGCACTACAATTGTATAATTAGCTGTAGTACTTCCATCTTCTGAAGTAACTTTTACGTTTTGTGTATAAATTCCAGGTTTAGGAGTTTGAACCGTAAAGTTAGCAGACGGAGTAATTGTGGCATTTGAACTATTCAGAATATTGATATTCGGATTGTTTTCTCCACATTCCATTAAATAAGTAATTTGATTTGCAGGATTGTTGTAAACTTCACCGGCAATAGTAATACTTGTAACACTAACATCATTGTTTTTGATTACAAGGATCTGCGAAACATCAGCAGCTGGCAAATAGTTGGCATCACCATCCTGATGTGCTGTAATTGTCAATTGTCCTGATCTTAACAAATTCACTAATCCACTTGCCGAAACACTAGCCGGAGGAAGTGCAGAAGTATAGTTAAAAGAATAACGAACCGGCAAACCTGAATTTGAAACTGCTTCTAAATTGAAGTTATTGTTGATTCCAAGAGTTCTTGCAGCTAAAGGCCCGAAAGTAATTTGTTGTACTGCTTTTTTGATTTCAAGCTGTGCAGTAAGCGTAATTGGAGAACAATTTGGCGAACTTGCAGCAGGAGAAACGGTTGCTGTTACAGTATAGAAACCTGCATTTGTAGCTCCGTTTACTGTTCCTGTTGCTGGAGTTGTAGCATAAACTACGCTTGCTCCGGCAGGAAGATTGGCAACATTTATAGTATGAAGGCTTCCGTTGTAAGTAAATTCTGCATTAGCAAAAGTTACCTGATCTAAAGGAGAAGCTGTCACATAGATATTTTGTTGCTGAGTTGCCGTATTTCCGCTGGCATCAACATAAGACCAGGTAATTACATAATTTCCAGGAGTCGTATAATTTAAATCATCTGTAGTTGTAGCAGTTATAATTCCGCTGCAATTATCGGTCGCTGTTGGTATCGCAATTTCTGAAGCTAAAACAGCACAATAGTTTGTAATGTCAGGAAGATTTGCAACATCTGGCACTGGTACTATTACATCCGGAATTACTGTTATTGTTACAGTTGCAGTAGTTTGACATGAGTTAGCATCCGTAACTGTTACCGTGTAAGTTCCTGCAGCAAGTCCTGTTGCAGTTGCTGCAGTTCCACCAGATGGAGACCATGCATAAGTGTAAGTTCCTGTTCCGCCCGTTACATTTACAGTAGCTGAAGCATCGCTTTGTCCATTACAAGATACATTTACTTGTGATGTTGTAGCAGCAAGTAGGGCAGGTTCAGTTATTGTAAAACTTTGTGTAGTCTGACATAAGTTAGCGTCTGAAATTGTTACCGTGTAAGTTCCGGCAGCTAATCCTGTTGCAGTTGCAGCAGTTCCGCCAGTTGGAGACCAAATATAAGTATATGCTCCGGTTCCGCCTGTTGCAGCAACACTTGCAGATCCATTAGAACCTCCATTACAAGAAACATTTGTTTGTGATGCTGTAACTGCTAAAGGAACTGGTTCTGTTAGTGTAAAACTTTGTGTTGTCTGACATAAATTAGCATCTGTAATTGTTACGGTATAAGTTCCCGCAGTAAGTCCTGATGCTGTTGCAGCAGTTCCGCCAGTTGGAGCCCATGAATATATATATGCTCCGGTTCCGCCAGTTACGTTTACAGAAGCTGTCCCGTTAGATCCTCCATTACAGGAAACATTCGTTTGAGATGGTATAACCACTATCGCGGGTGGTTGTGTAATTGTAAAGTTTTTTACAATCGAACATCCGTTTGAAGAAGTGATGGTTACAGCATAATTACCTGCTGTTAGTCCTGTAGCGGTATCTGCAGTTCCTCCTGAAGGAGACCAGGTATAAGTAAAAGGTCCCGGAGCTCCTCCAGGTACTACAGCTGCAGATCCTGTGTTAGAGCCATTACATAAAATATTAGTCTGAGATGTAGTCGCCACTAAAGTATTTATAGTAGTAATTGTAAAGTTTTTGGTAATTGAACATCCGTTAGCATCTGTAATAGTGGCGGTATAATTTCCTGCCAATAATCCTGTTACTACTTGTGTTGTTTCTCCATTAGACCATGAATAGGTGTAAGGCAAAGATCCTCCGCTTGGCGTAACAGCCGCTTGTCCGCCAGTAGTGCAAGTTGCATTTATTTGAGCATTTGTAGCTGTTAATACAGCAGGCTGGTTAATGGTGAAGCTTTGAGTTAAAGAACATCCAACAGCATCTGTAATTAATACAGAATAATTTCCGGCTGTTAATCCTGTTGCGGTTGCAGCAGTACCGCCAGAAGGTGACCAAAGATAAGTATAACCTCCATTTCCTCCTGAAACGCTTACTGAAGCACTTCCGTTAGCAGCTCCATTACAAAGTACATCGGTTTTTGATGCCGTTGCTGCTAAAGCTGCAGGTTCGCCAACAGTAACCGTTGCTGTAGTCTGACAAGTATTAGCATCTGTAATTGTTACCGTATAAGTTCCTGCCTGAAGTCCTGTTGCAGTTGCAGCAGTTCCACCAAATGGAGACCATGAATACGTATATCCCGGAGTTCCTCCGGTAACGGATACAGTTGCAGTACCATTAGAACCTCCATTACACGAAACATCAGTTTTAGAAGTTGTTGCAGAAAGTAATGTTGGAGTCAAAATAGTAATATTTTTAACCAATGTACATCCGTTTGCATCTGTAATTGTACACGTATAATTTCCTGCCGGTCTTCCTGTAACAGTGGCTGTTGTACCGCCTAATGGTGACCATTGATAAGTATATCCCGGTGTTCCTCCTGAGGCAGTTACACTTGCTGAACCATTTGATCCACCAAAACAACTAACGCCAACTGATGCTGTAGTAGCACTCAAAATAGCGGCCGGCTGAGTAATGGTAAAACTTTGTGTTGTCTGACATAAGTTGGCATCTTTTACTGTTACCGTATAAGTTCCTGCAGCAAGCCCTGTAGCTGTAGCTCCAGTTCCTCCAGAAGGTGTCCATAAATAGGTATAAGCTCCGGTTCCTCCGGTTGCAGTTACAGTTGCAGATCCTGTAGCATCTCCGCGACATCCTATATTTGTTTGTGCTACCGGAGAAACAATTATTGCATTTGGCTGAACAATAGTAAATGTTCTAGTTGTCTGACATGTATTAGCATCGCTAATTGTTACCGTATAAGTTCCCGCTGTAAGTCCTGTTGCTGTTGCAGCAGTTCCGCCAGAAGGTGACCATGAGTAAGTATAAGCACCGGTTCCGCCTGTTACGTTTACCGTTGCAGATCCTGTTGCAGCTCCATTACACAATATATCTGTTTGTGAAGTTGTTACAGAAAATGCAGCAGGCTGTCCCACTGTAATGCCGGTTACCACTTTTGTACATCCGTTTGCATCGGTAATTGTTACATTGTAAGTTCCAGCTGCAAGTCCTGTTGCACTAGCTGTTGTAGCTCCGTTTGACCATAAATAAGTATATCCGGGACTTCCGCCTGATGGAGTAATAGTAGCTGTACCATTAGATCCTCCATTACAGGAAACATTTGTTACCGAAGGAGTTCCGTTAAGAGTAATAGCCGGTTGTCCAACAATTATATTGCTTATTGTTCTTGTACAAGAATTTGCATCTGTAATGGTTACGCTATACGTTCCTGCTGAAATTCCTGTAATTATTTGAGTTGTAGCTCCGTTCGACCATAAATAAGTGTATCCCGGAGTTCCGCCTGATGGAAGAACGCCAGCTGCACCGTTAGATCCTCCATTACAGGAAACATTTGCCACAGAAGGAGCTGCGTTAAGTATCGAAGGCTGTCCCACTACAATTCCCGTAATATTTCTTGAACAAGAGTTAGCATCAGTAATCAAAACGCTGTAAGTTCCTGCTAAAAGTCCTGTTGCAGTAGCTGTTGTAGCTCCGTTTGACCATAAATAAGTATAAGAAGGTGTTCCTCCCGTTGCCAGAATAGTCGCTGTACCATTAGCCCCTCCATTACAGGAAACATTTGTTACCGAAGGAGTTCCGTTAAGAGCCACTGCGGGTTGTCCCACTATAATACCGGCTATCGTTTTTGTACACGCATTAGCATCTGTAATTGTTACGCTATACGTTCCGGCTGCAAGTCCTGTAGCTGATGCTCCTGTACCTCCTGATGGTGACCATGAATAAGTATATCCCGGAGTACCTCCTGATGCCGTAACAGTTGCTGTACCGTTAGTTCCTCCATTACAGGAAACATTGGTTGTATTAACAGTTCCATCAAGAGCAACTGCCGGCTGTCCTACTACAATATTAGTTATTGTTCTTGTGCATGAATTTGCATCTGTAATTGTTACACTATAAGTTCCTGCCACAAGTCCTGCTATTGTTTGAGTTGTAGCTCCCGTAGACCATAAATAGGTATATCCGGGAGTTCCACCTGACGGAACAATAGATGCTGTACCGTTAGATCCTCCATTACAGGAAACATTGGTTACAGAAGGGGTTCCGTTAATAACCGCTGCTGGTTGTCCAACAATTATATTGTTTATTGTTCTGGTACAAGAATTTGCATCTGTAATTGTTACGCTATACGTTCCTGCTAAAAGTCCTGTTGCAGAAGCTGTTGTAGCTCCGTTTGACCATAAATACGTATATCCGGGAGTACCTCCGGATGCACTAATAGTAGCCGTACCATTAGATCCTCCATTACAGGAAACATTTGTTACCGATGGAATTCCGTTTAATCCAGAAGGCTGTGTTATTGTAAAAGATCTTGTAAATTGTGTTGATTCACCATCGGTAATTGTTACCGTATAAGGGCCAGCACTAAGTCCTGTTGCTGTTGCTCCAGTACCTCCTGATGGCGACCATGAATACATATAAGGAGTTGCACCTCCAGTTGCGACAACAGAAGCAGTTCCGTTAGATCCTCCATTACAGCTCGCATTAGTTTGTGACGTTGATGAAGTACCTAAAGCTGCACCTGTGGTAAAAGTTAAATCACTTCCATAATTAGTACCTCCGCTATTTTTTGCATAAGCTCTAAAATGAATAGTTGTGGCAGCAGGAAGTCCTGTAATAACATTAGAAAATAATCCTGTACCGGTTCCTATTTGAACTTTAGTATTTGCAGTTGTTGGGTTAGCAGTTGTAGCCCAAACAATTCCTCTTTCTATATTTGCATCGCCACCATCTGCGGTTACATTTCCGCCTAATGTTGCTGAAACTGCCTTAACGTTTGTAGCGGCAGTAGTTGAAACAGTTGGTGCTACTGCGGCGGTAATAGCAGGAGTAGGATAGCTTACAGGAGTTATCGTGTAATTGTTAGCTGTATCATGTATCCAGTTTCCAGGCGTATTGATGATTTCCATGATATCGGCAGCAGTTCCTGTCAGCGTACCATTAAATTTACTATTTGCAATTTCAGGGCCTGGTGCCGGAAATAAAGAAATACAATTTAAACCATTTGTTAATCCCAATGGAAGCGCACTTCCGGGACCTCCGCTTGTAGTTGAAAGATTCCATGTCGTGGCTGCATCATAATCAGCAGAATTATAATCTCCATGAATACCTGCAATAAAAGTAGGCAGATTGGGTAAAATTGGCAAAACTCCACTTGCTGATTGGTAAGCCAGAATCTGGTCACCGGCAGAAAGATTAAAACCAGTGGTAAAACCAGCAGCATAACCAATACCCGATGTTCCGGTTACCGTAAATACGTCAGCAGCTGTTTCCATTACAGAAACAACAGTTCCTATTGGAGTCACAGAAGGTACGATCCATTGTAAATGGGTTTCGGTACTTCCTGCTACCCAGGTTCCGTTACCCCAGCCCCGCTCCGTAAAAAAGAGTACCGTTCCTGCTGGTATTTCTTTCAGGGTAATAAAAGAAAAACCATCCAAAGGACTGGTGTTGTAGCCAATAAAAGCTATATCGCCCGCTGCCAAAGTCTGTGACTTTGCATTTTGATGCACAAAAAAGGTGCACAAGAGCATAATGAATAATAGTAATTTTTTTTTCATAATATACAATTTAGTTTAGTTAGTGACATAGATAAGCATTCTGCCAGCCGCCTAATTGATCCGGCTTTGTAAGCGAGGTAAAAGCCTTTATAAAATGTCCATCATTTGGTAATGTTTCAATTTTTTTAAAGCCTATATTTTTAAGAGAATCCAGATTTAATTCATAGATATGATAATCAAATAGGGTTCTGTTTGTATCCTGATCAAATCGAATCGTTCCTCTGGGGCCCGTAATATTTAATTTTTCAATTTCCTCAATTAAAAAATTCACATTAAGATTATGGTTTGCCTGAAGAAGAATGTTTTTTAGTATTAATCCGTTTTCATAACCCAGGATAGAAAAGATTGACGGATCCTCTGCGTATTTATTTTTGTAATCAATAATAAAATCAGCAGTTTCTGTATCATTTTGCATCCAGGAACTTACCACATAAAGTTCATGAGGTTCATTTTTATAGTCTTCCAATATTTGATCATTGATAAAAAATGGAGTAACATAAAAAGGATATTTCCGGGTAATTCTGTTTTGTTTTATAAAAACAGCATTTTCCTCCGCATATAAACCACTGTAAAAGGCAAAAATAGCATCAGGTTCCAGATCATTAATAATGTGATCCATATATGCCGATTCATTTTCTCTTGGAATAAATGGCGTAATATAATGTCCTGAAAAATTAGCTTTTTTCTGAAAAGAATATTCAATTGCCGAAAGCATGCCATAACCAACATCATAAAAAGAACTGGCTGTTGCAATTTTCTCATATTTTTTGCTTGCCAGATAACCACCCAGATGATAACAAGATTCAGTTAATCCAAACGAATTAATGTAAACTCCTTTTGGTGTTATCGTATCATAGGGTACTGTTGCCCCAAGGTCTGCCGCTAATAATAAAATATCATTATTTGAAGCATAGTTATAAACTTCCGTTATATTATAATGACCAAAAAAACCAATGATAATGGATACGTCTTCCTGAAAATTTAATTTTTGAATTTTATCAATTATCATTTTCTCATCTGAGCCAATACCAATACTTTCTACAAAAAATTTCACCTTGAGATCATTAAGTTTTAAGCCTCGCATAAAATCTTTATCCAGTGTGGCATACTGTTGTGATTTTGGAATCAGGATTCCTACTTTGATATCGTTATTCATAAAATGAGATTAAAAAAAAGCAGAGGTATTATTACCTCTGCTTTGTATTTATTAGTTTCTGGAAGGAAAAAGACCTTCTAAGCAAATGCTTGTGTAAATACCTAAATACGGATTTCTTATACCAAATGCCTGGTTTCCACCTGCAATACCATTAGTTGCAGTTCCCGTTCCGGTTGTTGTTACTCCTTTTACAGTAGTATTTGTCCCACCTGGTTCACTATAAATATTTGCTGTAGAACCGCCACTTGCAAAAGAATTAGCTCCATTATCAGTTTCATTAGTTACTGTGCCGCCAGTTATAGCTGTAACAGTTGTAGAAAGATTAAGCGTTATTGGAGAAATAGAGTGTGTATGAGCTGGCATATTGTTTATTGTTAAAATAGTAGTTTCAGCTCCTCCAATTTCACCATAACCGATAGCGCTTAAACCTCCGCCTTGTCCAGGGTGTACAACACTTCTTCCTCTTAAATCAGGCAAACCAAACGTATTTTGACCATTACCTCCAAAAGTTGTTCCCAGTAATGCAAAAAGTGCCGAGTTTTGAGCTATTGACATAATTTGTCCGTTACAAAATTGCCAGCCTCTCGGTGGATAACTGAATGCAAATGCTTTAATCGTTCCAATGTATTCATCCATAGTTTTAATTGTTAGAAAGTTAATAAATTTTGTTTTGGTTTTGTCATCTTATTTTTATAGAAAAAATTGAGGTTTGACAGTTTTTTAGTATAATGCTAAATTACTTTTTATATCTAGTTTATATACAGGGGTTTATACCTGTTTTTGAGTTAAAAATGAGAGTATTTACTTATTTTTTTAACGATATCTTATTTTTAACTGCCATTTTTAAACGAAATGGATAGCTCTAATAATAATTACTACCGATTATTTATTTTTCTTAGTTAAAAGTAGATATCTAATATATTTCGGCAGATTAATATGTCATGAGAGAGGTTTTTTATGTCATGAAATAATTGTTTCACAGTTACGCTTTATAAATGCGATTGATTATTTGGATAATTAATCAAAACGATTAATTCTATAAATCTTACGTTAAATTATGTAAGATTTTTTATTCATAATTTAGGAAATTTGATATCAAATAAAAAATGAAGTAAAATTCCTATTTGTACGTTGTTAATTTTAATATTTATATAAACCTATTTTTAATTTTTAAACTCCCAAATGCCATGAAGAAACCACACTACATTTACATTGCTGCGATCGTGTCAGGTGCGTTATTAGCTTTAACAAGCTGTTCAAACGACGACAAAGTACCGGATACTGATCCTGGAACAATTACAAATCCGGTAGAAACAACTGCACCTAATACAACTTATACTCCTGCATTTACAGGACAAACCCGTATAAATGGCGTACAGACCAATACTGCATACGAAGGAAAAGTTATTACTTCAAATTTGACTGCTCCATGGGGCGTTAAAAATTTACCTGACGGAAGATTAATCGTTACAGAAAAAGGCGGAACTTTCCGTATTGTAACTCAGGCAGGAGTTGTAAGTCCTGCGATTACCGGAGCTCCGGCTGTAAATGCTGCAGGACAAGGCGGATTATTAGGCTTAGTTCTGGATCCTGATTTTACTTCAAACAGAATGATTTACTGGGTTTTCTCAGAAGCTTCAACTGGAGGAAATCAAACATCTGTTGCTAAAGGAAGATTATCAAACGACGAAAAAACAATAGAAGGAGCAGTGGTAATTTACCGTGCAAATCCTGCCAATGCAAGTACACTTCATTATGGAGGAAGAATTCTTTTTGATAAAACAGGAAATCTTGTTGTAAGTACCGGAGAACGTTCTGTATTAGAAACCAGACCCTTGGCACAATCGGTTACATCAGGACTTGGAAAAGTAATCAGAATAACAAAAGATGGATCGGCAGCTTCCGGAAATCCTGCTTTTAGTGGCGGTGCATTACCTGAATTGTATTCTATCGGACACAGAAATCCACAAGGATTGGCACTTCATCCTGTTACAGGCGAAATTTGGGAAAGCGAACACGGACCAAGAGGAGGTGACGAAATTAACCGTCTTAAAGGAGGTTCTAATTACGGATGGCCAACAATTACTTACGGAATCGAATACAGCGGTGAAAAAGTTGGAGCCGGAATCCAGAAACAAGATGGTTTAGAACAGCCTGTTTATTACTGGGATCCTGTTGTATCGCCAAGTGGTATGACTTTCTATACCGGAAATCGTGTACCGGAATGGCAAAACAATCTGTTCATAGGTTCATTAAGCGCAACACATATTATACGTCTTGCTATAAGAGACAATAAAGTGATTGGAGAAGAAAGATTACTTGCAAGTGAAGGTCAACGATTCAGAGACATCACGCAGGGAACTGACGGAGCTTTATACGCTGTTACCGATGGGGGAAGACTTTACAAAATCGATAAGAAATAACATTCAATGTTTTTAAACATATAAAAGGTGCATCAAATGCACCTTTTTTTATTCCCAAAAGTGAAATGAATTTCGGTTGAAGTTCACCGGTATAATTAATCAAAATAAAAGATTAATAAGTGTAATGTGTTAATAATTAGTTTTTTAAATAAGTTATTTTGTAAAAACTAAAAATAATTATGTAAGAATTTATGCGTATCAAAGCCTAAATTTGAATAATTAGATATTAATAAAAACCCGTATTATTATGAAAACACGTATCAAATCCAAAATTGCATTACTTGTTGTTTTAGCAGGACTTTCATTTTCGTGCAAAAAAACAGACACTATTCCGGCAGATTCAACTTATGACTCGACAGACACTACAGTTGACAGTATCAACGCGGCAGCAGTAGATACCACAATGGTACCTTCAGACACAACAACCGTAAAAGATACAACAACAACGGTAACACCGAAATAGTAAACAATATTAAAGCAAATAGATTATTTAATCTATTTTTTGATTCAAGTTACTTACAATGTTAATTATTGATTCAAGAAGCCTGCAGTACTTGTTATTGCAGGTTTTGTTTAATTAAAAATTATCCCGTCACAAATCTGCGTGAAATAAAATCTTTTTAATCCTTTAATCTGTGGCTAATTTTTTTAAGATCAGGTTTTTATTTTATACTAATTAACTTCCATAAACATGAACGAAACTCACACTATACAATTAAAGGTAAATGGTAAAGATTATAATTTAGAACTTTTACCGTGGACCTCTTTGCTTGATACTTTACGCGAAGAAATTCACCTCACAGGTACAAAAAAGGGATGCGATCACGGACAATGCGGTGCTTGTACTGTTATTGTTGATGGCAAACGAATATTGAGCTGCCTAACCTTATCTGTAATGAAAGACGGATCTGAAATTACGACCATCGAAGGAATTACAGATGGCGAAAACCTGCATCCCATACAAAAAGCTTTTATAGAACACGACGCCTTTCAATGCGGATATTGCACTCCTGGTCAAATTTGCAGCGCTGTTGGAATGTTGCAGGAAGGCAAAGCCAAAACAAGAGAAGATGTGCAGGAATTAATGAGCGGAAACCTTTGCAGATGCGGCGCTAATAAAGGTATAATCGAAGCTATTATGCAGGTGAAGGAAGGAGGCTATCATGAATAACTTTTCTTATACAAAAGCAGAAAACGCAGCGCATGCAATTGCTGAAATTAACGGAGACATTCGCAATAAAATAGTGGCCGGAGGAACCAACATCAACGACCTTCTAAAATATTTTATTACCAAAGCCGATAAATTAGTAGACATCAATTCCCTTTCTGAAAACAATTCTATTATTCGTCTTGACGATGGCGGAATCCGGTTAGGAGCTTTACATACCAATGCAGATACGGCATACGATCCCATTATAGAAGAACGTTATCCTCTATTATCAAAAGCGATATTAGCCGGAGCTTCGGCACAAATCAGGAATATGGCAACCAATGGAGGTAATCTCCTTCAGCGAACCAGATGTTATTATTTTTATGATATTAACACGCCTTGTAATAAACGCGATCCTGGTTCGGGATGTTCAGCAATTTCGGGCTATAATCGTATTCATGCGATATTAGGACAAAGCGAAAATTGCATTGCCGTTTTTCCATCTGATATGTGTGTGGCTTTAGCAGCTTTAAACGCTACCGTAAATATTACCGGTCCGGATGGAGATCGTGTTTTGGCTTTCGCCGAATTTCACCGACTGCCAGGAGACACGCCTAATATTGATAATAACCTTAAACACGGCGAAGTCATCACCAGTATCGATCTTCCGCAAAAAGGATTTGAAAAAAACTATTCGTATTTAAAATTACGAGACAGAAGTTCTTATTCCTTCGCACTCGTTTCTGTAGCCACCGCTTTTGATCTTCAAAATGATAAAATCAAAGAAGCGAGAATCGCACTTGGAGGCGTTGCGCACAAACCGTGGCGCGTTACAGAAGCCGAAGATTTTTTGAAAGACAAAGAACCCAATCGTGATAATTTTTTGGCTGCAGCCGAAATGATTCTGCAGGGCGCAAAAGGCTACGAACATAATGCTTTCAAAATTGAACTGGCAAAAAGAGCTATTGTACGCAATTGTCTTATGGCACTAAATCCGGAAACACAACGTCCGGGCGCAAAACCATCATTATAAATCAACCGTGTAATTTATTGAAAGCTTAATCAGACACATAATTATGTTTGTTTAAACAAATGAAATGCCTTTTACCACAAACATACACTATGTTTCTATGTTTTAAAAATTAGTACATAAGTTAATTAAAAACGCAAAAAATGACAAAATTACCCTCCATAGGAAAACCAATAAGCCGTTTAGAAGGTCATTTGAAAGTAACCGGAACCGCAAAATATGCCGGAGAATATCAGGCGCAGGATTTATTGTACGGTTACGTGGTAAACAGCACGATAACCAAAGGTAAAATTAAGGCGATTGATACTTCAGACGCAAAAGCATTAGAAGGCGTAATTGAAGTTTTTACACATGAAAACCGACCATCAACTGCGTGGTTTGATTTTCAATATGCCGATATGGACGCACCGCCCGGAACAGTTTTTAAACCATTAAAAGACAACGAAATAAAATACAACGGCCAGCCAATCGCACTTGTAGTAGCCGAAACTTTTGAAATGGCGAGATATGCCGCGACCAAAGTAAAATTAGCCTACGCAGAAGAAGAATTCGAAACAGATCTAAAAGCAAATATTGGCAAAGCCAGAAAACCAAAAAAAGGTTTAGCGTCGATGCTAAAACCGCCTCCGCCAAAACCAACAGGAGACTTTGAAAAAGCCTGGCAAAATTCGTTTGTTCAGAGTTCAGGCGAATTTTACCACGGAACAGAACATCATAACCCAATGGAAATGTTTGCCACCACTGTTTTGTACGAAGGCAAAAACAAATTAAAAATATACGATAAAACGCAGGGCACGATCAATTCTCAAATGTATGTCGCGAATGTTTTTGGTTTAAAAATGAAAAACGTTCAGGTGATTGCGCCATTTGTTGGAGGTGCTTTTGGTTCAGGGCTTCGTCCGCAATACCAGCTTTTTATGGCTGTTATGGCGTCACTTCAATTAAAACGAAATGTGCGTGTGACTTTAGACCGCGCACAAATGTTTACTTTCGGACACAGACCGCCAACTTTGCAGGTGACTAAATTTGGTGCCGATGAAAACGGAAAAGTAAATGCAATCTATCACAACGCAATTGGCGAAACTTCGCAGTTTGAAGATTATGTTGAAACAGTCGTCAATTGGGCCAATATGATTTATCCTGCCGAAAATACATTATTAGAACATAAATTAGTTCCGTTAGATGTGTATTCGCCGCTTGATATGCGTGCGCCCGGCGGAAGTACCGGAATGCATGCGATCGAAATCACAATGGATGAACTGGCGTATCAATTAAAAATAGATCCGCTTGAATTGCGGTTGATCAATTATTCAGACATTGATAAAAGCACCGACAAGGAATATTCCAGTAAAGAACTGAGAGAATGTTATCTGAAAGGAGCAGAAAAATTTGGCTGGAGCCAAAGAAATCCGGAACCCCGAAGCACGAAACGCGGTAACAAATTAGTGGGTTACGGAATGGCAACCGGAATTTGGGAAGCCAACAGAATTCTCGCGCGAGCCCAGGTCATTATGAAAAGCGATGGAAAAGTAGAAATCAAAAGTGCCGTAACCGATATTGGAACCGGAACCTTGACCGTAATGACACAAATTGCTGCCGACGAATTAGGACTTCCTATTGAGGATATTACCTTTTCTTATGCTGACAGTAAAATGCCTTTTGCGCCCATACAAGGCGGTTCGTTTACCGTTGCAACTGTAGGTCCGGCAGTAAAAGCAGCTTGTAAAGCTTTAAATGAAAAGCTATTTACAAAAGCAAAATACATGGATAATTCCGTTTTAAGTGAAGCCAGATTTGACGACATTCTTTTTAGTGATGGTTTTTTACAGCTCAAAAATAATCCGGAAGTTAAAATTACTCTTGCCGAGATTTTTGAAGCAAACAGTAATCTGGAAATCAAAACGACCAATACTGCAATGCCCAATCCGTTGAAACACAGAAATAAGGCCAGAGCCGCGCACAGTGCTGTTTTTGTTGAGGTTGAAGTCGATGAGGAATTGGGAATTATACAAGTCAAAAGAGCGGTAACAGCGGTTGCGGCGGGAAAGATTATAAACCCGAAAACAGCCGAAAGCCAGATTTTAGGCGGAATGATTTGGGGAATCAGTAAAGCATTGCACGAAGAAGCCATTCTGGATCATCAATTTGGAAAATACATGAACGCCAATTTAGCCGAATATCATATTCCGGTTCATGCAGATATTCCTGATTTAGATGTTATTTTTGTGGAAGAAAAGGACAATGTTGTAAATGATCTGGGCGTAAAAGGCGTAGGTGAAATTGGCATTGTGGGAATGCCGCCCGCAATCGCAAATGCCATCTTTCATGCCACCGGAAAACGCATCAATGATTTGCCCATTCACTTTGATAAACTCTTATAAATCTGCAAATTCATCCACTTAAATTATTACGAAAATGTATCTATCAGCAAAAAAAATAATATTCACAATACTATTTAGTATGGCACTAATTACAGCACACGCACAAGAAAAAGTAAACACCGAAAAATGCCGTTACATCAAAACAGCTTACGGTTATCTGATGGTTTTAAGAGAAGGCGATGATGTTCTGGCTCACATTGAAAATTTGGCACAAGAAAAACAAATTCCTTCTGCAAACTTTACCGGAATTGGTTTTGCGAGCGAAGCAACTTTCGGGTTTTATGATTTTAATGCTAAGAAGTTTAATCCCAAGACTTTCAATAAAGTCGAAATGGGAAATTTAACCGGATCAATCGCCTGGAAAGAAAGAAAACCATCGCTTCATATTCACGGCGTTGCAACCGATGATAAATTTAACGCTTACGGCGGACATATTCTAGGTTTAAAAGTAGGAACCGGTTCTATGGAAATCTATATTACAACCCATACTGAAAAATTAGAACGAAAACTCGAACAGCCTTTAGGCGCCAACGTATTACAATTGCATTGTGTGAACTAACAGTAGTTTTTCCAGACATGGGAGCAATTGAGAAAAAAATTTGTTTTCATTAACTATATTTGAAGTTAATGGAAACAAATTTTTTAAAACTAACAAGAATATAAAAGAACATTTATTAAATGATTAAATTTTAAATCTTTTACCAACTATCTTATGGTAATTGCCATATTTGGCACAATGATAGCATCGTTGTTTCCTCCGGTATACCGTTGTGCGTAAACCTCAATATATTCATTATTACTTAATTCTACAGAAGCATTTAGAGGAAGAACAACAATATCATTGGCAGCTAAACCTTTTCCATAAATTTTATACTGACTTAAAACAGTTCCACCTTTAGCAATATAAATGATGTAGGTTCCTACTGCTGAAACCTGAAAAGAAATAGAACCCGCAACTTGAAAAATTCTTTTCTTTTTTCCTAAATATTTTAATCGATTATTGACTCCATCATTAGAAAATCGAAATAAATTGGAAGTTGTGGAAACCCCTGCAACTTTGACACTATTACTTGGATTTGAATTATTAAAAGCTGTAGAAGCTCCACTTCCAACAGCATAATCCATAGAAAAATCACCAACGGCGTTCGCATCAGCTTCCGTCGGAATTCCTGCGGCTCTAACTGTCCAGCTGTTGTTGAAGTTATAGCCTGTGTAAGTTCCGGTTGTGTAAGGTTTTACGTAGTTAGCAGGAGTAGGGCCGGTAAATACAACAGATTCTAAAACTGCATCTCCTGTTATAGTGAGAGCTGGTGTAGAAACGTCTAACCCTATAGCGCCTGAATTAACGACATTCGAAAAACCTCCTTGTTTTTCAATAAGATTAAATGTTCCGGTAAATTTTTCGTAGGTGCCATTATTATTGCTAAACCACGCCATATTGCTCAACAACAATTGTCCAATATTGGTATAAGTAACACCATTTGTGTTTCCGGAATAATTAACAATGCTGCAAAAAACCAGTCCAAAGCCAGCTATAGTACCAACGCTTGCTGAATTGGCGATAATAGTATCTCTAAGTAAAAAAGTGGCAGTTGAACCGCCATTAAGATTAAAAACTGTACCTGTTGTGGTAAGTGTTAGATTCTTAATACTTCCACCTGTACTTCCTTCAAAGAGAACGCCGCCAGTTTTAGAAATAATATCTTCGTTAGCATCTAAACCTTGCAAATATGCATTATTGAGATCTATTGGTAAAGTAAATGGGATTGCACCATTAATTTCATACAAAGTATTAGCGGTTAAAACATATTTAGCACCTCCGCCTGCCGCTAGTTCAGTCGCAAGAACAACAGCTAAATTGTCGCCAGCTCTAATTCGTTTAAAGTTTAAGCGTGGTGCCGTACCGCTGTTAATAAGTGTCCATAATGACGTAGCTGCTGAATAGAAATAAAATGATTTTATATCGGTATCATAAACAAGTAAGCCATCTGCAGGTGTTGCAATAGCAATTCTCTGGGCTGTAGTCATACGAGGGGATAGCATCCCCTGGGTAGTAGAAGTAATATCTAAAACAGCGCTTGCATTAGGTGTAATTGTTCCAATTCCAATTTGTGCATTTCCAAGAAATGATACCAGGAAAAAAAACAGGAGCAAAGACGCTTTGTGATTTTGGAGAGTGTATTTTTTTAGCATAATATTTATTATTAACTATTTAAGTGTTATTTTTTTGAATTTTTTGGAGTGTAATCCTAAGCGGTTTATTTAATTTACACTAACTTTTTTTTGCTGAATTTGAAATTATTACTTTTTGTGAAATTTTTTCGTTGTCCGCAGTCAGGAAAGTAGCGAAGTAAATTCCGGTACTTAAGCCAGAAGTCGGGAAAATATAATTTTGTTCAACCCCTAACTTATTTATGGTCAGTACTGCTTTGCCAAGAACATCATAAAGCTTAAATGAAGTAATAATGATGTTATTCGGATTTGAGACGTTTAATAATTGGTTTTCATTATCCTGGCTAATAATAAAATTACTTTTTATTTCTTTCTTAATACCAAGAGTCTTATCGCTAAAAGTAATTTTAAAGCGGTCTGTATATGTGCCTGGAGCAATAGTAATTAGATACGATCCGTTTTTTATATCATGATAAGAAGAGTCAAGCCCATCGTATAAATAAATATTTTGCAAAGGATCAAAATTGATCACTTCGGGAATATTAAATTTCATTGTAGTACTAGTGGTTACCTTTACAGCTAAAGGTATCTTTTTTGTTAAGTCAAGAGGAATTCCCTGTATTACATAATTCCCGTTTTCTATTAAAAAAGATACATCACCAGGCAAATCATCAATATTTAAAGCATCAATTCCGGGATCAACACCATCTGTTGCTTGTGGTAAAAATGCTAATGCAATTTGTCTGGTAAATTGGTTATTAATACTTGTATTTATCCTAAAATGTGAAATTATTGCAGCTTCTTCATCAGTAGTCGATGTTTCATCTTTTGATGATTTTGCGAACTGCGACAAACCAGAACCTTCTTTATAAAATACACGATGTTCATTTTTAAAAGTAACTGTACTGTTTGCTGTTCCGTTAATTATAAAACCTTGACCTATTGGCGTATATTTTCTTGGTACTGCAGTCATCGACGAAGTTCCGGTGTTATTTATTGATCCATCACTTTTATAAGTGTTAAAAGTAGCCGGAGTATAAATTCCAGTTGATGCTATAGATATGGGAGAATAAGTAGCGTATCCTCCTTTATAAGCAGAAAGTAAATGTGAGTTTACTGTTTTATCTTGTTCCCAAAAATAAGCAATACGGGTGCAGGCACTATTTGAGGCATCTAATAAAAAGGCATTTAAATGTAATGCTGAAGGATAAGGATTCCCTGTTAATGTTGCAGCATTTCCGGAACCCACAGGGACATTAATATTACCATCATTGGGTTTTCCTCTAAAATCATATCGCTGAGCTCCTGTTCCAGGATTATTTACAATTCCTGTACCTTCCGGATCTGTTATATCTGAACCGCTGGTACCTTTCATCGTGAAACCTTCTCCGGGTGCAATTGTTGTTGCGCTGCCAACCTGAACCCACTGTGAGTAATTATTGGCATTTGCTAATTTATAAATCCAACGTGAAGCTATTGCCAGCGGGCTTGATGTGCCGTCAGAATTTGAAGTCGGCAATACTGTAGCAGCTACTGTAGCTATTGAGGAAGTGGGCCTGCCGAGCAATGTTACGCCAAAATTTGTATTGCCTACAGTTGCACTTCCTGCTGTACCAACGGGAGAACACCAATAATTGTAATCATAGTTATCTGATGTTCCTTCCTGATAAACAGATAAAACTCCAGTGCCTGTATTTGATGATAATCCGGCTGTTCCTTGAACTAATTGTGACTGATTTCTTAAATAGAGAGCTGAATTACTAGTTAAATTTATATTTTGCCCCACATATATTACCTGGTTTTTCACATAAACAGGTGTAAGGGCGCCGATATACATTTGTGAAAAGCTCTGAATTGAAATCATTGAAAAAAGGAAGATTATTTTTTTTTTCATAATTTAATGTATTTTCTTATTTCTTTTTTTTATGATATAAAAACCGAACACACTACCAGCAATAAATAAAATACATGTCATCTCATTTATTGGAGCCGCGACAGGATCTTCATCACCTGGAGGAGGAGGAGAATTCATAGCAAAGGCAGTTAAATGCGATAATAAAATTGCAAGTAGGATTGTGTATTTCATTTTTTTTGAATTGATTAAAATTTAGAGTATTTTGGTTTAATTTAGAAAAGTTGTAATTATTTGTGTGTATTTTTTCGATTAGTATTATTTAAGTTATAAAATTTTCTGAAATATACATTTTTTAATCCTTTGATTATCAGTAAAATTTTAATTTAACATAAAAAAAATCTTACGCTATTTTTTGTTATTTTTTAAAACTATGTTAAATACTAAAAAAAATATCTGTTGTTTTTTTTTTGATTCTGCCACATATTAATTTGGAACATACATAATTTTAAAACTTACAAATAAGTCTATTAAATTGATAGGGTATTAAAAGTTTTGCGTTTTTTATGCATTCAAATTCAAATTATCTCTTTAAATTTGCCGCAGCAATGAAAAACAGAATCCAGAATATGAAGTATTATAACAGCAGCATGATGATGTGTTGTGATGTTGTAATGCAATAATGTCTGGCTTTATAAAATATATAATTTATTACGAAAGCCTTTCATAATCGTTGAAAGGTTTTTTTGGTTTAAAGAATAAATTTTATCGAAAAGATTATACCGCAAAGCACGCAAAGCTTTGTATTAACTGAGCTTAGCGAACTTTACGTTTTCTAAACATAATATTAGTAAATCTTAGCGTTCTTTGCGGTTAAAACAACAATTACAATGAAAATTAATTTGAATTAAAATAATGATTGAATTAAAAAATGTTACCAAAACGTTTCATCAGAAAAACAGGGTTGTAACTGCTTTATCCGGTGTTTCACTTAAAGTTCCGCCTGGAAAAATATTTGGAGTAATTGGTACTTCGGGAGCAGGAAAAAGCACGTTAATCAGATGTGTCAATTTATTGGAAAGACCAACTTCCGGAGAAATTATCGTTGACGGAAAATCCCTGATGCAATTATCAAATGCGCAGCTTGCCATTGAAAGAAGACAAATCGGAATGATTTTTCAGCATTTCAATTTGCTTTCATCGCGAACTGTTTTCGAAAACGTTGCTTTTCCATTAGAATTAGTCGGAAAATCAAAATCAGAAATTGAAACCCGCGTTCTTGAATTACTGCAATTGGTAGGTTTAAGAGAAAAAGCAAATGATTATCCCGCAAGCCTTTCCGGAGGACAAAAACAAAGAGTTGCCATTGCAAGAACTTTGGCAAACAATCCAAAAGTACTTTTGTGTGATGAAGCTACAAGCGCACTTGATCCGGCAACAACACGATCTATTTTAGAATTATTAAAAGACATTAACCGTCGTTTAAATATTACTGTTTTACTAATTACACATCAAATGGAAGTCGTAAAATCTATTTGCGATGAGGTTGCCGTAATCAGTCACGGAGAATTAATAGAGCAGGGAAGTGTGGGCGAAATTTTTGCAGATCCGAAACATGAACTAACAAAAGAATTTATCGCTTCGTCTTTACATCTTGACGTTCCTTCGGTTTATCAGGATAAATTGCAAAAAGAAGATAACGGAACTTTAAACCCGTTATTAAGACTTGAAATGACCGGAAAATCTGTAAATGAACCTGTTATTTCAGAAGTTTCAAGATTATTCGATACCGATTTCAAAATTATTTCTGCCCAAATGGATCAGGCGGGAGAAGTTAATTTTGGCGTTATGCTGATCGAATTATCCGGAAAACGCGAAAATTACCAAGCCGCAATCGAATATTTTATTTCCAAACATATTAAAACAGAAATCATAGGTTATGTCTGAATCCATTATTCAATTATTATTAAACGGAACCTGGGAAACCATCGTGATGACATTTGTGTCGGGCTTTTTTGGTTTTGCTTTAGGACTTCCAACAGGAATTTTACTTTTCCTTACCCGAAAAAATCAAATATTAGAGCAGCCCGTTTTAAACAGAACTTTATCTGTTTTGGTTAATATTTTCCGTTCTATTCCATTCATTATATTAATCGTCTGGATGATTCCGTTTACAAGAGCACTTGTAGGAACATCAATTGGCGTAAGCGCGGCATTAGTTCCGTTAAGTATTGGCGCAGCACCCTTTATCGCACGACTTGTAGAAAATAGTTTACTGGGTTTACCGTCAGGACTTATAGAAGCAGCGAGAGCTTTGGGCGCAACACCTTTTCAAATTGTGTACAAAGTATTGCTTCCGGAAGCATTGCCATCATTAATAAACGCAGCATCTATTACTTTAATTACCCTTGTAGGTTATTCTGCAATGGGCGGAGCAGTTGGAGCAGGCGGTTTAGGACAAGTGGGTTATCAATACGGATATATTGGTTATGATGCCGTAACAATGAACTCCGTTTTGGCATTGCTTGTTATATTGGTATTCCTGATTCAGTTTGCAGGCGATACATTATCAAAACGATTTGATCATAGATAATACTTTGAGATTCTACCGCAAAGTGCGCAAAGTTTTTTTTGGAATTTGATGGTTTTGTAAAAACACAAAGTTCACAAAGCTTTGAGAAACTTTGTGAACTTATATAATGTTAAAACAGCCAAAGCTTAGTGAACTCTGCGAAAAACCTTTGTGTTCTCTGTGGTAAATCCACACAACAAAATAGAATCTTAGCGAACTTTGCGGTTAAATTTTAGACAACAGATAAATAAATTATAAAATTAAAAACATGATTACTAAAAATAATTTCTTAAAAACAATCGGAATATTAACCTTGACACTTTCATTGGTGAATTGTGGCAAAGCCAAAAACAATGATCCGCATTTTATAAAAGTAGGCGTTGCAACCGGACCGGAATATGCAGTGGCACAAGCGGCACAAAAAGTAGCCAAAGAAAAATACGGTCTTGAAGTAGAATTAGTTTCGTTTAACGATTATGTGATTCCAAACGAAGCTTTAAGCCAGGGAGATATCGATGCAAATGCTTTTCAGCACAAACCTTATCTTGATGAACAATCGAAACAAAGAGGGTACAAATTAGCGATTATCGGAAAAACATTCATTTACCCGATTGCGGCATATTCAAAAAAAATCAAAAACCTTTCAGAGCTTAAAAACGAAAGCACAATTATTATTCCGAATGATCCAACAAACGGTGGACGTTCATTGTTGCTTTTGCAGAAAAATGGTTTATTAAAACTTCGTGACGGAGTTGGTTTATTGCCAAAAGTAACAGACATTACAGAGAATCCTAAAAATCTGAAAATTCTGGAATTGGAAGCACCGCAATTGCCAAGAGCTTTGGATGATGAAAATGTAACCATTGCGATTATCAACAATACATTTGCTTCACAGGCCGGATTGGTTCCTGCAAACGATGCTTTGTTTGTTGAAGACAAAGATTCTCCTTATGTAAATCTTGTGGTAAGCAGAGAAGACAACAAAAACGAAGAAAAAGTAAAACAATTTTTAAAAGCTTTTCAATCTGCTGAAGTAGAGAAAGCTGCGCTGCGCGAATTTAAAGGCGGAGCCGTAAAAGGATGGTAATAAAAATTATTTTATAAGAATAAAGAAAGCGCTAAAACGAATAGATTTAGCGCTTTTTTGTTCTTTTTATTGAAAAATAGTTATCAAAATCAAGATAACTATTCTATAAGTTCACTTAAAATTGGAAAAAATTATATCAAAATAGTATATTTGTACAACCCAAGAAACTTAAGACAGCAAAATGAACCCAAATTTGAATTCTTCCTTATCATTTGATTTTTTAGATACGCTTAAATCTCAGACAGCTTTCGCGCACAAAAGACTGGAAAATTTGCCGGTTTCTTCCTGTATTCTTTCCCCTGAAATGAAAATAGAAGATTATGCACATTATCTAAAATTGATGTACGACGTTCACAATGATGTAGAGAAAAATATATATCCTTTGCTGTCGCCTTTTATTGATGATTTAAAAGAGAGAGAGAAAAAACATTTAATTGAAGAAGATCTTAATTTTTTACATTACAATAAACCCGTAGGAACTCCCGTTTTTAATATTGAAAATCAAACAATACCATTTGCACTTGGAATATTATATGTGGTCGAAGGATCTTCTTTGGGAGGCAGATTTATTTTGAAAAATTTAGAAACAATTCCGGGACTTGATAATGGAAAAGGCGTTTCGTATTTTACAGGATACGGAAATAAAACAGGCAGTCAATGGAAAAATTTCCTGAATTTACTGACCAAATATGAAGATCAAAATAATTGTGAAGATGAAATAATTAATGGCGCGGTTTATGCTTTTGATTGTATTCACGACCATTTCCTGCACACTGAAAAATGAAAATTAAAGATATTGTAAATAGGGATATTGTTACGTTAACCAATTGCGAGCATGAACCCATACATATTCCGGGAAGTATTCAGCCGCATGGTTTTTTACTTGGGGTTACTGAAGATTGGAAAATAGATTTTTGCACAGAAAACATTTCTGAGTTTATTGATTTAGTTTATAAAGAAATACTCGGAAAAGATTTTAGTGCCATTTTTGGACTTCAGACCAAAGAAGAAATCGTACACTATATCAATGACGGTAAAACACAGCTTATTTTTCCACTTGAAATTAATCTTTTAGGAAAACCATTTCAGTTAAGCATACACAAAAGCAACGATATTTATATTCTGGAAGCGGAACCGCATTTTGGAAGCACAGAAAAAATTGCTGAATTGTACACGCAGATGATTCAGTTTATTACCAGCATGAACGGTACACAAAGCCTGAAGGAATTGTGTGCGCTCGTCGCAAAAGGAACGCGTGAAATAACCGGTTACGATCGTGTTATGATTTATCGTTTTGATGCCGATTATAATGGTGAAATTTATGCCGAAGATTGCCGCGAAGATTTAGAACCTTTTTTAGGATTACACTATCCACATACCGATATTCCGGTTCAGGCCAGAGAATTATATATCAGAAATCAACTGCGATTGATCGCTGATATTAATTACAAACCCGTTCCGATTTTTACAATCGATGACAGAGAAAATAAGAACCTTGACTTAAGTGTTTCTATTTTAAGAAGTACCTCGCCAATTCATGTTGAATATCTCAAAAATATGGGAGTGGGAGCAACGCTTACGATTTCGCTTCTTCATCATGGCAGACTTTGGGGTTTAATTGCTTTTCATCATTATTCTGCCAAAAATATCTCGCCGGCCATCAGGCTTGCAGCAAAGCTTCAGGGACAATTTATCAGTTCGCAAATTGATTTAAGACAATCTACGGATGAATACCAGATTGCGCGTAAAACCTCTTTGGCATTAGAACATTTAACAGGTTTAGATTTGCCTTTAAACCCAAAATCATTTGCCACGATTAGTGCCGATCCCGAATTACTGAATCTTTGTAATGCAGCTGGCGTTTCTATTTGTGTGGGCGGAAAAATATATAAAAGCGGTATAACACCATCAGATGAGCAAATTGAAGTGATTAGTACCAATATTAGTCATCTGCTAAAAGAAGGCACTTTTTCAACCAATAAACTCATAGACTATTTACCGGAATTTAAGCATGATACAGATGTTGCCGGAATTATATATCATTCTCTGGGCAATGACAGCAATATTATTTGGTACAGACCCGAGACAATATCAGAAATAAATTGGGCAGGCGATCCTGAAAAAGCGATTATAAAAGATGAAAACGGACTTCATCCCAGAAATTCATTTAATATCTGGAAACAAATTGTTAAAAACCAAAGTAACATCTGGCTGCATCCTGAAATAAATGCTGCTGCAAGTTATGCGCATGCACTTCACAATCAGATTATTTTACTGATGTTAAGTGAAGAAGAAGAAAAATACCGTAGTCAGAGCGAAGTTCTTAAGGAAACAAATTCAGAATTAGAAAATATCAACTGGATTAGTACGCATGATTTGCAGGAACCGCTGCGAAAGATTCAGCTTATTATTTCGAAATTACTAATTGACATTGAAGATATTCCGCAGGAAGCAGTTTATAATTCTTTAAACAGAGTATCCAATTCGGCCAACAGAATGCAGATTTTGTTAGAAGATATTTTAAAATATACCCGAATAAAATATACGAAGGATGCACTTCAGAAAATTAATCTGAACAATATCATGGAGGCGACACTCGATGAAATGAAAGAAACGTTTAATGATAGCGGTGCTGTAATTGAGTATGAAACGCTGCCTGAGATTTACGGAATTCATTTTTTGATGAAACATTTGTTTTCTAATATTTTACAGAATTCCATAAAATATGCTACTCCGGATAAAGTACCGGTAATAAAAGTAACTGCTTCAGCAGAGCCGGAACTGTATCTGTTATCAAATAAAGTATACTGTCACTGGGTAACTTTTAAGGATAATGGTATTGGTTTTGAACAGGAATATGCAGCGTCAATTTTTAAAATATTTACAAGATTGCACACACAGAAAGAATACACAGGTTCAGGAGTTGGACTTGCATTATGCAAGAAAATAATGCAGACTTGTGGCGGAACTATTCGGGCTGAATCTACACCGGGAGAAGGTACTGCGATCACGATTTATTTTCCGTGCGATCATTTGGTTTCTTTGATTTAAAACAGATGATTTTGATGAAGGTTTTAGTATAATTATTTGATTGAAAAATAATTATATTTAAAATGCTTCACCAATACGGAAATAAATTCCCCAATCGCCTTTACCAAAAGCAGCATCAAGACCAACATTGAATTTTTCGGTTTTAAAAGCTCTGTAGCGATAACCTATGCCGGCTCCGGGATATAATTTCCAGTCAAAATCTGGCGTGGCAGACCCATAAATAGTGGCAACGCCAGCAAAACCAACTAACCCCATTTTTTTGCTAAAGTTATACCGATATTCACCCTGCAGCGCTATAAGTCCGTCACCTCGGTATTTCCCTTCAGAATAACCCCTGATGTCTTCTCCGCCAATGGTTACCTGCTGTTCAAAAGCAATATTTCCCAGTCCAAATTTGCCTGAAAAGCGTGCCGCAATTACATCAGTTCCATCTCGCATGGGGAAATATTTATCGTACTCCGATAGAATTTTGTTTGCCTCTACCTCATTTCCAAACCATTCCGGATAGTTTATCCATCGCAATCTTATTTTATCTCCTTTGGTAGGATAATATACGGCATCCCGCGTATCATATAAGGTAAGCAATTGTAAACCATTAGTATGTGTGACCGAAGAGGGCTGAATATTATCCTGATAAGTCGTATCATAATGCGCATAAGAATAGCCAAAACCGGCATATAAATATTTTATTATTTTACGCTGAAGTGTCACACCCACAATAGTAGTTTTGGTTCCGAAATCATAAAAATCAGGCGCATCAATATCATCCATATAAAATTGAGAATTATGATCGCCAGTCATAAAAAAGACCTGCGCGCGCCATTTGTCTTCATTAAAATACAACTTATTGAAAGCGCTTATAAAATAAGATTTATTAGTAGTATAAACGGCAGATATTCCGGATAATGAATTAGGCGAAATCGAATCTGTTTTGTCAATTTTGTACATCATCATCGGAATTGCCCCAAACATAAACTCCAGTGTTCTGTTGTAATTAAGATACGGCATCACATTAAAATCAATGTTTTTGACTGGTTTATGAGCCGTTTGGGTGCTGTCTTTTGCTTTTGTCTGCGAAAAAAGAAGCGAACAATACAGGCACAATAGCAGGATGGAAAAGGCTTTTTGCATTGGAAATAATTTTAGAAGATTTTAAAACTATTGTTATTCCTCTAAATTAAAACCATTTTATTACGAAGATGATTTCAACAAAGCCTAAAAGGTTTCATCTTACAATTTGGAACCTATTTTCCGTTTATAAACTGTAGAATTGCTATTTAATAGAATCAATTATTTTTTCCCGATGATTAAGACCCCAGTTTACCAGCGTTTCCGTTACCGGCAATACTGATTTTCCATATTCGGTAATGGCGTAAACGACTGTAACAGGCTTAGTTTGCTGGGTAGTCCTGCTAATAAGTAAATTGATTTCCAATTCTTTAAGTTCCTTGCTTAGCATTTTTGCAGAAATTCCATCAATTTCACGCTGCATTTTTTTAAAATGAATCACCTGCTCCGTTCTGTTGGTCAGGAAACGCAAAATCATCAGTTTCCATTTGCCGCCTAAAACATCAAGACTGTCGCGCATTGCCATAAGTTCTTCAGAACATTTGGCTTCACGAAGAATTCCGTTATCATTGATTTTTGCCATACTAGTTTCTCTTTGGTAACCGGTTACCTAGCGTTAACCTATAGCAAAAATAAGGTATTGTGACTGTATTTTTGTACAATAAAACAATAAATATGAAAGCTGTAGTATATAAAAATGAGGCATTTATTTTAGAAGATGTCGCTGTTCCAATACCGGACGAAAATCAAATTCAGGTAAAAATTGTAGCTTCCGGTTTTAATCCGGTTGATTATCAAATGACGGAAAACCGCTCAGAAAAAAAGCATTTGCATTCTCCTATATTAGGCCGTGAATTCTCCGGAATTGTTACGGCTATTGGAAAAAAAGTCAGTCATTTTAAAGTGGGAGATGCTGTTTTTTGCGGATCAGGAAGTATGGGATCCAATGGAACTTATGCCGAATATATTTGTGTGCCGGAAGAAATTATAGTGCATTTGCCTAACAATATTTCTTTTGAAGAAGCCGCTGGAATCCCGTCTGCCGGACTTACCGCCTTGCAAAGTTTAAACCGCATGCAGGCCTCAAAAACGGATTCTGTTTTGATTACAGGCGCTGCGGGAGGAGTAGGGAATCTACTTGTAAAATTACTGATTGCAAACGGTTATCATAACTTTATTCTAACAGCGGGAAACGATCGCAGCATTGCGTCCTTAATTGAAATTGGCATACAGCCCAACCAGATTGTCAACTATAAAACGGATAAAATTGAGGAAACGATACTCTATTTAAACGGCAATCAAAAGTTTGATATCGTAATTGATTTAGTTGGAAATACAATGGCAGAAATAGCCGCGAAACTTTTGCGTACCAATGGTATTTATGTCGATGTAACGGCTTTGTCTACGCAACATTCGCGTGAAATATTGTTTGGTAAAGGAGCCACAATAATGAACATTTCAAATTATGCCTACGGTCTTGACAAAAAATACGATTATTACAAAAACGGATTAGAACAATTGAAAAATTTATTAGAAAAGAAAGCCATTAAACCGCCTCTTATTTCGATAATTGGTTCTTTAGAAGTGGATACTGTTCTCAAAGCCCATCAAATGCTTCGTGAAAATAAAACAGAAGGCAGGAAATTAATCATGAAGATAAGTTGAGCATAGAAATAGATAGTAGTTTGTCATTCTGAGGAACGAAGAATCTTCGCAAGTAGCTTTACAATCTTTAGAGAGTTTCTTGCGAAGATTCTTCCTTACGTCAGGATGACAAAAAATAAGGATAATCATTTTATTATAAAGTAGTTTTTTATACCAAGGCTTTCAGCAGGTTTTTAAGTTCGTCAAAATTGTTAGGTTTCGTAAAATAATCTTCGGCACCAAGTGTTTTAAAATGATGTGCCGGCGGTGGACCTGTAGACAATAAGATAACAGGTATGTTTTTAATGGATTCTGTTTTTTTAATTTCTCCTAACACTTCCAGACCATTCATTAATGGCATATTGATATCAAGAAAAATTAAATCGGGTGTTATTTCTTTGTTTATCAATTTTTGCAAGGCTTCTACAGGATTGTTCAAAGCAATATACTCAGCGTCTGAAACCGCTTCTAAAGCTTGTTGAAAAAATTCGCAATCGTCAGAATCATCATCGATTTGCAAAATAATTTTGTACTTCATTTATGAATATGTTTGTTTGGTTTCTTCTTAAAATTGTAACGCTGATTATTTTTCATAAAATTTCCGTCTAAAAAAAAAAGTAAAATCTAAACTACTTAAAATGTAGGTTTAAGTTTATTTTTTTAAACAGCTTTTATGACTTTAAGTTTTATGGCGCTAAACTAAACTTTTAAAATAATCCTATGTATTTCAACGTTTTGGGGCTTTTTGAAATAACAAGTTACGCTCAAATTTCGAATTTGAAAATAGCGTTCTTTTTCAATCTTAAAAATATAAAAATAAATTGATAGTAGAACGACAATTTATATAATTTTTGAGTTTTGTTATATAATTTCCATGTTTTGCATTTAATTTATTTTCGAATAGTTAATATCATGCGGTTGAAATATTATAAATACCTTCAAAAATCATGTAAGGATATTGGCTCTATTTAGAAATAATTTTGGAATCGCATTTTAAACGAAATGAAAACATTATAAGAACTATGGAAAATACAATTACAATAGAGCCAAAAACAGCATTAAGAAATACTCAATTGAGAACTCCTCAAAATACTTTTACGCCTGAACAATCAAAATACAGCGAATTACAATCTCTTTTTATTGATTTGTTAAAGGATATGTACTGGGTAGAAAATGCGATGTTATATTCACTGGATAAAATGGCAGAAAATATAACATCATCAACTCTTGTAAATTATACCAACGAACATAAAGATTTGACTAAGAATAATATAAAAAATCTGGCTGAAATTTTCACCTTGCTAAATGAAACTTTGAGAGTAAAGAAATGCGATACTATGGCAGGTCTTATGAAGGAAGCCGATTTGTTTATCTCAACAACAAGCGCCGGAATTTGTTATGATGCCGGAATTATTATTCTTTACCAAAAAATGCAGCATTATAAAATTGCTACTTACGGAACTCTTGTCGCTATGGCAAAAGTGCTTGAAGTGGACAAAGTTGCGATGTTGTTTCTGGAAATCCTTGAAAAAGATAAAAAAGCCGATGCTATTTTAACGGAAATTGCCAAAGGTTTGTATAAAACTATTCCGGAAATGATGATAGCAGATTAATTACAAAATTCAGATTTGTTTTGAGTTTTAAATAATTGATTCCTCCAAACTTATAGAAACCAGTGATCTATAAAAGAAAATTATAATTATGTAAGAATTTCGGGAGGGATAATTTTTAAATTTGAAATAGTATCAAAAATCAAATAATATGAAAACAGTATTTAAATCAAAGATTATAATAATCGCTCTTTTAACCGGATTTTTATTTTCCTGTAAAAACAATCAGGACGGTTACAGCGACGAGATAGAAACAACAACTCCTACGGATAGCACTAAGGCGGTAACGGGTCATGGGGAAGATATAGGCACACAAAGTGCAGAAGCTACTCATGAAAATCCGGATAGCACAGCGGCAGCCAGTTCAAGTGGTGGAACGACCGGTTCAGGAAGTTCGACTTCAAGTGGAACTACAGGAACAGGAAGCGGCCCGGGTGAAAGCGCAAAAGACGGTTCCACCTATACAAGCGCTTCAGGAACACAGAAAGACAGTGTAAAAACCGGTACTAAAAGCTCAAAAGCTAAAGGAGCAAAATAAACTCCATAAAATATTATAAAAAAAGCCCGTAATAGTAGATATTACGGGCTTTTATATGTTTTCTACTGAACAAATCTTCCTTTCTTCTGCTAAAAACATACCTCAATCGGGGTATGAAAAATACATATAATCAGGTATTTTTTTTAGGAGATACTTCCAATAACTTTGCGCGAAAACCCTTCAGAAATTTAATTTTCTGTAACAGGACTTTATTAAACATTGCCGCACACCGTATAGTATGAATCTGTTTTAACTTGTTAGATTAATTTTATGTTATTTAACTGAATAAAAGATATTTATATTATTATTTTTAGGATATTTTCCTACTTTTACAATATATTTTTAACCAACCATGCCTTGTTATTGGCTAATAAACTTGAAGCTAATGAATAAAAAACTACTTATTAGACTGCTTTTCTTTTTTGGTAGTCTCTCTCTTTTCGCGCAAAATAATATTCCGGTTTCTGATTTAGAATATCAGGCTCTTGTTGATTTTTATAAAGCCACGGGAGAATCGAACTGGACAAACAAATGGAATACAAAAGAAAATAATCTGCATGAAGTTGCGTGGTATGGCGTAACGGTAGAAAACGGACACGTAACGGCTATTAATCTTAATAATAATAGCAATATTACGGGTTCAATTCCGGCTTCTTTTGGGAATCTGAAATTCCTGAAAAGTCTTTCTCTTTATGGCGCTAGCTATTCTAAAGATTTAAGCACGACCAATTTGGGTGTTTTTTCAGAGTTAGAAGCGCTGGAAACCCTTGATCTTAGATATTGCAAGCTCAAAGGCAGTATTCCCGCATCGTGGAATAAGTTGAAAAAACTCAAAACAATTTACCTGAGTTATAATGAAATTACGGCTTTGCCTGCAGAATTTGGTCAGCTCGAAAGTCTAGTAACGCTGGACTTGTCTTATAATCAGATTGAAGTTATCATTAAAGAACTGGAAAATCTGACCGCTTTAAAAACGGTGGATCTATCCGGAAATAAAGTATCCAGTATTGTGGGGTTACTTAAGAGTACGGTTAGTCTTGAATTGAATTCTCAAAATATCAGCATCCCAAATTTAATTTATAAAGGCGTTGATTTAAAGCTTGATAATCTGCCAAATGTAATGCTTTACAATAAAAGCAAAAACGATTTTTCTGCCAGAAGACAATATTCGGTTTATGTGCGCGGCAGTCAGGTTGGAGCTAATATAACAGTTGCAGAAGATGGAAGTTTAACTGTTCCTTCTTCTTATTTGGCCAGTATAAAAAGCGGTGATGAAATTTATTTGTATCAGCAATATGACGGTACTTCGGGCGGCGCTTATTACAGCCGTATTTATTTTTCGAATATAAAAGTAAGCCAGCCTGCTATTTCTACAATTGAATATCAGGCTTTGGTTGATTTTTATAACGCCATGAACGGAAACAATTGGAACAATAAATGGGACGTAAACGAAAATAACCTTAACGAAGGCGCCTGGAATGGCTTAAGTATTGAAAACGGGCATATTACAGGAATCAATCTTAATAATACCAATAATGTTTCAGGAGTTATTCCTGCTTCTTTTGGTAATCTGAAATACCTGAAAAACCTTTCGCTTTATGGCGGAAGTTACTCGAAAAACCTGAGCACAACAGATTTAAGTGTTTTATCAGAATTACAATCTCTGGAAAGTATAGATTTAAGATATTGCAACATTACAAGTGCAGTTCCGTCGTCGTGGAGCAAATTAAAAAAGCTAAAAACAATGAATCTGGGCTACAATGCGATTACAGCATTACCGGAGGAATTGGGAGAAATAGAAAGTCTGGTGACGCTGGATATGACATCAAACCAGATAAAAGCAATTCCGGTTTCGATAGGAAATCTTGCCAATTTGGTGACACTTAATTTATCGAGTAACCAAATTCCAGTTTTGATAAAAGAACTGGAAAACATCAGCACTTTAAAAACAGTAGATGTTTCGAGCAATAAAATTGCAACTATTGTAGCGTTGCTGGGCAGTCAGGTTTATCTTGAACTGAATTCACAAAGCATTAGCATGGAAAACTTTATTTATAAAGGAACCGATGTAAAAGTTGAAAATTTCCCAAATGTCGTTTTATACAACAGAACCAAAAATGATTTTTCGGCAAGAAGACAATTTAATTTGTATTTGCGCGGAAGTCAGGTAGCGACAAATTTGGTCATGGCGCAGGACGGAAGCGTGACAATTCCGGTAACGTATCTTTCATCCTTAAAAGCGGGAGACGAATTATATCTGTATCAGCAATATGACGGATCCGGAGCTTATTATTCCAAAATTTACTTTACAGATTTAAAGGTAGATCAACCCACAATACCGGATGCCGAATATCAGGCTTTGGTAGATTTTTATAATGCGATGGGCGGCGCGAACTGGAACAATAAATGGAATGTTGCCCAAAACAATCTTCATGAAGGTGCGTGGTACGGTGTGAGTATTGAAAACGGGCACATTACTGGATTAAATTTGAACAATAACTATTATGTTTCAGGAGCAATTCCGGCTTCTATCGGGAATTTAAAATACCTGAAAAATCTTTCGTTATATGGCGGAAGTTACATTAAGGATTTGAGCACGACTGATTTGAATGTTTTATCAGAATTAGAATCTTTAGAATCTTTAGATTTGCGATATACCAAAATCAAAGGCGATATTCCTGCAACGTGGAGCAAATTAAAAAAGCTGAAAACAATCAATATTGGTTACAATGCGATTACGGGATTACCGGAAGAATTGGGACAAATGGAAAGTTTGGTTACGCTGGATATTACATCAAATCAGGTAAAAGCTATTCCGGTTTCTGTAGGGAATCTGGCCAATCTGGTGACGCTTAATTTAGCATCAAATCAAATTGAAATTTTGATAAAAGAACTGGAAAATATCACGACTTTAAGAACCGTAGATCTTTCGAGCAATAAAATTTCTACTATCGTAGCATTGTTAAATTCTCAGGTTTATCTGGAACTGAATTCGCAAAACATCAGCATGGAAAACTTTTTGTATGAAGGAACAGATGTTAAGGTGGAAAATTTCCCAAATGTTGTTTTATATAACAGAACCAAAAATGATTTTTCGTCCAGAAGACAATTCAATTTGTATTTGCGCGGAAGTCAGATAGCGACAAATTTGGTGATGACACAAGACGGAAGCCTTATTATTCCGGCCACTTATCTGGCATCATTAAAATCAGGTGATGAATTGTATTTGTACCAGCAATACGACGGATCCGGCGCTTATTATTCTAAAATTTATTTTACAGATTTAAAAGTAGACCAGCCAAAAATTCCGGATGCAGAATATCAGGCGCTTGTTGATTTTTATACCGTAATGGGCGGCACAAACTGGAATAATCAATGGGATGTTTCTGTAAATAATTTACATGAAGGCGCGTGGTACGGCGTGAGCATCGAAAACGGACATATTACAGGATTAAACCTGAACAATAATTACTATGTTTCGGGAGCAATTCCGGCTTCGATTGGAGATCTAAAATACCTGAAAAACCTTTCACTTTATGGCGGAAGTTACACCAAAGATTTGAGTACAACAGATTTAAGCATTTTAGCAGAATTAGAATCGCTGGAATCTTTAGACTTACGATATACCAAAATCAAAAGCGCAATTCCGTCTTCGTGGAGCAAACTAAAAAAGCTGAAAACATTATCTCTGGAAAACAATGCAATTACCGCTTTGCCGGAAGAATTTGGCGAAATGGAAAGCTTGGTAACCGTTAATTTATCAAGCAATCAGTTGAAAGCAATTCCGGCTTCGACTGGAAATCTGGCTTCTTTGGTGACGTTAAATCTTTATAACAACCAAATTGAAGTTTTGATAAAAGAATTGGAAAACATCACGACTTTGAGAACGCTGGATTTGTCGAGCAATAAAGTGGGAACAATTTTAGGTTTATTATCGAGTGATGTATATCTGGAAATGAACTCTCAAACCTTAAGTGTAGAGAACTTTTTATACGAAGGTACCGATGTAAAAGTAAGTAATTTACCCAATTCGGTGCTTTACAACAAATCCTCAAATGATTTTTCGGCACAAAGACAATTTAGATTGTATGTGGCGGGAACTCAGATTGGCAGTAATTTAACCGTTGCGGGCGACGGAACAATCACAATTCCTGCAGATTATCTGGCGACTTTAAAAACCGGAGATGAATTGCGTTTGTATCAGCAATATGACGGAGCTGCGGGCTCGGCGTATTATTCCAATATTTATTTTACGAATGTAAAAGTAGATCAGCCAAAAATTCCGGATACAGAATACCAGGCTTTGGTAGACTTTTACAATGCAATGGGCGGTGCAAACTGGAACAATAAATGGGTAACTGCCGAAAATAACCTGCACGAAGGTGCGTGGTACGGCGTAAGTATTCAAAACGGGCATATTACGGGACTTAACCTGAATAATAACTACAATGTTACGGGCGCGATTCCGGCTTCTTTTGGAAACCTGAAATATTTAAAAAACCTTTCTTTATACGGCGGTAGTTATTCAAAAGATTTAAGCGCAACTGATTTAGGAATTCTTTCCGGATTAGAAGCTTTAGAATCTTTGGATTTAAGATATGCGAAACTAAAAGGCGTTGTACCATCGTCATGGAATAAGCTTCAGACTTTAAAAACTTTATATCTAAACAATAATAATATTGAAGATATTAATGAAGCCGTTGCCGCTTTACCGCTTTTAAAAACGGTAGATTTCTCTTATCAGACAATTACGATTCCAACGATTGAAGTGGGTGCAAACGAGTTGGTAATTAATCTTCCAACATTAAATACGTTTTTATTTAATTCGAATGGAGGAATCATCAACAACAAAAATCATTTTACACTTTTTATTAATGGTGTAAACAAAGCGTCTAATTATTCGAATAGTGAAGGAAAACTAATCTTTAAGGATATCGCTTTGTACGGAATCAAATTAACGGATCAACTTAGAATTGTACAAAACGACGGAACGGCACAGGGAACTTCAATAAACTACACACAAGTTGTTTTTGGAAAACCATTAACCGACGAAGAATTTGAAATTCTGAAAAAAATCTACGCGAGTACAAATGGCGCGCAATGGACTCAAAAATGGGACATTAGCCAAAATAAACTGCACGAAGTGAGCTGGTATGGCGTTGGCACAAAAGAAGGTCACGTAGTATCGTTGAGTCTGGCGGGAAATAATCTTTCGGGAACGCTTCCGGCTGAATTGTCTGATTTGGTGTATCTTGAAACGCTGAATTTGCAAACGAATACCATTGGAGGTTCAATTCCGTCAAATTTAGGAAATCTTCAGAATTTGAAAACCCTGAATTTGCAATCGAATAAATTCGAAGGAACTTTACCTGTACTTTCTGGAATTTCAGGATTGAAAAAAGTATCCGTTTCCGGCAATTTATTTAAAGGAACAATTCCGGGACATTTCAATGATTTTGATAATATCGAGCAAATTGATCTTTCGAATAATGGTTTTGATGCTTTGGAAAAACCTTTTACTTATGATTTAAATAAAGTCTATGTAAATCTTAGAGGACAGATTATTACAAAAGATGAATACCTGTATTTAAGAGGTGACGAGATTGTGGTAGATCTTCCGTCAATCACAACGTATAATGAAACAGATCAGGATTTCAGCGGAAAATATTTGTTTGAATTGCAAGCCAATAATTTCAAAATTTCCGAAGCTGTGGCGGTAGACAATACGCTTACGTTTCCAAACATTGCCATTTCGAGTATTCCTGCAGGAGCAAAAATCAGTATCTGGCAAAGAACAGGAACTTCGCAGGGAACATATTTGCAATTTAAAGGAATTGCAGACGGATCTGAAACGCCTTTAATTGCAGCAGAATACGACGCTTTGGTAGCCTTTTTTCAAAATGCAGGTGGAACAGGCTGGAAAGAACCGTGGGATGTTTCTTCGAATAATCTTCACGAGAAAAAATGGAAAGGCGTTATCACAAATGACGGACATGTTGTTTCTATCACCCTTACAGATAATAATCTGACTGGAAATATCAGCGCAGAATTAGGCAAGTTTACAGAATTGCAAAACCTTACTTTGAGCCGTAATAAACTGACTGGAACAATTCCGGAAAGTATTTCAAAAATTACAAAACTGAAAACGGTTGATCTTTCTGAAAATGAACTGACAGAAATTGACGCGGCATTTCCGACAAACGTAACCTTAAAAATTGATCGTCAGAAAATTAATTTGGGTGAATTGCCTTTGACATTAACAGCGACAATTAAAGACAAAAAAATAAACCATTACGATCATACAAATTCGTTGTTTAATGCGACACAATCGTATAATATGACGCTAAAAGATTATTTCCAGATGGTGACGATTCCCGAGGATGGTATTAAACTAACAAGCATTTTGAGCGAGTGGAATGTGCCGAATAATCAAACCTTAGAACTGAGACAAATTGCAGGTTCGGCAAGAAATAGCGTGGTAACCTACACCATTACATATCGTGAAGGAGATGCCAATCTGGATGGGATTGTGAACATTCTCGACATTCAGTCTTCGTTGAATTATACCTTAAGCCAAAAACCAAAATTCTTTAATTACGGTGCGGCAGACCTGAACAAGGATAAAAACCTGAACATTCTGGATATCATTTTGCAGATCAATAAAATTCAGGAAGGAACGCAGGAGAAAAAAGCGAAGACAAGCAAACTCGCATCCAATGAAAATACGGTTTTAAGTATTGAAAATGGTACGTTATTTATCGAAAGCGAAACCAATTCCGCATCGGCATTTGACATTCGTCTAAAAGGAATTTCAAAAAATCAGGTTACTGAATTGCTTTCTGCGATTGGTTATACGGCTTCTGTGGCTGAGAAAAACGGCGAAGTCAGTATTATTGGTTTTACGATGGATAAAACGTTGTCAGGAAAACAGGCGATTGCAAATTTAGCTTCGAAAGCAACGATTATTTCTGCTATGATTTCGGATAACGAAGCCAACGAGCTTTCGTATAAAATTACCGATAAAACGCTTGGAGTGGATGAATTTGATTCGGATTTAGCAAAAACAAATACGGTTATAAATTACCCGAATCCGTTTAGAGAACAAACTACGATACAATATCAGCTTGCAGAAAATGCCGATGCAGTGAGCCTGAAAGTTTATGATACAAAAGGTCAGCTTGTTCGTGTAGAGGAAAATCTGGAAACTTCAAAAGGAAAACAGGAACTGAACTTTTTAAGAAAAGAACTTTCTTCAGGAATCTATTTTTATACGATTGAAGTTCAAACTTCTTTGAAAACGAAACGATTAACCGGAAAAATGTTAATACAATAAACTTACTGAAATGATATATAACAAACCCGAACAAATGAAAATTAAACCCTTTATTTTATTTCTATTTTTATTTCTGGCGACGTTTACTTTTGGGCAAAACAGCTTAAAAGTGGTAAACGCTTCCGCCGGACCCGGAGACAAATCAAAAATCGTAATTGACTTAACAAATTCAGACGAAGTGGTAGGAGCAGAGTTTACTTTGACCGTTCCGCAGGGCTTAATCGTATCTGAAAAAGACAGTAAAATAATCGAAAGCAGAAAAGGCGATCATGCCATTTATGTCAATATTGAAAAGAATAATCCGCGAAATTATCACTTCATAATTCTTTCGCTGACAAGCAATTCTTTGAAAGGAAACAGCGGAACTTTATTAGAAATTCCAATCGAAATTCCTCTAAATTATACCGAAGGACAAACGCATAATCTGGCACTTTCAGGCGTTGTCTTAAGTTCAAAAAATGCGGTTGACATTGGTTCAAATCACACAAACGGAACGCTGACCATTGCAACAGCACAATTTCCTGATTTGACGATTTCAGGTATAACAGCAAACGAAACTAAAATTACACCGGAAGGAAAAATTACGGTTTCCTGGGGCGTTGATAATATTGGAGAAAAAATCGCTTCCGGCGGATGGATCGAGCAAGTAAGTATTGTATCTGACGCAACAGGTTTAGAATACAATTTGGGAACGGTTTCGTACAATGAAGATTTGGATAAAAAGAAATCCGTTAGCCGAAATGCGACATTTAATCTTCCAAAAGTTTTAGGGATTGACGGAAACGTAAAAGTGAAAATAAACCTTATCGCCAATGCGGCGGTAAAAGAGCCTGAATCTTTAAAAGCCAATAATAAAATTACGGCAACGACTGCTATTCAGCTTGAAAAAGTATTGTTTTTAACCTTAGACAAGAAAAGTATTGCCGAAAATTCAACTGAAGTTATTCGCGCAACATTAACCCAAAGCGGCGACAGAAGTACAGAGAAAACTTATGATATTCTGGCTTCTCAATTGGGGCAATTAGGTTTTGATGCCAATGTAAAAATCGCAAAAGACCAATCGTCTGTTGTTTTTTATATCAAACCAATCGACAATTCAGTTACAGACGGAAACAGAACGGTAAAACTTACTTTATCAGGAAATGATTATGCGTCAGTTTCGGATAATATCGAAATTATTGATAACGAATTTTCGGTAATCACTTTAACGCCTTCTAAAGTTTCGGCTACAGATGGCGACGTGATTACGGTTACTTTAGAAAGTGATTTTGCGAAAAGCAGTGATACAAAATTCACGATTTCGGCAGATCAGAATTCACGTTGGATTGTTCCTGCAGAAGTAATACTTCCGGCAGGAAGCAAAACAGCTACATTCAATATTACCGTAAAAAATAATAAAGTTCCTGAAGCTACCGTAACCGGAAAACTAACTTTAAGAGCCGATGGTTTTCAGGCAGGAAATACAGAAGTTGTTTTAAAAAGTTCGAATATTCCGGTTTTTGAACTGGAAATTAGTCCGGCAACGATTTCAAAATCAGATGGTGTTTATGCTACTTATGCGACAATAAAACGACTGGACAAATCTGATATTGCGACCAATATTCGTTTAAAACCAAGTATTGCAAATGCCTTGATATTGCCTGATGTTATCGACTTTCCGGCAAATGTCAATCAAAAGAAATTCAATATTGGCGCCATAAACAACGGAATTGTCGACGGTACAAAAACGGTAAATGTTGCTGCCGAAGTGTATATTTCGTCTTGTAATTGTACTGTTTCTGCAGGAAGCGGCGGAAGTACAATTAGCAAAAACATTACAATTCTGGACAGTAACGGTCCTACTTTAATCCTGAAAGCAAATCCGTCAACGGTAAAAGCAGGAGCAGAGAATGTGGCCAAAATTACAGTGGCCAGAAATACGGTCGATACATCAATGCCAATTTTAGTAAAATTGTCAAGCGATTCTCCAACCATTGTAACAATACCGGCAACGGTAACAATTCCCGTTGGAAGTGAGAGCGTTGAAGTCTCTATAAGTACCAAAATTGATGTGAATAAAATAGGCGATCAAACGGTGCGTTTAGCAGCCGAGGCCGACAGTTTTGCCTCGGGTTTTTCGTGGATATTAGTAACAGATCAAAACAAACCTGATGCTGTAATTAGTGCTTTAAATACGGTAACGGAAACTGGCGGAGGAGAAAATATTGAAATCGTAGCGACAATAACCAATCAGGGATTTGCTTCTTTCACCAAAGGATCAAAGGTTGAATTTTTTCTTTCGAAAGATAAACAGGTTAAAAACGGAATTCTTTTAACAACTATAGCACTGGATAAAGATATTGAATCAGGAAAAAGTTTTGATTTAAAACAGTCCGTTAAACTTCCGCAGCAAGCCGGCGATTATTTTATAATTGCAACGGTTAATCGCGATCAGAAATTAAATGAATTATCACTTACCAATAACGAATCTTTTACACCAATTAAATTGCACGCCAGTTATTCTGCAACAGCAGCGGTAACCAAAACAGTGTATAAATCGGCAGAAATTGTTCACATTACCGGATCGGCAAAAATGCTTAACAATTCCGTTGCAGCCAATAAAGAAGTTGAAATTACCATTGCAAACGGAAGTTTTGTTCGCTCTTTTATTGTCAAAACAAACGCTTCAGGAAACTTTGCGTACGATTTTGAACCTTTAGAAGCAGAAAGTGGACATTATGCATTAAGCGCAGGATATCCTGGAACTGTAAATGCAACGCAGGCAGAATTTGACATTATTGGTTTTGAATGGACCAACAAACCGGCTGATTTTTTAAAATGGGACGTTGTTACCTTAACGCCTTATAAAGGAGAATTCAGACTAAAAAATAATAGCAATACTCCTTTAACCAACATAAAAATTGAACTTCCGGAAGATGCAGGATTTACCATTCAAACAGATCCTTTAAGTTTATCTGCTGGTCAGGAAAGTGTTTTATCGTACACGATTTTGGCAGATAAAGCTTCGGCGGAGCAAAAATATTATAACATCAATTTTACGATTTCATCAGCTGAAGGAGCAAAGCTAGCAGGTTTGGCGTATTACCATTGTAAAGCACAATCAGCAAAATTAATTGCAAATCCGGTGAGCATCAATACCACGATGATTAAAGGAACTTCGCGTTATTACGAACTTTCTGTTTCAAATTCGGGCGGTGTAAATGCTGAAAATGTTAAGGTAGAATTACCAAAATTGGACTGGATGAAATTAAAAAGTCCGGCAGTTATTGAAAAAATTGCACCAAACGAAGTTGTAAAAATTATATTGGAATTAGTGCCAACAGACAAGCAGCAATTAAATGTTCCGTTATCCGGAAGTTTAGCGCTGAATCCTTCCAATGGCGGCGGAATAAGTATTCCTTTTAAAATAGAACCCGTTTCAGAATCCAAAGGTTCGTTATTGATTGATGTTGTCGATGAATATACGTATAATACAGAAAGAGCACCCCATCTTAAAGGTGCAAAAGTGGTGGTTCGCCATCCTTTTTCAGGTGCAATTTTAGCCGAAGGAATTACGGATGATAATGGAATATTTCAAACACCGCAAATTCCTGAAGGGTATTATACCGTAACGGTAACAGCAGATAAACACGACACTTATCAGAATAATTTAGTCGTAGATCCTGGAAAAGTAACGACTCAAAAAGTATTTATTGCCTATCAGGCCGTTAGTTATGAATGGGTAGTTAAACCAACCGAAATCGAAGATCAGTACCAATCTGATTTGGTAGTGAAGTTCGAAACAAACGTACCAAAACCGGTAATTGTAATCGATATTGATAATCCGGTTTTAGACCTGAATGTTGGCGAAAGCAGAATGAGTTATGTTACGGTAACCAACCACGGATTAATTGCACTATCAAATGTTAAGGTTAATATTGACAGTCAGGGCGATTTCAAGTTTAAACTGATGATTGAAAAATTTGATGTTTTAAATCCAAAAACATCCATGATTATTCCGGTACTTATTACAAGACCGGCATCAAGTTCAAAAAGTACCAATGCCAATCAAACCTGTAGTTATAATTTAATTACAAAAGGAACTTATGTTTGTGAAACAGAACAGGATATAGCCGCATTTAAACCGTATTATGTATTAACGTGTACAACTCCAAGCGCACCAACAACCGGAGGCGGAAGTCCTGATTTTAACGGTGGCGGTTTTGGACCATTAATTCCTATTGGAAATGCTTTTGGTAACATTATCACGGCACTTCCTACGGTGTGTGACAATCCTTGTATTACTTCTGTAATAGGAATGGTATTTGGCTGTGTGCCGGTTCCGGCTTTAAACGTTGCCGGTTGTCTTTTAGGACTTGCAACTGTAAATGGTGACGGTGTAAACCAGGCAATTGCGCTTGGCGGATGTATTCCGGGACCTGCAGGTTGTGTTTTTGGTATGGTATCCGTACTTAAAACTTGTATTTATGATGTTGTAGCATCTGGAAAATCGGCTAATAATAGCTTTTTAGATACGATGTACAATGATTTTTATATCATGGATAATGCGCAAAATGCATTAACCAGCAGATTAAAAGCGTATCTGGGCAACGACAGATTGTTACAAAGCACACATTTTCATGCTTTCATGAAAGAAGTTTCGATTAGTCTTGATGCTCAAAAAGCATTTACGGTGGCAGATGTTGCCAGAATAAAAGCCAATCTTTCCGGCAGCGATATTACCAATCAGGAAATTGATGATTTCTGTAACAGATGGAATAAAACTGTGGAAGCGTGGAATAATAATATCAAAGTTCCGAATGCGCAATATCCAAATATCATCAACAAAAATGATATTGAAGAATACGATAAAACAAGAAAAATTCTAATAGATCATTATCAAAAAAGAGGTTTTGTTTCTGCTGAGGAAATGTACAATAAAGACATGGCAGATATCAAAGAATATACAGATGAAACTGCTTCAAAATCGTCAGTTTGTGCAACGGTAACGGTAAAATTCTCTCAGAAAATTACCATGACCAGAGAAGCTTTTGAAGGAACTTTAACAATGAATAATGGAAGCGACGGCAATACGATCAAAGACATCAATTTAGATTTACTAATCAAAGACGAAGCCGGAAACGACATGACGCATTTGTTCCAAATAAATAAAGACGCATTCTTAAGCGGAACAGGACTTGTCGGTCCGCAAAGCAGTAAAGCGGGAACGGTTATTTTTATTCCAACCAAAGAAGCGGCGCCAACAGTGGCTAAATCGTATTCTTTTGGAGGTACATTATCTTATACAGATCCGGGTACCGGAGATAAAGTTACAGTACAATTATTTCCTGTAACGCTGGAAGTTAACCCAAGTCCGGATTTAGTAATGCATTATTTTATGCAGCGTGATATTTTGGGAGATGATCCATTGACGGATAAAGTAGAACCAATTGTTCCGGCAGAAATGGCTTTATTGATTAAAAATGAAGGCTACGGAATCGCTAAAAATGTTCAGGTAGAATCTGTTCAGCCGGAAATTATCGAAAACAAAAAAGGACTTTTAATTGATTTTGAAATTGTGGGCAGCAACTTTAACAACGAACCAAAACAATTAGGTTTATTAAATGTTGATTTCGGAAATATTGAACCTCAGAAAAATGCACTTGGACAATGGTGGTTTACAAGTTCATTATTAGGTCATTTTGTAGAATACGATCTTCAAATAAAACATTTAAGCAGTTACGGAAACAAAAATCTGAGTCTGATTAAAGCTTCTTATGTTCACGAATTGATCAAAAGCGTAAAAGCGTATCAGGCCGGACATGATAATATTGCTGATTTCTTAGTAAACGATATTGCCGATACTAAAGATACTCCGGATGCTATTTATTATTCAAACGGAGAAAGCGATGAAGTGTATAAAGTAAATACAGGAACGGTTTCTAACGTGATTTCACCAAGTCAGTTAACAACGACATTGACCATGAATTCGTCTCAAACCGGCTGGAATTATGGAAATATGACAGATCCGGGTGCTGATAAATACAAACTGGAAAGAGTAGTCAGAATTAATGATAATCTGGAATTGCCGATAGAAAATTTCTGGCAAACGTTTGTAACCTTAAAAGACGGTTTAGAACCTAAATACGAGAACAATCTTCATTTCCTTGATAAAATATCAGGATTAGAGAAATATACTTTGTATTATACGCCAATAAATACCAATGTTCCAAAAGTAGTTTCTTTTGAGAATGTGCCGGCAACGACAACAAAAGCATTGGAATCTGTTCAGGTAAACTTTAATAAAGCGATTAACCCGAACACGTTTACTTCTCAAAACATCACCTTAATTCATCAGGGGAAAAAGCTTGTTTTTGATGATAGTTTGATTGGTAAAGTAAACGATTCTACTTTTGTTTTAAATATCAAAACGCTGGCCATTGCTTCCGGTTATTATGAATTAACGGTTCAATGTGCCGGAATTGAAGATACAGAAGGCAATCAGGGAACAGAAGGAAAAAGCGTTTCGTGGATTCAGATTATTGGAGAACTGGGAATTGTTCAGTTTAAAAACGATCAAACGCAATCGCAATCTGTAAATAGTGTTGAAATTCTCTTTAATAAATTTGTTAAACCAACGCAGTTTACAAAAGACAAACTGAAATTAAACGGAAATGCCCTTGATAATATTTCGATTGTTACAGATGATAATCTGAAATATACAATTGTGGGATTAAGCGAATACAACAAAGAAAACGACGCTTATGAACTAACCGTTGATTTGCCTTCGATAAAAGCAGAAGACAATACTACCGGATTAATTGTTCAGTCTCAAAAATGGAAAGTTGATATCCTGCTGCCTGAAGTGAAAACATTTACGCCACAATATCAGGGTGCGGTAAATCCTCAAAACGTCACAGAAATGGTGGTAACGTTAAACAAACCGATTACTGCTTTTGAGAAAAACTGGGTGAGTTTATTTAAAGGAAGCGTAAACCTAAATGCAAATGTAACCGTAACCAAACAAGATGATTTGCATTATGTTATTTCGGGATTAGGAGAATATACGCAAACTGCGGGAGGATATAAAATTGTAATTGATCAGTCTAATTTTGTCGATGTTTCTGGTAATTTCGGAACGGGAACTTCAAGTACCAACTGGACCGTGAATTTCGACAAACCTGCAGCTGCTATCAATCTGCACGTTACGCCGGACAGGGGAATTTCTTCTACGGATAATATCACATCCGGAAATGATTTGCAAATCGCGCTGACCACTACAGAAAACAAGCGAACGGTAGAGTTGTACGTGATCACGCCGCAAAGCAAAATATTGGTAAGCAGACAATATCTGGAAACAGCAAAAGAAATCTTTATTCCAATAAAAGGATACAGTGGAAAAAACACTTTTGAAGCGATTGTTTATGACGAGTTTGAAAACGCAAGTGCTTCAGCAAGTATAGAAACGTATCTGGATAATGTAGATTTTGGATGTACTGTTTCAGCGTTAAGTTTAAATAATAATTGTTCAGAAACGGACGCGCTTGAAGTACTTTTCGATACTGAAATTACGGCTTCGGCATTTACAAAAGATGCTTTGCTGGTTAAAGAAGGCGGAATAACAATTTCGAACGAAAAACTAACGTTAACGAAAATCTCTGATAAGGAATTTGAAATTAGCGGTATCGAAAAACTTTCCGGTGATCATACTTTTGGAATTGATTTATCAAAACTGAATAAGAAATCGAGTGGTTTGCAAGGAAAAGGAATCGTTTACAAAAACGTGGAAGCTTCTACAGCAATTATAGCCGAAATAAAAGGAGATATTGTAATAACGGAAGCAAATTCAATTACGACTTATACGGCCACACAAAACATGTTAGAATACCAATGGAATGTGACTGGTGGCGAAATTGTAGAGCAAGACGATAATACCGTAACTATAAAGTGGAATGAAAAAGGAATACAAAACCTTTCGCTTTCTTACTCAACATCAGGTTCGTGCAGCAAAACAACTTCATTAGAAGTAAAAGTAGATGCGACCCTTTCTGTTGATAGTCCGGTTACAGGTACAAACGGTTTGATTATTTCTCCGGTTCCCAACAATGGTAATTTTACAATGACAATGTCAGGTCATTCCGGAACTTTCACCTTGACTATTTATGATGTTAACGGAAAAGCGGTTTACAAGGAAAATAAAATAGAAATCGACAATGAGTATAGAAAAGAAATTCATACGCATTTAAGAGCTGCGGGACTCTATTATCTCGTATTGCATAATTCTGAAAAGAGTTATAAGGTTAAGTTTTTAATTCACTAAACAACCAAATCAAGAAGGAAAGAAGAGATGCTATTTCGCGTCTCTTTTTTTTTTTTGAAATTTTGATGAAAGGATTTTTCAACTCCGTTTTGCAATAAAAAACAACAGATTCCTTTTATTGCAAAATTCTTATTGAATGTTAAAATTGAATGTCAAAACCTTAAATTCCTAAAATTCGAATGAAATTTAGGTTTTAAGGGGTTATTTTTCGTAACTTAAAATTTATTAAAGAAAAAACATGATGACAAAATTACGAATTTCATTAATTAACATTCACGGACTTTTGAAGGGTTCCGGTCTTGAGATTGGTAAAGATGCTGATAATGGAGGACAAACTAAATATGTCTACGAGCTTGCCGAATTTTTATCCCAACATAATGATGTAGAACACGTTGATTTATATACAAGATTAATCGATGATCCCAATCTTTCGCCTGAATATGCCGTTCCGGTTGAAAAGGTGAATGAAAAATTAAGTATAAGGCGTATTCCCTTTTTGGGAAAAAAATACAAGCCAAAAGAACAATTGTGGGACGGACTGGACACTTTTGTAAACGGAATTGTCCAGCACATAAAAGTTCACGATATTTTCCCCAACTGGATTCATTCGCATTACGGAGATGCGGGCTATGTGGCCTCAGAATTATCTACAATTTTAAACATCCCTTTTGCTCATACCGGACATTCTCTGGGTTTTCATAAAAAGGAAAAATTACTGGAAAGCGGCATCGATGAAGAAGAATTAGAGAAGAAATTTAAGTTTAAGGCCAGAATAGCCGCAGAAGAAAAAACACTCGAATTATCAGAATTTATAATTACTTCGACAGAACAGGAAATTGAAACGTATAAGCCTTATAAGAATTTTGAATTAGGTAAATATCACGCCATTTCTCCCGGAATCGACACTACAAAATTTGTTCCCTATTATCATCTTGAACAGGATTTAGATAAACAAATGGAAGAAGAACAAAGAAAATACTGGGTTGCCGAAACGATTTCTAAGTTTCTTACCAATCCGCACAAACCTTTTATATTGGCACTTTCGAGACCTGATCGCCATAAAAATCTTCATACTTTAATCGAAGTTTACGGAAAAGACAAAGAACTGCAAAGTATCGCTAATCTGGTCATTTTTGCCGGTATTCGAAAAGATATTTCGCGAATGCCGGAATCTGAAAAAGATGTTTTAACAGATTTATTGCTCGCCATGGACAAATACGATTTGTACGGAAAAATGGCAATTCCGAAGAAACATGACGTTGAAAATGAAGTCTCGATTATTTATCGCTATGCCGCAGAAAAAAGAGGCGTATTTGTGAATTTGACGTTGCATGAAAATTTCGGCCTGACCGTAATAGAATCGGCAAGCTCAGGTTTGCCGGTTGTTGTGACCAAAAACGGCGGACCTTCAGAGATTATTCCCACCTGTCAAAACGGAATATTAGTAGATCCGCTTGACGTAAATGAAATCAAAAAAGCGATTAGAACGGTTTTAACCGATGAAAATCAATGGAAATATTATTCGAATAACGGAGCGATCAATATCCAGAAACATTACAGCTGGTTAAGCCACGTCAATCAATATGTGGATTTGATTAATGAAAATCTGTCGTTATCATCCGGTTCCGGAATCAAAAACCAGCATTATCCCAACATCAACATTGACCGATTGAAGAGAAAGGTCGAAAATTTACTGGTTTCAGATATTGACGGTACTTTGATTGAACCCAAATTAAACAATCCGGGATTAAAAGAATTGAAACTGCATTTGGTCAATCGTACCAACAAAATGGCTTTTGCCCTGGCATCAGGAAGAAATCTGGCGCTGGTTAAAAAGGTGATTGAAGAAGAGCAATTTCCAATTCCAGATTTTATTATTTGTTCGGTTGGAACCGAAATTTATTATACCAATGGAAAAGATTACGTGATTGATAAAGGCTGGTCGACTTTTTTATCCGGAAGATGGAAAAGAGACGATGTCGAAAACCGTTTAAAAGCCATTCCGTGGATGAAATTGCAGGAAGAAGAAGCGCAAAATCCCTTTAAGATCTCGTATTATTACGATAAAGAAAAATACAATTACGACGAATTAACAGCTGCTTTAGGCAAAGGCTGGTACAAAGTTAATATTATCCCGAGTCACGGACAGTTTCTTGATTTTATTCCCAAAAGAGCATCAAAAGGAAATGCCATAAAATTTTTATGCCGAAAATGGGCCATTCCATTATCGAATGTAATTGCGGCGGGCGATTCAGGAAACGATATTGATATGTTCAGAGGCGCCATAAAAGGAATTATTGTGGGCAATCGAAGTGTCGAACTGAACCATTATGAAACAAGCAAAAGCATTTTTGTGGCAAAAGGTTCAGCTTCATCGGGAATTTTAGAAGGATTAAAACATTATAAGATTATTAAATAAAATGCGATGATTACGCAGGTTTACACTTGGTTTGTCATTCCGAGGAACGAGGAATCTCTGCAAGAAGCCCGACAAAATAATCGAACCAATGGTTCTTTTCAAAAGTTCCGGAGGAACGATTTATATTGTAGCCGGGGATTTTAATCCCCGGGAAATGTTTGGGTTGGGTTTATCATTCGTTAAAAAAATAAAAAAAGATAATATGTATTCAGGTTCAGGTTTTAGCAGCTGGGAAATAGGGGATGTTGACGTTTTTATTGATGAAAACGGCGTGCATCATTTGTTCCATTTAATTATTCCCAATCATGATTATATCGCACATGCCGTTTCGCGGGATGGTCTTTCGTGGAAAAGGGTAAAAAACGCCTTGTTCGTTGGAGATCCCGGAGAATGGGATGACGATATGTTGTGGACGATGCATGTGAGTAAAAAAGCGGATGGAAATGGTTATGAAATGTATTATACGGGCTTAAAACGCAAGGACAGAGGAATTATGCAAAAAGTGGGAAGGGCCGTTTCGCCAGACCTGATTCATTGGACAAAAGAAAATGATTTCGGACTTCCGCTAAAAAGTGATGCGCCGTATTATGAAAGTTCAGCCAATAATCCGCGGGAATGGATCAGTTTTAGAGATCCGTATAAATATACTTTTGAAGGCGAAGATTATTTACTGATTTGCGCCCGAAGTGCCATTGGACCAACTTATAGACGAGGCTGTATTGGCGTTGCAAAAAGGGAAGAAACCGGATTTGTACTCCAAAAACCTTTGCATGTTCCGTATGTGTATGATGATGTGGAATGTCCGTGTGTGGTGGAAATAAAAGGCATGCATTATTTGCTGGGATCGATTCGCGAAGATATCAAAGTGCGTTATTGGTTTTCTCCGGATTTTAAAGGAGAATATCATGCATTTCATAACAATGTTTTGATGCCACAGGGAAATTATGCATCAAGAATTGTAAAAGAAGGCGACTATTATCTCATTTACAATTTTTATTTTGTGGGAGGAAATGTCAATACACATCGTGTAATTCCGCCGCCAAAACAGTTGGATGTAGACAGCAACGGCCGACTTTTGCTGAAAACTTATCACCATTGGGAAACGATTTACCAAAGAACAATCGAACAGAAAAATTTACCAATTCCGGTTCCGATTTTGGGAAATCCGTCGGCAAATTTTGTTTTGGAACACGAAAGTAAATGGCGTTTTGGCTGCCGAAGCGGTTATGAAGTTTTTTGTTTTGATAAACCTTCGAATGATTTTGTCTGGGAAGGAACGCTCGCTGTTGAAGGAATGGGGAAAACCGGCTTTGTAATTGAGTGCGATGAAGAGGGAACGGCTTATTATATTTCGATTGATTTTGTGAATGGTTTTGTGCAGTTTAGAGCCTGGGGATTTAATGAAAAAGATGTAAAGAACAATTTTATCTTCGAAAATATTCAAACCAATCAATTTGAAATCGTAGACAAAAAAGAAATTTATTTTAAAATAATCCGTCACGGAAATTATTACGAAGTATCTATTAATGACGTGGTGAAACTAACATTATTAGATTTTAAATACAGCGACGGAAAAATAGGCGTTTACGTTTGCTCAGCAATTGTATCGCTAAACGATTCCAAAATTCACGTAATTCCTGAACCGGAAAACGAATACGCAACCGCAGATCCAAACAAAGCATTTGATGAATATCTGAAGAAATCACATTAATTTATAAACACGGATTTCACGAATTTTCACGAATTTATTTAAGCAAATTTAGTTTGTGAAATTAATTTCGCAAAATAAGTCAGCCAGTGAATTTGTGCTAATTCGTGAAATCCGTGTTTATTATTCTAAATTATAATGAAATGTCCTTTTTAGTTAAGTTCAAAATAGTTCCATATGCTACGGCAGCTTTATGAACCTGAACAATCCAGTCGTCGGCGGCATTATCGTCTGCTCCGTCTGAGATATATTTTAAACACAAAAAAGGAATATTCTCTTTCATGGCTATCATGGCTAGCGCATAAGCTTCCATATCGACAACGTCGTATATTTTTACGGCATGTCCCATTTCAAAATTATCTCCCGTTCCACAGATTCCGATTTGGAGATTGTCCATGGCTAAACCATATTCAAGAATAACAGGCAAATCAGAAAGCGGCGTTTCGTATAATTCAAAACCCAAACCTCTGACATCCATATCTCTCTGTATAAATTTGGTACAGCAAATAACATCACCTTTCTGAAAATGACTGCTTCCTGCTGATCCCAGATTCACAATCAATGCGGGTCTTTTCTTTTGAATTGCTTTTGTTAATTCATAAGCTGCATTCACTTTTCCTATTCCGGTAATCACTGCATTATGTGCATCAAAAACATCTGCAGCTTCAGATTGAAGTGCAAATGAGAACAATACATCTTCTAATGGAAAAGATATTTCGGGTGTAATTTTTATCATCGAATACTTTTATTTTTCAATATACAAAGATGCTTATTTTAAATAAAAAACAAATAGTATCTCAAAAAACAATTCATAAAAAAAGACCTTCAAAATCAAGTGATCCCGAGGTCGTTTTTCGTGTTTTTTTTAATTTTACGGTTACATTGATTCGCTTTTTTCCAGAATATTTTTTAGCGTTTTTAAATCTTTGGCTACTAAATTAGCGTCATCGTTAAATTCTTTTTCAGTCTTTTCAGGAAGTCGAAATAAAGTAAAGACAACTTCGCTTCCGTCGCCATTTTCTATAACTCTTAATACATTTTTAATTTTAGCACCTTCGGGAAGTGTAACAATATGATCAATTACTCCAAATTCATTTTTTGCAACAAATTCTATTTCAATATTTCCTAGATCTGTTTCAGCATTCCATATGGTATCTGATTTTTTTGAAATTGTTTTTAGAAAGTCCAACCAATCTGGAAAATTTTCCGGATTAGAAGCAAACTCATAAACTTTTTCTTTTGCACAATTTATTGAAATGCTAATATTTTTTATTGGATACGTCATTTTCAATTAATTTAGATTGTTAATAGACTATTTATTTAGCGTTACTACTTTTTCAAATCGGCCATGATGGCTTTTGGAAACCGCCTGAAATGTATCTGAAACAACATTCGATAAATAGGGAAGACCGTTTTTATCTTTTAAAATGCCTTTGTTTTCAATTTCAATGACACGATCTAAATCGCCTATATGACTAACAGCTATGGTATGAATTTTTTCTTTTGAAAGAATTGTTTTGGTGTAAAAGCTATTTTCATTACAAATTACCTGACCTGTACTATAATAATCATTTTTTGAGATGATAGTACAAACCAGCTTTTGCGGAATATACTCCCTGATTTTTGTTTGTCTGTTGTACACTTTATAAGCTGCTTCTTTCATGCTCCAAAGCGTCCAGACTACAATTTCCGGATTTGGATCATTTGCGATAAGCAGCTGTTCATTGGCAGTAAAAAGTTTTTCAATAAAACCTTTACGCTGCCAGTTGCTTTCCTGACGTGACTGCTGTAAATCGATCACATCATTTCCAATCATTTTGCGGCCAGTTTGGTTTCGATAATTTCTACCGCCGTTTTTACGTCAAGCATGCGTTCCATATCGGCATTGTCAATCACGACATCAAAAGCTTCTTCAATATCCAGCACGATATCTACAAGATTTGCAGAATTAATAGCAAGGTCGTTTATAAAATCAGTTTCTTCTGTTAGGTTGTCATAAGCTTCCGTATTAGTAGTATACGGCTTAATGATTTCTTTTAGTTTCGCAATAAGTTCTTGTTTGTTCATAGTATTAATGGTCAAATTTCTTAAATAATATACAGGCATTTACGTCGCCAAAACCAAAACTGGCTTTTGCAATAATATTGAGATTAGTATGAATTGTTTTTAAAGGCACTTTTGACGAATCAATAAGCGCTGAAATTTCAGGATGAAGGTCTTCGCAATTTGTATTTCCGAATAAAAAACCTTCATGAAGCTGCAGAATTGTAGCCACACTTTCGATACTTCCGGCGGCGCTCAGACAATGTCCGGTCATATTTTTTAGTGAATTGATATACGGAAAATCGTTTCCGTTACGATTTAGGGCTTTTGTCCAGTTTTCGATTTCCAGACTATCTTTTGTCGTGGCAGTCAAATGTCCGTTTATGGCGTCGATCTCATCGGCTGAAATGCCTGAACTTTTAATAGCACTTGTAATGCATCTTTGCACCGCATCGCTGTTGGGAGCGGTCATACTTCCGTTTCCGCGTTGTCCGCCAGAGTTTACATTTCCGCCTAAAATTTCGGCATAAATGGTTGCACCGCGTTTAAGAGCAGTATCGAGATCTTCGATGACTAAAGCTCCGGCGCCGCTTCCGGGAACAAATCCTGCTGCTGTGGCGCTCATGGGGCGTGAACCTTTTTCGGGATTATCGTTAAATTTTGAGCTGCAAACCCGCAAAGCATCAAAACCTGCCCAGATATACGGACCGCTATCTCCCGTACTGCCTGCCAGAATGCGTTTTGCCTGTCCGGATTTGATACGATCATACGCCATAATAATAGCTTCTGTACCGGTAGAACAGGCCGATGAATTGGTCGTAACCTGATTTCCCAACCCGAGTTTACCGCCAAGATAAGCGCTGATACCGCTGTTCATTGTTTGAGCTACAACGGTACTGCCTAATCTTCGAACTTGTAATTCGTCTATTTTATAAATGCTTTCGCGAAATTTATCGATTCCCGAAGTTCCGGATCCAAAAATGGTTCCACTGTCCCAATCCGGTTCGTTGTTGTTTTCTATTGGTAATCCGGCGTTTTTCCAGGCTTCCATACCTGCAATAACGCCGTACAGAATGCCCGTGCTGTTGAAGCCGCGGAGTTCCAATTCTGTAAAATATTGCGATTTAAGTTCTTCTGATATTTCCGGTTTACCCGCAATTTGACACGAAAACTGAAGTTCCTGCAATTGCGCATCATGCCTTATGCCTGATGTTCCGTTTTTTAGCGCATTGGTAAACGCAGGAATTCCAACTCCGTTTGGAGCCGCTACGCCAAGTCCTGTTATGACAACTCTTTTGCTCATAATCTTGCGGTAATCATTCCGGCCAAAATACCTTTGCAGACTTCTTGTCCGGCTTCGTTTTTCATCACAACCTCACATTTTAATTTTCCAAACCTAAAAAATAGTTTTTGAGACGTTACAGTTACTTTTTCATTGGGATAAACGGGTTTTAGAAACTGCATATCTGCAGATGTAAAAGCGACAACGGTATTTTTTTTAAGATCATTTCCCAATAAATAAATGCCAAGGCAAACCATCCCAATCTGCGCCATGGTTTCGGTTAAAATCACGCCCGGAGTTACGGGATTATCTTTAAAATGCCCTTTGTAAAAATCAAGATCTTCCTTAAAAGTATACGTTCCGCTTATGCCGTTTTCATCGACATGAAGCAGTTCATCTACAAATAAAAAGGGCTTGCTATAAGGCAATTGCGCTATAATATCGTTCAATTCCATAGTTTTATTTTTAAATAATTACCATTGTAATAAAACGCGCTGTGCCGAAAATCCGGGACCAAAACTTAACATTAAACCTCTTTCTCCGGCTTTTGGTTTGTTGTCCATAATCCGTTCTAAAACGTACAATACAGTAGCACTCGACATGTTTCCGTATTGTTTGAGCACTTCTTTTGTATCATTAATATTTTTTCCTAATCCTGAAAAAAGCGTTTCAACCGTTGAGATTATCTTTTTTCCGCCGGGATGAAAGATCATGTGATCGACATTGGCAATTTCCAGATTGTTCTTTTTTAGAAACGGATGGATGATATCGCCAAAATGAGACGAAATAGTTTCTGGAACTTCAACATCCAAAACCATTTGCAAACCGCTGTTGGTTAGTTTAAAACCCATCATATGTTCGGCATCATAAAAATGATACATTTCTTCATCTACTATTTCAGGCCCGTAATCTTCTTCATAGGAAGATAATAAACAACAGGCAGCGCCATCACCAAAAATCGCAGCACTTACAATATTGGGCATCGAAAAATCGTTGAGCTGAAATGTTGCTGTAGGCGATTCTACGGCGATTACAGCTGCACGTTTTCCGGGATTTGCTTTCAGGAAATTTTTAGCATAAATAATTCCCGAAATTCCTGCTGCACAGCCCATTTCTGTCACCGGCAAGCGTACAATATCCTGTTTTAATTTCATTTTATTAATCAGATAAGCATCCAGCGACGGAATCATAATTCCGGTGCAGCTTACCGTAATAATATAATCGAGAGTCTGCGGTTCCCAGCCTGCTTTTTCAAGTGCGTTTTGTAAAACCTGCTCGCCCAGAATAATACATTCGCGAGTAAAGATGTCATTTTTTTCTTCGAAAGAAGTGGCGGTGAAAACTTCAACGGGATCCATTATCGAATAGCGTTTGTCTACGGCAGCGCCTTCGAATATTTTCTTTACTTTTTTTATAAAACGCTCTTCCTGACCCTCCAGCCATTGATCCAAAAACGGCAATATGTCGGCTGTTGCTCTCGAATATTTTGGCAGTTGTTTTGCAACAGTTGTAATTTTTACACTCATATTTTTGAAATTATCCATTGGTAGCGAAAAGCCCATTTCCAACTTATAGTATAGTTTTTTAAATTTAGTTTTTTGGAAAATTCTTCCAGTTCCTTTTTTTTAAATCCTCTTAAAATAGAAACCAGACCATCTTCCCGTGACATTCTGTTTAAATTAAATACAAAGCATATTATTTCAAAAAGCCTGTATGCTAATTTGCTTCGGTGTAAATCATTGACGACAATACCTACAGCTGCATTCTTATTAAAGGTAGTAATTATATTTAATATTTGCTCATTCGTAAAATGGTGCAGCGTAAGAGTACACAAAACGACATCATATTGCATATCATCAAAATTTTCACTAAAAATGTCCACACATACATATTCGATATTCGAATATTCAGCTGATAATGTTTTGGCGTAATTTATGGTAAAGGCATTGGCATCAACCCCAATAAGTTTAAAACTGATGTTGTTCTTTTTTCCATAATTGGCCAGCATTCGCAGCATATCACCGTTGCCGCAGCCAATATCTGCAATTGTTATTGTTTTAGAAGTACTAACTTTTTTTAGCAATTTTTTTGTTGCGCTAAGTGTCAGATTGTTTCCGCCCAACAGCTGATTGATTCTGGCAATTTGGTCCAGGGCCGCTCTCAATTCTTCACCCTGAAGCAAAAAATCATCCATTATCTCCGTTTCCTGTGTGCGGTATTTTATATTTAATGCCATTTAATTAATTGTAATTGGTTTGCCGTGTGTTTGTTTAATTATTGCTTTAAGTACCAATGGTATCGATGCGACTATCGAAACAAACGTATTGGTGATTGATTTGCTGGTTAAAGCTTTTGCCAAAAGTCGGCCCATAAGTAATCGTTTCCCGAAATTTATCTTCCATTCCTTGGCATATTTTTTTTCCAGTATTTCGCGTGATTTTATTTTTCCTGAATAATAATCCAAAATCAGTTCTGAAGCAATTTTGGCACTATGAATTGCCATCGCCATTCCGTTTCCGCACATCGGGTGAATAAGTCCGGCGGTGTCTCCAATCATTAAAATATGATTTTCTACCGGTTGTTTTTTATCAAAAGAAATCTGGCTTATCGTTAAGGGCTTTTCAAAAACCGGCTGGTAGTTTTCGAAGACATTTTTGAGATGTATGTTTTTGTAAAGAACATTCTGCTGATACTCGTCGATGTTTTTGTACTTTTTAAAAGTTTTATAATCAGCGAGATAACAAACATTGATGGTGTTGTTTTCTACTTTTGATACACCGCAATAACCGCCATTAAAATTGTGCAAAGCCACAACGTCATCCGAAAATTCTCCTGAATAATGCGCTTTAACAGCTAACCAGGGCGATTTTTTAGTGATGAAAGCCCGGGACAAAACCTGATCCATATTAGAACGTTTGCCAAAAGCACCCAAAACTATTTTTGCCGATAAAGTTTGTTCCGGAGTTGTAATCGTAAACAAATCAGTGCTGAAAGAAACATTCGAAACCGTTTCTTTTATAATAGTACAGCCGTTTTCTAAAGCTTTTTGATATAAAAAATGATCCAGCATATAACGGCTAATGCCAAAACCGCCTAATGGAAGTTCTGTTTTGGCCATTTTACCATTTAGTGTAGTAAATTGAAATTCGGTGATATTGGTTGGGCTTAATTGCGAAACATCGGCGCCAAGCCAAATAAGATAAGGCAGAATTTCATTTGAAATATATTCGCCGCAAACCTTATGACGCGGATAATCAGATTTTTCGATGAGCGTTACTTTCAATCCTTTTTTTGACAGATGTATGGCGCCTGTTAAACCTGCAAGGCCGCCTCCAATAATTACTACATCCGGGTTTGTTTTCATATTTCTAATTTAGCAAAAAAATCTTATAGATGCTAATGATTTAATTATAAATTAGGTAATTCGGAACCAAAAAAAGTTTTAAACTTAACAGAACTATTAATTTTAATTTCAATCCAGAAGATTTAACTTTACGTATCAAACGTATAAAACAAGTGAAATTACAATTACCCTATTATCTAAATCAGGATGTACTTTTTTTAGCCAAAGATTTACTTGGAAAAGTGCTGTTTACGCAGGTTGAAGGACAAATAACCGCAGGCATAATCGTCGAAACCGAAGCGTATTTTGGCGAAATAGACAAAGCCTCACATGCGTATGGCGGACGCCGCACGAACAGAACCGAAATTATGTACAATGAAGGCGGGGTTTCGTATGTGTATTTGTGTTACGGAATTCATCATCTTTTTAATATTGTAACTTCTGTAAATGGTGAACCTCATGCCGTTTTAATAAGAGCGATTGAGCCGTTGATTGGTAAAGAAATAATGGAATTCAGACGTAATATGCCCGTTACGAAAAATGCTATTTCATCGGGTCCGGGCTCTGCGGCAAAGGCTTTGGGAATCGATAATTCTTTCAATAAAAAAGATTTGGGCGGCGAAGAAATCTGGGTAGAAGATCATGGCATCAAATATACTGAAGATGAAATTGCTGCAGGACCACGAGTGGGTGTTGCATACGCGCAGGAAGATGCTTTTTTGCCCTGGAGATTTTTTGTCAAAGGCAATAAATATGTTAGCAAACCTAATAAAATTTAAAAAGGCATATTGATTAAAATATGCCTTTATAGAATGTCTTATGGTAAATAAAATTTAGTGACTTTCACTGTTTTCAAATCCAACAATGGTAATCATGTACGGTGTTTTTGAAACTTTGATTTTCTTTGCAATAGTCATTGAAGCCAAATTCAGCTGCAATAATTCTCCCGTATTTGGAGAAGTGATGTAAGCAAAATTCTCTGATAACTGGATTTGTGGTTTTAAAGTCGCATCAGCTGCAGTTTCAGCAATAATTTTTCCTTCTTTTTCAACTTGCAGATTGTTCAGGTTGAATACTTTCAATTCTCCAGAATGCAATAGAATTCCCAGTTTGTTATTATTGTAGCTTACTTTACATTGCATAATTGTCGTGTTTTGCAAAATTGGTTTAATCGAATTGTTTGCCACATCAATTAAATAAGCGCCTTTTGCCGCCGTATATCCTACAAATTTTCCTTTAGTTGAAGTTTCTAAAATACTTCCAAACCAAGCAGTTCCAAAATCTTCAGGAAGTGCAATCAGTTTTTGTTTTCCCGAACTTTCAACAACAAGAACCCCGCTTGCAGAACCAAAAACAGCGTAAGTTCCGTCGGAAGCATTTCCGTGAATACCATTAGTCGAAATGGTGGCGTCAAAAAGTGTTTTACCGGTATTGTCGATGATTTTTACTTTTTCAGGAAGTGTTCCTGTGATCGAATTATCTTTTTCGGTAATAGCATAAGTTCCGTTTGTAAAAGAAGCCATGGCACCATGATGTGCTTTAAGACCGGCATTTATAACTTTAAACTGAGCGCCGGCAGTATTAATTTCAGATTCTTTGGCTACTGATAATGTGCCGTCTCCGTCATTAAAAGTCATTAATTCGCCAATTTTACTTTTAAAATGTGTTGGCAAAAGTGACTGGCCTGTTAAGGCACCAAATTGCGGAAGTCCGTCTACGTCAACGTGATCGCCGTGACTTTCAAAACCGCTGTCAAAAGTTTCAACCGTGTTGTCTGCTCTGTGAATAATTCCCGCGTATCTGCCTGATTCTGTGGTGTAAAGCGCTGACTTTGCAAATTTTGCATTAAACAATGCTGTTGTAGCATTAACCGGATTTACGAGTGTGATTTCAGTTGTTTTTTCGTCAGAAAGCAAGACTCTCAGGTATTTAAATTCTGAAAGTGTTTCTTCTGGAGTTTCGATAACCGGATCATCATTATCGTTGCTGCAGGAAACTACAAAAGCGGATAAAGCAAATAGGAAAATCAGTTTGAAATAATTGTTTTTCATTGTAAATGTATTTAAATTAATATTTGGGTTAAGTGATTTATGAAATTATTGATGTATTAAAAACGGAACTTTCACAGACAGGATAATATTCCGGCTGGCTTCCGGAAGTTCGATTAACCTGTAAAAACTGGTATGATTGAGGTATTTTGTATTCAACAGATTCTGAACCTGAAGGCTAATTGTAAAATCCTGTTTTGCCGTTTTTAATTTGGTTCCAATGGCGAGATTGAAAATGTTACTGGCCGCTGTTTTCTTTTCTGGAGGAACAATTTGATTTTGTGCGGCGGTATAACGGTAATCAAGCGAAAAATAAGTATCTCTTAAATTTTTGATTTCCGGACTGTAATTTATTCCAAACAAAACCGAAGCAGGCGGAGAGAAGGGCAGTGTATACCCTTTTTTGCTTCCGGATAATTGTTCCGAATAAAGATATTCTGCCAGAATTTCGACGCTTATATTATGCAGCAACTGATACCGCGTTTGTAATTCGCCTCCGTAACGCATGACTTTACTTTGCTCATATTCAAATACCTGATTTCCGGCTCCGTAATAAATATCATGCTGTGAAGTTGGATTTAAGTAAATATAATTGGGGAAATAATTAAAAAACGGACTCAATTGAAATGACCATTTATTGGACTGCCATTCCATACCAAGATCCAATTGATAAGAACGTTCGGCAGCTAAATTCGGATCTCCTTTTTCGAATCTGAAATAATGATAATTCACACCATTTGACGCCAGTTCTTTTGCAATTGGCATTCTGAAACTCGTTCCCAGATTGGCCTTTAGAGAAAGTTTTCCTGGCGTATAATTTACTCCCGCTGACCAATTAACACTTTTGAAAGTTCGTGTCAAATCTTCTGAGCGTTTTAAATATTGTTGCGTTGTTTGTCCATTTTCGGTAATTTCACTCGGGAACCAATCGTTGTATTGTTCCATTTTGATTTTGCCGTAGTCCATTCGAAGAGCGCCGTGAAGCAGCCATAATTCGTTAAGCTGCACTTTATCATAAGCAAACAATCCGGCGTTAAACTGTGTAAAAGCAGGAATTAAAAAACTCCATCCGTTGATTTTATTTTGCTGTTGTTCGCCGTTAATTCCCACCGTAAACTGATGTTTATGTAATGAAAACTGATCTTTTACAGCTACAGAAAAAACTTCTTTATCATATTGTCTTTCCAAATCCTGCGGTGCATACATGTCATCCGGATATAAAGGCGGCATAAAACCATGATTGACATAATGGCTCCATTCGCGACGGAAATTCTTTTGAAAACCCAGCTGCGTTTCAAACTCATGATTTCCTATTGAAAAAGAAGTCGTATTGCTGATTTTAGTATGCGTAACTTCCTGAAAAGGCATCAGAATATCGCGGCTTGATTTATCATGAAGCGCTGTATCTACATTTCTGGGTTCGAGACCGTGTGCATTCGCAAAAAAGCCGCTTTTAGTATAAACATTACTCAGGTATACAACCGATTTAAATTTTTCAGTAATAAATCCGGTGCCTGCGTGTAAATCGAGTTCACGGCCCGCCGTATTTCGCAATTGATTTTTATACAGCGGAACGGCATAATTGTAAACATGAACGGTATTTGTGGGAACGCGATAATCGCCGTAATCCATAACGGTCATTCGGGTATCAAAGAACCATTTTTGGTTGCGCCCAAAAAGATTAATCGATCCTCCAAACTGTTCATTGTTGCTTTTTCCTGTAAAATCTATGCTTCCGCCTAAAGTATTTTTGGCAGGAAACGGAACAGGTTTTATGTTCACAGCGCCGCCAATAGCATCAGAGCCGTACATAAAAGAAGACGGGCCTTTGATAATTTCAACCCTATTTACGGCATATTGATCGATCTCCAGTCCGTGATCTGCGCCCCATTGCTGACCTTCGTGTTTGATGCCGTTTTCAACCACGATAACCTGATTAAAACTCAGTCCGCGAATGAGTGGTTTTGAACCTCCGGAGCCAATCGAAATTGTTTTTACTCCGGGAATTCTCTGCAGCGATTGCATCAGGCTTCCGCCGAGATTTCGCTGGATAAAACTGCTGTTTACCGTTTCAATATTGAGCGATTCTGTTTTTTTTCGGCGAAAGCCAGCATTGTCCGTAACAACAACTTCTTTTAATTCTTTCATGTCCGGTTTTAAGAATATATCCGGTAACAGAATTGAATTTTCTTTTAGCGAAAGCTGCATTTCATACGGCAGATAACCGGCATAGTTTATCGTTAAACTCTTTGCCTCTTTATCAATATTGGTAAAATTAAAATGTCCTTTTTTATCTGTAATTGTAGTTGTATTTCCGGGTTGAATAATGACGGTAACGCCTTCCAGCGAACCCCTATCGCCGGAAAGAACATTACCTGATACACGAATAGATTGTGCTGCTGATTTTGTAACTATAGCAAAACAAAAAAGAAGCAGACAAAAAATCCGTAATCGATTTAATTGGGTTTTATACATCAAAATCAGTTTATAAAATTTTAATGCTTAAGCCTTTTATCGTTTGCCAGCCTTCTTTATCCGTCAGGCGAATCAAAAAATGATAATCTCCGGGATCGATATCTGTCGGAATGTTGATTTCCTGAACAGCTTCATAACTTTTTTGACCTGCCGGAATTGTAACAGAATTAATATAAAGCATTGGATTTACCGGTTTTTTTATGGGATCTGTCTCACAGTCATTGACTTCGGTACTATGATTATGATGATCAAAATTGTGGTGAATATCGAGGCTGTAAGAACCCAGTTCTGCATTATCAGTAAATTTTGTTCTGAATGTAATTTTTTGTCCGCGGGTAATTTCGCTGCATTGTACGGGAAATGCATTTGCCGCAGCATGATCAATAACCGGATATTCGGTATCAATTTCAGCTGAATCACCGGAACAAGCGGTAAAGAAAAAAGCCATTGTGAGAAGTGAAAAGGCAAGTTTTAATGTTTTCATTATTTTAATTTTAAAAGATTTTCTGAATTAAAATTTTCAATTAAAGAGTAACAGGAACCTCGATAGATTGCGAAAAATTGATGTTATAAGTAGTGTTTTTGTAGACTGCCATAAAAATGTAAGTGCCGGATGCCCAGGCTTTAGTTCCTGAGATTTCCTGAGGGGGAACATTATTGTCTTTTTGGGCGCCAATAAACAGTTGGGGCATTTCTCTTAAAAAAGTATTATTGCTTTCGTTAAAAGGAACATTCGAAAAAGTGCCCACTTCTGCCATGTCTTTGTGTTCATAAACATCATAAACAATAACTTTAGTAAAGTCAATCTGATCCACACTTTCCGGTAAATGTTTGGCCGTTTTATTGATTAATAACAAATACATAATTCCGTTTCCTTTTACTCCCGTAAGTGTAACCTGAGACATTATTTTGTCTGAAGTTTTAAAAGAATCTCCTTCTGTGTAGTATTTGCCTTTTCTGTAGAAATAGGCTTCATTTTTAAAAACAGTAAATATGGAAGCAACCGGATTTACAGGTAAGTTTCCTTTTGCATAAATATTCAGGGTTTTCTTTACTTCAAGTGAGGTTCCGTTTTGATCTTTTATGATAATGGTAAAATCATATTTGCCTTCTGCCGCATCTGCCGGAATATCAAAATGCTTATGGATTGTTGTGTTTTTTGCTCCTGCATATTGTGGCCAGTTGAGTTCGAGTGACCAGACTTTAGAATATGTTTCGGTACTTATTGGTGTGATTTTTATTTGTACACTTTCAATTTTATCAGCGGCAGTAACTTCTGCATTAAAGTGAAAATCCTCGCCAATCGTGCCAATTTCATTGTTCCCCAATCCTAATTCGATTTTGTCGATAGTGGGCTTTCCCTTTTCCGGTTCTGAATTGTCGTTGTCGTTGTCGCAGCCTGTAAAAGCAAATGCGCAGACGAGAAAAGCGATTAAAATTTTTCTTGTTTTCATTGTGTTTGATTTGGATTTAATGATTTTCATATGTATTAAATTGGATTACTGAACAGAAATAAATACACTAAAACACACCCATTCTGCACAGCAATTTTTGAAGGTTGCAATGACAGTACTAAGTAAATTTTATGCGATAATGGAGTGGATTATGCCCTAAAAAGCATATTTGAAAATAAGCAGCTCATTATGGAAACCAAACAAAAAGCCGAATCCGGTTGTGGATTGAAATGTTTTGTTCTGAATGAAAGATGTACGTTATTATCGGGATTCGGTTGTGTGATTTATTTTAAATATAAAACAAGATCGTTTTCTGCTAAAGCCAATTTAATTATCCGGATATCAGATATTAATTGGTTTTAATGCTTTTCATTAATAAATAAAAGCATTGCGGCAAATTGTATTGAAGCGCAGATAAATATATTTTACTTCTGAAATTCTGAAAGAAAACTTACAGCACAACGAATAAAGCAAAAAACAACATCTCGACAATTGTAGATTTAAAATAAAAGGTACATACATTTCGGCGTGTTGAAATGATTGCTTATTTATTTAGAATTTTGGAGGTGCACGAAGTGCAAAAAGAGATCCTTTAAAAAAGGAAGAATAAGTTTTGAAATAAAAGTTAACATATGGAGTAATGCTAACGCTTTTATAAAAATCAAAATGTACAAATGAGAAAGTACTAACGGGACTAAATTTGAAATGACATATGGCACATTCATCAGAATGTTTATGTAGTTTAAACTCGGTTTTGCCGGTATGATGCTGGATAGAAATTTTATGCGCAGCATTATGATTCTGAATATGTTCGTAAGAATGTATCGCCGGAAATAGTATTGCAAATACTACCAGCAGCGGCATAAAAAGACTAATAAATTTAAATTTCTTTTTCATTCTAAACGATCATCTTTAACTCAAGTATGATTGTACAAATATAAAATTCTTATTTTTAAATGCAACTTAGTTTCATTAATTTTTTCTGTGATTTACAAATTGTGTCAAAAAAACAACTGTCAAAAATTATTTTCAGTTTAAAAATGAAAATTAAATTAGCACATATAAAGTCATAAAACAGAGCGAGATAACATTACATTTTATAAAACTCAAACCCAAAATAGTACGTATATAGCTTCGAAGGCATTTATCCTTCAGATAAATAGTATTAAAGAATAATTAAAACTAAGATTTATAGAGTAGGATAAGTCCTAATATTGTTTTTTTAATATAATTTAATTATTCTTTTTTTGTGATATCGCAAATATTAGCTCTGAATTAGAGTCTTTTTAAGGAATATTCAAAGAAATTTAATTGATATTTGCTGATAGCTTAAATTTCTATAGATTTGTTTTTTTGTATTTACACTGACTTTTAGATCTTACCTTGGAAATAAATATCGTCTTAGAAGAACTTCAAAACCAAAATAAATCTGTTTATAAAAATGTATTCAATCATTTTTATAAAGGGCTGGTTAAATATGCCCATAATTTTCTGTTTGATCAGCAGGCGAGTGAAGATGTGGTTCAGGAAGTATTTATTTCATTATGGGAAAATGCACAAAACATTGAAATTCAAACCTCATTGAAAGCCTACTTATACGCAATGGTGCGTAATAAATGTTTGAATTACCTTAAATCAATTAAAATTACGGATGATCTTAACCTGATTGATTTTAATTCCTTCATTTTAGAAGAAGAAGACCTGAATTTAATTTCTGAAGAAGAAAAAACAATTGTTTATACGCAGATCTTAAAAATTGTTGAAACTTTTCCTGAAAGTATGCAGCAAATTTTCAAACTCAAATTCATTGAAAATTATACGTATACCGAAATCGCAGATGAATTAGGCATTTCGGTTAATACGGTAAAAACACAATTACAGCGATCAAAATCAAAAATTAATCAGTCCCTGGTTGTGTTATTGGCTTTGTTATCGCATCATTCGTAAGAAAATTATTTTGCTTTGCAGAAAATTTAATTAAATCTTCATTTTTTCTTAAACTTTTGTCACCCATTATTCTGTTTCGGTTGTCTTAGTTATAAATTACATCAAGTAATTGTTAATTTAAAGAGATTCTGCAAATGGAATTTAAACTGATCATAAAAAAAATAAACGATACTCTTTCTCCACAGGAAGAATCAATTTTTAATGCGTGGTACAATGAATCCGCTTCAAACAGGGATTATTTTGAGAAAGTTCAGGATAACTTTCAAAATGATATCGAAGAAATTGATCTTGATGTTGCGTGGAGAGCTCTGGATGAAAAAATAGCTCCAAAGAAAAATAGAAAATCATATTACAAATATGCCATTGCAGCTTCGGTAGCGTTGTTGGTGGGGATTACTTATTTTACTTCTGATAAAATTATTACCAATAATAATAGCACGTCAAAAACCACTATTGAAAGCAAGGCACCAGATGGCGTTACACTTACTTTGGCTGACGGTACAACGGTTGTTTTGAGCGATCATAAAAATGGAGTTGTTGCCAATCAGGAAAATGTTGTAATTACGAAAGACAAGGACGGACAAATTCGTTATGACGAAAATAATACTGCAAATACCGGCAAAGTCGCTTACAATACTTTAGTAACGGCAAACGGAAAAACATTTCAAATCGCATTGCCGGACGGAACCAATGTCTGGATGAATGCCGGATCTTCCTTAAAATACCCAACTTTCTTTAGCGGAAGCGAAAGAGCTGTAATCTTAACCGGAGAAGCTTATTTTGAAGTGGCGCATAATGAAAAAATGCCATTTAAGGTTTTCTCTAATGGTCAGGAAGTAGAAGTTTTGGGAACTCATTTTAATATCAAAGCGTATTTGAATGAACCGGTTATAAAAACGACTTTGCTTGAAGGTAAAATTAAAATTACGGAAGGAGAAAATTCTTCATTGGTAAAACCGGGGCAACAGGTTAAAATTTTCCTGAATAATCACGCTATGAAAATTAGCGAGGTAAATACAGAATCGGCAGTTGCCTGGAAAAACAGACTTTTTTATTTTGAAGATGCCAGATATGACGAAATCATGCGTGAAATCGAAAGATGGTATGACGTTGATGTGGTCTTTAAAGGCAAAATATCTGACGAAAGATTTCAGGGAGCGATTCAAAAAGACTTAAAACTAAATCAGGTATTAAAAATGCTGGAGAGCAAAGATGTACACTTTAAAGTTTCAGGAAAGGAGGTGCTTGTGACACAGTAACATTGTGCTGCAAGGACTTACGTAAAAAAAAATACCCAAAGCGTTCCCGCGCCTTGGGTAGTATAGCGTAGTTCTTAAATAAGAAAAAAAACCGATCCTATTAATAAACTAACCGATTCAAATGTAATGAATTTTTTAACTAATCAAAAATTAACTAAGCGCCTTGGTTTCGGCCGAAAAGGCAAATTAAAAGTGAGAAAAGAAAATTATTTAAAATATGCTTATATTTTATTTTTTATGTTTTCTGCTTTTTCAGCAATGGCCCAAACCTCAAATACGGTAACTATTGAAGGAAACAATCTGAGTTTTAAAAATGTGTTTAACAGCATTACCAAACAAACTGGATATGTTTTCTTTTATAATGTAAAAATATTTGAGAATGCTAAAGCTGTAAACTTAAATATTCAAAAAAAAAGTGTTACGGAGACTTTAAATACTGTATTTGAAGGTCAGCCTTTTTCGTTTGTCATTCAGGATAAAACGATAGTTGTAACTTCAAATGTAAAAGAAAATAAAGGTACAGGGGCAATCGAAGTTCGCGGAAGCGTTATTAACGGTAAAGGAGAACCTTTTCCGGGAGTAAATGTTTGGGTAACAGGAACAAGAATAGGAGCCATTACTGATTTTGACGGAAGTTTTGTTTTACGCGAAGCGCAAGCAAACGGAACTATCGAAATTTCGGGATTAACGATCGAAACTAGTAAGTTGCAAATCGATGGTCGGTCCAGTATCGTAATAACTGCCAAAGAAAAAGTTTCTGTTATGAACGAAATTGTCGTGAATAACGGATATCAAAAAATCTCTAAAAGCCGTTCAACAGGATCTGTTTCTGTAATTACGGCAAAAGATTTGGAGAAAATACCGGTTTCAAACGTAATGCACCAGTTAGAAGGTCAGGTTGCGGGTTTGGCAATCGACGTTTTAGATTCTGATAATACATTTGTTTATAGCAACTTAACTGGAGATAACCAGGGTAAAGGAAGTTATAATTTCAGAATTAGAGGAGAGTCTACTTATAATGCTAACAGTATGCCGTTGATTATTTTAGACGGAACTCCAACAGAACTGGATATTAGAACTTTAAACCCAAAAGACATCGAAAAAATAACTTTTTTGAAAGATGCTGCCGCCGCTTCTATTTATGGTGCAAGATCTGCTAACGGAGTTATGGTTATCGAAACTAAAAAAGGAAAACAAGGGAAAACAAGATTTAGTGCTTCTCAAAATTATGCTATTGCAAATAAATCTTCTTTGTCGCGTTTGCCTTTAATGAATTCGTCTCAGGTTTTAAATCTGGAGCAGGAATTAGTCGATAAAGGTATTATTACAGATCCTGCCATGGCAACAAGTTTGTATTATTCTTTACCAATAAGCCAGGGTGTAGAATATATGTTTCAGGAAAAAAGAGGAACAATTACAGCCGCCGAAAAAAATGCGCAATTGGACATTTTAAGAGGCAGAAATAATTATGATCAGATTACACAATATTTAATGCGTCCGTCTGAGTCAAACAGTTATAATTTTTCTTTTAGCGGAGGCGAAAATGATTATACCTATTTTACATCAGCTTCTTTTTCAAATGAAAAAACACAAGCGATTGGTACAGGTGGTAAACGTTTGACTTTTACTGTAAATCAGGATTTTAAACTATTGAATTACCTAAAAGTAAGTACAAGTTTAAAAGGTTCCTTTTTTAATTATACTCAAAACGGTTTAGGTTTAACGCCGCTTTCCAATTCTTTGACATCATTTTTACCTTATAATGAAATTGTTGATGCTGCTGGAAATTCAGTATCATACGACAGACGTTTTTACAGCGCAGATAATCAAAGACTATTAAGTCAGGGCTATTTGCCATGGACGTACAATTATATGGATGAGTTAAATAATGCGGATACCAATTTAAAAGAACAAAATTATTCGGCTAATATATCTGTTACGGCACCATTATTTAAAGGTTTGGATGCTGTTGCTACCTATTATATTGAAAAATCGAATATGGATAATAATAAGTTTTCGAATGCCAATACTTTTTATGCCAGAGATTTTATGAATCAATATACCTACCTGGATCCGGCTACAAATGAACTTATTCACGGAGTTCCGCTAGGAGGAATTAATCAGGCTTCAAGATCCGGAAACGACAGTTATACCGGAAGAGGGCAATTGATCTACAGTACATTACTGGCAGATAAACATGCTATAGATGCTTTGGGCGGAATTGAATTCAGAGAAACTAAAGAATCTACTGAAACCGGAACTTTATTTGGCTATAATGAAACAGCGCAGACTACTATAGATCTTCCTTCTAATACTCCTATGACAGTTTATGGATATTCTACCGGATTAAGTTATGGTAATTCATTAAAAAGCCAGACACGCCGTTTTTTATCGTACTACGGAAATGCATCTTATACTTATGATGGTAAATATACCATTTCTGGAAGTGCACGTTTAGACGATTACAACAATTTTGGAGTTGATAAAAGCTACAGAAGAACACCTTTGTGGTCTACAGGTTTTAAATGGAATATTATTAAAGAAGATTTCATGAAGAACATGACTGCACTTAATAATTTAAGTTTTAGAGCAAGTTACGGTTACAATGGAAACATTAGTTTGACTACTTTTCCTTTTACGAATATTTCTTTGGCAGATGTCGACAGAAATTCACAGCAGCCATATGCTTTTATTTCTGCAGCAGCGAATCCGTCGTTGCGTTGGGAAAAAACAGGAATTATGAATTTTGGTCTTGATTTTACAATGTTTAATTACCGATTAAACGGAACTATTGAATATTACAGAAAAAACAGTAAAGATTTAATTCAGGAATTTCCGGTTTCTTCTTTTTACGGAATTCCAAACAGCTCGCTGACTAGAAATGCATCTACTTTGGAAGGTCATGGAATTGATTTCAATTTAAACGGAACCATCATTAAAACGAAAGATTTTGATTTTAATTTAAACCTGGTTACCTCTTATAATACTAATGAAGTTACAGATTCAAGATATTCTAATTATACCAATATCCTAAGCGGATCAGGAAGTACTGCTCCAATTGTAGGATATGGAACCAATAGTGTTTTTGCCTTTAGAAATGCCGGATTAAACAACACAGGATCTGTACAGGTTTATGACAAAGACGGAAACATTGTACAACCAAACGTGGTGCTGACGGATATCGAAGACATGAAATACATGGGAACTGCTACTCCTAAATATTACGGAAGCTTAAGTGCTAATTTAAGTTATAAAAAGCTATCTCTTTATTTGCTTGCAACTTACAAATTAGATTACGTATTGTTTAAACCAACATTTGACCAGTATGTAGACAGATACGGAAGTTTTAAAGGATATAATTTAAATTCAGAGATTGACCAAAGATGGAGAAATCCCGGAGACGAAGCAACAACAAATGTTCCGGGCGTGAGAGGAATGACAGGGTACAGCTTTGCACGTTACAGATTGACTGATGACAGGGTAATTGATGGTGATCATATTCGTTTCAAAGAAGTTTCATTGAAATATGATTTGTCTGAGTTGTTTGCCAATACTTTTATTGATAATGCATCTTTGACATGTTCTGCAAGAAACCTGGGCATTATCTGGAGAAAAAACAACGATAATATCGATCCTGACTTTTTACCTATGACAACAGGTAATGCCATGAAATTACCACCAACGGCAATGTATTCAGTAGGATTCAATTTTAATTTTTAAAAGCTGCACAGATGAAAAAGTATTTAATATATATAGGCATTTTATCCACACTTTTAACAAGTTGTGATAATTATGTAGACATAAAAACCGAAGGAAAACTAATTCCGGAAGAAACAGTAAACTACAGGTATCTTTTGCAGGGAGCCAGTACATTCAATTATGCATATAGTTTAGTCGATGTAGCTTCAGATGATATTGTAATGAGAGACGATCATGCGACTTATTTCAATCAGTATTTTTCCGGTTCTGCTTATTATAAACCTTTCCTGCAGACTTACAAATGGGCAGATGAAATTATTCCTGTTGGAGAACCGGACAGCGGTATGAATTCGTTGTACTCTTCATTATATACCTGCAACGTAATTATTTCTGAGGTAATGAACAGTAAAAATGGTACAGATGCAGAACGTTTGGCTATAAAAGGTGAGGCGCAGGTGCATAGAGCTTTCATTTTTCTGAACTTAATTAATGTATTTGGAAAAGCCTATGATCCGGCAACTTCTGCAACTGATCCGGGAATTCCGCTTTTAATTCAGCCAACTGTAACCGAAAATATTACAAGAGCGTCTGTAAAAGAGGTATATGATCAAATTGTAAAAGATCTGACAGAAGCAATTGCTTCGGGATTAAAACCGGTTAATACAGGAAGATCTGTATGGTTTCCTTCAAAAGCTTCGGCATATGCATTATTGGCAAGAACCAATTTGTATATGGGAAATTATGCAGAAGCATTGCAAAACGCCAATGCAGCTTTAGCGCTTCAGAATAATTTACTGAATTTAGAAGACTATGAAAATGCCGGAGATTACGGATGGCCAAGAACATTTCAGGATTCTGAAAATATACTGGCGAAAGAATCAAACAGTTATATGTATTCGCCAACGCTTTTATCCCTAAGCGACGATTTATTAAATTCATTTGATACCAATGATTTAAGATACCAGCTGTACACAAGATCAATAAACGACATGACTTACGGAAGTCTAACTGAGGGAAGAGCTTATTCTAAAGAACTTTTATCAGGTGACGGACGTAACGCCGGGCCAACTGTACCTGAAATGTATGTAACAAAAGCAGAATGCGAAGCCAGAGCAGGAGAAGCCGGAGCGGCAATGAACACGATAAATACATTGAGAAAAAAACGTTTCAAACCGGCAGATTATACAGACTTAACTGCAGTTGATGCAAACGACGCCCTTATCAAAGTTTTGGCTGAACGCCGAAAAGAATTAATGGGAAGAGGAGGTTTTAGATGGGCTGATTTAAAACGCTTAAACAAAGACCCTCGTTTTGCTAAAACCATTACGCATAAATACTTAACAGAAACTTTTACCATCGAACCAAACGGAAACCGTTACCAGTTTCCTTTTGCTGCGACCTACTTTGATTATGCTCCGGATTTGGAACAAAACAAATAAAAGCAATTAAAAAAAAAATAGCACGTTCAGTTTTACCTGAACGTGCTTAAAAAAAAAGAAAAAAAGAGAGAGAAAATGAAAATAGTAAAACTATTGGCGCTGTTTATAGCTGCAAATGCATCTATATACGCTCAGGATCAGGTAAAAACATTTGATGTTACGCCAGAACAGCCAAATCCGGGAGAAGAAATTACGATTACGTATGATGCGGCAACAACCGTTTTGAAAAATGCAAAACAGGTTTCGGGAAGACTGTATACCTATGATAATTTTAAATGGCAAATTAAGGACATCAATCTTAAAGCGACTTCAGATAAAAAATGGCAGACAAAATTAAAACTTTCAGATCATGCTTCATTGATAACGTGTGTTTTTACTTCAGATACTTTGGTTGATAAAGGCGGAGTTACTACTTACAGCTGGATGCTTCCAAAATCTCCGGGCGCTTATATAGGCTGGGGAATGCTGCGTAATAAAGTTTTTGAAAGTGATGTTCCAAATATTGTTGACGAATCTGCTTTTAAAAGCGATTCTGTAGCAGTAATGTGGGTAAATTACGAATTGCAATACCATCCGGAAAGCCGTAATAAAATCTTTTATAATGCATTAAAAGTGGCTCAAATTGTGAGAGGCGGTGATTTTTCTCCTCGTATAAAAAAAGAACTTCGCTATATATTGGGTAACCAATTGGATAATCAGGATCAATATAACGTAACCAGAACGCTGGGTTTATTAAATTATGAATCACAAAAAACGTTCATAGATTCTGTTCAGCAGGTATTGCTTAAAAAATATCCAAAGGGAGTTTTAGCACGTGATATCGAAATTAAAAAAATATTTGGAGAAGCTGATTTTGATAAAAAAGTAAAACAATATGCCGAGTTTGAAAAGAACTTTCCGGCAGAGAAATTCTTAGATGTTGTTACGGATACAGAAAGTCTTTATGGCGATAAATTATTTAAAGCTATTGCTTACAATTATATCGTAAAAAACAAAGATTATGATTTCGCACTCAACAGCATTAAGAAGGTTTCTTTTACTCTTTTACTGGATTACAGCTGGCATTTGGTTTCAATTCCGCTTAACAGACACGAAGACGGAATCGAAAAAACATCTTTGGAAACACTAAAAAAATATGCTGATATCATTATTCCTGAAATGGAAAGCAGAGAAGCATTTGTACCTAAAGAATATGCTCAGAAATTATCTCTTAAAGAATGGCAGGCACAAACCATAAATTTTGCCGCAAGAGAATATTTTACGTATGCAAAACTGCAGGAAATCTTTAAAAACTATGGTTTAGAGAGAAAATATCTGGATAAAATCAAGTCATTTTACGGTTACAAAGACGCAAGTTACAACGAGGTCTATACCAGAATGCTTCTTAGAGAAGGAAAAACGCTTGATGCGAAAGAATTATTAGCAATAAGTATCAGGGAAAATAAATCAACTCCGGAAATGCTGGCTTCACTAAAAGCAATTTATTTAAAAGAAGGCGGTGCAGCAACAGGTTTTGAAACTTATGTGAATTCATTTAAATCAGACAGCAATATTCAGGAGCACAAAAGCAAACTAATTGCAGAGCTGATAAATCTGCCAATTGATGGTTTTGATTTAGAAAGTTCAAAAGGCGGTAAAGTAAAATTAGCCGATCACAAAGGAAAAATCGTCGTGCTTGATTTCTGGGCAATGTGGTGCGGACCATGTAAAAACGCGATGCCTGGAATGCAGATGGCAGTTGAAAAATACAAACAAGATCCTAATGTGAATTTTTATTTTGTAGACACGCAGGAATACATTAAAGATTTTAAAGCGCAGACTCAGGCTTTCATCAAAGAAAAAGGATTTGATTTTACGATTTTGTACGACGGAAAAAATCCAAAAACAGGAAAGCTTGATCAGGTATATGATAAATATTCTAAAGCTTTTCAATTCTCCGGAATTCCTGAAAAAATGATTATCGATCAAAACGGAAAATTAAGATGGAAATCAAATGGTTATTTTGGAAGTCCAACGGAATTGGCCGATGAAATTTCGATCATTATTGAATATTTAAAAGCTGAGAAAAAATAATTTAGTTAAAGGTTAAAAAAATGAAAATTGTTAATTTTTTATATCTCAGTATTTTGCTATTGTGCTGTCAGATAGGTTTTTCGCAAACCATCTGGCAGGGACAATACCAGTCCTATAGAATTATTGTATCAGGAGATTTCGACAGTAAAAAAGATTCTTTGGCCTTTAGTATCCCTGAATTAGGTTCAGATTCTAAAGTGGCCATAAAAGTTGTTGCTGATAGTGTTTCTTTTAAAAATGAAATGTACGGTTTTACTTTTAAAGGAAAATACAATCCGGATAAAACAGCCATTACAGGAATTTTTAATAATTACTCGATTCCAAATGCGACTATTATTTTAAAGAAACAAAACGAAATCAAGCCGTTGTTTTTTGCACAGCATCCGCAGAAACCGTATCCGTATGAAGTGAAGGATTTTACCTTTTCAGGGAAAAATACCAAACTGACATATGGCGCAACTTTGACACTTCCGAAGAATAAAAAGAAATATCCGCTGGCGATTTTAATTTCAGGAACGGGACAACACGACCGCAATTATACGTTTATGGGAAGAGAATCTTTTACCGTTTTAGCAGATTATCTGGCAAAAAACGGAATCGCTTCTTTGCGTGTAGACGATCGCGGATTTGGTAAAACAACCGGAGATTTTGAAAACGCCACAACTGGAGATTTTGCAGATGATATTGAAGAAGAAATTGCTTATTTAAAGAGTGATAAAAATGTCGATGCTTCGCATATTGGTTTAATCGGTCACAGCGAAGGCGGAATGATTGCCTCGATTGTGAGTTCGAGAAACAAGGATGTAAAATTTATGATTAGCTTATCCGGAGTAGGAGTAAGCGGTCTTGAAATGCTGAATCTTCAAAATACGTCGATTCTTAAAAGTTTTGGTTTTACAGATGAAGTTGTGGGAAAACAAATGGAATTGTATAATATCCTGTTTAAAGCCGTTTACGATACCAAAGATGATGAATCTGTAAAGCCGGTAATGGAGATAAAACTGAAAGAATGGATGCAGAAACAGGATTCGGTTATACTCAAAAAAGTGCAATTGTGGGACGGACGCGACCAAACTTTTTTATACCGATATGGAAAAGATGCCGACAGAAAATGGTACCGCTATACGATTCATTACAATCCGGAAGATTATTTGCCAAAAATTACGATTCCGGTTTTGATTGCCAATGGCGATAAAGATATTCAGGTTCCGGCTTTAGAAAATACAAATTCATTTAAGAAATATCTTGGAACCAAAGATCTTACGATTAAAATTTATCCGGGATTAAATCATATGTATCAGCATTGTACAACCTGTACGCAAAAAGAAGTCAAAGAAATAGACGAAGTTTTTGCTCCCGAAGTTCTTGAAGATATCTCAAAATGGATTTTACAGCGCTATAAAAAGTTTTAGTTTGTCAACTATCAGGCTCCGCTTTTGTCAGGCTGAGCGGAGTCGAAGCCCGCGTGCCAATTGGAGCGCCCTTCGACTCCGCTCAGTGTGACAAGCGTTAAGTCTTACAGTTTATTTTTAAAAATCTAAAATCTAAAATCTGAACTCTAAACTCTAGAATCTAAATCTAAAATCCTCATTTTCCATGAAAAAAATATTTTTGATTGTCGCAATTTTCTTTGCGATGCAGCATCTTACTGCCCAAATTTACGATCCCGTTTCATTTACGACTTCTGTTAAAGAAAACGGAGAAAACAAATACACTTTAATTATCACGGCTAAAATTGATAAAGGCTGGCATATTTATTCTCAAAGTGTTCCTGCTGGCGGACCGGCACCCACAAGTTTTACTTTTACGTCCTCTAAAAAATATAAAACGACTGGAAAGGTTGCAGAACCAAACGGACACGAAATAGATGATCCCATTTTTCAAATGAGAATTAAATATTTTGCAGACAAAGCCGTTTTTACCCAAAATATTGAACGAAAAACAGCCGATGCTTTTACCATTGATGCAACTGTATTTTTTATGGTTTGTAATGATAACAGCTGTCTTCCACCTTCAGAAAAAGAGGTGAAATTTACTTTTAAAAAGTCTGATGTTGCTATTGAAAATAATGCCGGGCAAAATGTCGATTCAGAAAACAGTACTGCCGATTTAGCATCAGCTGACAAAACAATTACTAAACAGGATACAACAAACAACACAACAAATTCTGTTAGTAAAAGCGCGAAAGATGCTCTTAAAACGCCTAAAGATTTAACTTCTAAAAGCGCTGGATCAGATACTGATCAAAGTTTATGGACTTTGTTTTTCTTTAGTTTTTTAGGAGGTCTTGCCGCTTTGTTTACGCCTTGCGTTTTTCCGATGATTCCAATGACGGTTAGTTTTTTTACCAAACAAAGTAAAAATAAAGCAATCGGAATACGAAATGCCTTGTTTTACGGATTATTCATTATTGTCATTTACGTGATTTTAGGTACTTTAGTGACAACTATTTTTGGTGCCGATGCCTTAAATGCGCTGGCAACAAATGTTGTTTTTAATCTGCTGTTTTTTGTTTTATTAATCGTTTTTGCGGTATCGTTTTTAGGTGCTTTCGAAATCATGCTTCCAAGTTCATGGTTAACAAAAGTGGATCAAAAATCAGAAATAGGAGGGGTTTTTGGCATTTTCTTTATGGCATTGGCGCTGGCCGTAGTTTCATTTTCCTGCACGGGACCAATTGTGGGAACGTTATTGGTTCAGGCCGCAAGTACCGGCGGAATTGCACCAATAATAGGAATGCTTGGTTTTTCATCCGCAATTGCCTTGCCATTTGCCTTGTTTGCCGCATTTCCGGGCTGGTTGAATTCAATGCCAAAATCTGGCGGCTGGCTAAATTCAGTAAAAGTAGTTTTAGGCTTTTTAGAATTGGCTTTGGCTTTTAAATTTTTATCAAATGCCGATTTGGTTTTACAATTACATTTACTGGAAAGAGAAGTATTTCTTGCCATTTGGATCGCGATTTTCTTCGTTCTGGCTTTGTACTTATTTGGCAAAATTCAATTGTCACATGATTCTCCTTTAACGCATCTTTCTGTCGGAAGACTGAGTTTGGGAATCATAGTTTTGGCTTTTGTAGTTTATTTAATTCCAGGACTTTGGGGAGCTCCGTTACAATATATAAGTGGTTTTCCGCCGTCAAAACAATATAGTGAATCACCAAATGGTTTTGGAAATACAACCGTTTCTAATGCCGCAGAAACGACATTACCGGAAGGCGCAGAAAACGGACCAAATGGAATTACTACTTTTCACGATTATGATGCAGGTTTGGCTTATGCCAAAAAAGTAAACAAACCTGTAATGATTGATTTTACAGGATATGCGTGTGTAAATTGCCGTAAAATGGAAGAACGCGTTTGGCCGGATCCTCAGGTTTTGTCTCAGTTAAAAAATGATGTTGTGGTTATTTCCCTATACGTTGACGATAAAAGACCACTTGCAGAAAACGAGCAGGTTGTCTCGAAAATAACGGGCAAAAAACTAAAATATACAGGCCAGAAATGGAGCGAATTTCAAATCCTGAAATACAAAACCAATGCCCAGCCTTATTATGTTCTTGTCGATCATAATGGTAAATCTTTGAATCAGCCAACGGCTTATAATCCGGATATTGTTTTTTATACGAATTGGTTAAAAGAAGGTATTGGGAATTTTAGATAATATTTCAACACATAGAAACATAGCTGTGGCGAAGAAATGCGTTTAATTTTTTCTCGCAGATTTAAAAAGATTTAAGCAGATTCTTTTTTCTCATTTTATGTCCTTTTGACAAATTATGCTAAAACACTATAATGAATCTGCATGATCTGCGGAATCTGCGAGAAAAAATGTTTTAACACATAGAAATATAGATATTAAAATTCTGAAAAAGACGTTTAACTTGTTTAAACAAAAATAGTTGTGGAGAAAAAAAACTGTTTTACAAGAAATAAAAAATCTATGTCTGTGTGTTTAAAAAATCCACACGATTACAATAAAAAAATATCAAATCAATAAAAAATGAAATCAGTTCAATCAAAATATTTGCTTTTGGCAACTCTGTTCTGTTTTGGAGTTAAAAGTAATGCGCAATTTTCGACAACAATTCCATTGAACAAAGAAGTTGCAACAGGAAAACTCAAAAACGGAATGACGTATTATGTACTTCATAATGAATGGCCAAAAGACAGGGTTTGTTTTTATTTTGCACAAAATGTAGGCGCTATTTTAGAAAATGACGACCAAAACGGATTAGCGCATTTTCTGGAACACATGGCTTTCAACGGAACTCAGAATTTTGAAGGCAAAGGCATTATTGATATGCTGGAGAAAAAAGGAGTTCGCTTTGGAGCTGATATTAATGCATATACCGCTCAGGATCAAACTGTTTATAATTTAAGTAATGTCCCGTCAATGGATGCAAAATTAGTTGATTCCTGTCTTTTGGCGCTTCATGACTGGTCGGGTTTTCTTTCTTTAAAAGAGGCTGAAATTGATGCAGAACGCGGTGTAATCAGGGAAGAATGGCGAACACGCCGTGACTCTGATTTCAGGCTGCGTTTAGAAACAGATAAAACGCTTTACAAAGGTTCTAAATATGCAAAACGGGATGTTATTGGAGATTTAAATATCATTAATAATTTTGATTATAAAGTACTTAGGGATTATTATAAAAAATGGTACCGTCCGGATTTACAAGCCGTTATAGTTGTTGGTGATGTTGATGTAAAAGAAATCGAACAAAAGATCATTACGCTTTTTTCGGCTATTGAAATGCCAAAAAATTCTGCTGAACGCTATTATGTTTCTATTCCGCAAAACAAGGAAATGGAATATGTTCTGGCAAAAGACAAAGAAGCACAGGAAACGCAGCTTGTTCTTTATTACAAAAAAGATTTTAATAAGGTCAAAAATAACGAAACCATCAGAAAAGAATTGATCGACGGATTGTGCACTGATATGATGAACAGACGCTATCAGGAATTCATTCGTAACAATGAAACTGCTGTTCTTAAAATGGCAACAGGCCCCTCTGAAGTTTCGCGACTGACCAATTCGTATAGTTTATATGTTGTTCCAAAAAATAATAAAACACTAGCAGGTTTCAAAGAAATGATGATTCAGACGGAGCGGGCCGTTCGCTACGGATTCACACAGAAGGAATTGGATCGCAATAAAGAAGGTATTTTGAGTTATTATGAAGATTTACTTCAGAATAAAGACAAAATAAACAGCGATGAATTATCAGAAGAATTAGTGAATTATTTCCTGAAAGCGGTTCCGTTTGAAAGCATCGAACAGCAATATGAAAATATTAAAAAACGACTGGAAACCATTACACTTTCAGAAATAAATGAGGCGGTAAAAAAACTGCAAACTTCTGAGAATATGGTTTTAACCGTTACGGGTCCGGATAAAAATGATGTCGTTTATCCGTCAAAAAAGGAGTATATCAATATTATGACGGAGGTGAAGAAAATGCCTTTGGAAAAACACAAAGAAACCGATACGGACCAGCCTTTGATTACAGAAAATCTTAAAGGCGCTAAAGTTTCAAAAGAGTTTACTGTTGACGGAATTGCGGGTGCAAAAGGCTATGTTTTAGAAAATGGAGCAAAGATTATTTTGTATCCAACGACTTTGGCAAAAGACGAAATTTTGTTTTCTGCTTTTAGCAAAGGAGGAAATTCTTTGGTGAAAACCGAAGATATTCCGTCCTCACAAATTGTCGTAAGTTTAGTAGAAAATTCAGGTTTAGGAAACTTTAAAACAACGGATCTTCAGGATAAACTCAACGGAAAAATAGTCAATCTTAAACCTTATATTACTGAATTAACTGAAGGTTTTAAAGGTTCTGGAAATCAAAAAGATATGGAAACGATGTTACAGCTTCTTTACCTATATTTTGAGCATCCGAAATTTGATAAAGATTCCTATTCAAGAATGCTGACCGGTTTTACCAATTCTTTGGAAAATTCAGTCAATACAAACCCAAAAGTTTTTCAGGATACGATTTCACAATTAACTTCGAATCACAATAAAAGAGTGCCGCTTTTTAATGAAGAATTTATAAAACAACTGGATTTTGATAAAGCAGCTCAGATTTATAAAGAAAGAATTCAAAACGCCTCCGATTTTACTTTTGTTTTCACAGGAAATCTTCCGGAGAATGCCATTTCATTAATCGAAAAATATATTGGAAGCATTTCTTCCAACATAAATAAAAAAGAAAATTTTAAGGACAATCATATTGAACCGGCTCCCGGAATTGCAAAACAATTATTGGTTCGCGAAATGAATGTGCCCAAAGCGAGCATTTACATCAAGTTTGTAAAGCAATTTCCGTACAGCTACAAAAATGTGTTTAGCCTTTATATTTTATCTGAATTATTATCAAAAAAATACCTGGATTTAATTCGGGAAGAAGAAGGTGGAAGTTATGGTGTTCATGTTTCATCCGGTGTTAGTAAACTTCCGGTTGATGAATATTCGATGACAATCAATTTTGACAGTGATCCTGAAAAACAGGAAAAACTGACCAAAATTGTTTACGAACAAATTGAACTGATGCAAAATACGGAAGTTAAGACCGAGGATATTCAGTCAATAGTAAATACAATGTTGAAATCAAGAGCAGAAAAAGTAATGACAAATAACTTCTGGCTCAGTAATTTAAACAATATGATGTTGTACAACGAAGGTTTTAAGGATGACGTTATGTACAAAAAAACAGTAAATGAAATCACGAAAGAAGACTTGAAAGTTTTTGCTAAAACATTTTTTGCGCAACCCAAAACAGTTGAAGTAATTATGACTTCTAAAACTAAAAATACTTCAAAATAATATAGAATTGTTTTCTGCAATTTTACCGGTTTTTCATCCATTTTTATTTTAGAAACATGAATTAGTAACTTGTATGTACATGAAAAACCAAAAGAGCTGTTTTTGCCAACAGCTCTTTTTTTATGGTTAATATCGAGGTATTACTTTTTAGAAATAAAAAAATATTTCGTTGAACGCTGTTCTTGTTAAACTTACGTCAGATTAACTTTACGGGTTATTTAATGTATATAAAAAATGTAAATATTCATACCAATTTTATTGAAATCTTATTAAAAATAAGTTTTATATTAGCAAATAGAAACACCTTCAAAAAACAAAATTTAGTTTAAAAAGTATTAAAAATGCTTCCACCGCTTATCATTTTTCGGGAGATATACTTTCAAAAGTTAAGTATCTATATTAAGGATAAGTTGGTATAAAGTGTGCAGTCAAGTTGATAATAAAAAGTAAAGAGCAGCTGTGCTTTTTTTTAAAACAGTAAAGCAACAATGGAGCTAATAAATAATAAAAACCTCTTTCAGGCCGTTTTTAATTCTTCATCAAATGGCATTGTATTGCTGCAGTTTGTGCACAATGACAATGGCAGGGTAGAAGATTTTTTAATGCTTTTATGCAATACAAACTTACTTAAATGGATTGGCGATATTGATTATAAAAACAAACGCTACAGTACTGTTTTTCCTGTTGTTACGGAAAATGGTATTCTGGAAAAATTCATTCAGGTTGCTGAAACAGGCATTACTACTGATTTTGAACATTGGTACGATGGCGGCGACAGAAAATTTTGGTTTCGCTTTACTGCTGTAAAACAAGGCGATATATTGGTCGTAACCGTCGATGATATTACGCAAAGTAAGGAAACAGAAAATGCGCTAAAAAAAGCATTAGATACTGCAGAGAAACAAAAACGTCTCTACGATTCCATTACAAATAATACGCCCGATCTGGTGTATGTTTTTGACCTTGATTATACTTTTACTTATGCCAACAAAGCGCTGCTCACAATGTGGGGCAAATCAGAGCAGGATTCGATAGGGAAAGGGCTTCGTGAAAACGGATATGAAGAATGGCACGCCTTAATGCATGAGCGGGAAATTGATGAAGTAGTGGCTGAAAAGAAAACAGTAAGAGGAACCGTTTCTTTTCCGCATGCGGAGCTTGGCAAGAGGATTTATGATTATATTTTGGTACCGGTTATTAATGAAAATGGTGAAGTGGAGGCAATTGCCGGCACAACCCGTGATATTACAGATATAAAACTTGCCGAAGAACAGCTTCAGCAAAGTGAAGAACGTTTTCGAAACATGATCGAACAGGCGCCTGTTGCGATGTTACTTTCAAGAGGTGAAGATGTTATTATTGAAAGCATCAATAAGCCTATGGTGAAATTTATGAATAAAAATTCTGCCGATGAAGTTCTTGGAAAAAAAATGATCGAAAGCCTGCCGGAACTCATTGGCCAGCGTGCTTTGCAGACGGTTATTGATGTTCAAAAAACAGGAATTCCTTTTAGGGGAGATGATCAGCCGGTAGATCTGTTAATCAACGGGAAACTGGAGCGCCGATATTTCAATTTTTCGTATGACCGAATCAATGAATCTTCCGGAAATCCGGCAGTATTGCATATGGCTTTGGACGTAACAGAACAGTTACTTTCGAGAAGAAAAATTGAAGAAAGTGAAAAACGTTTCCGTTCGTTAATAGAAGAAGCACCAGTGGGAACCTGCCTGTATGTGGGACCTGATATGCGCATTGAAATTGCCAACAAAATTATTATGGATCACTGGGGAAGAGGTCCTGAAATAATTGGTAAAAACATGCGTGATGTTTTTCCGGAAGTAAAAGACCAGCCTTTTCCGGAAATTCTAAACGAAGTCTACAGAACCGGTAAACAATATGAACAAAAAGGCGCCAGAGCCGATCTTATGCGCAACGGCGAGCTTACAACATTTTACTTTGACTTTACATACAAACCTTTATTTGATTCTAATGGCAAGGTTTACGCCATTTTAGATGTTGTCATAGATGTTACATCCCAGGTTAAAGCTAATAAACTGATTCAGGAAAATCAGGAATTTATACGTAAAATATTTTACAGATCTCCTGTGGCTAATTTTGTTTGTGTGGGAGAAGATATGATGCTGCAGGAAGCAAACGAGAAAATGCTAGAAATTTTTGATCGTGATGATTCTATTATAGGAAAACCGATCATGGAGACTATTCCGGAATTGCAAAAAATAGATTTATTCGAAAAATACAATCATGTTTTGGCGTCTGGTGAATCTTATGAAGTTGCAGCACAGCGCATCGAACTTATAAAAAACGGAGCATCTTATTTAGGCTACTACGATTATACCTGTAAGCCTCTTTTTGATGACAACGGTAAAGCTTATGGCGTTATTTGTATCGCTATTGAAGTAACAGAGCAGGTTTATGCCAGACAAAAGCAGCAAGAAGCCGAAGCGGGATTAAGAGAAGCCGTAGAATTAGCACAATTGGGAACCTGGAGTATTGATGTTAGTACAAACGGACTCGTATATTCTGATCGTCTTATCGAATGGTTTGGCTACGATCCCAGCAATAAAGATTATAATGCTGTTATCCCTATTTTGGGAGATGCAGATCAGGAAAGAGTGGCTAACGCTGTTTCCTGGGCGCTTAATCCTGAGTCGGGCGGAGTGTATGATGAAATATATACCGTTATTCACCCAAAAACAGGCAATAAGCGAATCCTTCATGCACAAGGACGTACCGTGTTTGATTTAGCAGGAAAACCCATTAGAATGGATGGTACGGCGCAGGATGTTACCATACAATATGAAGCGCAATTAGCACTGGAACAAGAGGTTAAAATACGTACGGAAGAACTTGCAGCAGCGGTTGACAAATTAGGAATAACAAACGATAATCTGGAGAAATCCAATTTAAGACTGCTTCAGTCTAATGAAGAACTGGCGCAATTTGCCTATATAGCGTCGCATGACCTTCAGGAACCGTTGCGAAAAATAATCACGTTCTCTAATATACTCGAAACAAATCTTAGTGAAAATAAAACAGACAACGCACAAAATTATATTACTAAAATTACGCACTCGTCTATGCGTATGCGTAATCTGATCAGTGATATCCTGGATTATTCTAAACTGGCCAAAGCCGAAGAACAGTTTTTAGAGGTTGATTTGAATGAAGTTGTAGATCATCTTATTCTGGATTATGACTTACTTATCGAGCAGAAAAGAGCTAAAGTTACGATTGAAAACCTGCCGGTTGTAAAAGCAAATCCGATACAGATGTCGCAATTGTTTCGAAATTTGATTGGAAATGCATTAAAGTTTACAAAAAAAGACAGAGATCCGATAATTTCAATAAGCGCTTCAAAAGCAGAACCAGCTGATATTCTGAAAATACATGCGGGAAATTCAAATGCTGAGTTTTGGAAAATTCAGATAAAAGATAACGGAATTGGTTTTGAGACAGAATATTTCGAACGTATTTTTAATATTTTCCAGCGCCTTCACAGTAAATCTGATTTTGAAGGTACAGGTATCGGACTGGCAATGTGTAAAAAAATTGTGCAAAACCACGGCGGTGATATATTTGCAGAAAGCGTATTTGGCGAAGGAGCCGTTTTTACGATTATAATTCCAATAAACTTACCTGTTTAACATATACCTGTGTTTAAAATAATCTTATTTTTTTATTTTAAATGAATAGGTAATTGTATTCCATTAAAACAAAACCGCTTCATCTTCTTAAGCGGTTTTTTTCTTTTTATCTCATTCCTTCAAAAGAACCATTATTGATATTAATAGCTGTTCGAAATTTTTTTATCCAGCAGAATATATTTTGGATAACAAGACAAAAAAAAATCTGAAAAAATAGAAATAAAGTGCGTCAATCTCAAAATGGCGGTTTTTATCCCTTTCTAAATTCAGGAAAATAGCCTTTCTACAACATTGTAAAGCATGTTTTAAGTGTTTGACTATTCCAATGTTAAGTTTTTCTTCTGAGGCAAAACTTAACATTGGACAGCGTTTTTTAACAGTACATTTGGTAATAATTTATTAACATTAAATTAAATACCAGATAACACTTAGTCATAATATAAATTACAAATATCTGCCACATGAAAGAAAACGAGAATGAATTAGATCCAAATACAGAGAGCAATATCGTAACTGCCACTGAAGAAAGTTCTAACGAAAACACCAATGTTAATGAAGACGCTGCCGCTGAAAACAACCCGGCTGCTTCAACTTCAGACATAAAAAAGAAACCGGCTGCAAGAACGGTAAAAAAATCTGCATTTACTGAGGTTGAAAATCAGGAAGAAAAAGAAATAGCAGAATCTGATGAAGTTTCACCAGAAACGGAAGAGACAATTGCTGATCAAGAAAAGAAATCTAAAACTAAAAAGAAGAATAAAAAGATGAAAGAAAGCGACAAGGAAAAAGAGAAAGCAAAAAAGAAAAAACAACTTGCTAAGAAAAAAGAAAAAGTAAAAGCAGATAAAAAGAAAGAGAAAGCTAAAAAAGCCAAACAAAAGGCAAAAGCTAAAAAGAAAGCCAAAGCTAAAAAAGCGAAGGATAAAGCAAAAGCAAAAAAAATTGCCAAAAAGAAGGCGAAAAGATCTAAATCTAAGTCTAAAAAGAAAAAATAAAAATGAAGCCCTGAAATTTCAGGGCTTTATTTTTTTGTATGATTTGCTCAAATTAAAACAGGAATTGCGGTTACATCATTTTTCCTTCCTTCACATATTCTTTTTTTATTCCCTGAATAAGGTGATGAAGTTTAATATTTTCGTTTTTGTCTTCTAATGTTCTCAAACATGCATATTGAATAATGTTGACAATATTGGCGCCCGTAATATCGTATTTTTTTGAAAGTTCATTCAGATTTACATCTTCGGCAATTCTGATTCCTTTTGGTAAATTATTTTGCCAAAGTTTTAAACGTTCATCATACGAAGGAACTTCAAACTCAATTATAGATTGAAATCTTCTGGTAAAAGCCGTATCGATATTCGTTTTAAAATTAGAAGCCAGAATAACCAATCCGGGATGATTTTCGATACGCTGCAGCAAATACGAAACTTCCTGATTGGCATATTTATCATGGGCATCCCTGACATTGGTTCTTTTTCCGAAAACCGCATCGGCTTCGTCAAAAAAGAGAATCCAGTCTTTGTCAATTGCTTTGTCGAAAAGAGAAGAAAGATTTTTTTCGGTTTCACCAATATATTTCGAAATCACCATAGACAAATCAATTCGGTAGACGTCTCTTTGAGTGTATTTTCCAAGAAGTGAAGCCGTAAGGGTTTTTCCGGTTCCCGGTGCGCCATAAAACATAACCCTGAAACCGGGTTTTATATTGGTTTTCATATTCCATTCATGAAGCAAAATATCATTGAATTTCAGCCAGGTTTCTATCTCTTTAATCTGATTTAAAGTATTGGAATTTAACACCAAATCCTCCCAATCTAATTGTGTTTCGATTAATTGTGCCGGAAAAATGCTGCTAAGTTGAGGCTTCAGAATTTTTCCGGTGAGGAATTTTTCGATGTATTCTTCTTCTAAAATAAGCAAACCGCTCAATTTGGGTTCGCCAACGGGAACAGCTTGTATTTTAACGATTCCTTTTTGATATAAAAATGACTGATTGTGCAGATTATTATAGAATGTAATTCGGTTTTCGAGATCATTTCCCGCGATTAAGAATTGAGCGGTTTCACCCGTTGGCAGAATTCCGCGATGGTTTTTGGTTTTTATTCCGCCAAATTCAGGCAATTCACCACCATTTGGCAAATAATCAGCAATAATCGAACTTAAAAAATCAGGCTTCAAATGCGGAACAAATGCCAATGTCAATAAAAGAATATCAGTTTCAGTCAGCTTATTTTGGATAATAAATTCATTAATAAATCCATCCGAATCAAGTTGATCCAAAACAGGTTTTTCCATCGGGTTTTCTGCCTGAAAAAGGGCATCAAGCTGAAAGACAAATTGGTTTTTTAAGTAGTCAAAAATCGCATTCATGTTGTTTCTTTAAATCATTAAAAATTTCTTAAACTTATAATTAATGTATTTTTGACGTTTCCATCTACAGTATCGTCAATATAAGTAATCACAGAAAGCCTGTATATTTCTTCATATTCCCACGCATAGGCTTTAAAATTCTGATAGGGTAAATTGAAGACTTCGTCGTGAATTTTAATCGTTGGCGAACTCTTAAAAATAGTCGTAAAATGATCGATTATTTTATGTAAAGTATCCAGGAAAATCTCAGAATATTTTTGAATTTTATTGTTTTCCAGTAAATTAGTAAACTCAACATAGTCATTTCCGCCATCTTTTTTCCAATAAAAATCAGGATAACTTATAAAAAAAAGCTTGATTTCGGTTACTTCATTAGTGTCTTCAAGAAAGTTATAATAGACCAGAATTTCTTCTGTTTCTCCTACTTCATAGAAATAACTTAAAAAAGGATTGCTGTATCGTTTTTCTTCAGTTGGTGTTCCTTCTTTTGTAATCACATCATTTATGTCGTCACCAATTTTAATTCCCCTAAAATGAATATCATTGGTTTTGATAATTTCATCAAATAGATTTTCAGTTGCCATTTTGTTACTTTTAAATTAATAATTCTTTCGCTTTTGCTGAATAAGGATTGCTGGTTTTGGTTAAAAGAGATAAAAGTTCGATTCCTTTTTGTCGGGTTTCTTTTTTACCAATGTAAATACTGCCCAGATAATAAGTCGCTTTTAGATTATTGGTGTCCTTTTTTAAAACCAGCTGAAGTTCTTTCAAGGCTTCATCTTCTCTTTTATTTCCGAGTAGAACGACTGCTTTATCCACTCGTACCACATAATTAGCAGGATTGTTTTTTAGTAATTCATCCCAATAGGCTAAAGTACTTTCCACATCATCGCAGGTCATACTGATCGCGCCTGCAAGGTGAAGTGATTTTTCCCATGAATTGTGAAATTCTATGCTGGTTTCAATAGCTTTTTTGGCCAGATTAAAGTTGCGGTTTTTAAAATGAATATAAGCGATATAGTACCAAACTTCATACTCTGATTTTTCCTGTAAACGGGCAAGCTGCAGCACATCTAATGCTTCCTGATACAACTCTTTTTTGATATAATTTTTTGCCAGTTGAATTTTAAAAGAAACTTCCACACTTACCTGAATAATTATGGTCGAAAGCGCTTCTATTGCTTTGTCTGTCTGGTTGGTGAATTCGTATAAGGCCACCAAACTTTTCCATGCGGCATTGTCACCTTTGTTCAGGCTGATTTTATAATATTTTTCGGCCTCCTCATGTCTGTTTTGATACACTAAACTATGCCCAAGATTTAAGGCATAAGTAGCATTTGGAGATTGGTTGTAAGCTTTTACAAATACGTCTTCTGCTTCCTGAAATTTTTCTTCCTGAAGATATAAAAGCCCCAGATTATTTAAGGTGGTGGCATTGTCTGAATCAATATTCAGAACTTTAAAATAGTTGTTTTTTGCTTTTTCAAAATCATGATTTAAAAAATGCAGAACGCCTTGATTGTTTATTTCTTTTGTGTCAGTAATCATAACAGCATAATTAAGTTAATCAAAAATTTCGTCTTTAACATCCGAAGCTAAATTTTTAGCCATGTCAATGACATCCAGTTCAGGGTAAATGACTTCGATGTCTTCAAATGAGATATCAAAAGGCTCGCCTTCCTGATAATGAATAGGGAATACCAATCCGAATTGAATGTCCGGACCCCAACTGAAAGAAGCTAAATTATATCTCCAGGTTTCAGAAATCGAGAACCATCCAATACCCAAACTTGCCCTCGCAAAGGCATTTACATCGAAAACAAATTTTGGATTTGCAGTAATATGACCTTCAGCATCTAACGCTAATCCGGTTTGAGGGCTCCAGTTAACATCTACAGAAGCACCTGCTTCGCCTTCAAGACCTAAAGTTCCCGCCAGTTCAATTCCGCCTGATAAGCTGGCAATTCCCACACTTAAGCCCAATCCTAAGTCACCGTGCATGGTTAAACCGGCATCGGCAGGAATAGCAAATTCACCGTGGCCACTCACTGTAGTTTCATCTTCGTGTTCAGGATTATAGGTGATTTCTGCAGATAAATTTCGTAACTGACCCGGTCCAAATCCTGCCGTAAAATCCAGTCCTCCGCCAACCTGAGCTACTAATCCTAAACTTCTTGGTCCTAGTGGTATGGCAAATAGCGGAATTTCAATTGTTGGTACGGTAAATAAATTTCGATCAAATTGTTTTCTTGGAAATACATCATAAGTGTCTGTGGCCAGTCTTGCAGTTACTTCCATCTCACCGTTTGGTAAAAATTTAACTCCCGCAGTCGCAGCGAGCCAAGGCGTTAGCTGCAGTGTCAGCGTACCTCCGCCATACACTCTCATAGTATCGTCTGGTTCGCCTGTTGGCTGACCGTCTTCGCCGATTGTTCTGTTTGTAGCCCCAACGGTAACAGAGCCACTTAACATTCCTCTTGAATAATCTGCTGAACCGGCCAGAGTTAATGCGCCATTATCGTAAGTTACGGTCAAGGACGAGTTGACTCCGGGAATATTCGGCTGTGCAGTTCCTGATACACGAACATTATAGCCTTCATCTCCGTTTTGTTTCGAAATAGTAGCCGAAACATTGCCGCCTCTAATGCCGGGTATATCATTTCGTAATTGAAATTCTCCGCCAATTGAAAATCCCTCGTTGTTGTAAGTGGCCTGCATATTTCCTCGCTGAATACCCGGAATATCCAGTTCTGCATCACCCGTTGCCGTAAACGTATTTTCACTATAACTTGCTGTAATGGTGGCTCTTTTTACACCTCGCACTTTTCCTTCGGGTATTCCGACAGTTCCTCCAATGGTAAATATTTCATTAGCATAACTTACTTCAATTGAAGCAGGATCAAATAGGGAAGAGTCAAAATTGAAACCTCCTGCCAATGCAAAACCACTTTCTGTGGTAACGCTTCCGCGTAAAAATCCATCTCCAACATTTTGGATTTTGAAATTCATTTCACCCGTTAGTCCAAACCCCGCAGTGCCGGCAAAAACTTCTAAAGAGGTATTGGTCACTTCAAAAGGAGCAGGGAAGCTGAAATCACTTTTTTGGAATAATTTTCGAATTCGGGCACCGGTTTCATCAATGACCACTTCGATGTTTGCATTGCTGATTAAAGGAACAGAAGGTGCAATCTGACCCACCGCACTTAATCCGATATCATCGTCTAAAGTAGCCTGATTGAGTGTTATTGGGCTCATATGTTTGAATTCGAGTGCATGAAGACAGGCCTGCAAAACCGAACTTGGTTCTATATATCCGCCGTAAGAAACTCCCGCCATTGGTCTTATGGTAAAGGCCAGATTGGTTTTCTCTTTAATCATACCTGTAGAGCCGGGAAAAGCGGTACAAATAATGGATCCTGTACCTCCAAAATTTCCTTCTCCGGATGATGAATTGTAAACAATCGAATTAACAAACAAACCGGCGCCGCCTCTTTTTCCCAAGCGAAGATTTAAACCATCTTTTCTGCCAGCCGTTTTTGCCTGTTCGTCCCACGGAACTTTTATTGGTTTCCCTCCGGTCAGATTGGTAAAGAAAATTAATTCATCGGGACTTCCTCTTAAACCGGCAGCATCTACTTCAGCTTCTGTTAAAAATTTTAAACCGCCTAAATGTACCCCTTGCTGTATTTGGGGTAATTCCCAGTTAAGGTTAGGATCGCCCGTGCCATCGATAGAACGATCTGCAATAACGCCGTTTTCGACCACAATGTCATAATTCTCTTTTGCAGCTTCTACATCTGACGGCGGATCAATCAGGCTGCTGCGTCCCGCGTCTAAAAGCTGTTGAATCGCCTGATTTTTTTTAATATTGATGTTAGATCCGGAAGATCTGTTTGCAGAAGATTCCAGCATCCACATATTGGCAGTATCGGTTTCTCCACCGCCAAGCTGTATTTCTCGTTTATGGTCTACGTCAAGAGGTTTAAACTCACCACTAGAAGTCCAGAAAGGTCTGGATGTTCTTCTTTTTATAGTATCAATACTTCCAAAAATAACCCCTTCGTTTCCTGGAGTTGCTCCTGCAGCTCTTCTGGAACCGCCGCCCTTTAAAGTCAGGTAAAAAATTTGTTCTCCATTAAAACGCAGGTTAGGCGCATTTTGTGAAGCCGCATAATCAGTAAATCGTGTCGTGAAACCGGTTCCTGTCATAGCCGCATTTTCCCATTCCGGAATATGATTGTCGTTTCTTGGAAAACCTCCTTTTGGTATTACAAATCGGGCTGAAGGTCCAAAAGTTGCTTTAAAAGACGGAACTTTTAAATTAGGTAAAGTAATTGTTTTTGAAGTCGTATTTACAGTTCCTTTTCGATCTGGATCTACGTATTCGCTAGTAGGCGCAGGCGGTGCTACGGTTGGGGTTGCCGTTTCTGTTTTCTGAATCATTTTCGGCTGGATACTGCTGGCTCCTTGCTGCACCGTATGGGTTAATTCATGCGCCAGAAGGTGTTTTCCGTCTTGTGAATTCGGGTTGTATTTGCCTTCGTTAAAATAAATATCGTTACCGCTGGCAAAGGCTTGTGAACCCAATTCTTTGTTCATTTGAACGGCGTTTGAATCGTTGTGGATTTTGACACTGCTGAAATCGGCCCCAAAACCGGATTCCATTTCGTTTTTTACAGATCCCGATAAAGCAGAACCACCACCTTTGCTGCTGTTTAAATTGCTTTCGAGATTAGAATTGTCGCCAGGATTTGCATCGGCACTGGCACTCATCTGAAGCTCTTTTTCGTCTTCTTTTGTTTGAAGTTCCTCTTCTTCTTTGGCCTGAATTTCTTCTTCGGCTTTCTTTTGTTGAATTTGATGTTTTGGAACTGAAATTTTTTCGACAATTTTAGCCGTTTCAGGAGTACTGGTTTCCGTTTTGTTTTGGATGGTTTCTTCTTTCTCTGTTTTTAACTGAACGACAGGCGTAACGTTTTCTGCGATTGATTTTTCCTGAACCACATTTTCAGTTTCTTCTTGTTTTTGTGGTTCATTCGATTTTTTCTGAACTAATGGCGACGGACTAAAAAAAGATTCTGCAGAACTATTTTGCTTTTTTGATAGAATTTGATCTGCCGCTTTATCAGCTTCAACTTCATATTTATCATTTGATTTGCCAATGTTGAGCTTTGCCTGAACGCCAAAAAAATCCTCGCCCTGTCTGGAATTAAATGCAGAAGGGGTGGAAGGGTTTGGTTTTGATTTTTGGCCGAATGCTGTCATTTAGTTGGTTACATTAAATTTTCCTTTTAATCGTGGACTATTTGCAGGATTAATTACTCTTATTTCTACCTTGAAAAAGATGCACTCTTTTGATTTTACAGTAAATGATTGTGCTTCTGTTCTTCCAACATCAAATCTTCTAACAATAGGATCAGCGACAGTTCCTCCCTGTATAGCTGTAATTGCGATATGATAATGTTCTTCAGTATGTGGCGTCGCCCATTTTGCCGTTGAAATTATTTTAAAATTACCTTTTGAACAGAAAGTTGCCTTAGAGAGCACAGAACTATTTATATCAAAGTCGTTGTCGTTTTGTGGTAATTGAAATGCTTCTCCACAACAATTGGAATCACCGCCCTTTTGTTCGACCAATTTATTATCAAGAGTTCCAATAGTTTCCGGGCCAACCATTCCATCAACGTCAAGACCATTCTTGTCCTGAAAGCCGATTACAGCATTTCGTGTTTCGTTTCCAAAATCTCCGTCTGCTCCAAAATTGTTTAAATTTTCTCCCGTTTGCATTAGGCCTTTTTGTAATTCCCGAACCGCCGGACCTTTTTGTCCGGTTGAGATGAGCATTTCGTCATCATTGGCTTTTTCAAGATTTGTATTGCCTTTAAACTGTGGGTTTTCCGGCTGTTCTGCGCGTAAATCTTCCGGATGGTTTGCTATCGCCGATTTTTGTATAGTTCCTGATTTTTGTTTGGCTCCGGTTTGTTGAACGGTATGTGTTAATTCGTGCGCCAGTAAATGTTTTCCTTCTTTTGAACCGGGATTGTATTTTCCATCGTTAAAATAAACATCATTGCCGTTGGTAAAAGCCTGCGCTCCCAGTTCCTGACTCATTTGAACAGCATTTGCATCTGTATGAATTTTTACATTACTGAAGTCGGTACCAAAACCTGATTCCATTTCATTTTTTGTTTTTTTATCTAAGCCGCTTCCGCTTCCTTTTGAGTTGTCGAGTTTTTGTTCCAAATCATTACTTTGGATTTCACGATCTGAATTTTGTTCTTTCTTCTGAACTTTTTCTTCTTTTTCACATTCAGCACATTTCGCCTGAATAGGTTTTTCTTCTTCTTTTTTATCGGATTTTTTCTGAACACGTTTTTCCTCTTCCTTTTCCTTTTTCTGTACCGGTTTCTCTTCTTCTTTTTTATCGGATTTTTTCTGAACGGGTTTTTCCTCTTCCTTTTCTTTTTTCTGTACCGGTTTCTCTTCTTCTTTTTTGTCTGATTTTTTCTGAACAGGTTTTTCCTCTTCTTTCATTTCCTTAGTCTGAACAGAAGAAATAGTATCTGAAATCGGTTTTTGCTGCACTTCTTCCTTCGATTGCAAAAGCCCGCCTTTGGCAGCATTATTATTAACGACCTTATCTGCAACGTTATCAGCTTCTACCTCATATTTGTCTCCAACGGTTCCGGTTTTTAATTTCTTCTGAATTTTGGGTTCAAAGAAAGGAGAGGAGGAATGTTTTTCGGGTTTTCTATTTTCTAAAGCTCTCATAACTTGATTGTGTTATAAATGTTTCTATGTGTTTCAATTTTTTCACGCAGATTTTAAAAGATTTCAGCAAATGCACGCAAATGATTATCTATCAAAATCTGCTTAAATCTGTATAATCTGCGTGAAACAAAAACAGTTTTATTTACGCTGCAATAATTTTAGGATTAACCTCATCTTTCTGAATGATCTGATGTTTTTCTAATTCAATTTTAATTTGGGCATACCAATATGGAAATATTTTAAACAGTCGGTATTCGATTTCCTGCGTGATGTCCTTTTTATACTTTTTAATGCCAAAAAGATGGCTGTAACCCATTTCATTGGCGTATTTGCTTTGCTCAATTATATTTCTTCCCTGGAGTAAAAGAGTCGGTTTGATGTTGTTGTAATCTAATAAAGAAGCCAGATTGTATTGTTCGATAACAATGCACGGTTCAAATCCCTGTTGTTTTAAGGGTTCGAATTCTTCGCGATGTGTCATGAAAATTTCTTCCATATCGTAATAGGCATTTACAAACTTATTGCGCAGTATCAGATCGTTAAAACCCAATATGCCACAACTGTAAGAGCGTCTTAAATCCGGATGCCAATAGCTTAAATTTTGCGTAAACTGATTAAAAAAATCAATCTGTTTCTTGTAATGCATTTCATAGCCGCATTCTTTTCGTTCCAAAATAACAGCGTCGAAATTAAAATTGATCTTGTTTTTTATAAATACATCGGTATCTAAATGAACAAAGGGTTTTGTCTGTTTTTCGATAGCATGAATTTTTGATTTCATCCAGAGTTCCTGGTTTTTTTCATTGACTACTTTTGTAACTCTGCACGGCAGCATATATAAAAATTTGTACGCTGTTTCGTCTGCATACAGTTCAATGTCTTTGTACCAAAGATGGCTGTATAAAACACTCAAAGCCGTCATATAGATGGTTTCCTTAAGTCTGTTGCCCATTTGCCAACGGTTATTTATTAGAGGAAAAGCATCCAGACTGTATATAATTCTTGGTTCTTCTTTCATAAATTATTTTTTAAGGTTTGCAGCAGGTTTTTTTCTTCGAGATAGCACACATTATTGTATAATGACGCTTTTTTGCTGTGTTTGTAAAGTCGTTTCCATTCATAATTTGCGCCCATTGCCTGCGAGGTTATCAATGGAACTTGTTTGTTATGAAACTCTTTCATTTCAGTAAAAGAAGCGTGCCATACCATCTTGCCTAATAGGGGAGATTGAGTGAGTTTTATTCTGGAGAAATTCCTTTTGTAATAATCCGCGTGAATTTTTTTGTTGTTGAAGGGGTATTCTGAAACCAGCACTTCGCCGGCTTCCATACTATAAAATCTCGTGCAATATTTTCGTATTCCATATTGCTCCTGAATGGGCAATAAATCGGCTTCGTTTTCATAAATGATATCAATATCGTTTACCGGCATGTCATAATAACTGCGGAGATTAAGATAATCGGCAATGCCGCCTACAAAGGCAATTTTTGACATATCGAGTTTTTCGAAAATACTTTTAAGAGCTTCTTTCTGCTCCTGAAAAATGTTCTTTTCATCCTCATTTACAAATGTTTTCTTTTCAATGTTCATAGCGCTGTTTTTAAATTACCATTCAACAAAAATTACTTTGTTTTTCCATGCCAGTTTTACAACTCCTAAATTCCATGAAATTTTATCCAGCAAAATATCCTGCGTTTTTCTTTCTACAAGAATCTTAGGATTATCCTGAGTCAGGATTATTTTTCCGGGTCTTTGTAGATATTCATTTCGCAATAGCGCTACAGAAGAATTTTTCATCACCGGCCAGTTTTCCAGAACCGCGTGTAACATTTCAGTGACATGATTTTTAAACTCTTCCGGAATTTCAATATTTCTGTTAATTGTTTGGTTGGCGGGAATGTTGCACAATAATTTTTCGAACAGCATTTCATTTTCGTAATCCTGTTCCTGTTCTGTAGCGATATAATGCAAAAGATGCGCTGCAAGTTCCGGGTTGTTTATAGTATTGTCTTTGTTTAATAATTTACAATTCTCAAAAAGCTGTTTTAAAAATGGATGAATCAGAATAAGTCCGGCATTGTTTACATAATAATCAGAAGGAATTTCAGGTGTTTTTGCCTCTTTTAAAATTAAAGCCAAGTCCAAAATTTCTTCTTCTTTAATCTCTTTTTTATTGTTTAAAATGGTGTTTGTTTCTTCAATTTTTTCCTTTTTGGAAGACTGATCGGTTTTTGAAAAATTAGATTTTAAGAAAGTATCATTACTATTATTTTGAAGTATTTCTAAAGCTTTTTCTTCGAGGATTGCCGTTATGATCGAAACTTCATTAGCGAGATTATCTATTATTTCGACAACTGATTTCTTACTGATTTGTTCATTAATAGTTTCTGAAACAAGTTTTGAATTATATTTTCGAATAGAAGCAAAAGAAGCAATCAGGTAAAATAATTTCTCTTTTATAACATTTTCGTTCTGCTTTAATAATTGCGAAAGAATGATCTCCCAAATTAAATTTCGCTGTTGTAATCCCTGTGCAGATGATGAAACAACAGCATTGATATTCGCCTTAATTCTCTTGATTTTTTTAGAAATCGTTTCTTTTTGAGATGCTTCTAAAAGAAAGGCTTTCTCCAGCATTATATAAATCTGATCATCTGATAATTGCTTGATAAATCGAATTCTCGTTTGAGGGTTTTCCAAAGCATTTCGTAATTTTAAATCAAAACTTTTGTCGCTGATGATATCTTCAAATTGATCATCTTCATTTAAATCAGACACTTTTTTAGAAATCGCCCACCAAGGCGTAATTCCGGTTTCTAAAAAGCTAAAAAATGCATTGGTACTTTTTTCTTTATTAGAAATTACCGTGTAATGTTCCGTATTAGGAAAACCTTTTTCAATTTGTGTTTCAATCTGTTTTTGAAATTGATCCACAACTTCCTTTTTTATAGTATTAAAATCAAGATCGGGAGAAAGAGAAAGATCGATGTTTAATTTTTCTATCTGAATACTAGACAATGGCGTTTTTTTATCGAGCGTATCAAAATAGGTTTCCAAAAGAGGAAATAATTCCTCTTTTAGAAACGCATTGAGATTGTCTTTGAGATAATACGCCTTACTTTTAGAATGCGTATTTACTTCAAGATATAACCTGTTGATACTATGTCTGTGTGCCGTTTTCATCTAGGTCAAACTTGTTAATTGTGTTCGAATGGCATCATAAATAAATTTGATTCCTTTAAATATGGCCACCATGTCCGTAAGGAATTTTTTTAATATTCCATTTGGATCTGCATTGTATTTCATTTCGACAAGACTTTTTAGAAACGCATCAAAACGAACCGTAACCGGCGTAATCTGATTTTCGAATTCTTTCATTTTTTCCGGATCCTGACATTTTAAAATGTAATAGAACAGTGAAATATGATTTTGAATAAGGAAATTAAGCGCATTTTTCTCTGCAGCAGTTTTGGCATTTCTTACCGCAAAAAGTAAAGCATTGTAAATACTCTCGGTAAACATTTCCGGCAATTGAGTATTGAAATCACCTTTTATAAAACCGGCAGCTTCTTTGTCTACCGTTCTAAATTGTTTTTCAATTTGATCGGTAAGCGAAGTAGTTTCGGCACTGAATTTTGCAAACGCAGGAAGCAGTTTTATTTTTTCCAGTTCTTCGATTGCTTTTTTGGTAAATGCACTTACGCTTTCAAGACATAAATTTGTTTCAACCGGTTCTCTGATAATGACGTCTTTTGGACCATCAATTCCTTCGCCACAATTTCTGTTTATTGCCGTAAGTGCTATTACAATCGAAGAACTATTGTATAGCGAAAGCGGACGTTTTATAGTTTCTTTAGAATTAGTTTCGATGATTTCGCCTGCAATTTCCCATCTGTATATTTCTGCGTCTGTAGAATTGTTGGTCAATACGAGTTCATTATTTGCTACAGCATAATTAAAGCGTGCAAATGGCTGGTTTAGCATGGTAATCACAAGATCTGAAGGTTTGTCATTTGCCATTACTACCACTTTGTCTACACCTTTAGGAACATTATTGCCAATAAAAACATATTGTCCCGAATCATCCTGAGAAACGCCGTCGCCGGATAAGATTACTTTTTTGTTTTTGGATTCAATGGTTAGAACATGCGGCGTTTGATCGTTTTTGCAGATAGTGGTGCTGTCAATATTAATCGTGATTCCCGTGATTTCAAAAGTGACTGAATGATTGACCTGATAATTGCAGTTTCCGTTATCTCCAATAACTTTTACAGGAAAACTATAACCGTTTTTAACAGGCAATTCATATTTATAAATACGCTGCATTTTTCTTTCGTTAGTGGTTACTCGCTCACTTCCATCACCAAAATCCCAAACGTATTTCATTCCTTCCTGATTTTCGCCGGTAATTTCAAAATCAGCTGTAACCTCATTTGTTTTATCTGATTTTGTGATAATAATTGTAAAATCAAATTTTGGTTTTCTGAAAATGGTTATTGCACAATCTGTTTCAAAATTATTTACCGTAAAAGTGATGGGCTGGCCTATAAGTTCTTCGCTGACTAATTTTGGATCAAAAACAAATTCTCCGTATTGATTTGTTGTCACGCCGCCATTTAAATCTTCGTCGATATCTGCTTTTACAAAACCTCCCGTAGGCGTAACATGAAATAGGAAATAAGGCGTTGTTTCATCAAAACAAATTTTATTGACAGGTAAAGAAAGCGATATCACATTATCATCGCAGCATAAATACGGCAAAGTAAAATCGGCTACGATAGGATTTAAAACAACCGGATCTCCGTTGCCTTCTTCACTTTCAAAATCGCCTGCGAGAGAATTTCCGCGTGGAAACTCATGCGGATAACCATAACCATAATAATACGGATATTGGCTGTATTCTCCCTCAATATAAATCATAATGAAAGTGCCGCCCGGCGCTACACCTGATTTATGCTCGTAACCATGATTTTTGTTCAGATAATACGAAGTTAAGTTTTCAATAACTTCTTGTATTTCGGTGGCATTTACGCCCAAAACGACAACATTAAATCCCAAACCATTCTCACGTCTTATATTCTGAATAATTTCTAAGGCTTCTTTGTAATTCTTGCCCTGATGTCCTTCAATTCTGTAAAAATCATGATCTGCAATAAATTCCAGCGGACGTTTTGTATTCAAAAGATTGTCGTGATAACTTCTGTTCGTGCGTTGTTTTCCTATCGCCGTTTTTTCATAATCCCAAAGTTCGATAAGATGATTTCCCACATTGTTATAAAAGGGAATCGCTTTTTTGCCCAAAACACCTAATTCAAAACTTGGTGTAATTTTTATATAATTGTAATTGACATTGTAGTTGGCCAATAATTGCGCACAGCGTTTTATAAGGCTGTATAATTGCTGTAAATCCGTATTTTTTCCATAGCAGATTTTCACTTCTTTGCCTTCCGGATCCACAATAAATTCTGCAATTGTTTCTGCATTTCCAGGCTCAATCAGCGGATCAAATGGCAAACAATCTGCACAGGTATTTAAGTTTTGACCTGTAAGCAAAGGCGATTTGTAAAAAGCGTGTCGGTATTCAAAACAAGGTCCGGTTTTGTATATTTCGCCCAGCATTAAATGTTTGGGAAATGATTTAATATCCGGACAGCAAAACTCGCCATCCATATTAGACAATAAAAGTTTTATCTCATTGTAAGTGTCAATCAAATCATTAAGAAGATCATATCGGTATTGAAAGTCGGGCGGAACATTATTTTGGTCAAAACCATATATTTCGCCCACATTCTTTTTAATCGAAGTAAGCATTACCGGCATTTGCAAATTGTTCAATAATATTTCAAAACCATCACGAAGTTTGGCAACCACATTGTTTTTAAAAATACCACTGGTAAATTTCTTTTTGATTTCAATGTAATTGTTGAAATTTTCAGGCTGTAAAACAATGCGGTTTGAAATTACATTCGGCAATTTATAATAAAGATTCGCAAAATTAGTTTTACTGATAATCGCATCGTTACTGTTAATTTGTGCCGCAACTTCTTTACTCACAATCAAGGCTTTGTGATTGCCAATAATTTCCAATCCCTGATTATCACACGAAAGGCTCACACAGAGATCCAAATCTTTTTCATACGATTCTAAATACAATAAAACGACGGCATTGTTGAGGTCTAAGTCGGCATTGGCTTTAAGATATTGTATGGGGAAAGTATTGGCATTATCAAGCGCTTGCTGTTCATACGTTAAAAGTTCGAAAATTTCGAGTTGTTCAGTATCATTATAAAAATAAGGTTTGTAAGCTGCTTTTTTATTATCGTAAACTTTGTAATGCGTGTATTCTTTGTTTTCAAAATCAATGAATTCTCCGCCATTCACTTTGGTTTTATACAAATGAAAAAGATCACCATCAGTCGTTATACCGCTCCCTTGTGTGATAGCGATCGTTTTGGCAGATTCATTATAAGAAACCTGAAATCCGCAAATGATGCCCACACCACTAAGACCAATTCTGGAAATACGGTCCTGATCATCAAAAAAATCTACAATCTCGTTGAGATGTCCTTCTGTAAGTACCTGATTTTTGGTAAATTTTCGGTACAAAGTTGTTATGGTTGAAAGTTTTGCTAACATTTTGAATGGTATTTATAGTGATCCTAAATTCGTTTTTCCTAGTATTATTTTTTCGTATTGGTTTTCATTTTCATCGCTGCAGTCAAACAATCTTCCCGTAGGATATAAATTGCTGAGGTGTGAGAGCGAGTGAATAAATTGTATCAGTTCTGTTTCCGGCTGTTCCTGCTGCAATACTGTTTTTGCAAACAAATATTCCTTATAAGCGTTTTCAAACTGTAAAAGTTCATTTTCTGCCGGATTTTCAATTTCATTTTTCCGATGCCCGATCCAGCAGATTTTTGCCAGTACATGCGAAGGCAATTCTTCTTTAATGACCTTTTCCATATAATTTCTAAAATCAGTATTCGCAAAACGGAGCGTATATCCGGGCAAGACAATACTTATGCGATAGGAGTAAGGATCTAATGGTTCGCAGCTTTTGCATTCATCAGTACAAATGGGTAAAAATGTTTCCGGATTTACCGTAATCAGGTTTACATCCGGACGAAGCATCATGTGTTCGATGATAAACATTCCTTCTTCTGTAAATTCTTCTTTCATGAAATGTATTAAGTCGAGAATAGACTGTTTTACTTCTTCTAATGTGTCATAATACGTATAGCGTTTCGCAATAATCCTGTCCGGATTGTCTTCGTCTGTAATTAAAGGATTGATAATGTCATACGAATACTTGCCGGAATCTGCCTGATGAATCTGAATGTTATCAATAATCTCCGGATCTGAAATTCCGTTTTTAAAAGCTTCTTCGACATTATATTCCCTGGTTTGAATAATCTGTAAAACCGCAAAATATAATTCTCTGTTTGCTCTTGAAGTATCATAATATTCTGTGGTCGCAGAGAGTACAATATTATTTTCAGCATCCCTGATTCTCCATCGGTACACAAGCTGATTGTCTGAATCGGTAAAATGATATACTTCAACAAAAGAGTCAGAAAGATGTCTTCGATTGTAATCTTTAATACCCAAAAGTCTGGCAAGTCTCTTTTTTACTCCCGAAACATTATCGGTATCCCATAAATTACTATTCGGCTGGTTGTAATAATTGAAGGAATTGCCCCGGTTTTTGCTTACGATTTTATAATCTTTTAAAAAGTCTTCTTTGTTTTTAAGAACCACTTCGTCTGTTGCGTTTCCATAAATACTTTTATTGATAAAAACATATTCAGAAAAACGTTCTGCAAAGCGTCCCAAAAGGTGATCGAGAATAGCATTTCGTCTTTCGATATTATTGTCGAGTTGTTTAAAAAGAATCTCCGTTAGATATTCATCATTATTTTCAGGATAATTGGTCACCAGTTCACTAAATCCGTCGATGTCTTTTATGGCCTGGGTAAAAAATGTTTTAGTCAGATTGCCGCTTACCGAAAGCATTTCATTCACCTGACCTAAATGTTTAAAGTAACTGGCCAAAATCTGATCAAAAAATAACAGATATCCCTTAAGTTGTTTTGCCTGAGATTTTCTGGCGATTGAGGCTCTGGTTGGCAATCCGGTTTCGCCAATACCATACGTTTCCGGAAAATCGTTTTGTATGGTTGTGTAACTGTCTATTTCCAGATAATCCCCGTTAGGCAGAATCAGTTCCTTATTTTGACTCGAATAAGCGGTAGCTGCTGCTTTTTGAGCCGCAATTTCATCCAGATAAATAGTTACTTGCGCCTTATTGATATTGAGTGGCAGCAAACCTTTATTGTAATTGAAAACGCTTTTGTAACAAATGACCGGTTTTTGATATTCTTTAAGGCAAATCAGCCATTGATTCATATCAACATCTCCATCTCCGCAATTTCCCATCGAGATATCTTTGATGGTGATAACTCCCGGAACATTCATTATTAATTTTATAATATCAGATAATCTGACTTCACTTGTCAATTCTGCTTCGATTAATTCTTTGGTATCTATAAAACCATTTTCGAGAATCGGACCGTCAAAAATTTCTAAAGAAGAATATCCTTTATCCATCATTTGCTGGACAGAATAAAAATTGACAGTGGTAGACAAATAACCATCAAGAGCGGTTAATACAAGCGCGTGCACCATTTCTTCATCGGCCTGAGTATCGACCTCAATATTGGCGCAGATTTTTATGGGATATTCATCGACTTTTATAATATTGATTAAATCCTCGCACAGATTCCTGTTGGCGTGGTATTTTTTTCTGATTTTCTCTTTGATAATATTAATTTCAGAAGGTTTTTTGCTTTCAAAATCAACATACAAATCATACAAACCTTTGAGTTCAAACTGCTTTTTAAAACCTCTCGGAAGCTCGCTAAAATCTTTATAATCATAAGATAACTTGTCATCTTTACAATTAACATAAACCGTTTTTTTGTGTTTTGCCGGCCAGCAGTTTTTAACGCCCTGAATATCGATAAACAATTTTCTATAGTCTAATGCTGTAACCGGACTTGTAGGCAAAACTTCTGAAGCCTTAAAAAACTGAGAAGCCAGTCCTTTGTCATTTTGATCAGAAGCAAGAACATTTTCGATAGGAAGATTCAATCGCATTCCGAGATCAGTGATGGCATAACACAGCATTTCCAGCATCGTGATACCGGGATCATGCGAGTTAAAATCAGTCCATAAGTTACCGCCAAGCTGTTCGATATATTCAATCCCTTTTTTTCTCAGATAAAAGAAATCCAGGTCGTCTTCGGTAGCCACTTTTTTGGGAATCATACTATGTGAATTTAATATTGACATGTTTCTGGTGCTTGAATAATGGGTTGTTTACAAGTTTTTATATCCGTAGAAATAATGTGATTTTTTACCGATACAAGAATACGTTTTGGGTTTGAGGGCGAAACCACTGGCAGAAATTCCAGCGACTCCTGATAACCGGTATCATTCGGATTTTCGGGTTCTGTATTGTCTTCCAGTTTCGCCATTTCTAATTCAGCCAAATAATCAACATAGTGTAATTTTTCTATGTAATCAATCACGGTGCTTCGGTGTAACTCAATTCCAAAAAGAATATCCTGAGAAGTATCAAATGCCCACGGAGATAAGAATTTTGCAATGTCTTCATTGAGCTGTTTTTTATAGAAATTCTCATCATATTCGGCAAAAAAACGCACGCTTAATTTGATCACCACTTTTTCATATTCCGGATTAATTACAGAAACCTCTACATGCATGCTGTTTAAATTGCTGATGTAGTTTTGAATCTTGTTTAATGTCGCCTTACTGACTTTGGGTTCGTAAATATCAAATACATTTTTGTTGATAATATCCGGAACGACAATAAGCGTAACATCGCCGGGCGAAAGAAACGAATTCGTCGTATTATTAGTATGGTTCAGGCATTTAACTCTAAATACTTCCGGAAATTCCTGAAGAATAAGATGTTCATAATCCCAAAGGGTAATCGCTCTGTTTTTATGTCTAAGCCGTTCGCTCACACGTTTGTAATACGTATCATCAGATTCTATCGGTTTTCCGTTAAAAGAATTAAAGGGCTGCGAAACACTTTTTATTTGCGGAATTCTGGTAATAAGTTTCGAAATCGTTTCGGCAGGCAATCCTTTTTCTAAATGCGATAATTCATTGCCGTTGTTATAAAATTCGGCTGTGACGACTTGTGTTTTTACATCAATTACTTTGCAGACAGCATCATACGCTTTGTGCATTTTTGCTTTGATCCAGATGAGGTTATCGGGAAATAAAGTATTTGTTTTGGTCGCCTGTTTCGGAATAATAAATTTTACAATTCCCGATTTTAAAAAATTATCTATGGAATTGGCCAACATTTCATTCTCGATATTTTTCCAGTAATTGTCACAAAGCACAAACCATTCTACCTTTTGTTTTCCTGTAAAAGATTCTGCCAGCGGATTCTCGCTTCCTTCTAAAATTTGAATCAATAAAGCAACTTGCTGCGTTGTTTCTGCTTCTTCAAGTCCGATATAAAATTCGCCTCCATTGCAATAATCGGGAACAATACGGCTTGCAATTGTCGAATTGGCCTCCAGAACTGCTTTTTGTCTGGCTAGTTTTTTTAGATACGAATGTTCTTCGCTTTGACCAAAAGGACCTTCATGAAATAATTTGATGCGTTCTGTCTCATATTCTTCCTCAGTTTGATGGGCAAAATCTGTGGTTTCTTCTGCCGTATAATTTAAACTGATACTTTCTGCAAGCGGTGTATAAGCTTCATTTGGAATCAGCGTTTCCGGATTTTCACTCATAACAGCCAGCATATAAATTTTTGGATATAAAGAATGCAAAAACGACTGATTTAAAGTCAAACGAATGGGACCGCTTTTGTCAATATCATAAGCTCCGGATATAGAAAATTCCGTTTGGTACAGTGTATCCTTTTTCGAAAATAATACTGTCGCAGCACTTTTAGGATCCCAGTCTTCTTTATTTAATACCGAAATGGTCGCTTTAAAATAAGCATCAGACGATACAATAAGATCTGACGGATTAGAATTTAAAATCCACTTGCTTTTATCCGGAATATTAATAGCGATATCCTCTTTTGCTTTTGGAGCTTCGGGCTGGTTGGCAGAAAATTCGTGTATTATTTCTTCCGTAAACATTCCCTGCAGAAAGATATTTTTGCTGATTGTAGTAAGATATTTGGTTTTGTAAGCGTCGTAATGCGTTGTGAAAGAGGTTGGCGTATTTTTCCAATTGATGATTACGTCAATATTTTTCCATTTTTTCGAAAAGATTTCATCATAATTAATCAGAAAGGAAGAACCTTTAACCGGTTGTGTTGTAAAAGGATAAAAAGGTTTGTCTGCATTTAATAAACCCGTGTCACTTTCCAGCGATAAAGATTTTACATCTTTTACATCGACTTTTACATTAATGTTTGCTATGGTTTTGGTAACCAAATTTCGAAACAAATAATGTCCTTTTTTATTTTCTGTATGAATTAAAAAACGGATTACAGGCAGACTAGTCGAGAAATATTCGCCCAATATTTTTTGATTATAGTCTACAATCGCAGGAATGTCTTTTGAAATTTGAAAAACAAGTTTTAAAACATTTCCTGAAATGGCAGAGGTTGTATTATTAAGTTTAAAATCACCCAGCCATTCTTTTTCGCCGCTACAAAAAATACTGATATTATCTGCAAGATCATTCACAGTAAATGGTCCTGACGAAAAGCTAAAAGCCTCATTAAATGTGATTGTGATTTCAATATTTCGTTCGCCTTCCTGTAATTGCAATAGAGGAGAAGCGATTGCAAAACCAAGTTTGGCCGCTTCCAGTTCTGTATATTTTTCTTCCACAGAAGTATAACCAAACGGAAGCCAGTATTTTGCCTCTTCCTTAAGACTTTCGCCTTTTCCGTCAAGCGAATTAGCCACTTTACTTGCTTTTATTTCGCCTAACTTAATATCGTTATAAACACTTTTAAGCTGCGTAATCTGAGCTTTATTAGCAATTAACTCCTCGGTAGTTTTATAAATAAGTTTATTTCCTAAAGCATCTTTTCCGGCATCCAATTCGGTTTGCGCTAAAATTTGTTCCTCGATACTTTTTTTAGCCAATTCAAATATTACATGGACTTTATCTGCTTTTGCAGGAAGTTTTTCGATTTGTAAAATGTCTTTATAAAAGAAATCAAGGTGTTTTTTTGTGATTAAATTAAAGCGTGTTTTAGAAAGTTCCAACAGTTTTAAAAAACACACAAAAAGTGTCATATGCGGCGTTAGCGTACCTTCAAATTCGATATTGCGGATTGTTTGCGAAATGTTTTGTTTTAAAATACCGTAAGCTTTGTCTTTTCTATTCGGAATTTCCTGCTGTGGAAAACCAAAGTGATCAAAAATTTCCTGCCAGTTACCGGATGGAGTTTCGCTATTGTTTGTGTCAAAAAAGTTAACCTGTCTGGCGAAATTATAGGTAAAAAGTAACCAGTCTTCCATATCAAAATCATGGAGCTGCAGATTGCCGGGATCAAGAGTTGAATTCAGACGATCGCCCTGGTCTGTGCCGTTTCTTTTAAATATTATATCGTTTGTATGGTCGCTATTGTTACACATAATAATTAAATATTTTTTGCTGTTTTTTTGCCACAGATTAAAAGATTCTCACAGATTTTTTAATCATTTTAATCTTCTAAACTTGGCTAAAATTTTTTCTCGCAGATTTTGCAGATTTTTTTTTTGCCACAGATTAAAAGATTCTCACAGATTTTTTTAATCATTTTAATCTTGTAATCTGTGGCTAAATTTTTTCCCGCAGATTTTGCAGATTTCTTCAATGTTTGTCACCCAGAGCGTAGTCGAAGGGGCGTTCCAATTGGCACGCGGGCTTCGACTACGCTCAGCCTGACAAAGAATAGTCAAGACATACAGACCAGCCCTAATTAAATTTTTAATTTTTAATTCAAAATTTTTAATTCTATAAGTTCGTTCCTTCCTCTTTATAAAAAGGATAAACCATATTAGTTCTGGAGTTTGTTGCTCTTATTTTATAATCTAAACTCACTAATAATTCACCGTTTAAATCATCTCCCTGGCTGATGTCGATTTTCTCTACGTCAATTCGGGGTTCGTGGTACAAAATGGCGGTTCTTATTAATTCAGATACATAGGTTTTTAATGTTCTGTTTAATGGATTAAAAAGAAGTTCGTCTACATTACAGCCATATTTTGGAAGCATAATGCGTTCGCCAATTTTGGTTGTCAATAAAATTTCCAGACTGCTTTTTATATCTTCCTCATCAGAAATCATGACAACCGCTTTTGTTGTTTTTTTAAATTCTGGCGGAAAACTCCATCCGGTTCCTAAAAAGGCTTGTTCACTTTCCATAATTATTCGAGTTTCTGGTCAATCAGGTGTAGTCCCTACGGGACAATATTGTTTTTCTACATTATTTGCTACCAACATGTAATCTCTCCGAGATATAGCCGTTTGGGATTATTCATGGCAACAAAATTTCAATAGATAATCCGTTAGGATTTAAATGTTGGCAGAAAAATTGCCGACATGTAATCTCTCCGAGATATAGCCGTTTGGGATTATTTGTATAGCAACAAAATTTAAATAATAATCCTTTAGGATTTAAGCGTTAGTAATCAATAAAATAATCAGTTAGGATTTAAATGTTGGTAGAAAAAATGCCAACATGTAATCTCTCCGAGATATAGCCGTTTGGGATTATTCATGGCAACAAAATTTCAATATATAATCCGTTAGGATTTAAATGTTGGTAGCAAAAACAGGTCACCACCACATAAAATATCCCGTAGGGATTATACCTCAACGTTTTTAAAACCATCTGAATTAACTAACCAATTAAAACGGTTGCCAATCCGGCGACAATTGTGCCGCCATGCGCGGTTGAATCTCCCATTCTTGCTGCTGGTTTTCCGCCAATTAAAACCGTTGCAGAACCCATTACGATCGTATCCGGCGGACCGCTGCAGGTTGCCATATCGCCAACGCATGCGGCTGGAACTCCACCGATTAAAACAGTAGGAGAGCCGGCTGGTAAAATCGGTCCGCCCACATGTGGAACCGTTGCTGTTACCATTGGGCAAACATGCATATCTGAAACTCTAGCTGCTGGTGCTCCCATAATTTTTAATTTATTTGTACAATACTTCCTTTTAGAATTGCCGTTGCGCCAGAAGACATTTCGACACCAGCACTTCCTTCTGCTTTGAATTGCGCGCTGGCTTTTATTGAAACATTTGTTCCTTCGATTTTTACATCTCCGCTTGCTTTTAATTCAATGTTTCCGGCACTTTCCATTTTTATTCCGTTGCTGTCGATCGTGATGATATTCGAATTTTCATCTTCTATTTTAATGATACCCTGATCTTCGTCGAGCGTGATTTTTTTTCCTGCCGGAGTTTCAATTCCGATGGATTTTTTTTCATCATCAAATAAAATTTTCATTTCACTTCGGGTTACAATTCCCTTTTGGTGATTATCGTCTGAAGCCACAATTGGAGCTGGTTTTCCACTGCTGTGAAGCGTTCCCAAAACAATGGCGTTATTGGGATCTTCATTCACAAAACCGATAATGACTTCGTCTTCGATTTCAGGTCTGAAAAAAACACCTCTGTTATCTCCGGCATCGGGCGAAGCTACGCGGCACCAGATTCCCTGTTCTTCATTGTTGATAATGGGAATTTTTACTAAAATGCGTTCTTCACCGTTTGGATCTGCTTCGAGCTGCGTTACAATTCCAACATGAAGTCCTTTTATGGCCGGAATAATTCCGGATCCTGTTGGCGTGTGTATGTCAAATGTTTCAGAAAACCATTCCGGATTTAAACCAAATTGTGCATCAATTGTCCAGTTTCCTTCTGTTATTTCATGAAAAACTCCGGTGATATAAGCATTTCCATTAAATCGATCGCCAACACCTTCAAGCGTTATTATCGTGTTTGGTTTTACTGCCGGAATTCCCTGAAATTTGACTCTTCCGCGAATTTTTGATAACTGCTGAAAGAGTAATTTGGCATCCGCCCAATCCTGAAGTTCCACTTCTGTAATGGTTCCCCCGTGACGTAATTCGAGGTTTTCCAGTTCAATAGTTTCAGCTAAATCAGAAACAGAAAGATTACCGTTTAAGCTTACACTTGGATCATTAGCTTCAATTTCAACCAATTCCTGATTCGTATAATCCCAACTGAAGGAAGACACTTTTGCAAATTGATTTCGTGCGTCCATTTCAGCATCAAAATCAAGTAAAGAAGCCCCAAAAGTCACCGTTTCCACCGATGATGATGTCAAATTTGGTTTGCTGATTGTGATTTTTCCATTTTCAACAAAACAAAGTTTTCCGTTCGTCTGTGCTCTCGAAACTATAAAATCCCAATCGGAAGTATTGTATTGCACCAGTTCTTTATGACTGAAATTAGTTGCTTCAACATCTTTTTGCAATCCGTAAGTATCAATGATTTCTTCGAATGCTTCACTGTCTTTTACATCATAAAAATACTTGCTCTTTCTGCCAATCGTGAGTTTTACCGCTTCATCCTTACATTCGACAATTAACAAAGAAGCGCTGCCTTTTATTTTTATCGAATGTTTGATGATTATTCCTTTGTAAATGGTTTCTTCATCGTTGTGATAACCGGCTGTTATTTCGATTTTTTTTCCCGGAATCAGCAAATCTTCATTGCTTAATTTAAAATCCCTTTCAGAAGCTTCTCCATCGATCAAAATGATTTGAGCCATAGGAATCCGATTGACTTCATTCTGTACCACAATGCTTTTTACCTGATAGGTTTTGGATAATTCTTCCCCTTCAATTAAAACTTTATGCGTTACTAAATCGGCACTTTTACTGGTTTGTATGACTCCGGTATTGTTCATCAGGATTGTTTTTGTAAGGGTGGAAAAAATATTCTCTGGCCTGTTTTTAATTTTCTGAAATTCATAATGTTGTTTGCCTTCGCAACTTCGAGATAATATTTAGAATCGCCATAAATATGAAACGTCATCAAGGGCAGTGTATCGCCTTCTTTTACCGTTCTGTAATGGGTTAAATCCGGCGATTGATTGTTTTCTTTTGCTGCTCTTAAATTGTCTTCTACAAAACCCTGAAATTTTGCTTTTGCAATTGCTCTGATCGGCGTTCCGTCTGGTTTGAAGAGTTTGAATTCTACATTCATTTCGGTTAACGCGCCTTTAAAAAGCAATGTTCCCCAGGAAATAATCAGGTAATTCGGTTTGTGTTCGGTTCCGTTATAATCGAGGATAACTTTCTTGAATTTCTCAATGTCATCCACGATTCCGTCTTTGGTACTTTCAAAACCGTTGATTACTCCGGAGCGGTCAAAAACAAAATCAAGTTCCAGATTTTCCGGTAATTTCTTGCTGAACTTTGGAGAAACCGTACTTGTTCCTGCAGCCTGAGTTTCATCAGTTTCTATCTTATAGTTGTAGGTATATTTCTCCGGATTCATTAAAGTCGAAAATTCACCATCCGAAATCTTGTTGTTAAATTCGGGATCACTATAAGCCACCACTTTTAATTTTTCTAATTCCCCTGCCATGTTAGCGTTCTTTTTTGCGTTCCATAATTTTCATGACCTGTTCTACACATTCGGCTACCACATCTTCGCCTTTGCTTTTAGGAGCGGCCGGAGAAGCTGGTTTTGATCCTTCGTTCACGTTTATTTTAATGTGAAGCTCTTTTATTTCTATCGGCATGGCTAACTTTTAATTAAGGTGAAATAATTGTAGGTAAGCTCCACGTTTTCGACAACGAGCTTACTTTCTTCCGCATTAAAATCTTCAACAGACCATTTTACGGGATAGGCGTGAACGACATTCCATGAAACCAAAGGCTGATGTTCGTCATTCAGCAATTTTATAGTCAGGTTTACGGGCTTAAACGCGAAGTTTTCGAGCGCGTCCCTGCACCAGTCGATCACGGCAGAATCAATCAGCATTCCTCTTTTCAAAGTCAGGTTTGGATATTTTGTCTTTACAGGAAGTTTGTGCTTAAATCTGTTTTCACCACCTTCGGCTATATCCTCGGTTTCGATGTCAACAGACAGCCCGGAAACCGCTTGAAACTGATGGTCTTTTTCCTGCGAACCAAGACCTTCAAATTCAACTAAAAAATGAAAACCAACCGGTGGATAGTACGTAGCCATGATTAATCATTTTGAATCGACAAACCTTCATGCGCTAATTCCATTGATTCGATTGCAACTTCGTTTCCGTCTGCTTTTAAATCAGTTGACTGAACTTTTGTTGGCCAGGCGTTTTTTACTTTCCAGGTAATCACGGGTTCGTGCTCCTCGTTTAGTAATTTGATGGTAATGTCCCTTCTTTCAATGGTATTTAGTTTTACGGTATTCCACCAGTTGTAAAATTCATTATCACTTTTAAAAGTGCCTCTTTTAAGCGTGATATTAGAAAACTTCTGCATGCCCGGCATCTTGATTTTGCTGTATTCCGGACTGGCGCCCTGACGGTATTCGATAACTTCCGTTTCTACATCCAGTCCGGAGACTTCTGTAAAACCTATTTTTGTTCCTCCCCAGTCAACTGAGAAATGAAACTTTGGTAGCGGATAACTCATGATCTATATTTTTTTAATGTTGATATTAATTAAGATTCCTGCATTTTGTGAGAGAAACGAAGAATGATGAATTCTGCAGGACGAACGACTGCCAATCCAATTTCGATAATCATTCTGCCTTCCAGAATATCCAAAGCCGACATGGTTTGTCCCAATCCGATTCTCACATAAAAAGCCTGTTCCGGTTTTGCTCCGGCTAAAGCTCCGGCTCTCCATTGAAGAATCAGGAAATTCTCAATCATTGCTCGCACTCTTATCCAGGTATTGGCATCGTTTGATTCGAATACAAATTGCTCTGTCGCTTTTTTTATCGATTCTTCGGCCATGTTAAAGAAGCGGCGAACCGGTACATAACGCCATTCATTATCATTTCCGGCCAGTGTTCTTGATCCCCAAACCAAAGTTCCTTTACCGCTAAAACTTCTGATGGCATTAATGGATTTTCCGCTTACGGTATCCACATTCAGATTGTCCTGAATTGTATTTGTGATTTTTACCGTTGGTTTTGTAACATAGTTAAGACTCACATTGGCAGGAGCTTTCCAAACTCCTCGGTCTCTGTCTACTCTGGCGTAAACTCCTGCAATAGCAGAACTTGGCGGAAGCGTAATAGGAAGGTTGTAAATTTCAGTAAGAACCTTATTGTACGTTGCATTGTCGATGCCTTCGAGCGTATTTAATTTTCTTCCGTTTAATTCACCATTATTTAAGTCTTTTCCATCAACAGATTTAATAGCGTTTAAAAGTGCAGTCAGGTTTGCGCCAATTCCGGCAAAAGTATTTGTAAGTCCGGTAATTCCCGTTTGAGCGTTCAACGGTGTGTAGTTTACCAGTTTTTTCAATTCCTTGTCAAAACTTACATCATCAGTTTGTATGATTTTAAGCAGTTTTGCCGTTGCATTCTCATCCTGAATTTTTTTCTTTAATGTTTTTAAGTTTTTATAAACCGAATCGATTTTATCTGCATCTGTAAAATTCAAATTAAAAGCCGTCAAAGTATTTGAAATGTTACCTGCGATTACCATATTTTCATCAGAAATTGTGCTGATTGCGGCATTTGCTTCATCGTTTAGTGAATTTCTCAAAACGGATAATTCTTCTAAAGAAACCAGTAAAAGATCGAGATTGTTTAAGAAGGCAGTTTTTTTGGCTGCGTCGCTTACAAAGGTTCCGCCAAGATCAAAACCCGTTGCATCGTTACTGTATAATTGCAAAAGCACATCACTTATTTGTCCTGCAATTTCGCCTGCCGCAGGTTCTTCGACCAGTTTGGTAATTGTTGCCGTAACTCCTGTAGTAGGATTTTCAACAGGTATTAATCCTGCGGCAATTTTATCATACGCTTTTGCGGTATATGAATAATGTTTAATTATAATTTTACTGCTGTCAAAAGCATAATCCAGAATGGTTTCTAAGTGCGGGTAATAAACCGCTCCGTATTTAATAGTATCTTTTTCAGAACTAATCTGATTTCTCAAATCGTCTATATTTGCATCTGTCGGACTTGATTCGTCGTAACTAAGCGTGTCGATTAAAGTAAATCTGTCCTGAAGATTTTTGCATTGTGTCAATGCATTATTGTATAATCCGTAGAAATCAGTAGCACTTATGGAAGATACTTTTGTGGCATCCGGAAACACAATTAATGTGGGTTCGTCTACTTTTTCCAATTCTAATAAACCGTTGTTCAAAGCATTGCTATTATTGATCGCTGTAACCTGAGCGTCGTCGTCATCTAATTCTTCTCCATAACGGCCTACCGAAATAATGTAACACGGACCACCGCCATTTGCAAAAAACAACTGCAGGGAATAGTACATCAAAAACGGTTGTTTATCCGTTGGCTGATCTACAATAATAGATCGGGTTTCTCCATTATCAGTCAAAACATCATTAATTGTAACACTAATTGTTGTTTCTGGTTTTGCAAATCCGAAAAAGCGTTCATATTCTAAAAGAGATGTTATTCTTGTTGGTTGCGATTTCAAATCTCCAGTAATTTTATTCGTCGCTTTTTCGGTATAGCCAATAAAAGCAGGAATCGCTGTTTCTACCTGAGCAACAGAAGGAGGAAACTTCACGATCTCCTCAATATAGACTCCAGGCGTTTTGTAAGTTGTTGCCATAATTGATTGTTTTTTAATTATTAAATAAATATTTCTGAGTAGTAATTACTATTGATTTTTGTGATTGATTTTACAGTTGGATTTGGGTATTGACTGTTTGCCGGTTCCGGCGGCGTAAAATCGGTAAGCGGATCAATTTCAACAAAACCCGAGCAGGTTAGGGGTTTTACAGCATTGGTTTCAATTTCGGTTGCTGCTTTTCTGTTGATGTATTTCCAAAGTGTTTTTCTGTTATCAAAATGAATTTTAAAATTGGGACTGATAATTTTGCCCAAATTGTCCAAAACATTTTTTGAGTTATTATCGCCTTGCATCGTCAAAGAAATCATTCCGAAAACGCCTTGTCTTTCCGGCGCATGAAGTTCTGAGATGTAATGAGCTGTTGTTTCTTCAGATACTAAATAATCATTTGAAATCAGGATATTTTCATTGAAATCAGGAATGTATTGAAATGTTACCGGTTCTGTTGAAGGTTTTACATTGCTGAATAAAAACAGTTGTTCCGGAACAAATTTTAAATCTGTATAATTTTCAAACTGGTAATCATTTATAGCGATTATAAAATCCAGTTTTAAATCATCAGGAACCTTTATAAACGGATTAATATCATCGTTTTCTTTCACTTTAATGTACACCCGAAATCCCGTTTTAGTAGGTTTAAATGCCATTTTGAAGTTTCTTAAACGGATGTTTGTTTCTACAGTTGGTTTTATCACCGCAAAAGAATCGCTGTTGAATTTTTGCAGCATTTTTTCTTTTTCTGCTGCCGGCATACCAGCATAAGTATCTTCGCCGCTGTTGAGAAAATAATTGTGTAAAAGTGTTACTTCAAATAACAATGAATATGTAAGACCAAAACTCATGACTGTTCTTTTGTTTTTGTGATACCTTTAATTTTGCTGATCAATTCTCCTTCGCCCTGAGCGATATTGCGTTCAATTTGTATCATGCTCACCTTGTATAAAGCCGATGGAAATTGTTTGCCTCCCAATGTTCCCCAGATATAATTCAACTCTTCAAAAGTGGGCGTGTAGAGTTCAACTGAAAATCTAAAATTGTCTATATTCGCCATAGCAACATTATTTCTGTTGTAAATAGTATTGGCTTGTGTAAACAGTTTTTTACCCTGAAAAAAGGCAATGATTTTAGAAATATCATTCAGCGAGTTGATATATGCTGTTCTGTTGGCGCTAAAAAGCAGATACAGATTTAAGTTGATAATGCTGTTTTTATAAATTGTCTTAGTATTTTCGATAACGTGATTGGGGAAGTTTTTTAAAGTTGCTTCTTCATCCAAATTGATCAGTGTAAGTGCCACTTTATCGTCTAAATTTGTCGCTACAGTTTCGTTTTGAGACTCTAAAAAAGCAATATTTTCAGCCACAATTGTTTTCTCTAATCCGATTTCGTCGAGATAGTTATTTACCTGTTCTGTAATTATTTGAATAACTTCGAAAATCATCTTCTGATAAAGTTTAAATAGTTCATCCTGAATTATTTATCGAAGTTATAGAAACGGGTACCTATGAGGAAAGGGGAAAATTACCCTTTTTTCTTACGTAATTTAATAAGTTATATTGTTGATTATCAGTATGTTGCAATTAAAAAGGAATTGATTTTTTATTTTTTATAAAAATGTGAACGTCAGAATTTAGTAAAACGTTAAAATTTTATAAAATAGAAAGTGTAAAATATTGAATAATAGACATGTATGAAGTAATAAAAAATAGATTTAAAGCTGAAACACCAGCTTAGAAGATTGACTTTGATATTTTGAACAAAAAAAAACGTGAAAGACTACTGTTTTTCACGCTTATTAATGTATGTTTCGTTTGTCAATTCAGGAAGCATTTTTAACCGCAAGATCACGCTGATAATAACATTCGAGAATCGATCTCATTTTATTTGGGTTATGAATCGCATTGACAAATTCATCCCACGTTTCGGGAGCAATAAGTTCTGATAAAGGCTGCCCGACTTCCAGCACTTTTGGAGCATTTTCTCTAATAAGTGCGTCCCATTCCTGATGAAAATTCAGAATATCATCCGGATATACGATTTTTCGGTCTGTGTCTTCGTCGATGACTTCAAAAGGTTTTTCTACATTCAGATATCCGTAATCATCTGTAAGTTCTTCGCCCGGATGAATATCACGTATGGCGATTTCAAAATCATAAGGTGTACTAAAACAGCTTGGCTTAAAACTATGGTTGACAAATTTTCCGTTATCCCAGCATAAAACCATTTCGCCGTTTTTATTGGTAAAAGAATAAGTGTCAAGATATTTTTTACTGTACGGATTAAGATTTGCGGCTTTTTCTCTTGTAAATACCTGATCCAGATCATCCTGAACCCAGGTAATAGTTCCTTTCGGAATCAATTTTGTGGCCACAACGCCATATCCTTTTTCTGTGCTTATAAATCGTACTTCTGTGTCAGGATGTATCATCTTATACTAATTTTAAACATTCACATTCATACACTTCCTTTCTAAGTCCGCTGCTCGAAAAACGGTGGTTTCGTTTATTATAAACCAATTTAATACCCGCTCTTTCGCAATAATCGCGTCCTGTAAAATCTTTATCTTTATACTCTTCCCCAATAATTCTGACATCAATTGGGAACGCCTGAAGTATGTCCATAAGATCCTGTTCTGTAGCATACGGAATAATTTCGTCGACATATTTACAGGCTTTAAGCTGTATGTAGCGTTCTACAACAGATTGTGTAGGTTTGTTTTTTTCGGGTCTGTCCAGAGTTGGATCTGTTTGTAATCCTATTATCAAGTAATCGCAGTGCAGTTTGGCTTCTTCCAGCATTTTAACATGACCTGCATGCAACAAATCAAATGCACTAAATGTAATTCCGGTTATTGTTTTTCTCAATTCCATTTTCATATATTTTATTAAACATTATTTTAAAAAGTCAATTAAGACTATTGTATGAAATAATAAAATGACTGAATATAGAATGTTATAATTCAGTGATTTGAAGCAAATATAGAAGGAGAATATGACGATTTCTTACAATTAAAAAGGCAGAAATTACATAATTTACAGCCGTTTTTAGAAACGAAATATAGTTTCTGCAAAAATAGAAGACAAAAAAGAAAGGAAAATTTTTGTAGAGATGTGGAATGACCTTTTACCAACTGCCTTTTAAACCTTCTTTCAAAGCATCATTATATTTTTCTAAATCAAAACTATATAAATCAGGAGCTTTGTGTGCGCCGCCTTTACGGGATTCATCCAGTTTTGTCAGAATATCATAGCGAAGTATTTTTCTGTAGAAATTACCGCGGTTTAGTTTTTTTCCTAAAATTGCTTCATATAACTTTTGCAATTCCGGCATCGTAAATTTCTCAGAAAGAAGGTTGTAACCAATTGGATGATTGTTTAATTGTTCCCGAAGTGTAAGGAGTGCTTTGTCTAATATTGATCTGTGATCCATCATAAACTGCGGAAGATTTTCGATAGTATGCCATTCAACAGAGGTAGAATACTGATCAATAAGCAGTTTTACATTTGAATGTTCAGCCAAAGCATAATACCCAATAGAGACAAAACGCTGTTTATTCCAGATGCTGTCATCATGACCTTCAAAAGCACTTTCAGAACGTTTTAAGTTGCCAAAAGTGTAAAATTGCTGCAGGTAAATATTTTCTGTTCCCGTTCTGTCTTTCAGAATACGGATTGCGGCGTCATCAACATTTTCATCTTTTTGAACATAGCCGCCCGGAAGTCCCCATAAATCCTGATCCTGCATTTTAACGGTCAGAACCTGAAGTGTATTTTCATGAAAACTAAAAATGACACAATCTATGGAAAGTGTAGGAATATATTTTTTCCAGGCTTCCTCAGATTGCTGTTCCAGTAACTTTTTAAATTCCATTGTATTGATTTGTTTTCAAATTTACTGTTTTTGAAAATTATAAAAAAATAATGAAATGTAAACTTCCTTTTAAATGAAAGTTAATCTGTTTATCGGTGTTTCCAATTTTTTTTTATTTTAAAAGAATATACGCGGACATTGATAATGCTTCATTTTTAGCTATTTAGGAATATTATAAATGAAATTTTAAGCTGTTTTATTTGTTGATATGGAAAATAATTTTTAATATTGCTTCAATATGAAGCAATGAAATATCACAATTGATGCTTCTGTATTTTTCACAAAAACAATTTAATATTTCTAACTATGAAACCAACTTTTAAAAAAACAGCCAAAGCATCACTTTTGACCGCTTTGGTACTTTCTAATTTATCCTGGAGTTCAGTTTCCAATACTCAGACCAATCCACCGCTTATTACCATTAATGGATTTACGTTTACCGATTATAATAGAAACGGAAAATTAGATCCGTGGGAAGATACACGTCTTTCTGTCAATCAAAGAATTGATGCGATCATCAAGGAAATGACGAATGCTGAAAAAGCAGCTTTGCTTATTGGTACCGGAATGCCGGGCATTGAAGTACTTACAGGTCCTGTGGGAGATTCTAAGCAGGGTTTAGTTCCGGGAGCTGCAGGCGGAACCGATGCATTTGAGCGATTCGGAATTCCGGCAACTGTTGTGGCAGATGGTCCGGCTGGTTTAAGGATTCAGCCAACAAGAGATAATGATACGAAAACGTATTATGCAACGGCGTTTCCGGTAGGAACAGCTTTGGCATCGACCTGGAATAAAAAACTTCTGGAAGAGGTGGGAAAAGCAATGGGAAATGAAGTAAAAGAATATGGTGTAGATGTTTTGTTAGCGCCGGCATTAAATATCCACAGAAATCCCTTAAACGGAAGAAACTTTGAATATTATTCTGAAGATCCTTTGATTTCAGGAAAAACGGCAGCGGCAATTGTCAACGGAATTCAGTCGCAGGGAGTGGGAACTTCCATCAAGCATTTTGCCGTAAATAATGAAGAAACCAACCGACTAACAATCAATGCTCACGTTTCTGAAAGAGCGATTCGCGAGTTGTATCTGAAAGGTTTTGAAATAACGGTTAAAGAATCACAGCCGTGGACAGTAATGTCTTCTTATAATAAATTAAATGGCGAATATACTTCTGCCCGAGAAGATTTGCTAACAGAAGTTTTGAGAAACGAATGGGGTTTTAAAGGCATCGTAATGACGGATTGGTTTGGCGGTTTTCCTGGTTTTGAAAGTATCCAGAACGGTTCAAGCTCTGATGTAGTGCAGCAAATGATTGCCGGGAACGATCTTTTGATGCCTGGAATTCCGGTGCAGAAAAAAGCAATTTTAGAAGCTTTAAATTCAGGTAAATTGTCTCAGGAAGTGGCGAATAGAAATGCAAAAAGAATTTTAGAATATATTTTCCGTACACCAACTTTTGCAAAATACAAATACAGCAATACACCTGACTTAACAAAAAATGCCGAGGTAACAAGAAAGGCTGCGGCAGAAGGAATGGTTTTGCTTAAAAATGAAAATAATGCATTGCCATTTGCCGATAAACAGAAAGAAGTTTCGGTGTTTGGTGTTACTTCTTATGCCTGGATTACCGGCGGAACAGGAAGCGGAAGCGTAAATAACAAACACACAGTTTCTCTTTTAGAAGGCTTAACAGCAGCTGGTTACAAATTAGACAAAGAATTGGTTGATTTGTATAAACCGCATGCCGAAAAAGAAGTAGCGGAAGAGCAGGAGAGAAGGAAAGCGAGAGGAATTTTGGCTTTGCCGGAAAGACTTTCTGAAATGAAAATGGACGATGCTTTTATTGCTAAAAAAGCGGCCAGTTCTGAAATTGCGTTTGTTACTTTAGGAAGAAATTCCGGAGAAGGCGGGGACAGAGTGGTAGATAATGATTTTAATATGGCCAATGAAGAAATTGAAATGCTGGATAAAATTTCAAAAGCTTTTCATGCAAAAGGAAAAAAAGTGGTGGTTATTTTAAATATTGGCGGCGTAATCGAAACGGCATCGTGGAAAGATAAAGTGGATGCTATTTTGCTGGCGTGGCAGCCGGGTCAGGAAGGCGGACATTCTGTTGCTGATGTGGTTTCAGGAAAAACAAATCCATCGGGAAAACTGACCATGACTTTTCCTGTAAAATATTCTGATACACCTTCGGCAAAAAATTTCCCGGGAATTCCTGCTGATAATCCAAAAGAAGTGACCTATCAGGAAGGTATTTATGTTGGATACCGTTATTTTAATACATTCAACGTTAAACCATCTTATGAATTCGGTTTTGGAAAATCATACACAACATTTGAATATACAGATGTAAAATTAAGCGCGCCTACTTTCAAAGACAAACTGACGGTTGCTGTAACAGTAAAAAATACAGGAAAAACGAGCGGAAAAGAAGTGGTTCAGCTTTATCTTTCGGCTCCGTCAAAATCGATTGATAAGCCTAAAGAAGAACTAAAAGCTTTTGGTAAAACCAAAGAATTAAAACCGGGTGAAAGCCAGACATTGCAATTAACGTTATCGCCAAAAGATCTGGCTTCATTTTTAGAAAGTAAAAGTGCGTGGATTGCAGAAGCCGGAAATTATAAGGTGCTGATTGGTACTTCCTCTTTAGACATTAAAAAAACAGCTGAATTTTCAGTAAGCAATGAAATTACGGTTGAAAAAGTAAAAAAATCATTTGAATTAGATTCAAAATTTACAGAGCTTAAACCATAATTATATAATTAAATTTAAAAGCAAAAAAGCATAAATTAAGGTAGATTCGTCTTATCTTAATTTATGCTTTTTTTTTATGTAGTCATGACAGAATTCTACAAGTTTTTTTTTGAAGAATCCTTCATCTTCATTTTTCCAAATTTCTCATTTTCGATTTTTGTATTTTCTTCCGGTCTTACATTAAAATTCTCTTCGTTTTCATCTGATTTTTTTTACTTATCAGTTTCTTGTTTCAATTTCATCTACCAATAAATTCTTCTTTTTGTGTAGTACTTTTATTATTTGTGTTCAGGCACACAATAATTTAGTGATAATTGTGTAATATAAATAATACAAAAAATGAAATATATGGATTTTTTTGTGTTCGAACACATTTTTTCTGCTTTTTGCTTTGCCAATTTAAATACAATATTTACATTCGTCTGAAATAAGCTACTTTATATTTTGTTTTTTTAGAATAATGCTGGTTTTTAAATCATCTTTTTAACAATAAATAAAAGAATTTGACAGGTGATTTTGAAAGAGACCAAGCTTCAGTTTTTGTGTAGAAATATTGCAATATTTAATTATATAATTTTTTTTAATTGTTTAACCCCCAAAATAGTAGAACTATGAAAATCAGGAAAATTACACTTATTATTTTATTTTGCTTTGTCCAGGGTTTTTCCCAAACGTATGTTTCAACCACTGGAAATGATGTAACAGGAACAGGTACAGCTGCTTTGCCTTTTAAAACTATTGTAAAAGGCGTTCAGGCCGCACCATCAGGCGGAACAGTTTTAGTCTTATCCGGGACATATCCCGTGACAGGTCCAATTTTTGTTAGCAAACCGCTAACGATTCAAAAAAGCGGCTCGGCAGCTGTTGTACTTAATGCTTCGGGCTGGACAAGTACGGACACGTATGTATTAGGAATTGTCAATACAAGCAGCGTGACTATCGACGGCTTGACTATTTCGAACAAAATTGGAAACGGATCAAAAGGTATCTGGATTTTGGCTAATTCAGGAGCAGCAGCGAATTTGAACAACATTACAATTAAAAATTGTACAGTTAGAAACATTGGCTGGATTAGCAACGATCTGGCTGCTATTCCTGCCAATAGCGGAATTGTAGCCAACGCGATTAAAGTCGATGCCGGAAACGCAACTTATGCGATTACCAATGTTAAAATCGAAGACAATATCGTGAACAACTGCGCCACAGGATGGGGAGAAGCAGTAACGGTAACCGGAAACGTAAATGGTTTTTCGGTGTCAAGAAATACCGTATTTGATATTGCCAATATTGGAATCGTAGCAGCCGGAAATTATACTTCGACCGGAGCAACGAGCAACAATCAGGCGAGAAATGGTGTCATTGTTGCAAACGAAGTTTATGATTGTATGAGTGCCGTTGCGAATAGTGCAGGAATTTACCTGGATGGCGCTTTGAATTGTACGATTGAAAGAAACGAAGTCTACAATTGCGGCGTTGGACTTGCCGTAGGGTCAGAACAAAATACGGCTACCGGAAACGGAGGCGTAGCTACAGGACATATTGTAAACAATAATTCGGTTTATAATAATGTGGTGACCGGAGCTATTTTTGGCGGTGTTATAGGAAGTGGTTATACGACAAGTGTAGGCAATACAAAAATTTTCAATAATACTTTTTATAAAAACAGAACGGGTGCTGTTATTAATGGCGTAACTGCAATTGCCGGAGTTCCGGTGGCAACAGTTGCTGATGTTTATGGCGGTGAAGTTCATTTTCAAAACAGCACAGGAATAACGTACAAGAATAATATCATGTACGCTACAACAGGTAAAAAAGCATTTCTGGCTTCTTCCGGTTACACTATTTCCGGTTTTGTATCCAATTATAATTTGTATTACAGAGAAGGAAATACAGATTTTATCATTGATTTGACAGGAGTAAGTTTCAACGGAAGTTCGACAACAGGATCTTACAATCAGGCAACATTTGCTGCTGCGACAGGACAGGACGTTAATTCTGTAGTTGGCGCGCCTGGATTTATTAATGCTGCTATTTTTGATTTCACTCTGGCCACGGGAGCTTTCGCAGCAGACAAAGGCGATCCAACTTACAATGCAACCTATTCAGGAACAATTGATTTTGATGGAGACAACCGCAAAAGAAACGGAAGAATTGATATTGGAAATTCTGAATTGCAAACCGGATCAACTGCTAAAAAAGCCGCTACGGCCGAATTAACCGAAGAAATTGCCCCAAGCTTTTCTGTTTTTCCGAATCCGGCTTCCAATGAAATCAATGTTAATTTTGGAAAAGAAATTACTTCAGCAACTATTTCTGTTTTGGATTTAAACGGCAGAGTGCTTGCCAAAGGGGAGTACAGTGCTACAAATTCGGCAACGATTAATGTTTCTGATGTAAAGAAATCTCAATTGGTTATTCTTCAGATTAATGCTGATAATGAAATAAGTAACAATAAAGTATATGTGAAATAATAGCATTTTTGGGAGCAAGAGAGATTTTTCTTTTTTGCTCCCTTTTTTTTATTTTCAAAATTCCGTACCTTTTTAGAATGAAAAATTACACTGTAAACCGCATCGAAAAAAACATTTTGCAAATAAATGGTTTAGGAGATAATCCTTTTTGGAAGGAAGCAGAAATCCTAACCGATTTTATTTCTCCCTGGGATCAAGTACAACCTGAAAAAATTGAGTTCAGAGCCTTATGGGATCTTGAAAAAATTTATTTTTCGTATAAAGTTTATGATAGTAATGTTCATATTGATAAAAAAGACGATTCAGTTGACAGTATTGCCGAGTCTGACCGGGTGGAGATTTTTTTCAGGACAGATGAAGCACTAAATCCGTATTACTGTTTAGAAATTGATCCTACGCCACGAATCATGGATTTCATTGCATATCCCGGCAAAAAATTTGATTATGACTGGAATTGGCCTGAAAATGACATCGAGGTAAAATCACATACAAAAGAAGATCATTTTGTGGTTGAAATTGCGATCAGTATTCAGTCGCTTAAAAACTTCCATTTAATTAAAAACGACAATACAATCGAAGCCGGACTTTACCGTGCAAAATACAAAAAACAGCAAAACAAACTTTTTGAGCCGACCTGGATTTCCTGGATAAATCCCAATACAGAAACACCTAATTTTCATATTGCCAGTTCTTTTGGTACGTTGACTTTAGGATAAAATTAATTGATTTAACCGCAAAGTGCGCTAAGATTTACGCAAGGTTCGCAAAGCTATTATTTTTTAATCTCGCAAAGTCGCGAAGGCGCAAAGAAAAACTTAAAAAAAGAAAAACTTTGCGACTCTGCGACTTTGCGAGAAATAATTTAGCGTGCTTTGCGTAAATCTTAGCGAACTTAGCGGTTAAATAAACTCAAAGCTTATAAAAAATAATCCTTAGCATTTTCAGTATTGATAATATCAATTGGCAAAAGTTTCTCTGCGCTAATTTCTTTTTCAAAAATAAAATGTTCGATCAGACTTGTTGTTCCAAGATAAGCTTGTCTTTTCGGATTTTGATGAATCAAAAAGTCAATCGTTTTATTGTTGAGATATTCCAGATTATTTTCCAGTAAATCATAACCTACAAGAGCAATTTTTCTTTCCGGATTTTTGGCAATAATTTTTGCTACCTGATAGGCTTTTGAAGTAGTTACAAAAAGACCTTTAATATTAGGATTTGTTTCTAAGTATTCTTTAAGCGTGGTTTTAAACTGAGGATGTTTTACTTTGAACGTTTTAATTTCGAATTTTCCTTTTTCCAGCGTATCAAAATAATCCCTGAAACCTTTTTCTTTTTCCTGCATGTGAATGGCGTTTTCATAATCTTCATCGATATGGACGATGGCAATAGTGCCCTGCTGAATCAGTAATTCGAGTAAACGTGCAGCAATTCTTCCGCTTTGAAATAAATCCTGCCCCACAAAACTTTTTATGGAACTCGATTTCAGCTGGTTATTGAAAATACTCGAAATAATGCCTTTAGAATTATAAGTTTCAATAGCTTCATTTGCTTCTTTATGAAATAACGGAACTAACAAAACCGCATCCGGAGAAGCAGCTAAAACCGCTTTATTCGTTTCTACAAACGATGCTGTGCTTGTGGCATCAAACAAGAAAATTTCAACTTTAACATTGAAAGATTTAAATTCTTTTTTGGCATCATTTATCCCATCGATACAAGGCTGCCAGTAGGGATCATTTTTAGAATCAGGAAGTAAAACACATATGGAATAAATTTGTGTCTTTTTTAAACTTCTGGCCATCAAATTAGGCTGATAATCAATCTTATCTAAGACTTCGTTTACTCTTTCAAGAGCATCCTGAGAGACTTTTCCTCTTTTATGCAAAACGCGATCTACAGTGCCTTTTGAGACGCCTGCCAGTTCTGCAATATCCTTAATTGTATAAATTTTTTCCATATAAAAACAAATATATATAAAAATCGAATATCAGTAAATATTAAATTTTATGTGTTCGAAAACATTTTAATTGTGTTCGAGCACATTTTAACATAATTTTCTTTTTTTATAGAATATTAATATATATTTTAGCCGAATATTAATGATATAGTTTATGATATTAACATGAATATTGTCAGATTAATATTTATTTTTCAATTTATTAGTGAAGTTGTCAATGTTGAATTACATTTTTACAAATTACTTTTTTGGAAGGAATTGAAAGACAAAAAAAGACCAAAACAATTAAGAATAATAAACCCATTAATACACTATTTAAATGAGCAAAAGTAAACCTACTCTCGTGATTTTGGCGGCAGGTATTGGAAGTCGATATGGAGGATTAAAACAGTTAGATACATTTACTCCCGAAGGAGATACAATTATGGATTTTTCGATATATGATGCATTGCAGGCAGGATTTGGAAAATTTGTATTTATTATAAGCAAAAACATAGAAGAAGAATGTAAAGAGATTTTCAATAAAAAACTGGAAGGAAAAGCTGAAGTAGGATATGTTTTTCAGGAGATTGATAATGTTCCGAAACAATATCAAAATCCGGAAAGAAAAAAACCATGGGGAACCGGACATGCATTATTGATGGCGAAAGATGAAGTAACCGAAAACTTTGCCATCATAAACGCCGATGATTTTTACGGAAGAGAAGCTTTCGAAATCATGGCAAAAGCCTTAACAGAAATGGACAAGGAATCCTATCATTTTAATATGATGGCGTATTTACTTAAAAATACCGTTTCTGATCATGGTTTTGTTTCAAGAGGAGAATGCCAGGTTGATAAAAATAATTTTCTTACTGATGTTACGGAACGCACCCACATCGAAAAAATAAATGGCAAACTAATGCGCAAAGACGATAACGGCGATTTTATTCCAATTGATGAAAACACCATTGTATCGATGAATTTCTGGGGTTTTACACCAAAATGTTTTGAATTTGGCGGCGCTCTTTTTGAGGAATTCCTGAAAGAAAACGAACACGATCTTAAAGCAGAATTCTTTATTACGTCTGTTGTAAATGAAATTTTAAAATCAGATAATGCATCGCTTGAAGTACTTCAGTCGAATGCAAAATGGTTTGGAGTAACTTATAAAGAAGATAAGGAAATTGTAAAAAAAGAAATTGCAAAATTGAGAGCCCAAAACGTGTATCCAACTAATCTCTGGTAATATGGCAGCAGAACATTTAAAATTTATATTCGACCAGTTCGACCATATAGAAGTTTTCAAAGACTTTGAAGAATTAGCCTCGGGACATATCAATGATACGTATTTGGTAACAACTGATAGCCGTAAACAGTTTATTTTGCAACGAATTAATGACGGCGTTTTTAAAGACGTTCCAGGACTAATTGCAAATAAGGTCAGCGTGAGCAAACATCTGCTTAAAAAACTAAAACATCTCCCTGAAGCCGAACTAAAACGACGTGTATTAACTTTCATTAGTACCAAAAAAGGAATTTTCTATTATCAGGATAAAGAAGGGAACTTCTGGAATATGATGATTTATATTGAAGGAAGTCTGACGTTTGAAACCGTTAATAATGAAGAAATTGCTTATGAAGGAGGAAAACTTTTTGGTGAATTTTTAAATTTGACCAGTGATTTTGATGCCAGAAAATTAATAGAGGTAATTCCGAATTTTCATAATATGGCGTTTCGTTATTCGCAGTTTGATATTGCTTTAAAAGAAGCCTCGGAACAAAGAAAAGAACAAGCCAAAAACTGCATTAATCTGGTGCATGAACTGAAAGAAGAAATGCATGTTTTGCAGCATTTAAAAGATGCGGGTAAAATAAAACTTCGCGTTACACACAACGATACCAAAATATCAAACGCGCTTTTTGATACGGATAAAAAAGGACTCTGCGTAATTGATACTGATACAGTTATGCCCGGAATTATCCATTATGATTTTGGAGATGCAATCAGAACGATTTGCAACACAGCTGCCGAAGATGAAAAAAATCTGGAGCTTGTCAATTTCAACCTGCAGTATTACAAAGCGTATGTAAAAGGTTTTCTCGAAAAAACCAATTCGTCACTTTCTTTATTAGAGATCAAGTATTTACCGCTTGGTGCTAAAACCATGGTATTTATTATGGCGTTGCGTTTTTTGACTGATTTTTTAAATGATGACATTTATTATAAAACAGAATATACGGAGCACAATCTGGACCGTTCGAAAAATCAGTTTAAGTTAATCGAAAGTCTTTCGGAACAATTTAAGGAAATGGAAGATTATAATTTAAATTTCATTGGATCATTAAAATAAAAAGAATGAAAAAATATGTAATTACCGGAGGTGCAGGCTTTATAGGAAGCCACATTGCCGAACATTTATCAAAAGAAGGACATAAGGTTACCATATTGGATAGTCTGAGAACAGGATTTGAACACAATCTCAATGGATTGAATGTAGATTTTGTGAAGGGTGATATTCGGGATGAAAATTTAGTAAATGAATTAGTAAGTGGAGCATCAGGAATTTTTCACCTCGCAGCTTTGGTGAGCGTTCCTGAATCGCTTTTGAAAATAAAAGAATGTATCGAAATCAATACCATCGGAACAATAAATATTCTGGAAGCGGCGAAAAATAATTTGGGTTGCAAGGTTGTATTTTCAACATCTGCAGCTAATTACGGAAACAATCCTGTTTTGCCAAAAGTCGAAACCATGTTTCCTGAACCTATGACGCCCTATGCGATTACCAAATTAGACGGAGAATATTATTTAAAAATGTATCTCGATCAATATCAGGTTCCAACGGCATCTTTGCGTTATTTTAATGTTTTTGGTCCACGCCAAAATCCGGAATCAGCTTATGCGGCTGCGGTGCCAATTTTTATCAATAAAGCGCTTCAAAACGAACCTATTACCATTTACGGAGACGGATTGCAAACCCGTGATTTTATTTATGTGAAAGATGTAGTAAAAGCCAATATTCTGGCTTCGCAAAAAGGAAATGAAACTTACAATGTAGCGTTGGGACACAGTACTTCGGTTTTAGAATTAGCAGAAAAAATCATAAAAATCACCAACTCCAAATCGCAGATAAAATTTCTGGAAGAAAGACCCGGCGACATCAAACACTCAAAAGCAAATCCTGAAAAATTCAATCAATTGGGTTTTAAACCGGAATTTACAATTGATAAGGCTTTAGAAGAAACCATCATTTTTTACGATAAGGAATTGATCACTAAATAATAATAATAAACATCGCCAGAGCTTTGTCAAAGTTTTAAACTTTGACAAAGCTTAAACCGCATAGACTATCAAAAAAATTGCGATTTCAAAGATTTTTAATTTTTAATTCTCAATTTTTAATTAAAAAAAACAATACCTAACTCAAAACCAAAAATATGTCAGAAATCGATATTACTTTAAAAAAAGAACAAAGCAGTACTTTGATTCCAATGGTTATTTTAACGTCCTTATTTTTTATTTTTGGATTCGTAACCTGGCTCAACGGCCCACTGATTCCGTTTTTTAAACTAGCTTGTGAATTAACCGAATCACAATCGTATTTTGTGACTTTTGCGTTTTACATCGCTTATTTTGTAATGGCAATTCCGTCTTCTTTTCTAATTGAAAAAGTAGGCTACAAAAACGGAATTTCACTGGGATTATTGGTTATTGCAGTTGGAGCATTATTGTTTTATCCCGCCGCTGCGACACGAACATTTGGTTTTTTCCTGATTGCTTTATTCGTAATGGGAACGGGTTTAGCGATATTACAAACCGCTGCAAATCCGTATGTTGTCGTAATTGGTCCGCGCGAAAGTGCAGCAGCCAGAATCAGCGTGTTAGGAATTGCCAACAAACTGGCGGGATTTCTGGCGCCTTTATTATTAACGGCATTAGTATTATCAAATATTGGAGATTATTCTTCAGATAAAATTGCTGTTATGACTTCGGTTCAAAAAGAAAGCGCACTTGATTTATTGGCCTTGCAATTGCAAACGCCTTACTTATACATGGCTGCAATTATGTTGGTTTTGGCAGTTTTGGTAAAGTTTTCTCCACTTCCTGAAATTAATCTGGATGATGAAGGGCAAGTAGCGCATTTAAGTATTTTCAAACAAATAAAAGAAGCGTTCAAACATCCGCAATTGGTTTTTGGCGTAATTACTTTAATGGTTTATATAGCCGCCGAAGTTTTGGCCGGAGATTCTATTGGAGGTTTCGGAAAACAACTGGGTGTTTATGGAGAAAAAGGTTCGTTTTATCTTAAACTAACATCGTTTACCATGACTGCAATGGTTGTGGGTTATATTTTAGGAATTACATTGATTCCGAAATACGTTTCGCAGGTTTTTGCTTTAAAAATATCCGGATTTTTGGGAATTATTCTAGTTGCGGCAATCGTTGTACTTTCTCCCAAAATTATGGTTCAGTTGCCGGGAATTCCGCAATTGCCTTTGGTGATTATTTTGGTCGCACTTTTAGGTTTGGCCAATGCACTTTGCTGGCCGGCGATTTGGCCAATGGCGCTTCAGGATCTGGGCGGGTTTACAAAAATTGGCGGCGCAATCCTGATTATGGGAATTATTGGCGGTGCTGTTTTTCCTTTATTCTACGGTTTACTGGCAGACCATATCAATACCGCAAATGCAGCTGCAGGAATTACCGAAACAGCAAAAAGCGGTAATCAGGTGGCGTACTTGATTTTATTGCCGGCTTATTTGATGATTGTATTTTTTGCTTTCAAAGGGCATAAATACAGGAGCTGGAAAAGTTTTTAGTTTCAGGTTTCAAGTTTCATGTGTCATTCAAGGAACGATGACACGAGCGATAGCGAACTGGCGAAGTAATCTCCGTGCGATATTCTTCAAAGATTGGCGATTTTGTTTGCGAAGGACGGATTGAAATCCATCCCTACAATATAAACCGTTCCTCCGGAACTCTTAATAAAATTCCGAAGGAACGGTTTATATTGTAGCAAGGGATTTTAATCCCTTGAGGCGCAAAGTGACCCGGCAATCTTTACGGAAATTTTTCCTTCCCCGGAATGACAAAATTGTGGAAAAACTTGCAGAATTTTAAATAAACATAATATTTCATTTCAAGATCACCCCTAAGCATTCAAATTCACTATTTGATAATGCTCAGCTCAACTTATGCCTTTTTTTATCGCAAAGGCAATTCAAAAATTAAAGAAAAAAACATAATAAAATCCATTTCAAAATGATAAAAAGTAAAATCGATAAAGCAACAGGATTCGAAAAGCGATTCGAAAATATCAATACTGTTGTTTTTGAAAATTCGTCAGACGCGTCAAAAGCGGTTGCTCAGGAAATTGCAGCTTTAATTCAGTTAAAACAAAAAGAAAACAAACCTTGTATTTTAGGTTTGGCAACAGGTTCTTCCCCAAAAGGATTGTATGCGGAATTAGTTCGCTTACATAAAGAAGAAGGATTGAGTTTTAAAAACGTAATCAGTTTTAATCTGGATGAATATTACCCGATGGAACCCAATTCGATCAACAGTTATGTTCGTTTTATGAAAGAACTGCTGTTTGACCACGTCGATATTTTACCTGAAAATGCACATGTTCCGGACGGACTTTTAACCAAAGAACAAATCGCGGATTATTGCCACGAGTACGAAGCTAAAATCGAAGCTTTGGGCGGAATTGATCTTCAGATTTTGGGAATTGGAGGAAACGGACATATTGGTTTTAATGAATCGGGATCACTTCAAAATTCCAAAACACGTTTGGTGGCTTTGGATCATATTACAAGGGTTGCGGCAAGCAAGGATTTCTTCGGATTGAGCAATACGCCAAGAACAGCCATCACCCTTGGAGTAAAAAAAATCATGGAAGCCAAACAGGTTATTCTTTTGGCTTGGGGAGAAGGAAAAGCCAATATTGTAAAAAAATCGGTAGAAGATGAAGTGACCAATCGTGTGCCGGCTTCTTTTTTGCAGGAGCACAACAATGCTGTTTTTGTTTTGGACAAGGAAGCTTCCTCAAAACTAACAAGAATCAACAAGCCATGGCTGGTTGAAAAAGTAACCTGGACAGATAAACTGACAAGAAAAGCGGTTTTGGGATTGGCGCTTCAGCTTAAAAAACCAATTTTAATGCTGACCGACGCTGATTATATCGAACACGGAATGAGCGATTTATTGGCAGATTCAGGTCCGGCGTACGATATCAACATTAAAATATTCAATAAATTACAAAATACAATCACAGGCTGGCCGGGAGGAAAACCAAATGCGGATGATTCCAACAGACCGGAAAGGGCAGAACCTGCTAAAAAACGCGTACTTATTTTCAGTCCGCATCCTGATGATGATATTATTAGTATGGGAGGAACTTTTATGCGCTTGCAGGAACAGGGACATGAAGTTCATGTGGCGTACCAAACCTCCGGAAACATCGCTGTTGCGGATGATGAAGCTTTAAGATTTGCCAGATTTGTGATTGATTACAATGAAAAATTCGGAATCAAAAGCGAGGAAGCAGATAAAATTTACCAAAAAGCACAAACGTTTTTGGAAAATAAAAAGAACAGTGAAATTGATATTCCCGAAGTAAGATATATTAAAGGATTGATAAGAAAAGGCGAGGCAAGGGCAACAAGCCATTTTGTTGGTTTAACCGATGATCAGATTCATTTTATGGAATTACCTTTCTATGAAACGGGAACTATCGAGAAAAAGCCAATCGGAAAAGAAGATATTCAACTGACAATGGATTTAATCGAAAAAATAAAACCACACCAAATCTACGCAGCAGGAGATTTGGCAGATCCGCATGGAACGCATAAAGTTTGTCTGGATGCTATTTTTGAAGCCGTAAAAGCCCTGAAACCAAAATCGTTTATGGACGATTGCTGGTTATGGCTTTACCGCGGCGCATGGCAGGAATGGGGAATTGACGAAGTGGAAATGGCAGTGCCGATGAGTCCGGATCAGGTATTAGCAAAACGTCACGGAATCTTCAAACACCAATCTCAAAAAGACGGAGTTGTTTTTCAGGGAACTGATGCCCGCGAATTTTGGCAAAGAGCCGAAGACCGAAATGCTGAAACCGCAGCCGTTTACCAACAAATGGGATTAGCGAGTTACGCGGCTATGGAGGCGTTTGTGAGATGGCACTTTTAAAGTTGCTAAGGGGCTGAGATGCTAAGTTTCTAAGTTTAGCCACAGATTAAAAAATTTTCACACAAAGCTTTGCGGTCTTTGCACTGAAAATTCAGCTCAACAACTTTGCGAACTTTGCGTAAAACTTTGTGCACTTTGCGGTTAATTTTTTAGCCACAAATTTCACAAATTTTCACAAATTAAACGTGGCAAAAAAATCTTTTTAATCCTTTTAATCTGTGGCAAAAAACAATAAATAATTTAAAATAAAAATGGCTTTAATAAAATCAATTTCAGGAATAAGAGGCACGATTGGGGGAGCTGTCAATGAAAATTTGACTCCCGTGAATGCCGTAAAATTTGCCGCTGCGTATGGCATGTGGCTAAAAGGAGAAAATTCGAATAAAACATTAACTATTATTTTAGGACGCGACGCCAGAATTTCGGGAGAAATGATCAGCAATCTGGTTGCCAATACGCTTATAGGTTTGGGAATTAACGTGATAGATATTGGTTTGTCAACAACGCCAACGGTGGAAGTTGCCGTAACATTGGATCAGGCGGATGGCGGAATTATCATCACGGCCAGTCACAATCCAAAGGAATGGAACGCCTTAAAATTACTAAATGAAAAAGGGGAATTTCTAAATGCTGTAGAAGGCGAAAAAATCCTGAAAATTGCTGAAGAAGAAAGTTTCCTATTTGCAGAGGTAGACGATTTAGGAAGTTATGAAAAGAAAGAAGGTTACATCAATCGACATATCGAAGAAGTTTTAAAATTGACTTTAGTCGATGTTGAAGCCATTAAAAAGGCAAATTTTAAAGTGGTTGTCGATGCGGTGAATTCAACGGGAGGAATTGCGATTCCGGCTTTGTTGGAAAAACTGGGAGTGGAATGCATCAAATTATATTGCGAACCAAACGGTCATTTTCCTCATAATCCCGAGCCTTTAAAAGAACATTTGACTGATATTTCAGCTTTGGTCGTAAAAGAAAAAGCGGACTTTGGGATTGTTGTAGATCCGGATGTTGACAGATTGGCAATAATTTGCGAAGACGGTTCGATGTTTGGCGAAGAATATACATTGGTGGCCTGCGCCGATTATGTTCTGGGTAAAACGAAAGGAAATACGGTTTCTAATTTATCTTCTTCAAGAGCATTAAGAGATATTACTTTAAAACATAAAGGGAATTACCAGGCGAGTGCTGTTGGCGAAGTTAACGTGGTCGAACTGATGAAAACTTCAAATGCGATTATTGGCGGCGAAGGAAACGGTGGTATTATGTATCCTGCAGCACATTACGGAAGAGATTCTTTAGTAGGCGTTGCTTTGTTTTTGTCGCATTTGGCACACGTTAAAATTTCGTGTAAAACCCTTCGCGAAAGCTATCCGGATTATTACATGAGCAAAAGTAAAATTGAGCTTACGCCGCAAATTAATGTGGATGGAATTTTGGAAAAAATAGCCCAAAAATTTCAGGATAAAAATCCAAATTCTGTAGATGGAATCAAAATTGATTTTGAGGAAGAATGGGTGCATTTAAGAAAGTCAAATACAGAACCCATTATTAGAATTTATACTGAAAGTATTTCGCAGAAAAAAGCGGATGAACTGGCTGAGAAATTCATCGTTGAAATTGAAGGTTTGCTCTAATTATTCTTTAGAGAAAAATCAGCTTTTTACAATTGTGAATATTATTTCAAAAAAGGATTAAACGGCTGATTTAGATATAGGAATGTTAATTTTTATTGCAGTTTTTAATTAAATGAATATCAAATAAAAAGACATATTTTTTCAAATAAAATTAATTTTTATTGATAATTATTTGAATTCTTACTTAGTGAAAAATGAAAATAAGTAAGAATTTAATAATACTTTTTCTAAAAAATGTGTTCGAAAACACTTTTTTTATGTGCACGAACACATTTTTCTGATTTTACCATTGTTTATTAAAAAATATTATTTAGTTTAGCCAAAAGTAAGTTAAAATAATACCTTTTTTCAGTCTAATTTTAAGTTGAAAATGAGTTTCAATAAGTAGAAAAAAAAGATAGAAAAAATAAAAAATACAGATTTAGAAAAGTCATTAAGTTGTTGAGAATGAAATGATCTTTAAATCTAAAATAAAGCATACAGAAAAAAATAAATAACCAAACAAAAACAAAACAAAAAACAAAAAACCGAAAAAATTATGAAATCAAAAAAAACATAACCTGAACCTTTCCGCTTTGCGTTTATTAAAATCCCTAACCATTTTTTATTCACGCAAAGCATGCTTTTCACATTAACCATTAAACTAACCAGAATAATATGAAAAAAAGTAACAAGTTACCAGACGGTACCTATCAGGAATTAAAATTTAATTTAAAAACAATAATTACAGTTTTAGTCCTTATAGTTTCTGTTGTTAAGGTAAATGCGGCATCGTCCACGGATAGCGGCAAAAAAACAGCAATTACAAATAATAAATCAGAAGCCGATATTGTCATCAAAGGAGTTGTTCTGGATGAATTAGGACAACCGATGATAGGCGTAACCATCGTTCCGAAAGGAGCGTCAAGAGGAACAACAACTGATTTTGACGGAACATTTACTATCGTAGTTCCTACTAACACACAAGCTTTAGTATTTTCTTATGTAGGATATGACAATCAGGAAGTTTTAATAACAAACCAAACCAATATTAAAGTTTCTATGGTACCGGCTTCAAAAACTTTAAATGAGGTAGTTATTGTAGGTTACGGAACTCAGAAAAAGAAAAATGTATTGGGAGCGATGTCTACGATAAAAGGAGAAACGCTGACTTTATCTTCAGCACCATCTGTTTTAACAGCGCTTCAGGGTAAAGTTGCCGGTTTGCAAATTACTCAAAACAGTGCACAGCCGGGTGGAGGATTTAATATCCAGATTCGTGGTGCGGGTTCTATAAATGCTTCTAATGATCCTTTGATTGTGGTTGACGGTTTTCCGATTACGAATCTGGATCAGCCAGGTTCCGGAAATCGCTATAATGGAGGAACACAAAGTGTCTTAAATTCATTTAACCCAAATGATATTGAATCAATAGATGTATTAAAAGATGCCAGTGCTTCTGCAATTTATGGTGCCAGAGCTGCAAATGGTGTTATTTTAATTACTACTAAAAAAGGAAAAGAAGGCGAAGTCAGAGTAGATTATTCCGGTTCGTATTCGTATCAAAAATACAATGACAGTTATGATGTTCTGGACTTAAAAGAATGGATGCAATTGCGAAATGATGCCGGAAGAGAAAGCTGGGAATTTGATAATAAAGTATATCCATATTCTTCAAAAACACTGGAAGAAGCAATTGCTAATCCGGCTAATGGAATTGCGTATAAAAGATTTTATTCTGATGAACAAATCAGAAATGCAGGAAAAGGAACAGATTGGTTATCTCTGGTAACGAGAGACGGAATGGTGCAGCAAAATAACTTATCGTTACGAGGCGGAACTCAGTCTACCAAATATTTCTTATCTGGAAATTTATACAATCAGGAAGGTATTGTGAAAAATTCAGGTATTAAAAGAAGTACTATTCACTTTAGTCTTGACCAAAAATTGCATGATATTATTTCTGTTGGTATGAACATGACAAAGAGCAGGATTAATAATCAAAATTCACAATTAGGCGGATCTTTTAATCCGGTTACAGGAGAAGAAGTATCTCAATTTGAAAACTCTGGAATTATAAGATCGGCGATTCAGCAGGGACCTCATATTTTGGCAATGGATGAATTCGGAAAATACCCGGTTAATCCGGATAGCTCTCAGGAGCCAAATCCATATTCATTACTTACTATTTCTGATGAAGGCATTGTAGACAGAACTTTGATGAATTTTTATGCCGAAGTGAAACCATTTAAAGGTTTTACGGCAAGAGTTCAGGCAGGTTTTGATCAGGGAGACGCGAGCAGAAGTACTTATTTGCCAAGAACAACACTTTATGGAGCATTAGAAAATGGTAAAGCTTCAATTAATACGCAAAAAAAGAATGATGATTTGCTGGATGTTATTTTGACTTATAACACAAAAATAGGAGAAAATAACTCTTTTACTTTCATGGCCGGATATTCACAATCGACTTACAGAGTAGAAACAACAGAATTGGGGAACAGTAATTTTATCACTGATTCATTTTTATGGCACAATATTGATGCCGGAGCCGGAATAAAAAGAACTGCATCATCTGGTGTAGAAGATACTTTTCGCTCTTATTTTTCAAGAATCAACTATTCTTATAAAGATAAATACATGTTAACTTCTACCATACGTCGTGACGGGGTAAGTTATTATGCCGCAAATAAAAAATATGCCTTGTTTCCATCCATTTCGTTGGGTTGGGATGTGTCGCAGGAAAGTTTCATGGAACCTATTTCAGAATATGTTTCACAACTTAAATTCAGATTCGGATATGGTTCTGTAGGGAATTCAAACGGAAAAGCTTCAGGAGCATTTGATGCAAGGGCAGCGTATTTACATCCTGATGAATCAATTTGGACAGGCGTATTTGCCAATAGATTGGAAAATCCAGATTTGATGTGGGAAACAACAACTGAAAAGAATTTTGGTGTTGATTTTGAAATCTTTAAAAGAAGAGTTTCAGGTTCTGTAGAGGTCTACCAAAGGGTAATCTCTGATTTATTACAGGAAAAAAATATTAACAGTTATAATGAAGTAAATAAAGTTTGGGCCAACATAGGAAGCACACAAACAAAAGGTGTTGAAGTTACGGTAAGTACTGTAAATATTGATCGTCCTGATTTTAAATGGAGAACTACATTTACTTATTCGCAATACAAAACAAACTGGAAAGAAAGAGCTCCGGACTGGAAACCAAAAGTATATGAAGGTTATAATGATCCTGTTCGTGCGCAATACAGCCAAATTGCCGACGGAATAATGCAAATAGGAGAAGTTGTGCCTGCACAGCCTGAACTATATCCGGGACAAGTAAAAATTAAAGATGTAAACGGTTTTGTGAGAGACAATCTTGGAAATCCTGTAACAGATGCAAATGGAATATTTTTGAGAACAGGTGCTGCCGATGGTAAAATTGATGACGCTGATACGGTTTTATTAGGATCGTCTGATCCTGATTTTGTAGCAGGTTTAAGTAATACAATCATTTGGAAAAACTTTCAATTGAACTTTATGTTTAACGGAATGTTTGGAAGAGAGATTATGGACAGAACAGATTTTGCTTACGGTGTAACAGCAATTGGTGTGGCACAAAACGGAAGAAATGCAACAACGGCTATCTATGACAGATGGACACCGGACAACCCAAGTAATACGCGTCCTGGTTCACACTTTGGATATTCCCGATATGGATCTGGAGATTTATTTATGCAGGAAGCTTCATTTGTACGTTTGCAAAGTGTATCTCTAACGTATAATTTCCCTAAAAGATGGTTTGGAAAATTCATGCAGGGTGCTGCCGTTAGACTTGATGGGCAAAACCTTTTTACCATAACAAAATATGATGGTATTGATCCTGAAACAGATGGTTATGCAGCAGCATATCCAAATGTAAAAACATACACAGTAGGAGTTGATCTTAAGTTTTAATAAAAAAGACATGAAAAATTTAAAAAATTATACAATAGTTTTACTATTACTAGTTTTCTCAGGATGTAACGATGATGATTTTGAATCGATCAATTACGATGAGATTAATCCAAGTATTTTTCCCAGCTCAGAAGCCGATATTCAGGCAATCGTGGCATCGGCGTATTATCCTTTAAGAGGCGCTTATGGTGACGGAATTCACTCCACTTCAGAAAATGGTCTGATGTTTCTTTTAGATGCTACAACCGAAATTCTTCAGGGACCTTACGGCATACAGCAAGAAGCATCACTACACAGTTATAAAATCAGTTCTACCAATTTTACCCGTTTTTATGATGTGTTTTACAATAAGATAAGCAGCATGACTTTGAGTATAGACAGGGTCGAAAAATCAAGCGTAAATGAGCTCGTAAAAAAGCAGGCTATTGCCGAAATTAAATGCGCAAGAGGATTATTGGCTTATGAACTTTTTGATATGTATGGTCCACTTGTTGTAGCGCCTTTAAAAGTGCTTCAAAATCCATTGACAGAAGAACCTTTGGCACGACTTTCAAATGAAGAAATGGTTAGTTTTATTGAAAAGGACCTGAAAGCGGCAGCAGTAGATTTACCGGCGCCGGACAAAGCAGAATATGGAAGATTTAGTACCGGACTTGCAAGAATGGTTCTGATAAGATTATACCTTCATGAAAAAAGATGGGCAGAAGTAGAGGAACAAGCCAATGCAATTATCGGCATGAATTATTATGATCTTCAGGATGATTATGCCGGTTTATGGGGCACAACAGCGCCAATTAAAAGTAAAGAAGTAATTTGGGCTGTTCCGGCAGACTACGCAGGAACAAGCGAAAACCAATGGCAGCTGATGGTATTGCCTGCTAATTTCCCTGGGCGTGGCGGTTACGGAACAATTCAAAGTTCCTGGACTTTTTATGATTCTTTTGAATCTACTGATATTCGTAAAAAAGCGCTTATTTCAGAGTTTACAGGTACAGATGGTGTAACGTATAACAGAGCAAATCCTGCCAACTACATGCAGTTAGGTCCAATTCCGTTGAAAATTGATCCGGATGCAGCAAGAACGACAGCCTTGACAACAGTAGATATTATTCTTTATCGTTATCCGGATGTATTATTATCAAAAGCAGAAGCTTTGGTAAACAAAACCGGAGTACCAACACAGGAAGCTATCGATTTGGTAAATGTTGTGAGGAGAAGAGCTCAGATCAGTCAAATAACATTAGCAAATTATAATACACTGGCTAGTTTTAATAATATGATTCTTTTAGAAAGATCGCACGAATACTGGTGTGAAAACGGACAATACCGTTCTGATTTAATCAGACATGGTAAGTTTACAGAACATGCTATTTCTTTAAATGGTGCAGCAAGTCAGAGTGAACCTTATAAAGCGTTGTTTCCTTTTTCATTAGACAGAGTGAGCGAAGGAAAAGGCAAGTTCATTCAGAATTTTGGATATTTTTAAAAATATTCCAAACTAATTAATCAGATAATTTAATGATAAAAATATGAAACATTTATTAATAGTATTTTCTCTTTTTCTGAATCTTGCCTCAAGTTGTCAAAGTGATAGCGGCAGTGACAATAAAGAAGAAGCAGCCGGAGAAGGAAAAGTAACGTATGCGGTTTCTAACGAAGTGTTTACCAATCCGGAGCGTGGTTTTATGCATACGTGGCAGGTAAATTCTGAAGGAGCGGCCATAACAGCGGCCTCTTTGGCAAACCTGAAAAAAGAAAATGTAAGCCTTATTTTGCGTTTGTATTATTTGGAGAAATTTAAAACGACTCCTTTAAGCCAGGCACAATTAGACCTTTTAAAAACCGATTTTACCCGTTTGAGAGAAGCAGGTTTAAAATGTGTTTTGCGTTTTGCTTATACCGATGCTCAGGATGGTTCAGATGCTTCTGTTGCTGTAATCTCCGGACATTTAGATCAGCTAAAACCCATTTTAGAAGACAATAAAGATGTGATTGCTTTTGTTCAGGCTGGTTTTGTTGGTGCCTGGGGAGAATGGTATTACACTACCAATCAATTGACTACAGCTGCAAACAAGAAACTGATTTTGGATAAACTTTTAGAATCTTTTCCAAAAGAAATTAAAATTCAGTTAAGAACGCCAAAAATCAAACAAGACTACGTAGCCACTACAACTGCTATGGATGCCACAGTTGGTTACGGAAGCAGTAATACAGCACGTTTAGGTTTTCACAACGATTGTTTTATGGCAAGTGTTGACGATTATGGAACCTATATAAATGTTACTGCAGAAAAGACTTATATAAGTAATGAAGCCCTTTTTGTCCCAACAGGAGGAGAAACATGCCCGCCAACAGATGTTCCTGTTGCAAGCTGCAGCATTGCAGAGAAAGAAATGACACTTTTAAAATGGACGTATCTAAATCTTGATTATTACGGTCCGGTTTTGCAGGAATGGAGGAATAACAATTGTTTTGCTGATTTTGAAAGAAAGTTAGGTTACAGATTGGCATTGGCATCTTCAAGTGTTGCTAAAGAAGTTGCCGTAAATGGAACTTTAGCATTTAATGCTGTAATTAATAATTATGGTTTTGCGCCGGTTTACAATCCTAAAAATGCTTATTTAATTTTCAGATCAACTTCAGGCGGAACAGTTTACAAGAAAAAATTAAGCTTTGATGTTAGAAAAGTGGTTCCAAGAGTAGCTTTTGAATTAAAAGAAACAGTGAGTTTAACAGAGATTCCGGCAGGTACTTATGAATTGCTTTTAAAGATAGAAGACAGTTCTTCAAAATTGAGTGAGCGACCTGATTATTCTATTCGCCTTGCCAATACCGGATTGTGGGAAACAGCTACAGGATTCAATAAATTATCACAAACGGTTATCATTAAATAGTGCTAAAAACATTTAAACCAAAAAACCATGAAAAATTTAAAAATAACCCAATATATAACAATGCTGGTGGCGTTGTTATTGCTAACGGCTTGTTCCAGCGATAATTCGTCAGCAGATTCAGCGACAAAACCTACAGCAGATTTTTCGTTTACCAATGACGGAAGCACGTTTACTTTTACGAACCTTTCTACAAACGGAACAAAATACAGATGGGATTTTGGAGATCTTTATTTTCCGTCAAGCGAAAAAGATCCGGTATACACCTATACAATTGGTGGTGAAATCAGAGTTTCGTTAACCGTTACAAACGATGCGGGCGAAGAAGCCTTTATCACAAAAGTAATAGCAGCACCGCCTATAAAAATCATCGATATTATAATTGACGGTGATTTTAAAGATTGGCAAGATGTTGCTGTAACAGATGAAAATATCTCCGGAAACGGATCTATTCAAAAAATTAAAATTTGGGCAAAAGGTCCAAATGTGAATGTGTATTTAGAAGGAAACAAAAAAATGCAGCTGGAATTGGTAGACATGTTTATCAATACTGACGGGAATACAAAAACCGGATTTTTACACAGCAATTGGCCTGATGGTTCCGGAGCAGAATTTTTATTTGAAGGCCCGATGGTAACAAATGGGTGGGGCGCTTTTTACAATCATACAGATCCTAATGGAGGCTGGGGTTGGGCTGCTATTGCAGGTTCCGGAGCAAATTTAAAAGCATCAGCGCTTATAAGTGTTAATGATACCACAAATGCAATGGAATTTAGTATTCCGAAAACACAGCTTGGAACTGTAACCGGTTCTATTGGTATTGCAATTACTGAAATGACTGGCGGATGGGCAGCAGTTGCCAACTTTCCTGAAGCGCCTAAATTTTCAACCCTGGACTTGTAGTTTGTCATCGATAGCCTGTCAAAATTGCCATTAGACAGAAAGTTTTTTGAAGTGAGGTCATTTTTAATCTAATGGCATGAGCTATCGAGTTATCATATTTGAAAAAGTAATCCTTGTATTTAATATCGAGGATTACTTTATAAAAAATCAATTATAAAGAAATAATAAGAATGGATAAAAGCACACCGCACAACCGACTGATGTCTATAGATGTTCTACGGGGATTTGATTTATTAATGATAATCGTTGCAGATCGTTTTTTCTATAATTTAAACACAGCGGCAAAAACCAATTTCACCAAAACCCTGGCAGACCAGTTTGAACATCCGGAATGGATTGGTTTTCATTTGTATGATGTCATAATGCCCTTGTTTCTTTTTGTGGTTGGAGTTGTGATTCCGTTTTCATTAGGAAAAAGAAGTACAGAAGCAGGATCAGATCGTAAATTGTATGCTCACATTTTAAGGAGATTTGTAATTCTGTTTATTTTGGGATGGATTGTTCAGGGAAATTTGCTTTTTCTGGATGTTTCCAAATTTCAAATATTCAGTAATACACTTCAGGCCATAGCGGTAGGTTATTTATTTTCGTGTATTGCGTACATCAATTTATCAAAAAAGGGAAGATATATTTTCTTTGCTATATGCCTTGTTTTATACGCCGTTTTATTGTCTATCCCGAATTTCTTTGGACATCCTTTTGAATTATTACCCAATAAAAATCTTCCTATTTATATTGATCAACAGGTTTTTGGTCGTTTTTATGATAAAACACAATATTCATGGTTATTGACCGGATTAGGTTTTACAGCCACAACAATGTCGGGAGTATTTGCAGGAGAATTGCTTCTGTCTCCTTTATCAAGACAAAAAATTGCCAACTATCTTTTTATTATTGGTATAACCGGAATTGTTGTATCCTTAATAATAGGTTTATGGCATCCCATCATTAAAAAAATATGGACGAGTTCCTTTGTACTGTTTTCATCAGGAATTAGTTTTGTTTTGCTCGCTTTATTTTACTGGCTTGTCGATGTAAAAGGCTATACAAAGTGGGCATATCCTTTTCGGATTATTGGTCTAAATGCCATCGCAGCTTATGTGGGTTCGCATGTTTTGAATTTCTCTTTAATTGCCAAACAGGTTTTCTTTGGTTTTGAGCAATTTACAGGAGCATATTATGATGCATTTTGCGATTTGGCAGGTTTCGGAATTCTTTATTTCATACTTTGGTACATGCATAAAAATAAGACTTATATAAAAGTTTAGAAACGGTTGTTTATTAGAAAAGATTATAGACAATAGAGTATAGACAATAGAGTATAGAATATAGAATATTTTAGATTGCCAGCTATGTTTGTTTAAACAAGTGAAACGCCTTTTTTAGATAACAAATTCTATGTTTCTATGTGTTTAAATAATAAACGCAAAGAATTACAACAAAACAAATTATTACAAGTAACTCACCTCAATAAATTATATTAAAATAAAAAAAAATGAAAAGTTCAAGTTTAAAATTTTTACTGATAGCTTTTTTGCTATTGAGAATTTGCGTCGCATCTGCGCAGCTCATCAAAACAAAAGCACCAAAAAGAGACAAAGGACAAACCGATGTTTTGCGTTTGGCGACACCTGCAATTCCGGTTGTTCATGTAGCCATTATTGGTTTAGGAATGCGCGGAACCGGAGCTGTTGAACGTATTACAAATATTCCCGGAGTAGAAATTGTTGCCCTTTGTGATATGCTCGAAGAAAGAACAAAAGCGGCCAATGATACTTTGGTAAAACATGGAATGCCAAAAGCAGAAGTGTTTTTCGGAGAAAATTCCTGGAAAAAAGTAACCGCACTTAAAAACGTTGATCTGGTTTATATCGTGACCGATTGGAAGCATCACGCCAGCATTGCCGTACAAGCTATGAAAGATGGAAAACACGTAGCCGTTGAAGTTCCCGGAGCTTTAACAATGCAGGAAATTTGGGATATCATCGATACTTCTGAAAAAACGCGTAAGCACTGTATGATGCTGGAAAATTGTGTATATGATTTCTTCGAATTGACCACATTAAATATGGCGCAACAAGGCTTATTTGGAGAAATTCTTCATGCCGAAGGTTCTTATATTCATGGACTTCAGCCGTATTGGCAAAACTACTGGAACAACTGGCGTATGGATTATAACCGCAAACACAGAGGCGATGTTTATCCAACACACGGAATGGGTCCGGCATGTTTAGCGCTCAATATTCACAGAGGTGATAAAATGAATTTCTTAGTTTCGATGGATACGAAAGCGGTTGGAAATCCGGCATTTATCAAAGAAAAAACAGGCGAAGTCGTAACTGATTTTAGAAACGGAGATCACACCATGACGATGATTCGTACCGAAAAAGGAAAAACAATTCAGATTCAGCATGATGTTACAAGTCCAAGACCTTATAGCAGAATGTATCAGTTATCCGGTACAAAGGGTTTTGCGAATAAATATCCTGTAGAAGGTTACGCAATTGATGCTAAAGAAGCAGGAGCAGAGATCTCTAAAAATTATCAAAACCTGAATGCAGAAGAGTTTGTATCTGAAGATGTTAAAAAGATATTGATGGAAAAATATAAAAATCCAATAGTAAAAGATATCGAAGAAAAAGCCAAAAAAGTAGGCGGTCACGGCGGAATGGATTTCATTATGGATTACCGTTTATTTTATTGTATTCAAAACGGTCTTCCATTAGATATGGATGTTTACGATTTAGCAGAATGGTCTTGTCTGAGTCCGTTAACAGAAATTTCTTTGGATCATAATTCAGCTCCCGTTGAAATTCCGGATTTTACCCGTGGAAGCTGGCAAAAATTAAATACTGTTGAATTCTCTAAATAGAGAAAAAGCTAATAATTGTTAGTTATATTTTGTGTTAGAATTAAAATCTCCTGTAGTTTTTACAGGAGATTTTTTTTTGGATTTTATTGTGTTGGTATGATTTTGCCAAGATTTATTCCGAAAATTATCAAAATGTAATATATTAAAAATTACCTCGATCAAATTCATTTTTGTTAAACTTATTAGTATCTATTTCATCATTGTTGAGTTCGTCGTTTTTAATTTCGTCATTACTAAGCTCGCCAATTTCGAATTCTTTGTTAACTGGATTATCCTGATCTAATTCGTTAGTTTCAAATTTGTCGCTCTCAAACTCATCGTTGTCCGGTTTATCAATTTCAGTTTCAAATCCTTCAGATGGATCATTGTTTTTAAGATCGTTTTCAATGTCTTGTTCTGTTATATCTTTTAACTCGCTATCTGACTCATTGTCAAGATTCTCAGAATCGTAAGGATTGCTATTTTGATCTGTATTTTTTTGTTGTAAATTTTGCAAATCGCGATCTCCCTGATCGTAAGATTCACTGTTTTCTTTTTTCATAATAAGCTGTTTTATATTATATTCTTTTGAGTTTTTACACTCATCTAATTTGAGTTTGTTATTTATCAAATTTAAAAATGATCCTTAACTTTCTTTTACAGAATAATAATAACCATTTACAAAATACCTATCAATCAGATAATTATAAATATGGCTTTTGTAATTATTGTTTATTATAACTGATATTTTTTTTTAAGTAAGTAGACATTTAATCAGGTTGACTGTAAATCCTATAAAGTTTCAGTACCTATCTTATAAAATTTGAAATGACAATCTTTGATATATTTGGATTGCTTTAAAAATGCAATTTGCTGATTTCTAATCATCAATATTATGTTTGATCGGCATTGAAAAATAAAATCAGCTCACAAATAATATAGCTTATGACACAATCCACACCTTATCCATATATACGTTACAGTGACTCGATCGAAGTGCAACAGCCTGACGAGCAGGAAATCAGCCAGAAAATTGTAGATTCTATGGCACGAGTAAACCGCTTGATGTACGAAAAATACCGTCATGCAATCAGGGATGCACATGCAAAAAGCCATGCGATCTTAAAAGGACAATTGCAGGTTTACGAAAATCTGCCCGAGCATTTGGCGCAGGGATTATTTGCCGAGCCTAAAACTTATCCGATTATTGTCCGATTTTCTACGGCACAAGGCGCAATAGTGCCCGATAAAATGTCTGCATTTCGAGGTATGGCTATAAAGATTATAGGAGTTGAAGGCGAGAAACTACTGCCGGAACTTTCCGATGCGGTGACGCAAGATTTTCTTTTGGTAAATTATCCTGTTATTCCAACCGGAACAATCAATGAATATTTAAAGCTTCAGGAAAATCTGGAAAAGCAAGCCGATAGCGGAGAGTTATTCCAGCAAATTGCACAAAAGGCTGCGGTAGGAGTTCAAAATGTGCTGGCAGCTGTAGGTCTTGCTGATGATACGAATGAATTAAGCGCTCCGGGTCCGCATCTTCTGGGTGATACTTATTTCAGTATGGCAGCGTTGAGGTTTGGGGATTATGTGGCAAAAATAAATGTAAAACCGTTATCGGAAAATGTCAGGGAATTATCGGGAAAGAAAATTGACGAGGACATAATCGATGCTGATGAGAATGCATTTTTAACCAAAATTACAGCTGATTTTTTTCAGTCTAATATAGCAGAATATGAAATGAGTGCACAGCTTTGTACAGATCTTAACATCATGCCTGTTGAAGACGGATCTGTGCAGTGGCCTGAGGATAAAAGTCCGTATCAGCCTGTTGCTAAACTTACTTTTCTGCCACAGCAAACATTTAGTCCGGAACGTCGTGTATATGCAGATGATACTCTTAGTTTTAATCCGTTTCACTGTCTTCCCGCGCACCGTCCTTTGGGAAATATAATGCGAGTGAGAAAACTTGCCTATGAAACTTCAAGCAAGTACAGGCACCATATGAATGCGTTAGCAAGGGTTGAACCTAAAAGTATTACCGAATTACCCGATTGAAATAATCACTAAGATGCTGAACGCATAAACAAGCCAAATTTGACTCACTATAAAGATAAAAGTTATGAAAGCACTGCTGATAGGAGCTACGGGTTCCACTGGAAAATTTCTCTTAAATGAACTAATACAGGATGATGATTACACATCGGTAACTATTTTTGTAAGACGTCCCACGGGTAGGTCTCACCCAAAGCTATCGGAACATGTTATTGACTTTTCTCAACTGGATCAGTACAGTGAGCATATTACAGGAGATGTTTTATTTTCCTGTTTAGGTACAACTCTAAAAGACGCGGGCTCTCAGAAAAAACAGTGGGAAATCGATTTTGAAATTCCTGCAACATTTGCCAGGATCGCAAGACAAAACCGGGTTAATTCGATTGTTTTGGTTTCTTCTGCCGATGCTTCGCCAAAAAGCAACATCTTTTATTCAAGAATGAAAGGAGAACTGGAAACAGCCATTACAGAACTTGATTTTGGGCAGTATATCATATTTAGACCCGGGCCTCTACTGCGTGAAGGCAGTGACAGGTCGGGGGAGAAAATACTGGTCAAAACCCTGGACTTTTTTAACGGTATTGGACTTCTGAAAAAATATAAACCGCTGCCAACTGAAGTGCTTGCCATGAAGCTGGCCAAGGCACCTTGGAAATTACCGCAGGGAACCTCTATTTTAAAACTGCAGGAGATTGCTGCATTTTAAATTAAGCTCATGTCAAAATAAAAAAGCCTTTAAACATCAGTGTTTAAAGGCTTTTAACTTTTAAAGTTTCTTTTGAAACTTTTACTGGCTGAGAAGAGTATTCTAAAAAGTACCTCGTATCATTGTGCTATCAATTTAAAATGCTTTCGGCATAAATTGTTTTCTCATAGTTTCAATATATTCCTGATCGGATGTACTGTTTCTTAAGCCTACCAAAGGTTCTAAATCGGGACCGGCTATATAGCGAAGCGTATGACTGTTATCGGTAACAGCTCCGTAAATTGTTTTAGCAACATCATCTGCAGTAGCTGTTTTTTGATCTCCGAAAGAAGCAAATAAAGTATTCATATTTTCCTGAAAAACCTTGTAATCTTCTAGTTCAGGATCGAAAGCAAAATCGGCAGCAGCTCTCTCGTAAAAAGGCGTCACGACATATCCGGGTTCAATGATTTTAACTTTAATGTTTTGTGATTCAAGTTCATAAGAAAGTGATTCAGAAAAACCTTCAACTGCAAATTTAGAAGCTGCATAAACCGAAATCAGAGGAACGGTAACACGACCGGCACCTGATGTCACATTGACAAGTGTACCTTGTTTTCTGCTTCTGAAATGTGGCAGAATTGCATGTGTAACATCCATTAAACCAAATACGTTAACGTCAAATTGCGCACGGATTTTTTCGGGAGAAACAGCTTCAAATAAACCTTGCTGCCCATAACCGGCGTTGTTAACAAGGGCATCAATATGACCGAATTTTTCGATTCCTTCGCTTATAGCTGTTCTAATAGATTCCGGATCAGAAACATCAAGTCTTGTCACCAATACATTTTGGTAGTTGTTCAACTCATTTTCTTTCTCAGGATTTCGCATTGTAGCGATTACATTCCAGTCTTGTTGAGCGAAAAATAAGGACGTAGCTTTGCCCAGACCGGAGGAAGCTCCGGTAATGAAGATTACTTTTTTCATAGTAAGTTTATTTATGTTTAGTAGATTATTTCAATAAAATGAAATCAGATTGCAGACGGATTCACGCCAAAAAGTTTCTTAAAAGAATACGAAAAATGAGAAATACTCTCGAATCCCAATTCATGATAAACATCAGACGGACGTTTCTTTTTTTCTTTAATTAAATAATGAGCTTCTTCCAGACGTCTTTTCTGTAGCCATCGATTGGGCGAGGTGTGGAAAATTTGCTCAAAATCCCTTTTAAAAGTAGCCAGGCTTCTTCCGGTTAAAAAAGCCAGTTTTTTCAGCTCAACGTTGAACTTGAAGTTCTGCTGCATAAAAACTTCCAAATCAATTTTCCCTGGCTGATTAAAATCGAGCAGTACATTTTTTAAATCCGGATTGACTTGCAAAAGTAACATTAGCGCTTCTTGCTTTTTGAGTGTAATCAATTGTTCCGGAAGAGCTGAATTGAAATAGGGCAAAAGCGTTTGAAAGAAATTCTCCAGCAATACGTCATTTTTCAATTGCAGAACCGCATCTTTTAACGGATAAGGTTTATCGTAAACAACATTATATTGCTGACTGAATTGCATCAAAACATCTCTGTCAAAAATGACGGTAACAGATCTGAAGGGTTCTTTTTTACCCGGAATTTTGGTAAACTTAGAAAGGAAATTTTTTCTGTAAAAAACCAGTTCACCAGTGCCGAATATTCTCGTCTGCCCGGCATCGGTAACTTTTAAATTCCCGGAAATAATGTAACACAATCCATGTTCGAGAATAAAGTGCTCGCCAATAATCTTTTGCGTTTCAAAATCAGAAAACACAATTCCCGGTATTTTCACTGTTTGTAAAAATGTTTCTTTCATCAGTACTAATTGTTTGCAAGACAAAGATCAACATAATTACGGCAAATCGCTTTCCTGAAAAGCTCAAAATTACTTTATTGAAAAGCTCTTTTTTAGCATTCATTATATTGAAAATATAGTATTTACCAATTGTTTACGATTTAAAATAAGCAATACAAGTGAAGCTGCAAAAATAGCGCATGCTATAATAAACAGGAAACTGTCACCATTCATTGCGATTCCCAGTTTTGATAAGTGATAAAAAATAACAACGCCCATAGATCCCATTCCCAGTATACTGCCAAAAGCTGTAGTACGCGGAAATAATACAAGCAAAACGACTATAAATTCTACAAGCCCCATTGCGATACGCCCCCACGGTTCCATTCCCAGCGTTGTAAAGAGATCGACAGCACTCTGACGGCCGGAAAGTTTTACATAAGAATATTGAAGCAAATAATACGAAATAAAGAGGCGCAATGCCCATTGTACAATAAATGATAGTGTTTTCATAAGTAAATTATTTAATGATTAAGCTGCAAAATTGAAGTAAATGCCCGGTGTAAAAAATGGATAATTTTCCCGAAAAGTTGGCTTTTTTGTTTCTTATTCAAACCTATAAGAAGAGTCTTCTTAATTAGAATGAAATAGATGTTTTGAGAATTTTTTTAAGCTGTAGCAAAAGTGGCAATCCTTCGGGAAGATTATCCATTTTTTGAGGTTTGTTATTGCCGCACCTTTGCCCTGTAGATTTAACGGTACCACAGCAGAGAGCAAAATACCAATAATAAGTCTTCACAAAATTTAATCTTAAAACATATATAAAATGAAAACACAAATGATTAACAAAATCGCAAAAACAAAAGCATTACTTGCAGCTGTATTAGTAACTATTTTTTCTGCAGGAACTATAAATGCGCAAGCAGATTATGCTACAGATTCGCATTTAAGCCCTGATGTTCGTAATTTCCTAAAAGCCATTCATGATGGTCCCGGCATCGAAACTTTATCTGCAGCAGATGCCCGAAAAGTATTAGAAGGCGCTCAGGCAAGTGTTACTTATGATTATTCTAAAGTAACAGAATCTCAAAAAACAATTACTGCAGACGGTCTTACAATATCATTAGACATTATGCGACCAAAAGGAGTAAAAGGTGATTTACCCGTATTTATGTTCTTCCACGGCGGTGGATGGATCATAGGAGATTATCCAACACACAAAAGAATGGTTCGTGATTTGGTTTTAGGTTCTGGTGCAGTGGGTGTATTTGTAAATTATACAAGAACTCCCGAAGCACAATATCCGGTAGCCAATAATGAAGCCTATGCTGCCACAAAATGGGTAGCAGAACATGGTCATGAAATTAATGTTAACGGAAAAAAATTAGCCGTAATAGGAAATAGTGCAGGAGGAAACATGGCCGCTGTGGTATCGCTAATGGCTAAAGAAAAAAAAGGTCCTGAAATTAAAACTACTATCTTAATGTGGCCAACAACTGCAATTGATTTTACTACAGAATCTTTTAAAGCTTTTGGTAAAGATCGTTTTTTAACTGTCAAATTTATGGATAAGTTATATGACCTTTATGCACCGGATCATGCAAAACGAAATGATATTCATATCTCCCCTTTATTAGCAACTGCTGAACAATTAAAAGGTTTGCCTCCAACATTAATTTTGGTTGCTGAAAATGATGTATTGCGTGACGAAGGAGAAGCTTACGGACGTAATTTATTAGATGCCGGAGTAAAAGCCACAACAGTTCGTTACAACGGCGTAATTCATGACTTTGGATTATTGAATCCGTTATCAGAATTGCCACAGACAAAAGATTTATTTACTCAAATGTCGGCACAGCTAAAAGAATATCTTAAATAATAAAAAAATAACTGCCATGCATTGAATTGTATGGCAGTTTTCATTTACAAACTTTTAAATCTTATTAAAATGAAAATTACAAGACTTTCCTGGGCTGGCTTAATGATAGAAAGCCCTACAACAACATTATATATTGATCCGTTGCAAAATGTCGTTAATATGGAGCCCTTTTTAGGAACACCAAAATTCCCAATCTTTGCGATTCCAGTATCTAAAACCGAAAAAGCCCATGCGCTGATCACACACATTCATCAGGATCATTTTGATCAGCCTTTTTTAAAAGAACTTTTAGTAAATGATGGAGAACTTTGGGGACCGGAACCTGTTCACACTGAAGCTTTAAAAATCAACCTAAAAGCAAATATTGCCAAACTGCACGAAACTTTTACAATTGGCAATTTTACAATTACAGCCGTTCCCGCTGTAGACTGGATTGGCGATGAGCAAATATCATACGTAATTAGTGATGGAAAACATACCATTTTGCATGGTGGAGATACGAACTGGCATGGATACTGGTGGCAAATTGCTAAAAAATACGGCCCGTTTGATGCTGCTTTTTTACCGGTAAACGGCGTAGTAGGAGCAGTTCCGCAAGTTGTTCCTGCAATCGAAATGTTCGGAACAATGACTCCGGCGCAGGCTGTAAGTGCAACGCGCATTTTAGGTTCAAAACAATTGATCCCGATGCATTATGCCCAGTTTTTTAATCCACCTTTATATACGCAGTTTCCGGATATTGAAAATGCTTTGGATAATGCAGGCAAGGATCAGGAAATTAATATTCGTCGTTTAAAAGATGGAGAAATTTTAGCATTATAATCACCAATATTGCTTTAAAAAAAATAACCACTAACTAAGTGGTTATTTTTTTATTCTTCAATTACCAGACTTTTGCGAAAGCTGGAAGTATTCTGATTGGTAGCATTTTTAAAGAAACGGCTAAAATGCGCCGCATCATCAAACCCCAATTCAAAAGCAATTTCTTTTGCCGATTTATCGCTGTAAAACAACAATCGTTTTGCCTCACTGATAACCCTGTCGTGAATAATAGACATGGGTGAATTATAATTGTATAAACTAAAAATATTGGATAACGTTTTAGGCGATTTATTCATTAAATCAGCATAAAACTGAACTTTATGTTCCTTTCTAAAATTACTTTCAACGTGAAAATTAAACTGTCTGATGAAATCAAATTTTTCATCTGTTAAGGTTTCATCTTTAAAATGCTGCTGTTTTGCCAGTCGGGTTAAGATAATTACAAAACGTTTTAGTAATGCCAGCAGCATATCGGTTTTGATGTAATCATCAGATTCGAATTCTTCTATAAAAAGCTGACTTAGCGTCGAAATTTTAATTTGATCTTCCTCATGAAGTTTAAGGAATAAATTCTTAGAATATCCCAAAAAGATTAATCCTATACAGCTAATTTCAACATGGCTGTCTGCCATGCAGTAAAATTCGCGATTGTAACGCCAGAAATTAATGCTATCTGTATTTTCAAAAGAAAAAGTCTGATGGGCAACTAATGGAATAATACTCCAGGCAGGAAAATCATAAGAAAGACCATCGATTGTTATTTTTTGGCTTTCGCCGATGTTCAACGCAATAGTCAAAAATTGATTTTTCGGATTTTCAAAAGCATCCTTAATCTGCAATTCCCCACTTAGAAAATGGATTTCACCACGGCCATCTTTATCTTTGTGCTGTAAACGCATATTCTTGGCTTTGTTAATTAATGGTGTAAAAATGCAACTTAAAATTTAATTCTGTTTTATTGAAAAGCTCAAAATTACTTTCGTGAAAAGCTCATAACGACAATTGTTTGCATTCTTCTTCTAAAATTCCAAAAATTACAGTAGGAGCGGTCTTCCACTTTTGAATGGTCTGGTCTTTCAGCAAAGGATATTGAGAACTAAAACCTCCAATATCTCCTGAAGCAACACCAATAATTATGGTGTTGATTTGATGATGTCTTAGCACATACGAGCACATTATGCAGGGTTCATGCGTTGTATACATGATGCAATCAGAAAGGTCGGCTGTCTGAAGTAATACTCTGGCACTTCGAACAGCTTCAATTTCCGAATGAAAAGTGATATCCTTAAATGTTTTTCCGCCTTCAATTCCTTCTCCTACGATTTTGCCATTTTTTACCAAAATGGATCCTACGGGACTATCACCCTTTAATCGGGCTATTTTTGCGAGTTCGATGCACTTTTTCATATAGTGCTCATGATTTTGTTTTTCCATCTAAATTATTTCTGTCGGGGCATATCCAAAATGCTTTTTGAATGCAAAAGAAAAATGCGAAAGATTTTCAAAACCGGTTTCAAGATATACATCCTTTGGTTTTTGTCCTTTTTTAGTTAATTGATAATGTGCAAGTTCTAATCTTTTTTGAACAATCCATTTTTGAGGAGTTGCGTTGAAAGTCTTTTTGAAATCCCGTTTAAAGGTCGTAAGACTTCTTCCTGTTAGATGGCCAAACTCTTCGATTGTCCTGTTAAACATATAATTTTTCTCCATAAAACCGGCAATATCAATTTTATCGGTTTGTGAAAAATTAGCAAGAAGACTATCTATGTTTTGATCAATTGTTCGAAGAATCGTTATGGCTTCTTCAATCTTAACCGAAATGATTTTTTCAGGCAATTCGCTTTCCAAATCAAAATAGGGAATTAAAGAAGCAAAAAAACTTTCTAATAATGGATGTTTGTCAAGCGTTTTGATAGTATAGGACTGATTTCCAGTAATCTGAATTGGATTTTTGAGATAAAATTCCCGTAATCTTTTAGGAGTTAAAAAAATAACCAATGCTCTGTAAGGCAAGCCGTCTTTTGGATTTTTAGAGAGTCTGGATAATTGATTGTTAGGAAATATAAGGCTGTCTCCAGGACCAAAAGTATACGTTTTGTCTCCTTGTAACACTTTCATTTCTCCCGAGATTACTCTGGCAAACGAATGATTTTCTAAGATAGTTTCGTCTTCGAAGTATGTTTCTTCAATGCATGATAAAAGAATTTCTGCATATTTACTTTTTTCCTGTCCCGCCATAGTAGTATTAAAAAATAAATATACGAATTATAAAGAGGTGCCGGCGTATTTTTTTGAATCAGGAAGCATACGCTTTTAAGATCAAAAATTAGCTTTTGTGTACAAGTTCAATTTCATAGCCGTCAGGATCTAATATCCATGCTGCGTAATATCCGGGATAGTATTCAGGGAAAATTCGGGGCTCTTCCTTGTTCGTAGCGCCGGCGGCAATAGCTGCCTTGTGGAATGCTTGTACTTGTTCGTGGTCTTTGGCGACAAATCCTATATGCACGCCATTAGAATTTACCTCTCCTTCTTTTAGCCAAAAATAAATGGCATCATCATCTCCAAATCCCTTTAAATCATGGTGGTCACCAGGGCCTTTAAAATCCATAGTCATTCGAATATTCAGCGGCTTTAATGCCTCATTGTAAAATGCTACGGAGCGTTCGAAATTATTTACGGTAATAATAATATGGTCAATCATAAGTTTGTTTGATTTAATGTTCAAAACAAAATTAGATTGTTTTTAAGCGTCGCACTTTGTTATAAAGACCGATTTTGCTTTGTTTTAAAGACCGTTTGCTTTAGTTTTTTTTATGTCAAAAGAGGTATTCCTTCAATTAAATTAATTATTATATTTGTTTCAGATTTAATTTTACTAATGAAGAATTTTTACCTTTTAGCATTTCTATTATTTAGCATTTTTTTGATGCCGGATAATGCTTTTGCCTGCGGAAGTAAATCTAAAAGAGATCATTCTGCGACAGAAATGTCATCAGCAAAAAGTAAAAAAGACTGTTGTGATGATGCTGGTCATAAAGATAAAAAACACCATTGCTGTAATCATAATTGTAAAAATTCTAAATGCATTTGCACGTCATCTTCCAGTATATTTTTAGTATGTAACGAAACTGGGTTACAAGCTATAAATGATGATTTTTATGATGAAAGTCAAAAATTCAACTATCCAGAGACTTCTATTTCTTCAGGATTCTCTTCTCTTTATTTGAAACCAAAAATAGGTTAAATTCAAAATTGACAGCCATAAATGCGTCAAATCAGCAGCAAATAACCTGCTGTACAATCTATTCAATTAAAACATATTGCCGAAAAAAACTTTAGAATTACAATACACTGTAGTAATCTTAATCTGAATTACTAAGATAGCATGGTATGGAAAAATGTCGGGCAATAATTAAATTTTAAATAAAGTTAAAAAATGAAATTAACAACAATATTATGCTCCATAATACTAATGGTAAGCATTCCGAAATCTCAGGCAAAAGTAAAATTCCGTGTGAATTATCAAAATAGCACAACAGAAATACTAGACACGATAAGAGATGAATTTAATTTAAAAAAGAAAAACACTGCAAATCTTATCAAAGGTAAAAGTGCGGATGTAATACTTAAATTTTACGAATATTATTTGCAGGAAAAAGACATACGCAGAGCTGATTCATTACTATCAAATATTTTAAAATCAACTAATGATGCTGTTGCTTACAAGTATAAAATCAGTTTGGTTTCTTATAATTATACTTTAGATGCCAAGTCGCAAATTCTTTTCGTTTCAGATCGTGATCGTGTTAAAGAATATCGTGATTATTTTTTAAAATTGGGTGTTAAATCATTAAAAGCAAATAAAGACTTTCGTGCGCATTATCTCGATTTGGTTGCTTTGGATTCTGCTTATTATAAAATTGCCCCGGACAGCGTAGTAAAGAAACAAATGGGACGTCATTACAATAGCCTCGCCTGGTATAGCATTGTAACACAACAACTAAATGATGTTGAGTATTATTTAAATCAAAGTATCAAGTATGATCCCGAATCGAAATATCCGGTTTCGAACAGGCCGCTTGTGCTTTTATTAAAAGGGAATTATAAGGAAGCAGAAGCTCTTTATATAAAATTAAAAGATGAGCCATTTGAGGAACCTAACTCTACTTTTAGAGATGAGTTTCTGGAAGATTTAAACCTAGTAGAAGCAGAGGGTATCAAGATCAATAATGCAAAAAAGATCAGAAGGATACTAAATTCAAAAAAATAAACAACTGATAGTATTGTAGATTCTATAAAAGATAAAGGCGTTAATTCTTAATTGAATTAACGCCTTTCTAATGTTTTTAAAAACCTGTTTAGAGTTTTTTTAATCTATTTATTGACTGGAATAATGTCAATGATCACTGTACGGTTGTAAAAACGTTCTTCAGGAAGTTTATTTTCAAAAGCAGACATATTTTCGTCTTCTCCAAAACCATGTACTTCGAATTTCACATCTTTTCTGCCAGAATCTGACAATGCTTTCTCTATAATACTTTTTACTTCATTGGCTCTGTCTAAAGATAAATTCAGATTATGAGACTCTTCACCAATGATGTCAGTGTGACCGTGAACGATTACAACAGCGTTTTGAGGTATTTTAGGTGTAACAACTTCAGTCAAATATTTCTTATACATTGCAATTGTTTTTGATTTATTAAATTCAAAAAGAATGCTGAATCTAAGACCTTCATCTGTTTTTGATGGTGTCCACAATACCATGTGAGTAGTAGTAGTTTTTTCTTCAATACTGCCATTTTTGGTTTTCCCAATCATTTTTACTTTATAATCACCTTCAGAACGGGTTCCCATAATGCTTTTACCCGGAATACTTACTTTTTCCTGAGTATAAGGACCAAAAGTTTTTATTTTTCCATCTGGATCTGTAGTTTCTAAAGACCATGACGAATAGGCTTTTCCGGCACCGGCAGCATCAATAGTAATATAACTGTCAATCGGCGCTTCCTGCACTGTAACTAGTTCTAATGGTTTTAACGGAGCATCCGGACCCACTTGAAATTCCATCAATAAATCTGGAGAATTACTTTCGATGGAAACCCTGCGGTCTCCTTCGCGAAGCAGAACCAATTCTTTTGTTGCTCCAGGCTGTTCAGATGGAATAGAAGGTTTTAATTGTCCTTTGGTCGTTATTCTTGATGCTTTTATTCCAAATACAGAAACCAAATATGTTTTGATAGATTCTGCCATTGCAGTACCATCTTCAGTTCCTTTTTCTGAAGAACCAACAAGCGTAACATTTGACGCAGGATTTTTCAGCATTCGGCTTCCAAGAATATTAATAACGTTATAATAAACGGTCATTTGTCGTGCAGAACGACCAGATGGATTTACACTGGCTGTCATTCCAATTTGATCTTCATTAAAATCTTTTACCTCTTCTTTTTTCAATAATTTGTAGCGGCTTGGGATTTCATTCGATTCAAGATCATAAAAAACATAATTACGTAAAGGAAATACCTCACGTACATTACGTTCGCCTGGAATATTTTTAGGTGCATTTACAGAAAACTGTACTTTTGATTCCGGAGATTTAGGAGTTTCTATTGCACTTCCTTGCCCAAATTTAAGTGCCATACCGACTCTAAGAGCCGTTATGCTCCAGGTTTCTGTAGTGCGGGGATGTTGTCCAAAATAAGGTTGAAAATTCACAAAAGGAGATAAAATGAATTGCGTTTTATGATTTTGTGAGGATAACGGAATATCGTAACCGGCTCCAATTTGCATGGAAATAAGGGTTTTGCTTACGTCATCAAAATCTCCTTTTATGGCAGGGGATGGCTCCTGATCAGGAAAAGCAGGATTAGTTCCTATTGAATATTTAAATGATTTATCAATATTAAAAGCCAAACGCGGCCCTCCGTATAAATAAAAATTCGATTTAAAAGGCGCAAAACGAATACTTGGTTCTATGGTAATATAACTTAGGTCTGTAGATAAATCTGCGGGGCAGTTACAAGCAGTATTTTTTTGATCAAAAGAACCTTTTCTACTATCATAACCAGCCTGGAACATGAAGCCCAATCTCGTATCCGGTTTGTGAAATTCAACAAGTGGTGCTAAGTAAAGCCCAGCGCCTTCGCCATTATGAAAAGTAACCGGAGGCGTCAAACCCGAATTAAGCTTGTTTGTTGAACCACGGTAAAAGCTATAGTTGGTGGCACCTGCAACACCAAAAAACCAGGAAGGTTTTGTATAATAAACTTCTTGTGCCTGAAGCGTGGTTTGAGTGCCAATAAATAACAAAGTCAGTAATAAAAATTTGTTTAAGAGCGTTTTATCTGAAAGTCGTGTTATATATAATCTTGTTTTAAAACTAATTTTAGTTTTCATTTAAGTTGATTTAGATGTTTTTATGGAGAAAAAATCCCGTTCGAAAACGGGATATAGTTTTTAGTGTTGTTTTATTTAAGGAACATTTATGGTTGTGTTTACCATTGTCACAGAGGCAACTAAAGATATTGCTCGTCCGTTGAGTACGGTTTGATTTGCATTGCCTGCAGTAGAAAACGTAACCCCGGAATTGGCGATAATAGTTCCTACCATCGTTCCGCCGCCGGCACTGTTAATAGTAGCAGCACTTCCTACATACCAAAAAACATTTTTAGGTAAGGCGCCGTTGATCATTATAACACTTTTGGCACCTGTAGGTCCCGCAATTCCAACTGTAAGTCCTGAAGCAGTCTGAAAAATCCAGGTCGCATTTGGGTCACCTTGTGCGTCAAGCGTCAGGTTACCATTGCTGATTTTAAAAGTACCACTTGCCGATTTATAGACTCCAGGAGCTAATGTCAATCCGCCTAATTCTCCCGCATTCGGATCTGAACCACCCGGTTTTGCTGCAGGCGAAATACTTAAATAGGCTGCATTTGCATCCAATAATGCTTTTTGCGCGATAGCTAATGATGTTGCATTTCCCGGAGCCGGAGGTCCGGTAAAGATATCACCCGTAACATTTCCAACATTTAAAGGAGTTTCGGTATAAACATTAAGAGCATCATGGAATCCTGTGATCAGGGTAGAAGCAGCAGTTGTTCCAATACTTCCGTTATTTATTACTGTATTTAACCCTTGGTTGGTGACACCGGCGTTTCCACCAAAAGATCCAAACATCGCGGCAGTACCAAGATTTATGTTTATTGGTGCAGGCGGAACTACCATAGTGGTAAATTTCCAAACATAATCAGCAGCCAAAGGTGTTCCGGCAGCATTTTTTGCTCCGGTTGTAATTGTTGCGGTATAAATTGTTCCTATTACCAGTAAACTTGTCGGATTAAAGGAAGCCGTAGTACCTGAATATGAAACTGTACCCGGAATTGTTGTTGTGCCTTGTTTAAGCGTAAATGTGGACGTACTTATTGAAGTAGCATCCATAATAGTACTAAAATCAGCAGTTATAGTTTGATTTAAAGCGACATCAATAGCATTATTCATAGGATCTGTTGCCGTTACTGCAGGTATTACATCTGTTGTAAAACTCCAGGTATAATCTTCAGTCATTGGAGTATCCAGTGTGTTTTTTGCACCAGTAGTTATCGTAACTGTATAGATTTTATTTGTTAATAAAGGACTGGCAGGTATAAAAGAGACCGTTGATCCAGTATATGAAATCGATCCTGCTACAGCAGTAACCCCTTGATTTACTTTAAAAGTAGTACTGTTTAATGTGGCTGGATTCATAGCCATGTTGAATGTTGCCGAAATTGTTTTATTGAACGGAACAGCAATAGCATCATTAACAGGATCTGCAGCAATAACGACAGGTCTTAAAAGTGTACCTGTTGAAAATACCCATACATATTCAAGCTGTAAAAAATTACCCATTACGTCTTTGGCTTTTGTAGTAATCCTGGCCGTGTAGGTTGTATTTTCTGCAAGCAAAGCTGCTGGCTTGAATGATGCTGTTTTTCCAGAGTAACTAATTGTTCCTGCAATTGGTGTAGTTCCAGCTACAGTAAACGAAGTCGAAGTAATAGATGCCGGATCCATGTCTTCGTTGAATGTTGCAGTAATTATTTGCCCTAATGGAACATTTAATGCATTACTTAGAGGATCCGTCGACTCGACTATAGGACATACTCCATCAACCTCTTTGAAGTCATCGTTTTCGCATCCGGTAATTAATGCAACGCATAATATTGCAAAAGTTAAGAGTAAAATTTTAATTTTCATTTTATTTTGTTTAAGATTTTTAGATCATTTGATGCGGTAAAGGTGACGCTGAATGACACTTAAACATTATACAATTCTGACTAAGAGTTGTAAGATTAACATTGTTAGTTTTTTTTAAAGAAGAATTGAGAGAGTGTAGCCTATATTTTTGATCCAGCTTCAGATTCTAAACTTCGAATTAGAATTTGAGCATAAAAAAAGCCCTAATTTTCATTGGGACTTTGGTGAAAAGAGCAGTATCGAACCGTAAGGCAGGATCCAGTATATCTGCATTTTTATTTGTTTTTTAATAAAGCCTAGTTTAGGTTTTTACTTTTCATTCGTAAGCAAACTTCAGTTCCTAAATAAAGTGGATTTCCGTGTTTTTCAGACCAAAAACCTTCAAGAACATCTGGAGTAATGCATTTATAAACAGCAACGCCTTTATAGGTTTTATTTTGATCTCCTTTATAACTAAAATTAATAACGAGAATATTGTCTTTAAAGAAACCATGACCTTTTTGCTGTTGCGTATCGTTAATAAGCCATTGCGCAATAATTCGGTTATTTTCATCGAGAGATAAATTCAAAACACCTTTGTAAGTTACCTGGTTACTCTCGTCCTGATTGCTTCCGGAAATGGAATAATTACCAATTAAATCTTGTACAATCATTTATTTTTAAATGCGAAAGTTAACAGTTCAGTTTTTACCGGATATTTATTAATCTGTATTATCATTTTTTTTGAATAACACAATCCACGGTGGTTGAAGCAAATGTATTAAATATATTCAATAGAAAAAAGAAACCTATTTTTCTAGGTGAGAAGCTGGTAAATGATGCGTAGCAAATTTGAAAGTGATCTGAAACTATGAGGATAGAAAGTAACAATGATTTAAGCAGAAGAAGGTTTCTTAGAATTCTTTATTGGTTCAGAACTGCCAAAAAAACAAATGAATTGAAATATAAATTAAATCGGGCAGGAGTAATCCTGTTCCGATTTTTATATTAGAGATCGAGTAGACAGAATTTTGAGAGAATTCTAAATAAAAAAAAGGAAACAGCGATTAAACACGGTTTCCTTTTATATTAGTTTTATGCGAAATAATCCAGATCTATTTACCGCTTGAAGCTGTAATTTTTCCTAATTGAAGTCTGTAATCCGGTCTTTTTGCATTGTATACGTCAACAAAAGTTTCTTTGTTATCAGTATGAGAATAAACATTAAAAAAGATGGTGTTACCGTACCAGCTTTCTAAATCGCTATTGTCAGTTCTGTTTTCTGCATAAATATTGCCGCTGCATAGATTAAAGAACATCTCTTCAATTCTGATTTTCTTTAGATTAGCATCATTGATTTCAGTTTTGCCATCTATAAGAACAGCAGGATTAAAACCTGAAACTACACTTCTTTTTAATTCCAAAGAAGCAGTTTCACCAACATAAACAGCTTCTTTAACCAAACCTGCCTGAATGTCTGCTGTAATATTTTCACTGTCGTTTAGCATTGTCAAGTTTGAAGCACTAACGAATGTGGTTTTTTTAGTAAAGTCAGTTTCGTTTTTCTTTTCGTAGGTTTTTACCTCCAGACATCTTGATCCATCTTTATTGCTTGATAGATAAGATGATCTAACCGCTAATGAATTAAATAATTTGCATTGAACTCCTTGCGTAAATTTAAAATCATCATTAATAGATTTGTAAGATACTAATTGAGAAGTATTTACATCACCTCCATAAAAAGCAAATGAATCGCCGCCTGAGTAACTTACCATGATGTTTTCTAAAATGGTTTTATTGCCAACTCCTGCAATAGTCAATCCATTAAAAGCATCCATTCCTTTAACTTTTTTACCGGCAAATTCAATTCGCACATATTTTAATGTGCCTGAATTTGAAGCTTGGTTGTTTCCTCCATACAGAGTAAGTGCCGGATCAAGATCCATGCTATAAGAACCAGCATTGCCAAGTTTATTTATTGGAGCATCACCAAGAATTACAACGCCTCCCCAATCACCTGCTTTTTTCATGCTTTGGTTTGAGGTGAAGATAATAGGGTCTGTTTCCTGTCCTACTGCCATAATTTGGGCTCCTTTTGTAATTATAAGAGTTCCTTTTGAAGCAGCATCTCCAATAATTACCGTACCAGGCTCAATAGTAAGCACAGCATTATTAGTTACGTATACATTTCCCTGAAGTATGTATACATTTCTTTTTAGCAATGTTGTATTTACAGTAATGTTTCCGGCTAAAATTTGATTTGCATCTTTGGAATCGGCCTTTTGGGGCTTGAATTCTGTCCAGTTATCCAGCCAGTTGCTGTATCCTATAATTCCTTTTTCCTGTTGTGCATTTGCGCCGACAGCTGTCAGCAGCAAGCAAATGAGTAGAGTAATTTTTTTCATAGTTTGGGGCTATTAGGTATTATATGGTCTCTGGGTATCCAGAAAACAACGTGTCTAAATAACAACATTTTTTTTAAATTTCCAATTAAACTGAAGTTTTTTTTCAGTTTAACAAAGGATAAAGCAAATTGCTTTGCTGTCTATTACAAATATAGAAAGACAAATTCGGACTTTGAGGAGGATTTACTGATACTTAACATCAAAGAGAGAAAGCTTAACATTGCGGCTAATTTTACTTTCAACACCAGTAAAATAGTAAACTTCGGAAGGCACGAGATACATATATTCATAAATGTAACTTTAAGTTTTTACACTGTAACTGTCTGTGCCTATGTGTACCACGATTTGAAAAAAAATTAAGCAAAACATCACATAAAATCTAATAGAAAAGTGGATAAAACTTTAGATCAAAATAGTGAACTTATTTACAGTGCTTAAAAAATATTTAAAAATTGAACTACAACAATTACCAGTTGAACTACTTTTTATGAAATGGTAATAAGGAATATTAAGATAAAGACAAACGTTTCGCCTTTGGAGTTCAGAAATTCATTCAACTAGCAGATTTTATAATGTCCTTTTGACTTATTGGAGTTATTTTGGATCTCTTTTAATAACAAATAAAAAACACTTTTAAAAATCCTTTGAATTGTGTTTATGGATTCTGAATTTCTTTAAATGGGATAGCCAATTTCCCAAATATGCCCAAAAGGATCTTTTAGCTTTCCGATTCTCCAGTCTTCTTCAGTTGTCATTGGGCAAATTTCTGCTGCGCCATATTTTAATGCATTTTCAAATATGATATCTGCATTTTTAGTTTCTAAAATTATTCTAATGGATGTGCTGAGTGGCTGACCGGCAGTTTGAGTTCCATCACAAGATTCTTCGTCGCTTAGATAAAATTCAGCATCATCAATTGTGATTACTGATGATAATTTATTGTTTTCAAGCGAATATCTTTTTGATTCAGCAGCACCAAAAGCATTGATGTAAAAATCAACTGCTTCTATTGCATTGTTTACCGTAAGAAAAGGTTTAATAGTAGTTTTCATTCTTAACATATTAATTGAATAAAACGAAAATGAAACAAATTCAAAATTATTTAAAGAGTATAAAGATAAAAAATAGTACTTTATCCAGCTATAATGCAGATAAAAATTAAAACCAGATTATCACCAATCATTCTAAAGATTTAATAAATAAAAAACGAGTTAAAATAGTATTTATAAATATTCTAACTCGTTTTTTTATAGATGTTTGTATTGTTTGTTTTGCTATTTCCCAATACAGAAATTAGCAAAAATATTCCCAAGCAATTCATCATTAGAAACCTGACCCGTAATAAGTCCGAATTGATATAAAGCTTCCCGAATGTCGAGTGCAATTAAGTCGCTTGAAAGATTAGTTTCAAGTCCAAATTTTACTTTTGTAATTTCATCCAAAGCTTTAAGTAAAGAATCATAATGTCTTGTGTTTGTTACAATAGTTTCATTATTTCGAAGCGCTCCGGTATTTACAAATGAAAGCAATTCGTTCTTTAATTCGTCCACACCAACTTTCTCTTTAGCACTTAGAAAAATTTGTTTCAGGTTTAAAGTTTCAAGTTCCTTGTGTATACTTTGAAGTTGTTCCTGACTAAGCTGGTCAACTTTGTTGCAAACAATTAAAATTTCTTTTAAAGGATATTTGTTTTTTATTTTTTCAATTTCAACTATAAATGAAGCACTTGAAACCTTAAACTTTAAACTATCCATTAAGTAAATGACAAGCTGTGCCTGATCTATTTTTTCAAAAGTTTTTTTGATTCCGATGCTTTCCACAACATCTTTCGTTTCGCGAATTCCGGCAGTATCGATAAATCTAAAAGCAATTCCGCCAATAACCAATTCATCTTCAATGGTATCGCGGGTTGTTCCCGCAATATCAGATACGATGGCGCGTTCTTCGTTTAATAAAGCATTCAACAAAGTCGATTTTCCAACATTTGGTTCACCAACAATCGCAACCGGAATTCCGTTTTTAATCACGTTACCAACAGCAAACGAATCTATTAAACGTTTTAAAACAAATTCAATTCGGTTTAATAATTCATGAAACTGAGTTCTGTCTGCAAATTCTACATCTTCTTCTGCAAAGTCTAATTCTAGTTCAATTAAAGAAGCAAAATTCAAAAGTTCTTCACGCAATTTGGCAATTTCATTGCTAAAACCACCGCGCATTTGCTGCATCGCAATTTGGTGTGAAGCTTCATTATCTGATGAAATTAAATCTGCAACAGCTTCTGCCTGAGATAAATCTAGTTTCCCATTTAAGAAAGCCCTTAAAGTAAATTCACCGGGATCAGCCATTCGACAGCCTTTTCTCAGCAATAACTGAATAATTTGCTGCTGAATATAAGTAGATCCGTGGCACGAAATTTCGATCGTATCTTCGCCGGTATAAGAGTTTGGTCCTTTAAAAACAGAAACCAAAACTTCATCAAGCGTTTTTGTATCATCAACAATATGACCCAAATGCAAAGTATGTGTTTTTTGCCTGGTCAGATCTTTATTTTTAATGGATTTAAAAACCGAATTTCCAATCGTGATTGCTTCAGCTCCTGAAATTCGGATTATAGCAATAGCTCCAGCTCCGGATGGCGTTGCCAATGCAACTATAGAATCTTGATTTATCATGTTGCAAAGGTATAAAAAAAGGCACAAATTTCCGAAGCACAATTGAGCGTGCAAAAAGGATTTTGAACCGTAAATAAAGCTTTATTTTAAGAAATTATTAACTGTTAAATAACTGATAATTATCAGAGTATTTTGTTTTTAGAATGACTAAATTTGAGTAGTTAACCACAAAAAACTGAACTAAAATGAAAAAAATATTATTCCCAACCGATTTTTCTGATGCCGCTACAAATGCCTTTGTACACGCATTAGAATTTGCAAAAATTGTAAATGCCGAACTGATTCTCTTGCATACTTTTGAGATTCCGGTTTACGACAGTCAATTTTTCCCTGAAAACTACGCATCGATTTACAGCTCTATAGAATTAGCAAAATTTGAAATGTTTAAAGATGAGATTCCAAAATTACGAGCCATTGCAGCTGAGCGAAATTTAAGTGATATTGTCATAAAACACCGTTTGATGGATGGAGATTTGCTATACAATCTCAAAAATGCTGTCGAAGAAGACAGTATTGATTTTGTTGTTATGGGCACAACAGGCGTTTCTGACTGGACAAAATTTTTCCTGGGATCTAATACAAGTTCCATAATTTCAGGAGTTGAAGTTCCGGTTTTATGTGTTCCTGCTGATGCCAGTTTTAAGAAAATCAAAACAATTGGTTTTACGACACGTTACCGTGAAAAAGACAAAAAAGAACTAAAAAAAGTCCTTAAAATAGCCGGAAAAACTAATGCTAAAGTAAAAAGTTTGTACGTTAAAACTCCAGATTCAGATGTTTCTGATGTAACGATAAAAGAGTGGGAAAGAGAATTTGCTGGCGAAAACATTGAATTTCTTGTTTTGCCAAGTGATGATGTCAAAGAAACTATTGTTGATTTTATACTATATAAAGGCATCGATGTACTCACAACCATAACGCACAAAAGATCCTTTTTTGAAAGTATTTTTGAATCCAGTTTATCAAAAAAAATAACCAAAGAAGTTTCTGTGCCGGTTTTGGTAATGCATGAAAACTAAATTCAGTCTTTTTTTACTGTTGATTTCATGATGTAAAACTTATATTTGTACTTCATCAAATCAACAAAATGGATTCCTATCAAAATAAAATTACACATTATTCTGAACTTTATAATAAAATCAATAAAAGGTACAATAGCATAAGTATTCTGCGTCTTTTAACTGTTTTTCTTTGTTTATTTTTGTTGTTTTATTACATCAAAACAAATGAAATTCTTTACGTAGTTTTTGCTCTTCTGTCTTTTGTTGGTTTTATTTTTTTAATGAGAATTCATTCCCGTTTATCATTTCAAAAACAGCTTACAACGGCACTTTTACAGATCAATCAAAATGAAATTTCTTTCTTAAAAAGAGAAACACTTCCTTTTGAAAACGGAATTGAATTCAACGATTTTCATCATCCTTATGCTTACGATTTAGATATTTTTGGAGAACATTCCTTATTCCAGAATTTAAACAGAACGGCGACATTCGTCGGAAAAAAAACACTGGCAAATCAATTATTGCAACAGTTTTCTAATGAAACTATTTTACAAAATCAGGAAGCAATTAATGAATTAAAAACAAAAATAGACTGGCGTCAGGATTTTTTGGCGTTAGCAAAAATAAGTAACGACTCTAAAGATTCCTATAATTCTATAATTTATTGGAATTCATTTAAAAATAATGCCTTACCTAAAGTATTAATTGCGCTTTCAATTATACTTCCCACTTTGTTTTTTGGAGTCTTGACGGCGTATTTTATTACTTCAAAAACAATTTTATTATCGTATCTGACTTATATTTTTATTGCCAATATGATTGTTTTGGGAAGATCATTAAAACGAATTCAGTCAGAAATTGCCAAAGCAGATAACGTTGATAAAATCATCAGACAATATAGTTTATTAGTTGAGAAAATTGAAAAAGAAACTTTTCAGTCTAAGAAATTAAACGATTTGCAGCAAAAGCTTATTTTTAAAAATGCAAAAGCGAGCACGCATTTAAAGCAATTATCTGAACTGTTTTCAAGAATGGATACCATTAGCAATTTTGTAACCGCAATTGTTTTTAACGGAACGTTTTTGTTTAATCTGCACGTTTTAAAAGCACTTTTAAAATGGAAAGAAAACTATTCTGAAGAACTTGAAAAATGGATTGCGATTATTGGAGAATTTGAAGCTCTTAATAGTTTGGCAAATTTAGCCTATAATAATCCTGATTTTGTTTTTCCGGAAATCAATTCAGCATATAAAATTGGATTTAAAGATTTGAGCCATCCATTACTAAATCCAGAAACAAGAGTAGGGAACGACACGCATTTTTACCCGGAATCATTTATAATTTTGACCGGTTCGAATATGTCAGGAAAAAGTACTTTTTTAAGGAGTTTAGGAGTTAATATGGTTTTAGGCGGAATTGGTTCAGTGGTTTGTGCTTCAAAGGCTACGATTCATCCACTTCCAGTTTTAGTTTCAATGCGATTATCCGATTCTTTAGCTGATAGCGAATCTTACTTTTTTGCTGAAATCAAACGCTTAAAGCAAATTATGGATGCTCTTGAAGAAAAACCCGCTTTTGTTTTATTAGACGAAATTTTAAGAGGAACCAACTCTGACGACAAACGAAACGGAACTATTGAGGTAGTTAAAAAGATCATTGCCAAAAACGCTATTGGGGCAATTGCCACTCACGATATCGAAGTTTGCTTAACAACAAACGAATATCCTGAAACTTTAACCAATCAATGTTTTGAAGTCGAAATTCAAAACAACGAACTTCATTTTGATTATAAACTCCGTAACGGAATCTGTAAAAATAAAAGCGCTACGTTTTTGATGAAGAAAATGGGAGTGATATAGATTTTAGAGTTTAGATTTTAGATTTTAGATTTTCTCCAGATTGTAACTCTGAGCGAAGTCGAAGAGCGCACAGTTTTTCCGTTTGGTTTGTCATCCCGAGGAAGAAAAGAATTGTAGATCTCGTTTGTGTCATTTCGACGAAGGAGAAATCACATAAAGTGGAGACACACAGTACGTTACTCTCCGGATGTGATTTCTCCTTCGTCGAAATGACAAAAATGCCTACAAATCTAAAATCTATCCCGAGGTTTCGGGACTAAAATCTAAAATCACTACTTCTGTACTTCACGAATTGTATTCACAAAAGCCTCAACCGGCTGCGCTCCAGAGACCGCATATTTCCTGTCAAAAACAAAAAACGGAACTCCTTGTACGCCAATTTGCTGTGCTTCGGTAATATCGTTCTGAACGTGTTCTAAAAATAAGTTTTCATCTTTTAGAACTTCTAGAACCAAAGTCTGATCTAAACCCGCTTTTACAGCCAATTCTATCAAGGTTGGGCCATCATTCAAATCTCTTCCTTCTGTAAAATAGGCTTTAAAGAAAATCTCCTCCATTTCGTCGCTTACTTTTTTGGCTTTAGCCAATTGTATGATCCGATGAGCCGTCAGCGAATTTGAAATAACAGCTTTATCAAAGTGATAGTCCAAACCAACGCTTTTTGCGCGTTCTACGACGCCTTTGTGCATTTCTATTGATTGCTCAACTGAAATACCTTTTCTTTCGGCTAAAAACGTATAAACATCTTTTCCGGATTGTGGCGTAATAGTAGGATCAAGCTGAAAACTTTTCCACTCAATTTCAAATTCACCATTTGGAAACTCAGCTAAAGCGGTTTCCAGTTGTCTTTTTCCGATATAACAAAACGGACACATGATGTCCGACCAAATTTCTATTTTCATAAGAACAAAAATACGAAATTATTTGTTTCAGGTTTAAAGTTTCAGGTTTCAGGTTTTTTCTCTGACAAACCCGACAGGTTTTTAAAACCTGTCGGGTTTAATTGAAGTAAAGTGATTCAAAAAAGGCTTCGACTCCGCTCAGCCAGACAAATATTGACATCATATGTCACCCTGAGCGAAGTCGAAGGGCTCTACAAACCTAAAAACGTTCTTAAAATAAAAAACCGCAACTCTTTATCAGAATTGCGGTTTCTAGGTATAAAAAATGGTTGGTTAATAGCGATGTTTTTTTTTACAATGATATGTCTTTAATTTGAAACTAAAAAAAATCCCTGTAACAAAAAGGAGTTTTGATGTTAACTATTTAACATTACAGGCATTACCAACATAGTAACAGTTTCTCCTTCTTCTAAACCATCAACTGGCGTAAGAATTCCGGCTCTGTTAGGCAATGACATTTCCAGCATAATCATATCTGATTGTAAGTTGGTCAACATTTCTGTTAAAAAACGAGAGTTGAAACCAATTTGAAGATCGTCTCCCTGATAATCACAAGTCAGTCTTTCTTCTGCTTTGTTTGAGTAATCTATATCTTCGGCTGAAACATTTAGTTCAGCTCCGGCGATTTTCAAACGGATTTGATGTGTAGTTTTGTTTGAGAAAATCGCAACACGACGAACAGAACTTAAAAATAAAGAACGGTCAATCATTAATTTGTTTGGATTTTCTTTTGGAATTACCGCTTCATAATTAGGGTATTTTCCGTCGATCAAACGACACATTAAGATATAATTGTCAAATGAGAAAGTCGCATTTGAATCGTTGTATTCAATTTTTACTTCAGCATCTGAAGATCCTAAAATACTTTTTAAAATATTCAAAGGTTTTTTTGGCATAATAAAATCTGCCACCTGTGATGCTTTTACATCTGTACGGGCATATTTTACCAATTTATGAGCATCTGTTGCTACAAAAGTTAGTCCTTCTGGTGAGAACTGGAAGAAAACTCCTGACATTACCGGACGTAAATCGTCGTTTCCGGCAGCAAAAATAGTTTTGCTTACTGCAGTTGCCAAAACATCAGCAGGAACCAATGTTACAGATGGATCTTCAAGATGAACCGCTTTTGGAAATTCTTCTCCGGCTGCGTATGCTAATGCATATTTTCCTGAATTAGAGCTAATTTCAACCGTATTGTTGTCTTCAACTGTAAAAGTTAAAGGCTGTTCCGGAAACGTTTTTAAAATTTCAAGTAGAAGTTTTGCAGGTACAGCAACGCTTCCTTTGCTTTTAGAATCGATTGATAATGTAGCAGACATTGTTGTTTCAAGATCCGAAGCTGAAACGGTCAACGCATCATTGTCCAGTTCAAATAAAAAGTTATCTAAAATAGGCAACGTATTGTTACTGTTGATTACACTACCTAAAACTTGTAATTGTTTTAATAAGTACGAACTCGATACTATAAATTTCATGTCTTTTGTTTTATTTTTTGCTCTTTTCTTTAGTTTTTCTCTAACTAAGATAGGTTTTACAAATATATCGTAAACAATCTTAGTTTCGCAATTTTTTTATCAACATCTATTTGCTGTATTTTCTTTTTCGAATATAAGTAAATACAAGTCCGAAAACCAATAAAATTGCAATTGGAAGTCCGATAGTTATGAATTGCGTCATGCTGTAATTTTCGTAAACCTTTTCTTTATCTAACAATGGCAGCTCAACATCTTTGCTTCTAATGTTAATAAGTCCGGTATCATCCAGCAGATAATTGATGCAATTCATTATAAAATCTTTGTTATCATACAAGTTTCCTGTACGTTGGTCGTAACCCAATTCTACCGGCATCATATTTTTATCCAGTTGGTTTCTGGCTAAATCTCCATCCGAGATTACAATCATTTTGTTTGGTTTTCCTTTTGCAACAAAACCATTTTCTTTGAAAGGCAATACACGGTTTTCAAAAGCCGAATGAAACGAACCTTCCAATAAAACCGAAAGCGGTAAATTTCCTTTGTTTACATAATCCTGAGGAGACGTTTTCTCTGTAACGCTATTTAAATTAATTTCTGACGGACTTCCAATAGTTCTCGAATATTGAGACGATTGCAATAAAACCGTTTTTCTAATTCCGTTTTTCAAAGTATCAATCGGGCTTGCAAAATCAAATCTGATGCCGCCTAGGTTTTTCACGATCGGGTGTTTGCTGGTTGGGTAAACTTCAGGGGCAAACTTCCATTTAAATTCCTGATATTGAGTTGCACTTCCTTGTTCTCCAGTTGCCAGTTTAATAGGACTTCCGTATTCGTCTTTTACTAAATCAGGATTAATTCTGAATCCGTATTTAAAGAACATATCGTTCAGATTCAAATCTCTTGGATACGCCAAAGTCGCTCCGGATTGATTGTACAAGCTGTCCATATCTGCTGCAACCTGATCGATTAACCATAGTGTTTTTCCGCCATTCATGATAAATTGATCCAAAACCTGTTTTTCTTCATCAGAGAAAGTTTCCGTTGGTTTTGAGATAATCGCTAAGTCATATTTCTTTAAAGCGTCTAAACTTCCTGTTGGATTTTTGGCTACAGAATCTAATGTAAAAGGTCCGATGTAATAGCTTTCGCGAATTTGCATCAACATTTTGGCAATATGAATTTCATTTATTTCGCCATTTCCTTTTATAATTGCTACTTTCTTTTGCTTGGCTTTCGTAATTTTATTGATCGCATCTGCAATCGAATATTCTAAATGCTGAATAGAACCCGCTACTTTTTGAGTCGTTGACGCGCCCATGATGTTTTTCAACAATGGAATATTGACTTCCTTATTGTTGTAAACCGCAATTGCCCACGGAAAAACCATTGCCTGAGATTGTTTCCCTTTATCGTCAACGGTTATATTGATTGGCGTTAATCCTTTTTGATAAAGTGATTTTATGACATCCATGCTTTCGTCTTCATTTTCCATTGGATTAACGAATTCGAAAACAATATTGCTGTTATACGCCTGAAATTCTTCTAATAATTGTTTGGTTTCCTGCTGCAAACGTCTGAAATCTGCCGGCAAATCGCCTTGCATGTATATTTTAATCGATAACGGATTCTGTACTTGTTTTACAATTTGTAAAGAAGTTTCAGATAATGTATATCGTTTGTCTTTGGTTAAATCGAATCGGTGGAAAAATAAACTTCCTAATACATTTAAAACAATTAAAACAAAAACGGTAATACCTAATATTTTGATATTTTGTTGATTAGATGCTTTCATTAGGCTTTAAAAGATTTTAATTGATAAACGGTAAAAGACAGAAATAATACAGTAATGCTTAAAAAATAAATAACATCACGTGTATCAATAACGCCCCGACTCATACTCTTAAAGTGATCCTGCATTCCAAAAACAGGAATTATATTGCTGTAACCAGGAATTAAAGTGGATAATCCTTCAAAACCAAAATAAAGAATAAAACATATAAAAACCGCAATGATAAAAGCAACGATTTGATTTTCTGATAGGGTAGAAGTAAAAATTCCAATAGCTGAATAAGCCGCAATCAGAAATAATAATCCGAAGTAAGAACCAATTGTGCTTCCCATATCGATGTTTCCTTCCGGTAAACCTAAATTCGAAATTACTTTTACGTAAATAAATGTGGGTATAATCGCCAAAATGATCAGGAATAACGAACCTAAAAATTTTCCGTTTACAATTTCCCAAATTGATAAGGGCTTGGTTAAAAGCAATTCAAGAGTTCCTTGTTTTTTTTCGTCAGAGAAACTTCTCATCGTTACGGCCGGAATTAGGAAAATCAGAATCCACGGCGTTAATGTGAAAAACGGAGTCAAATCAGCATAACCTGTATTCAATATATTGTAATCTCCTTCAAAAACCCATAAAAATAGTCCGTTGCTAATTAAGAAAATAGCAATGACCAAATAGCCAATAGGAGAGCCAAAAAAGGATTTTATTTCTCTTAAAATGATTGATTTCATGTATAACGTTTATTCGTTTATTTGTTTAATCGTTGATTTGTTAGAATCGTTTATTTGTTTCAGGTTTCATGTTTCAAGTTGCTTTGCGAACTTTGCTTTATTAAACCTTTGTAATTATAATCTTTGCTCCCGATAGCTATCAGGATTGCGGTTAAATCGCCCCAATTTTCAGATCCGGTATATAACTTGAAACCTGAAACCTGAAACAATTTAAACTAAAGAAACAATCTTATCAACACTCCACGCTTCCGGTTTTGCATTGAATAACTTTTTTGTAAAATTCCAAACCGTATTAAAAAGCTCAGATTGTCTGTAATTTTCTAAATCTTCTTCTGTTTCCCAATAGCTGTATGTAAAAAAGATGCATTTGTCATTTTTATCCTGATACAATTCTAAAAAACGATTTCCTTCTGCATTTCGTATTTTATCTTTCACGGTTTCAAAATTCTCCAGAAAAGCAGGAATTTTTTCTTCGTGGAAACTCATTTTAACTATTCTAACGAACATATTATAATTTTAGATTTTAGATTGCAGATTTTAGATTTTTTGAATGTATAAAGATCTTACAGGAGCGCAAAAATACCAAAATTGATTGTTCTTTATTAGGAAAATTTAAAATATTTAATGTATAGTTTTTACCACAATATTGTCATCTCGACGCAGGAAAGATCACATTTTTAATTCCATAACGAATGTCACCAATCTTTGACGAGTTTCGAGTGTGATTTCTCGTTCCTCGAAATGACAAAAAATGAGAATAAATCTGTGCAAATCTGTTTAAATCTTAAATCCGCTTGCCATTAAATCTAAACTCTGAAATCAACATTCTAAAATTATAAAAATTGCACAGTAATCACATCACGATAATTTAATCCCAACAAACTATTGGCAGAGCCCACTTTTGAAGGATTACTTCTAAAAATGGCGATTTCAAGAAATCCGGCTTCATTAAAAATAGCCAGTTTTTCGCCTTCGTAAGTTTTTATCGGATATTTTTCTGATGTTGCGATGGCAGAATAATTTGGGAGAATCGTTTTTATACTTTTCGGTTTCATTACAATTTCGTACGGACGGCCTTTTGCAACTTCCAGAAATTGCTGTTTAGAAATATTGGTTATGATGTTTCCAAAATGATCGATATAAATAACGTAGCCTTTTAGTGAATTTCCATCATTTGAAACCACTGCCTGCAATTCGGTTATTTCTTTGATTGCCGTAATTTCTTTTCCTATTACATTTAATAATCCGCCTTTTGCGATATGGCAGGCCACTTGTATAAAAATATCCATGTCTGTTGATTCCGCCGGAAAACGATCGTGAATATTGATGGCTACGATTTTTTCGGGAACTATTTTCTGCGTAAGCATGCTCAAAATTCCATTATCGGCACAAATAAAGAAATGATCGTTCCATTGCATGGCGATATGCTGGTTCTCTTTATTGCGCTCAATGTCAACACCAATAAGGTGTACGGTTCCTTTTGGAAAACTTAAATACGAAGCCCCCACAATGTAACTTGCTTCGGCAGTATTAAAGGGATCTATGTCATGAGAAATGTCAATTATTTGAGCCTCTGAATATTCAGATAAAATTTTACCCTTTAGCGAACCAACAAAGTGGTCTTTTAAGCCGTAATCAGTAGTAAGGGTAATTATTGACATAATTTTGTTTATAACTATTGGTAGTTTTTAAATCTAATTTTCATTAAATTTGAGATATGCAAATCTAGTAATACTAAATACAAATTGAAAGAAAGAAAAGACAATTTGTGTTTTTTAAAATAAAGTAACTGTTAGAATAGTCTCAGTGATCAGTTTCAGTTTTCAGTGTTTGAAAAATGATTACTGTACTGAAAACTGCGATAGGAAACTGTAAACTCAAAAAGAAACCCGACAACAATAGATTTACAAAACAAATTTATTTTTAATTTAAATTTATCACATTTGAACGAAAGAATTATCGAGCTCATAGACATCGCTCCAAAAGACTTTTGGGGCGCTCAGGACACTCATCTTGAAATAATTAAAAAGTATTACCCAAAGCTTAAAATCGTTGCGAGAGGTACTACTTTGAAAGCATTTGGCGAAAAAGAAGTTTTAGATGAATTCGAAAAAAGGTTTCAAAGACTAATGCTTCATTTTACCAGATACAACAACATTGATGATAATGTTATCGAACGTGTGATTATGAGTGATGGTCAGGATGAAAGAAAATCATACGATCATGACAAAATATTGGTACACGGGGTTGGCGGTAAAATAATTAAAGCCATGACACCTAACCAGCAGCTACTGGTAGATACAATCAAGAAAAATGATATGGTATTTGCAGTTGGTCCGGCTGGAACAGGAAAGACTTACACCGGTGTTGCAATGGCGGTTAAAGCACTTAAGGAAAAAGAAGTGAAAAGGATCATATTGACGCGTCCGGCGGTAGAAGCAGGAGAAAATCTTGGTTTTTTACCCGGCGATATGAAAGAAAAACTAGATCCTTATATGCAGCCTCTTTATGATGCTTTGCGCGATATGCTGCCAAACGAAAAGCTCGAAGATTACATTTTAAAAGGAATTATCCAGATTGCGCCATTGGCATTTATGCGTGGGCGCACACTTGATAACGCTTTTGTAATCCTGGATGAAGCGCAAAACACAACCCATTCGCAAATGAAAATGTTTTTGACCCGTATGGGAAAAAATGCCAAATTTATGATTACGGGTGATCCCGGACAGGTCGATTTACCACGCAGAACTATTTCTGGTCTGAAAGAAGCGATTTTGGTTCTGAAAGACGTTGACGGAATTGGAATTATTTATCTGGATGATAAAGATATTGTACGTCACAGACTGGTTAAAAAGGTAATTGACGCTTATAAACAAATAGAAAATCACGATTAATTTTTTATAAAATGTCAAATGTAAATCGTAAAATGTGTTTTGACATTTAATTAATATTCGTTTTATACATTTTTATGAAATGTGTAAAACGAATATTTTTTTATCAATAAACCCAAAAAATCAGGAAATGGAACAACTGGATGATTTCTACTTAAACCAACAAGAACCTATAAAAGGAACACTTTTGGAATTAAAAGAAATTATTCTAAAACAAGACAAAGACATTACAAACGTTTTAAAATACGGAATGCCATTTTTCTGCTACAAAGGAAAAATGTTCTGCTATTTGTGGATTCACAAAAAACTCAAGCAGCCTTATATTGGCATTGTAGAAGGAAAACACTTTGAGCAATCTTTTCTCATTCAGGAAGATCGTTCAAGGATGAAAATTATGTTGTTTGATGCTGATGAAGATTTGCCTATTGAAAGAATTGAAAAGGTTTTGCAGCAGGCTTTAAATTTATATAAATCGGGAATTATTAAGGTATAATTATTTAAAATTCAGTATTTGATGAAATAGTTAAATAAATAATAAACTTACCGTTTTTTGGGCTTTTTAGAGTTTCAATCTTTGTTCAACTGGGCTTAAAAACGTAAATTTGTCTATCATAAATACTTGATTTTAATATGACTTCAATACTTAAGAATATAAAAGTTGTTGTAAGTGACTTAGACGGAACTTTACTCAACCCTCAACACAGAATATCCGATTATACCAAATCAATTTTTCAGGAACTTCACAATCAAAATTATCTTATCGTAGTTGCCACAGGTCGTCATCATCTTGATGCCATGGCTATTATAGAAACGCTTAAAGTTCCGGTTTACTTAGTAAGTTCAAACGGAGCCAGAATTCATTCGCCTGAAAAAGAAGAACTTTTTTCATTTAATTTAGATAGTGACGTTGTAAAAGCGGCGCTGAATGTTGAAATTGATCCTGAAATTACAGTAGTTTTATTTAAGGAAAATGTTTGGCAGACCAATAGAATAAGCGAAAAACTAAATGCTTTTCAGGCTGATTTAAAATACCATCCGGAATTGGTTGATTATAAAAAACTCGAAGATTTTGGAGCGATTAAAATATTCTTCTCGTGTGACAATCATGAAAAATTAGTAAAATTAAAAGATGATATTTTAGCCAATTCTTCCGAACACTTACATCACGCTTTTAGTTTGCCAACTTGTTTGGAATTTATGGATAAATCTATAGATAAGGCAGTTGCAATTGAAAGAGTGCTGGAAAAAGAAGGTTTTACGTTAGAACAAGCCATTTCTTTCGGTGATGGTTTTAATGATGTTCAAATGTTATCGGCATCCGGAAAAGGTTTAATTATGGGAAATGCTCCTGCTTTATTAAAGGAAACTTTGCCCGATTTAGAAGTTATAAAAACAAATGCCGAAGATGGCGTGGCAAAATATATTTCGTCTAAAATTTTAAACAAAGAATTTGTAACATAATTGATATACTAAGGTTATTATTCATAGTATCTTAGAAAAATAAAAAGAGTTCGCAAAGCCAAATCAATACACAGCTTTGCGAACTTTGCCTTTTATCAAAACTAATAATAAAAAAACTTTGAGCACTTTGCGGTAAAATTCGCTTTTGTTTTTTTACACATAGGTTTTTGAATTGATGCATAAAAGCCTGAAAACCTCAAAATGTAATATTTATTAACTTATCTCTTTCTTTTCATTATGAAACTCTGTGAAATAGTTTTAAATTTGCATTCATAAAACAAAACACAACTTAAGGATAATGAGCAATACAATCACAACTACAAATTTTAATTTCCCGAATCAGAAATCAGTTTACCGCGGAAAAGTTAGAGAAGTTTACAATATAAACGACGAACTTTTGGTAATGGTAGCAACCGACAGGCTTTCGGCATTTGATGTGGTTTTACCAAAAGGAATTCCGTACAAAGGACAAATCCTAAATCAGATTGCAACAAAATTCATGGAATTAACAGAAGATATTGTTCCAAACTGGTTGATTGCAACTCCGGATCCAAACGTTGCTGTTGGCCACTTATGCGAACCTTTTAAAGTAGAAATGGTAATTCGCGGTTATGTTTCAGGTCACGCTGCCCGCGAATATGCTGCAGGAAAAAGACAAATTTGCGGCGTAACAATGGCAGAAGGTTTAAAGGAAAATGATAAATTTCCGGAACCTATCATTACACCAACTACAAAGGCAGATAATGGTTCTCATGACGAAGATATTTCTCGTGAAGATATTTTGTCAAAAGGAATAGTTTCTGAAGAAGATTATATTGTTCTTGAAAAATTTACACGCGATTTATTTCAACGCGGAACTGAAATTGCAGCTTCCCGTGGATTAATTTTGGTTGATACTAAATATGAATTCGGAAAAACCAAAGACGGTGTTATTGTTTTAATTGATGAAATTCATACTCCGGATTCTTCCCGTTATTTTTATGCAGAGGGATATGCAGAAAGACAGGAAAAAGGGGAGGAGCAAAAACAATTATCAAAGGAGTTTGTGCGTCGCTGGTTGATCGAAAACGGTTTTCAGGGTCAGGAAGGACAGCAAATTCCGGAAATGACAGACGCTTATATCGAGTCAGTTTCTGAAAGATATATTGAATTATACGAGAATATCTTAGGAGAAAAATTCGTAAAAGCTGACATTGATAATATTGACGAGCGTATTGAGAAAAATGTAATAGAATATCTTAGTTCTAAAAAGTAAATTTAGATTTTAAAATAAAAGAAAAAGCCTTGCTATTAAATAGTAAGGCTTTTTTTATTGAATAGCTGCAAATTTCTTCGCAACTATTATCTCTAATTTTCTAGTGTTAATTTTATAAAAGCTTTTCTGTTAAATTTAAGAATGATTTATAGTCGAATTTTCCCCTTTTTGTTTTTAAAGGTTAAAAAAAGGAAAAAATAACAGATGTATTTTCTTTCTTTTCGATCTTTTTTTATCTGCGTTGTATTTAGATTATTAATTTATTTTTTGATTGATATTTATTCTGTCTGCGTTTATTTCTAAAGCTTTTCTTGCATATAATATTGTTCTAAAGTTAAAAGAGTAAAGTATTGCTTTTACATTTTCTGAAAATTCTGAGATTTATTTTTCATAAAATATTCAATTAAGTGTAACATTTTTACTTTTGCTGCGTCTATTATACGGAAACAACAATTAAACGTTCTTGTCATTATAAGTTTATTAATTCAATGTTAAGAATTAGTTAAAACATAGTACCTTGTAATACAAAGTATCGAAATATAATTTACATTTGTAGAAGAATTAAGAATACCATTATCAATCAAATATTATCAATCAATTTAACAAACAAATCATTATGAAAAATTCAGTTATTTATTTAGGACTAGCTTTAGTTGCATTTGCAAATGTTTCAATGGCTTCAAATCAACAATTAGTAGTAAAACAACAAGTTGAAGTTTCAGCTTGGGATGCAACTCCACTAAATGTTGCTGTTAGTAAAGGTGACATCGAAGTAGTTAAAAAATTTATTGAATATGGTGCTAACGTAAACGAAAAGTCAGACGATATGTCTCCTTTAATGACAGCAGCACGTTACAACAAAGTTGAAATTATTAAAGTTTTATTAGCTAGCGGCGCTCGTCCATCTGATAAAAACGAAAAAGGATATACAGCTTTAAAATATGCACAATTATCAAACGCAACAGAAGCTATTGCGCTTTTAAAAGATTTAAAATAAGAGTTTAAAGAGTTTGAGTTAGTATACAAAAAAGATCTTCTTTGAGCAGAGGGTCTTTTTTTTGTGCCTGCCTAAAGTAGAAAGCATGGATAGATTTACCGCAAAGCACGCAAAGTTTTTTACTAATAGGTATATCCAGAAACAAAAGTTCGCAAAGCTAATTTCAACACAAAGCTTTGCGAACTTTGTTTTTTATACAACTTTATTAGTAAAAAAACTTTGCGTGCTTTGCGGTAAAATTCATTCTTAATTTTTTATTGAGGAACAAAATCAAAAAAGCACCATTAATGATAATGATGCTTTTTCTTTTTTAAAACCAAGTCAAATTAATCTAACCAAATTAATTTATTTTTAAAACACGTTATTCAATTGGAACATGTTTTTTGCGATTGAAGACCCAAAATATAATTGGGAAAACCAGTAATGTTAAAATTGTTGCTGTAATTAATCCTCCAATAATTACAATTGCCAGTGGTTTCTGAGATTCAGAACCAATTCCTGTAGAAATTGCCGCCGGCATTAAACCAATTGAAGCCATAAGTGCGGTCATAACAACGGCTCTTGTTCTCGCTTTTACTCCCATAAAAATGGATTCTTCGAGTGAGAATTTTGCCTTCAGGTTGTGATGAAATTCTGAAATTAAAATCACGCCATTTTGAATACAAATTCCTAACAAGGCAATGAAACCAACACCAGCCGAGATTCCAAAGTTCATACCTGTAAGGTGCAAAGCCATGATTCCGCCAATAATTGCAAAAGGAACATTCGCCAGAACAAGTAAGGAATCTTTAATATTTCCAAATAAAATAAACAACAGAACAAAAATCCCTATTAAACTGATTGGAACTACCTGAGCTAATCTTGCACTGGCACGAACCTGATTTTCAAATTCTCCTGTCCAGCCTACAGTATATCCTTGCGGAAGTTTCATTTTTGTAACTTTTGCCTGTGCCTCTGAAATTGTACTTCCTAAATCACGATCACGAACAGAGAATTTTACTCCAATAAAACGTTTCGTATTATCTCTATAAATAAAAGCCGGACCCGTAATAGTTTTTAAATCACAAATTTCTTTTAATGGAATTTTTATTCCGCTAATAGTTGGCACTTTCAATTCGGCAATATCATTTTCATCTTTACGGTATTCTTTAGAAAAACGGACTCTAACATCAAATTTCTTTTCATCTTCATATTTTTGAGTCGCTGTTTTTCCTCCAAAAGCCAATTCTAAAACTGCCTGAGCATCACTTAAGGTAACTCCGTAAGCAGCCATTTTATCTCTGTCAAGAATTACACTGATTTCAGGCTGACCAACGTTTCTTAAAATACCTGCATCTTTTATTCCCGGAATATCTTTTATTTCTTTTAAAACTTCGTTTGATAATTCATCAAGTTTATCCAGGTCATCGCCATAAATTTTCACGGCATTTGATGCTTTAAAACCGGCAACAGATTCGGCAACGTTATCAATAACAGGCTGCGAATAATTATAAGTAATTCCCTGATGAACTCTTAATTTCTGATCCATTTCATTGATTAAATCATCCATTGTAATTTTTCGCGTCCATTCTGATTTGGGTTTTAAATCAACCTGAAGCTGGATAAAACCAAAACCATTTGGATCCGTTCCATCGTTACTTCGACCGGTTTGTGACAGAACATTTTTTACTTCAGGAAAAGTTTCCAGGTCTTTTCTTATCATAGCCGCAGTTTTTACACTTTCGGGCAACGAAGTACTCATTGGCAATTCTGCCGTTACCCACAATGCACCTTCATTTAATTGCGGTAAAAATTCTGTTCCTAAAAACGAAGCCGAAAAGAAAATTGTTACTAAAATTGCTGTTGAAGCAATTAGGGTTTTTACTTTATGCTTAAACGTCCAGGCGAAACTTTTGCTTACAATTCGATCCCAGAAATTAACAAACGGATTGTTTTTTTCTTTTACATTCTTATTTAAAAGAATATGCGATAAAACAGGCACTAATGTCAAAGTAAAAAGTAGCGCTCCCATTAAAGCAAAACCTAATGTGTAGGCGAGTGGTGAGAACATTTTTCCTTCTACTTTCTGAAATGAAAATATTGGTAATAAAGCTGTTATAATGATTAATTTAGAAAAGAAAATAGCTTTACCCATTTCTGCTCCGGTTTTTTTAATCAAACTGCCTTTTGCAATTTTGTTATAAGCTGTCATTCCTAATTGATGTGCGCGGTGATCCAATACCACAAATAATCCTTCGACCATTACCACCGCACCATCAATAATAATTCCGAAATCGACTGCACCTAAACTTAATAGATTGGCACTCATTCCCATCATTTTCAGGCACAAAAAGGCAAACAATAACGATAACGGAATAACAATTGAAACTGTAAAAGTTGTTCTCCAGTCGGCCATGAAAAGAAATACGACACAGGTTACCAGAATAATACCTTCAAATAAATTGTGCATTACAGTTTCTGTCGTGAAGTTCATTAAATTATCACGATCATAAAAAGTTTCAATTTTTATATCTTTTGGAAGAACATTATCATTCAGATCTTTTATTTTATCTTTAATCAACGCCAGCGTTTCCTGCGGATTTTCACCTTTACGCATTACTACAATACCTTCTACAGCATCGTCGTTATTGCCTAAACCGGTTTGTCCCACTCTTGGCATTGAACTTTCGTAAACAGAAGCTAAGTTTTTTACCAAAATTGGATTTCCGTTTGCATCATCTACAATAATGTTTTCAATATCCTGAATAGACTTTAAAAGTCCCACACCACGCACGACAAATGCTTGTCCGTTTTTTTCGATGATGTCACCGCCAACATTTAAATTTCCGGCATTGACAGCATTGTAAACCTGAAGTGGTGTAATGTTGTATTTTGCTAATTTAATAGGATCAACTCCAACTTCATAAGTTTTAGTCTGACCTCCAAAAACATTTAAATCTGCAACACCAGGAACAGAGCGAAGTTGTTTGTCAATAACCCAGTTTTGATACGTCAACAATTCTCTACTGTCGCGACTGTTACTTTTTACAATGTATCTAAAAATCTCACCGGTAGGACCATAAGGCGGCTGAACATCTGGCTCAACTTCATCCGGAAGCGAAACATTTTTCAATAAATTATTGACTTGCAAACGGGCAAACTGATCATCAACACCATCATCAAAAATGATTTTAATAACAGATAATCCAAACATTGTAATACTACGAACGCTGGTCTTTTTTTGTACCGAGTTCATTGAGATTTCTATTGGAGAAGTAACAAAACGTTCTACCTCCTCGGCACTTTTTCCATTCCATTGTGTAATGATAATAATCTGAGTATTCGTTACATCAGGAAATGCATCGATAGGCATATTTTTGAAAGAAATAAATCCCGCAACAGCCAATAGTCCAACCCAAAAGAAGGTAAATGCTTTATTCTTAAGCGAAAAAGCAATAATATTTCGTATGAATTTGTTCATGATTTATTCGTTTAAAGCGCGATAAATAAATAGCTGATTATTAGTAATAACTTTTTCGTTTTCTTTTAATCCGCTTGAAATATAGGTGACATCACCAACTTGTCTGTAAACTTCAACTTGTCTGGTTTCGATATTATGGCGGTCTTTGAATATCATGACGAAGTTTTTACTTTTATCAAAAACAATCGCTTTACTCGGAACTGCAATCATAGATTGATTTTCATCATAAGACAGTTTGATATTGGCATTCATGTCCGGCTTTAGCATAAAATCCGGATTTTGAAGTTTTATACGTGCCTGCATCGCTTTGGTTTCAGGATCAATTACATTAAAGATCTTATCCACTTTTCCTTTAAAAACTTTATCGGGATAACTTAAAGTAGTTACATCAGCATTAATTCCCAACTTTACTTTATTGATATCAATTTCATTTATATTGGCCAATGCCCAAACTTCACTGATTTCGGCAATATCAAAAATATTTTCAGAACGATCATTTCTTAAAAGCATATCCTGATTAATACTTTTCTGGATGATAAAACCACTTATCGGAGCCGTAACTTCATAAATAGATCCCGCTTTGATATTGTAAATTTTATACGTTTCCTGAATTTTATTCAACTGAGATTGCGCTTTGTTTACTTCTGATTTTGCCTGAAGAACATCACTTTCTGAATTTAATTTTCCGTCAAATAATTCCTGAGCTACTTTTAAACCATTTTTTGCAACTAATAAATCACTTTTTGCATCAATAGATTGTTTTTCAAAATCAGCAACATCCGTACTTTTTATTGTAGCCAGAATTTGTCCTTTACGCACATAATCGCCAAGTTCAACGTTTACTTTGATTACATTCCCGCCTACAAGCGGGTATACATCGATCATCTTATTATTGTCGGCGGTGATTTTTCCGTAAAAACTCAACTCATTTTTCACAGGCTGTGTTTGTGCTTCGGCCGTTGTCGTTGTTTTTAGCATTGCATCACTTAGTGCAAATGAAGCGTTAGTTTCAGGATTTTCAACTTCTTTCTTGCAGCTTGCAATTGATAAACTCACAAGAGCAATTCCTATAATTAGTTTATATTTCATTTTATGTAGTTTTAAAATAAGTCTTTGTTGATTGTACTATTTAATTCTTCGCCGGAAAGTGCCACTTTTTTCTTTAGTTCATTTAACTGAACAGCTGCCTGATTATAACTTTCCATAAAATCTGTAAATTCCAGTAAGCTTATATTTCGCTTTTGAAAATTGGTCAGGATACCGTTGTAAACAGCTTCAAAATCTGAATTTACAGTTGGTTTTATGACAATATAGTTTTTACGGGATTCGTCCCATTTATTCCAGGCCGATGTGATCTCGGTTTGCAACTGAAGATCAAAACTTTGTTTTTCAACTTTAGACTGTTCTAAAATAGTTTGGGCATATTTTATATTTCCTTTGTTTTTGCTCCAAAGCGGTAAAGGAATGCCAAGCGTAAGATTTGCTTCTTTATTAAAAGCGCCACTTCGCTGATCATAATTAGCACCAACGGTAATATCAGGGACAGAAAGTGATTTTTGCCATTTTACATTTAGCTCATTTGCTTCTATATCTTTTTGTTTGGCTAAATAATCAGGACGGTTTACAATAGCCTCATCCTGAAATGCTTTAAGGTCAAAAGGAATGGTTTTTAGGTATTTATCAAATTCTCCTTTAGAAACTTCAGGAAGTACATTTTCCTGTGTGTTTAATAATAATTTTAGATTTCCCTGTTCTTCAATATTATCATTTACAACTTCCATACGCTCGTTTTTAAAATTCAGATACAGCGATTGTAAACGTACGAGATCTCTAAGGGGAAGATTTCCCTTTTGCACCTGAGCAGTATAGGAATTAATCAAATCTTCAATATGACTAAGCTGATTATCTGTGGTTTCAAGACTTTTTGAATTATAGTAAACAGTGTAGAAACTTTTACGTAGTTGCAGTTTTAAAGTTCTCAATAAATCATTGAATTGCAATTCGGCTAATTTTTCATTGGTTTGCGCCAATTTAATTTCATTACGCTTTTTCCCACCTAAATAAATAAGCTGTTCAATACCAAATGCTTTTTGTCCTTCTTTTCCAATATCAAAATATTGGTTTCTCTCCGGATTGTAAGCATTTAATTCTGCAGTAATTGTTGGATTATCCCAAATACGAGCCTGAATAGTCAGCGCTTTAGAAGCATCAATATTATACTGAGATGCCAGCAGGAAAAGGTTGTTTTTAAGAAATTGACTTTCGCACTCTTCTAAAGTAAATGTTTTTTGTGCTAAACCTACCTGATGTGTTAAAATCAAGAGTAGTAATGCAAATAACTTTTTCATTGTATCGGTTTTATTTGATACAAAGATGCTATCGCGAGACTTTAAGAAAGCTTAAGAATGAACTTAAAAAGAGCTTAAAAATTATTGAAGTAAAATTAAGAATGGAAAATCAACTGAAATAAATTCGTGTTTTCCGTGGGAACATGGTAAACAATTTTGGCATTATGCAACATCAAAATTCGGTTGACAATGCGCAATCCAAGTCCAAAACCAGAAGTTCCTTTAGAATTTTCGCCACGCATAAAAGGCTGAAAAAGATTCTTTTGTTCGTTATCCGTCAAAGTTTTTCCTGTATTTGAAATAGAAATAACAAGATTGTCATTTTCGGTACTAATTTTTACTGTAGCTTGTTTATTATCAGAATAAACACAAGCGTTTTTTAAAACATTACTTAAGGCAATTTCAAGTAAGTTTTTGTTTCCCTTTACTTCTAATGCAGTGTCGAGATTTTCATTTTCTTCAATTTCAAATAATATGACAAATTCAGGAAAACTTTTATTTAAATTTTCAATTGCCGAAAACAGAATTTCATCCATACGATGAACCTCAATATTTTCATCTTTTTTATTATCCATTTTAGATAAAATCAATAGCGAATGAATCAATTCGGTTAACTGATTTACATCTGATAAAATCGTTTTTAAAAAACTTTTACCTTTTTCAGATGTTCCGGGATCTTCAATAGTATTCTCAATTTGAGAAGTAATTCGGGATAGGGGAGTTCTAAGTTCGTGAGAAGCGTGTGCCGTAAATTCTTTTTGTTTTTGATAGGAAACCTCAATTCGGTCCATCATAAAATTGAATTCATTTGCAATCAGATCAATTTCGTTTTTGGTACTTTTTGATTCTACACGCGTATCAAGATTGTTCTCATTTATATTTTTAATTTTTTGATGAAATATATTAAGCGGGCTCATTACTTTTTTTACCATTAATGAAGTTAAAACCCAGCAAATACAGGTAAAAAAGATATAAGAAACAATTAAGGTATATCTAAGAAAAAGGAGTTTTCTTTTGCCATAATCATCAGTAGCAGATATTAACGCATAAAAATCCTTGTCTTTGGTGTCATAAAAAACACCATAAACTTCGTAATCGCCTTGTTGTTTAAAAAAGGTTTTATTCTTTTTTAAATATTTTAAATCATCAATAGACCAGTTAATTTTAGCATCATCAATACTGCTGTAAATAAGTTTATAATGAGAATCAAAAACCAATGTTTTTTCATCATACAATTTATTAATCGAGTTTTGATCAATCATTTTCAAAAGCTGATCATCAACTTCCTTAACATTTACTAATAGTTTGATGTTCGAAAGTGCCTTAATTTCTAAACGATCCCGAAATTCTTCCTTTCTAAAATTAGAATATAGAACAAATATCAAAGTAGAAGCCAACCCAAATAGGATTGTAAAAAGTAAACTTACTAAAAGTGATATTCGATTTTTTAAAGTCATTCCTGATCGCTCAAATAATATCCGTATCCAATTTTGGTACGAATTAATTTTGTTTCATGGTCTTTATCAATTTTCTTTCTTAAAAAATTAATATAAACCTCAATTGTATTTTGATTGGTTTCAATATGATAATCCCAAAGTTTTTCGGCAATAAATTGCTTAGACAATACTTTTCCTTTAGCATGAGCCAAAATCAGGATCAGTTTAAACTCTTTTGGCGTTAATTTAACTTCTTCGCCAGAGCGAAATACTTTCATATCGTCTTCAAGAATTTCTAAATCTTCAATGATTATTTTTTTCTCCACTTGCTGCGGAATCTCTTTTCGCCTTAAAAGCGATGAAATTCGGGCATATAATTCTTCAAAATGAAAAGGCTTAACCAAATAATCATCAGCACCATTATCAAACGAAGCTAATTTATCTTCAATTTCACTAAAAGCCGTCAGCATTATAATAGGAGTCTTTTTATCGACTTCGCGAATGCCTTTGCAAACATCAATTCCGTTTATGCCGGGAACATTAATGTCCAGAATTACCAAATCATAATCATACGGAAAATATTTTTTCAATAATAAAGAACCATCATAATAAGGAAAACACTCGAATCCTTTTGAAATAAAGAATGCTGAGATTTCTTTAGATAAAGTAAAATCGTCTTCGAGTAGTAAAATTTTCATGTTTTATATATTAGTCAATTCGGCTAATCAATAACCGAATTGACGTTTTTAGTTCATTTCTTATTTAAAATAAGAAAACGTTTCATTGTTTTCAATTTTCAATAATGATTCATAAATCAACTGAATCACATTTTCAACATCTTCTCTATGCACCATTTCTACAGTCGTATGCATATAACGCAAAGGTAACGAAATCAATGCAGACGCCACACCGCCATTACTATAAGCAAAAGCATCAGTATCAGTTCCTGTAGCTCTTGAAATCGCACTACGCTGAAACGGAATTTTATTTTCTTCGGCTGTATCTACAATTAAATCACGCAAGTTATTTTGTACCGCTGGTGCATAAGCAATTACAGGACCTCTTCCCATTTTAAGATCGCCTTCGACTTTTTTATCAATCATAGGCGTCGTTGTATCGTGGCAGACATCGGTAATAATAGCAACATTTGGTTTAATGGTTTGCGCAATCATTTCTGCACCTCGTAAACCAATTTCTTCCTGAACCGAGTTTACAATATAAAGTCCAAAAGGAAGTGTTTTTTTATTTTCATGCAACAAACGGGCAACTTCTGCAATCATAAAACCACCCATTCTGTTATCAATGGCGCGACAGACAAATTTATTCTCGTTCAAAATCATAAATTCGTCAGGATAAGTAATCACACATCCCACATGAACACCCATCGCTTCAACCTGTTCTTTGTTTTCGCAACCTAAATCTATAAAAATGTTGCTAAGTTTTGGCACTTCTTCCTTATCGCGTAAACGGGTATGAATTGCCGGCCATCCAAAAACACCCTTTACGATTCCTTTTTTAGTATGAATGTGAACTCTTTTAGAAGGCGCAATCTGATGATCAGAACCGCCATTTCTTATCACATATAATAATCCGTCTTCAGTAATATAATTAACATACCAGGAAATTTCATCGGCATGACCTTCAATAACAACTTTAAAAGGCGCGTCAGGATTGATCACTCCCACAGCCGTTCCATAAGTGTCCGTTATAAAAGTATCAACGTAAGGTTTTAAATAATTCATCCAAAGTTTTTGCCCTTCACTTTCGTAACCGGTAGGAGAGGCGTTATTTAGATAGCTTTCCAGAAAAGCAATAGAGGTATCTTTTAAGATAGATTTTGTACTCATAAAAATATTTTTGCGCTAATTTATAAATTTGGTATTAGAGTTGTATATAAATATATAATTTTACATTTAAATTATGACTCTATGAGATTTACCAGCTTTGTTTTATTTTTTATATTGATTTCTGCTACAAGTCAGGCTCAGGTTACTCCAAAAGAAAACCAGGAAATGGGTTATATACTTACCGAACAAGATTCTATCCTAAACGATACAATCCAGCTACCTGAAATAATAATATCCAAAGAAAAACTCGATCCCGAGGCACAAAAACAATTTCTGATACTTCAAAACAGGGTTTACAAAGTGTATCCTTATGCAAGACTAGCAGCAGATAGGCTGACAGCTTTAAATAGAGGAATGGCGCGTTTAAAAACCAATCGCGAAAAAAAGAAGTATTTTAAAATCGTAGAAGACTACCTTAATAATGAATTCGAAGAAAGGCTTAAAAAACTTTCCCGTAGGCAAGGTCAGATTCTCGTAAAATTAATTCATCGCCAAACCGGAATCACAACCTATGAACTAATCCGAACCCTGAAAAGTGGTTTCAAAGCTTTTGTATCAAATACAACAGCCAATTTATTCGACATAAGTTTAAAAACAGAATACAAGCCTTTTGAAGTTAACGAAGACTATTTAATAGAAACCATTCTCGTAAGAGCATTCGAATCCGGTCGATTGTCAAATCAAAAAGCAGCAAATCCCGTTAACTACGACGAACTAATGATTCGTTGGGAAGAAAAAGCAAAAGCCAGCAGCAAAAAATAGTACATATATAATGTACATTTTACACACCTACATAAGAGTAAAAATATCAATAAACAACCCGACAGTTTTTCAGAACGTGTCGGGTTCGTTTTTATACATATATATAAAGGAGAAATTTGGCAATAATGTATTAACTCCAATTATGTTCACTGAAACCCGACAGGTTTTCAAAACCTGTCAGGTTTATTAGTAACCTTATCAGAATTTAATCTGGGAGCTATTTCCCGCTATCCGTTCCAATCTTTTGCTTTTTAAAGGAAAAAGCAAAAGGATTTCCACTACTATCGGGGCTAGGGCAGCAGTTTTCAGAAGAAAATAAAGCGCAGGGAAGAAAACCAAGCGCCTTTGCGACTCTGCGAGAAACCACAAAACCATATAAAAAGAAACCTTCGCGCCTTAGCGCCTTTGCGGCCAAACCACCAAAAGGAGCCAAAACCCGCTAAAACCACCCAATCCCAAAAAAAACTTCGTGTTGTAAAAAACGCGAAACCAGCCACTTAGAAAAAAGATTGAAATTATATAAAAAAAAGGCTTGTAAATGTAAATAAAGGTGCTACTTTTGCACCCGCAACAACGACAGACGTTCACTGAAATACTGACAGGCCAGTTAAACTAAACGAAAAAATATTTTCAAAAAAAGATTTAAAAAAGCTTGTGAGATTTGAAAACAGATGTTACATTTGCACCCCGCAAAACACGGAAAGTTCATTGAAAGATTGGCAGATAAGGAGAAGAAAAAGGGAATGAAAATTTCTCAAAAAAACTTCAAAAAACATTTGCCGGTTTGAAATAAGTTTTCTACTTTTGCACCCGCTTTGCAACACAAGCGAAACAGAAATTGAAACACGTTCGTAGACATATTGAATTGACAGCCGTTTTGAGAGAGATCTCAAAACAAAAGAATAAGAGTAATGGAATCGAGAGATTCGAAAAGAACCGATAGAGACGACATCGCATAATACTTAGTTCTGAGTAATTAGAACAAACAATATACGATGAAGAGTTTGATCCTGGCTCAGGA